>TARA_R110002110_G_scaffold414951_1_pt1 | contig 458010 bp, 464 predicted proteins | sample TARA_R110002110 | Tara Oceans TARA_R110002110 (sample SAMEA4397330) | marine metagenome | biome: Polar Biome; feature: [SRF] surface water layer (ENVO:00010504); material: water (ENVO:00002006), including particulate matter (ENVO:01000060) such as... | depth 5 m | reverse complement strand
AGCAAAGACTAATTAAAGAACTGGACTCGGTATTGGGGGTTGGTCAGGTGGATATTATTTCTCGTCACCGGAAACAGGTGAGTATGATATTTATGTCGGCACCTACTCGGAAGATAACAGTGGTCGCCTGGCTTTCCTGGCTATTTCTGAATACTCGGAAGACAGTTGGGAAACCAATATCAGCGCTGCTTCATCGGTACCTGTTGAAGAACCCGTTCCGCAAATTCCGGATGGTGAAATTCAGTTTGGTTCGAAACTGCTTTAGGACTGACTCAAGACCTCTAGTCGTTGCTTGATTGACTGGCTGATTCCTGCTTCGTCGAGGCCGCAATCTGCCAGTAGCTCCGCAACTTTTCCATGTCCGAGAAACTTGTCGGGCAAGCCCAGGTTCAGTATTGGCACACTCAGGCCTCTTGCTTCAAGGAATTCATTGACTGCAGAGCCTGCACCGCCCTTGATCACATTTTCTTCTACCGTTACCAGTAAATCATATTCCGCTGCCAGCTCGGCAATCAGCGCCTCGTCCAGCGGCTTGACAAAACGCATATCGACCAGGGTTGCATTCAGTTCTTCCGCACACTTGATCGTATTCTTGAGTAAAGTACCAAAAACCAGAATCGCTACCTGTTTTCCGTGCCGACGAATAATCGCTTTACCTGGCTCCAGCTGGTGTAGCTCATCATCCAGCTCAAATCCTCTTGCGCTGCCACGTGGATAACGCACAGCCACAGGACCGGGAAGTTGAAAACCGGTATAAAGCATATGACGCATTTCATTTTCATCACTGGGTGCCATGACTACCAGATTGGGAATACAGCGCAGATAACTCAAATCAAAACTGCCAGCATGTGTCGGTCCGTCTGCACCAACCAGACCTGCACGGTCGATGGCAAACAGCACATCAAGATCCTGCAGGGCAATATCATGAATCAACTGATCATATGCCCGCTGCAGGAATGTTGAATAAATGGCGACAACCGGTTTGAGCCCGTCACAGGCCATACCTGCTGCAAAGGTCAGCGCATGCTGCTCGGCAATAGCAACATCAAAGAAGCGTTCTGGAAATTTTTCCTCAAACTCACGCATGCCTGAACCCTCACCCATTGCCGGTGTGATCGCCATAAGCCTGGCATCCTGTTCAGCCATCTCACAAAGCCACTGACCAAATATTTTTGAGTAGGTCGGAATGTTACTTGCCGGCTGCTGCTTTTCTTCCTCAGGCACCAGCTTGTTGAGCGCATGCATACCATAAGGATCTTCCTCAGCGGGCAGATACCCTTTGCCTTTCTGGGTTACCACATGCAATAACAACGGCCCTTTGAGATTCCTGATATTTTCAAGAATATCGACCAGGCCATCAATGTCATGTCCGTCTATCAGGCCAAAATAATTAAAGCCCAGTTCTTCAAAAATTGTCGCTGGCGACACCATGCCTTTCATGTATTCCTCGGCACGATGTGCTGCTTTCCAGGCCTGAGGCACTTTCGATAACACTTTCTTGCTCCCGGAACGCAGAAAATTGTACGGTTTGCTGGCCCACATCCGGGCAAAGTAGCTTGACAGCCCGCCGACATTTTTGGATATCGACATGTTGTTGTCATTAAGAATGACCAGAATATCGTCATCCAGTTCACAGGCATGATTCAGGGCCTCAAATGCCATTCCGGCAGTCATGGCGCCGTCACCAATGACAGCAACAATTTTATGCTCACTGCCACTTTTACGTTTGGCTACCATCATTCCCAGCGCGGCAGAAATGGATGTGCTTGAATGACCAACACCGAAGGTATCGTATTCACTTTCTTCACGGTTGTTGAAAGCTGCCAGCCCGTCTTTTTGCCGGATGGTATGCATGCGGTCACGGCGACCTGTGAGGATTTTGTGCGGGTAGGACTGGTGTCCGACATCCCAGACCAGTCTGTCATCAGGAGTATTCAGAACATAATGCAGGGCGATGGTCAGTTCCACCACGCCAAGGCCGGCTCCAAAATGGCCGCCGGATTTGCCAACTGAATACAACAGAAAGGCACGTAACTCTGTTGCCAGTTGCTCCAGTTGCTCTGCTTCAAGTTCACGCAGATCGGCGGGGACATTAATGCTATCAAGTAGCGGTGTTTGCGGCCGCTCTTGTGGAATTTCATCAAACATACTTCTTCTTTATAGAACTAATAACTTCTGTGTATCACATAAGCTGCCAGATCCCGTAAAGGCTGTGCGGCAGCATCAAATTTTTCCAGGGCAGCAATGGCTTCCTCACAAAGGTGCCGGGCTTTGTCACGGGCAGCATCCAGCCCCAGAATACTTGGATAGGTCGCCTTGCCCAGTGCCTCATCCTTGCCCTGTTGTTTGCCCAGTATGGCAGTATCACCCTCAACATCAAGGATGTCATCCTGTACCTGAAAAGCCAGTCCCAGCGCACTTGCATAATTATCCAGTGCGTCCAGTTGTTTAGGTTCGGCATGACCGGTACTCAATGCCCCAAGCCTGACGCTGGCCTTGATCAGGGCGCCGGTTTTGAGGCCGTGCATTATAGCTAAATCTGTTTCCGTGATGACCTGTCCGGTCTCAAAAAAATCGATAGCCTGACCGCCTGCCATCCCACTGCGGCCGATCGCCCTGCTCAGGGCCATTATCATCTCAACCCGTTGCCTATCCGTTACCTGCAGAGACCTGTTTTTGCTGAGCAGCTCAAAGGCCAGACTTTGTAATGCATCCCCGGCAAGAATTGCAGTGGCTTCGTCGTATTTGATATGGCAGGTCGGATTACCGCGCCTGAGTTCATCATCATCCATGGCCGGCAGATCATCATGGATCAGGGAGTAGGCATGAATCAGTTCTACCACACATGCCGGAATATCGGCACAATCTGCTTCAGCACCCAGCGCTTCTGCACTGGCATAGGCCAGCACCGGTCGTAAGCGCTTGCCGCCATTCATTACGGCATAATGCATAGCCTGATCAAGCCGTGACTTATGCTCTCCGGATGCAAGGATTTCATCCAGTAAACGCTCAATACGGCTTTTTTTTTCCGTCAGGTATTGCTCGATTTTCATTGATTTATTGCAGGGCAGCTGTGTACGGAAGCATTCCGCAACTAGTCATCACCAGAGTCCGGTTCAAACGCTTCCGCTTCCGGTAAGTCGCTGTCCTGGGTAAGTAACTGAATACGCTGTTCAGCCTTTTCCAGTGCCACCTGGCACTCTCGGGTCAGTTTTATACCGTCTTCAAAGGCTTTGAGAGACTCTTCCAGACTCAGTTCACCCTCTTCCAGCGCCTCTACCAGCTCTTCAAGCTGCTCAATCGCATCTTCAAAGTTGAATTTGGCTTTTTTAGTGCTCATCAGCGATCTCGTTATTTCGCTTGTCAGGATAGCGAACCCTAGCGGAGAGGGCGGTTGAGGTCAATCACTGTATACCCAAGAGCCACAAACTCAGCCATGCGCACTTTTCCTAAAATTCATTTAATTTGCATATTTGAACGATACTTGAGTGCCAATATCGATGATAATGAAACACCTAATTGGTCATGGAGGGAAACCAAGAGAGTCCCGTAGCTAGTGACTTTCACAACAGTCTGCTGTTACACTAGCGGCCCCACGACATACAGTGGTTTAACAATTCAGGCTGTCCCAGGTCTGTCTGATAAAGAACATTAATTAAGAGACTATTTAACGTTTATAGAATGGGGAAAACATTATGAAACGTGCAATCTTGATCGCAGTAGCCGTTTTTGGCTCAATTCTTTCCATCAATAGCTTTGCCCAGAACCGCTCTGCCGAGGAGCAGGCTGTGGTAGATACTGAAACCAGACAGGCTGTATTTAAATTGCTGGCATTCAACATGGGTCCTCTGCAGAGCATGGCTCGTGGCGGTGATTACAATGCTGAAGTTGCAATCGGAGCACTGGAAAACATCCAGGTCCTCTCGACCATGATTGTCCCGGTTTTCAATGCAAATACTACTGATTTTGATGTAGAAACGCGTGCACTTGACCGAATCTGGAGTGGCATGTCCGACTTTGAAGATTCCGCTATGGGTCTAACAAGAGCCGCTACTGACGCTATCGACATTCTGAATAACCAGGGTGCTGACGGTATTCGAGCTGCAATTCAGCAGGTTGGCCCGACTTGTGGCGCCTGTCATGATGCTTATCGCGCTGAATAATACTGACTAGGTTATTAGTCGGAAATAAAAAAGGCAGCTTCCGCTGCCTTTTTTTGTGCTCTGTATTCCTATATTAGGACTGTCTGCTACCTGTCACGCATCAGGAAAGCTGCCAGGGCTTCCCTGTCTTCCTGTGACAACTGACTGGTATGCTCAATAACATCCAGCATTTCACCACCAACCTGTTCAAAGTTCATGGTGAATCCATCTTCCAGAAAGTATACAAAATCATCATAGGAATAATCGGCCAGGCCTTCGGGGGTCAGTGGTGCTGACGCAACACCTTCCTGACCGGCAAACTCATTGCTCAGGTCAGAAATACCCAGGGCATTTCTCGGGGTATGGCATTCGCCACAGTGGCTGAAATGACGGGCCAGATGTGCACCTCGTTGCAGCTGTGGGTCATCCGCCACCGCCGGTGGTTCCCCTTCCATGAAATCAGCCATGATATTCCAGCCACTCATCATCCAGCTGAATTGCCAGGCTGGCAGTTCATGCTGGTAACTTTCACTGGCAATCGGTGACAGGGTCACCATGTAGGCAGCAATATCCAGCACCTCTTCATCGCTCATACCCATGTATGAACGATATGGAAAAGCCGGCCAGTAGAACCCGCCGTCTGGGGAACGACCATGTTTAATGGCCAGAATAAAATCACGCCCGGTCCAGCCACCAATTCCGGTTTCTTCATCCGGGGTAATGTTTGGTGTGACAAAATGTCCGCCAAAGGGCGATTCGATTTCATAACCCCCACTTGGTCCCTCTGCATCTCCTGTTTGGTGACAGGCATTACAACCAGCAGCATTGTAGAGATACTCGCCACGTGCGATAGCTTCCGGAGAAGTCGGAATTTCCGGGTTACCGACAGCGGGCAAGCCAAAGACCCAGTAAAGGCCTCCAACAACCACGACTAATGAGACAAGCAGGGATAGTAGTTTTTTATTCATTTATTTTCCTTTATCGTTCTGCCAACAAAACGGAGGCGATTTTAACATTGAATTGCGAATTAAATTTGACCGGTATTGGCCCTTTTTTGTTTTTCCTTGAAAGCCAGTTTGCTTTGCTTGCGCTGGGCAATGGTTTCACTGACCTCCGATCCCAGATGAACTTCACCACGACTCAGTGCCAGGTCTATCTGTCGCTGACGTTCCTTGAAGGCCTGCTTTTGCGCGGGGCTTAAATGCTCGTAACATTGCGGGCAGGAGACGCCTTTCTCATAGTGTTCATGCTGTTTGTCCGCTTCGGTAATGGGCAGACGACAGGCATGGCACTGATCATAGGTACCTTTTTGCAAGCCGTGATCCACTGACACCCGGTTATCAAACACAAAACATTCACCTTCCCACAGTGATTCATCCTGCGGAATCTCTTCCAGATATTTAAGGATGCCTCCCTTCAGGTGATAAACCTCATCAAATCCCTTTTCTTTCAGATAGGCAGTGGACTTCTCGCAACGAATGCCGCCAGTACAAAACATGGCTATTTTCTTATGTTTGTCTGGATTCAGATTGGCCCTGACATAATCCGGGAAGTCACGGAAGGCTTTGGTATTCGGGTTCACAGCATTTTTAAAGGTGCCGATTGCCACTTCATAATCATTTCGGGTATCAATCAGCAGCACTTCCGGGTCTGAAATAAGTTCATTCCAGTACTCCGGATCAACATGGGTTCCAACTTTGCGCCTGGGATCAATATCCTCAACCCCCATAGTAACGATTTCCTTTTTCAGCTTTACCTTGCTGCGATAAAAGGGGTAATCATCATCAAAAGATTCCTTGTAGTCGAGGTCTTGCAGTCGCGGATCAGCTGTTAACCAGGCAATGACGGCATCAATTCCCTCTCGGGGGCCGGCAATGGTGCCATTAATACCTTCATGAGCCAGAAGCAGGGTACCTTTGACCTTTTGCGCCAGCATCAGGTCCAGCAGCGGTTGCTGCAGTTTTTCGAATTCGTCGAGCCTGACAAAATGATACAGTGCGCAGACGATAATGTTGGGCTTGTTCATCGTTTTTACCTTTGCGAGTCGGAGCGTAAATCCGGAGCAAAATGCGGGCGGGATTATAACAAATTGTGCCAAACAGGGTAGGAGCGGTATGAACCACGAACTTGCCGGGGTCGGTCATATTCCATCAGGCTGACTGCGGACCATGCTCCCAGCCGATTTCAGCCAGCATCGGTGCATCAATCATGTGTTCGAGCGTGGTTATATTTTCCCGGTAAGCTGGCATGGCCGGATCAAGTTGATTGGCAATCCAACCATAGAGTTTGAGCCCGTCTTCCTTGATTGCCGCAGCGCTGAGCAGGGCATGATTGATACAGCCCAGACGCATGCCGACTACCAGGATCACCGGAATATTCAGCACTCTGACCAGATCAGCCATAGTTTCAGATTCATTTAACGGGACCTTCCAGCCACCGGCTCCTTCAATCAGCATGAAATCAACTTCCCTGGCTGTGGCCTCCAGGCACAAGCGCCCGAGTTCTTTCACGCTCAGGGTAATACCTTCCAGTTGTGCAGCAAGGTGCGGGGCAATAGCCTGTTGCAGGCACAGTGGATTAATTTCTTCATATGACAATGACAGGGTACAGGCCTGCTGCAAACGCAGTGCATCCTCATTTTGCATGCCCGAAGGAGTGGCTTCTCCTCCAGCTGCCAGGGGTTTAAATGCTGCCGTGGAGTATCCTGCCTGCTGCGCTGATTTTAACAGGGTGCAAGCAACATGGGTTTTCCCAACACCAGTGTCGGTACCAGTTACAAAGTAAGTCCCCGTATGCACCCTACACTACTCCGGCACTCAGGTACTGCAGCTGATAAGTCACCGGAATGCCACGCCCGGTTTCAGAGTTCCCCTCAAAGGCCTGTTTTAGTCTGACAATCTTGTTACGACCATTCAGCCCCCGACCCCGCCCGGCATTCAAGTTGCGTGCACCAATGGATTTAAGCTCGCGAGTCAGCGCTGCCAGGTTTGGATAGTAACGCAGTTTTTTTTCACCCTGCAGAACAGGATTTTGAAAACCTGCGTGCTCAAGCACATTCCGTAAAGCCACATCATCATGAAAATGATTAACATGCACGGCATCATCAATTTTTTGCCAGGCCTGTTCAAGCTCAACCAGTGTTCCCGGCCCGAAGGTAGTCATGAATATTTTGCCATCATTCTGCATTACCCGGTGCAGGTCATTAAACAGCGCAGGATAATTCTGACACCATTGAATAGCCAGTGATGAAAAAATCAGGTCAAAACTGTTATCCCTGAAAGGCAGGTTTTCAGCGTCGGCGCAGACAAAATATTCATTAAGATTTTCCTGCTGATGTTGACGGGCGGCAAAACCCAGCATGCCCTCGGCGATATCCAGGCTGACAATTTCTGCAGCAGGGAACAGCTTTTGTAGACTCGCTGTGCAATAACCGGTACCACTTCCCAGATCCAGCAAGCGTTTTACCCGGTCATCTGCCTGAATTTTCCCCAGTAGTTTATCGGCCACTTCACGCTGCAATGATGCATGTGCATCGTAGCTTTTCACCGCCTGGTTAAACGAGCGAGCCACTTCATTTTTTGCTATCCGGTATTCAGCCTGTAGCATGTTTTGTTTCCATCTGAATCAGAGGCTGGATCTTTTCCAGAGCAGCCAGCAGAAACTGTAACTGTTCATCACTGTGCTCTGCACTGAAAGTAAAACGAAGTCTCGCTGTTCCTGCCGGTACTGTTGGTGGACGAATGGCGCTGACATAAACACCCTCGGCTTCAAGCATCTGACTGGCCTGTATAGTCGTACGGGCATCACCCAGTATCAGCCCCTGAATCGGGGTGAAGGAATCTGTCAGTGTAAAACCCAGCTCTTCACAACACCTACGAAATTTTTTAATCAGTGATTGCAGCTTTTCCCTTCGCCATTGTTCCTGCTGCAAAAGTTTCAGGCTGCAACGGGTCGCTTCAGCCAGTGCTGGTGACAGTGCAGTCGTGTAGATATAGGGTCGGCAAAACTGGATCAGATATTCGATCAATTCTTCACTGCCGCTTACAAATGCTCCCTGTGTCCCAAAAGCCTTGCCCAGAGTACCTATCAATATGGGGAGATTCTGTTCATCAATAACTGCGCCCTGCTCCCTGAAATGTTCAACACTTCCTCCTCCCTGCTTACCCAATACCCCAAAGCCGTGTGCATCATCAAGCATTAGCTGTGCGTGATGCTTTTTTCCAAGAGCAATCAATTCCGGCAAGGCTGCACAGTCTCCATCCATGCTGAATATACCGTCACTGACAATAAAGGAATCATTCGTTCCCGGGTTCTTGCCAAGCATCCTGTCAAGTCTTTCAGTATCAAGATGGGAATAGCGCTGAAAGCGGGCACCGGAAAACAGGCCTCCATCCAACAGGGAAGCATGATTAAGCTTGTCTTCAAAGACCCGGTCTTTTTTATCAAGCAAAGCCGTCAGGGTACCGACATTGGCCAGATAGCCGGAAGAAAACAGCAATGCCCGACTGCGGCCGGTAAAAGCGGCCAGTTCTTCTTCAAGGGCATGGTGTGCATGACTGTGCCCGACAACCAGATGTGAGGCGCCACTGCCAACACCATATTTATCCAGTCCATTCCTGCAGGCCCTGATGACTTCTGGATGACTGGCAAGTCCCAGGTAATCATTGCTGCAAAAATTCAGCAGCTTTTTACCTTCCATCATAATAGTGGTGGTCTGGGACGAATCCAGGGAACGTCTGTTGCGGTAAAGATCCTGCGACTGCCGCTCAGCCAGTGCCACTTTTAACTGTTGTGAAAAAGTTTTCACTGGGGCATTGCATCATAGTATGTCTGGCTTTTTTCCGGCAAGGATTCGGGTGGCATGACATCGTGCTGTTTTTCTTCCGGCCTGATACCCAGTTTGGCAAATAACGCCATGTCTTCGTTTTCCAGCGGATTGGATGTGGTGAGCAGCTTCTCACCGTAGAAAATTGAATTTGCTCCGGCAAAGAAACACAGAGACTGAAGCTGTTCGTTCATGCCTTCGCGACCAGCCGATAAACGCACATGTGATTTCGGCATCAATATTCGTGCTACCGCAATCATGCGAACAAAATCAAAAGCTTCTATGTCTTCTACGTCCTGTAAAGGTGTACCTTTAATTTTCACCAGATTGTTGATGGGAACAGATTCAGGATGTTGCGGCAGGTTAGCCAGTTCACGCAGAAAATTGATTCGGTCTCTGGCATTTTCACCCATGCCTACGATACCACCACAACAGACCTTGATGCCTGCATCGCGAACACGTGCCAGTGTATCCAGTCGATCATCAAAGCTTCGAGTGCTGATAATTTTTTCGTAATATTCCCGTGAGGTGTCTATATTATGGTTGTAGTAATCCAGTCCGGCATCGGCGAGAGCCTCTGTCTGCTCCGTACTCAACATGCCCAGAGTCATGCAGGTCTCCAGACCCAGTTCCTTGACCCCTTCAACCATGGCCAGCACATGCGGAAAATCTTTTTTCGAGGGATGTTTCCAGGCCGCGCCCATGCAAAAACGCGAGGCACCGTTTTGTTTGGCCTTTCTGGCTTCATCAAGTACCCGCTCAACTTCCATCAGCTTTTCTTTTTCCAGCTCGGTGTTGTAGTGGCCACTCTGAGAGCAGTATTTGCAGTCTTCCGGACAGGCTCCGGTTTTAATCGACAGGAGTGTGCTGACCTGCACTTCATTGGGATCAAAGTGCTGACGATGCACTGACTGTGCACGAAACAAAAGATCGTTAAAAGGTAAATCAAACAGGCCCTGAATTTCGTCAGTGCTCCAGTCGTGGCGAAGTGTACTCATAAAATTTGTTCCTGCCGAAAAGTGGATAGCCGGATAGCTTCAACTACCCTGAATTAAAGCAAGAATTCTACAGGTCAACTGATTTGATGGCAAAAGTTAACAGATGGTTAAATAATATCCAGTTTTGTTTGTTTCCGGGAACCTGTGTCATATGCGACAAGGCTTCCTATCGCCAGCTTGATTTGTGTCTGGACTGTGAGGCGAATCTTCCCAGGCCTGCTTCCCCCTGTCTCTGTTGCGGCCTACCCTTGAGAACAGGATCTTACAAAGGAGATATTTGCGGACGCTGTATCAACAAAACGCCGCCCTATACACGGATCATTTCAGCATTTAATTATGCCGAGCCCGTCAATTCCCTGATCAGCGCTTTCAAATACGCCGATAAACTTGCTTATGGCAGGGTGCTCTCAGAGCTGCTGCTGCAAAAACTTGAAGTTGTCTACCAGCATCGCCCGTTGCCGGACCTGCTGATCCCCATGCCCTTACATGCAAAGCGTGTGCGTGAGCGTGGCTATAACCAGGCGCTGGAAATTGCCAGAATACTGGGCCGCAATCTGGATATTCCCATCGACTACCAGAATTTTACCCGCAACAGGTATACCAGTCCGCAGGAAGGACTGAATATACAACAGCGCCGCAGTAACCTGCATAGAGCATTTACCTGCCGGAATAATTCCATCAGCCTGCCAGCCTGTGTTGCAATTGTTGATGATGTTATAACGACCACGGCCAGCATCCAGTCGCTGTGCAAAATTCTAAGGAAATATGGCGCCGAAGAAATTCATGCCTGGTCTCTGGCAAGAGCTCTCAGAAAAGTCTGAGAAAAACATGCAGCTTCCCTATTTCGCCACAGTAGAAACTTTCATGCCGCTAAAAGCCATGCAGAATAATAAAACAAGCTTCATAAATTCCAACACGATATAGATACTGTGCAGGGATGATTCATCGACCGCTCCTCCTCCCATTATCACTTCGACACGGTCGTCAAGCACAGGCAAGAGCCAAACTGTCTGGAGAAAGATGATAAGCGCAAGCAGCGCGATGTAAACATGTATCCGTTTTCTGCCCAGTAAAAAGCCCAGTGTCAGTACACAAAAAACCAACATTAATTCCAGGACATTAAATACCTTAAATGTTTGCCTCCCTATATCGAGAGCCACCGACAAGGACAGACTGGGTGCCATGAACTTTACCGGCGTGGCAAGAAAGGAAACACCCAGCACCAGGCCAATCCAGACCAGACAAATAACGCTAAATATGATGGATTTTTCGAGCTGAATCTTCATAGAAAGCTTCACTGGAAACACGGCACATATAATAATGTATTTAAAATACATTATTTGAATTATAATAAGCTTTGTCAATGAAAACTATGATCTGAACGAGTCCAGCGTCATCAGTTCAGCAAAATTCTGCAAAGGCACGCTGCTGACTGAAGAGAGAGCTTTCTGCAAGGAAAACGACGAGACCTGTAGATTGCTCTATCTGAATTTGCGAAAAATATACCAGGTAGGAATTTGTTAGCTTTTCCTTTTAGAATCTTTTTTCTCCTTACCGCCGCTTATGCGGTGCTTATAGTGCCGCTTTGGCTGGGTATTTTTTTTCCGGTCTAATTTCTGTTGATCCGGTTCCGCTTTTTATCTGGCATTCTCACGAATTAATTTTTGGCTTTGTATTGGCTGCCGTTGCCGGCTTTATGCTGACAGCCATCTGTACCTGGACAGGTTCCCAGCCATTAAGCGGTAAATATCTGGGTGTTGTTGTGGGGATATGGCTGCTAGGAAGAATCGCCTTTTTGTTTCCCGGTGTTTTTGGCGTGAAGCTGGTTTCCCTACTGGATATCCTGTTCCTGCTTTTTCTTCTGCTGTACGTAAGCTACATCCTTTTCAAGCATAGAAACTGGCGTAATCTGCCGATGAGTTGCTTGTTGCTCCTGTTGTTATGCGCAAATATCGTTATTCACTGGGGCATCAATACTGACAATCTCATCCTCTCCACAAGAGGCAGGCTCTTTTCACTGGAGGTTATTCTCATATTGATCGTGTTGGTTGGCGGAAGAATCATCCCCGCATTTACGGCAAACTGGCTGGCAAGAAAGGGCCAGGAGCGCAGCCTTATAAAATCCAGCAAGTTACTGGATATCTCCTGCTTTTCCTGCCTGTTTCTGCTCCTCATTGCCGATGTGTTTCTGGCTGCGACAATGATCAGTGCATACCTGGCACTGCTTAGCTCTGTATTGTTGCTAGCCCGTCTGCTCGGTTGGAAGGGCTGGTTAACCTTTAGTGAGCCACTTTTGTGGGTCCTGCATCTAGGCTATTTCTGGGTGATTCTTGCTCTCTTTCTGAAGGGCATGGGGCTGTTTTTTCCGTTCATTACCCCTTCCGTGTGGATTCATGCTCTCGGCCTGGGAGCTATCGGCACTATGATTATCGGTGTTATGACCAGAGTTTCCCTGGGGCACACTGGCAGACAGTTGAAGTTACCTCCTTACAGTGTATTCAGTTATTACCTGATTACACTAGCTGCAATCTGCCGTCTGGCTTACGGACTGGGAATTCATTCCTCGGCTGTTATTCTGACTATATCCGGCCTGGCTTGGAGCCTGGGTTTTCTGGTTTTTATCATTACCTACTGGCCAATTCTGACCCGGGAAAGAATCGACCAGGCAAGTGTTTAACAGCCATTATTCAAGCAAAGATCGAGAACATAAACAGACAGACAAACAAAAAGACTGTTTTCAGCCAGAAAACATTGTTTAGTAAAATTAATATTTTTGATAAGGTGATATTGACTATTATCAAGCTGCGCGCGTAATAATCCTGATAGAATTAACACTTGTTGGTAAATTGATCACTGAACCGAGCTATGCAAAAAGCAAATTTTTTCTACCCCTTGTTCAGACCCGGACTGATCTTTACCGAGATAGCCAAAGGCAACGCTTTTTCTTCTCCAGCACTGGCTTTCATGTTACCTGTTCTGCTGATTCTGCCACCACTATTTTTATGGCTCGGGACCGGCATGTTTGGCTGGCGGCTGGGTTCGGCAAGCCCCCTCTACATGGAAAATACGGTGCGACTGATCATCAGCCTGAGTTATTTCGGGGCTCTGTGTATCGGTTTTTTCGGAACTGTTTATATTGCGCAGTGGATGGGCAGCACTTACGGCGTTAAAAAAAGCAGCCGCGCTTATTTTTCCTTGCTCACGGTCGTGTTCTTTCCTATCACTGTGGCCAGTATTGCGCACATTTATCCGAACGGCTTTTTCAATGTGCTGATTCTTTTGCCGACACTTATCTGGTGCATGAACCTTTTATATCGAGGCTTGCCGGTGGCACTGGAAATTCCACCGGAGCGTGGCATGCTGATGTCGACTTCACTGGTAGGCTGGCTGCTGGTTGGTGCTGTCAGCATTCTGGGAATATCGGTTGGCTTATGGACAGTCGGCATCGGACCATCTATCGCTGTATAAATTCAGGAGCATGAATGTCACAAAGTAACCAGGAAATTTATCATGACGCAGTAGTCAAGCGCCTGATACAGTTTTCAGTATTCTGGGTAATTATTGCCATGGGAGCCGGCGTCTATCTGGCTGCAGAATTTATCTGGCCTACAATTGATTTTGGTCAGTTCTGGCTTTCCTTTGGCCGACTACGTCCAGTACACACCAACGGCATCATTTTCGGTTTCGGTGTCAGTGCCCTGATGGCAACAGCTTTCTACAGTGTACAGCGTACTTCCCATGTTCCACTTTTTATGCCCAAACTGGCCTGGTTTTGCTGTTATGCCTGGCAGCTACTGGTCATACTCGGAGCTATTTCCCTGCTGGCCGGCTGGACCTCCAGCAAGGAATATGCCGAACTTGAATGGCCTTTTGATATTGCTATCGCGATTATCTGGGTTTGCTTCGGTGTAGTGTTTTTCGGCACTATCGCCACCCGGCGTATCCGGCCGATTTATATTTCCAACTGGTTTTATGGCGGCCTGATCATCGTCATTGCCATGCTCCATATCGTCAACAATCTGGCCATTCCGGTTACCTTCGGAAAATCCTATTCACTTTATGCCGGCGCCCAGGATGCTATCGTGCAATGGTGGTACGGACATAATGCGGTCGGCTTTTTACTGACCGGCGGTTTTCTTGGCATGCTGTATTACTTTTTGCCCAAGCATTCCGAGCAGCCAATCTGGAGTTACCGGCTCTCAGTCATTTCGTTCTGGGCATTTACCTACTCTTATATCTGGGCCGGGCCGCATCACTTGCATTACAACTCGATTCCCGAATGGGTGCAGTCGCTGGGCATGGTAATGAGTCTGATTCTGCTGGCGCCATCCTGGGCTACCATGATTAACGGCATCATGACCGTCAGTAAGGCCTGGCAGAAGCTTCGGGTTGATCCGGCACTTAAATTTATCGTCCTGTCGCTGGCTTTTTACGGGCTGGCAACTTTTGAGGGCCCGATGATGGCTATCCGCAGCGTCAATGTAGTCAGTCATTTTACCGACTGGACTATTGGCCATGTGCATTCAGGTGCGCTGGGATGGAATGCCATGATTACCTACGGTACTTTCTATTTCCTGGTACCGAAACTGGTCGGTCAGCCTCTGCACAGTATCCGACTGGCAAATATCCATTTCTGGCTGGCACTGTCCGGAACCATTTTATATATCCTTTCCATGTGGGCCGGTGGCGTGTCACAGGGCCTGATGTGGCTCAGCGTAGATGATTACGGTCAGCTGAGTTTCAGCTTCCGGGAAATCATGGCATCCATGACCTCCTATTACGGGCTGCGCCTGATTGCCGGCCTGATCTTTTTCATCGGCACCATTCTGATGGCCTGGAATCTGGGAATGACGATGCGGGGACGTAATACTGTCCCGGTCACTCCACCTCCGGTACCGGAGAAATTCCGCCTCGACCGAAAGGCTGGCAAGGATGAAACCACTATTGCTCCGGGAGTCCCCGCCGCATGAATGCACTCAAACTACACCGGATCCTGGAACAGAACACCGGTCTGCTGATTTTCGGCATTCTGTTTATATCCTCAATAGGCGGTCTGGTACAGATTCTGCCGAGTCTTAATGATGAAACCCTGAGCACACCGACAATGAATACCCGTGTCTATGATGCAGTCGAATTAACCGGGCGTGATATTTATATTCGTGAAGGCTGTCATGTCTGTCATTCCCAGCAGATACGACCACTGGTGGCAGAAGTAGAACGTTACGGGCCATATTCACGTTCCGGTGAATTTGTATATGACCGACCTTTCCTGTGGGGCTCGAAACGTACTGGACCCGATTTACATCGTATAGGTGGCAAATACAGTGACCAGTGGCACGAAACCCATTTGCTGGATCCAAGAGCAGTGGTGCCTGAGTCAATCATGCCTGCCTATCCCTGGCTGAGCGAACGTCCAGCCTCGGCGGCTGGCGACATACAGCGGAAAATGCAGGTTCTGCAGGGCATGGGCCACCCCTACAGCCCTGAAGATATCAATAATGCAGAGGCTGCTTTGCAGGGACTGACTGAAATGGAAGCCCTGATTCGTTATCTGCAAATGCTGGGGACCAGCTTCGATGCTTCCCAGGCTGATGCCCCGATGGAGGGAATGTAATGACATTATTCTTGTTTGTTGGCGACATGCTGGTGATGTTTTTCATGGCTGTTCTGGTGATCTGGGTGACTACCCGGGATGGTAAGGAAGCCGCTGAACATCATGCCCGTATTCCACTGGAGGACGAATAAGCATGGCAATCATGCCCAACGATTTCTGGAGCGGCTGGATAATTGTCATTACTGTCACCAGCCTGCTTGGTCTTGCCTGGCTGGTGCTCAGCATTTACCTGCTGCGCTCTGGTGATGATCAGTTACATGAAGAACCGGTATGGGATGAGAATCTTCAGGAAGGCAATACCCCGGCACCCTTGTGGTGGTTCTGGCTTATCCTGGCGATGATGGTATTCAGTGTGGTCTACCTGATGCTTTATCCGGGACTCGGTTCATTCCAAGGTGCTTTCCAGTGGTCACAGGGTGGCCAGCTGGCTGAGCGTCAGGCTTCCTACAATGCCGAATTTGAACCACTGGAACAGCAAATCGTCTCCAGCTCATATGAAGCGCTGGGGAACAATGAATTAGCCATGAATACTGCCGCCGGGATTTTTGAGGAGCACTGCTCAGCCTGTCACGGAATTGATGCCCGGGGTCAGGCCGGACTGTTTCCCAGTCTCTCTGATGGCGTCTGGCAATGGGGAGGCATGCCGGCACAGATCGAACAGAGCATTCGTAACGGCCGTAATGCCACCATGGTTGGCTGGCTGTCGGCACTGGGCGGCGAAGGTCAATTACAGAATGTGGCAGAATTTGTGTTATCGATGTCCGATGGTATTGATGCTGCTCATCCAGGCAAACGCTACTACGATAGATTCTGTATAGCCTGTCACGGCCCAAACGGTGACGGTAATCCCGTGCTTGGCGCACCACGCCTCAATGATGATGTCTGGCTTTACGGCGATGAAATTGGCAGCGTGCGCACTACAATAATTGAAGGCCGGATGGGACAGATGCCAGCCTTTGCTGAAACCCTGGACGATCAGCAGATTAAACTGCTGACCGCCTGGTTACTGGCCCGAAACTCAGCGGATTAATTCCATTTACTTGCTGGCATGAAGCTGTATTTACCAGCCCCCAGCATCAGAATTACGACAGCATTCATCAGATAAAACATTTGTAACTCAATTGCCCATCCGCCGGTGCCATTCAGGGCAAAAATATCCCCGGTGTGAACCAGCAGAATTGCAACCACCATATTACCAATAATCAGGGCAGCGCCTACCCGAACATAAGCCCCCGCCAGCAGCAATAATGGCGCCACGACTTCTCCGACATAAACCAGGTAACCCAGAAATCCGGGAAGCCCATTGTTTTGCAGCAAACCTTCGATAAAGCCGATACCACCAGTCACTTTGGCCCAGCCATGAAACAACAGCAGTATCCCCAGGGTTAAACGTAATATGAGTTTTGCATTATCTGTCGACATGAAGCGTCCCTCGTTGAAGTTTGTGATTATTTTTGTGTTTTGAAATATGGCACAGATTCATGCGATATCAAACCTTTATCAGAAAATATAAGGCAGATTGGTTTTAATTTACCGGATTCAGGCACTTTGCCTGTGCATATTTATGTCGGGAGCTTTACCTATCCCGAATTCCTGGTGCTATACTGGCTGAAAGTTCAACGAATTTCAGCAGGAGGCATGCATATGATTGTACTTAAATATTTCTCAGGCCGGCATCGGGTCAGTACCATGGAGCAGCAAGGGGTGAAAGAGTAATTCGCTGATACAGCTTTGCTTGCAAACTCACTCCCCTGCCTCTTCGATCCAGTTTCAAACTCCCCGGCCCGCAGCCGGGATTCAAGTGAATCCCAGTCTTTTCGGTTAATCAGAAAAACTTAACTACTTCTGATACTGCCCGAATAACAGTTACAGATTTTTTGGGATTACAACAATGCAAATTCATAACCTTTTTGACCTGGGCTGGAGTAATTACTTTCAGTCCCAGTTAGACCTGGATGCAATTGGGTCACAACTTCCATTCCGGGTGATTGCCGTGCAGCGTGATCTTTTTGAGTGCCTTGGCCTGGACAGGGATAACCGGCAAAAGCTGTTACACATATCCGCCTATCACTGGCGCAATGAGCCGCCGGAAGCTCACCCGACTGTTGGCGACTGGATAATGCTTGATACTGAATATCAAGCCCTGAAAGTCCTTGAACGAAAAACTCTCATCAAACGCAGAAGTCCCGGTAAGGAATCCGCAATTCAGCTTATCGCTGCCAATATTGATACTGTATTTATTATTACCTCGTGCAATGATGAATTTAATATCAACAGAATTGACCGATATTTATCAATTGCTGCCGAGTCTGGCATTCATTGCATCGTGGTTTTGACAAAAGTTGATCTGTGTGAGGATGTCGCTCCTTTCCTTACAGCACTTGCGGATGCCCAGCCCCAACTGCATGTAGAGCAGGTAAATGCCACTGATGCAACAAGCCTGGAAGCTCTGAAGAAATGGATTACACCCGGACAGACAGTAGCTTTACTTGGCTCATCAGGCGTTGGCAAGTCAACCATCACCAATAGCCTAAGTGGGAACCAGGAACAGTCGACGGCGGCCATTCGTGAACAGGACAGCAAGGGACGACACACCACCACCTCCAGAAGTCTGCATGTTTTAGCAGATGGCGGGCTGCTGCTGGATAGTCCTGGTATGCGCGAGTTACAGATGGTCGATAATGAAGCGGGCATCAAGGCCACTTTTTCTGACATCGAAGCACTGGCCAGCAAATGCCGATTCAGGGATTGTCAGCATCAGAGTGAACCCGGGTGTGCAGTTATTGAGGCACTTGAATCCGGCAAGCTTGAGCAGGAACGTTTTGATAATTACCATAAGCTGCTTGCTGAGCAGGCTCGAAATAGTGCAAGCCTTGCTCAAAGACGACAGAATGACAAAGCCATGGGACGTTTTTACAAAAGTGTCATGAAAAGTTCCAGGAAGTTTAAATCAAGGGAATAATGACACAGGAACTCAATCGCACAGGGTAATACGATGGATCAAGCAGACAGGGAAGAACTTGAAGCCGGGCTGGAGCACATACTGGATTCTCCCGAAAACAACGGACTTCTGGAGTTAATTGTTGCCCGTCCAGAAACTGCAAAGCGACATGTGCTTGACAATGCTCGCCTGGATATCGATAAAGGCTTGCTCGGTGACAACTGGAAGAGCCGTGGTAGCAAGTCCATGCCGGACGGCTCCGCCGATCCACAGATGCAGCTTACTATCATGAACTCCCGGGTCGCCCAGCTGGTAGCGCAAAACAGGAGCCGCTGGTCGCTGGCGGGCGATCAGCTTTTTATTGACATGGACTTGAGCAATGAAAATCTGCCTGCCGGCACACGATTGTCGATTGGAAACGCAATCATTGAAGTTACACCAGTACCCCATACAGGCTGCAAAAAATTTGTTAGCCGTTTTGGACTGGAAGCAATGAAATTTGTAAATTCGGACTACGGCAAAAAACTTAATCTGCGTGGCATCAACACTAAGGTCATTAAATCAGGCTCAATAAAGACCGGTGACAAAGTCATGAAATCAAACTGAATACTCTTAAAATTTTATTAAGGAGGGTATATGTATTTCCTGCTTTTCTATGATTACATTGAAAATGTTGTTGATAAGCGCACTCCATACAGAGAGGCGCATCTTGCTCTGGTAAATGGGTATCTGGAACAAGGTGAAATCCAGCTTGCCGGAGCCTTTGCTGATCCAGTTGATGGTGCAGTTCTGGTATTCAAAACGGAGAATAAAGAGCATATTGAGGAGTTTGTCAGGCAAGACCCGTATGTGCAAAATGGGCTGGTAACTAAATGGCGTATACGGGAATGGCGTGTTGTCACAGGAAAGTAAGCCAGTGAATATTCTGTTCGACCTGGACGGTACGCTGACTGACTCCAGGCCAGGAATAGTTGCCTGTCTTGAACACACACTGTCGGAGCTCAAGCTTTCATCCTCTCCAGATACGCCACTCGAAAACTTTATTGGCGCCTCTTTAAGAGAGGTTTTCAAAGCCTTGTTACCGGCCCATAGCAATAAAAATGATATTGAGGTGGCAGTCAGTATTTATCGCGAACGCTTCCGGACCAAGGGCCTGTATGAAAACAGTGTATATGAAGGTATTCCAGAAATGCTTTCATCGCTGACAGAACAGGGCAGAAAACTATATATCGCAACCTCAAAACCGCAAGTTTATGCTGAAAAAATAATACAGCATTTTGGCCTGGCTGAATTTTTTCAAGCTATCTATGGCGCCGAACTGGATGGCCGATTTGATCTAAAAAGTGACTTGATTGCACATGTACTTGATGACTCCGCTCTGGATAAAGAGCTTACAATAATGATTGGCGACCGTTACCATGACATTAATGGCGCCCGGGATAATCATATCTATCCCGTGGGTGTGCTCTGGGGATATGGTTCAGAGGAGGAATTATGTACTGCAGGCGCAAAAGTCCTGTGCAACAAGCCCCGGGATATAACCACACTATCCATTTGAAAACTGGTTCAATATGTCTGATATCAAGTTTACTGAGGAAGAAAAATCAAGAATTATCGAGAAAATCAAAACTTATTTTGAGGATGAATTGAAGCAGGAGATCGGTCAATTCGATGCCGAATTCCTGCTGGATTTTTTCACCAAGCAGATAGGGCCCTACTTTTATAACCGCGGCTTATATGATGCACGCGACATCCTCACGCAAATGGCTGAAAATATTGATGAAGCCATCTACGCGATAGAAAAAGACACTGCAGATTAAAGCATTAATATTAGCTTGCTGTCAGACCTGAGCAGTAATAGGATTAAAAAAAGACCCAGATAGTGAAGCCATGTTACATATCGTAAAACTCATCAGGCATTATCACCCTCACAATGCGGAAAAAATTATTCGCTTGCTGGTGCTGGCAAGCGCTGTACTGTTAGTCGCGGGAATCGGCCTGTTCCTGTTACAGTGACAGTTACTTATAAACTGAGGAAGTTATGATCAGAATTATTAAAGTTGCCGAAGACCGTATCGATATCGAACTGAACGGTAAACTCGACAAGGATGAAATGAAAACAGCGCTGGATGAACTGGAAGATAAAGCCCGTGATATACGTGAAGGCAAAATGCTTTATACCGTTACTGAATTTCATTTGCCGACTTTAAGTGCTGTTATCCACGAGTTTTCACGTTTACCTGCCATGTTCGCACTGATTAAAAACTTTAGCCGGGGTGCGGTACTGACTGACAAGCTCTGGCTGCAGAAAGCTGCTGAAATGGAGGGCATGTTACTGCCCTGGATGAAAATCAAAGCCTTTGATCTTAATGAGCGGGAAGCAGCAGAAGCCTGGCTTGATTCCTGATTGATTCCCGGTGCAATATAGTCTGCGATTAGTATCACAATACTGGCTGGCCCTGAGTCTGTTTTTACTCGCAGCCATTGGCATACTTACCCTGACGCCACTGGACCAGCTCCCACCGTTTCCAGGCAGTGACAAACTGCACCACCTTATTGCCTTCGCAGCCCTCACATTCCCTGTGGCTTTTCGTCAACCCAGATACTGGTGGCTGGTAATATTTGCCTATCTTGCCTACAGCGGAGGAATCGAGCTTGTACAGCCATACCTTAACCGTTATGGAGAATGGGCTGATATGCTGGCCAACAGTGTCGGGATTGCCAGCGGAATATTGCTGGCCCAGTTGCTTAGGTACTATTTTCCGATTACATTGAAGTCTTCAGAATAATTAAAAAAATAATACCATGAAAAATATTGCCATTCCCCTGTTAGTTGGCCTTCTCCTTGGCGCCTGTTCCGGTGAATCCGGCGAAGGTCCCGAGCAGAACAATCAGGCAAACAGTCCTGCACCCGAAGCAAGCAATGATATGCAAAACATGAATAATGATAATCCCCTGTTAAGTCCAAGCCCGCTGATTTTCGAATACCCACAGTTTGACCTGATCAGGCCTGAACATTATCTACCGGCTTTTGCGCAGGGCATGGCTGAACATATGCAGGAAGTCGAGGCTATCGCCAATCAGCGTTCAGCGCCGACATTTGACAATACGCTGGTAAGGCTTGAACAATCCGGTCGCTTGTTGAGCCGCGTCAGCACGCAGTTTTTTTCCATGACCTCGGCCCATACCAATGATGCACTCAATGCCATTGAAACCGAAGTGGCTCCGCAACTGTCTGCTCACAATGACCGGATTTATCTCAACCCTTCGCTGTTCAGCAGAATCGATTCCCTATATCAACAACGCGACTCTCTCAACCTTGATGATGAGCAACTCCGTCTGCTGGTAGAAACCCATAAAGATTTTATCCGCGCCGGTGCCCGGCTTTCCGAACTGGATCAGGCCAGGCTGCGAGAATTGAACGGCGAACTTGCTGAGCTTGGCACCCGTTTTGGTCAGAACGTGCTCAACGAAGTCAATGCAATGGCGGTAATCGTGGACAGTGAAGCAGAACTCGCCGGTTTGAGCTCCGCTGAAATCCAGGCAGCAGCCGATGAAGCAGAGAGTCGCGACCTGGCCGGAAAATATGTTTTACCATTATTGAATACCAGTGGGCAGCCCCTGCTGGCTTCACTGGAAAACCGCGCCCTGCGACAGCGTATCCATGAGACTTCTTTGTCCCGCGGACATCGGGGTGGAGAATTTGATAACCGGGCTTTACTCAGCCGCACAACACAGTTGCGAGCGGAAAAAGCCCAGTTACTGGGTTTTAACAACTATGCCGAATATATCCTGCAGAACCAGACTGCTCCTGGTGTGGCCGCTGTTAATCAACAACTGGCTGACCTGGCTGCACCGGCAGTCCGCAATGCGCGTCAGGAAGCCGCTGACCTGCAAGCCATGATTGATGCCGAGGGTGGTGATTTTCAACTGGCAGCCTGGGACTGGGCCTACTATGCAGAGAAAGTCAGGCAGGAACGCTATCAGTTTGATGAAAGCCAGTTACGTCCCTATTTCGAAGTAAATAACGTTCTGCATAATGGTGTGTTTTATGCTGCTGAACAACTTTACGGGATATCTTTTCAGGAACGCAATGACCTGCCGGTGTATCAGGAAGATGTCCGGGTATTTGAAGTCTTTTCTGATGACGGCACAAGCCTGGCATTTTTCATCATGGACATGTACGCCCGGCCCAGCAAAAACGGCGGCGCCTGGATGAACTCTTATGTACGCCAGTCAGATTTGCTGGGCTTGCAACCTGTGGTGGCCAATCACCTCAATATTACCGAACCCCCGCCCGGTGAAGCTACGCTGATGAGTTTTGATGAAGTCGTTACCATGTTTCATGAATTCGGCCATGCACTACATGGCATGTTTTCCGATGTAAGATTTCCATCTTTTTCCGGCACCAGCGTACCGCGTGATTTTGTCGAGTTTCCTTCCCAGGTAAATGAAATGTGGGCGGACTGGCCTGAAGTTTTGAGCAACTATGCCGTGCATTATGAAACCGGTGAACCCCTGCCGGCAGAATTGCTGGAACGGGTGCTGGAAGCCATGCAATTTAACCAGGGTTTTGCTTCCACTGAATACCTTGCTGCATCTGTAACGGATTTGGCTCTGCATCAGCTGACTCCGGAGGAAGTGCCTGCTGCCAATGAAATCATGGCTTTTGAAGAACGTGTTTTGCAGGAGGCCGGTTTCGATCCGTCGGTAGTACCGCCACGCTACCGCTTGACCTATTTTTCCCACATCATGGGCGGTTATGCAGCAGGGTACTACTCCTATATCTGGAGCGAAGTACTGGATGCTGATACTGTGGAATGGTTTCGGGAAAATGGCGGACTTGGTCGTGAAAATGGCCAGCATTTTCGTGAAAGTCTTCTATCAAAAGGTGGCAGTGTCGATGCCATGACGCTTTATATCGATTTTCGTGGCAGGGAAGCGGAAGTTGCTCCCCTGCTGGAAAGACGTGGACTGAATTGAGCAATACAAAAAAAGTGGCATAAAAAAAGGGCACCAGGCCCTTTTTTTAAACTCGGTAAAAATTATTCCTGGCTTTCATTAAACATGCGTACTTGTTCATTAAAAGCAGCAGCAACAGTTTCCTGAGCTTCTACATTATCATTGATCAGTGCAGTCCAGGCATCCAGCTGTTCCTGACTTGCTGATTCTGAACGACGGTCAATAACCCGGTCAACACAGGCAATAAAATTATTCGATGCTTCAATAAAACCTTGAACCGCATCCTGAGCATCCAGCAGCATATCCATATTCTGACTTGATGAATTGGTGATACTGGGTGGTACCGGGTTCTCACAGTTGGCCCCGGCAATAGGCCTATCCTGGGCAAATCCGAGAGACGATGTCATTGCGAACAATGCAAAGCCCAGGCCAAAGCTCTTAAACGTTGATTTCATACTTCCTCCGCTAGCAGCGATTTTCTTGTTTTGAGGAGCAAAGGCTACCTAATCTTCCAGCATTAGTCCAATGCCTCTTATGGGCATTATACGGCGCTTTCAAGTACAATCGCCGGGCATGATTGATCTGGAATTTGACAAGGCACATATCTGGCACCCCTACACCTCAATGCAGGCTCCCTTGCCTGTTTTTCCGGTGGTTTCAGCAGACGGCGTGACCATTGAACTGGAAGACGGCAGACGCCTGATTGATGGTATGGCTTCCTGGTGGAGTGTTATTCACGGCTACCAGAACCCGGAACTGAATAGTGCAATAAAAAAGCAAATTGACCGGATGTCACATGTCATGTTCGGCGGACTGACTCATGAACCTGCTATAGAACTTTGCCGCCTGCTGGTGAACCTGACTCCGGCCCCTCTGCAACAGGTTTTTATTTCCGACTCCGGTTCAGTTGCCGTGGAAGTGGCCATCAAAATGGCCAAACAATACTGGATGAGCAAGGGGCAATATAAAAAAAACAAACTGCTCAGTTTACGTGGTGCCTATCATGGCGACACTTTTGCCGCGATGTCGGTCTGTGACCCGGTCACCGGTATGCATGAACTGTTCAGAGGTATCCTGCCGCAAAACTATTTTGCTGAACGCCCTTCCTGTCGCTTCGGCAGCCCCTGCACTGAAGAGGATCTTCACAGTATTCGTTCGCTGCTTGAAACCCACCATAAGGATATTGCTGCGCTTATACTCGAACCCATCGTACAGGGAGCCGGCGGCATGTGGTTCTATTCGGCGGAGTATCTGCTTAAGGCAAGGCAATTGTGTGATGAATTTGATGTCTTGCTGATTGCCGATGAAATTGCGACCGGTTTTGGACGCACTGGTAAATTATTTGCCTGTGAGCATGCCGATATCGCCCCTGACATCATGTGCATTGGTAAAGCCATGACCGGTGGCTATATGAGCCTGGCAGCAACCCTTTGTAACTCCCGTATCAGTGAAGGTATCTCCGGGGATGGCGGAGTCTTGATGCATGGTCCGACATTTATGGCAAATCCCCTGGCCTGTGCCGCCTCCTGTGCCAGCATCAGGCTCCTGCTTGAATCAGACTGGAAAAGCCGTATTGAGACCATTGAAAAACAGTTAGGCCAGGAACTGGCTCCCTGTCTGCAGGAAGAGTCGGTCCAGGATGTGCGGGTACTCGGCGCCATAGGCGTTGTCGAAATGCATGAAGCGGTAAATTTGCATGAAGCCCAGCAATTTTTTGTCGATGAAGGCGTCTGGATTCGGCCCTTTGGCAAGCTGGTCTATATTATGCCGCCCTATATTATCGAAGCAGAAGAACTGCAGCAGCTGAGCCAGAGCATGCATAAATTTACCCGTCGCCGGCTTCACAGAAAATAAACCCCAATTACAGATTTTGTGAACTGGTTCGCTTCAAGGCCTGGAACGAGTATTAAACTTCAAATATCGATTCAAGGTGCTTCCCCCACTTGAACTGCTGTGCACAGTTGCTCGATGTGGAAGTTGGTATTCTCGGGACTTTAGCTGGTGTCACTCATTAACTCCGCTTTTTAGCGGAGTTTTTTTTGATAAAGGTTTTTACCTTCTGTACTTCATCTTTTTCCAGAATTTCTGCCAGCGGCTCCATGACAAATTTTCTGTCCAGCATACCCTGATGTGGCACGATCAGTTCATCGGTATTAACCTGCTGCTCGTGAAAAAGTAATAGGTCCAGGTCAATGATCCGCGCTTCATTATGCAGACCACTTCGCACCCTGCCCATACTGCTTTCAATGCGCTGCATAGCCTGCAGCAGGCTTTCCGCTGTTTCATCCTGCTGGGGTAAAAGTGCCACTACGGCATTGATGAAATCAGGTGAACCCGGTGGACAATCTACCGGTGCAGTTTCCTGCAAGGATGAAATAATTAAAGGATCATCGCTGAGTTTTTCCAGGCGCCTGATGGCTTCCAGGATATTTTCCCGGGGCGAACCGATAGTCGAACCCAGATTGGAACCCAGTCCGATAAACGCAAAATCCCCAAAGTTGCTAATCTGCATAGGGCGATTCTAACCCTTCATAGGCAGATAAGACGAGATGAATTTTACATCGATTCAATGTAAACCCATCATTTCTTCAGAGAATCTTGAAATCAGTTTTTCCGTAGGAAATAATCGCTGAAATCCCTGGTTGAATGCGCCATCAGCACATTTTCGGATTCAAAGGTGTTTCAATTGTGAGTTTAAAGCGCCTCAAACGCAGTAAAATCGAAGCAAAATTAAAATTCAGAAGGGAATTTATATCTCCAATAATTCAAAATTTTTCAGAGATTTAACGATCAATCTAATAGATGGATAAAGCGTTACGCGCGTATTAGCTTTTAACGGTGGTATTGGCTTGACAGCTCATGCACTGTGTCAATAAATACCTTTGCATGCTCCGGATCAACATGCTGATGAATGCCGTGGCCAAGATTGAATACATGACCGTTGCCGGTACCGAACTGTTCCAGAATCATGGCAACTTCCTCGCGAATTTTTTCCGGCTTTGCATAGAGAACCGCCGGGTCCATATTGCCCTGCAGGGAGACCTTGTCACCAACACGTTTGCGGGCATCAGCTATATTTATGGTCCAGTCGAGACCGACACAATCAGCGCCACAATTGGCAATCTGCTCCAGCCATAATCCGCCATTCTTGGTGAATACGATAATCGGCACCTGTCTGCCATCATTTTCCCGAGTCAGTCCCTGTATGATTTTTTCCATGTAATTCAAAGAAAAAGTCTGGTAATTGTGCGGACTGAGAGCACCGCCCCAGGTATCAAATATCTGTACTGCCTGGGCACCGGCACGAATCTGGGCGTTGAGATAATCTGTCACTGAGACGGCTATTTTACCCAGCAGCTCATGCATCATTTCCGGAGCATTCATCATCATGCCTTTGACGGTGGCGAAATCCTTGCTGCTGCCACCTTCAACCATATAGGTCGCAACCGTCCATGGACTGCCGGAAAAGCCGATTAACGGCACGGAACCATTCAATTCACGGCGTATCAGTTTCACTGCCTCCATCACATAGGCCAGATCCTGTTCGGCATTGACCACCGGCAGGGCATCAATATCCGCAGCAGTGCGAACCGGTTTACGAAACTTTGGGCCTTCGCCTGCTTCAAAATATAAACCCAGACCCATGGCATCGGGGATGGTCAGGATATCGGAAAACAGAATTGCAGCATCCAGATCAAAGCGTCTCAGGGGCTGCAGGGTAACTTCGCAGGCCAGCTCGGGATTCTGACACAGATTCATGAAGTTACCGGCTTCTGCGCGGATTTTACGATATTCGGGTAGATAACGTCCGGCCTGTCGCATCATCCAGACTGGCGTAACATCAACATCCTGACGTAACAGTGCTTTCAGGAAGCGGTCGTTTTTTAATTCACTCATTATCAGACTTCCAGGAATTCGAGAATTCCATTGGCAGCTTCGCGGCCTTCATACACAGCGGTAACCACCAGATCAGCACCACGCACCATGTCGCCACCGGCAAATATTTTTTCATTGGAAGTCTGAAAGGCATAGTTTCCCTGCTCTGGTGCCAGTACCCGGCCCCTGTCATCCAGATTAATTTTTGCTCCTTCAAACCAGTCTGCAGGACTGGGCTGGAAACCAAATGCAATGAGCACTGCATCGGCAGGCACTGTTTCTTCACTGCCTGGCACCTGCTCGGCACGCTGACGGCCGTTTTCATCCGGCTCACCCATGCGTGTAGTGATAAATTTGACACCAGTGACTTTGCCGTTTTCACCGACAATCTCAACCGGCTGACGGTTAAAAATGAATTCCACACCTTCCTGGCGGGCATTTTCAACTTCACGCTGGGAGCCCGGCATATTGGCTTCATCACGGCGATAAAAACACTGCACCGAGACAGCACCCTGCCGGATTGAGGTGCGGTTACAGTCCATCGCTGTATCACCTCCACCGAGCACAATTACACGTTTGCCTTCGAGACTGGTGTATTGCGAATCTTTCACATCGTAATTACCGTAATGGGCGGTATTGCCAACCAGAAACGGCAGTGCTTCATAAACGCCGTCCAGCTCTTCACCCGGAAAGCCACCTTTCATTGCTGTATAGGTTCCCATGCCCATGAATACGGCATCGTATTCCTGATAGATCTCGTCAAAACTGATATCGGTACCGATTTCAGTATTCAGCCTGAACTCAATACCCATGCCCTCAAAAATATCCCGACGCTGGGTCATGACATGTTTTTCCATTTTGAACATGGGAATACCGAAAGTCAGCAGGCCGCCGATTTCCGGGTAACGGTCAAACACCACGGCTTTGACACCTGCCCTGGCCAGCACATCGGCACAGGCCAGCCCGGCCGGACCGGCGCCAATAACGGCAACTTTTTTATCGACCGGCACGACATCGGAAAGGTCCGGCCGCCAGCCCATGGCAAAGGCAGTATCGACAATATATTTCTCAACATTACCGATAGTCACTGCGCCGAAGCCGTCATTAAGAGTACAGGCGCCTTCACACAGGCGATCCTGCGGACAAATCCGGCCACAGACTTCGGGTAATGAATTGGTCTGGTGACAGAGTTCAGCCGCCTCAATAATGTTGCCTTCACTAACCAGTTTCAGCCAGTTGGGAATATAGTTATGAACCGGACATTTCCATTCACAATAGGGATTGCCACATTCCAGGCAGCGTTCGGACTGAACAGCCGCGCGCGGCTGGTCGAACTGCTCATAGATTTCAATAAATTCAGTTTTTCGCGTTTCAATATCTTTCTTTTCCGGGTCCTGACGGCCGGCATTAAGAAAGCGAAAAACATCTTTGGATTTAATTTCGGATTCAGCCATAAACTTACTTCAGCCTAGTGCGGGGCAACGGTAATATTTTCCAACATGTTTTTCATGTTGGCCTCTTTAGGCTTCACCAGCCAGAACTTGCGCAGATAATCGACAAAATTATCCAGAATTTCCTGACCCCAAGCACTGCCGGTTTCATAGACATATTCTGCTATCACACTGCGCAGATGATGTCGGTATTCTTCCATGCCTTCCTGGCGAATACGGTGAACCTCAACCAGCTGGTGGTTATATTTATCGACGAAGTTTTTATCCTGATCCAGTACATAGGCAAATCCGCCAGTCATACCTGCTCCGAAATTATGCCCGGTATTACCCAGCACCGTGACGATACCTCCGGTCATATATTCACAACAGTGATCCCCGGCACCTTCAACAACTGCATGTACGCCGGAATTTCGCACAGCAAAACGTTCACCCGCACAGCCCGAAACAAATAGTTTCCCGCCGGTAGCTCCGTACAGGCAGGTATTACCGATAATCGAAGTATCCTGGGTGCGAAATGTACTTCCCGGTGGCGGAACGATGACAAGCTTGCCGCCAGCCATGCCTTTACCGACATAGTCATTGGCGTCTCCTACCAGAGTCATATTCAGCCCGCCAGCATTCCAGACGCCGAAACTCTGCCCTACACAACCGGTCAGGCGGATATTGATCGGGGCATCATTCATGCCCTGATTTCCATAGCGTTTGGCAATTTCCCCGGAAAGCCGGGCGCCGATGGAACGGTTGAAGTTCTGCACTTCATAATTAAAAATACCACCGCTTTTACTTTCAATTGCCGGCAGAATTTCAGAGACCATTCGTTCGGCAAGTTCACCTTTATCCAGCGGATCATTGCTGGGTAATTTGCAGTACTGATCCTTGTCCGCCGGAATATGATCGTTGTACAACAGACGGGACAGATCAATATTGGCCTGCTTTTCTGTCTGCGGCTCAAGTAATTCAAATAAATCAGTGCGACCGATCAGGTCTACCAGGTTTTTAACCCCGAGGCGTGCCATCCATTGCCGCGTATCCTGTGCCACGAATTTGAAATAATTCATTACCATTTCTGCTTCACCGATAAAATGCTTGTCGCGCAGCACGTCGTCCTGTGTCGCAACACCGGTAGCACAGTTATTCAGATGGCAGATACGCAGATATTTACAACCCATGGCAATCATTGGAATGGTCCCGAAGCCAAAACTTTCCGCACCCAGAATTGCCGCTTTTATAACATCCAGTCCGGTTTTCAGTCCGCCGTCAGTCTGTAAACGGATACGTCCACGCAGGTCATTCGCTCGCAAAGCCTGCTGTACTTCGCTCAGACCCATTTCCCAGGGAGACCCTGCGTAACGAATTGATGTTAAGGGGCTGGCACCGGTTCCTCCGTCATGCCCCGAGATGGTGATGAAATCTGCGTAGGCCTTGGCCACACCCGCGGCGATGGTACCCACACCCGGCCCTGCCACCAGTTTGACTGAAACCATGGCATCCGGATTAACCTGCTTGAGATCAAAGATAAGCTGGGCCAGGTCCTCAATAGAATAGATATCATGATGCGGTGGTGGTGAAATAAGAGTGACACCCGGCACCGAATAACGTAACCGTGCTATCAGCTCATTCACTTTACGACCGGGTAACTGACCGCCTTCACCGGGTTTTGCACCCTGGGCTATTTTAATCTGTAAGACTTCAGCATTTACCAGGTAATGTGGCGTCACTCCGAAACGACCGGAAGCAACCTGTTTGATTTTTGAAACCTTGTCAGTGTTATAGCGGACTGGATCTTCCCCGCCTTCACCGGAGTTGGAACGCCCGCCCAGTCGGTTCATGGCCTGAGCCAGGGCTTCATGTGCCTCGGGCGACAATGCCCCCAGAGACATTCCGGCTGAATCAAATCGCTTGAGAATATTTTCCAGCGGCTCGACTTCATCAACATCAATGCTTTCGACATCTTCCCGAAGGGCCAGCATATCGCGCAGGGTTGAAAACGGGCGATTATCAACAACCTGGGCAAATTTACGGTACTTCTCAAAATCGCCACTCTTGGCTGCATCCTGCAGGGTTTTAACCACATCCGGATTGATCATGTGGTATTCACCGCCGTGAATATATTTCAGTAGACCGCCAGCCGCTAACTTCTTGCGCGGCAGCCAGGCATCACGTGCCATTTTTTCCTGGTCATGCTGCAGGTGTTCAAAAGTCGCCCCCTGAATACGGCTGGGGCTGTCGGGGAAACATAAATCAGTTACATCACTGGCTAGCCCGACTATTTCAAACAGCTGGGCTCCGCGATAGGAACTGATGGTACTGATGCCCATTTTGGAAAGTATCTTCAACAGGCCTTTGTTTACTCCTTTACGGTAATTACGATGGGCTTCGAGTTGCTCCATTTTCAGGACATTTTGAGCCACCATGTGATCAATCACATCATAACTGAGGTAGGGATAAACCGCGGTAGCGCCATAACCCACAAGACAGGCTATCTGGTGAGAATCCCGCGCACTGGCAGTCTCAACAATCAGATTGCTTTCACAGCGTAAACCTTTTGCATTGAGGTTTTGATGAATTGCTGCCGTGGCCAGCAGTGCATTGATAACAAGCTGACCTTTTTCCGGCAAGCGCTCGGAAATAAACAGCAGAACTTTACCCTCACGTACGGCAGCTTCTGTTTCGGCAACAACATTTTTAATCGCCTGTTCCAATCCGGTTTCCGGATCATAGGCAAGAGAAAAATGTGCTGCTCCATAATCGGGTCGCTGCAGATGCGAGAGGTTATAAAACTTATTCGGTGACAGTAGCGGTGAAGTCAGGATCACACGATTGGCATGTTCGGGAGATTCCTCAAAAACATTCAGCTCTCGCCCCATTCTGGTTTCAAGTGACATGACAATACTTTCCCGCAGTGAATCAATCGGCGGGTTGGTAACCTGGGCAAACTGCTGCCTGAAATAATCATAAAGCGGACGAACCTGACGTGACAGCACCGCTATTGGCGTGTCATCTCCCATTGAACCGGTACCTTCGTTGGCTTTTTCCGCCAGCGGACGAATCACCTGGTCCATTTCCTCGAAAGTAACCTGGAACATTTTCATGTGAACTTCACATTGTTCCGGCGGCAGTGGCCGCAGTTCCGGCAGGTTTTCTGCCAGGGTGGATTCCACATAAAAGGATTTTTCCTTGATCCACTTCGAATAGGGCTGCCTGACTTTCAGGTAGTTACCGACATCGTCGGTATGCATGATTTTGCCTTCTTCGGTATCAACGACCAGAATCTGTCCGGGGCCAACCCGGCCTTTGGCGATGACATCTTCGGGTTTGTAGTCATTGACCCCAATCTCGGATGCCGCGGTCAGATAGCCGTTTTTGGTCATGACCCAGCGCGAGGGACGCAAACCATTACTGTCCAGTACACAGGCTGCAAAACGTCCATCAGTCAGTACCACACCGGCTGGACCGTCCCAGGGCTCCATGTGGAAAGAGTTAAAGGTATAGAAGCCGCGCAGGGCTTCATCCAGGTCTTCCATATTCTGCCAGCTTGGCGGCATGATAAGCCGGATCGCCTGGTACAGATCCATGCCGCTGGTTACCAGCAATTCCAGCATGTTATCCATGGAGGAAGAATCCGAGCCTGAGAAATTGACGATTGGTGCAATTTCTTCAATATTGGGAATAGCCGCTGAACGGAATTTGGAAATTCGTGCCTTGGCCCAGTTCCGGTTGCCGCGAATGGTATTGATTTCACCATTGTGGGCCAGCATGCGGAAAGGTTGTGCCAGCGGCCAGCGCGGCAGGGTATTGGTGGAAAAACGCTGGTGGAAAGTACACATGGCAACTTCCAGGCGCGGATCCTGTAGATCCAGATAGAATTTTGGCAGATCAGCCGGCATGACCAGTCCTTTATAGGAAAGCACGCTTGCTGACAGGGAACAGACGTAAAAATCCTCGTCTTCTTCCAGGCGGTTCTCGGCTTTACGTCGGGCGATAAACAGCTTTACCGCAAGCTGGTCTTTTTCCAGGCCTTCACCATTGATAAAAACCTGTTCGATATCCGGCATGCACTCCAGCGACATTTTTCCGCATACCGAAGTGTCATAAGGCACTCTGCGCCAGCCAACCAGTTCCAGTTCCTGGGCCCTGATCTCTTCTTCAAGTACATTTCTCGCATGCTCCGCTTTTTGCTGATCCTGGGAGAAAAATACCATGCCGATGCCATAATTCTGGCTCAGGTCGACAGCAAAACACTCTTTGGCCAGTGCCCGCAGGAAAGCATCCGGTTTTTGCATCAGCAGACCGCAGCCATCACCGGTGACACCATCAGCAGCAATACCGCCACGATGGGTCATACAGGTCAGTGAGTTAATAGCAGTAAGCAAGAGGTCATGACTGGCCTCGCCTTCAATATGGGCCACCAGACCGAAACCACAGTTATCTCTGAATTCGCTGGGGTGGTATAACCCGGATCTCATATCCACTTCTCTACCAAATAGTTAATGACACAATACTGGAGCCAGGGGTGGTCTTACCCTCGCAAAACTGGCGGGAAAACTAGGGATCCTGATTAAGTCTAGTATGTCTTTGCGGGGATCTGAACCGCTGCGATGCAAGGCGCAGTCAGCCGCTCATAGCGACACTATTAGCAAGGACTGCAACGCCGCAGCGTGGCGGTTCAGACCCCGCCCTTCGGGGCCTTCAGGCAGTACGCGCTACTGCGTTGTCCTTTCTTGACAGGTTGACGACATGCCTGCAAAAGGACGCCTTGTCCCGCATACTGTCTGAAGGCCAAAGGCACACTAGACTTAATCAGGATCCCTAGCTCTTTTCAAACGCCAAAGAGCCGCCCATATTACACAAAATACGGAATTTCAGCAATCTCAAAGGACTCTTTAAAGTTTAGCCGGAGTGTGCTTCAGCCTGCATGAGGAGCGAGTTTCCCAAGGGCCCCGCGTGCTGCAAGGGTCTGTTTCAAAAGCCCGGAATCGACATCAGCGGTGATAATGGCTTTACCCAGGCTTTCCAGCAATATGAAGCGGATTTCCCCCTGACTGGCCTTTTTATCACGGCTCATCAAAGACAGATATTGCTCAACATCGATTGAATCCGGTGGAATAACCGGCAATCCTGCTGTTTCAAGCAATTGCCGTAGTCCGGACACAGTTTCCACGGGCAGCATACCCATACGCCAGGACAAATCTGCTGCCATCAACATGCCTGTTGCCACTGCTTCTCCGTGTAACCAGGAGCCATAACCCGTGGCTGTCTCAATGGCATGACCAAAGGTATGCCCCAGATTAAGAATGGCGCGAATACCGGACTCTTTCTCATCAGCAGCGACTATTGCCGCCTTTTCTTCACAACTGGCCTGCACAGCCTGCTTGAGAGCTTGCCTGTCCCGTGCCAGCAGTGCCGGCATCTTGTCTTGTAACCAGTGATAAAACTCTGGATTATTAATCAGGCCATATTTGATCACTTCAGCCAGCCCGGCAGAAAGTTCACGGTCCGGCAAGGTATCCAGTGTCGCAGTATCGGCCAGCACACATTGCGGCTGATAAAAGGCGCCGACCATGTTTTTGCCCAGCGGACGATTTACCCCGGTCTTGCCTCCAACGGATGAATCTACCTGAGCCAGCAGGGTCGTTGGCACCTGGATGAAATGAACACCACGCATATAGGTCGCTGCTGCAAAACCGGTCATGTCACCGACGACACCTCCACCCAGGGCAATCAGCGTGGCATTGCGGTCGAAGCGCAGGTTGAGCAGGGAGTCGTATAGTTGTGCAACATTATCCAGCGTCTTTTCCGCTTCACCGTCAGGCAGGATAAACTCACTGAGCTCATAGCCCGTCAGCTGTGCTTTCAGTTTATCCAGATACAGGGGAGCGACCACCTCATTACTGACAATACAGACCTGTCGCCCCTTGATATGAGATGCAATCAATGCCTGTTTGCCCAGCAGATCCTCGCCAATATATATCGGATAGGAGCGCTCTCCCAGATCCACATCAACTGTGACATGCGCGTTCATAATTTCACTCAGCTCCGTGTATCAGGCTGACTATTTCCTTGCTAATCATTTTAGCGCTTCTGCGATTGGTCATGACCATGTGGTCAGCAATTTCCTGGTACAGAGTTTCACGTTCTTCCATCAATGACCTGAGTTTGGCCTCTGGGTCGTCCACATTTTGCAGTAAAGGACGTTTTGTATCTCGTCGCGTCCGGTCTACTTGCTGTTTGATGGTAGTGACCAGATAAATCACCACTCCCCGGCTATGCAGCAAACGCCGATTAGCTTCCGAGATAACCACGCCGCCGCCGGTAGCCAGGACAATTTTATTTTTACCGGTCAGCTCTTCAATAATTTTTTCTTCCCGCAGACGAAAACCCTCTTCGCCTTCCATATCAAATATCCAGGAAATATCCGCCCCGCAACGGTCTTCTATTTCCTGGTCGGAATCATAGAAATCCAGTTTCAGTTCCTGAGCAAGAAGTTTGCCGATGGTGGTCTTGCCGGCCCCCATGGGGCCGACCAGAAATATGTTATCAACGGAATTTTTCATAAACCCGCGTACAAGGCAGGAGACTTCAAACCACGGGAGCCTCTGATTAAGCTTAAATCTCGTTGATGATTGATGGTGTAATAAAGATCAATAATTCAGTTTTGGTTTCTGAATTAATTGTACGTTTAAACAGATTACCGATGTATGGCAGATCGCCAAGCACCATGGTTTTTGACACTGTTGTCACGGCTTCTTCGCGGTAGACACCACCAAGCACAACAGTATCTCCATCATCAACCAGCACCCGGGTAAGGACATTATTTGTTGCAATGGCCGGAACATCACCAGTACCAGGTGTAACAGAATCCTGATGGATATCGAGCATCATGATAATCCTGCCGTCAGGTGTAATCTGTGGTGTAACTTCCATGGATAATGCTGCGGTTACAAATTCAGTGGTGGAGCCTCCGGCTGTTCCGCCAGCCTGAGCCTGATAAGGGATCTGGATACCGGACTCAATACGGGCAGTCTGTTGATCCTGAGTGGTTATGGAAGGCTGGGCAATCACTTCACCATTACCGCTGTCTTCCAATGCGGCCAGTTCCAGCTGCAACAAACCATTATCCCCGGCGTATCCAATGGCGAACGATGAGTTCGCGCCTGAAGCACCCAGGTCAACAATCAACTGGTTTTCACTGAAACTGGTACCAAAGCCATTGAGACTGCCGCTTAATATAAATTCATCACCGAATTCCGGGAACGTCTGCACACCACCCCAGCGAATTCCCAGAGCATCACTGAAATTGGTTTCAGCATTAACAATTCTCGCTTCAATTAACACCTGTTGTACCGGCACATCAAGTCGCTGCAACATGGAGCGAACCTCGTTCAGGACCACCGGCGCATCCCGGACAATCAGGGTGCTGGTCCGGGTATCCACTGTAGCAGTTCCCCGATCTGACAGGATGCCGCCACCTTCTCCGCCCTGAATCAGGGTCAGCATTTCCGAGGCGACAGCATAGTTAACCGGAATATAGGCAGTTTGCAATGGAACCAGTGACTCAACTTCCTGATTGGCCTCAAGCTCCTGCCTTTCAGCCTGAGCAATATCCGCTGCCGGCGCAACGTACAGGACATTACCTTCCAGTCGCTGGCCAAGGCCACGGGAACGTAATACCAGGTCCAGCGCCTGATCCCATGGCACATCAACCAGTCTCAGGGTGATGTTTCCGGTCACTGCATCACTGACAACCAGAGAGAAATCCTGAAACTCGGCAAAAATCTGTAAGACCTGACGAATTGGAATATCCTGGAAATTAAGGGACATTCTTTCTCCGCTAAAATCGAAACCATCATCGGCACTGGCTATGTCAGTATCGATTACAGGGGTCACATCAATAATGAATTCATTATCACTCTGGTAGGCAATATAGTCATAATTCCCGGCAATATCGGCCACTACTACAACAGCATTATTCTCTTCATACACATCGATGTAGCGAACCGGGGTGGAAAAATCTGTTACATCAAGCCTGGCCTGCTGTTCTGCATCAATACCGGCGTTTCTGAATTCAAGACTGAGTGAAGGTCCCGAGCGGTTAATATCTCCGGTCAGATTTGTACCGGCCATCTGTACTATGATCTGCCCTTCCCCGTTGGGGCCGCGCCGGAAATCAACATTTTCAATGTCAGAACCCTGACCGCCGACATTGGCACCACGAATTGTCGCGGCGGCGGCAGCCACATTCGCATTGCCGCCCCCTGCTGCGTTACCCAGGACAACAAACAGACTGTTGCCTTCAACCCTGGTGGTATAGGGCTCAAGCGCCAGCATGTTGACAACCATTCGGGTCCTGCTCTGATCTTCCAGAATCATGACACTGTCAGCTATATCCACATCCAGGGAATATCTACGCTCTTCGAGCTGATTACTGACATTATTAAAGTCCATGGATAATCTGGCCGGGTTCGCTATTTCAAATATTGCCGGATTGGGAGGCGCATTACTGAACATCAATTCAATTTCAAGCTGATCTCCCGGCAGGGTGACAAAATTGATATTTTCCAGCCTGGTCTGTTGCGCAAGAGCAGTTCCGGCAATGGTCATGCTGCCGAAAAGCAGAAAAACACCCAAACAGTGTTTAACTATTAATTTGCCTGAATTGATCATCATAAGAAAGCTCCCGGCAACACAAACTGTCTGCCTGTTTTTGCTGTTAGCCAAACCGTTTGTCAATGTCTGAATCCGTTTAGCCATGTGGCATTACTCATTTAATGTAACTGACTGGGGACGCTCAATCCATCCACCGGCGCCACTTGGCACAATTTCTATCAAATCTATCTGTTGTTCAGAAATGGAAACCACACGACCATGATTTCGCCCCATGTAACTGCCTTCACTGACGTAATGTAGATTGTTATTGGCATCCGAAACCAGTGCCCAGATCGTGTTTCCCCGTGACATGATGCCTCGCATTTGCAAATTACCAATGGCAAAGCCTTCCAGTGCTTCACGCGGACGATTCAGGTCGGGCTGAATATTACTGTTCTGCTGATTAACAGATGCCAGCGAAACATCGATTGGAATTTCAAATGGACTGCGTAAATTGGCAGCACTGTATGTAAAGGCCTCATAGGAAATCATTTCCGGTGGCGGCTCAATACGTCCGGGCGGGCGGTTTACCGTCTGGTTGACATAATTCTGAACAGCCAGCAATTCTTCATTATTTCCGGTACAAGCTGCCAACAGCAGCAAGACCGGAAGTAATAAACTATTTCTGTTCAGGCTATTCATCATCTGCTCTGTAACGGTAGGTTCGGGCAGTGATCTGCATATTAAGTTCAGATCTGTTCTGGCCTGCCCCGGCATTTATTCTGAAATCATGCAGGGTAACAATTCGTGGCAAACTGGCGACTGCACTGACGAAGGCACCAAAGTCGTGGTAAGTCCCGTCGACCAGGATATTTATCGGTAACTCGATATAAAATTCCTGCGCCACTTCCGGTTGTAATTGAATTCGATCAAATTCGATGCCACTGCCAAGTCCGGTGTCATTGATGTCTTCCAGCAATCCCGGCACTTCTGTTTCACCAGGCAACTGCGCCAGCAAGGAGCCAAAATCTTCTTCCATTTGGGCCATTTGCTGCCGGTAGGCTTCCAGGTTGGCAGCCAGAACCGCTTTGGTTTCCAGTTCCTGTCTCAGGCCGTTCTCCCGGTCCTGTACCGATACCAGACTGGCTTGCAGTTCCCGAACATGAAACCAGTAACCACCACCCAGACAGGCAACAAAAAGCACCAGCCCGAGAACAAATTTGACCACATTGGGCCAGACTCCAATGGTTTCGATATCGCCCAGGTTATTCCAGTCGAAGTTTTTCAGTTCTTCAACAGAATTGCCTATTTTTGTTTTGACGACTTCCAGAGCTTTCATTGTTCTATTATTTAACCCGTATCAATAAATCTCTTTTCATTAAGGTCGCGCGTCCAATCTATTCCTGAACTTCAACACTGGGTGCAGTGACAGCGACCTGTAACTGAAACTCGAATGCTGATTCCTGGTTATCCTGCGCATTGATTGTCTGCAGATTTGCATTGGCAAACCAGTCAGAAGACTCCAATGAACGCATTAACTCAGAAACCATGTTGTTGGATTCAGCCACACCGTTCATCTGTAGATTGTCACCGGTCCTGGTTATGGTCTGGTAATAGACCCCTTCGGGCAGGGTCCTGACCAGTTCATCAAACAGGCGGACAATCACTGGCCTGGTTCCCTGCAAGTCCTGAATGACCGACATACGTTCTGTAAGCTGGGCTCGTTGTGCCTGTAAGTCGCGAATTTCCGCAATCTCTCTGTCCAGAGCAGTTATCTGCTCGGAAATATAATCGTTAATTCGTTCCTGACCATTTATTTCGCCGTTAAAGTAACGGTCGACCAGAAACAGTATGGCCGCCGCAATTGCGACAACAACTCCCAGTGATACCAGAAACTCCTGCTTTCTTTCTTCACGCAGGGTTTCCCGCCATGGCAAGAGATTAATGCTGGTCATTTCTTGAACCCCCTCATCGCCAGTCCGGCTGCCATTAGCAGGGAAGGAGCATCATTTTTTATTTGTTTTTTGTTCACGCGGGCCCCGAAACTCATTTTCGCAAAGGGGTTGGCAACAACGGTTTTGCAGGATAAGGCCTCTTCAACCTGATCGGCCAGCCCCGCAGTAGACGCTGTTCCACCTGCAAGGATTATCAGATCAACATCATTATACTGACTGGAAGAAAAGAAAAACTGTAACACCCGGCTGATCTGTTCAGTAATTTCATCTTTGAATGGATGCAGAACTTCTTCTTCATAACCATCCGGCAGATCGCCATCCATGATGGCTGTTTCAAGTTCAGCTGCCTGCAGACCATAGCGGGCCTGAACTTCATTTTTCAGCTGCATGCCTCCGAATACCTGCTCACGGGTATAGATGGAAACCCCGTCATTCAGAATATACAGGGTAGTCATGGTGCCGCCGATATCAATAATTGCCGCGAGCTTGGCTTTTGGCAAATCCATCTGCTCCTGTAGCAGACGATAGGCACGTTCCATGGCATAAGCTTCTATATCGACCACTTTGGCAGTGAAATCACCGGCTTCAAGGGCTGCAACGCGTAAATCTACATTTTCTTTTTTGCAGGCGGCCAGTAACACCTGCACCATTTCTTCATTTTTCGGGGATGGGCCCTGACGTTCAAAGTCAATTGCCACTTCATCCAGCGGATAGGGAATATACTGATCCGCCTCTACAACAATCTGGTTTTCCATTTCTGCATCAGACAGGGCTGCACTCATCTCAATGGTTTTGGTTATGACGGCGGAGCCCGGTACCGCAACGGCGGCATCCTTGGATTTGGTCTTGAGCACTGAGGCCATTTTCATGACGACATCACTGACTGCTTCAAGTTCATTGATATTCTTCTCAACCACCGCATTTTCAGGCAAGGGGCGATTAATGTAATTCTCTACTTTATATTTGCTGCCGGTTTTGCTCAACTCGAGCAGTTTTACGGAGCTGGAGCTGATGTCCACACCCATTAGAGCAGTATTTTTTCTATGTAAAATACTTAACAAAATCAAACTCCTACAATGCTCTGGCGGCAGCCATCATAATTGATGCCGTTTCCCAGGCTCCGGTGTGCAAGCCATCTTTTAACGCACACTTTCCCCTGCATCCGAAATGCGCTTGTATACGAATTTGCACGTTACTTAATTTAGGTATTAATTTCAACTAATTAAGTCTATTTTCAACAAATTACTTTAAATTGATAACCACTTCACATTAGACTGTAATGCAGGATGTTTAGCAGTCAGCCATCCATGGCTGCATCATTTTAGGAATTAACTTGTTAAAATTCCTGCACAGCATCACATAAACAGGGAGAAATTCGTTTAAAATTAACGTTTTTAGCAGTGTTGACCGGCCTTTCCTGCCTTGCAGTCTTCACCGGATTCAGGCCCCAGACACACTAACCGGTAATCTGCCAGTACTATGAATATAGTGCAAAAAAGCTTGAAAACATTGTTTTGGTGCGGTCTTTTCGCGGGCCTGGGTATCGTAATGATAACAGCCAGCGCCTACCTGTATTTGTCTCCCAAGCTGCCACCGGCTGAAGATTACCGCAATGTGCGCCTGGTCAACCCGCTGCGCATCTACACTTCTGATGAAAAACTGATTGCCGAATTTGGTGAAGTCCGCCGTGACCCGATCAAATATGATGAAATTCCGCCCCTGTTGATCGATGCCCTGATAGCCAGTGAAGATTCACGTTTTTACCAGCACAATGGCGTGGACCTGAGAGCACTGGCCCGTTCGGTCCTGGGTATTCTGACCGGCAATCCAAGTGGCGGCGGCAGTACCCTCACCATGCAGCTGGCGAAAAATATATCCTTTGAGGGAGAAAGCCCCTATTCACGTAAATTCAAGGAAATCCTGCTGGCCTTAAAAATCGAGCGCGAACTGAACAAGGAAGAAATCCTTGAACTGTACCTGAACCGTATTTTCTTCGGTATTTCAGCCTACGGAATATCTGCTGCCTCCAGCCAGTTCTACAACAAGCCGCCCTCAGAACTGACGCTCGCAGAAATGGCCATGCTCGTAGCCCTGTTGCCGGCGCCAAATACCATCAACCCCCTGCGATCTGAAGAACGTGCCCTGACTTTCCGCAGTCGGGTGCTCAGACGGATGAATGAGCTGGGCATGATCACCCGGAGTCAGTTAGAGGAAGCCAATAATGCGCCACTGACCGCCCAGCGCTACGGGGTGGAAACCGAAGTGGAAGCGCCATATATCGCAGAGATGGTAAGGCTGGAAATGCAGGCTCGTTATGGCGATCTGGCTCTTATGGATGGCTTTGAGGTCTTCACCACCGTACACAGTGAAACCCAGGCTTTGGCCAACCAGGCCCTCACCGATGGCCTGGAAAACTATGACCGCAATCATGGATATCGGGGTCCGGAAAACCGTCTGAGTCCGGTCAGCGGCGATGGCGCCAGCAATGAGATGTGGCTTTCAATACTCGGCAGAACATCCAATGTCGGCGATCAGATGCCGGCCTTTGTCAGTTCTATTGAGGAAAGATCTTTCAATGCCCTGCTGAGAAATGGCGAGATAATTACTGTCGAATGGGATGGCATCCGCTGGGCCAAGCGCTTTATCAATAACAGCACCTGGACTTCCAGCCCGCGCAGCGCACGTGAAGTAGTTGAGGTTGGCGATCTGGTCCGGGTCACCCGGAATATTGACGGTCGCTGGATGTTAGGCCAGGTACCTGCGGCCAATGGCGGGTTGGTCTCAGTTGATCCCAATAGCGGTGCAATTCTGGCGCTGATCGGTGGATATGATTTTTTCCAGAGCAACTTTAATCGCGTTACCCAGGCCAGACGTCAGCCCGGTTCCAACTTCAAACCTTTCTTGTATGCCGCAGCGCTGGAGAATGGTTATACCGCTGCCAGCCTCGTCAATGACGCCCCGCTGGATCGAAGTGACTACCGGCCGGAGAATTTCAGCGGTGAGTTTCTTGGTCCCATTACTTTGAAGTATGCGCTTACTAACTCAAAAAACCTTGTCTCACTGAGACTTTATGATGCACTTGGCGAAGATGTGGTGCTGCCGTATATCTCTCGCTTTGGGTTTAATGAGAATGAATTTCCACGCAATGACCTGACAATTGCGATTGGCTCCCACGCAGTGACACCCCTTGAAATCGTCACCGGCTATGCCGTTTTTGCCAACGGCGGGCACAAGGTCAACCCATATTTAATAGAGCGCATCAACAATTTTAATGACGGAAATGTCTATCAGGCTGACCCGGCCGTTGTATGCCAGATTCCTTGCAACCCGGAACCTGAGCTGGATGGCCCGCCGGGGCCAGTCAGTTACCCGGCCCCCCGTGTCATCGATGAAAGTGTCGCCTACATCATGAATAACATGCTGCGTTCTGTTGTCACTGATGGCAGTGGCCGCCGCATCAACCGGGAAATTGGTCGACCTGATCTGGCAGGTAAAACCGGCACCACCAACGACAATTTTGATTTATGGTTCTCCGGTTTCAACGGAGACATGGTGACCACCGTCTATGTCGGCTTTGATAATCCCCAGACTCTGGGCCGGGATGAGCAGGCTGCCACGGTTGCAGTACCAATCTGGATCGATTTTATGGAAGATGCCCTGGAGGGTATGCCGGTAAACAGCATGCAGCAACCGGACGGTATCGTTACTGTCAGAATTAACCCAGAAACCGGTGAGCGCGCGCTTCCCAATGAAGCTGGAGCCGTGTTTGAGGTATTTCGTGAGGAGAATCTGCCACCCGAGTCAGGGACACAGAACCCAGGCGCCATCAACCCGGATCAGGAATCCGGGCAGCGAATTTTTTAAACCTGTCGAAGAATTGCTCCTGAGCCGGAGCAAATAGTTAAAGCTTGCGTGTGCTGAAACGCTTTTTGTATCGGTCTACACGTCCGCCGGTATCAAGTATTTTCTGCTTACCGGTATAGAACGGGTGACACTGCGAGCAAACGTCAATACGCACTTCGCCACCCAGAGTTGAACGGGTATTGATGACATTACCGCAACCGCAGGTAACGACCGTTTCTTCATATTTTGGATGAATTTCTGCCTTCATGGGATCCTCTGCCGGATATCGCCACCTGCATTCTTCATCAGCGCAGGCACCATATCCTTCTATATTCTAAAAAGAGCGCGAATTCTAGCGATAGTCCTTGGAATTAGCAAGTTCCTGTAATCAAGGTAGCGGTTCAATTTGAAATTTGCTGTAGTAGTGTAGAAGCCACCGATCCTCAACAATAGTTCAATTTTTCAACGATGTTAAAAGCACAGGCGTATTACTGCCGATAGCTCTGGTGGTTATTAACAACCTCGGCAAAGATCATCTGAAACAGGTGCAGAATAAATTCGGGATTCAGGTCTTTGCTGCGGGCCTGTTCCTGCAGTTCCTCGAGTTTCTGTCTCTCTCTGGCCTCATCAACCGAATCGAGTTTTTTACTGGCCTTGAGCTTGCCGACTTCAGCAGTAACCTGAAAACGTCTGGCCAGCAGATTCAGTATTTCATCATCGAGTGTATCAATCTGCTGCCGTAGGCTTAATAATTCTTCAGGCACAGTGGAGTTTGGCATGGTAATCTTCCAATACAAGTAGTAACTAGTTCAGTAAATGAGTATAAACCAAGGTACCAATACGCTCCATGCCTCCGGTCAGCAGAGCATACTCAAGATTGTAGTCAATACGCCCTTGCGCAAGAGTTTTGATTACCTCCCTCCTGCCGATTACCAGAATCCGATTCAGACCGGTATACGAGTCAGGGTTCCCTTTGGCAAGCGCGAACTGATTGGCCTGGTCACGGCAATTGCTTCTGATAGTGAACTGCAGCCCGGTGAACTGAAAAGCGTGCTGGAAGTCATTGATGAAACGCCACTCATTGATGAAGGACTGCAAGAATTTCTGGGCTGGGCAGCTGCCTATTATCATCATCCGCTTGGCCAGGTCATTCACAACGCCTTACCGACCCGGGTCAGGCAGGGCAAAAGTATCGATACCCCAGCAAGCCCGAAGGTGGTCAATGCTGCCGGCGAGGCAAAACTTGATCTGCAACTGAATCCTGAACAGAAAACTGCACTGCAAAGTATTCTCGATAAGGCTGAAGCCTATCACTGTTTTTTGCTGGAAGGAGTGACCGGCAGTGGTAAAACTGAAGTATATCTGCAACTGATTGCTGAAAAACTGCACGCCAAAAAGCAGGTCTTGATGCTGGTACCGGAAATCAGTCTGACGCCTCAGACCCTGCAGCGATTCCAGGATCGCTTTACACAGTATCAGATTGTTTCCCTGCATTCCGGATTAACCGACAAGCAGCGCTATGAAGCCTGGATTGCTGCCCGCAACGGGGATGCAGATATCATCATCGGTACCCGCTCGGCTGTTTTTGTTCCCTTGAAAAGACCGGGGCTGATCATTGTTGATGAAGAACATGATGGCTCTTACAAACAGCAGGATGGATTCCGCTATTCAGCCAGAAATCTTGCCGTTTTCCGCGCGCAACAGATGGATACGCCAGTAGTGCTGGGTTCCGCGACTCCAAGCCTGGAAAGTCTCAACAATGCTATCAGTGGCCGCTATACCCTCCTGACTCTCAAACAGCGCGCTGCTGCTGCCAGTCAGCCGAGCTTCAAATGCATCGATCTGAAAGGGAAAAAACTTGTCGAAGGATTTTCCGAAGAGTTGCTGGAAGCTATTACCTATCATCTGGATAAGGGTCAGCAGGTTCTGGTGTTCCTCAACCGGCGTGGTTTTGCTCCACTATTGCAATGCCATGACTGTGGCTGGAATGCCAGTTGTCCGCGTTGTGACATTTCCTATACCCTGCATCGCAGCAAACCGGAACTGCGCTGCCACCGTTGCGAATCGCAAACCCGTTTGCCTCTGCAATGTCCGCATTGCCAGAGCAAAAATTTATATGCTATTGGCATGGGAACAGAACGTACGGAAGACATTCTGGAGAAAAAATTTCCTGCCGTGCCGGTATACCGGATTGATCGCGATACGACTCGCAAGCGCCAGCAACTCGAGCAGACGCTAAGTAATATCAACCGGGGTGAGCCTGCCATCCTGGTCGGCACCCAGATGCTGGCCAAGGGCCACCACTTTCCCAAAGTCACGCTGGTGGCTATCCTCGATGCGGATAGCGGATTGTTCAGTTCAGATTTTCGGGGCCAGGAATTCATGGGGCAACTCCTGATTCAGGTTGCAGGTCGGGCCGGCAGGGAGCAGGACCCTGGTGAAGTAATGATCCAGACACACAACAGCACTCATCCTTCCTTACTGAGCCTTATCCGGGACGGCTATGAAAATTTTGCCCGGCAACTGATAGAGCAACGAAAGCTCGGCCGGCTGCCTCCTTTTACCTATCAGGTTCTGCTCCGTGCAGAAGCCAACAAGGCAGCAGAAGCAGAGAAGCTGTTGCACAATATAAGGCAGGCTTCTCAGGCATTTCTGGGTGACAGAATTCTGGCCATCGGCCCCCTACCCGCGCCCATGGAAAAACGTGCCGGGCGCTTTCGCTTTCAGTTGTTGCTGCAATCCGACAAACGGGCAGACCTGCATAACATGCTCCGACAATTGCTGCCGGTTTATGAGTCCTTGCCGCAAAGTCGTCGGGTACGCTGGGCGCTTGATATTGATCCACTGGATTTCAGCTGACTACCAAAGCCCCGGCAATTCCGCGATAATAGTCGAGTCTGAATATTCAGCGTACTTCATAAGCATGGCACATGATTTTGCAAAACAGCGTTCAACTTCTTCCAGTTCGACAAAACGCCGGGCGAATTCCAAAAATGCTGCCACCAAAGTTTCCCAGTCACGCACACACTGGCCCTGGTTTTTCTCCGGGTTGCTGACCGGACTGTTTGCTGCCTTTATCGGCCTGTTCAGTTTCTACCAGCCGGGCATGATTCAAAGCCCTGCCAATCAGCTTGCAACCCAGGAAGAAACGTCTGAGAACGCAGCAGAGGGTACCGACTTTACCTTTTATGACCGCCTCAGTGAGGCAGAAGTCGTTGTCGATGTGGTTGCTGTTGACCTGCAACCGGAGCAGGAAGAAGACCCGACCGTCTACCGGGTACAGGCAGCCTCCTTCAATACCCGTGCAGATGCTGAAAACCTGCTGACACAAATTCATGCTCTTGGCCTAGAAGCCAATATCTTTGCTACCGAAGTACTGGGTCAGACTTTTTATCGTGTCCAGGCCGGCCCTTTCACCGGCAACAGCAACGCCGAAGATGCCATCGACCTGCTGGCCGGCAACAATATCAGCGGTGCAATCAAAATCAGGGTCCGCTAGTGGACCGCCTGCAAAGTTCAGTAACTGTTCGCTATCCGGCTCTGGCCCTTGAATTTCGGGCACTTATCACCACATAGTCAGGGGACCTTTGATTAAAATAATCAAAGTCTTCTTATTCCTACCAGCACAGGAAAATAATTATGGAGCAATATCGCGGCACAACCATCGTCTCCGTCCGCAGGGGTGATAAAGTTGTTATTGGCGGTGATGGCCAGGTCTCCCAGGGCAACACGGTCATGAAGGGTAACGCGCGCAAAGTTCGCCGACTATACAAGGATCAGGTTCTGGCCGGCTTTGCCGGAGGTACGGCAGATGCTTTCACACTGTTTGAACGCTTTGAAGAACAGCTAGAAAAACATCACGGCAAGCTGACCCGGGCGGCCGTTGAACTGGCGAAACTCTGGCGAACCGAACGGGCCCTGCGGCGACTCGAAGCTTTGCTGGTGGTGGCTGATAAGGAAAATTCCCTCATCATCACCGGTAATGGTGATGTCATAGAGCCGGAAAATTCATTGATGGCAATCGGTTCCGGCGGTCCCTATGCCCAGTCCGCCGCCACTGCCCTGCTGCAGAACACCGAACTCGATGCCCGCAGTATCGTGGAAAAGAGCCTGAATATTGCCGCTGACATCTGTGTCTATACCAATCATGAACTCACCATTGAAGAACTGGAGTTGTAATAAATTACCATGGCCGAATTAAGCCCAAAACAAATTGCCCGGCAACTGGACAATCATATTGTCGGTCAGTCTGCTGCCAAACGTGCCGTTGCCATTGCCCTGCGGAATCGCTGGCGGCGGATGAAATTACCCGAAGAATTACGCAATGAAGTCACGCCAAAAAATATTCTGATGATCGGCCCAACCGGTGTTGGTAAAACTGAAATTGCCCGTCGTCTGGCCAAACTTGCAGGTTCACCTTTTATCAAGGTTGAAGCAACAAAATTCACTGAAGTGGGATATGTCGGTCGTGATGTCGAATCCATCATTCGCGACCTGGTTGATGTAGCCTATAAAATGTTACGTGAACAGCAAATTGAAAATGTCAGTATGCAGGCAGCCAATGCAGCTGAAGACAAGGTTCTGGATATATTGCTGCCGGGGCCATCATCCCAGAAGAATATCGAACCCCGGAGTGTCACCGAAGCTGACAGCAGTACCCGGCAGATTTTCAGGAAAAAATTACGCGAAGGCGAACTGGACGACAAGGAAATTGATATCAAGGTATCCGATATGCTTTCCGGTGTTGAAATCATGGCGCCTCCCGGAATGGAAGACATGACCAACCAGCTCAGCTCCATGTTTTCCAATCTTGGCAGTCAGCGCAAGAAAACCCGGCGTGTCAGTGTCAAAGCCGCTTTGAAAATTCTCAAGGATGAAGAAGCTGCCAAGCTGGTTAATGATGAAGAGCTTCGTGCTGAAGCAGTTACCAGTACAGAACAGACCGCGATCGTTTTCATTGATGAAATCGATAAGGTGGCTGCCAAGAATGAAACATCAACCGGCGGCGTTTCCCGTGAGGGAGTCCAGCGTGATTTATTGCCACTGATTGAAGGCTCCACAGTGACGACCAAGTACGGACCGGTTAAAACCGACCACATTCTGTTTATTGCTTCCGGGGCATTTCATTTATCCAAGCCTTCTGACCTGATTCCGGAACTGCAGGGACGTCTGCCGATTCGGGTAGAACTTGACGCACTATCGGTAGAGGATTTCAAGAGTATTCTCACTGAACCGGATGCATCACTTTGCAAGCAGTACCAGGCCCTGCTGGAGACAGAAAACCTCAAGCTGGAATTTACCGATGACGGCATTCAAAAAATTTCTGAAATAGCCTGGGCTGTCAATGAGCGCACCGAAAATATCGGCGCAAGACGTCTACACACGGTGATGGAAAAACTGCTGGAGGATATTTCATTTCGTGCCGAGGAACTGGTACAAAGTGGCGAGGACGACATTGTGATTGATGCCAAATTCGTTGATTCCACCCTGCGTGAACTTTCCCAGGATGAAGATCTTAGCCGCTTCATCCTCTAGGCTTTTATATAATGATTCCCGGCGACATTAAACTGCATAAGAAATCCGGCCAGCTGGAGCTGGTTTACACTGATGGCGCCTACACACTCAGTGCAGAGTTTTTGCGGGTACATTCCCCGTCTGCGGAAGTCAGGGGTCATGGTGTCGGCCAGGAAGTCCTGCAGTACGGAAAAAAACAGGTGCTCATCAGCAATATCGAATCAGTCGGCAACTATGCTCTACGTCTGCATTTTGATGATGACCACAATTCCGGCATCTACACCTGGGAATATCTGCGTGAATTATGTCTGCAAGAGGAAGCACTCTGGCAGAAGTATCTGAACAGACTGCAGGCTGCCGGCCAGAGTCGCGAGCCATTACCTGCAGACACACAGGTTGTTACCATTACGCCCCTCAAATCAGACTAAGTTGGGTTACAATGGGCGCATGAAAGAAAACGACCACAAAGAAGAGACAACGCATTTTGGCTTTCGGCAAGTCCCGCTTGCAGAAAAAGCTGAACATGTTGCCAGTGTTTTTCATTCTGTCGCCGGAAAATACGACATGATGAATGACATTATGTCTCTGGGCACCCATCGCCTGATCAAACGTTTTACCCTGCAACTGACTGCCCTGCGTTCCGGACAACAGGTACTTGATCTGGCTGGTGGAACCGGTGATTTTGCCATGCAGTTTTCCCCCATAGTCGGTGAGGAAGGGCATGTCGTCCTGGCGGATATCAATCAATCCATGCTCAGTGTGGGTCGTGACCGGATTATCGACAAGGGTGGCTTGCAGAACATCAGTTATTCACTGGCCGATGCGGAACAACTTCCTTTCCTGCCTGAAAGTTTCGATTGCGTCTGTATTGCCTACGGGCTACGCAATGTTACTGATAAAGAAGCAGCTCTTCGTTCCATGCATGAGGTGCTGAAACCCGGCGGCAGGATGGTCATTCTGGAATTTTCCAGGACGCAGAATCCAATGCTCAGCAAAGGCTATGATTTCTATTCAAAACTCTGGCCACTGGCCGGCAAGCTTGTCACCGGAGACAGTGACTCATACCAGTATCTGGTCGAATCTATTCGCATGCATCCTGATCAGGAGACGCTGAAATCAATGATACTCGATGCCGGTTTCAGTCGTTGTGAATACCATAACGTCATGGACGGAATCTGTGCTATTCATATCGGTTATAAAGATGCCACTTGAGTTATTGCAGGGTACGGCTCTCTCCATCGCCGAAGAAGTTATCAACAAGGCCCTTTCTCTTGACGGGCAGAATAAAAAAAAACTGCTAAGCCTGGATGGCAAGGTCATCAGTATTGCCTGCGACAATCCTGTAATTTTTGTCACTGTGACTATCCATCAACAAGGAGTTTTATTATCGCCTTTTGACCATCAGGATGCTGATGCCAGAATAAGTGGCAGTGCTACGGCACTGATCAACCTGCTGCTGGCAAAGGACAAGAATCAGGCCATTCGAAAGGAAAAGATACAGATCCAGGGTAATGCCGGTGTCATGCAGGAAGTACAGGATGTATTACAGGATCTTGATATCGATTGGGAGTATCAGCTTGGCCGTATAATCGGTGACATTCCCACACAACTTGTCAGTGACGGTATTCGACAGTTCCGGGTTTTTATCAATAACAGCCATGAACGCATGCTGAATAACCTGGATGAATATCTGCACATTGAGAGTGCCATGTTTCCGGAAAAAAATGAGCTGGAATCTTTTTATCGCCGAGTTGACGAATTAAGATTACGACTTGACCGAAACAAAACACGCATACAAAAACTCAACAAACAATAAAGTTCAAAAGGAGTTAATAATGGGATTCGCACTTTCTGAAATACAACTGCAAAGCACAGCGTTTAAAAACGGAGAAATGATTCCTGACAAACATACTGGAACCGGTGAAGATGTTTCGCCCGAGCTTCACTGGAGTAACCCCCCTGAAGGAACCAAAGCTTACGCCCTTATCTGCCATGATCCGGATGCGCCGTTAATTTCAGAAAACGGTACTTATGGATTCGTACACTGGACACTCTATAACATCCCAGCTGATGTCACTTCGCTGGCTGAAGGCAGTGGGGAGTTTACCCAGGGCGTCAACAACATGGGTAATAGCGGATATAACGGCCCAATGCCCCCGGAAGGTCATGGCAACCATCACTACTATTTCTGGATACTGGCGCTCGATAAAGAAACCGCGCTTGAGCCCGGCCTGGGCATGGGGGAATTACTACAGAAAATTGAGCCCAATGTACTGGGCATGAACCGCTTAACCGGTATTTACCGGCGATAATTACGGACGGATTACAAATCCTAGTGAAAAAATTTTTGCGCCTGTTAAAAATCACCCGGGTGGCCGGTCGCTACCGCCTGCAGGATTTGCTGGAAGGCTTTCAGTTAAATTCAGCCCTGGCTTTGCTGCTGAAACTGCCGCTGCGGGCAGACCCGCATCTCAGCGAAATGAGCCGTGGCAAACGCCTGCGCCTGGCACTGGAAGAGCTGGGCCCGATCTTTATCAAGTTCGGTCAGTTATTGTCCACGCGCCGGGATATGTTGCCGCTTGATATTGCGGATGAACTGGCCTATTTGCAGGATCAGGTAGCACCCTTTGATGGTGAGCAGGCACGGGAAATTATTGAAAAATCCCTGGGCAGTAAAATTGAAACTGTTTTCAAGGATTTTTCCAGTGAGCCTCTGGCCTCTGCTTCAGTGGCACAGGTTCATACCGCCACCCTGCATACCGGTGAAGAAGTTGTCATCAAGGTTATTCGTCCCGGCATCGGCAGAATCATCAAGCAGGATCTTGCCCTCTTACACAAACTCGCCGAGTTTGTTGAAAACTTCTCGCAAGACGGTAAACGCCTGCGCGCCAGGGAAGTTATTCGTGATTATGACTATGTCATTCATGATGAGCTGAATTTACAGATAGAAGGAGCCAATGCCACCCAGCTGGCCAACAATTTCAAGGACAGTGATATCCTCTACGTACCCAAAGTCTATTGGGATTTTACACGCCAGAATATTCTGGTAATGGAGCGTATTCATGGTATTCCGATCAGCCATATCAATGAACTGAAAAAAGCCAGGATCAACCTGAAAAAACTGGCTGAGACCGGTGTGGAAATTTTCTTTACCCAGGTTTTTGATCACAGTTTTTTCCATGCCGATATGCATCCCGGCAATATTTTTATCACGCGTGAGCGCACTGATAATCCACAATATATTGCACTGGACTGTGCAATTTTTGGCAGCCTCAGTGAAGATGATCAGCAATATCTTGCTCGCAACCTGCTGGCCATATTTAAACGGGATTATCGTAAGGTGGCAGAGTTGCATGTTGAATGTGGATGGGTTCCGCCTGATACCCCGGTCCATGCTTTTGAGGCAACCATGCGCAGTGTCTGCGAACCAATTTTTGAAAAGCCTCTGAGCGAGATTTCATTTGGCTCAGTGCTTCTGCAACTGTTTCGCACTGCCGGCCGTTTCAATATGGAGCTGCAACCCTCACTGGTCCTGTTACAAAAAACCATGCTTAATATAGAAGGCCTTGGCAAAGAACTGTATCCCGACCTTGATCTGTGGGAAACAGCCCTGCCCTTTCTGGAAAACTGGCAGAAGCAGAGACTCTCGCCCTGGCATAATTTAAACCGTATCAAGGATAAACTGCCGGAATGGATTGAGCAGCTTCCGGATTTACCGGAGCTGGTCCATGAATTTTTACAGGATAGTCGTGCCAGCCGTCGTCAGGAAATTCAAGCTTTGCAGGAAGCGCGCAAGAAAATGGAAAAGCTCCGGCAAAAACGTCGCAGAAAACGTACAGCCTTTGGTGTTGCCGCTCTCATACTGGCCGCCTTGATGGCCTTTACCGCCCTCGGCCCCTGGATGAATACCTTCTCTCCCATGCTCTGGGCGGCCTTTTTCGGCGGCGTCGGGTTGCTGTATTTTCGCTCATGAGTGCTTGAATCTCACAAACACAGCCCCAAATAGAGTATTCTAGGCCCTGTTTTCAGGCCCTGGGTCTTTTTTGTGGGAGTTAGCATGACAGAAAGCTGGCTGGATCAGCTTGACTGGGGTGCAGATGAGTTGCTACCGGTCATTGCACAGGATGCGCAGACAGGTAAAGTTCTGATGCAGGCCTGGACCAATAAGGAAGCCCTCCTGGCGGCACATGCAGAAGGCCGGGCCGTCTACTGGTCGCGCTCCCGGGGGAAACTCTGGCGCAAAGGGGAGCAATCCGGGCATGAACAGGAATTGCGGGGAATCTACCTCGACTGTGATGGCGACTGCCTGATTTATGAAGTTGAACAGCTGGGTGGAATTGCCTGTCATACCGGCAGAGCCAGTTGTTTTTATCGCAAGCTTGAAAACGGAGCCTGGCAGGAAGTAGAGCCGGTCCTGAAAAAGCCAGAAGAAATATATAAATAAGCCGAACATCAGGGTTCAATAGTGAGTGATACATTAAGCAAACTGGCAGCTATTATTGAAGAACGTAAAGCTGCCGACCCCTCGACTTCCTATGTGGCAAAATTGCAGCATGAGGGGATGAATAAAATTCTGCAGAAAGTGGGTGAAGAAGCCGTGGAAACGATTCTCGCCGCACGCGATGCTGAAGCCGGCAAAGGCAATCAGGAGCTTATTCATGAAACTGCCGATTTGTGGTTTCACTGTCTGGTCATGCTGGCCCAGCAGAACATAGGACCTGAAGAGATACTTAAAGAACTGGATAATCGATTTGGCACGTCCGGCCTTGATGAAAAAGCATCGCGCGGAACTGACTAGAACGATACAATGCAGAAATTGATCTAATAATTATAGAGTTAGCAGGAGATTATTATGGGATTTGGTGGAATTGGAATTTGGCAGCTGCTGATCATTCTGGTCATCATCCTTCTTATCTTCGGAACCAAGAAACTGAAAAACCTTGGCTCCGATCTGGGTGGAGCCATCAAGGGCTTCAAGAGCGCCATGGATGAAGAAGGTAAAGACAAGGACAACAATCAGGCTCAGATTACTGATGAAGATGATGAAGGGGATACTTTCGACGTGAAAGCCGAGAAAGTTGAAGAGGAATCAAAATCCTGAGCCTGGGCTTCTAGGACTTTCTCATGACCGGTGTTGGTTTATTTGAACTTTTGCTAATCGGCGTCGTCGGTTTGCTGATTCTTGGCCCCGACAAATTGCCTGGTGCCATGCGCACCATGGCCTTGTGGATTGGTCGATTCCGGCGCAGCTTTGACAATATCAAACGAGATATTGAAAAAGAAGTTGGCGCTGATGAAATCCGTCGCCAGTTACGCAACGAAGCCATCATGGAAAAGTTCAACGAGAGTAAAAAGAAATTTACCGATACAGTTGATTCTGCAAAAAGTCAGACCAACAGCCTGAAACAGAATCTTGACCTGAAACAACAGATTCTTAACAGTGGCAGTCAGGACAGCCCTGCTGACAAGACTCCTGACCCCGCCCCCGCAAAGCCAGCCGAAAATACAGGTTCAGGCACAAGTCAGAATAACAATTCTGCCAATCAGCCCTAGGAACCTCTGATCAACTGAAATGTCACACGAGAACGATCCTAAAGAGCAACCCCTGATTTCTCATCTTATTGAGCTGCGTGATCGTATCTTGCGATGCCTGCTGGTTGTGCTGGCAATTTTTCTTTGTCTGTTTCCCTTTGCCAATGAAATCTATACCTTTGTTGCCGCGCCACTGACCGACGTATTACCGGAAGGTACGCAAATGATTGCCACAGCAGTCACTTCGCCTTTCTTTGCGCCCTTCAAGCTGACTTTTTTTACTGCTGTATTTCTTGCAGTACCATTTTTATTGCATCAACTCTGGGCTTTTATCGCGCCGGGGCTGTATAAAAATGAAATTAAAATAGCCTTTCCTATTCTGGTTTCCAGCATCCTGCTGTTCTATCTCGGTATCGCTTTTTCCTATTTTGTTGTTCTGGGTTTTATTTTCCGCTTCTTTACTTCTGTTGGCCCGGAAGGCGTAGCCATCATGACGGATATCAGTCTTTATCTGGATTTCGTCCTGTTAATGTTTTTTGCTTTTGGTCTGACTTTTGAAATTCCGATTGCTACCGTACTGCTGATTATTTCCGGGGCCACAACACCAAAAAGCCTGGCCCAGAAACGCCCCTATGTAGTGATCGGCTGCTTTGTCGCCGGAATGCTCCTGACCCCGGCGGATCCATTCTCACAGTCCATGCTGGCTATCCCCATGTGGATGCTGTTTGAACTTGGGATTGTTGCCGGCCGCATACTACGCAAGGAAGGTGTAGGGGAAGATGCGGATGAAACGGATGAAGAGTCAGATGATGATACCGATGACGATAAAAAAGCAAGTGACAAGAACAGCAAGGAAGGAACGGAAGCAAAAACCTGAGGCTTATGACTTCAGGATAAAAGTCACCGGGCCGTCATTCACCAGACTGATCTGCATATCTGCTGCAAATATTCCGCTTTGAATCCTGTCGTGCTGGCCCGCAGCGCAACTTAAAAAATATTCGTAAAGCGCTTTGGCTTCCTGTGGCGCTTTGGCAGATGAAAATCCGGGGCGCAGGCCTTGATCAGTATCGGCTGCCAGCGTGAATTGCGAAACTATCAGCAGCTCACCATCGACATCCTGCACGCTGAGATTCATCTTGTCCTGTGCGTCGGCAAAGACCCGATAGGCCAGCACTTTTTTCAGCAGTTTTTCAGCATCGGCTTCTGTATCTGCTTTTTCAATGCCGAGCAAAACCAGCAAACCGTTTTCAATGGCGGCAGTCTGTTTTCCCTCTATCGCAACCGAAGCTGATGTGACGCGCTGGATCAGGGCTAACATGAAGCGGATCTTCCTTGGCTGTTACCGTTGTATGCCACGGGAATGGCGTTTGCGTTCATTTTCTGTCAGGTACATTTTACGCAAGCGAATGCTTTTTGGGGTAATTTCCACCAGTTCATCGGCTTCAATAAATTCCATGGCCTGTTCCAGGCTGTGTTGAACCGGCGGGGTTAAAATCAGGTTTTCATCCGTACCGGCGGCACGAATATTTGTCAGTTGCTTGGCTTTGGTCGGGTTTACTGCCAGATCATTCTCGCGACTGTGCAGCCCGACTATCATGCCTTCATATACATCAACGCCCGGCCCGACAAACAGGCGCCCGCGATCCTGCAGGGTAAAGAGCGCATAAGCCAGGGTTTTACCCTTGGTCATGGATACCAGTACACCACGCCCGCGACTGGCGATATCACCTTCCTTAAGCTCGCCGTAATGGTCAAAGATGTGAGTCATGATACCTGTACCTGAAGTCAGACCAAGAAAGCCGGTTCTGAAACCAATCAGGCCACGGGTTGGAATCAAAAAGGTAATGCGCATGCGCCCTTTACCGTCGGATACCATGTCCTGCATCTCGGCCTTGCGCTTCCCAAGTTCCTCAATCACAGCTCCCTGATGTTCTTCCTCGACATCAATAACCAGTGATTCATATGGTTCCTGCTGTTTACCGTCGAGCTCCCTGATGACTACACGCGGCCTGGAGACGGCCAGTTCGAAACCTTCACGGCGCATGGTTTCTATCAGCACCGATAAATGTAATTCACCGCGGCCCGAGACAATAAACTTGTCCGCAGTGTCGCCCCGTTCAACCCGCAAGGCCACATTGTGTACCAGTTCCTGTTCCAGTCGCTCCTTGATATTACGGCTGGTGACATACTTTCCTTCCAGCCCGGCAAAAGGTGAATCATTCACCTGGAAGGTCATCGACACAGTGGGCTCATCAACACTGAGAGCCGGCAAGGCTTCAACATTTTCCGGATCACAGACAGTGTCGGATATATTCAGATTGTCGATTCCGGTGATGCAGATAATATCGCCGGCCTCGGCCTTGTCGACGTCGATTCTTTCCAGGCCCATATAGGATTTTACCTGGCCGATTTTTGCCTTGCGTTTCTTGCCTTCACGGTCAATCAGAACTACCGGCATATTAGTGACAACGGCGCCACGGGTAACCCTGCCAATTCCAATCACGCCGACATAGGAAGAATAATCCAGTGCTGAGATCTGCATTTGCAGCGGACCTTCCGGGTCTACATCGGGCGCGGAGACCTGATTAACAATCAGTTCAAACAGGGGCGTCATGTCCCCGGCCATGTCTTCAGCTTCATTACCTGCAATTCCATTGAGTGCAGAAGCGTATATAACCGGAAAATCCAGCTGCTCCTCAGTCGCTCCCAGGCGATCAAACAGATCGAAAACTTCATTCAACACCCAGTCCGGACGGGCTCCCTCACGATCAATCTTGTTGATTACGACAATGGGTTTGAGGCCTCTGGCAAAGGCTTTCTGGGTCACAAACCGGGTCTGGGGCATGGGGCCGTCAACGGCATCAACCAGCAGCAGCACGCTGTCAACCATTGACAGCACGCGTTCAACTTCTCCGCCAAAATCAGCATGTCCCGGCGTATCTACAATATTGATCCGGTAATCCCGCCAGCTGACGGCTGTATTCTTTGCCAGGATAGTAATGCCCCGTTCTTTTTCCTGGTCATTGGAATCCATCACACGCTCAAGCTCTTTGCCACGTGTTTCCAGCGTGCCTGACTGGGAAAGTAATTTATCAACCAGGGTGGTTTTGCCATGATCGACATGGGCGATGATGGCGATATTTCGAATATTCTCTATCACAAGGTACTCAGTATGTGTGGCCGGGTGAACGGATTAAAGGTCCTGGGACCCCAATGGGTAAAAATGTGGCGCATTATATACGTCGGCCCGGACGATAGACACCTACATTTTTAAATCCCTGCTCACACAGATAAGATGCGTGCAAACGGCTCATCATGCCTTTGTCACAGTAAAGGAGGTACTGCCTGGCTTCCTGCAGGCTGCCGGCCTGGAATACCGTATTGAGTTTATAGAAAGGAATTTTCTGCACTTCATTTGCCGACAGGCTGAGAGGCATTCGTTGCTCTTCATCCGGATGGCGGATATCAATCACGACCATGCCTTCGCTTAATGTTTCCAGCTGGACAAAATCATGCTGAGCCTGTTGACGTTCGTGTGGCAAATGATGAACCGGAACAATGGTGCGCTCATTAACTGCCTCTTGCAGAACGGAAAAATCAAATTTTGCTTCTTCAGCCTCTATACGGGAAAGTGTTGCCCGGGTTGTTGGTTTAACTGAAATTACTCCGCAATATTCAGGAATTACGGCGGAAAATTCTTCTGTGCCAATCTGCCTGGCCAGGTCGATAATATCCTGCTTCTCGCTCATGATAAGAGGACGCAGAACCAGTTTTTCAGTCACCTGATCGATGACGGCAAGATTACTCAGCGTCTGACTGGAAACCTGGGCTACTGCTTCTCCGGTCACCAGGGCATTGATTCCAAGCTCCTGCGAAATTTCTTCAGCGGCACGCAACATCATGCGTTTCAACACCACGCCCATCTGGGAGTTGTCGACATTCGTGATAATTTCAGCAACAACTTTCTCAAAGGGAACACTGACAAATTTAACTTTGTGAGACGCCCCATAGCGCATCCACAGGTAAAGAGCGACTTCCTTGACGGCAATTTCATGTTCAAGCCCGCCAAGGTTAAAAAAGCAGAAATGGGTAAGAAGTCCGCGCCGGGTACTCAGATAACTGGATACTGCCGAATCAAAACCGCCGGAGATAAGCGATAACACCGCTTCCTGGGTACCAAGCGGAAAACCACCCATCCCCGATTTTATTTCGTCAATTATGAATACATCCTGCTCACGAATTTCCAGTCGTACGGTAATATCCGGTTGATTAAGCTTTACACCCGCCGCCTCTGTTTGCTGATTCAGGCCACCGCCAACATAACGCTCTACATCCACTGAACTGAAACTGTGTTTTCCGGCCCGTTTGCAGCGTACGGCAAATGTACGTCCTTGCAGACGCTCACGATAAAGCTCAAGTGTCCGAGCCAGTATGTCATCCATATCAGTCAGCGGATAATGCCTGCTCAGGGCAATGGTGTTGACGCCAGGAGTATCACAAAGGACTGATTCAAGTTTTTGCTTTTGCTTTCCCTCACTGAAGGGACTGTCAACTTCCAGGTAATCCCAGCGGGAGGTAACCGTAACTTTGTCTTCCAGTTCACCCAGCAACTTTTGCAGGTTTTTGCGTAACTGTTTGACAAAACGGCTGCGTACCGGACGGCTTTTAATGGTGATTTCCGGAGAATATTTCAGCAAGTATTTCATCGACCTGATCTTTTGCAGCTTACTTTGTACAGCGAGGTTCAACTGTAATTTTACCCATCAACTATTTACAGCAACCCTTGGCCGCTTTGGCGATGCGCAATGATATCAATGCTGACAACTAAACTCACTTGAGTTTAAGCCCATCCAGTAAACGGCATAAAATGCACTAGAATGGTGCATATTGGCTCAATGTTTGCTAGAATCCCTAATCTGATCGGCAATATCCCCCTGCATTTATCGTATATCGGCGCTTTTTGCCCCAGCTTGGTTCAATAATTGCATACGAATAATTGCCCTAACCCGGCGTGGTACTGGACAAGATGGAAAACACTGAGAAAACAAACCCGGCATTAATCGTGAATACGGAAAGCTTTAACACCAGACTGCTTGATCATCTCACTTCAGCTATTATCGTGCTGGATGAAAACTTCTGCCTGTTTCACCTGAATCCAGCAGCCGAAGACCTGTTTAAAACCAGTGATCGCCGCTCCAGAAATGCCTATATCGGCGATTTACTTTACCGTCCGGAATCCACACTCAAAGCGCTGCGCAATGTCCAGAAAAAAGGCATTACTCATATTGCACGCAAGGCTCAATTAAGACTGGCTAACGGTACCAAACTACTGGTCGACTATTCCGTCTCATCCTTTAATGAGCTGGATCAGGAATTTCTGCTGATTGAAATCCAGGAACTCGACCGTTCCTACCATATCAGCCGGGGTGAAACCCTGATTTCCAATCACGAAACCACGCAGGAACTGGTGCGTAATCTCGGTCATGAAATCAAAAACCCACTGGGAGGCATTCGTGGAGCAGCCCAATTGCTTGCCCAGGAGTTACCCAATGAAGAGTTGCAGGATTACACCAATGTCATCATCAATGAAGCCGACCGCCTGGTAAACCTGGTTGACAGACTGACAGGCTCGTACCGTAAACCACGCCTGGCAAAACATAATATTCATGAGGTGCTTGAAAGAGTTCGCTCACTGCTTGAAGCGGAATCCAAAGGCAGCATTACTTTTGTACGTGATTATGATCCAAGTATTCCCGAGGTTACCTGTGACGTTGAGCAGTTGATCCAGGCAGTGCTGAATATTGTGCGCAATGCCATGGAAGCACTCAGGGATTCACAACAGGAAGATCCGCAAATTATTTTACGCACCAGGGCATACAGTCATTCGACGATCGGGCTGACCATGCACAAACTTGTCGCGCGTATTGAAATCATTGATAACGGTCCGGGTATTTCCTCAGACATTATTGAAACCATTTTTTATCCCCTGATCACTGGCAGAGCGGAAGGCACCGGACTGGGTTTATCAATTGCACAAAGTATTCTCAAACAACATAACGGCTTGATTGAATGTGAAAGCCAGGAAGGACAGACGCGATTCATACTGTCACTTCCACTCCCCGAAGAAGGTAACAGACAATGAGTGACAAAGGTTTGATATGGGTTGTTGATGATGACAGATCGATTCGCTGGGTCCTGGAAAAATCCCTTGATAAAGCCGGTTTTGCAATTGAAAGCTTTGAAAAAGGGGAACGCTTACTCAGCGAATTATCAGAAAGTCAGCCCGATGTGATCATCAGTGATATTCGCATGCCCGGGACCGACGGGCTGGAAGTACTGAACCAGGTCAGTGAAGCCTATCCGCAAATTCCTGTCATTATCATGACCGCCCATTCTGACCTTAAAAGTGCTGTCCAGTCCTATGAAGGCGGCGCTTTTGAATACCTGCCCAAACCTTTTGATGTTAATGATGCCGTATCAGTCACTGAACGCGCTGTTAAACATGCCCGGGAACACAAAGGCAGAAGCCCGGTCAGCCAGGAAGTCAGCGCCAAGGAAATTATTGGTGAAGCTCCTGCGATGCAGGAAGTGTTTCGCTCCATCGGCCGACTGGCCAGTTCCAACATTACCGTACTTATCAAGGGTGAATCCGGTACCGGCAAGGAACTGGTTGCCCAGGCATTACACCGCCACAGCCCGCGAGCAGAAAAACCCTATATTCCACTGAATGTTGCCGCCATCCCGAAAGACCTGATCGAGTCCGAACTGTTCGGCCATGAAAAAGGCGCATTTACCGGTGCCACCCAGCAACGTATTGGTCGTTTCGAACAGGCAGATGGCGGCACGCTGTTTCTTGATGAAATCGGCGACATGCCAATGGAGACACAGACCCGCCTATTACGAGTGCTTTCCGACGGAGAGTTTTTCCGCGTTGGTGGCCTGAGCCCGATCAAGGCTGATGTGAGGATTATTGCCGCAACCCACCAGAATCTTGAAGAACGTGTACGCGAACATCTGTTCCGTGAAGACCTTTATCATCGACTTAATGTGATTCCTGTTCACCTGCCAAGACTTTCCGAACGCCGTGAAGATATTCCGGCATTAATGGATCATTTCTTACAGAAAGCTGCGCGGCAAATGTCTGTTGAAAGTAAAATTATTCGGCCTGACACCTTGAAATATCTGACCGGCCTGAGCTGGCCGGGTAATGTCAGACAGCTGGAAAATTTCTGTAGCTGGATTACTGTCATGGCACCAGGCAATGAGGTCTTTATCAATGATTTGCCTGAGGAATTCCTTAAACCCAGCAGCCAGGGCAATGTTTCCGGTGACTGGGCCCAGACCCTGAAAAACTGGGCTGACCAGGAACTCAGTCTTGGTCATACAGGCATCCTGCAACAGGCAACCCCGATATTTGAAAAGTGCATGATCGAAGTTGCCCTGAAACACAGTGGCGGCCGCAAGCGTGACGCTTCCGAATTGCTTGGCTGGGGGCGCAATACCCTGACCCGAAAAATCAAGGAACTGGGTTTGAACTCCATGGACAATGAACCCGACAATTAGTTTTTCATTTACCAGGTAGTAGCTGAGTTTAAAGTTTTAACTTTATTGCCGGAAGTAATTAAACTTGAACTACTACCAACTGCCGATAAAACCTGATGTTCAACATAGTTCTGTTTGAACCGGAGATTCCGCCGAATACCGGTAATATTATCCGCCTTGCCAGCAACAGTGGTTGCCACTTGCACCTGATCGAGCCACTGGGATTTTCACTGGATGAAAAAAGCCTGCGTCGTGCCGGGCTGGATTATCATCAGTACAGCTCTCTGCAAACTCATGCCAGTTGGCAGAGTTTTCTGGAAACCATTCAGACAGGCAGAATTTTCGCTTTCAGCACCAAGGGGGAAAAGAATTACAGTGAGGCGAGTTATCAGGCAGGAGACTTTTTACTGTTCGGGCCGGAAACTCGAGGCCTGCCGGAAGCAATCAGAAATTCAGGGGAAATAAATGCGGTGCTGACCATTCCAATGCAGGATCACAGTCGCAGCCTGAACCTTTCGAATGCGGTGAGTATTGTCGTCTACGAAGCCTGGCGGCAGACCGGATTTGCTGAAAGTGCTCTGCAATGACCCGGCCTGCAGCATGCAGGTTTCTAGAAAGAGGCTACTTTAATTAGCCTTTTTTTCCTGTTCTTCCTGCTGACGTTTTGCCTGAACATAAACCGCTTCAAAATTCACCGGCGCCAGCATCAATGAGGGGAAAGTACCTTTATTGGCCAGGCTATCGATGCTTTCTCTGCCATACGGGAACAGTACATTCGGGCAGGTGATGTGTAATGCCTGAGTCAGACGTTCGCCTTCCAGCCCCTCAATTTCAAACACACCAGCCTGCTGCACTTCGGCAACATACATCGGCTTGTCATTTTCATCTTTAACTTCAGCAGTCATAGTCAGCACGACTTCATATAGATTTTCATCAAACTTGTTTGATTTGGTGTTCATATTGAAGCTGACTTTGGGTTTATAAGGGGTGCGGAAAATTTCCGGAGCACTTGGCGCTTCAAAAGAAAGGTCTTTTACAAAGATGCGCTGCACCGTAAATTTAATGTTGCCCGCATCCTGAGGAGCTGCAGCCTGTTCACTTGTCTGCTTGTCTGTATCTGCCATTTTTGACTGTTTCCTGTTTTAAGTACTGATTTGCTATGTGATTAACTCGAATTCCTGCCTCAAAGTCCAGTAGGGTTTACCTAACTTACCAGCGGCAGACCCTGAGATTGCCATTCTGCTATGCCGCCCGACATTCGGTAAACGCGAGTATGGCCCTTTGTTTCCAGCTTCCTTAAAGCTTCACCCGACTGATGTCCCATCTGGCAAACAACAATCATGGGCTTTTCCTTGTGCTTATCGAGCTCAGTGATGCGTTCATCCAGTTTGGCCAGGGGAATATTCACTGCATCGACAATATGGCCCTTATCAAAGCTTTTCTTGTCCCGGATATCCACAACAATGCCATCATCATGATTAATCATGCGAGTCGCTTCATGAGTTCCAACAGCTTTGCCGGCTTTCTTCTTCAGATATGCCACCAGGACAAAAAATATTACCAGCCATAAACTGGTCAGTATCCAGTGGTTACCGAGGAATTCCAGAAATCGCGCCATTACCCACTCTGAGCAGCATCCGTAAAGAGGCACGCAGTATAATGAACAACGTCTTCAGAGTAAAACTGCGGCAGATGCTTTTTTCCGCTCAGTTTAGTTTAACTCAATGCCCTGAAGGCCTATAATTTCAGCATTCCTTTTTATGGTTCTTTTTCCTTATGACTCAGCAAAAAACACCTAACCTCTTGCTGGTACTGGACGGTTGGGGGCATCGTGATAGTGCCGACGCAAATGCAATCAGCATGGCCAATACTCCAGTCTGGGACTCCCTGCTGACAGAATTTCCGCATACCCTGATTCACACCTCCGGCCTCAAGGTTGGACTCCCTGAAGGCCAGATGGGCAACTCGGAAGTCGGACACATGAATCTCGGTGCCGGTCGGGTGGTTTATCAAAGCCTGACCCGCATCAACAAGGAAATTGCAGACGGTGATTTTTTCAAAAACCCGGCGCTGGTAGGAGCCTGCCAGAAGGCTGTTAAAGCAAATGGTGCAATGCATATTATCGGCCTGCTCTCTCCCGGGGGCATCCATAGTCATGAAGACCAGATCGCGGCGATGATAGATCTGGCCGAGCAGGAGGGTTGTCGACAGATTTACCTGCATGCCCTGCTTGATGGTCGGGACACACCGCCCCGCAGTGCTGAAAAATCGCTTGTCCGTTTCAATGAAAAACTTGGAAAAAATGGCAAGGGGAAGATCGCCAGTATCAGTGGACGATTTTATGCCATGGATCGTGACAATCGCTGGGATCGGGTTGAAAAAGCCTATCGGGCCATTGCTGAGGGGCAGTCAGAACGGCATGAAGATGATGCCGTGTCAGCCCTGCGAAGTGCCTATGAACGCGGAGAAGATGATGAATTTGTCCAGCCGACCTGTATTCATGCCACTGATAAGGCTGCAGTTAAAATAGAGGATGGCGATGCCGTGGTTTTCATGAACTTTCGTGCCGACCGGGCGAGGGAGTTGACCCGGGCACTGGTTGAAAGCGGTTTCAGTTCTTTCAAACGAGAGTCAAAAATTGCCCTCAGTGAATTTGTCATGCTCACAGAATATGCCGATGATATTGATGTTGCCTGTGCCTACCCACCGGAACCGCTCACGAACTGTCTGGGTGAATATCTCGCCAATCAGGGTTTGACCCAATTACGGATTGCCGAAACCGAGAAATATGCGCATGTCACTTTCTTTTTCTCTGGCGGACGTGAGCAGGAATTTACTGGCGAAAGCCGTATCCTGGTGCCCTCACCCCAGGTGGCTACCTATGATCTGCAACCCGAAATGAGCGCCTATGAAGTTTGCGAAAAGCTGGTAAATGCAATTAAAAACCGCGAATTTGACGCTATCATCTGTAATTTTGCCAACGGAGACATGGTTGGACATACCGGTGACCTGCAGGCTGCCATCAAGGCCGTTGAAGTACTCGATGACTGCCTGGGCATGATTACTGAAGCGATTCTGGAAACCGACGGCAACTGTCTGATCACCGCTGATCACGGTAATGTCGAAAAAATGCAGGATGAAGTATCCGGACAGGCACTGACTTCACACACCGATGGCCCGGTCCCCCTGGTCTATGTCGGCAAACAGCCCCTTAGCCTGCTGGACGATGGCTCGCTCTGTGATATTTCACCCAGCCTGCTGGCACTGATGCATCTGGACATCCCGCCGGAAATGAGCGGACACTCTCTGATTAAATTTGCATGATGCTGCCTCGAGCAAATCTGCTGATATTTTTTTATGTGAGTGCTTACTTACTTATTGTCCCAGCTGGCATAGCGCAGGACAATCCGACTCAGGCTGACCTGGATGAATTGCAGGACAGTATTACCGAGATTCAGTCGCAAATCGCAAGCACCCGCAGAACACGTAATAACGTCGAAGCCGAGATCGAAACCCGGGAGCGGCAAATCGCTGCCCTGGTCACGCAAATAGCCGGCCTGGAAAGCCGGATAAGTGAGGCCCAGAGCCGACTTTCCATGCTTGAGGATCAACAGGAAGAACTCAATACCCAGCGCCAGAATCAGCAGGTCCTTGTCAGAGACTATATCCAGGCTGCTTACCAAAATGGCCAGGAAGAATATCTCAAACTACTCCTGAATCAGGAAAATATAGCCCAAAGCGCCCGTATCCTGCGTTACTATCGTTATTTCAGCCAGGCTCGAAATGATAAAATCGCCGAATTTGAAGATATCTTGCTTGAAATTGCGGCTAACAGCGTGGAAATCCAGGAAACTGCGGCTTCCTTACGCGCTCAGCAGCAAACTTTGCAAAGCCAACGCAATTTACTGGAAGATGAACAGTTCGAGCGACAGCAGCTGATTGCCGAACTGGAATCAGACCTGGCCAGCAGCAACAATGAGCTCTCGCGCCTGGAAGTGCAATATGAAGAAATGGCGGTGCTGATTGAAGAGCTGGCGCGGGCAATTCTGGATATTCCGCTGGGTAATCAGGCTGAGGCATTTGCTGACCTGCGCGGCGCTTTACCCTGGCCATTGAATGGCAACTTGCTGAATCGTTTCGGCACTCCCTATGCTGTCGGCGACCTGACCTGGGAAGGTGTCATCATCGGCGCCGACCCTGGCACTGATGTGCGTGCTGTGCATCATGGCAGAGTGGTCTATGCGGACTGGTTTTCCAGCTCCGGACTGCTCTTGATAATTGACCATGGTGGTGGTTATATGACTTTATACGCCCATAATCAGTCGCTTTATAAAGAGGTCGGGGACTGGGTTCTTGCGGGAGAAACCATTGCCGCAGTCGGCAACACGGGAGGCCGCTCAGACTTTGGGGTTTATTTCGAAATCCGCTATAACGGTGATGCCCAGAATCCCGATTCCTGGCTTGTTGAGCGCTAACTTGTGTACACAACGATGAAAACGACATTATTACAAAAGACCCTGATCCTCTTGCTTTCAATTCTGCCAATGCTGTCTGTCCAGACACTCTACGCCCAGAGTGCTGCGAATGGCGATGCAGGCGGTGATGCTGAATCCAATGTAGAAAATTTACCTCTGCCACTGAATGAAGTCAGAATTTTTGCCGAAGTGCTGAACCGTATTCGCAGCGCCTACGTTGAACCAATCGACGACCAAACCCTGCTGGAAAATGCCGTTCGGGGTATGCTGGCTGGAATTGATCCACACTCCAGTTATCTGGCCAATGAAGCCTTTGATTTACTGCAGGAAAACACCACCGGTGAATTCGGCGGGCTGGGTGTCGAAGTCGGGATCAGTAACGGCTTTATCACCATCATCAGTCCGGTAGATGGTTCACCTGCAGATGTCGCTGGCATTCAGGCCGGCGATATTGTGATCAAGATTGATGACACACCGACCACGGACATCACCATCGAAGAAACCACAGAATTAATGCGCGGTGAACCAGGAACTGATGTGGTCCTTACCGTGCTTCGCGAGGGTGTCGATGAAGCATTTGAAATAACTGTTACCCGTGATGTGATCCGTTCACGTAGTGTGCGTTCACGATTTGTTGAGCCCGGCTTCGGCTATGTGCGGATTTCCCAGTTTGTCACCGGTACCGGTGATGAAGTGGTTACCGCACTGGAAAATTTACACCTGTCCAGCACGGACCTGAAAGGTATCATCCTCGACCTGCGCAACAACCCTGGAGGCGTTCTGCAAGCTGCTGTTGATGTGGTCGATGCATTTATTACCGAAGGTCTGATTGTTTACACAGAGGGTCGGGAAGACAGTGCCTTCACCCGCTATGAAGCAACATCTGCCGACCCCAGTCAGGGGGTGCCCATGATCGTGCTTATCAATCAGGGCTCGGCTTCTGCTTCTGAAGTTGTCGCTGGCGCGCTGCAGGATCATGGCCGTGCAGTAATAATGGGTACGCAAAGTTTTGGCAAGGGTTCGGTTCAGACAGTTCTGCCTTTAACCAATGACCGCGCCATCAAACTGACAACAGCGCTGTATTACACGCCAAACGGGCGGTCGATCCAGGCCCGGGGGATAACGCCCAATATTATTGTGCGACAGGGTCGCGTTACCAGCGTGCCGGATAATCTGGCAATCTACCGCGAGCAGGATCTCGCCGGACATCTGGAAAATAATGACGACCCGGAGCTGATTCCTGATGCCATCGACCTTACCCGCGAAGATGTCATAGTCAGGGATTACCAGTTAAACGAAGCGCTGAACATTCTGAAAGGCATTGCCCTGATGCAAACCCGAAGGTTATAGCAACGAACTTAACGCACACAAATTCCGTGTTGTTTCATGTATTCCTTGGCTTGCGGAATACTGAATTCGCCAAAGTGAAAAATGCTGGCTGCCAGCACAGCATCGACTTTGCCCTCGGTAATTCCATCCACCAGATGCTGTAAATTACCAACTCCGCCGGACGCTATTACCGGCACCGATATTGCTTCACTGATAGCCCGGTTCAGGGCCAGGTCGAAACCCTGCTTGGTGCCGTCACGATCCATGCTGGTTAACAAAATTTCTCCGGCACCATATTCCACCATGCGTTTCGCCCAGGCAATGGCTTCCAGACCGGTTGCTTTACGCCCGCCATGGGTAAATATCTCCCAGCGCGGGTCAGTGTCAGGTTCGGAAACCTGCTTGGCATCAATTGCCACCACTATACATTGCGAACCAAAACGCTCAGCGGCTTCTTTGACAAAATCGGGATTAATCACTGCGCTGGTATTGATCGCGACTTTATCTGCCCCGGCATTTAACATCAGACGGATATCTTCCAGTGTGCGTATCCCGCCGCCAACAGTCAGGGGAATGAAAACCTGGCTGGCAATCTGCTCAACTGTATGCACCGTGGTGTCACGGTCTTCATGACTGGCAGTGATGTCGAGAAAAGTAATTTCATCCGCCCCCTGCTCGCAGTAACGTTTGGATACTTCCACCGGATCACCCGCATCACGAATATCAAGAAACTTGACGCCTTTTACAACACGACCGTTTTCACAATCCAGGCAGGGGATGATACGTTTGGCCAGGCTCATGACTTGCCATCCCAGCTCAGAAAATTATCCAGCAACTGTAAACCGCAGTCCTGACTTTTTTCCGGATGAAACTGTACCGCAAAAATATTTTCAGCCGTCAGTGCCGAGCAGAATGTATCAGGGTACTCTGTTTCACCAGCAACAAGCGCACTGTTCTGCTTTTTTGTATCAGGTGTCACAAAATAACTATGGACGAAATAGAACCGGCTTTCATCTTCTATTTTGTTCCACATAGGATGCTTCATGCTTTGCCTGACTTTATTCCAGCCCATGTGCGGCACTTTGAGTGTGTCTCCGTTTTCATCATGCATTCCAGTTTTAAACCCATTGACACTTCCTGGAAATAGCCCCAGGCAGTCAACGCCATTATTTTCTTCGGAAAATTCCATCATCGCCTGCATTCCAACACAGATACCGAGAATGGGTTTTTCAGTTCTGGCTTCATTCAGCAGGATATCAATTTTATGTCGGCGGATTTCTTTCATGCAGTCACGAATGGCACCGACCCCCGGAAAAATCAGCCGGTCAGCTTCGCGAATCAGGGTGGGATCATCGGTGATTGATAAAGAAATATTTTTATCGAGGTGCTCGAGCGCCTTCCCCACAGAATGGAGATTGCCCATGCCATAATCAATTACAACAACCCTGTTCATCGGTTCTTCATTTTTAATTTCTGTGGAATGTTCAACAATTTCTTCCGATTATAGTTTCCTGAAAAGCGTGATAAGCGAAGCCAGGACGAGGCAAAAAACAGAATTTTAAGAAGGATCTTACACATCAGTAAGTGACTGAATAAAATACTGCTTTGAACGAAGTATTAGCGAGCGCAATAGCTTTTCAGAGACTTCCTTTCGTCGAAGGCACTGACCCCTGCATTCTACGATCTTCCTCGATAGCCATCCGCACAGCACGACCAAATGCCTTGAATACCGTCTCTATCTGATGATGGGCATTGCCGCCTTTGAGATTATCAATGTGCAGGGTCACCTTGGCATGATTTACAAAACCCTGAAAGAATTCATAAAACAGATCCACGTCAAACTCACCAACAGTTCCGCGGGTAAAAGGTACGTGGTATTCAAGCCCCGGGCGCCCGGAAAAATCGATCACTACCCGTGACAGCGCTTCATCCAATGGCACATAGGCATGCCCGTAACGACGAATGCCGGCTTTATCCAGGGCCTTGTCGAAAGCCTGCCCCAGGGTAATACCGATATCTTCGACGGTATGATGTGCATCGATTTCAAGATCGCCTTTTGCTGCAATATCCAGATCGATCATACCGTGACGCGCGACCTGCTCCAGCATATGCTCAAGGAATGGCAGGCCTGATTCCACCTTGAAATCGCCCTTGCCATCCAGATTGACACTGACCGTGATCTGGGTTTCGTTGGTGTTACGCTCTATTGTCGCCGTGCGTGAATCAGCCATACTGCATGTTTTCCTGAAATTTGCCTGAAAACGAGGAAGTAAAAAGAGAGATTATACTGCCAATGCCGCTTTAATGTGAAAAAAAGCTGGTCCCCTTTCAAGGTGAAATTTACACTTGCTCTCCATGCCACTCAATCAAGCAGACAAACAACAGCACTTCAGTACGGCAGTGCTGGACTGGTTCAATCAAAACGGCCGCAAACATCTTCCCTGGCAGCAAGACCCGAGCCCCTATCGTGTGTGGGTGTCTGAAATCATGTTGCAGCAAACCCAGGTCGCTACGGTTATCCCCTATTATGAACGCTTTATCCGACGTTTCACTGATGTCAGCGTCCTGGCCCAAGCGTCACAGGATGAAGTTCTGCATTACTGGACCGGACTGGGCTATTACGCCCGGGCCAGGAACCTGCACAAAACAGCAAAAATCATCGATGAACAATACCAGGGCCAGTTTCCTGAAACTGTGGAAGCCTTGGGTGAGCTGCCCGGTATCGGGCGTTCAACTGCCGGTGCCATCGTTGCACTGGCATTCAACAAACGTGCTGTCATTCTGGATGGCAATGTAAAGCGGGTATTGTGCCGCTATCACTGCATCGAGGGCTGGCCTGACCAGAGTCAGACGCAAAAACAGCTCTGGCAAATTGCGGAGCAATATACACCGGAGAAAGATTTTCGTTCCTACACGCAGGCCATGATGGACCTCGGCGCCACTGTCTGTACCCGTTCCTCTCCTCGCTGCTCTGAATGCCCCCTGCAGGATTCCTGCGAGGCCTTCCTAAGCAGTCGCTGCGATCAGTTTCCACAACGCAAACCCAGAAAAAACCTGCCCCTGAAAAACACCCGCATGCTGATATTGCTGTCTCCGGACAAGAGCCGGGTATTACTGGAAAAACGCCCTCCGCAAGGCATCTGGGGCGGCCTCTGGAGTTTCCCAGAATTGCAGGAAGAATTACAGGTACAGGACTATCTGGATCAATACGGCTTTAAAGCCGCAGGCAATACCCTGGCTATGGGTGAAATTCTTCATACATTCAGCCACTTTCAGCTTAATATCAGGCCGCTAGTGAAAAAGCTCAGGCAGGAACCCTCCTCCATCATGGAGAAGCCCGACTGGCACTGGTATGATTTGCAGAAGCCGCAACAACTGGGTCTGGCAGCCCCCATCAAGACTTTATTAGCGCAAGTGGAAGAACAATTATGAGCAGGACCGTATTTTGTCGAAAATACCAACAAGAAATGGAAGGCATGCTGACACCCCCCTATCCCGGCGCCAAAGGGCAGGACATATTTGATAATATTTCCAAACAGGCCTGGGAAGAATGGCAGGCTCTGCAGACCCGTCTGATCAATGAAAAAGGCCTGAGCATGATCAATCCGGATGACAGGAAATACCTGACTGAAGAAATGGACAAATTCTTTGCCAACGAAGATCATGACGAAGCCGAGGGCTATGTTCCGGATGACAATTGAGTTGTGCTAATCCAATCTTGACTAAAGCACCCCTCAGCGGGTTTAATACGCGGCTTGCGTTAGGTGCTCAATGGTATGAAACTTGCCCATTTTGAGCATCACAAACGATTTATTGCGTCACGAGCGAAGCTCGACCCCTCAGCAAGCTGGTAGAAATACTTATTGCTGAAATCAAATTTTGACGCCCAGGTAGCTCAGTCGGTAGAGCAGAGGATTGAAAATCCTCGTGTCGGTGGTTCGATTCCGCCCCTGGGCACCATCAGCTTAATCCCCAAAGTCCAAAACCATCCCTAAGCCCTTATTTTTACTATAAAAACCCTATATTTATAGTCTGAAAGCGTCCGGCAATATCCGGGGGTATCCAGATTTTGTGGGGGCTTTGTTGGGGGTATATACTACTTCTCAAATTTAGATACCCCCAAATAGTTGTATGCCTTTAACCAACATTCAATGCAAGGAAGCCTCGCCTAAAGAGAAAGACTACAAGCTCAGTGACGGCAAAGGTTTATACCTGCTCGTCACAAAGAAAGGCAGTAAATACTGGCGCTTGAAGTTTCGCTTTGCGAGAAAAGAAAAGGTACTCGCTCTTGGCGTATACCCGGAAGTCACTCTCAAGGAAGCACGCAACAAAACCTATCTTGCCAGGAAACAATTAGAAGATGGCATAGATCCGGCAGCCACCAAAAGAGCCAAGAAGCTTTCACTCTTACAGTCTGCTGCCAATAGTTTTGAGGTGTTAGCCTGGGAGTGGTTCGAGAAGGAAAAAGACAGCTGGTCACCTGCTCATGTCAAAAAGCAAAAGTATCTGCTTGAGAAAAACCTGCTCCCCTATTTAGGCAAACTACCAATCACAGATATCACTCCCTTGGTTCTTCTGGATTGTTTAAGAAAAGCTGAATCCAGAGGCGCACTGGAAACTGCTCGAAGATTAAGACAAGTTGCTGGCCAAGTCTTTCGATATGCTGTCGTTACCGGTCGGGCTGAACGTGATCCCACTACTGATCTAAGAGGGGCTCTAAAGCCGCCTAAGGTCAGACATTTCCCGGCTATCACTGATCCCAAAAGATTAGGCGAACTATTAAGAGCAATAGATGGCTTTGAAGGCACCCCTACAGTAGCTATAGCACTTAAACTAGCTCCCCTGCTCTTTGTCAGACCTGGTGAGCTTCGGAAGATGGAATGGGCAGAAATCGACTTTGAAGCTAAAGAATGGAATATCCCAGCTCACAAGATGAAAATGGACCAGCCACACCTGGTACCATTATCAGATCAAGCAATATCTTTACTTAAAGAAATAGAACCAATTACAGGACGTTGGCAGTATGTATTCCCAAGTGAGCGTAGCCGAAGAAAGCCCATGAGTGACAATACGCTTAATGCGGCATTGCGCAGACTAGGGTATTCAAAAGATGAAGTAACTGCTCATGGGTTTAGGGCTACTGCGAGAACCCTATTGGACGAAGTATTAAGGTTCGAACCTCATTTGATAGAACATCAGCTCGCACATAATGTTAGAGATCCCTTGGGTCGCGCCTACAACAGGACTAAACACATAAATCAAAGAAAAAAGATGCTACAATCGTGGGCGGATTACTTATATTCCATAACGAATTGATTTATTTGCTTTTTTTCCTGGCAAGCGTAAAATGCAGCGACTTTAGATATATCATCCAGCATATATGTAAATTATTGTTACAGAGCTATCATTTAAATATCAAAATCCCAATAATTAAAAAACTGAGTAAAGTGAGCTACGACAATGAGTAAATGGAAGTTACTAGCTGAAAATGCAAGTATTGTCCTTGTTGGCAGCTTTAATCCTTCAATTTTTCATCCTGAATGGTTCATTAAAAAAGGCCTTGTATCATCTGATTGGGACTACCAAAAAGACCCAGAAGGAGATCTTTTAATTACAAGGGAGGTATCACAAATACCTTTCCCGGATGAAATAGTATTAACCGTTCAACAAAACAAATTTATTCTAGGTTCACATCTAGCTAGTAATTTTGAATCATTAAAAGACTTAGTAACCTCTACTTTTGAGATATTGAAAGAAACACCTGTATCTCTTTTAGGGATGAACCTAGTAAAAAATATTGAAATCCCAAATGATGAAGATTGGTTCAAATTTGGAAGTATTATTGCTCCTAAAGATCCGTGGATGAAATTACTAGATTACTATGATGAGCTTAGTGATATTCAAAAAACTCGATTTGGTTTAAGTACTCAAACTATGATCTTACCACGTCCAGATAATCTAGATGGGGATGTTAAAGTCAAGGTTGAAGATTTGACAAATCTAAGTAACAAAGAAACATACAAGACTTTAAAAATTGATATTAATAACCATATTATACTTGGCAAAGATGGAATAACTAAAGTTTCAGATGTTCTAAATGATCACTGGGATAACACTTATAAATTTTCAGATAAGCTTTTCAACAACCTATTGGATTTAAATTTAAATTAAAAATGTCATTATCTAATTTAGCAACACAATTGACGTTTCAAGATCTTGAAGAAAATGATTTGCCATTTCATTGGGAATATATTTTTTCTGAAAGTACTTTTGATTTTAATGAGCCAGATATTAATAACAAAGAAAGTATATTCGAAGGTCTCAATAAATTACCAAAACATACTCCAAAAGTTGCCAGTCATGACCTGAAAACAAACACTAGAAAAGAAGAAATAAAGCAAGTTTGGAATGGCACAGTACTTCTTGTTAACGATTCTTGTATTGAGGCTAGATTGCAAGATAAAACAAACCCAAGTAACCCTGATGAAATTGCTATCATACCCCTTGATGAATTTGATGAAAGCGATAGAAGAATGCTTGAAGAAGGGGCATTATTTTATTGGCATATTGGGTATGAAGATTCATTAAAATTTGCCAGAAGAAGATTTTCAAAAATTCGAATTAGAAGGCTTCCTCTATGGACTCATGATGAAATAGAAAAAGCTAAAAGGGTTGCTACGGATGAAGCCCAATTCTTCAACTCAAATACTTAACACCCCTCCAAATTCAAGCATTGGTGAAATTTCTCTTTTCGGTCCTGGCATTGGCGAATGTGTAGTCCTTCACACAGGCGACAATAACTGGGTTATAGTTGACAGCTGCCTAGATCCTCTAACAAAGAAGCCTGTTGCACTTGAATATCTCAAATCTCTTGGTTTAGACCCAAATGAAGTCGTAACATCCCTTTTTATATCTCATTGGCATAGCGATCATATTGCTGGTGCTTATGAAATCCTAAAAACTTGCCAATCTGCAAATATCTATATTTCTGAAGCCCTAAAAAGTAATGAAATGTTGCATCTTAAAAATATTTTTAAAGATGATCCTTTTACTGGGTTAGATAAAGAGATTAAAGAATTTAAACAAATTATCAACTTCTTAAAGGAGACAAATAGGCCAGATAGATTACATGTGGTGTCTTCTGGAAAACTTATTCTTGATAAAAATTTATCTTTTAGGGTAAAGATAGTTTCATTATCTCCAAGTGATGCTGCTGTGGTTCAAGCAATTACAACTATTGGTAATAAAATACCTAAACCTAAAACTAAAAGGCGTAGTAATGCTATCCCGCAGTCACCAAATCTTAATGCAATTGCTTTACATCTTTCTTTTGGGAATATTTCACTTTTATTAGGCTCTGATTTAGAAAATTCTTCTAATATTCATACAGGTTGGGAAGCAATTTTTACTCAAAAACTTTATCAGAACCTCTCTCTTGATAAATCAATAATATTTAAGGTCTCACATCATGGCTCATCTACATCCCATAATGAGAAAGTTTGGACTGATTTACTCGATGCAGATCCAATTTCTATTACTACAACATATACGAGGTCATCATTACCGACCCCTTCAGATATTAGCAGGATATCTTCAAGATCCAGCAAGTTTTTTATTACTAGAGATCCACAGAAAAAGAAAAAACTTTCTAGAGAATCTATGATTGAAAAGGAATTGAAAGTCATTGGGATAGAAAAATATGCTATCAATGATGCTATAGGGCATATTCAAATTAGATTCTCTGATTCATCTATCATTTCCCATGGTAAAAACCAGACCGTTCTTGAGATTTAGTTATCAGTATTTACTTCTTGAGCATATCTTATCTTGTTGATATATTAAGGGAATATGATATACCCTGAAAACTGCCATGAAAACTAGCCCAAATTATACAGATAATCTTGATAAACAACGCAATTTCACAGTTGCAGAGTTAAAACGAATCAATGAAATTGAACAGCATGCCATTGCTAGGTTTTATTCAGATATGAACGAATTAGAATCGGCTTTGGGCATGCTAAGACTTGGCTATCACGTTGGGTGGAGGGTGCTTTATATCAATCACAGTAAAGCAACAATCCGCAAATATGAGAAAATTCTTGGCATTAATGTTAAAGACGAGTTCCCAGAAGAAGGTAACAGCGCATATAGGCACCGCGGTTTGGCCATAGCCAAAAAAATCGGCAATTTTTGGAAGCTGATTAGCGGGGAAAAAGATTACCCTACGAAGAAAGATAAATCTGAAAAGCGTTACCTAACCAACCAATAAGGGAACTTGACATTCCTTTATAAGCTCAATATTATAGGGAATATGAAATTCCCTATACCTAACAACCTATCCATTACTGACAACTGCGCCCGCCGAGACGTGTGCGCAGCTGCGGCCGGCGGTGTTCAATCCCCCCATAGAGTAATACGGGGGGAAAGTAATACGGGGGGAAAGTCCGAGTTTCACCCCCTCCTTATGCCACCAGCTACTATCAGACAAAATCTCATTTATTGACTATTTATCATTCACTTACCGCTCGGACTGTCTTGAATATGACCTTTTTCCTCTAGCAGACGAGCTAACTTCTATATTTAACATCCCTTACCTAGATTGGAGTGTCTCGAAAGCAGGCTGGAATGGCTATGAGTCAAAAGCCAATCTTAATATTTATGGGCTGATCGCCTGGGGAGGAGAAAGCCAGAGAAATACCTACCATGTTCAACTCACTGGCAATGGTTGTGCCCAGGTTTCTGACTGGATAGCTGTAGCACAATGGGGTCAAAAATACTTGGTAAAAATTACTCGTGTAGATATCGCTCACGATGACCTAGACGGTGAAGTTGTAAATATTCACAATGCTAGAAAATGGGTTAATAAAGGCCTATTTAGCCAGAATGGCAGACCCCCTAACATCCGTTATGTTGATGATTACGATTCAGGAAAAGGCAAGACCCTCTACATTGGTGAACGTAAGAATGGCAAGCTAATAAGGGTTTATGAGAAAGGCAAAGAGCAAGGCCAGCCAAAAAGCCCCTGGTGTAGAGCAGAAGTCGAATACAGAAGCAAAGACAGGAAGATCAATTGGGATACTGTTCTAAACCCTGATAAGTATATCTCAGGCTCCTGCAAGGCTTTTTCATATCTCTCCAAGGAGCAATCAAGATTAGAGACTATCGCTAAATCCAAAGGTATTACGCTTGATAGGGCCGTTAAATTCTGTCGTACCGGTTACGGGCAACTAATTAATCTGATCTACGACCAATACGGGGGAGATGCAGAAAAAGTAATCAAAAGGCTCTCCCGAGATGGATACCCCAAAAAACTTAAATCTTTTTATCCAAAATAAAGGAGAATTTTATGACAACAAGGATATTGAGACTAAAAGAAGTTATAAGAATTACTGGATTACCACGATCAACAATTTATTCAGAAATTTCAAAGGGCAACTTCCCTAGGCAAATAAAATTAACTGGCAATAGATCTGTTGGGTGGAGGAAAGATCTAATTGACAACTGGATTAAATCAAGAGAGTTCGCATAAATTTCTATTGCGTCTCTCCTCCAAAGTTTCCACTGATTTTAATATTGCTCCAACTTTCACCAATTTCAAGAGGTTTTAAAAAACCATTTGACTCTTCCATGATGACTAAACTAAATGGGTCATTAACTGTCACATATGCGATTTTATGAACGGAATTAACTTCAAATGAAATTGATGATAATGGTTTGCTAGTCATTGTTAATGCAAAAGGAATACCTTTGATAATAATACTGTTTCCAACAAATGATTCATCAACTTCTATATTAATATCAAACTCTAAATGAAATGCACTTTTTCGTGAGATGAATTCATAGAAAGCTTTATAAGGAAATGTATTTAAGGGGAGTTTTTCTTTTTTATTTTTATCTCTTAAAATTATTTCTGGATTCCATGTCCCTGTTTCGTCATCATTTATGGGATTAACATGCTTTTCATTTAGGGTATTTAAGAAATCAATTCTTTGCTTTCTTAACTCCTCTTGCATTTCTAGTATTTCATTCCTGGCCTCTTCCCTAGCTTTTACGTCTTTTATTTCATCTAACTTATCTAGTTTTTTTGCTTGATCAAGAATATCATCGCTTATTTCAGAAAATTTTCTTGCACGCTCTTGCTCTAATTCGGCCTTTTCGATAAGAACTTTATGTTCAGATTTAACCTGCAATGAGTTAATCCATTCATTTGGATTCTTCGCAATTAAAACTGAAATAAAATTAATAATTGGGGCTATAAAAGACAGTAATAATGCATAAAAAGCTGGGTAGACTAATAGATAGTAAATATTAGTATTTCCACTGAAATAGTTAATTCGATAAGATGCTGTAGTTGCAGAGAAAAATAAAAAGAACAGAGAATCCCAATTAACTACAATAAATGAGATAGAAAAGTATCCAAAATATGGATTTTTAATTCTTTCCCAAACCTGGTCTATGATATCTTTCAAGTCGAATTTCCCTTTCCTGAAAAGTCATTATTCACCGCGTAGAATAATATACAACGCTTCTTGATACTATTCAGGGGTATTGCTGGGGGTATAACTATATATTTATTTTAAAAATATCCCTTAAATCATGTGGTTAACAAATAGTTTCGATAGAGCCCCTGGCACCAAACCCTTCCAATCTTGCCCTTTTTCAATTACTTCTGAAAAAACTTACTCACCAGCTGCAAATAAATTGCAGCACTCAATCCGGATCCGGCAAAAAGCATTGCCATTACGACGATTTGATAACGTGCTGCAATCAGAGGTGACACTCCGGATAGAATCTGACCCGTCATCATGCCGGGAAGCGCAACGATTCCCACAGCGAACATGGAGTTGATTACCGGAATCATGCCTGTTTGAAAGGCGGTCTTTTTTGCTGAATCTGCCGCTTTTCCATTATCCAGTTCAGACTCATAGCGTTCTGCAGCAATACTCACGGTATTCATGGAGTTGGCGAATACCATTCCTGCTAATGGAACCAGATAAGTCGGGGCATACCAGGGACTTAACTGCAGAACTCCCCAGGTCACAGTAAACAGTGTAAACCCTCCTCCAATACCCAAAGCAACCAGAACATAAGGATACTGCTGAGACCTTGAGTTTTTTATAGGCCCCAGGGAAATCCAGCCGGCAGCAAGTAACATCACGCATAGAACCAGACAGACCAGCAGTGCATTTGCGGTTTCAAAAATGAAAATAAGAAAATAGCCGATCACTATGAGCTGTATCAGCATGTGCGAGACTGAATACAATGCTGTCCAGCCGCGCTCTGACCAGCGAAAGAGTATGGCAATGACTATTACCATCGGTAGCAAGGCAATGCAGATTTCAAACCATTCAATCTGTACAACGCTGGTATTCATAAGGCGTCTTTTGTTTGTAAATTTAAGGGTCAGTCAAATTTAGGTGTCGGTGACAAATACAAATTAGTTTCAATTGTCACTGACTCCTCTAAAGTCCCTTTTATAGACTCCAACCCCTCTATTTACCACCGATAACCGCAAGAAATGCTTCAGCGTATTTTTCCAGCTTGCTCTCTCCTACGCCGGCCAGGCGGCTGAATTCGACTTGCGTGCACGGTCGGTGCAGGCACATCTCGCGTAAGGTTTTGTCGTGGAAAATGACATAAGGTGGCACGCCCTGGGTCTCGGCCAGTTGACGTCGTTTGTCGCGCAGAGCTTCCCACAGGACGGGGTCGATATCTGCTGACAGCGCTTCGTTGGCACGGGTTTTTCTGGCGGTTCTGCTTTTCACTTTCTGGTCGCGCCGCAAGGCAATGACTTCTTCACCACGCAGCAGCGGGCGGCATTTTTGTTCCAGGCGAAGCGCGCCGTAACGTTCCAGATCAACGCTGAGATAAGCTCTGGCCACCAGTTGGCGGAATACCGAACGCCATTGACCGGCATCCAGCGCCTGGCCGATACCATAGGTGGGCAGGCTCTGGTGACTGAACTGGAATATCTTCTCGGTTTCCGCACCGCGTAACAGGTCAATCAGGTGATTGACGCCGAAGCGCTGGCCGGTTCGATACACGGCGGACAGTGCCATGCGTGCCGCTTCAGTGGCATCCCAGGTATCCACCGGTTCCAGGCAGGTGTCGCAATTGCCGCATGGCTCAGGCAGAGTCTCGCCGAAGTAATTCAGCAGAGCCTGGCGACGACAGGTGGTGATTTCGCACAGGCCCAGCATGGCATTCAGGCGTTGCTGTTCGGCGCGCTTGTGTTCCTCGCTGCCCTGTGACTGGGCCATCATCCCCCGCAGTTTGATGACGTCCTGCAGACCATAGAGTAGCCAGGCATCGGCGGGTTCGCCGTCACGACCGGCACGCCCGGTTTCCTGATAGTAGGATTCCACTGTCTTGGGCATGTCCAGATGGACCACAAAGCGGACATCAGGTTTATCGATGCCCATGCCGAAGGCGATGGTAGCGACCATGATCACACCTTCTTCGCGCAGGAAGCGTCGCTGGTGTTCCGCGCGGGTGCTTGCATCCAGCCCCGCGTGATAAGGCAGTGCCTGGTAACCTTCCTGCTGTAACCAGGCGGCGGTGTCTTCGGTTTTCCGGCGCGACAGGCAATAGACAATGCCGGCATCCTTGGAATGTTCATCCCGCAGAAAGCGCAATAACTGTTGTTTGGGGCTGTGCTTCAGAGCCAGGCGATAACGGATGTTGGGGCGGTCGAAACCGGCGATGAACTGCCGCGCACCATCGAGTTCCAGGCGCGAGACAATGTCGGCACGGGTGCGGACGTCGGCGGTGGCGGTAAGTGCGACGCGGGGAATCTCAGGGAACCGTTCCTGCAACACACTCAGCTTCAGGTAGTCGGCGCGAAAATCATGTCCCCACTGGGATACGCAATGCGCCTCGTCGATGGCGAACAGGGCCAGGGGAGCGCGTTGCAGCAGAGCCAACGTGCGCTCCTGCACCAGCCGTTCCGGGGCGACATAAAGCAGGTCCAGCTTGCCTGCCAGCAGAGCTTCTTCCACGTCGAAAGCGTCCTGTGCACTCAGGGTGGAATTCAGGTAGCTGGCCTTCACGCCCAGTAGACGCATGGCGTTCACCTGATCCTGCATCAGGGCGATCAGGGGAGAAATCACCACTCCGCAGCCGGGCCGGAGCAGGGACGGGATCTGGTAACACAGGGATTTGCCGCCCCCGGTAGGCATGAGCACCAGGGCATCATCGCCGGCGATCAGCGTGTTAATTATCTCGTCCTGCGGTGGACGGAAATTGCCGTAACCGAAAACCGTTCGCAGAATATCCTGAGCATCGTGCATGGCGGGGCAGTATACCTGAATCACTGAAATCTGATGAGTGCGGTCATGGCGGGACCGGTCATGCATCAGTGTAGTTCAGGAATGCCTGAATGGCACTCTGCTTTTACCCTCAAGCTTCTTCTTTATTCCTGTTATCCGGCAACACTTTTTTATCCGGATCTTCCAGACCGCCAAAGGCATTAAACAATGACTTGAAGAAGGCACTTAGCTGCAAAGTCATCAGGGAAAATTCCTGGTCAAATTTCTGCGCGGCGCTTTCTTCATCAAAGCTTTCGGCTTCTTCCTTGATTTCTTCGAACTGCAATTGTTTGATGCTCAAATCATCCAGGATGTTGCAGTTCAATTGATTGTTCCAGCGTACGTTTAACTGTTTGACCTGCTTTCCGGCAGCCAGATGTGCTTCAATTTCATCACCATCCAGCTCCTGGTTCTTGCAGCGAACTACATTGGTTGCATCCAGTGGGTTGACCAGCTCACAGGCATCATGGATTTCAAAATGATCAGTGGCCTTGCCGTTTTTCAGCCAGTGAGTCATAACGGCTCCGGGAGCGCGCTTGCTGTCTGGAATTGCAAGTGGAATTGAACCAAGGCTGTCCCTGAGCAGGTTAATCAGTTCCTCGGCTCGGGGAGCACTTGCCGAATCAACCACCAGCAGGTTATCTGCGCGGCTTATATAGGCAAAAGTTTTACTGCTTCGTGGGAAGGCTCTGGGAAGAAGCGCGCTGAATACATCATCCTGAATTTCCCTTTTTTCCTTGCGATAGATTTTCCGGGCCTGCCTTTGCTCCAGTTCAGCGACTCTTTCGGCGGTGGCTTCCCGGACAACTGAAGCCGGTAACAGACGATCCTGCTTTTGTGCGCATAACATAATGTAATCACCAATGACATGCGTCAGCATCGGTGTCACGTCTTCTTCATCTATTATCGGGGCGGCATCACCAAGAGGACTTACCCAGCCAATGCGCGACTTTTCATAGCTGGCACAGGGCGTGAAGCTGTGCTCCGCCAGACTGGCTTCAAGTTCTTCAATGGATAAATCAAACGGCGAAACGAGACAATACAATCGGAGATTCTTGAACCACATGAAAATCTGAGCCTGAGGAATTAATTGAATTAAAGCGGGCGTTGATTATGCAGTAAAAGACTGCAAATTCAAAACCTGTATTGGGGCCGGATTTACATAAGCGCAAATGCTTTCTATAGTGGCTGGGGAATAATGGGAACTGTCCCCAATTTAATGCAGACCATGGGAAAAATCGGGGACTGTCCCCAATTTATATATGAGCAAACAAATTGATACCAGCGATCTGCCAGATGTGCGCGACGGCCTGAACAGGAAGGAACGTACAATTCTGTATTGCCTGCATGAAACACAACGCGAACTGAATGACCGCAATGTCCCTACCATCATGCTCTATGGGCGCGTGGTAGAGCATATCGACATCAGTGAAGACGAGTTCCAGACGATATTATCGAGACTTACCGGCAAAGGCGGAATATAGCTTTGTCATGAAGAGATTGTGTTGTCCAGCTAGGGAACAATATCAACGTACTCTGTTACTACCGGTCCCATACCGCGGATTTCCACTACAACGGGGCCTCCACGGGAACCGTCATAATGCACGGCGCCGGCGGGATGAATCATGAAGCCGCCCGGCGGGATTGCCGTGGTATTTTCCATATCATGACTGGCATCAGTCCCCGCATGCCAGGTGCCCTCAATAACGGTAACGAACCGATCCTGGGTATGATAATGGGGCAGGCTTGACCCACCGGGCCAGAAGCGTACACGCATGATATAAAGCCCTTCAGTATCCGGATCGCCATAGATAACCCGGCGCTGAACTTCATTGAGGTTTTCATCCCACTCAATGTCATCCAGTTGAATAACGACAAAGTCGTCTACCATCTCGGCTGCATTGAGACTGTAAAAAGAGAAGAAGAATGATCCGGCAAGGGACAGGAATATCAGCGCTTTTTTCATCAGTTCCCCCTGTTAAGGTTTTTGTTATTGAGGAATTTTGATCTAAAGCTTATTGCAAATAGCGGGTTCTGTATAGATTGTTGTGTAGCAAACCCAGATAAGGGTAAATCAAGTGGGAATATTGAGGGAAAAGCTGACAGCAACGCAAAGAATTTTTACCCTGCGAGTACAGTGACACCTTCATCAATCATGCGCTCGCAGATCATGTCGTAAAGTGAGCCAACCAGTTGAACATCATGACTGATCATATCCCTGAAGTTTTCTGTTTCGCGGTTTATCGCGCCTTCCACAACAGCATCTATTGCTTCAGCAGAATAATCAATCGCGGCAAAAGTCGTAGCCAGCAGGGTCGAAACTTCACCGGCCTCTTCATAGGCAGCAATTGTATTGTCCACTTCCGGAGCTGTAGGCAAGGCCCTGAATTCATCGACCATCACCGAGTAGTAACCGGCACAAATTGCATAGGAAGTGTAGGCTTTATCTTCGCTGTCCATAGATGATTCTGTATTTGCTTCTTGCGGTTCACCGGCCGGAATGTTTTCCTGGGCACTGGAAAAAGTGCTCAGGGAGGCGCTAAGCACCAGGAAGGCAGCTGCTAAACCGGGAATATGCATGGCTTTGATTCTGTTTAAATTTATCATTTTTTAACCTTAGCATAGATCATGCTGTATCTAATGCACGTTCTGGAAAACACTGTATTTTTGTAAAAAGTCAGCTTGTTAACCCGCTAGAAAGTCAGTCTATCCGGTGTCAGGGTAATCATCGGGTAATCCGGATGCACCATAAAGCGCATCAGCACTATCTCATTATCAGGGTTAACCCTTTTCTCATTCATATAGTCGGCACCAGAAGCTTCTGTGCAATCCTGCGTCCAGATTGTGCTGCCTGCCAGAAGAACGAAATCAAATTCCTCGCACCGATGTGTACTTACAGTCCCATTCTCATCGGCAAACTCCCAGGAACTGCCATTTTGGCTGATTTGAATATTCTGTTCATCAGGCAAAAGTCCCTGTACGGCCAAAACCTGCCAGAATTCGGAATCAAAAGCGATGACAATTGTTCCTTCGGAGTTTACAAAATTGGCGACAGTACCATCATTGGAAAATACCGGATAAAGGGTATAGGTGTCCCCAGACCAGAGCAGGGTCCAGGCCAGATCTTCGACCGGAATTTCGTCACTGGAGTCATCCAGGACCCGCATAAACAGATCCAGCTGGGTCGAACGAAATGAACAGGCCTGCAAGCCAAGCCCAAGCACGATTAGAAATATTGTTAAGCTGAATGTTTTCATAGTCCCGGAATCATTCTCAACCGGTTATTGACCAGGGCGTCATAACGGCTGGGACGCAGGTCATACCAGAGGGTAGTGCCAATAGTTTCCAGTCTCTGCCCGCCGTCACGCTGTATGGATCGAATTCGGGTGGTATAGGCGCCACGGGTATTGCCAGGCAGCAGCTGGTCAAATGGGATCCTGAAAAACAGTCCCTTGTCAAAGCTGCCTTCGCCAAAATCTTCAGCCGACACATCCGTAAAAGTCGCCCAGGCGCCGACCATCCAGCCATTGTCAAAGGTCCGGCGTATTTCGAAGGTCGCGCCCTTGTCTTTTGCCAGATAACGGCCGACATGCACTGCCAGGTCATAGTTATACCAGGGGGTGGCCCAGTAGGCACTGACATGACCGGTCAGTACTGAATAATCCAGCAGGCCCAGGCCCTTGTCATAATCACGCTGTTTGACGTAGTTCAGATTCAGACCAAAAGCCAGGCGGGATTCGAAAGGGCTGTATAAAATTTCCGAGCCTATGCCGGCAAACATTTCTTCCAGGTATCCGCTGTAGGCCCGGTAGTACAGGTCACGCCCGAGATTGCCCTGCTTTTGCAGATATAAAGTATCCAGCCCGGTATCGCCTTCCTTAAGGTAACGTGCAATCTCGGAACGCACATGCGGCAATACGGAATTGGCATCACGGGTTATAGTGTCAAAATCATTATCAATATCAAAATTGTAGCTACCATAGAGGGTAAAATAATTACCCAGATCCATGGCTGCCGTAGTCTTCAGCATTACCTGATAGCGGGCCGGCTGATCCGGATCAAACAGTGAGACGCGCATGGCCAGGTCGGCCCCAAAACTGACATTGGGAATCCGGTAGCGGGTTCGGACAGTCGGATCAGAAATAGGCTGCCCCGGCCTGATTTCAACCAGATCTTCCCGCGACAGCCAGGGGCGCTGCTGGGCACCAAACTGGCGTTGATAGCGAATTGACTGTGTCCTTATACCCCCATCATTTAAAACAACCTCGATCATGTTTACCTGGGCCGGCAAATGAATCTCCGCAAGGGTCAGAAAGCGGTTAATGGCATCCGCCGTTAAATTATATTGCCGGTTGGAAAGCTCAAAACTGACGCTGGTTTCATCCTCACTGAGATAGGCGGAACGCAACAGCAGGCCCATGCCCTCGGTATCCACTAGCAAACGGCCATACCAGTTGGTGCGTTGCGCCGCTTCCGATTGTGTCGCCAGGTTTGAGCTGACCGGTACAACCAGGTTTTCTGAGAAGCGTGCAGCATTAACATTGGTATCGGTAGCAGCCGAAACAAAGAAAGCTGTCTGGTTGCCCTGCTGGCGACTGATACCCAGTGTCAGGCCGGGGCTCGGTTCCCACTCAAGGCCGTAACTGTAGGGGGAGGCATCCGGGATAGTTCCAAATCTTCGCTCACGGGCATAGGAATCCGAATTGTATTCAACAATAAAGCGGGTATTCCATTCACTCAGGTCATAGCTGAATCCGCCAAAAATACCGACATCGGAGCCGCTGAAGAAATTATCAAATGATACTTTGCCGCCGCGTCCAGTCTCTGCATCACGCCGTTCAAAACGATCACTGATTCCCGTCAGAGGGTTGTTGAAAGCGGAGCGTTCGGCCAGTCTGCCCCAGCCAGTGCCGAGGGTAAAATCCAGGTTGCCGAAAGACTTTGAAGCCACAAGATATTCACCGTCCCAAGCTCCTGTACCCAATACATCACGAACCCCGACAGCCAATTGCGGAATTATTCTTCGCTCCCTGAGTAACCGTAGCTTTACCTCATAGCTGCGATCATAAAGATCATCAACAGAGCCCGGAACATCATCCGGGTTGAAAATGGTGTAGCGAAAAGTCGACTCCAGCCAGGGAGTTGCCTGATAGTTGAGGGAATAGATATCGGCAACAGTCTGGCGGCTCATCAGAAACTTGAATTCCCCGTCATTCATCATGCGCGCACTGGGAATATCAATCAGTCCGGTGGTACCGAAATCGGCAGCACTGGAGTCAATCGAAATCCAGGGGAATGTCAAAAACAGTAAATATTTGATCTGGCTTTTCATGAACGGTTTTTACCATTCTGTTTTTGCAAAGTACAAGCTAAGAGCAAGGAGTTTTTTCCAGACATAAAAAAGGCGGCAAAGCCGCCTTTTTTATTCTATCTTTCTACTTTAATACAACAAATATTAGTTGGTTGTAGTTGTAGTCGTTGAACCGCCACCACTGGAAGTATCTGTAGTAGTGGTTGTAGATGAATCTTCATCAGCAGGCGGTATAAAACGCTGGCTGTCATCATTCGAGTCAACGTTGTAGGCTATTGCGGCAACGGCGATCACACCAACAACAGCAGCTGTCGCAGTGGACATGCCGAGAACTGTGCCACCTTGCTGTGCATTAGCATTCAGGCTGGGCACCAGTGCCATTGATACTGACAATAAAGCAATTGCTATTTTTTTACCAAGAATTCTCACAATCTTTCTCCTTAAACTACTTTTATATTAGGGGCTAGCGATTAATTAATCTGCCTTTGAGACAACATGTTTGATACAACAAATATGTCATCCTAAAGCTGTTGTGCAGGAGGGAGCGACCCTCGTTCACATCCTCAGGGCAAATGTTGGCAATATTTGAAGGAAATGTCTAGTTTATTTTTGAAAAAAAGCCGCTTTGTTTCTGTTTTCACTGAAATTATTGAAATTTCCAGCCTGTGCCGACAAAAACTCTTATATTACAGACATTTGAGCTTTTCGCATTGCAAAAAACGCCTCTGCTACGTATGTTTGAGCGATGTCCGAATCCGCTAATAATCTGCATGCCTTAAGGCGCGAGCTGAATGTTCTTGCCTACCTGGGTCTGGCCTTACTTGTTGTTTTTTCAGTATTTTTTTTATATTTCTGGCCACTGCTGCAGGTAACGGTACTCCTGATTCAATCCGCTATTATCTGGCTTTTCTGCATTTACCGGGCACTTGGTTTCATGGCCCTGAACCGGCTGGATGACAATTCACCCAATTATGCTGATCTTGGCTGGGCCAATCGCCTGAGCCTGCTCAGGGGCTGGCTGATTGCACTTACTGCAGGCTTTATCTTCCAGCCGGGATTGTCCGAAAATATTATTGTATTTCCGGCACTTGCCTATCTTATCGCGGCTGTCATCGACCGCATCGACGGCTATATTGCCCGTATTACAAAACATCAGAGCCTGCTGGGCAGCAGACTGGACACGGAATTTGATGCCCTGGGACTGTTGATAGCGCCATTGCTGGCTGTCTGGCTCGGGCAGATACACTGGAGCTATCTTTCCGTGAGCCTGGCCTATTATCTGTTTCAGTGGGGCCAATACAGGCGCCTGCGTAACTCCCGTCCGGTTTTTCCCCTGGCTGCCAACCCCGAACGACGCGCTGTCGCCGGCTTCCAGATGGGTTTCCTGGCAGTGATCTTGTGGCCAATACTGGAGCCCCCGGCAACAACCATTGCCGGTTTTGCCTTTATGCTCCCCCTGCTGGTCGGTTTTCTGATTGACTGGCTGACTGTCAGTGGCCGCATAAATCGCGGTAGCAGTGATACCAATAATTTATTACTGGAAGCATACAAATTAATTCAGCAGCTACTGTTGCCGCTCGGACGTATTCTTATTGGACTTCTGTTGGGTCTGAGTTTTTACCGGAAAGATATTTTCAGTACAGACTCAATTATCACTACAGGTATTGGCCTGTTGGTCATCCTGTGCGCGTTGATGATTCTGGCAGGGATGGCCGGTCGTGTTTTTGCACTGATAATGAGTTGCCTGTTTTGCTGGCTGCTCCTTTCCTATGAAATGACGCTGATTGATACAGCACTGCTTTGCTGCATTATCTGGATCATGCAGCTTGGGACCGGCAAGTTCAGTTTATGGCTTTGGGATGATCGCTGGGTGAAAAAATATGATGGCAGTTCCTCATAAATTTTGTCAGTGCCTGCATAAAACTAAACTTCTCCCAGTAAATCCCTGTTGGAAATTTTCAGCTTCAGCTTTTCATGCTCCAGCTGATCACGACGTTCTGCATACCATTGTTCAATTCCGGGGCTTGATGAAAGTGCCTTTTTGATTGTGTCCAGAATATTAAGGATAAATGCTTTTTCATTTGCATCGAGTTCCCAGTCGGAGCTACCTTCTGAAATTATCGTATGGCCCTGCTTCTGCAGGAAGTCTGGCAACAAATTTCCGGTATGACTGGCTTGCCAGTCCAGGTCCGGAAAACGTTTATCCATATCTGCATTATATTCCTGCATTAGCAGGGAATCGCTCTGATGTGCCGGGAAAAATTCTGTCTGCCCGGAATAATTGAGACTAAAGTAAAATATGCCGCCTGCTTTCAGACACTGCATTAAATCAGGTACAAGTTCGGGAACCGGCAGCAGATCAACGAGAGCATGGGCCAGTAACAGGTCAACACTTTTTAGCGCCAGTACTTGTGAACAATCTTCCGCAGCAGCACACTCCCAATCCACGGTGACTTCCATTTCATCTTTACTCAGCTGCCATTGCTGTTCGTTCAGCTTTATAAATTTTGCACGCTGCTTTTCTGCCCAGGCTTGCAGGTATGACTCTGCAGCAGCCTGAAACCCTGGCTCAGGTTCAATAGCTGTATAGGTGCATTTGAATGTGATTTTTGTCTTTAAAAGCTCATCCATAATTCGCGTAATCATCGTGCCAATTCCTGCACCAGGTTCAACAATAAAAATTGATCCTGAGTTCTGGCATTTACTTTTTATTCTGTTTACAAGTTCATCCCAGACAGCTGAGTTCAGGCTTCTGTCATCAATACTTTTCTTGAGCTTCAGATACTCGACGTAATCAAAGGTTTCATTTATCACAGTGCACGATCCATGGGTTTCTCTGTGGAAATTTGATTTTTCTCTACCATTATTTGCAGAAAATCCCTGATTTTCCTACAGCTGTCCTGCCAGCGGGGGTGCTGTTTGAAGCTTGCAATCGCTTTGTCGGAAAGTAGCTGAAGCTGTTGAGCATTGCTTTTCAGTGAACTGATCAACTCAGCCAGTTGCTTGCTGTCACCAGGTTCAATCAGATAGCCATTCTCCCCATGCCTGACAAACTCTTTGCTGCCGCCCTGACTGGTAGCAATAACAGGCAAGCCGAACTGCAGCGCTTCCAGAAAGGCGATGCCATAGGCTTCGTTGACTGAAGGCATAATAAACACATCATGCTCCAGGTATAATGCCTGTAATGCTTCCCCGGACTGCCTGCCTTTAAATATAACTTGCTTATGATACCTGTATGAATTCAGTTTTTTCCTGAGTTCGGCCATATAGCCTGGGTCTCTATTCCCATCGCCAACAACCGTGAGGGAAACTTTGGCATCATTCAGCTTTGCTATAGCGTCTATCAGTACATGCAGTCCTTTTTGCCGGGAAATATTACCGACAAATAAAATCCTGAAAATGCCTGAATCAGCATATTTTTGTTTTGCATCCTGCGCACCATTCTCTGGAAAGTGATCTGCACAGGGAACGGCTACAATGTGCGCGGGGAACTTTTCACCAAGTAGTTTTTCAGCTGCCTCTTTTGTACTTCGACTGTTTAATATCAGTCCATCGACCGACTGAAGATATTTTTTTTCAAAATAGGCAATTAATGTTTTCTTGAAAAGCGGTGCCGGAACAGAACATTTCAACAGGTGCACCAGCGAAACTATTGGACAACCAAGCAAGTTTTTTATTTTGTTGTTTATGCCAAGACAGGAAGGGTGGACCAGTTCATCCTGAACAAGAATATCAAATTTATTATTTTCCCTTTCGTTACTTATTCTGATTGCTTCGGGAATTTCTGTTGACAGCAGACTTCCTGAATAGGACTTTACCGGCAAGCTGATAATTTCCACGCTGTCACCCTGTGAGCGCAAATAATCTACCAGCTTGCGATCATAGAGATATCCGCCACTGAGGGTGTTTATATCGCCATAAATCAATAACCCAATGTGCATTCTCAATAAGCTTGCACAAATGACGCCCAGCAGGATTCATTTTCCCAGAGCCGGATTTCAAGCTCCCCTTTTCCGGGAAGAGCAATTGCTTTATCAATTCTTTCCCAGATAATTCGACAAAAATGCTCCAGACTTGGGTTCAGGTCCTTGAATTCAGGTGTTTCGTTTAACATCCTGTCAGCAAAATAGCTGACTGTCTGGTCAAGTGCAGCTTCTATATCCACAATATCGACCAGATACCCATGTTTATCCAGCCCCTCACTTTTAATGACCAGTTCCAGCACATACTGATGCGAATGTGGCTTGTTTTCGTCTCCCCAGTCGCCCCCGATTAAATAATGCTGGGCAATAAAATTTCGCTGAACTGATACCTTGTACATATTAATCCTCGTAGTTAAATACAATTTGCATGGCTGTTTCAGGATGCTTATCAAGCAGATCATAAGCTTCATTTGCAGCTTCAAGACTGAATTGATGAGTGACCAGTGTATGTGGTTTTAGTCGAATAATTGATTCCAGTGCTTTTTCCATACGCGTTTTTTTGGTCCAGGTTTTCTCATGTTCAGGACTGATGGTGCTGACCTGGCTACTGATTACCTTCAAGCGGTTACGGTGAAATTTTCCGCCCAGTTTTATATTGGCAGTTTTCTCTCCATACCAGCTACCAACAATAATCCGCCCTGCAAAAGCCGCAATATCTATTGCTGTGTTCAGTGCCTCCGGATTGCCACTTAATTCAATGATCAGATCAACTCCTGGCTGCGGAAGCCTGTTCTGCCATCCACTGGAATTTGGGTTTATGCCAGTATTCCTGATTGCTTCATTGAGTTGCCCGCTTAGGGCAAACTCTGTTCGCTGATCAATGCTGTCGATTAAATACAGTTTTTCATAATCCAGCTCAAATAATAAGCGGCTGACTAACTGTCCGACAACACCCAGGCCCAATACTGCAATCGATTCCCCCGGTGCAGGATCAGCATCAATCAGTAAACTGCATGCGGTTTCCATGTTGGCAACAAAGACGGCATCCAGATCGGACATCTGTTCCGGCAAAAAAATCAGTTCATCCTGTCTGTCAGTAAACATTGAAGCATGTGGCTGAAACGCAAATATCTTCCTGCCAATCAGGTCTGCATTCACTCCAGGCCCGGTTTCAATTATTTCACCGACACAGGCGTAGCCATAAGGAAATGGGTATTCAGTGCCTTTACCTTTCATGGCTGAAATATTGGCATCCAGCTGCATATCTGCCGGAAGCAAACCGCGATAGGCAAGTAATTCAGTGCCGGCACTTATACCCGAATAGAGTGAGCGAACCAGAACTTCACCTTGTCCGGGCGATTCAAGCTCATGTTCCCTGATTTCAAGGGCCTGCGGAGCAACGAACCAGAGCTGTTTCGCCTTCATGACCTGTTTTCTCCATAGTGCAGATCACCCCAGATAAGCAGGTCTTGCTCGAGTTTTTCTGCAAACATGGGGGATACCAGAGGCAAACTTGATGCCAGCGTTTGTTCAAGATCGCCAACTGCCCGATATCCGCCCAGCAACCCTGGTGCAATTGTCATCACGATCGCATCTGCCAGGCCGGCTTTTAAAAACTCGGTGATCACTCTGGCGCCACCTTCGACCATTAGACTGTGAATACTTTTTTCCCTGAGTAGTTTCATGGCAGAGTCCAAAGGTACAAAATCCGCACCATTTTCCGCTATCCGGAAAATATCAATATCCGCATTACTGTTTTCAGATTCCTGATTTTGCAGTGTCAGTACCCAGCAACGTTTATCCGGGTGAGTACATAGTTTTGCACCAGCAGGCATGCGTAACTGACTATCCAGCACTATCGGCTGCGGGTTTTCTCCCTGCCATTCCCGGACAGTCAACTGCGGATCATCACTTATTACCGTTTTAATCCCTATCAGGATGCCGTCATGCAGACTGCGTAACTGATGTGTAATACGATTCGAAGCCAGGCCACTCAGTGCCAGCGTGTCACCCTGGTCAGTCGTGATACTGCCATCAAGAGTCTGGGCAAAAGCCAGTGTAATGAAAGGTCTGTTGGAATGCAGGAAGGATTTTTTGCGCGAGACCAACCAGTTCTCAATCTGTTGGTTGACGCTCATGTTGCTGGTCGGCTACCGGCTGGGGATCAGGTATATTATTTATGGAAAGTATATGTTTCATGCGCTTGGCTTTGGTCATCAAATATTGCCGGTTTTCCGGATGAACTGTTCCCTCAAGACTAACACGTTCATTTACGGCAATACCTTCTTCCTCAAGCGCTTCAATTTTTGTTGGATTATTGGTTAACAATCGAATGGATTTCACGCCCAGATCCTTCAGGATTAATGCAGCCAGTGAATATTCCCTTTCATCGGCCTGGTGGCCAAGCAGAATATTGGCATCAACAGTATCATGGCCGGCATCCTGAAGATTGTATGCCTCAATTTTTTTGGACAAGCCAATTCCACGGCCCTCCTGGCGCATGTAGACAATTACTCCCTGTCCTTCCTTGGCTATTTCCTGCATGGCAAAGTCAAGCTGTTCACCACAATCACAGCGTAATGATCCAAGCACATCTCCGGTAAAACATTCTGAATGAACTCTGGTGAGAACATTTTCTGCGTTTTCCACATTTCCGAGATACAGTGCCAGATGTGCTTTATCATCTTCCGAATTGGTGTAATAGCAAAGCTGGAAGTCACCGTATTTCGTTGGAATACGGGCGCTTGTAGTTCGGATAACCTGTTTGTCAGTCATGGCACTCATGTTACGTTTTTATCCCATGCCGGTAAAGCCCGGACATCAGTTGCTTTAAACTGACGCCAGTTAAAATTCACATCACCAATGGCATAAAAAAAAGGATTGAGAATATTTTCTTTCCGATTATAGCGGTAAACCCTGAAATCCACATCTTTCAACTCACCGCCTGCGGCTTCAAGTATAGCCTGTGCTGCTGCAGTATCCCATTCTGATGTCGGGGCAAGTCGTGGATATATATCAGCTTTACCTTCAGCGACAAGACATATTTTTAGCGAGCTGCCCATACTGAGTAGTTCTACTTTCGCAAAGTGCTCTTCCAGCTTATTAAGCCAACTGTCCAGGGTCTCACCTCTGTGGTTGCGACTGGCAACTACTTTCACCGATTCACCAGCTTTTGTCTTTTTAACCTGAATCGGATTCACTGCGTCATCAAATTCCTTGTATGCACCAAGCCCTATTCCTCCCGAATACAGAGTCTTGTTCACCGGCACATAAACTGTACCCAGTACCGGAATATTGTTTTCAATCAATGCAATATTGACCGTAAACTCCCCGTTTCTGTTTATAAATTCCCTGGTGCCATCCAGCGGGTCAACCAGCCAGTAAGTGCTCCATTTTTTTCGTGTCTGCCAATCTATTTCTACAGATTCTTCGGACAGAATCGGCCACTCCGGCGTCAATTGTTTCAGTTCCCTGACAATAATTTTATGAGCTGCCAGGTCTGCATCGGTCAGGGGTGAATTATCGGCTTTATTGCTTACCTGAATAGCCGCATCACGAGTATAGACATCCATGATCGCAGCACCAGCCTGTTTGCTGATCCTCTCGACTGCCTGCAATAAATCCTGTCGTTTCATATTATCGCTAACTCAGCCTGCTATAATGCATTTGGAATTTAAGCGCATTATAACCAAGTCTTTCCTGTTTAATTGAGAAATGATCAACTGGGACCAAATCGATACCGTATTACTGGATATGGATGGCACCTTGCTGGACCTGTCCTTTGACAACTTCTTCTGGCGGGAGCACTTGCCGACAGAATATTCGCGTTTAAGCAATAAAACTCTTGTCCAGGCAAAAGAAGAATTGGAACAACTTTCTGACTCCCTGTATGGCAGCCTTGACTGGTATTGCGTTGATTACTGGTCAGAAGCTCTCAACATTGATGTTGAAAGTATCAAGAGAGATGTTAAACAGCATATTCGTTATCGTCCCCATACCCTGAGTTTTTTACAGTTTCTACGGGGCCTGGAAAAGCAATGCATCCTGGTTACCAATGCCCATCCGAAAACCCTTGAATTAAAAGTTGCCAGCTCCGGTTTACATGAATATCTCGACAAGCTGGTCAGTTCTCACGAATTTTCCCTGGCAAAAGAAAATGCCGGCTTCTGGCACAAACTGCAGGAGCGGGAAGAGCTGAATTTATCCCGTTGTCTGTTTATTGATGACAGTATGCCGGTACTTAGTAATGCTCACCGGGAAGGCGTTGGTCATATCCTCCAGATTCTGCATCCAGACACCACCCAGGCACCAAATTTAAAAGGCGACTATCTGTCAATTCATGATTTTGATGAATTGATGAACAAGCCTGTACCATGAAAAAAAACGCAGACAAGAGCTCTCAAACTGAACTTGCCAGAGTCAGGCTGGACAAGTGGTTATGGGCCGCCCGCTTTTTTAAAACCCGCTCTTTGGCCAAACAGGCTATCGAGGGTGGCAAGGTACATTGTAACGATGCACGCTGTAAGAGCAGCAAGGAAGTTCAGCCAGGCGATCTGCTGCAAATCCGTCAGGGCTGGGACGAGCTTACCGTCAAGGTCAAATCCCTGTCCGACAAACGTCAGGGCGCACCACAGGCAGCATTGCTCTACGATGAAACCGAAGAAAGTGTCAAAACTCGGCAGTTGCAGGCCGCACAGCGCAAGGCAATGAATGCTGCAAACCCTCACCCGCAAAAACGCCCCAGTAAAAAAGACCGCAGACAGATCCATCGCTTCAGGCGGGATTTCACCGAATAATAATTTTTCTGCCCACATCTTTCCTCATATGGCATAATGCGGCGCTTTGGGGATCAAGCCGGGAATTTCATTTGAGCGAGCAACTACAGCAGCTTCTGGGAGCTCTGCAGAAAAGGCAGGAGATTCAATGCCTTGACAGCATCACTCACGGTATTGAGAAAGAAAGCCTGCGAATTGACAAGCAGGGTCATATTGCCCTGACGCCCCACCCAGGCGGGCTTGGCTCTCCGCTTACGCATGATTTTATTACTACTGACTTCTCTGAGGCGCTGATCGAATTTATCACGCCGGTATTCACCGATCCGGATCAGAGCCTTGGCTATCTGCATGACATCCACAGTTTCCTCTACAGCCAGCTGGAAAATGATGAGCTCTTATGGACATCCAGCATGCCTTGCATTATTGAAGCTGATGAACAAATTCCACTGGCACAATATGGCTCATCCAATATTGGCCAATTAAAGACTTTATATCGTCGCGGCCTGGGTCATCGATACAGCCGGGCTATGCAGACAATTGCCGGCATTCACTACAACTTTTCCCTGCCTGATGAATTCTGGCTGCTATATCAGGAATTACTGGGTTCTTCCCAGGACTTGCAGGAATTTAAAACAGAACAGTATTTTCATCTTATTCGTAACTTCAGGCGCTATTCCTGGTTACTCGTCTACCTGTTTGGCGCCTCACCGGCAGTATGTAAAAGCTTCCTGAAAAACAATAAATCGCACAATCTCCAGCTTTTTGATGATTATAGCTATTTCATGCCCTATGGGACTTCTTTGCGCATGAGTGACCTGGGCTATACCAGTGATGCCCAGGCTGATCTTTTCATCTCTTACAACTCGCTGGATGAATATATCGAGGGGATGCGTAAAGCAATCAATACTCCTTATCCCCCTTATGCAAAATTTGATGAACAGCATGTAGGGTATCAACAGTTAAACAGTAATATTCTGCAAATCGAAAATGAATTTTATTCCACTATCAGGCCGAAATGTGTCAGCAAAAATGGCGAACGACCCATACACAGCCTTGCGCAGGGAGGCGTGGAATACATTGAGGTTCGCTGTCTCGACCTAAATCCTTTTGAGCCGCTTGGCATTAATGCCTCCCAGATCTACTTCATGAATGCCTTTTTACTATTCTGTCTCCTGCGAAAAAGCCCGCCTTCATCAGAACCGGAGTACCGGGAAATTCAGAAAAATTTTATCAGCGCCGTCACTGAGGGCAGAAAACCGGGTATTACACTGAAACAACAGGGCACATCCATCAAACTCGGGGATTGGGCTGAAGAGATTCTGCAGGAAAGCCTGTCTGTTGCCCGCCTGCTGGATCGCAATAATAATGACTCACTGTATCAAAGTGCTGTAAAAGAACAGCTAGAAAAAGCAAATGACCCCGATCTGACACCATCTGCCCGAGTGCTCGAATCGATGCGGGTCAACAAGCAGCCTTATTTTCCCTTTGCCATGGAGCTTTCTGCCCGGAGTGCTGAATTATTTCGTAAACCACTGCCAGCAGATAAATTAAACAAGTTTATAGAGATTAGCGAACAATCTGTCAGAGCGCGTGAAACCCTGGAACGCAATGACAACATGAGTTTTGAAGATTTTCTCATTAAGGCGAATCAGAGTTAGCCTTTTAGAGGAATGCTGGTTTAGAATCCCGATAAATTAAAAATACAGAAACCTTATGAAAATACTGGACCACCAACTACTCAGAACCCGGCTGATATTCCTGTACGTTTTCCTGTTCTGTCTCCTGCTGCTCGGAATTGCCATGTACATGGAAAATGTCATGGGGCTGGAACCCTGCCCCTTGTGCATGACACAGCGCCTGTTCTTTGCCATGGCCGGACTTATAGCCTTGTTTGCCTTTATCCATAACCCCGCTGCGACCGGAAAAAAAGTCTATGGATTTCTATGTGCAGCGTTTTCTTTTGGTGGTGCTGGCTTCGCTATTCGCCAGATTTATCTGCAACACCTGCCTGAAGACCAGGTGCCGGCCTGCGGCCCCAGTCTCAGTTATATGGTGGACGTATTCCCCCTGTCGGAAGTACTCATGGCCATGCTTTCCGGTGACGGCAACTGTGCAGAAGTAGTATGGCAGGACCCGGTGATAGGCATGAGCATTCCCGAATGGAGCCTGCTGGGTTTCATTATGCTTGGCTGTCTGTGTGTCTATCAGGGACTTCGCAGAGCCTAGGAAAAACCGGGGAACCTAGCAACAAGATCCCTTGTTCTGGGCGGCCGGATCACTGATACCGACAAAATCATCCGCCATCGGGCTTTGTTTCAGTATCTGCAAGACTGCTTCACTGACTGATGATTTTTCCCCGCGTTTAAAGGTATTGCCAAAATCATCGGAAATCTGTGCATAGGGTCCTTTATAGATCACTTCATGCTTCTTGACAGAATCTGCATGGCTATCCGCTTTGATCGCTGTCACGGTTACTGAGCGAAACTCTATATCTTCAACCACCTGCCAGGGACTTTCATCCCACTTGTCAAAAGCAACTGCCACAAAGCCAGCGTCCAGAAATGCCTCGAGAAAGGCTTTCTCCTGAAAAGCTCCCGAGATACAGCCACTCCAGAGCCGGGGATCATCCTGCAAATGCCGGGGCACTTCACGATCACTGACAATGTCAGATATTGCAATCCGCCCGCCGGGTTTGAGTACCCTGAATATTTCACTGATCATGTGTTTGCGATTTTCCTGCGCTACCAGGTTAAGCACACAATTGGATACCACCAGGTCAACACTGGCGTCTGCTACCAGTGGATTTTCTGCCTTCTGTTTCTGCTTCCATGCTGCAATGGCCTCTTCGCCCGGTTCAGTGCTCTGAAATTTCTCAAAGGCCTGCAAATCAAAAGCCAGATCCTGAATATAGCCCTTGCGGAATTCAACCCGGTCACCGCCGAGTCTGGCAGCCATTTCACTCTGGTATTTTCTTGCCAGCGCCAGCATTTCATCTGTCATGTCTACACCAATGACAGAGCCATTTTCGCCAACAAGTTGTGCGGCCATATAACAGATCTTTCCTCCGCCACTGCCAAGATCAAGCACGCAGTCACCTTCACGAACATAGCGTGAGGGGTCACCGCAGCCGTAATCTTTTTCAATGATTTCCTGAGGCAGAAGTTTGAGTAAATTCGCATCATAATCAACCGGACAGCAAAGGCTCTCTTCCACCTCTCTGGCACCACCGGCATATCTTTCTGAAACTTTTTCTTCAATTCCCATGACTATTCTCCCATTTATTTATCTTGTGCATTTCTTCGCCAGCGATGAAATTTTTCCAGCCAGGGATAAATCCATTCCGGGGCATGATTTTTCCGCCACTCTCCGGCAACAAATTTGTTACTCTCTGCAAGGGTGGGATAAATATGAATTGTACCCAGAATACTTTTTAATCCCAGACCATGTTTCATCGCCAGAATAAATTCGGCAATTAAATCTGAAGCATGATAACCCACGATACAGACGCCCAGTATTTTATCCTTATCTTTCTGTGTCAGCACTTTAACAAAACCTTTGTTCTCCCTGTCCACAATGGCTCTGTCCAGCTCGTTGATATCATATTTGCTAATATCATAGGCAATTCCTTTTTCAGTTGCCTGTATCTCATTGAGCCCTGCCCTGGCCACTTCCGGGTCAGTAAATGTTGCCCAGGGCACGAGTGAGTAATCGACCCTGAATTTCCTGAACCCGGAAAACAGGCTATTAATTGAGGCGTACCAGGCCTGGTGCGCAGCCATGTGAGTAAACTGGTAGGGACCGGCCACATCACCACAGGCCAGTATATTGGGATAGTTAGTTTGCAGGTACTGGTTTACTTTGATGGCACCCTGAGGGTTTTTCTCGACATTCAGTTCTTCAAGACCAAAACCTTCAGTATTAGGTTTTCTGCCGAGTGCAACCAGTACAACATCAAAAACCGTTCTTGCTTCACCCTGTTCTGTTTTGAACACAGCAACATTTTCACTCGCATTTTTTTCAAAGCCGATCACTTCATGTTTGCCCAGAAATGAAATCCCTTCTCTGGAAAATTGCTCATGCACAAAATCAGAGACATCTACATCTTCCATCGCTACCGGTCTTATTCCCTTGTCCGCTACTGTTACCCTGGAACCAAGGCGGGAAAAAGCCTGAGCAAGTTCACAGCCAATCGGACCTGCACCAAGAACCAGAAATCGTTCTGGTAACTTGCTCAGGTTCCAGACCGTATCAGATGTCACATATTCAATCTGATCCAGCCCGGGGGTATCAGGGACATTCGGGCGTGCCCCTGTCGCAATAACAATATGCCGGGTTGATATTTCCTTATCGCCGACTTTTACAAGGAAAGGTGAAAGTATTTCTGCTTCACCCTGAATACATTCAACGCCCAGTTTGGTATAGCGTTCAACAGAGTCGTGCGGAGCAATGGCTGCAATACTGTCTCGCACCCCCTGCATTACTTTTGCAAAATCAACTTTTGCCCTGCTGCTTTGCAATCCAAATTCATCGGCTCTGCTTAGCAGGTGATTTACCCCGGCTCGTCGTATGAGTGCTTTACTGGGGACACAACCGGTATTGAGGCAATCACCTCCCATTTCACTTTTTTCAATCAGGATCACCCGTGCCTTGGTCAACGCAGCGATATAGGATGTGACCAGCCCTGCCGAACCAGCACCTATTACAACCAGGTTTGCATCGTAACTTTTTGGACGGGGAAAGTTTTTGTAAATTTTTCGCCTTTTTAGCCAGGCAATGAACCATTTGGATAGCCAGGGAAATATCGCCAGCAGAATAACAATGCGCAGCATGCCCAGACTGAATACAGCAGGAAGGCTTTCAGCCATGCCAAGCTGGACACCGACTTCTACATAAAGGGCAGTCCCGAACAGCATGCCAAGCTGACTCACCCAGTAAAAATCACGCAAGCGAATCGGCGTCAAAGCCATCAGTACATTGACCAGAAAGAAAGGAAATACAGGAATCAGGCGCAGGGTAAACAGATAGAATATACCGTCTTTTTTGATTCCTGCATTGATGGGTTTGAGGCGATGGCCATATTTTTGCTGAACCCAGTCATGCAGAATTGTCCGCGCCATTAAAAAGGCCAGGCTGGCGCCAATTGTACTGGCAAAGGATATCAGCAGAAGGCCCCACCAGAAACCAAAGATGGCGCCGCCAATAACCGTCACCAGGGCTGCAGCTGGCAATGAAAATGCTGTAAGAAATACATATAGCAGGAAGTAGGCAAGCGCACTGAGAAAAAAATTATTTTCCTGATAGCTCACCAGGGCATCACGCTGGTCCTGAAAAAAAGCCAGATTGAGATACGAACCCAGATCAAAGTAAAAGAAGCTGCCCACAACAATGGCAAAAATCAGCAGCAGTGACGTTTGTTTTTTATTCATTTACATCCTGATATGCCATAATTACGGCACCTTATTCACCAAGAGTGCCATGTTCGGCAAATGTTACTAGAGAACCGGTTACTTTTTTGCATTTTGTTGCGGAGTATACATTGAGCAAGAACCTATATTCCCGAAAATTCCCGGCCACAAGAATGCGGCGAATGCGCAGGGATGATTTCAGCCGGCGATTAATGCAGGAATCTGTATTAACGCCGAACGATCTGATTTACCCGATATTTGTGATTGAAGGCAAAGCAAAACGGGAAAAAGTTACTTCCATGCCGGATGTTGAAAGACTCAGTGTGGATGAATTGTGCAAAGAAGCAACTCATCTGCTGAAACTGGGAATTCCGGCCATTGCCCTGTTTCCCTCCCCTGATCCGGCAACCAAGTCTGACGATGGCAGGGAAGCATTCAACGCCGATGGTCTGGTGCAACGAGCTGTCAAGGCCGTCAAGGATACCTGTCCTGAGCTGGGCATTATTACCGATGTGGCGCTGGACCCGTATACTTCACACGGGCAGGACGGCATCATCGATGAAAGCGGCTACGTACTCAATGATGCGACCGTCGAGGTACTGGTCAAACAGGCCCTTTCTCATGCCCAGGCCGGTGCTGATATAGTCGCTCCATCAGATATGATGGATGGCAGAATCGGCGCCGTCAGGCACGCCCTTGAATCTGCCGGACATATCAATACCCGGATTCTCGCCTATTCCGCCAAATATGCTTCTGCCTATTATGGGCCATTTCGGGATGCTGTTGGTTCTGCCGGCAATCTGGGAGCAAGCTCAAAGGAAAACTATCAGATGGACCCGGCCAACAGTGATGAAGCGCTGCAGGAAGTAGCCCTGGATCTCAGCGAAGGTGCAGATATTGTCATGGTCAAACCCGGCCTGCCCTACCTGGACATTGTCAGACGGGTGAAGGATGAATTCGGCGTACCAACCTTTGTTTATCAGGTCAGCGGTGAATACGCCATGCATCAGGCGGCCTTTGAACGTGGCTGGCTGGATGCAGATAAAGTCATGCTGGAGTCGCTTCTGTCAATCAAGCGTGCCGGCGCAGACGCCATTCTCAGCTACTTTGCAAAAAAGGTCGCTGAAAAACTTGAATAAGCCAGGCCAAGGCCCCATCATTAAAAAACATTAATTTTTCGTCCGATATATCCCGAAAACAAAGATCCAAGGAACCAAGCATGAGCGACAATATCAGTCATGTCAGTGATGACAGTTTTGAAGATGATGTATTAAATGCCGGCAGCCCGGTACTGGTTGATTTCTGGGCAGAGTGGTGTGGCCCCTGCAAGATGATTGCCCCGGTACTTGAAGACCTGGCCGATGAATATGCCGGCAAGATTAAAATCTGCAAAATTGATGTAGATCAGCATAAACAGACGGCTGAAAAGTATAATGTCAAAGGTATCCCGACACTGATTATTTTTAATAATGGCGATGCGGTCGGTAAAAAGGTCGGCGCGCTTTCAAAAGCCCAGTTATCTGCGTTTATTGATAGCACTATTTAAAGCCCGCTTTTTTTAATATTTTTCTTTACACCGGATAAGGCGGGTGATAGATTACCCGCCAGCTTGTCATTTCAGGCGCCACCCCTGGGCGCTAACCAACCAGAATTTAATATTAATAACACTGAAGTAAACTGAAATAGGCTATTGCCACAAGCAAAATTTCTTTAACCAAAGCAAGTCGTTCTAACAATAATTTTAAAGTTAAACCACCCCTCCTTTTTAAAAAAAGACCTCTTATGCTATGAATCTATCTGAACTCAAGACCAAACCAATTTCAGAATTACTGCAAATTGCCCAGGAAATGGGCCTCGACAATGTCTCCCGCAGTCGTAAACAGGATGTAATCTTTCAACTACTCAAGAAACACGCCAAGAATGGCGAAGATATTTATGGTGACGGGGTACTGGAAATTTTACAGGATGGCTTTGGTTTTCTGCGTTCGGCAGATGCTTCTTATCTTGCCGGGCCGGATGACATTTACGTTTCACCCAGTCAGATTCGACGCTTTAGCCTGCGGACCGGCGACACAGTAGCCGGCAAAATCAGGCCTCCAAAGGACGGTGAACGTTATTTTGCTCTGCTGAAAGTCAACGAAATCAACTTTGATAAAGCCGAAAACGCCCGCAATAAAATTCTTTTTGAAAACCTCACTCCGCTGTTCCCCGATGAACGACTGGTCCTGGAAGTCGGGAACGGTAGCAGTGAAGATCTGGGTTCCAGGGTGATTGACCTGGTTGCACCGATTGGCAAAGGCCAGCGTGGCCTGATTGTTTCACCGCCAAAAGCCGGTAAAACCCTTATATTACAGAATATTGCGCAATCCATTACGCGCAACTCCCCGGAATGTCATCTGATTGTATTGCTGATTGATGAACGTCCCGAGGAAGTCACGGAAATGAAACGCTCAGTACGCGGCGAAGTCATCGCCAGTACTTTTGATGAGCCGCCCTCGCGACATGTTCAGGTTGCTGAAATGGTCATTGAAAAGGCCAAGCGCCTGGTGGAGCACAAAGGCGATGTTGTGATTTTGCTGGACTCCATGACCCGACTGGCTCGTGCCTATAACACGATTATTCCTTCGTCCGGAAAGGTACTTACCGGTGGTGTGGATGCGCACGCCCTGGAAAGACCCAAACGTTTCTTCGGTGCCGCACGTAATATTGAAGAAGGCGGCAGTCTGACCATTATTTCAACCTGTCTGATCGATACCGGCTCGAAAATGGATGAAGTCATTTACGAGGAATTCAAGGGCACTGGTAATATGGAACTGCACCTTGATCGTAAAATGGCTGAAAAACGTGTCTACCCGGCAATCAATGTCCGTCGTTCCGGCACCCGTCGTGAAGACTTGCTGACGACCGAAGACGAACTGCAGCGTATGTGGATTCTGCGCAAACTGCTTACTTCCATGGAAGATGTGCCGGCTACCGAATTTATTCTGGATAAACTGAAAGATACCAAGACTAACGACGAATTCTTTATGTCAATGAAGCGCAAGTAATTCTCAAAACCTCTCTAGCAACTTGTTAAAGTTATGAGTGCCATGTTCAAGGACTTACGTGATTTCATCTCTCAGCTTGAGCAGCAAGGCGAACTAAAACGCATCCAGACAAGCGTCGCCCCCTATCTGGAAATGACTGAAATTTCAGACCGCACCTTGCGTGGTGAAGGCCCTGCACTGCTGTTTGAAAACCCCAAAGGTTCTGATATCCCCGTTTTAACCAACCTGTTTGGCACCACCCGCCGGGTCGCCATGGGCATGGGGCAGGATAATATCGAAGCCTTGCGCGATGTCGGCCGACTGCTTGCTTTTCTGAAAGAACCGGAGCCTCCAAAAGGCTGGAAAGATTTACTGGAAAAAGCGCCGATCTTCAAGCAGGCGCTGAACCTGTCACCGAAAGTCATCAAATCCCCGCCCTGCCAGGAAGTAATCATCGAAGAAGATGAACTTGACCTGGGCATGCTGCCGATTCAGACCTGCTGGCCGGAAGATGTTGGCCCGCTGATTACCTGGCCGCTGGTCATTACCAGGGGGCCAAATAAGGAGCGACAGAATCTGGGTATTTACCGCATGCAGGTGATCGGTAAAAACCGTTTGATCATGCGCTGGCTTTCCCATCGCGGCGGCGCCCTGGATTTCAAGGAATGGCAGGAAGCCCACCCCGGTGAAGGATTTCCTGTCAGCGTCGCTATCGGTGCTGATCCTGCCACTATACTGGGAACGGTGACACCGGTTCCCGATACTTTATCTGAATATGCTTTTGCCGGCTTGTTACGGGGCAGCAAAACTGAAGTCGCCAAATCCCTGTCAAACGAGCTGCAGGTTCCGGCCTCTGCTGAATTTGTCCTGGAAGGTACTATTGAAGCTGATGATATGGCTGCAGAAGGGCCTTTCGGTGACCATACCGGTTACTACAATGAAGTCGAACGATTTCCGGTCTTTACTGTCAGGAAGATTACTCACCGGAAAAATCCCATCTACCACAGTACCTATACCGGCCGGCCACCGGATGAACCCGCTATCCTGGGTGTCGCCCTGAATGAAGTGTTTGTGCCTATCCTGCAGAAACAATTCCCTGAAATCACAGATTTTTTTCTGCCTCCCGAGGGCTGCTCATACCGCCTGGCAGTGGTCAGCATGAAAAAACAGTACCCCGGTCATGCCAAGCGCGTAATGATGGGGATATGGTCATTTTTACGTCAGTTCATGTACACCAAGTTTATTGTTGTCGTCGATGAGGATATCAATATTCGCGACTGGAAGGATGTTATCTGGGCCATGACCACCCGTATGGACCCTGCCAGAGATACCGTACTGATCGAAAACACCCCGATTGATTATCTTGATTTCGCTTCCCCTTCTTCAGGCCTGGGATCCAAGATAGGTCTTGATGCAACCACCAAAATCGGCAATGAAAGTTCCCGTGAATGGGGTCGCCCCATCAGCATGAACCAGGATACCAAAGACCGTGTCGATGCCATCTGGCAGGAACTCGGTATTTTTGATTAAAAACTGGTAAACCCGCAAAACTCTACTAACTTGAATTTATCATCTCATGAATAAGAGATGATTTTTTAATAATTTTCTTGTAACAGAAAAACAGGACAAGGAGTTAGTCATGAGAGAGTTAACGCTTGAAGAAATGGAGTATGTTGGCGGGGGTTATGGGCTGGAAGACATTACAAGTCTTGCAACTCAAACAGGAATTGCAGGGAGTGTTATTGGCTATGCTGTTACAGGCACGACTGCAGGTGCCACTCATGGTGGGTGGTGGGGTGCTGGAATCGGGTTTGCCTGGGGCCTTGGATATGGATTTGGAAGCTGGACTTACGATACATTCCTGAGCAGCTATTATTGATAGAAAATAATAGGGCCACACAGTAAGTAACAATTGCCTACTGTGTGGCCTAAAGCAAATTAAAATATGATAATAAAAGTACGGCTGTTGTATAGGATATTGGGGTTCTTGCTTTGCATCGCTTTTTATTCTGTTTGTCTATTATTAATTTTTTCAGATGCCAGTTTAGAACCTAAAGACTACTTTTGGTTTATTCCAAGTTTCATCGCATTTTTCCCTTTAGTTCTAGTCAGTAGTATCTTGGGAAGAGTCCCCTTTTTTATCACTAAACATATTCCACAAGAAATGGAAGAAGACCTGACAAAGGCAGAATCATTTTTTACGGAGTTTTCTGCTAAATCAATCTGGTTTGCTATCGGTTTTTTTACGGTTGTAGCTATTACGGTATATTATTGGGGGTAGTAAACAAACGTACCTTCAATACATAGCAATGAAAAAACAAATTATCTGCGGCTACACCCTCACCGGCGCCCTGCTTCTGTGGTCGCTGCTTACGCAAAATTTCGAATTTCTTTTTTATGGCATCACCACACTGGTACTGGTAGCACTGCTGCATAGCGGTGACAGACATTTTCAATTCGGCAATAAGGTTTTATGGGGCTTTAATCTCTGGATTATCCTGCACATTCTGGGCGGGCTTTTTGTTGTCGGTGACAGCGTGCTTTATTCCCTGGTTATTGTGGAAATTGTTGGTGAGCCCTATTCCATCCTGAAATATGATCAACTCGTCCATGTTTACTGTTATTTTATCGCCGGGCTTTTAATCTGGCGCATTGTCAGTACTATCAGTAAAGACAGTGCATCGTTTTTCAGCATGGCAGCGATCACTATTCTGGCTGCCAGTGGTATCGGTGGCCTGAATGAAATCATAGAATTCCTGGCGACTGTTTTTATTGCTGACACCAATGTCGGTGGCTATGAAAACACTGCTATTGATATTGTTGCAAATTTTCTGGGCGCCTGTCTGGCGGCGGTGTTTTTTAAAAGAGATACACATTAGCTGAACCATGACAGAGCATCAGTATTACACCGCCGCACAAACACAAAAACTCGACAGGCTGGCAATAGAAAAGCATGGCATACCCGGCTTTGATTTGATGCAGCGGGCTGGTAAAGCCGCTTTTTCAGCACTAAAAACCAAATGGCCATTTTGCCGGAATCTGATTATTTTTTGCGGAACCGGCAACAACGGTGGTGATGGCTTTATAGTAAGTACGCTAGCGAAAATTAGCGGAATGAATGCCACGGTTTATCTGGCAGGCAGTGAGGAAAATATAAGCGGAGATGCCAGGCTGGCCCTTGATCAGGCAAAAGACAATGAGGTCAACATTAAACCCGTGTCGGAGTTTTCGAACATCCGGGAAACGCCAGCCCCGGCCGATTCAACAGTCATCATTGATGCCCTGCTTGGCACTGGTCTCAAAGGCGATGTACGCGAACCATATTCAGATATCATACATGAGATCAACGTAAGCGCTTTGCCGGTACTGGCAATAGATATCCCTTCCGGGCTCTGTAGTGATACAGGGGCTATTCTTGGTAATGCAGTTAAGGCTGACCTGACAGTTACTTTCATTGGCAGGAAAGTCGGTCAGATAAATGCTCAGGGGCCTGAATACTGCGGTGAGCTTGTGTTTGACAGCCTGGATGTCCCTGAAATTATCTATGCAGAATTACAAAATGATGCATCCACCTGATTAAAATATTCTTGTATACCAGGGAAGCTCTGATTCAGATCAAAACGATATTCACAGAAAGGTTCAGAATGTTTATCGTTTGTGATGAATACTGGAGGGTTTTATGCATATCTTGAAAAGCTTGTTTCTATTATTAATTCTACTTCCCTCGATAGCGTCCGCTCAGGACATGATACTTTTTAATGGTGGTATCGGAGCAGACGAGCGAGAATCAGCCCCTGAAGCAGGTACCCGGCTGGTTTTCTTTGTTGAATCAGGGTCCTATCTTTCCGATGTCTCAGTCACGGTTGAAAACATGTCAGGCGAAGAGCTGATGAATACCCGCACAAACGGACCCTGGCTTATTCTGGATCTGCCCGCCGGTGAATACCAGATCCGTGCTGAAGTGGATCAGGACAGAGCACAGGGGGGAGTGATCGTCGTCAATGAAGGTGAATCTCAGGAATTTGCCTATAGGTTCGCTGATCAATGAACTACCCGGCCGGGCATTGCAGCCCGGCCATTAACTCGCTTATTTTATCGGTATGCTTCGACTTGCCGGCGCAATGTCGCCTTTGGGCACAGTCAGTGACAGAACACCGTTGTCATATTCTGCGACAATTTTTGATTCGTCGATATTCGACCCGAGATTAAAACTTCGGGAATACTTGCCATAACGACGTTCCTGCCGCAGGTACTTGCCTTGCTCTTTTTCTTCCTTGCTTTCGTCATACTCAGCCTGAATGGTCAGGACGTTATTATCAATTGATATTTCAATATCGTCCTTTTTCATTCCGGGAAAGTCAGCCTTGATAAGGTAGTTATCATCATTCTCTTTCACATCCACTGCCAACTGGCCGGGTTCAAATTTTGACTGAGGCATCAGACGAAAAGTCGGAAAAGCATCTTCAAACAAACTATCCAGACTATGAAATGCATTTCTTGGAATCAGGTTCATATTTACCTCCTCTATCTTGTTATTCGACAACCAGGTGGTTCAGAAATGAGGCTTGACAGGATGATTTTCAAGATCAGTGCTTGATGAAAATATCGAAAATTTGACCTGTATCAAATGCAGGCTTGGGGGTAAACCGGAATCAGGATGCTTCCCTGTCTGCTGGTTTTTCCGGTTGCGGAAGATCCGGAATCTTGTGGTCCATCAGATCCATCGCCTGCCGATAACACATCAGACTGCGTTCATGTTCGCCCAGGTGTTCAAGCAGTCTACCCAGTTCTGCATTAATTTCAGCACTGAGCTTTGTGCTGTCAGAAAAGCGTAAGGCTGTTTCGAAATACTCCCTGGCCTTTCCCCATAACTGACTGCGAAGACCAAGCCGCCCAAGCGTCAACATCAAATATACATCTTTGGGGCGGTCCTTTATCCAGCCTTCCAGCAAAAGCAGGTTTGAAGCAGCGTCTTCAGAATCAATATACCCGAGCAGCACAATCAGGCGCTCACTCCATTGGCGTTTAACGAATTTAATTAACAGGCGCTGAGCTTCTTCATTTTTGCCAATTGAAAGCAAGGCCCTGAGATAGGCTTCTGTAACCAGCTCGCGTTTCTGTATTACTTTGTTGAGGCTGTTCCAAAGGCTTTTCAGTTCGTCTTCATTTGCCTGTTTGCTACTGACTTCATGAAAACGATGCACTGCGAGATGCTCCTTGAGCAAAAGTAATTCTTCGTTATTCAGTACCCGGTATTTTTCCAGCTCAGTCTGGAGTTCCGCTAATTTTTGCCAGTCCTTCAATTTAAAATAGATATCTTTCAGCAGTCTTAGCACAAACGGGCTGTCGGGTTGCTCCTGTTGAATGGCAAGCAGCAAAGCCAGGCTTTGTTCATCCTTACCTGACTGGTGCTCCAGCAAGGCCTGAAATGTTTTAATTCCGGAATTGGGGACTATGGTGTGTTTTTTTGCCTGTGATAAACAGTATGTACAGGCCAGGTGATCATGGCGCTGAAATGCGGCATAAGCTGCAGCAAGATAATTAAATACCGGTGTTTGCGCTCTTTCCGCAGACTCAACAAGTTTTTTATAAGCATCCTGCCAGTGACCCAGCAATAAAAGCTGCAGCCCTTTTTCACTTTGTAACCTGACGTTTTTTCGAAAAAAAAGTGCATACCAGGTTTCTTTATGAAAAAGTTTTAATGGATTGAAAAGAATTAACAGTTTTAGCAGGCCATACAACAGGACATAAATAACCAGCAGTGAAAGCACTATAGTGGCGAGGCTTGCCTCCACAGAGTAATTCCTGAAAGTAATCAGCACATAGCCCGGATCTTCCATCAGCATCACAGACAGCCAGGCGCCAATGGCCAGTGCAATCAGGGAATATATAAAGACTCTTACCACTTTAATTGTTCCAGAGTATTACTTGAATTAATCATCGGCATACTACTCTTCAGCAAATCCACTGGCTAACAGGGATTCCAGCAAGCCTGGCCCGTTGCTTAATGCCGGGTTGCCGAGCACGACTTGCCGGGACTGCAGTTCTCGCAGATCCCGCAATACTGTTTCTTTCTGCGCTTCGCTCTCACTCGCATACTGCTGCAGCAGACGCAGCACATTACTGATACTGTCCTGATAAATTGCCTGCTGCCGTTGCAGTAATCCCAGCTTGGCCTGTTCTAATTGCAGTTGCATATTCTGTTGCAGAAAGCTTATCTGCTCATCTCCAAGTGGGAGCTGTAATGGCTCATCGAGTCTGCGTATGGTAAAAAAGCGTCCCAGAAAATTTCGAACTCCGCTGAAAAAGCCTTCAGCCATTGGCCCATCCTGGCCAAGAAAATCCTGCGAGGGCTGAATTTCTGCACCCAACTCAAGACTTACCAGGCGCTCCGATAGATCACTGAGTTGCATAAAAATACCCTGTACATCTACACCTCGTAGCCGGGTCATTAATTCAATGTCGGATGACAACAATGAAGCAATACGATCAATTGCCGGATCATCAACCTGATCAAGCAGATTAAGACTGCGTTGATATAAACTTTGCGTGACGATCGGGTCCTGGGCAATGAGCAGGTAACGCTGACCCAGTCTTAATAATGATGATGCTTCTGTTAACAGCAGAATTGTTTCGTTATTTTGTGCGCTATTTACTCCAAGACGGAGTGCTGCAAGCTCGTCACTCAAACTGTCAATTCTGCTGTTTTGCTGGTTTAACAGAATTTCAGTACTGGCGCTCAGATCTTCAAAATCAGCAAATTGTTCAGAAGCGTCTGTTATCTGGCTGTTTAATTCATTATTGGCAGTTTGCACTTGTGCCAACTGAAGTTGCAGTTCTTCCAGTTCACTTCTCTGCAGCCAGTACAGGTAACCCAGACCGGCAAACAGCAGCAGAATTACCAAATTGAAGATGATGGAAGCTGGCGAGACCTTCCCCTGCACTTTTTCCTTAGGGACTTCGGCTTTATCCTGGGTAGTGTTTTCTGACCCGATTTTGGCTGTTGCTTCGGATTCAGAACCTGCACCTGAACTTTTTTCCTCAGCCATGTGCTTCTTCCACTCCGGATGCAACCGATTTGTCATCTGCGGCCTGCATAACTCTTACCGTTTCAAAGCCGGCTTTCCTGCTTATATTCTCCAGCCGGTCTGAAGTAACAAATGCTGGCAATTTTTTATATTCCGGATAAATTTCTTCAAATAAGGTAATGAAATTATGAATCGCTTCAGCACTGCTAAACACAATACCATCAGGCAAGCGCTTCTGCAGAAGCTCCTGCAAATAACCTGGCTTGAATTTAGGCAGGACGCGCCTGTATAGCTCGACGTAGGATACATCAACTCCTTTGCCGCGTAATGATTTTGCCAGTAGTTCGCGGCCGCCCTTACCACGAAAAATCAGGGCACGTTTTTTCTTTTTGCTTTTGGACTGCAGTATCTTGCGGATTTCCGGAAGGATCAGCAGACCTTCGGTACGTGTGGCCTTTTCCGGATAGGACACTTTCATCCCGTATGATTCCAGAACTCTGGCTGTGCCTGGTCCGGGAGCAAAATAAGCGGGCTTTTTCGGGGTTTTTGATAATTCTGTTTCAATTAAATCCATGCCAATCTGGGCCGCGTTGGTACTGATAAAAAAAACCATGTCAAATCCTTTCAGATCACTGACTTTCTCCAGCGCTTTTTTATCTGCCTGCAGAGGCTCTATTTGTATCATGGGGATATGCAGAACCTTAGCCCCCTTGTCTTTAAGCAGCAAACTTAAATTATCCCCCTGCCCAACGGGGCGAGTGATCCAGATACAAACATTTTCAAGGGTTTTATCTGTCATCACTTGATTCCATCCAGGATTTGCTGCGCTCCCTGTTGCAGCAGATGTTCAGCTACAGCCTCACCCAGTTGTTCTGGATTTTGGACATCACCACTGTTTTCACTGTTGAGAATCTGATTTCCATCAGGAGCACCCACCAGACCACGCAACTTCAAAACACCGCTATCAAGACTGGCAAGACAGGCAATTGGGACCTGACATCCACCATTTAACCTGGCATTCATAGCTCTTTCTGCTTTGACACAGAGCTCACTGCTTTCATGATTAAGACTAGCCAGCAGCATCCGGGTGGCAGAGTCATCCACCCGGCATTCTATGCCGATGGCGCCCTGGCCTCCCGCAGGAAGACACAGGCTCGTATCCAGATATTCCCGGATACGATGCTCCAGCCCAAGTCGAATAAGGCCTGCAGCTGCCAGAATGATGGCATCAAAGTCTCCGTTATCAAGTTTGCTCAGTCGTGTGTTTACATTACCGCGTAAGTCCCTAATTTTTATATCCGGCCTGACAGACCGTAACTGACATTGTCGCCGCAGACTTGAGCTGCCTACAACAGCACCTTCCGGCAAATCGGAAAAACTCGCATGCTGGCTGGAAACAAAGGCATCCCGATAATCTTCCCGCTTGCAGATAACTGCCAGTCCCAGGCCCTGGGGGAACTCCATCGGCACATCTTTCATTGAATGCACAGCAATATCAGCACGCTTTTCCAGCAGGGCTACTTCCAGTTCCTTGATAAACAAGCCTTTGCCGCCGATTTTGGCCAGAGGGGAATCGAGAATCTTGTCCCCACGGGTAGACATTGGCAATAGTTCAATTTGCAGCTGTGGATGTTCGCGCTGAAGTTCTGACTTCACAAACTCTGCCTGCCAGAGAGCCAGCGGGCTCTTGCGCGTTGCAATCCGAAGTACCTGATTTGTCATGAATATGTACTGCAGGAAAAGATCATGAGTGCATTTTACCGTTTCTATGTGCTGAAACCAGCTTCTATATCGCTGCGCTGGCTGATATTGCTATAATCCGCGCCCATTGAACGGGTATTTACTCTTATGAGCAACAGTGGAGACAAAAAAGACAGCAGATTATGGGGCGGAAGATTTTCCGAACCCACGGATGCTTTTGTCGAGCGATTTACTGCTTCAGTCAGTTTTGACAAGCGGCTTTATCAGGCAGACATCAAGGGTTCCGTTGCCCATGCCACCATGCTGGAAAAAGCGGGCATTCTGACCAAGGATGAAATGCAGCAGATTATTTCCGGCCTGGAGGATATTCAGTCAGAAATTGAATCCGGAAATTTTACCTGGTCTGAAAAACTGGAAGATGTTCATATGAACATCGAATCTGCCCTGACAGCCAAAATCGGCAATACCGGGAAAAAACTCCACACCGGCCGTTCGCGTAATGATCAGGTCGCCACTGATATACGACTTTATGTACGTGATGAAATAGATTTACTTCTTGCCATCCTGAACAAAGTCCAGCTTGCTGTTCTTGATCTGGCTGCAAGGGAAGCTGAAACCATCATGCCGGGTTTCACTCATCTGCAGACAGCGCAGCCGATTACTTTTGGTCATCACATGATGGCCTGGTTTGAAATGCTGCAGAGGGATATGCAGAGACTTCATGACTGCAGAAAGCGAGTGAATATTTCTCCACTTGGTTCTGCCGCGCTTGCAGGCACTACTTATCCGATTGACCGGGAACTGACAGCAAAACTGCTGGGGTTTGAAAAACCTTCGGAAAATTCACTGGATTCAGTCAGTGACAGGGATTTTGCCATTGAGCTCAGTGCAGCCTGCAGCATCATCATGATGCATCTTTCACGATTTTCGGAAGAACTGGTGCTCTGGTCTGCTTCCCAGTTTAATTTTATCCAGTTGCCTGACCGCTTCTGTACCGGTTCATCAATAATGCCGCAGAAGAAAAACCCTGATGTCCCTGAGCTGATTCGCGGCAAGAGTGGCCGGGTATTTGGCCACCTGATGGCATTGCTGACATTGATGAAATCGCAGCCATTGGCATACAACAAGGATAATCAGGAGGATAAGGAGCCTCTGTTCGATACCCTGGATACTGTGAAAGACAGTCTCAAAGCCTATGCCGACATGTTGCCTGCCATTATCTGTAATAAAGACATTATGCAAAGCGCTGCATTGCAGGGTTTTGCCACGGCAACCGATCTGGCTGATTATCTGGTTAAAAAAGGCATGCCCTTTAGGGACGCACATGAGGTTGTGGGCAAGTCTGTTGCATACTGCATTGAAAAGAAAAAAATCCTGAGCGAACTTTCCCTGAAAGAATTACAGCAGTTTTCAGGCAGCATCAGTGAAGATGTTTTCACGGTCCTGACACTGGAAGGATCAGTCAGTGCCAGGGATCATATCGGTGGAACCGCACCGTCACAGGTAAAAGCAGCAATAACCCGAGCCCGCCAGCTACTGAAACAGCAGTAAATATCAACCTGCTCCACAACTATTCACAATAGTCTGCCATCTTACTAGACCTCCGGGTGTGTCCGGTTTATTCTTGCTGCGGAACCGAATTTATCCGGAGATTGCCAATGAGCATCACAAGCATAGTTATTCTGGTTATCCTGGTCATCGTTGTATTTATGACCATCGGGATTTACAACAAACTGGTCACTCTGAAAAACAGATTTGAAAATGCATTTTCCCAGATCGAGGTGCAGCTCAAGCGACGTTATGACCTGATTCCCAATCTGGTCGAAACCGCCAAGGCTTATATCACCCACGAACGTGAAACCCTGGAAGCCGTGATTCAGGCAAGGAATCAGGCCATGCAGGGTTTGCAGGAAGCTGCCGCCGCACCTGGCAGCCCGGCCGCAATGATGGATTTAAGCCAGGCTGAAGGACTGCTTACCGGAGCCCTGGGCAGACTCAATGTGGTGGTGGAAGCCTATCCTGACCTGAAAGCCAATCAGAATATGATGCAGCTTTCCGAGGAATTAACCAGCACGGAAAACAAAGTGGCCTTTTCACGTCAGGCATTCAATGATGCCGTCATGAATTACAACACCTACAAGCAAACCTTCCCGCCGGTAATGGTGGCTGGCATTTTTGGTCATGGAGAGGATGCAAGTCTGCTTGAATATGAAGACAGCGAAGCCATTCAGGATGCCCCAAAAGTTTCATTTTAACTTTTTACTGATAACGTGAATTTTTTTGCTCACCAGGATCGCGCACGCAGCTCGACACGCAAACTGGTAATTCTGTTCGTCTGTGCTGTTATTACACTGATCATTATTACCAGTTTACTGGTTTATTTTCTGTTGGGATTTACCGAAAGCAGTAACGGCCAGCCCACTTTCAGTGCCGAGACCCTGAGTTCGGAAATTTTTATCTATGTCAGCCTGGGCGTCATTGGCGTCGTAATACTCGGGGCAATGTTCCGTCTGGCACAGCTCAGAGGTGGCGGTAAGGTAGTTGCGGAATCAATGGGCGGTAAATTACTGAATACTGCAGGCAACAATGCCGATGAACGAAAAATTCTCAATGTTGTTGAAGAAATGGCCATTGCTTCCGGGACTCCTGTTCCACCGGTTTACCTGATGGAAGATTCGGCAATTAACGCTTTTGCCGCCGGTTATAAGCCCCAGGACGCTGTCATCGGCATCACCCGCGGCTGCATCGAAAAACTCGATCGGGATGAATTACAGGGCGTCATCGCTCATGAATTCAGCCATATTTTCAATGGTGACATGCGCCTGAATATTCGCCTGATCGGTTTGTTGTACGGCATCATGGTCATCGGCCTGATCGGTTACTATATTTTACGCGGCAGTTTTTACCGGCGTTACAGTTCCCGCTCAAACCGAAAAAGCGGAGGTATCGCAGTTCTTGGACTTGGCCTGGTAATTGTCGGCTATGGCGGCACATTTTTTGGCAACATGATCAAAGCAGCTGTAAGCAGGCAGCGAGAATTCCTGGCTGATGCTTCAGCAGTGCAGTACACAAGAAATCCGCAGGGCATCGCCGGCGCCCTGAAAAAAATTGGCGCTTACAGTGATGGCTCTTACATCAAGAGTGCCGATGCTTCTGAAATCAGTCATATGCTGTTCAGCCAGGGATTAAAAGCTGGTTTTACCGGTCTGTTTGCGACGCATCCGCCTTTGCAGGAACGCATTACCCGGCTTGACCCTTACTGGCAGGGAGAGATTGCCAAAAACACCAAGCCTGGCAGCAAAACCCAGTCCGGGCAGGTATCAGGCTTTGCCGGAGAGGCGACACAACGTTCAGCAGTCGATTCCATCGGTGAACCCTCTGCAGAACATGTTACCCTTGCAGCAAAAAGTATTGAGGCGCTTCCTGACAGCATCATTGAAGATGCCCACAGTACATTTGGTGCCTGCATGCTGATGTATTGTCTGCTGCTGGAACTGGCCAGTGAAGAAACAGAAAAGAAACAGCTGGAAATTCTTGAATCCATGTTAAGCCAACAACAACTTGCCTCTTTCCATGCCATCCGAAAACGGGCAAGCTGGGTCAGCAGAGACCTGTTTCTGGCATTAATAGATTTATGCCTGCCCAGCCTCAAACAACTTTCAGCTACCCAGTACCGCACCTTCATGAGTATTTTGAGCCAGTTGATTGTCGCTGATGAAAACATTTCCGTTTTTGAATGGTGTATTTTTAAAACCCTGCGTTATTCGCTTGATGAAAATGTTTCCCGGGAAAAGCTGGTAGACCTGGATAAAAGCACATGGGCCTGCGAAGGCCTGCTTTCCATTCTGGCGGTTGTCGGACATGATGATGAAGAGCAGGCTGAAATCGCATTCAACCAGGCTGTCAGGGAGCTCGACATCAACAGAAATTTTACTTTCAGGGCCGCATTCAGTGATCGCACTGAGGTTCTCGAAAAAGCCTGCGATCTGCTGAAGAACCTGAAACCATTGCAGAAGCCCAGGCTGCTCAAAGCCATGGCAGCCAGTATTAATGCCGATGGCATAGTCAGGCCTGAAGAAGCAGAATTATTACGGGCTGTCGGGGCCTTGCTGGATTGCCCGATACCACCCTTGCTGGATCAGCAAAAATTTATCTGATTAGCACTCGATACCGCTAAACCAGTATAATTCGCCCTTTGTTTTGAAACGTATATTTATGGACATGCGAAAAGTGTCAATTGTACTGGTACTGCTTGTCAGCCTGAGCGCCTGTGGCCAGAAAGGTCCACTGGAGCCCCCTGAGCCTGCATCTTTTCTGCTTGCCCCTGTATCGAGTATTAATTCGAGCCTGAAATAAATGACAGCTTTCCACTATCAGAACAATCAGCTTCTTGCTGAAGCTGTGCCTCTGTCACAAATCGCCGGGGAATTCGGGACGCCTTGCTATGTTTATTCCAGGGCGGCACTGGAGCAGTCTTACCTGGCTTATCAGGATGCCCTGCAGAATCTGGACTCCCTGATATGTTATGCAGTTAAAGCCAACGCCAATCTTGGTGTCCTGCAGATACTGGCAAAGCTGGGCGCCGGTTTTGATATTGTTTCCGGGGGGGAACTTGAACGTGTGCTGGCTGCTGGTGGCAGCCCGGATAAAATTATTTTTTCCGGCGTCGGTAAATCTATTGCAGAAATCCGCCATGCCCTGGAAATCGGTATTCACTGTTTTAATGTCGAATCTGCCGCGGAACTGGAGCGCCTGAGCCAATGTGCTCTCGAACTGGGCTGTATAGCACCGGTATCATTACGGGTAAATCCTGATGTCGACGCCAATACCCATCCCTATATTTCAACCGGCCTGAAAGACAACAAGTTCGGTATTGAGATTTCCCAGGCACTGAAAGTATATCAACGCGCTGCTGAACTGGACGGGCTGAAGGTAATTGGCGTGGATTGTCATATCGGCTCCCAGCTGACCAGCCTATCACCCTTTGTTGATGCACTGGATCGAATCATCGAACTGATCAAGGCCTTACAGGATGCCGGAATTGAACTGCAGCACCTGGATCTGGGTGGCGGCCTCGGGATTTGTTATCAGGATGAATCACCGCCAACTCCGGCTGAATATGTAGCTGCCGTGGAGCCCCTGCTTGTGGAAACCGGGTTGAAAGTTATTCTGGAGCCGGGGCGCTCTATCAGTGCCAATGCTGGCGTATTGCTGACCCGGGTCGAATACCTGAAAAATAACAGTGGCAAAAATTTTGCCATTGTCGATGCCGCGATGAATGACCTGATCAGGCCTGCCCTGTATCAGGCCTGGATGGATATCGTGCCACTGCAAATCAATACTGAAATACCGGCAAGCACCTACGATATCGTCGGCCCGGTTTGTGAGTCCAGTGATTTCCTGGGTAAAGACCGCCAGCTCAGCCTGGCAGCCGGAGACTTGCTGGCGGTGAAATCAGCCGGGGCCTACAGCTTTGCCATGAGCTCCAATTATAATTCACGTAACCGGCCACCCGAAATCATTGTGGACGGTGAGCAGGTATTTTTAACCCGGCGCCGGGAGAGCTATGAAGATCAGCTGGCGCTTGAACAACTTTTACCCTGACAGGGCTAAGTGGATACTGCTGTGAGCTTACACTTTACCAAAATGCATGGACTGGGAAACGACTTCATCCTGCTGGATCGCCTGCAGTATGATGAGCCTGTGCCGGTTGAGCAGATTCCCTTACTGGCTGACCGCAGAACTGGAGTCGGTTTCGATCAGGTTCTGATTATCGAAGCGGCAAGTTCCCCCGCGCATGATTTTAATTATCGTATTTACAATGCTGATGGTTCCGAAGCGCAACACTGCGGTAATGGCGCCCGTTGCGTCGCCCGTTACCTGCTTGATCAGGGACTGAGCCAGAAATCCGATATCACCCTGGGAATGCCCAATGGTTCATCCATCCATTGCCAGGCGCTGGAGGACGGGCAGGTAAGCGTAAATATGGGAGCGCCCATCACCAGCCCCGCGGATATCCCCTTTATTGCAGATACTGAAGCCCTGACCTATCCCTTGCAGGTAGCAGGTGAGGAAATCGAAATTTCAGCCATTTCCATGGGCAATCCGCATGCCGTGATTGTGGTTGATGATCTGGATCTGGCCCCTGTTGCCGAACTGGGCCCCCTGATAGAAAAACATGAAGCATTTCCACAAGGGGTCAATGCCGGATTCATGCAAGTCATGGATGCAGAAAATATCCGCTTGCGGGTTTACGAACGCGGTGCCGGTGAGACCCTGGCATGTGGTACAGGTGCCTGTGCGGCTGTTGTCGCCGGAATGCAGCGATCTTTGCTGTCCGAGACCGTGACAGTTGCGCTCAAAGGTGGCACACTCTCTATTAACTGGCGCGGAGGAGATTCGCCAGTCATCATGACCGGGCCAGCCACTACCGTGTACCAAGGACAAATAGATTTATGAAGCCTGATTCCCAGAATTCTCTCGCCGAATCTGACGATATGATCCTGGATGAAGCCTCCGTTGCATCCTATCTGCTGGACCACCCGGAGTTTTTTGCCAGTCATGAAGAGCTGCTGGCTAAAATGATAATTCCTCACAGGAGCGGTGGTGCTATTTCCCTCTTGGAGCGCCAGGTTGCCCTGCTCAGAAGAAAAAACGAAGAAAGTCAGGACAAGATTGACAACTTCATTGAGAACGCCCGGGAAAATGACGAACTGTTTGAGAAAACCCGCACGGTCATTCTGGATATCGTCAATACCAACTCCCTGATCGAACTATCCGAGCTGATCAGTAACAAGCTGAATAAAGATTTTGACGCCACGGCCAGTCAGTTATTTTTTGCCGGTGATCCGGAAACAGATTCACCCTTGCAGATTCTGCCGCTGGAGCAGACGAAAAAAGTACTCGGTAAACTGTTTCAGCGCAAGCGGGCTTACTGCGGCACACTCAAACCCGAGCAGACAGAGTTGTTTTTTCCTGACACCCCGTCAATAAATTCTGCTGCGATTGTGCCGATTCATTTGCAGGATGCCGCCAAATTGAAAAACAGCTTGCCCGGCATCCCGATCATGCTGATCGCCAGCAAGAAGCCGCAACATTTTAATTCCAGCCTGGATACGCTGTTTCTGGATTTTATCGGCGAAGTCCTTTCTGCCCATATCAAAGGGCTTTTACTGCGCTAGTTTCCGGCTCTGGACACCCGGACAACTGCCTGAAGAACTTCTCAGGGAAAATCTGCCGAAACAGGACTGCGCCAGTCTTCATTCTGTGACCTGAACCAGAAATAAAGAATCGACAACACCCCGATAAGCAGGCCAAACACCACGCCGGCATCAATCACTCCGCGCCAGGGTTGTGGCATCATGCTGACAAGTACAATCAGTACAATAATCATGGCGCTCAGTGAAAAGGTCGTGATTTTCCTTTTTCGGGTCGCATGGATATAGCCCATGCAAAGCAGTGGTGCAAAAATAATGAAGCCGGGGCTACCAATACCCTGCTGCCCGCTAAAGATGCGAGCTCTTTCTATCACGCGTGGAGCAAAGTTTTGATGAAAACCCTTGTAGCCTTCAGCATAGGCCATGTAAAGGGTAAAGCCGAAAAGCGCCAGCCAGTGTAATAGCGTCATGGGATAGTCCAGCATTTCAATAACACGCATGGACAAGCGAGTTATCGCTGATAACAGGAGGGCCAGAACACCAATAATTCCCCAGAAATACCCGATCTTTTTCAAAAACAAATTCCCGCTTGTAAAAGGCAGCGGGGATTGTAGCAAATCCTCTGTCACTGTCGCAGTTGTTTCAGGCCAGCCTGTCCATTGAGCGGTAAAAGCCGGTTAATAATTCCTGGTATTCTGATGCATCAGCATTCTCACGGGTAAGAAGGGCGCACAGGCGACTTATTTTTTCTGCCTCCCGGGGGTTTACTTCATTCCTGTAAAAAGGCTCAAGCAATACCAGCTGCCGAGTATGGTCTTTTATACGCTGCCGGGCGTCAGTTCTTTCTGATTCATTATGCGCCAGGCAATACTCCCTCACAGCCTGCTCAAGCCTGTCCATAAGCTGTAAATAATACTGCTGTAATTGCTGCCTGGCAGAATCCAGAAGCCTCATGCAGCCAGACTGCCAGACTCGCGAATGAGCTGCATTAATTCATTTTTACCAAAGGGTTTGCTCAGCACTGCATTGGCTCCTGCTGCCAGTGCTTTTGCTTTTTGACATTTGTCTGTTTCCTGCGTGATCAGGTTTACCCGTATATGCCGAAAGCAAAGTTGCTCCTTGAGCAAGGCACAAAATTGCAAGCCGCTTAGTGCGGGCATATCTCCATCTATAAAAACCGCCAGGGGCTGACTGGTTTTTACCTGACAAAGCCCGTCAAAAACATCCTCACAAAAACGTAATTCATGAGGGCTGTTTTGCAGTAACTTGTTTATCGTATGCAGGACCAGAGAATTGTTGCTGATGAACACAAGTGTGTCCGGTTCTGTCAGGGTCCGGGAGCCTGGTGCTTTCCCCCCTGAATCGCGTTCAGACTGATTAAGTGCATCCATTGCGGTTTGCCTGTTGCCGGTTTCACTATCAGATATAGCAGCCTTTGGTGCTTTGTGCCAATCAGCCTGGCTAAATTACTGCTATTTCCGCCAGTTAATCAGGGCACTTGATCCCGGTACTTTGCTATAATTCGAAGCCGGGATTTACAGGATAAAAACCATGTCGATAAAGCTTGCTGTAGTAATGGATCCAATTGAATCTATCCATTTCAAAAAGGATTCAACACTGGCCATGTTAATGGCAGCCCAGTCACGTGGATGGGAATTGTCTTATATAGAACAGCAGGGACTCTATCTTGATGATGGTAAAGCCATGTGCCGTTGCCAGAAACTTACTGTTGCTGATGATCCACAAAACTGGTTTGCCAAAGAAGAAGCTCAGCTAAAATCACTTGCTGATTTTGATGTCATTCTGATGCGCAAGGATCCGCCTTTCGATAATGAATACATTTACAGTACCTATATTCTGGAAGCGGCTGAGAAAGAAGGCGTGTTGATTGTCAACAAGCCACAAAGCCTGCGTGACTGTAACGAAAAGGTTTTTGCGACCCAGTTCCCGCAATGCTGTACTCCTGTCCTGGTAACAGGAGATATTACTTTGCTCAAGCAGTTTCATGACAAGCATAAGGATGTCATTTATAAACCGCTGGATGGTATGGGCGGCTCATCCATCTTCCGGGTTAAACCCGGTGATCCGAACCGCAGTGTAATTCTGGAGACACTGACCAATCACGGTAAACAGCAAATCATGGCGCAGCGCTTCATCCCGGAAATCATAGAAGGTGACAAACGCATTCTGGTCATCGATGGCAAGCCCGTGGAATATGCTCTGGCGCGTGTTCCTGCGGTTCAGGAAACCCGCGGTAATCTGGCCGCCGGAGGCACCGCAAAGGGTATCCCCCTGACAGATCGTGACCGCTGGATTTGTGATCAGGTTGGCCCCAGCCTGAAAGAAAAAGGCTTAATCTTTGTCGGCCTGGATGTTATAGGTGACTACCTGACAGAGATCAATGTCACCAGCCCGACCTGTATCAGAGAGCTGGATGCCGCATTTGATCTGGATATTGGTGGAGCACTGATGGACTGTATTAGCGCTAAACTGGGGAAACACTGAAGCTACCGGAGAACTGATTGACTGTTACGGCACAAATAGATTCCCTTGATGTCGCAGCACAAAACCTGGCGAATGAACGCTTTGGCTTTACCCTGTTTATGTCCCTGTGTGCCCATGCCGTAGTGATTCTGGGTGTCGGCTTCAGCTTTTATGAACTGGACCAGCCTCTCAGCCTGGATGTAACTCTGGCACAGTACGAAAGTGAATCCGCACCAGAGGATGCTGACTTTCTGGCACAAGCCAATCAGGAAGGCAGTGGTTCGCTGGATGAGCTGGCCCGTCCCAGTACGCCTTTCGAATCACGTTTTAATGCCGAACAGATTCAGGAAGTCGCTGCCCTGCAATCCCCTGCCAGCGAGACCAGTCCGCAAAGGGAAGTACTTAGCAGCGATGAAGCTGCCGAGCGCCTGAACAGTTCAGAGGAAAATCCGCTTCCAGAGCAGAGCCAGGACTTTCAGGGCACATCCAGCAATTCTCTGGACCAGACTCTGGCCAGTCTGCAGGCACAACTGGATATTCATCGTCAGGCTTATGCCCAGCGGCCGCGGCGCTATACCATTTCCTCAGCTTCCACACAGCAAGCCCGGGATGCTGAATATCTCGATGGCTGGCGCCGTAAAATAGAAGCAGTCGGTAACCTCAACTATCCCCAACAGGCCAGTGCTGCCGGTATTTACGGCCAGCTTCGCCTGATGGTCGCCGTATTTCCGGATGGCAGCGTCAGTGAAGTCAGAATTCTCAGTTCCTCGGGGTATCCCGTGCTGGATGACGCGGCGATTCGCATTGTGCAGCTGGCTGCACCCTTTGATCCATTCCCGCAGGCGATGCGTGAAGAAGTTGATATACTGGAAATCATCCGGACCTGGCAGTTTCACCAGAGCAATACCTTTACGAGTAACTAGTTTCATATGAGCCAGCAGAGTGCTTCAGACACGGCCGATTTCAATAATCAGTTTCTGGTTGCCATGCCTCAGCTTGTGGATTCCTTTTTTGAAAATTCGGTTGTCTACATGTGGCAGCACTCGGATGAAGGCGCCATCGGAATTGCCGTCAACCTGCCCTTGCCGGTTGAGCTGAGTGAGTTATTTGAACAGATGGGTATCAGCGATGAAAGAAGATCTGATGCCAACCAGATTGTACTTTCCGGTGGCCCGGTTGAACCCAATAAGGGCTTTATCCTGCATGACGGGACAACGACAGACAAATCCTGGGATTCAACCCTGGCTCTTGAAAATGATCTATTTATTACTACCTCAAGGGATATTCTGGAAGACATTGCCCGTGATCAGGGCCCGGAAAATTATCTGGTTGTGCTTGGCTGTTCAGGCTGGGGGCCGGGGCAACTGGAACAGGAAATTACCGATAATGCCTGGCTTACCTGTCCGGCTTCAAAAGAGCTGATATTTTCCACTGATTTTAGTGACAAGCCAAAACAGGCCGCTGCATCGCTTGGCTTTGATATCTCTCAACTCAGCTCTGATATCGGAACCAGTTAGGCATATGTCAACAGTCCATAAGGCGATGGCATTTGACTACGGCACAAAAAAAATTGGTATTGCCGTGGGACAGAGTATCACGCGTACTGCTTCTCCGCTGTCTGTATTACCCGCAACTGATGGAGTCCCGGACTGGGATATTCTGGAAAAACTGGTCAGGGAATGGCGGCCATCAGTGTTAATCGTTGGCATGCCTTTCAATATGGATGGCAGTGAAAATGAAATGACAGTCCAGGCCCAAAAATTTTCCCGCCGACTGCAGGGTCGGTTTAATATCCCCTGCTATACCATGGATGAACGATTAAGCAGCCACGCCGCCAAGGACATCCGCAAACAGCAGGCAGCCGAAGGCGGAAAAAAATATAATGACAGGGAAATCATCGATTCCCTCGCTGCACAGCTAATCCTGGAAAACTGGTTCGCTACAAATATTGATTAGATATTGATTAGAGCTTCCCTAGAAAGCATCACTGGTTTTGGCTTTCGACCGTGCCTCATTACGATCCACCAGGCCTTTAGCCAGCAAATCCTTGAGACACTGATCCAGGGTCTGCATACCCACAGACGCTCCCGTCTGTATCGCCGAGTACATCTGGGCAATCTTGTCTTCACGAATCAGGTTACGAATCGCCGGCGTACCAATCATGATTTCATGCGCCGCCACACGGCCGCCACCGATTTTCTTTAACAGAGTCTGGGAAACAACAGCCTGCAGTGATTCCGAAAGCATGGAGCGCACCATGTCTTTTTCTGCAGCAGGGAACACATCAACAACACGGTCAATGGTTTTGGCGGCAGAAGTCGTATGCAGGGTGCCGAACACCAGGTGTCCGGTTTCCGCTGCTGTCAGTGCCAGCCGAATGGTTTCCAGGTCACGCAGCTCACCGACCAGAATAATGTCCGGGTCTTCACGCAGGGCTGATCGCAAGGCCTCATTAAAGCCATGTGTATCACGATGGACTTCACGCTGGTTTATCAGTGACTTCTTGCTTTCATGGACAAACTCAATCGGATCCTCAATGGTGAGAATATGTTCGTATTTATTGGAATTGATGTAATCAATCATTGCCGCCAGGGTCGTACTCTTACCGGAACCGGTTGGGCCGGTCACCGCGATCAGGCCGCGTGGCTTGTCGGAAATTTTCTTGAATACCTCACCCATGCCAAGCTGTTCCATGGTCAGTACTTTGGATGGGATGGTTCGAAATACTGCCGCTGCCCCCCGGTTCTGGACAAAAGCATTAACCCTGAAACGCGCCAGGCCGGGGATTTCAAATGAAAAGTCCGACTCAAGGAACTCTTCATAATCCTTGCGCTGCTTGTCATTCATGATGTCATAAATAAGCCCGTGGACTTCCTTGTGATCCATCGGGTCGACATTGATTCGACGAATATCACCGTCAACTCGAATCAGCGGGGGCATGCCGGCTGTTACATGAAGGTCCGAGGCCCCTTGCTGCACACTGAAATTGAGTAGTTCCTGAATATTCATTGTCGACTTAACCCCCTATAATCGGTGATATCGGAAAGTAACTACTATAGAGTCGTGAGCGACAACATACCAGAAAAAATCAGCAAAATTCGCGATCAGATTGCAAACTTTGCCATTCAATATCAGCGTCCGCCTGATTCGGTCAAATTACTTGCTGTCAGTAAAACCCATCCTGTGGAAAAAATACTTCAGGCAAGTGCCGCCGGGCAGCATGCTTTTGGTGAAAATTACCTGCAGGAAGCCCTGGAGAAAATAACGGCTTTACAGGCGCATGCGCTGGAATGGCACTTTATTGGCCCGATCCAGTCCAATAAAACCCGGGCCATCGCCGAGAATTTTTCCTGGGTTCACAGCCTCGACCGCATCAAGATTGCCCGCCGTCTCAGTGACCAGCGCCCTGAGTCACTCAAAGCACTTAAAGTGCTGATTCAGGTCAATCTCGACGGCGAAAGCAGCAAGGCCGGTGTCAGTCTTCAGGCACTCGATACACTGGCGCTTGAGCTTGCTGAACTGCCCAATATTGAACTGGCAGGCTTGATGGCAATTCCCGCACCAAAAATCGACTTCACTGAACAGCGCAAGACTTTTCAGCAACTGGCTCAGGCCAGAGATGCCTTAATGGCAAAAGGGCTTGATAGCTGTTGTGAGCTTTCCATGGGGATGAGTGGTGATTTCGAAGCTGCTATTGCTGAAGGTGCAACAATTGTCAGGATAGGCACGGATATCTTTGGCCCCAGGAATGTCCAAAGTCAGACCTGAGATTAAGGCACTTATATTAGGGTACAATGGCGCGCATGAAAATTGAGGATCAACAGATTGTTTTTATCGGTGCGGGGAATATGGCGACAGCAATTATTGAAGGATTGCTGGCCAGAGGTTTTTCCTGCTCAAATATCTGGGCCTCGGATCCAGACAGTAACAAGCTGAAATCGCTGGCAACAAGGCATGGTATTAATACTACTGAGCTTAACACTGAAGCTGTGAAGCATGCAGATTGCCTTATCCTCGCAGTCAAGCCGCAGGTTTTGCAGGAAGTGCTTGAGCCATTACAAAGTGAACTGAAAAGTAAATTACCACTGATAATTTCAATTGCAGCAGGTATTTCACTCAAGACCCTGGAAAAATCAAGCGCTCCGGATCAGGCAATTATTCGCTGTATGCCCAATACCCCGGCACTGGTACAGGCTGGTGCTGCCGCATTATTTGCCAATGCGGCCTGTAGTGATAGCGACAAACTGACTGCCCAGTCTATCCTGGAAGCAGTTGGCACAGTTTGCTGGCTGGATAAGGAAAAGGATATGGATGCAGTGACTGCCCTGTCGGGTTCCGGACCTGCTTATTTCTTTTTATTTATTGAAGCCCTGCGTGAGGCTGCCATTACTGAGGGCCTCAAGCCTGAGCTTGCTGATGCCCTGGTCAAACAGACTGCTCTGGGGGCTGCACAACTGGCACTGGCCAGTGACGTGAATGTCAGTGAATTGCGCAAACGCGTGACTTCGCCCGGCGGGACCACTGAAGCAGCTCTGGCACAACTTGAAAAAGATGACTTCAAGGCTATCATTGCGCGGGCAGTAAACCAGGCAAAGCGCCGTTCTGAAGAACTGGCATAAAGTTATTACGCTAAAGACAGGAAAAGTATGGGAAGTTCAATTAGTGAAGCACTGAACCTTGTAATTGGCACACTGGCGGGGCTGTATATTTTTGCCGTCCTGATACGTTTTTTACTGCAAGCTGCGCGTGCTGACTTTTATAACCCGATTTCGCAGGCGGTGGTCAAGCTTACTTCACCGCTTATGACACCACTGCGTAAAATTATTCCGGGTTATCGCGGCTTTGATTTTGCTTCTCTGATACTGGCCTTGATAATCAGTTTCATCGTCAGCTGCCTGTTGATCGTGCTGGATGGAAACTCGCTGGCAATCGTCATTAATAACATCGGTAATATTGTTGCCTGGTGTTTTGTCGGTCTGCTGAACTTCATTCTGGAAATTTATTTCTGGGGCCTGTTAATTTCCATTATTGCCAGCTGGATCGCGCCCTACAGCGGTAATCCGGTTCTCTTGCTTATCCAGCAGCTGCTTGAGCCCATAATGCGTAGAGTCCACAAGGTAATTCCGCCAATGGGCGGCCTGGATTTCTCCCCCATTTTTGTTTTTCTCGGAATACAACTGGTAGAAATTTTGCTGATTCAGACTCTCGCACAAAGCCTGCGGCTTCCTGCCCAGTTTGTGATTGGTATATAGGGTCACATGGCTAAACAGATCCCGGAAAACTCAGTCGGCATCGTCAGACCGGTATGTCTTCACTTTGATGAACCCCTGCCCCTGCGTAGCGGAAAAGTGATCGAGTCCTATGACCTGATGGTGGAAACCTATGGTGAGCTGAATGACGATAAGTCCAATGCCATCCTGATTTGTCATGCTCTCAGTGGCGACCATCATGCAGCCGGCTATCATGATCCGGATGATGAAGATGAAAAGCCCGGCTGGTGGGAAACCTGTATCGGCCCCGGCAAACCGATTGATTCCAACAGGTTTTTTATTGTCAGCCTGAATAACCTGGGTGGCTGTGCTGGCAGTACCGGCCCGGAATCCACCAATCCGGCAACCGGAAAACCTTATGGTCCCGACTTTCCAATTGTCACCGTGCGTGACTGGGTAAACAGTCAGGCCCGACTGGCAGATCATCTGGGAATTGAACAATGGGCAGCCGTTATTGGTGGCAGCCTGGGCGGCATGCAGGTCATGCGCTGGGCAATTTCCTATCCGGAACGACTGCGGCATGCGGTAGTCATTGCTGCTGCTCCGAAACTGTCAGCCCAGAATATTGCCTTTAACGAAGTTGCCCGGCAATCAATTACTGCCGACCCTGATTTTCATCAGGGACATTATTATGAGCATGGCACCTATCCGAAAAAGGGCCTCACGCTGGCGCGCATGATCGGGCATATCACATATTTATCGGAAAATGCCCTGCGCGGAAAATTTGGCAAGAGTTCACTCAAGGGTGAAAACTTTGGTCGTGATTTGCGTACCGGCAAACTGAATTTTGATTTTGGTGTCGATTTTGAAGTGGAAAGTTATCTGCAGTACAAGGGAGAAGCTTTTTCCAGTAATTTTGATGCCAACACCTATTTGCTGATTACCAAAACCCTGGATTACTTTGATCCGGCAGTCGACTATGAAGGTGACCTGAGTAAAGCATTTGAAAAGGGCTCGTGTAAATTTCTGGTTATTTCCTTCAGCTCAGACTGGCGCTTTCCGCCGGAACGATCCAGAGAGATTGTTAATACCCTGCTCAAAGCCAAGCGCCAGGTCTCTTATCTTGAAGTGGAATCCGATGGTGGACATGATGCCTTTTTATTGTCGGAGCCACGTTATCTGAATGGCCTGACTGCCTATCTGTCAGTCGTGGCAAATGAATCAGCAGGCACCCGGGGAGCTGACCATGCGAGCTGATTTATTTTTTATCAAAGACTGGATTGAACCGCAGAGTCGGGTCCTTGACCTGGGTTGCGGTGATGGTTCATTCCTGGCTTTACTAAAGCAGGAAAAAAACATCTATGACTGTGGCCTGGACCTGGATCCGGATAATATACAGAAATGTTTACAGGCTGGCGTCAATGTCATTGAACAGGACCTGGATAAAGGCCTGGCTAATTTCACCGATAACAGTTTTGACACCGTTCTGCTTACACAGACTTTGCAGGCAGTACACCGCCCGGATTTTCTGGTGGAAGAAATGCTGCGAATTGGCAAAAAATGCATCATCACTTTTCCAAATTTTGCATACTGGCGCTATCGTTACTATATTCTTGCCAAGGGACGTATGCCGGTTTCCAGTGACCTGCCTTTTTCCTGGTATGATACGCCGAATATTCATTTCTGCACCATCAGGGACTTCGATGAGCTCTGTGATGAACGGAAAATTAAAGTGCTGGATCGTACTGTGGTGGATGACAAACACCGGCGCTCGATATTAATGAACCTGAATCCAAATTTTTTCGGCATCAATGCTATTTACCATATTACCCGTTAAGCCAATGAAAAAAATATTCCGCACTTTACTGCTGGGCCTCACTCTTGTTTGCATGTCCATTTTGTCAGTCAATGCGCAACAGGAAGTGTTTGGCGATTACACTGTGCATTACATTGCGGTGAACAGTAATTTCATCAGCCCGGAAATTGCTGAACAGTACGACATCGTTCGCTCACCAAGAAATGCATTTTTGAATATTTCCGTGATTAAAAATACCGGCGGTACAGGTACCGCTGTCAGTGCAACAATCAGCGGCGAAAAAGCCAACTTTATCGGTCAGCGTGAGGACATAACTTTCATTGAAGTGCGTGAGGGTGATGCGATTTACTATCTTGGCCAGTTCGAGTTTTCCAATGCCGAAAACCTGCGCTTTAATATTGAAATTCAACCTGAAAATAGCGGCCCGATTTATCCGCTGAGCTGGACTACCCAGTTATATATTAATTAACTTTAGCAATGGAACTTGTCCTCGCCAGTAATAATCCCGGAAAGCTCAGGGAGCTACAGCTGACGCTTGCACCCCTCGACCTGCAACTCTTGTCCCAGGCTGATTTCAATATTCCTGAAGCGCTTGAAGATGGCTCAAGTTTTGTTGAAAACGCCATTATCAAGGCCCGCCATGCTGCCCAACTCACAGGTCTTCCGGCTCTTGCTGATGACTCCGGACTTGAAGTCGATGCGCTTGATGGCGAACCTGGTATTTATTCTGCCCGCTATGCCGGCCTGGATCAGGGACGGGACGCCAACGATGCTGCCAACAATCAGCTGGTGCTTGAAAAACTCAAAAATGTTGCGAAAGCAGAAAGAACAGCACGGTTTCATTGTGTCATTGTCTACATGCGCTTTGCCAATGATCCGATGCCGCTTATCTGCCAGGGCAGCTGGGAAGGCCGCATCCTGAGTGAAGAAAGAGGCCAGAACGGATTTGGCTACGATTCAATTTTTTATGTTCCCGAGCATGACTGCGCATCGGCTGAGCTTGCACCAGAGCAAAAAAATACCATCAGTCATCGGGCCAAAGCCATTCAGGAGCTATTGCAGCGTTGGCCTTCATGATTGCAACGCTATCCTGATGAACAATTCTCTGCGTTTGCCGCCACTTGCTCTATATATTCACCTGCCCTGGTGTCTGAAGAAATGTCCTTACTGTGATTTCAACTCTCACGAGTTTACTGGCGTTTTTCCGGAACAGGACTATACCAGGGCCTTGATTGAAGACCTGCAACAGGAAACTGACTTTATTCAGGGCCGCCCCTTGCAGTCCATTTTTTTTGGTGGCGGGACACCCAGCCTGTTTTCAGCGGATTCCATTCAAAAGATTCTTGAGCAGAGTAATAAACTGATTCCCTTTGCAGAGAATATTGAAATCACACTGGAAGCCAATCCGGGCACTTTCGAACAGAATAAATTTTCTGGGTTCCGTCAGGCAGGTATTAACCGGCTTTCTATCGGAATACAGAGTTTCTCCAGGCAGCATTTAAGCCAGCTGGGGCGTGTGCATGATGACAGGGAAGCTTTGCGGGCTGCTGAAATAGCGCATAAAGCCGGCTTCGAAAATTTTAACCTGGATCTCATGTTTGGCTTACCCGGACAGACCAGCGCACAGGCCATGCAGGATTTAAGAACTGCTGTTGACTGTCAACCAACGCATCTCTCCTGGTATCAACTGACCATCGAGCCGAATACGCTTTTTTACCGCAAGCCGCCTTCCCTGCCTGCCGCTGCCAGGATCGAGAAGATGCAGGATGCCGGTATTGAACTGCTGAATGATGCAGGCTTCAAGCGCTATGAAGTCTCAGCCTTCAGTAAAACCGCAAAAGAATCGCGCCATAACCTGAATTACTGGCGTTTTGGTGACTATCTGGGTATTGGTGCCGGAGCCCATGGCAAAATTACCTTGCCACAACATCAGGCTATTTATCGTACACGCAAATCGCGCCAACCCCGTGCCTATCTTGATCCGCAAGCCCTTTATCGTGCTGATCACAGTCCCATCCCGGAAGCCGAGCTGCCCCTGGAGTTCATGATGAATGCCCTACGGCTTACCAATGGCGTTGATTTGCAGCTATTTGAGGAGCGTACCGGCCTGCCTGCAGAGCGAATCCAGGATACTTTACTCGCTTTACGTACTCAGGGACTCTTACATAGTGATAGAATAGCGGCCACTGACAAAGGCCTGAACCTGTTGAACAGTGTATTGCAGGCTTTTATGGACTAGTTTCTGGCGGTACTATTGTCCTGATGCTGGAAAAATACCTGAAATCCGGAGATTTGCGCAGCTAATACATGAGTAACCCAGTATTAAATACGGCGACCTGCAATCATGGCTTCATCGAAGCCTCATGCACCAATTGCAATCTGAAAGGTTTATGCCTGCCGCTGGCGATGGATATCAAGGATATCGATCGGCTGGACAGCATTATCCAGCGTAGCCGCCCAATCCAGGGTGGAGAACATCTCTACCGGGCCGGTGAAAAATTTACATCAATCTATGCCGTACGCTCCGGCTCAATTAAAACCTACCTGATTGACGATGATGGCATTGAGCAGATTACCGGTTTTTATCTGCCCGGCGAGATACTCGGCTTTGATGGTATCGATACCAATGAATATGGCTGTAATGTTGTCGCCCTCGATACTTCAACCGTTTGTGAAATTCCTTTTCATCGTCTTGAAGAACTATCTTTGCAGATTCCAACCCTGCAACGACATTTTTTCCAGTTAATGAGCCGTCAAATTGAAAACAATCACCAGATGCTGCTGACCTTGAGCAAAAAAAATGCGGAAGGCAGGGTAGCAACCCTCCTGATTAGTCTTTCACAACGCTACAGTCGTCGTAAACTGTCTCCCAATGCCATGCGCTTGCCCATGTCTCGCATGGATATCGGTAACTTCCTGGGACTAACCATAGAAACGGTCAGTCGTACATTCAGTCGGCTGCAAAAAGAGAAAATCATTGAAGTGGATGGCCGCGAAGTCCTAATCATTGACCACGATCGTTTGAACGAAATCTGCCATAAAACGCGATAAGGCACAGAAAGCACACAAAAGTACTCAAGCATTATTCCCGGAATTGGCTTCATGAAACGCCTGCTTCCATTTTTCATATTGATTTTATTCTGCAACCCGCTTCATGCCAGTGCGGCAGAATCCCCTGAACGTATAGTCAGCCTCAGCTTGTGTAGTGATGAGCTGCTTTTACGCCTGGCAGACCGGGACAGAATTGCATCGCTGAGTTATTTGTCTGCCGATCCTGACTTTTCTGCAATCAGTAATGAATTAAGCGGTATTCACCTGAATCGCGGGCGTGCCGAAGAAGTCGTACTCCTGGATCCGGACCTGGTACTCAGCAGCCAGTTCAGTGCCTCTTCTGCCCTGAACCTGTTACAGCAATTAGGCTATTCAATCAGTACACTGGGCTTCCCGACCAGCCTGCAGGAAACCTATGCGCAGATTCGGGAGCTCGGGCTTCAGCTTGAGGAAGAAGAACGTGCTGAGATGCTGATCAATGAAATGCGGGACCAGGTCGAAGCTATCCGCCTGGAGCTTGATGCCCGGAATAATTTATCTGCGGTTTTTTACAGCAATAACGGCTTCAGTTTTGGCCACCATACTTTGCGTGACAGCTTTCTTCAGTCACTGGGTATAAATAATGTTGCTGCTGATTACGGCATAGTCAGTTTCGGCAAGCTGCCACTTGAAGTATTGATAGAAGCCAAACCGGATTTTTTACTTGTTGATGCAAGCAGCCTGCACCAAAACAGACTGGCCCATCCGCTGCTTAACCATCCTGTACTGCAAGCCTATTTTGGCGAAGAAAATATTATAGTATTGCCGGATAAATATTTTCAGTGTGCCGGGCCTTCTCTGCTGAATGCTTATCGTCTGTTGATTGACGCAATTGGAAACGAACAGTGAAACTCACAGACCGTTCAGGCTTCAGTTTATTCCTGCTGCTTTTAAGCATTCCGCTGTTTTTTTATCTGAACCTGAACAGCGGACCAACTGATGCATCCATCCTTCAGGGCATACAGGATTTAATCCGTGGTGAGCAAAGTACTGACTCTCTTATTTTTATTGAAATCAGGCTGCCTCGAGCCATACTGGCAATCTGTATCGGTTTTTCCCTGGCACTTTCCGGTGCAGCCCTGCAGGGGCTCCTGATCAATCCACTGGCCAGCCCGGATTTACTGGGGGTCTCACAAACCGGAGTCCTGGCTGCAGTAATCGTTCTCTATTACGGCCTGTCCGCCATTGGCTGGTTTATTATTCCCCTGGCAGCCATGAGCGGCGCCCTGCTTGCAGCAGCGCTTATTTTTATTCTGGCCGGAAGATACCAGAGTGCCTTGACCATTATCCTGATTGGCATTGCCATCAATGCCATGACCATGGCCATGACTTCACTGGCATTGAATTTTGCTCCCAACCCTTTCGCCTTGCAGGAGATTTATTTCTGGATGCTTGGATCACTGAGTAATCGCAGTAACAATGAACTGCTGTTTGCTCTGCCATTCATGCTGGTCGGCTGGGTCTTGATCCTGTCCTGTAAGCGTTTCCTTGACGCCATGAGCCTGGGCGAGGCGACAGCCAAGTCACTGGGTTTCAATATCAGACAACAAAAATACCTGCTGGTCACCGGGGTGGCCTTTAGCACCGGCGCTGCTGTTGCAGTCAGTGGTAACATCAGTTTTATCGGCCTCATGATTCCGCACCTGCTGCGACCACTGGTAGGTCATGAACCGGGGCGGCTACTTTTTTATAGCGGCCTGGGCGGTGCATCCTTGCTGTTGCTCGCAGACACCCTGGTACAGTTACTTCCCGGGGCGCAGGAATTACAGGTAGGCGTTGTCACTGCTGCACTTGGTGGCCCGTTTTTCCTGTACCTGATTTTCAAAAACCGGCACGTCTTACGATGAACGCAATACTCCAAGCCACGAATATTAACTGGCGTATAGGGAATGCCCCGATCCTGCAGGACATTTCCCTGCAACTGAATGCCGGTGAAATTGTCGGCATTATCGGTCCTAACGGCGCCGGCAAATCTTCATTGCTGAATATCCTGGCCGGCATTACAGAGCCTGATAGCGGTGCTTTGCAACTGCATGGAGCTTATTACAATACGCTTGAACGACGTGCCTTTGCCCGCCAGCTTGCTTATCTGGAACAGGAAGCCCGCATTAACTGGCCACTATTAACTGAACGGGTCATTGAACTTGGACGCAGCCCCCATCAGTCTGCTTATTCCAGGCTGGAGGAAACTGACAACACGGCAATAGCACAGGCCATTGCAGAAACGGGTATTGCGCATTTGCTGGGCCGAAATGTCGCCACCTTATCCCAGGGTGAAAAAATGCTGGTCGCCCTGACCCGGGTTTTTGCTACCCAGCCACAGATTATTCTTGCCGATGAACCGGTTGCCGCTCTGGACCCCAATCATCAGTTAATGATTATGGAACTGATTAACAGTCGCTCACGCAATAAATCCAATGCCGCGCTTATCGTCCTGCATGATCTCAGTCTTGCCGCACGTTATTGTGACCGCCTTATCCTGCTCGATGGCGGACGTGTGGCCAGTGAAGGCAGTCCATCTGCCGTCCTCAGTGATGAAAATCTCCGGGAGTTCTATAAAATCGAATGTTATAGTGATTTTAATGAACCGGCGGTAGTGCAGCCCACACGCCGTATTAATTGATTGCTGAGGTAGAGAGTTTGAGCATCTGGAAACTGGAACCATCTCCGGCACAAATCAACGAAGTGCTTGAAGATACCATGGCCAGAATTCTTGGTATTGAGTTTCTGGAAGCTGGCGATGATTACATCAAGGCCAGCATGCCGCTGAATAACAAAACCAGACAATACATGGGGCATATTCATGGCGGCGCCAATGTCGTGCTGGCTGAAACACTTGCCAATGTTGCCTGTAATCATTGCTGTGATGAAAACAAAACGGTTGTCGGTCTCGAGATTAATGCCAATCACCTGCGCCCTGGTCTGGGCACGGTAACAGCCATCACGCGGCCAATTCATATCGGTCGGACTACAATGGTATGGGAAGTGAAGATTACTGACGAAAACAATAAACTGACCTGCATCTCCAGATTTACCGGTGCGGTTATCGATAAGCCCGCCTCATGAGCACTCCCTATTTTCAGGGCGATTCCGGCTTTATCAGTCTGTTTGATCACCTCTTGCAGTTACCCAGTGTCAGTTCCGGAAATATATCTCTGGACCAGTCCAACTTGCCGGTCATTAATCTACTGGCAGAAGTATTTGAACAGCTGGGCTTTGCATGCGAAATCATCAGGCTTGAGGAAAACCCCGACAAAGCCAATCTTATTGCCACTTACGGCAAAGGTCCGGGTGGTCTGGTACTTTCCGGCCATACAGATACCGTCCCTTTCGATGCGCAGCTATGGCAAAACAACCCGCTCAAACTGACCGAGAAAGAAAACCGCTTTTATGGCCTTGGCTCGACCGATATGAAAGGTTTTTTTGCCGTGGTTTATGCTGCACTGGAACCGCTACTGAAACAAAGCAGTGATTTCAGGCAGCCCCTGATAATTCTGGCCACCGCTGATGAAGAAAGTTCAATGGACGGAGCCCGTGCACTGGCAAGAATGGGCAGGCCGAAAGCCCGTTATGCTGTGATCGGGGAGCCGACCAGCCTGCAGCCCATTAATATGCACAAGAGTGTCATGATGGAAACCATTCGCATTCAGGGTAAAAGCGGACATTCTTCCAATCCGGCACTGGGCAATAATGCACTGGAAGCCATGCATGAGGTTATTGCAGAGTTGCTCAAATTTCGCCGCCATCTGCAGGCAGAGCATCAGAACCCGCATTTTGCCGTGGATGTCCCGACCATGAATCTAGGCGCAATCCATGGCGGCGACAATCCCAACCGAATCTGCGGCCATTGTAAACTGGAGTTTGATCTGCGCCTGCTGCCAGGCATGGCCAATGACAGCATACGAGACGCGATACAGGCGATGATCTCACCGCTTGCAGAAAAATATCATACCGAGATTAAACTCGAATCCCTGTTTCCCGGTGTGGAAGCTTTTGAAAACCCGCACAGCGAACTTGTAAAAGTCGCGGAAAAATTAAGCGGATACAAGGCAGTGACTGCGGCTTTTGGAACTGAAGCGCCCTTTTTGCAGGAGCTGGGCATGGACACTATCGTGCTTGGGCCCGGCTCAATCGATATGGCCCATCAGCCGGATGAATACATGGAAGCCAGCCAGGTCAAACCTGCGATCGAACTGATTCAGGCGCTGATCAGGAAATACTGTTTCTAACTCCTCTACAAAAATCCTTACTTTCTCACATTGTGAACGCCCGCTGCGGGAATAATTTTCTTGAGCCTGCTCGCGGGCCGCACTCATCGGCAGCCACAAAACCCTGCTTGCTACCGGCTCCTCGAAAAAATTTCCCTTTGCGGGCCAGCTCAGATCACGTAGTACCTCAAAGCAGCCTTCTCTTTTCTCAACTGCTCACCACACTTCAAGTATCCGAAATATTGGAGAATTTTCCTGGTTTTCCTGTAGAATAGCCGCCCTTTTCCGGATTTTTATACAACGAGAGCCGAGAGTTGACGAAAGATACCAAACAGTATGTGTCATGGTTCAGACATTCCTCGCCCTATATCAATGCCTACAGGGGGAAAGTCTTCGTCATCCTGTTGCCCGGAGAAGCCATCGCACATGAAAATTTTCACAATATTGCGCATGACATTACGCTGTTAAACAGCCTGGGGGGCAAACTGGCCCTGGTGCACGGTGCAAGGCCCCAGATCGATGAGGCCTTGAAAAATGCCGGTCTCAAGGCTGATCTGCAGGAAGAACCACATGGAAAAACACACCATCGCCTGCGGGTAACAGATGTTGACAGCCTGAACCATATCAAACAGGTTGTCGGCAAGATGCGCATTGATATTGAAGCACTGTTTTCCATGGGGCTTATCAATTCGCCCATGCATGGTGCTGACATTAATATCTGTGGCGGTAATTTTGTTGTCGCCAAGCCTTACGGCATTCTCAATGGCATTGATTACGCCCATACCGGTGAAATCCGCAAAGTTGACAGTGAGGCCATACAGAAACAGCTCGATAACAACAATATTGTGCTGCTTTCCAATCTGGGTTTTTCTGCTACCGGTGAGGTATTTAATCTTACGGCTGAAGAAGTTGCCGCGGAAACGGCTATTGCCCTGCAGGCAGACAAACTGCTTATTTACAGTCATGATGCCGGTATTCTCGATAAAGAAGGCGTAGCGATCAGCAAACTCAGTGCTGACCAGGCGCAAAAGCTGATCAGTGAAAAAATAGCCAAAGGCGGTGCTGGTGAGGCACTGAAAAACCTGGAATTAAGCGTACGTGCCTGCCGTGCCGGAGTTAAACGTTCTCAGGTTATTTCCTATGTGGAAGACGGTGCACTGCTGACAGAACTGTTTACCCGTGATGGTATCGGTACCCTGATTACCAAAGAGCTGGTTGAACAAATCAGACCTGCCACCATTAAGGATATTGGCGGCATCATGGACCTGATTCAGCCCCTGGAGCAGCAGGGCATTCTTGTGCACCGCTCTAGGGAAAAACTCGAAGCCGAAATCAGTCACTTTTTTGTCATACAACGGGAAGGAATGATCATCGCCTGTGCAGCACTTTTTATTCATGACAACCATACAGCCGAACTGGCTTGCGTTGCTACGCGTGATGAATACAGAAATAATAAATATGGGCAGGCTGTTTTTGAACATATTGAACAAAAAGCGCTGGAGCAGGGTGTAAAGAAATTATTTGTCCTGACCACAAAGTCTCCGCACTGGTTTGTGGAAAAAGGCTTTGCTGAAGGCTCTGTGGATTCTCTGCCACTGGAGAAGAAAAGCCTGTATAACTATCAGCGCAACTCCAAAGTATTGGAAAAAACACTTTAAGTGCACTTTTCACACGTTACAATGCACTTAAGAGTTCATAGATTAAGTTAAAAATTCACCTGAAAACCTTATGAGCACATTAGTTTTCAGACTCAGGAAAAATTATGCCTAAGTACAGATCACATACCTCAACCAAAGGTCGCAATATGGCGGGGGCCCGCGCTTTATGGCGTGCTACCGGTATGAAAAATGATGATTTTGACAAACCGATTATTGCGATTGCCAATTCTTTTACCCAGTTTGTTCCGGGACATGTCCACCTGAAAGATCTCGGCCAGCTGGTTGCCCGTGAAATTGAAAAATCCGGTGGCGTTGCCAAGGAGTTCAATACCATAGCCGTGGATGACGGTATTGCCATGGGTCACGATGGCATGCTTTACAGTCTGCCATCCCGGGAAATTATTGCCGACTCCATTGAATACATGGTCAATGCCCATTGTGCCGATGCCCTGGTCTGTATCTCCAACTGTGACAAGATTACTCCGGGCATGTTGATGGCCGCCCTGCGCCTGAATGTTCCGGTAGTGTTTGTTTCCGGCGGCCCGATGGAAGCCGGTAAAACCAAACTTGCCGGAGAAGTGGTCAAGCTTGACCTGATTGATGCCATGGTTGCAGCCGCTGATGACAACATCAGCGATGAAGATGCACTGGAATATGAGCGTTCTGCCTGCCCGACCTGCGGATCCTGTTCGGGCATGTTCACCGCCAATTCCATGAATTGCCTGACCGAGGCGCTGGGACTGGCATTACCCGGAAACGGTTCAACCCTGGCAACGCATGCCGACCGGGAAAAGCTCTTCCTGCGTGCCGGGCAGTTAATCGTAGAACTGGCCAAACGTTATTATGAGCAGGATGACAACTCGGTCCTGCCTCGTGAAATTGCCAACTACAAGGCTTTTGAAAATGCCATGAGCCTGGATATCGCCATGGGTGGTTCGACCAATACAATTTTGCACCTGCTGGCCGCTGCCCAGGAAGCGGAACTGGATTTTACGCTGGATGATATTGACCGCCTGTCGCGTAAAGTGCCGCAGCTTTGCAAGGTCGCACCTTCCACCAACCTGTATCATATGGAAGATGTGCATCGTGCCGGTGGTATCATGTCCATTCTCGGCTCACTGAACCGGGCCGGCCTGCTTAATAATGATATCCCCACGGTACACAGCGCTTCTGTCAAGGACGCACTGGATACCTGGGACATTGCCAATTCACCCTCAGACGAAGTACAGGAATTTTTCCGTGCTGGCCCTGGAGGCATTCCAACACAGACAGCTTTTTCACAATCAACGCGCTGGGACAGCCTGGATGATGACCGCGAAAAAGGCTGTATCCGTGACATCGAGTTTGCCTACAGCAGGGAAGGCGGCCTCGCCGTGTTGTACGGCAACATTGCCCGTAACGGCTGTATCGTCAAGACCGCTGGTGTTGATGAAAGCATTCTGACTTTCTCCGGTCCGGCACGCATTTTTGAAAGCCAGGATTCTGCTGTTAAAGCCATTCTCGACGATAAAATTGTTCCCGGTGATGTCGTGGTAATCCGTTATGAGGGGCCGAAAGGCGGGCCCGGCATGCAGGAAATGCTCTACCCGACTTCTTACCTGAAATCCAAAGGTCTCGGCAAACATTGTGCCCTGCTGACCGACGGCCGTTTCTCCGGCGGAACCTCTGGCCTGTCCATCGGTCATGCTTCTCCCGAGGCGGCTGAAGGTGGCGATATTGCGCTGGTTGAAGAAGGTGATACCGTCGAAATAGATATCCCCAATCGCGGCATCAACCTGGCGATCAGTGAAGAGGAGTTCAGCAAACGCCGGGAAGCCATGCTGAGCAAAGGTAAGGATGCCTGGAAGCCTGCAGAGACCCGTGTACGCAAGGTCAGTTCGGCATTGCGAGCCTATGCTGCATTGACCACCAGTGCCGACAAAGGGGCCGTGCGCAATGTCGATCAGTTACACCAGCAGGAATGAACTGGACCGTTTTTCTGACAGTGTTTGCAACGGTTTTTATTGCCGAACTGGGTGACAAAACCCAGCTTGCCACCATGCTGTTTGCCAGCGACCGCGAAGTAAACAAGTACCTGATATTTTTTGCCGCTTCAGCCGCCCTGATTGTTGCCTCGGCAATTGGTGTTCTGGCCGGCAGCCTGCTGGCCAATTACATCGATGAGAAATACCTGCATTATATCGCCGGTGTCGGTTTTATTCTGATTGGTATTGTCACGCTGATTCGCGCCTGATTATTTTCTGCTCAACACGATAAAGCTGTAATCATAAGGGTTGGGCCCTGCGGCAGAAAAATCCTTGCGTGCGATTTCTTCCCATTCACCGGGCTCGAAGTGCGGAAAAAATGCATCGCCTTTAACTTCGGCATGTACTTCAGTCAGATACAGCATGTCAGACATGGGCAAAGCCTGTCGATACAGCTCTTCACCGCCAATCACCATGGCCTCATCCATGCCATCAATAAAACATATGTTTTCAGCCAGTTCTTTCGCCTCTTCAAGACTGTGAACCACTTTGATATTTTCATGCTGATAGTCCGGATTACGGCTCACTACAATATTGCTTCTTCCTGGTAGGGGCCGCCCGATTGATTCAAAGGTTTTACGACCCATGATGATTGGTTTGCCCATGGTAACCCGTTTGAAATATTTAAGGTCCTCACTGAGATGCCAGGGCAGTTTGTTATTAATGCCGATGACCCTGTTCTTTGCCATGGCGACGATGACAGCCAGCTTCATCAGACTGCAACCGGTGCTTTAATGTGCGGGTGGCACTGGTAATTTTCGATAGCAAAATCTTCAAACTGGTAATCAAAAATCGAATTCGGTTTACGCAGAATTTTTAATTGCGGTAAGGGAAAAGGTTTGCGGCTTAACTGCTCTTTTACCTGTTCCATATGGTTGGAATAAATATGCACATCACCGCCGCTCCAGACAAAATCGCCAACATCGAGATCACATTGTTGCGCCATCATACAGGTCAGCAAGGCATAGGAGGCAATATTAAACGGAACACCGAGAAAGGTGTCCGCCGAGCGCTGATATAACTGACAGGAAAGTTTGCCATCGGCAACGTAAAACTGAAACAGGGAGTGACAGGGCGGCAAGGCCATTTCATCAACAAAGGTCGGATTGTAGGCTACCACCATGTGCCGCCTGGAGTCCGGATTATTCCTGATGCTGTTGAGCACATTGCTGATCTGGTCAACAGTGGTGCCATCCTTTCCCGGCCAGGCGCGCCATTGCCTGCCATATACCGGCCCCAGCTCACCCTCTTCATCGGCCCACTCATCCCAGATGCTGACGCCGTTCTCCTTGAGGTATTTAATATTGGTATCACCATTTAAAAACCACAAGAGCTCGATAATGATGGAACGTAAATGCAGTTTTTTGGTAGTCACCAGAGGAAAGCCTTCGCTCAGGTCAAAGCGCATTTGATGGCCAAACACCGACAGGGTTCCGGTGCCGGTTCGATCGGTTTTATTCGCGCCTTCATCAAGGACTCGTTGTAGCATGTCGAGATACTGTTTCATTTACCTGCCTTCTTAAAAATAGTGCTGGTGTATGCCAGATATAAAATTGTTAAGCCAATAATAATCATGGGAGCAGACAGAAGCTGCCCCATGGTTAACCAGTTAAAAGCAACAAAATTGATTCCTGCATCTGGTTGGCGGAAAAATTCAGCAAAGGATCGAAAGATGCCATAACACAGGCAGAACATACCGCTGACAGCAAAAGTTGGCCTCGGTCTGGATGAATAAATCCACAGGATAATAAACAGGGCCAACCCTTCCAGGCCTGCCTGATAAAGCTGTGAAGGATGCCTGACCAGTTGCTCAGGGTCAGTCGGAAACACCATGCCCCAGGGGACATCAGTCACTCTGCCATACAGTTCAGCACCGATAAAATTTCCCAGCCTGCCAGCTGCTATACCGATTGGCACCAGCGGTGCGACAAAGTCCATGACCACAATAAAGGGTTTATTGATTTTGCGACTGAAGAGGATTGCTGCAACGATGACGCCCAGAAAGCCGCCGTGAAAAGACATCCCGCCTTCCCAGATGAAGAATAAGGAGAGCGGATTCTCCAGAATCGCAGAGAAATTATAAAACAGCATATAACCGATGCGCCCGCCCAGCACTACGCCCAGGGCACCGTAAAAAATCATGTCGCTGATGTGGTCTTCATTCCAGCCGGAGCCCGGAATGGCAGCCCGCTTTCTACCAAGAAACCAGGCCGCCCCAAAGCCTATCAGGTACATAATGCCGTACCAGTGAATTTGCAGGGGGCCAAGAGAAATGGCAACGGGATCTATGTCTGGATATTGCAGCATATCAGCGCCGCAGTATAACGGTTTTTATTCAGCTTGGGGGATATTATCTAGAGACATACTGAACTTGATCAGAGGCTCCCTAACCCCTGGCAGTCCTCAGCAGGCGTTCCACGCCGGCATTATAAAGCTCCAGATCAATCATCGATTTAACTGCTTCACTGTCCTCGGCCAGCAGAGCCTTTGCCAGTAAAATTTTGGACTGCTCAAAACTGACATTACGGATTACCGCCTTGACCCGGCCCAGAGCATTGATATTCATGGACAGCACCCGATAACCCATCGCCATTAGCAGAATTGCTGCGCCCGGGTCCCCGGCCATTTCACCGCAGACGCTGTAGCGCAGATTCACTTTTTCAGCACGCTCAGCAATATCGTTCAGGACCTGCAGTACCGGCGGATGATAAGTCGAAAACAGATTGGCGACCCGTGGATTATTGCGATCAACAGCCAGCAAATACTGAATCAGATCATTCGTGCCCACAGAAATAAAGTTGATGCGACTGGCCAACGCTTCAATCTGGTAAGTGATGGCCGGGACTTCAACCATGACACCAACGTCAGGCTTGCTGATATTCAGGCCTTCTTCGAGCAGTTCTGCATAACCACGGTCAATCAGGTGCAGGGCATAATCAACCTGGCGCATATTGCTGACCATTGGCAGCATGATATGGAGATTATCCAGTCCCTGGCTGGCTTTCATCATTGCGCGAACCTGAGAAATAAATAATTCGGGATGGTCCATGCTGACACGAATACCGCGCCAGCCCATGAAAGGATTTTCTTCCTTGATAGTGAAATAAGGCAGGGCCTTGTCACCTCCAATATCCAGGGTTCGCATGGTTACAGGTTTTGGATGCAGGGCTTCAAGTTGGGGCCGGTAAATATCAGTCTGTTCGCGTTCTGTCGGGAAGTGCTCGCGCAGCAGGAAGGGAACCTCCGTACGAAACAGGCCAATCCCTTCGGCGCCACGTTGATTGGCGGTCGCTGCATCTGTGATCAGTCCGGTATTAACCCATAGATGGATGCGTCTCTTGTCGATGGTTTCAGCCGGCAGGTCCTTGATGGTTTCCAGTTCTTCCGACAATTGAACCTGTTCATTGACAATTTCCTGAAAGCGATTACGTAACTCATCCGAGGGATTGCTGTAAACAATTCCGTTGTAACCATCGATGATCAGTTCCTTGCCGTCGAATTCCGAAAATGGAATATCAATCGCGCCCATCACCGCGGGTATGCCCATACCTCTTGCCAGGATTGCCACGTGGGAATGACCCGAGCCTTTGGCGGAAACAATACCTGCCAGGTTTTCCTTGGGTACTTCTGCCAGCATGGCAGCTGATAACTCTTCACACACCAGGATACAGCGCTCCGGAAAGACGCGTTCTTTTTGTTGCTTGTCCTGCAAATAAAACAGTACCCGTCCGCACAGGTCCTTGATATCTGTTGCGCGCTCCCGCAAGTAATCATCATCTATCATTTCCAGATTATTCACATGCGACATCGCTACACTGGCCAGCGCGCCCTGCGCCCAGTTGCCTTCCTGGATTCTTGCCACCACTTCATTACCCAGGGCCTGGTCACTGAGCATGTGCAGGTAGGCATCAAATAATTCCCGTTCTTCCGGACGCAACTGACCCTTGATTTTCATCTTCAGCTCAGAGATATCGATCCTGACCTGATCCAGGCAATCCTTGAAAAAACGAATTTCCGCTTTGATGTCCTTACATTCGCGTTTTGGAATAGCACTCAGATCAGCTGGCGGAAACACAGCAACTGCTTCAGCAATTGCGACACCTGGCGCTCCTGCCAGGCCATCAAAACTGACATCGCTGGTCTTGATTCCCGAGGGGCTGAAACCGGTGATGGCTCCGCGCGCTTCAGCATTGGCAATCAGCCCGGCAAGCTGGGCCGAAAGCGTGATCATGAAGGCTTCTTCTTCGGAATCAAAAATTCGTTTTTCAACCTGCTGAACGACCAGTACACCCAATACCTGCTGGTGGTGAATAACAGGCACTCCTAGAAAGGACTCAAATTGCTCCTCTCTGGTTTCCGGCAGATAGACATAGTTTGGATGGATGCTGGCATTATCCAGGTTAACAGGCTCTGCCCTGCGGGCCACCAGGCCCACCAGGCCCTCTTCTGCTCCCAGGCTGACTTTTCCAACCGCAGCCTGATCCAGGCCGATAGAGGCCATCAATACATAACGATCAAGGTTTTTATCCAGCAGATAAACCGAACATACTTTGGTCTGCAATGCGCGTTGTACCCGTCGGGTGATGATATCCAGGCTGGCGTTGAGGTCTTTTGCCCCATTCACTTCCTGAATGATGCTGCGCAAGGTATCTAACATAGGCTTTAGGAAGCTGAGGCAGAGGTCCGCTTAGTGTTGGCTGTTGAGTTCCCCAGAGCCTGGCTCATGGGCTGTTGAAATTCTTTCAGTGCACGGCGATAAACATCTCGTTTGAATGCGATGACCTGATCCAGTGGTTTCCAGTAAGAGATCCAGCGCCAGCGATCAAATTCCGGCCGCTCGGTTCGATCAAAACAGATATTGTTGCTGTCACCGACAAGCCTGAGCAGAAACCACTTCTGTTTCTGGCCAATACAAACCGGTTCGGAATTTTGCCGGATAAACTGTTTCGGTAATCGATAGGGCAGCCACTTTTGCGTGCGCGTAATAATCTCTACGTGCTGCGGCTGCAAACCAACTTCTTCGTATAACTCTCGATGCAGTGCATCCTCAGGACTTTCACCCGAACGTATACCGCCCTGAGGAAATTGCCAGGCATTCTGGCCGGCTCGTTTCGCCCATAACAATTTGCCATCATCATTAAAGATAATAATGCCGACATTGGGTCTGAATCCGTCTGCGTCTACCACAATTCTTTACTTCCGTATTTACAGCTAAGGCCATTTTCAGTCTAAATGGTTCAGGCACTTTCACAGCTTGCCAGGTATTCTTCAGCACTGAGCAGTTCATCAAGCTCTGTTTCATTGTTTATTTTAATTTTAAACAGCCAGCCGCCTTCATAGGGACTGCTGTTTACAGATTCAGGACTGTTTTCCAGTTCTTCATTCACCGCTACAATTTCACCACTGACCGGAGAATAAATATCCGAAGCGGTTTTTACGGACTCAACCACACTGATTTCATCTCTGGCATTCACAAGAGAACCTTCTTCAGGCAGCTCAACATAGACCACATCACCTAATTCAGATTGGGCAAAATCGCTGATGCCGACAGTTGCTATGCCATCGTCATCCAGTTTCAGCCATTCGTGGCTGCTCGTGTAATACAAATCTTCAGGGGCTTCACTCACTACTATGCTTCCTTATTCAAGCTTGGCTTATCACCGCAAAAGGATATATAAGCGCTATACCAAATTGATTCATCATAAGTAAGAGCCGGGCTTCCTGCAAGGATTTATCTGTGCCAGCAAGGCTTCAGATTTGTGCAGGACGGCCGCTTCGGATAAGCAGTATGACAGGAATCAGACCAAGCAATATCAAAGTGACTGAAGGCAGGGCAGCCCGCTCCCACTGGCCTTCAGCGGTCATCTGGTAGATTCTGACCGCCAGGGTATCCCAGCCAAAGGGCCGCATGATCAGGGTAGCCGGCATCTCCTTCATCACATCAACAAATACGATGATCAGTGCCGTTAAAATACCTGGTCGCAGCAAGGGTACATATACCTGCCGCAGGACCCGACCGGGAGAGCTGCCAAGACTTTTGGCCGCTTCTATCACCGTCGGATTAATGCGCTCAAAGCCGGATTCCACCGGGGCAAAGGCAACCGCCATAAAGCGTGTGCTGTAGGCCAGCACCAGGGCAAACAGACTGCCCACCAGAAAAGGCCTGATACTGAGCGAAAACATTTCCCGTGCCGCAGACACCAGTGCCTGATCAAGCAGGGTAAAAGACAGAATAATACCAACCGCCAGGACTGAGCCTGGCAAGGCATAACCCAGGGTTGAAACGCGAATCGCCAGCCCCTGCCAGCGACGCTCTCTGGCCGCACCGGGCAGGCGTTTGACATAGGCCAGCATCAGCGCAAACACCGTAGTGGCCAGTGCTGCTATGACGCCAAGCCCCAGGGTGTTGAAGAGAAAACTCCAATATCGCGGATTAAATTCCTCGGCGACTATCTCCATTGCCCATAACACCAGTTGGGCGAATGGCAGGGCAAAAGCAATCAGGAAAATGCCTGTACAGTAGGCACTCGCCGCCAGGGCTCGACCTCCTCGCAGCTGGTAAGGACGTAAATTGCGCGAACTCTTCTGGATATAGCGCGCCTGTGCACGCCCCTTTTGCTCAAGCACCAGCATCAGTGCCACAAATAAAAGCAACAAAGAGGCAAGCTGTGCTGCAACAGCCAGATTAAAGAGTCCATACCAGGCATCATAAATTGCCGTGGTAAAGGTATCGTAATTGAAAATGGACACCGCACCGAAATCAGCCAGTGTCTCCATCAGCGCCAACGCAATGCCGGCAACGATGGCGGGTCTGGCCACCGGAATCGCCAGCCTGAAAAATGCCTGCCAGTAAGATTTGCCCAGAATCCTGCCGGCATCCAGAATTTGCCGACCCTGCGCAACGAAGGCACTGCGTGCCAGCATGTAGACATAGGGATATAACACCAGGCTGAGTACTACAATGACTGCTCCCGAACCCTGCACATTGGGAAAATAAACATCCTGGCCAAACCAGCCCCGCAGTGCAGTCTGAACCGGACCGGCATAATTCATCATGCCTAAAAACACAAAAGCCATCACATAGGCAGGAATTGCCAGCGGCAACATCAGGGCCCACTCGAATACCCGGCGGCCGGGGAAATCACATACGGAACATAACCAGGCCAGACTTACCCCCAGCAGGGTGACGCCGAATCCGACACCAAACAAAAGCACGACGGTATTGAGCAGCAGGCGATCCAGTTTGGTATTAAACAGGTGTTGCCAGATTGCCTGTTCCCCGTAGCCGACCGTCCCCCACTGGGTAAATATCACCAGAATCGGAATAATGACGATGGCGGCAATCAGGTAAGAAATGATTTTCCATGGCAGACTGCCGAAACTGCGCCCGACCGTGGAAGAAGCAAGTACTGTTGACGGGTTCATGAGCAGTTTAACGGTAATCCGCTCTGTCCATCAGCATCACTGCCTCAGCCTGCCTGCGACCGGCCGCTTCAACATTTATCTGGTCCTGATTGAAGCTGCCCCAGTCCCTGACAATGGCCGTCGGCATAACTTCGGGGTTGGCCGGATATTCCAGGTTCAGTTCTGAAAACATCTCCTGCGGCTCCTGGGTTGAGAGCCATTCAATCAGCCGTCTGGCACCCTGCGGATTTTGAGCGTGTCGCGTCACTCCGGCACCGGATATATTGACATGCGTGCCAGAACTGTCCTGATTGGCCCAGAACAGGGCAACCGGATATTCAGGGTCTTCGGCGATCTTTCTGCCCAGATAATAGCTGTTGACCAGGCCCACATCACATTGACCGGCAGCGATGGCTTCAAGCACCAGATTATCGCTGCTGAAGACCGGTGCCGCCAGATTGGCCACCCAGCCTTCAACGATGTCCTGGGCTGCTGCTTCGCCATGCCGTTCAATCATGGTTGCCACCAGTGACATGTTATATACCTCTTTCGAGGTACGCAGACACAAACGGCCCTGCCAGCGGGGTTCAGTGAGGGCTTCATAGCTGGACAGTTCAGAAGGCTCAACCCGGTCCCTGGCATAAACAATGGTTCGGGCCCGAACGGATAAACCAAACCAGCGGCCCTGCGGATCGCGCAAATGTGCCGGGATATTGTTTTGCAGCACTTCTGATTCCAGGGGGGCCAAAAGCCCGCGATCAGCAGCTGTCCACAGGTACCCGGCATCAACGGTGTAAAGCATATCGGCAAAGGTCATTTCACCTTCGGCCTGCAAACGGGCAATCAAGGGACCTTCTTCGCCCGTCTGGTATTGCACTTCGATACCGGTTTCCTCGGTAAAGCGGTCAAACATGGGCTTGATCAGGTGTTCCTGGCGCGAAGAATAGACAATCACCGGGCTGGTGATTGCAGCATCGGCAGGGCTGATCCGGGGACTGTCCTGGTCACCAGCATTATTTTGCTGTGCGTCAGCCGGACTGTCCTGGGAGCAGGCCTGTAATAGAATCAGGCTCAGAATAAAAAACACGTAATATCGGATCATGGTTTCTCCACTTTGGGGAAGCAGATGATAATCATTCTCATTTATGATAGCAAGCCGACTTTTCCGGGGTGAAGCTAAAGTCCCATTGCTTTTTGCATCAACTGGCGTTTCAGGGGCTGGGCAGAATCAACCAGTGCAAGCCCGGTATTTCGTGCCCAGCGTAAAAGCAGGTCATCACTGCCAAACCCACGTTTGAAGCCCTCCATCAGCGCCATCATGCCCAGATTGTGGCCTTTGCGCTGGCGTTGGTAGCGACTCAGGACCTGGTGTGAGGCAATGTCCTGGCCCTCGGCTCGAGCCGCACTGATAATCCCTGCCAGACAGTGGACATCCGCCAGGCCCAGATTGACCCCCTGTCCGGCCAAGGGATGAATTGTATGCGCCGCATCGCCAACCAGTGCCAGCCCCTCCTGTACATAATCCCTGGCATGCCGTTGCCACAAGGGAAAACTGAAACGCGGGCCAACTGCTTCTATCTGACCAAGTCTGTTCTCAAAAGCCTGCTGTAAATCATGCCTGAACTGGTCTTCATCCATTGCCAGCAGCTCCTGCGCCAGGGCATCGGTGCAGGACCAGACGATTGACGAATAATGCTGGGTGTCCTGGCTATCCCGTAAAGGCAGAAAGGCCAGCGGTCCACTGGGTAAAAAACACTGTGCAGCAGTCTGTGCATGCGGTTTTTCTGTCGCAACCGTGGCCACAATGGCCTGATGCCCATAGGCCCACTCCCGCGTAGTGAAGCCAGCCTGCTGGCGAATAAATGAATTACCCCCGTCCGCCGCAATCAATAATCTGCAACTCAGTGTCTGGCCATTATCCAGCAGCAGCAAACTCTGTTCTTCCTGTCGCTCAAGATGCCTGAGCTTATTTCCCCGATATTGCTCTAGCCCGGTCCTGCCCAGGTAATGATTCAGTGCCCTGTCGAGCCGTGTGTTTTCAATGATATGGCCCAGTTGCGCCTGCCTGACCTCACGGCATGAGAAACTGATATCGCCGATACCCCCGGTATCCCAGACATACATATCGGTATAGGGGCAGGCAAAACTGGCCAGATCCTGCTCCCAAAGCCCCAGTGAAGCAAAAAGCTGCTGACTTGTTACTGTGAGCGCAGAGACACGCGGATCGAAATTTTCCACTGCATCTCGCGAGTAGTTACTCTCCTGAGGTAATCCGGCATCCAGCAGTGCTATTCGCAGCCTGTTTGCCGCCGGGCTATGCTCCTGTGACTGGGCAAGCAATGCCGCCATGCTCAGCCCAACCAGGCCGCCGCCTACAATAATGATGTCAAATGACTCTTTGTTACTGGTATTCATCTGGTTTTATCCGCGTCCGGAATTCTTGCAGTTTTGCAATCTGCCTGTATGCTTGCCGGATGCGAATCAGCCGACTTTATCTTGATCAGCCTTTACAGCCAGGCAGCCAGCTTAGTCTGAGCGGGCAGCAGGCACATTATCTCAGTAAGGTGCTACGGCTTAAAGCAGAGTCTCCGCTGATTATTTTTAATGGCCAGGGCGGCGAATACAGCGCCCGAATTACCCATATCAACAAACATGAACTCGAACTGTTTGTGGATGAGTATTTTGCTGTTGACACCGAATCACCCCTGACAAGCATTCTGGGCCTTGGCCTGTCCCGTGGAGAACGTATGGATCTGGCCATCCAGAAAAGCACCGAGCTCGGCGTTAGCTGCATCGTGCCACTGTTTACCGACTATTGCGAGGTAAAGCTGAAAGCTGAACGTATGGGAAAAAAACTGCGGCACTGGCAGCAGATTATTATCAGCGCCTGTGAACAGAGTGGCCGGACCCGCATCCCTGAAATTCTGGCACCACGGTCCCTGAGTGATTGGTGCGAAGGGCTGGTCTGCCCCTTGAAACTGATATTCGAACCCTCAGCCTCCACCCGGCTTGATCAGCAAAAAGCTGCAGAAAAGCTTGCCTTGCTGATTGGCCCTGAAGGTGGCTTTTCACCGGGGGAACTGGCCTTGACTGAGCAGCATGGCTTTGTGCCGATCCGCCTCGGTCCCAGGGTTTTGCGTACAGAAACTGCCCCAGTTGCAGCGCTCAGTGCCCTGCAGCTTTACTGGGGTGATTTCAAACTTTAATTTGATGAATGTTTACAGCGCGTCGGGACCGGACTCTCCGGTACGAATGCGAATGACCTGTTCCAGATCGCTGACAAATATCTTGCCATCGCCGATTTTACCGGTGGAAGCAGCTTTACTCAGGACTTCAATAATTTGATCTACGGCTGAATCTTCGGCAGCGATTTCAAGCCTGATTTTAGGCAGAAAGTCGACCACATATTCTGCTCCTCTGTAGAGCTCGGTGTGCCCTTTCTGACGACCAAATCCTTTAACTTCTGTAGCAGTAATCCCTTGAACCCCGATTTCAGATAATGCTTCTCTGACATCATCAAGTTTAAAGGGCTTAATTACAGCTGTGATCATTTTCATTGTAATCTCCTCACATTACCCTGTTGAATCCAAACGGGCGCCTCAAAGTATATGCTACCTGAATGAAAAAAACGATGATTGCGCATTATCTGTTGCAGGCAGCAATGGTAGAATCTGAACCACAATCAGAGCCCTTAACGCTTTCTATTTCCAGGAACACAGATGATTGACAAGAGCTTACTGCAATCCCTCAGCAGCAAATTGGCTGAGCTAGCTCCTGCCGCTGATAATGTCAGGCAGGAACTCGAAAAACAGTTTTATCAGCAACTACAAAACAGCCTGGGCAAACTTAATCTGGTGACCCGGGAAGAATTCGATGCCCAGTTGAAAGTATTGCAGCGTGCTGAGGAAAATATCGCCGAACTAGAAGCGAAAATCGCTGAACTGGAAACCCGTTCTCAACAATCCTGACGATCAAATTTTCGGTAGGCCACCGCCTCCAGTAAATAGCCGTTCTCAAGCTCGGCTGCATTATTCAGATCAGCAATACTGCGCGCCACTTTTAGAATCCTGAAATACGCCCGGGTTGAAAGTTTAAGCTGTTCCATGGCCTGCTCCAGCATTTTTCTGCCTGCCGCTGCGGGGCGACAATAACGCTTTATTTCTGCCTGGTTTAAATGGGCATTGAGTTTTCCAGCCCGTTTTAGCTGTCTTTCCCTGGCCAGGCTGACCTGCTTTCGTAGCTGTTTACTTTTATTGTTTGAGCCTTTCTTTTGCAGCAAGAGTTTGCGTTCCTCTTTGCCAAGTCGCTGCAAATCAATGTGGATATCAATTCTGTCCAGCAAGGGGCCGGAAATTCTTTGCTGATACTGGCGAATTCGATCCGGCGTACAGCGGCAATCCCGTTCAGAGTCCCCATAATAACCACAGGGGCAGGGATTCATGGCAGCGACGAGTTGGAAGCTGGCTGGTAGCCGTGTCTGATAGGCTGCCCGCGAAATCAGGATACTGCCACTTTCAATTGGTTCGCGAAGAACTTCCAGTACATGCCTGCTGAATTCCGGCAACTCATCCAGAAACAGCACTCCGCCATGAGCCAGGCTTATTTCACCGGCATTGACCTGGCGTCCGCCGCCGACCAGCGCCACGGCCGAGGCGGTATGATGAGGCGCCCGAAATGGCGCCTGATGCATGCTGTCAGTATTGCATGGCAGGCCCGCAATTGACCTGAGCGCAGCCACTTCCAGTGCTGCCTTGATTTCCAGTGGCGGCAGGATGCTTGGCAGGCGGTTTGCCAGCATGGTTTTCCCGGTTCCCGGTGGGCCGCGCATTAACAGGTTGTGGCCGCCCGCGGCAGCGATCAGTAAGGCCCGTTGGGCCTGTTCCTGACCAACCACATCATCGAGACTTTCAGTCAAGAGCGGATTGACCGGCTCAAGTGGTTCAATGCCCGCCAGGGTTTGATCCCCTTTCAAATGCTTTACCAGTTCCAGTAAATGCTCACAGACACTAACGCCCTGTTCCTGCAACAGGGCCGCTTCCTCGGCATTGGCCCGGGGAATGATACTGTGACGTTGACCATCCCGTCCCGCCATCAATCCCGGTAGTATTCCCGGAACCGGGCGCAATTCCCCCGATAAGGCCAGTTCACCCATAAACTCGAGTTTTCCCAGCTGGCTTGTGTCAAGCTGACCGGATGCGGCAAGAATGCCCACAGCAATTGCCAGGTCAAAACGTCCACCGGTTTTTGGCAAGTCAGCCGGGGCCAGATTCACCGTTATGCGTTTGGCGGGAAACTCGAGACGGGAATTAAGTATGGCACTGCGGACCCTTTCCTTGCTTTCCTTAACCGCTGTTTCCGGCAGGCCAACTATGGAGAAGCCCGGTAAACCGCTGGAAAGATGCGTTTCTACCGTGACCAGCGGAGCTTCAATACCAATATTGGCGCGCGAATAAACAATTGCCAGGGACATCGCCTTTCATCCGTGAAAGCACAAGGAACGATCAGATACACTATCTAATAGTAGAATTTTCGGGCTTTGGCAAACCGGCAACGGGAATCGCTGCCGGCGGGTAAAACAGAATTCAGTAAAGAGCTTTACTGAACGGATTCAAGCATATAATCAACAGTAGCGCGGATTTCATCGTCCGAACAATCCACACAGGTTCCACGTGGCGGCATGACGTTCAGGCCATTGATGGCGTTTTCATAAAGCACGTCTATGCCTTTTTCCAGACGCGGTGCCCATTGCTCAACATTGCCCAGCACTGGTGACTCACTGACCCCTGTCGCATGACAGGCCATACAGAAAGTCTGGTAAACCGTTTCAGCATCACGAGAACCGCCCGCTCCGCCAGCTGTTGCCAGGCCGGAAGCACAGGCATCTCCCGCCACACAGACTGAGCCGGCTGGTGTCAGGCGGGCACGAATTTCATCTTCCAGGGTTTGGGCTCCTGCCATTGCTGAAACCAGAGCCATCAAAGAAGCTGCCAGTAGGACTGCTATCCTGTTTTTCACCTTACTTACCTCATTATTGCTTCCGCAAACAGGCGGAATGATGCTGAATATTTTGGGGCGGCATTATACCTGTAATTTGGCTGTTCTGGTACTTGCAAATCAGGAATAAAGCGGCACTTCCGCCAATGTCAGGGCCTCCCGGTCTTTCCCGGACAGTTTGGGCTCACCGATTTTATCCAGTGGCCACTCAATCGCCAGTGCCGGATCATTCCAGAGCAGACTGTGCTCATCGTCCGGCGCATAGTATTCCGTACACTTGTATACAAACTCGGCCTTTTCACTCAGGACCAGAAAGCCATGCGCGAAGCCTGGCGGAATCCAGAAAATCTTTTTGTTTTGCGCGGAAAGAGTGGCAGTCACTACTTTACCGAAATACCCGGAACTTCGCCGCAGATCCACTGCCACATCAAAAACTTCGCCATGAATTACCCTGACCAGTTTGCCCTGTGGATTGGCAAGCTGGTAGTGCAGTCCACGCAGCACCCCTTTTCCCGAAGCGCTGTGATTATCCTGTACAAAGCCAAGATCAAGGCCAATATCGGCAAACCAGCTTTGCCGGAAAGTTTCCATGAAAAATCCGCGTGCGTCACCGTATACTTCCGGCTCGAATATCAGAACATCAGGAATTGCCGTTTTACTGATCTTCACCGGAATACCTGTTCACTGAGCACCTGTAGCAGGTATTCACCATAGCCGCTTTTCTGCAGGGGTTCGGCCAGTGCCTGTAGCTGTTCGGCATCGATATAGCCCATGCGATAGGCGATCTCTTCCGGACAGGCAATTTTCAGCCCCTGGCGTTCTTCAATAGTTTGTACAAACTGTCCTGCAGCAAGTAAATTATCGTGGGTGCCAGTATCCAGCCAGGCTGCACCCCTGCCGAGAATCTCCACGGTCAGTTCACCGGCTTCAAGGTAATTACGGTTAACATCGGTAATTTCCAGCTCCCCACGAACTGAAGGTTTAATATTCCTGGCAATTTCGATAACCCGGTTATCGTAAAAATACAAACCGGTAATGGCATAACTGGACTTGGGTTTTTGTGGTTTTTCTTCGACCGAGAGCACCTGACCGTCTGCAGAAAATTCCACCACACCATAAGCCTGCGGATTCTTCACATGATAACCAAACACGGTTGCACCTTTTGCTTTGTCCGCAGCTGTTTGCAGCAATTCCTGTAAAGAGTGCGAATAGAAAACATTATCACCCAGTACCAGAGCAACAGAGTCTTCGCCGATAAATTCTTCGCCGATTAAAAAAGCCTGGGCCAGGCCATCTGGAGAGGGCTGCTCGGCATAGGAAAACTTCATGCCCCAGGACTCCCCGGTTCCCAGCAGATTCTGAAAAGCCGGCAAGTCCCTTGGCGTAGATATAATCAGGATTTCTCGAATACCCGCCAGCATCAGGGTACTCAGCGGGTAATAAATCATCGGCTTGTCATAAACCGGCAAAATCTGCTTACTGACTGAATGCGTAATCGGATGCAGGCGCGTTCCGCTGCCACCGGCCAAAATGATGCCTTTCACACCTGTTCTCCCAGTCGATGCAGTTTATATGAGCCATCCAGAATGGACTGCCACCAGGCAGTATTTTGCAGATACCAGCCTACGGTTTTCTTCATGCCACTGGCAAAATTCTCTTCTGGTTTCCAGCCCAGCTCTGTTTCAATTTTACTGGCGTCTATTGCATAGCGCTTGTCATGTCCGGGGCGGTCTTTTACAAATTCGATCAATTCCGCAAAACCTTTGCCGCTGGATGCTGAGTATGGATTATCCGGCAGCAATTCTTCAAGAATACTGCAGAGCGTCTGAACCACTTCAAGATTTTTTTTCTCATTCAGTCCGCCGATATTATAAGTCTGGCCAATATCCCCTTCAGCCAGTACTTTGCATAAGGCACGCGCATGATCTTCCACATAAAGCCAGTCCCTGATTTGCGAACCATCACCATAAACCGGCAGGACTTTTCCCTGTATGGCATTGAGAATCATGTGCGGAATCAGTTTTTCCGGAAACTGGTAGGGCCCGTAATTATTTGAACAGTTGGTTATTAAAATTGGAAGCCCGTAAGTGCGGTGCCAGGCTCGCACCAGATGATCCGAGCTGGCTTTGCTGGCCGAGTAGGGAGAGCTGGGAGCATAAGGAGTTAATTCGGTAAAAAGTTCGTCAGGGTTTTCCAGGTCTCCATACACTTCATCGGTTGAAACATGATGAAAGCGAAACGTCTTCTGTTTCTCCTGACTTAAATTTTCAAAATATTGCCGAGCGGCCTCTAACAGGGAATAGGTGCCGACAATATTAGTCTGGATAAATGCCCCTGGTCCGTCAATTGACCGGTCAACATGTGACTCAGCAGCAAGGTGCATCACCGCATCCGGTTGGTGTTTGTGAAAAACTTCCTGCAGGGATGTCGTATCACAGATATCCAGCTGATAAAAACTATAGTCCTGGCTTGGCAGAACCGGGTCAAGTGAGTCCAGGTTTCCAGCATAGCTCAGCTTGTCTATATTGATCACACTGTCCTGGCCCTGGCTAAGGACATGCCGAATCACGGCGCTGCCGATAAAACCGGCGCCACCGGTGATGAGTAATTTCAATTTATTACACCGTTTTCAGAAGTCCGGGGCTCATTCTATAAATAAACCAGAGGCTTTTAACAGTTTTGTAATGCCTGTAGTACTGACTCAAGCTCCTGTTGCCAGACATTGCCTTTATATTGAATAATTTTACAGGTCTCTTCCTTGTCCAGCACTGAATTGGCCGGGCGCTTTGCAGGAGTCGGGTATTCGTCAGTGGTAACCGGATGGACCGGTATCTGTTTTTCCAGCAAGCCCAGCGCCAGCGCCTGCCGCTGAATTTCACAGGCAAATTCAAACCAGCTAGCCTCGCCCTGATCAGTCCAGTGATATATCCCCTGCAAGTCGTGTTTGGCAACGAAGCGCCAGATAACATGCGCCAGAGAGTTAACTGAAGTCGGCGTACCGCGCTGGTCATCGACAACATCAAGTGACTCTTTTTCAGACATCAGCCTGAGCATGGTGGTCAGGAAGTTTTTACCCTCACCCGAATACAGCCACGCTGTTCGTAGAATCAGGCTGTCCGGTCGCCGCAGCAGTATGTTTTCTTCACCCTGCAGTTTGCTCAGGCCATAAACATTGACTGGCCTGCCTTCGTCTTCAGGAGAATAGGCCTGCTGCTTCAGGCCATCAAACACAAAATCAGTTGAAATATGGATGATGCGGCAAGCCTCCGGGCAAGTGGCGGCAATCAGTCCCGGCGCATCGGCATTGACTGCAAAAGCCATTTCCGGGTGTTGTTCAGCGGCATCAACCTGAGTGTAAGCAGCTGTATTGATAATGCAGCTTGGTTGCAGCTCTTCAAAAAGGTTTTGCAGTTGTTGCTGGTCACAGATATCCGCTTCAGCATGGGTATAGGCATGCAATTCAACATCTTCCGGACGACTGGCGCTGACCTGCTGCCCCAGTTGTCCGCCAGCCCCGAACAGGATTACCCTTTGCGGCTTTTCTGCCAATTCGTCAAACTGATTCAAGAAAATTCCCGCCTGAATGCTCTCTATAAAAAAACGCCCATGATGTTTCCAGCATGGGCGTTAATAAAATCAATAAGCGTCAGTTAAACTGAAATTACATGCTCATGTTGTTGCGTTCCATCTCTACCAGATAGTCGACAACTTCCAGAATGTCTGACTGCGTCGGTACTGCTGCATTGGAAACAATGCGGTATTTACCGTTCACAATCATGTTGGGAGTACTGCGTACTCCGTACTCGCGCATTAGTGTGTTGGCGCGATTCACACCGGAATTAACCGTAAAGGAGTTCCAGGCCTCGGTGAATTCATCCCGGGAAACACCATGCTCCATGAAATAGTCCCTGGCAGACGCTTCGGAATTAAGCAGGTTTCTGCGCAGCAGAATTTCATCAAAAATATCGTTGTGGACTTCATCAAGTACGCCAAGTTCCACAGCCGTAAAATAAAGTTGGGCATGGGTCTGCATCATGGCATTCCACATGCCGGGGCTGCGAACAAAAACCACATCATCCGGCTGATCCGCTTCCCAGCTTTCAATCAAGGGCTCAAATGAATAACAGTGGGTACAGCCATACCAGAACACTTCAACAACTTCGACTTTACTGGGATCCACAGTACGAACCGGGGAATCCAGTGTTTCATAGTGAGTGCCTTCAATAAACCGCGTCGGTTGTGCAAATATACTGGTGCTGACTGCCAACAGGCCAAGCGCCACAATGACAGGCTTTAAAATACTTTTCATGATGTTCTCCAGATCTCCAAAAGCAATTTTCTATAATTTAATAAACCGTACTGAATTCTTCTTATATAACGTGCCCTTAAGATACAAAAAAGGGCACCATTTGGCACCCTTTTTATCTCTCCAGGCTTAATCCGGCCTGAATTTTACAAATTTTTTCCTTATTCGGCTCTCAGTCCGGATACATAGGAGGCCAGCGCCTCAATTTCGGCATCATTCAGCCTGGCAACATTGCTGCGCATAACAGAAGAAACATCATTGTTTCTGCTGCCATCACGGAAAGCACGAAGCTGCGCTGCGGTATAAGCCGGATCCTGGCCGCTCAAGGCAGGATAGCCCGCACCGGCATTGCCCGAACCGGTCGGTGAATGGCAGGCAGTGCAGGCAGCGATGCCAAGATCAGCATCCCCATAACGATAAAGTGTCTGGGCAATTTCGACTGAATCAGGAGCCGCAGCGCCCCGTGGTAAATTCTGTGAGGCATAGTACGCAGCGATATCCGCCAGGTCCTGATCATCAAAATTTGCCAGTTGCCCGGCCATCAGCGGCACGGCTCGCAGGCCTTCCTTGATTTCCTGCATCTGCTTGAGCAGGTAATTCTCATTCTGGCCGCCCAGCTTGGCTGCACCAGGGATAAGCATCTGGTTACCATCTTCCCCATGGCAGGCATTACAGGCGGTAATCATTTGCCCGCCGGAGGCAGCATCGCCCGTCTGGGCCATTACGGCTGCCGGTAGTCCCAGTATCAGAATGATGGCAAGGATAATTCGATTCATGCTATTACTCATAAAAACCCGATTCTGTAGTCTGTCTGAATGCTTGCGTGATCCACACAAGCCTTGAGTCCAAGCCTTGTATAAACAGGGCCTGTGGTACAATCCGCCCTGTCAAAAAAGCGGGTGGATTATACCCCATAGCTTCTTGATGAAAAAGCAAAGCCGTAAATCTCTTGATAATCTCTATCCGCTATGATGACTGAAAGACTCGATTATAAAAATGCGCATTTCCTGACCAGTGCCAGTACCCTGTCACAATGTCCGCCGGATGATGCGCTTGAAGTGGCTTTCACGGGCCGCTCCAATGCTGGTAAATCCAGCGCGATCAATGCCCTCACCCGTCAGCCCAAACTGGCTCGCACCAGTAAAACTCCCGGGCGCACCCAGTTGCTGAATTATTTTATGCTTGCTGACAAACGTTATCTGGTAGACCTGCCTGGTTTCGGCTACGCCAAGGTTCCACCGGCCATGAAAGAAAAGTGGCAAAAAGAACTCACTCACTATCTGGAACAGCGGCGCTCTTTGCAGGGCATTATTTTACTGGTGGATATTCGCCATCTCTTCAAGGACAGCGACAGAATGATGATTGACTGGGCCGTCCATGCCAGCCTGCCGCTGCATATCCTGCTGACCAAGGCAGACAAGCTGAAAGGCGGCGCGGCACGCAATGTGCTGTTTGCAGCACAAAAGGAGCTGCAGGCCCATACCGGGCTGATTTCTGTGCAATTATTTTCAGCACTGAAAAATGAGGGGATTGAGACGCTGCGTACGCAGCTGGATCAATGGTTAAATATTGACGATAATAGCGTTTGAGTGAGCTAAAAAAAGTGGGCCCTAACCACAGGAGAAAGCAGTTAGGGCCCGGCGTGCTCCTACATTCAGGAGTTTATTTAGGTCGTTCTAGCAGGTTGGGAAATCGGGGAGAAAACCAACCTGCTATTTAGTGTGACTCATTCATAATTGAATAGTTCCGGCGAATTCACGTTTTTTCTTTTAATTGAAAATTTTATGCTGCTGGAACAATGACACAAAGCCATGATCTGTAATTGGGGGCCAGAGTAAATTTATCTCTTACCCCGCTCTCACCCAGAACAGCACCGAAACAGATTTTACTCTGATACCAAATTTCGGTATTAATGTGCTTCATCCCAGTTGAGACCTGAGCCGATGTCCACAACCAGTGGCACATCAAGAGCTGCAGCCGATGCCATGCGAAATTCGACGCCCTCGCTGAGTATTTTCAGATCTCCTTCGTTGACTTCAAATATCAATTCATCGTGTACCTGCAACAGGAGCCGGGCGCTTAGTTCTGCTACGTCCAGCCAGTGCTGTATATCGATCATGGCCTGTTTGATGATATCTGCCGCGGTGCCCTGCATCGGCGCATTAATCGCCGTCCGCTCAGCCGCCTTGCGCAGCATGCCGTTGCGGGCGTGAATATCGGGCAGATACAGGCGTCTGCCAAAAATGGTTTCAACATAACCCTGTTCATTGGCGAGCTGGCGGGTATTTTCCATGTAATCGCGCACGCCGGGATAGCGGTGAAAATAACGTTCAACGTATTCCTGTGCTTCATGGCGGCCGATCCCAAGCTGCTTGGCCAGGCCAAAAGCCGACATGCCGTAAATCAGTCCGAAATTAATTGCCTTGGCACTGCGGCGCTGATTGTTGTCAACCTTGTTCAGTTTTACCCCAAAAATTTCCGCTGCTGTGGCGCGATGTACATCCAGGCCCTCGCGAAAAGCATTGCGCAATCCTTCGTCGCCGGAAAGATGCGCCATAATGCGTAACTCAACCTGGGAATAGTCTGCTGCCATCAGCACTTTGCCGGATTCCGGTATGAAAGCCTTGCGTACCCGGCGCCCTTCTTCCGAACGGATCGGGATATTCTGCAAATTCGGCTCTGTCGAGGACAGCCGTCCGGTCGCCGCCACAGCCTGCTGAAAACTACTGTGAATGCGTCCGGTTTGCGGATTTACATCCTGTGGCAGTTTATCGGTATAGGTGCTTTTCAGCTTGCTGAGCATGCGATGCTCCAGCAACAGCTTTGGCAGGGGATATTCCAGTGCCAGCTCCTGGAGTACCGGTTCGGCGGTCGACGGTTTGCCTTTGGCGGTCTTGCTGATCACCGGATAATCAAGCTTTTCATAAAAGATAGTCTGCAACTGTGCCGGAGAGCCAAGATTGAACTCCTCTCCAGCCATTTCATAGGCTTCCTGCTCCAGTTCCTGAAGACGTTTGGCAATTTTTTCACTTTGCTGGGCCAGTACCTCCTGGTCTACCGTGATCCCCTGCTCCTCCATGCCAAACAACACCGGCATCAAGGCGATTTCCTTGTAACGATAAACATCCGCCAGTTCGGCCGTGGCATTGAGCTTGATTTCCAGCCCCTGCTGTAAGCGATAGACAAAATCGGCATTCTGGGCGGAATACTGGGTCGCCTTGTCCAGCGGGACTTGCGCATAAGTCAGCTTGTTACGACCCTTACCCAGCAGCTCCTCCAGCAACAGCTTGTCTTCTTCCAGATAATGCGAGGACAGCTTGTCGAGTGTGTGTTTGTGAGCCACCGAATTAAGCACATAGGATTGCAGCATGGTGTCATAGCGACAGCCCGCCAGACTGATACCGTAACGCTTGAGCACATGGCAGACAGTTTTCAGGTCATGCCCGGCTTTAAATACGGCCTTGTCTTCCAGCACCGGCTTGAGTTTGTCCAGCACGGCATCCATAGCAAGCTGATCAGGCGCATCTTCACTTTCATGGGCCAGCGGAATATAACTGGCCTTGCCACTGGCAAGCGAAAAGGAAAGACCAATAATTTTCGCCAGTTTGTAGTGTGCGCCATCGGTTTCCAGCGAGATTGCCAGCCTTTCGGCCTGGCTAATCTGTTTACACAGCGCATCGAGGTCTTTGTTTTCCAGTATGCAGTTGTATTCAACATCGTCCGGGCGCTGAAAAGCCTCTGATTCATCGGCTTCTGGCACTTCTTCATCTTCCTGATCACTTTCCAGCTGAATGGCTTCGGCCTCGACACCCTCTTCTTCCAGTTCGCGGATCCAGGTCCTGAATTCCAGGCGCTTGTACCAGCCCAGCAAGGCTTCCTGGTCCGGGTCGGCATGCTTCAATTCTGCAGATTTAAAACTCAGCTCAACATCACACTTGATGGTGGCCAGTTCCTGCGACAGTTTTAATTGTTCAATATGTTCACGCAGGTTTTCGCCGGCCTTGCCCTTGATGTCGTCAGCATGCTTGATCAGTTCATCTACCGTGCCGTATTGCTCAAGCCATTTCACTGCGGTTTTCGGGCCGACACCTGGCACGCCCGGGATATTGTCTGACTTGTCTCCAGTCAGTCCCAGGTAATCAATAATCTGTTCCGGTCCGAGGCCGAATTTTTCCCTGACGCCGTCAATATCCAGTACTTCGCGCGTCATGGTGTTGAGCAGTGTGACATGCTCATTCACCAGTTGCGCAAGATCCTTATCTCCGGTTGATATAAGAGTATCGAGTTTTGATTCGCTGGCCTGCTGCGCCAGGGTGCCGATCACATCATCGGCTTCCACTCCGGGCTCAACAATCAGCGGCAGCCCCATGGCCTTGATGATTTCATGAATCGGTTCAATTTGCGTACGCAGATCATCGGGCATTGGAGGACGATGGGCTTTGTATTCTTTATAGATTTCAGAGCGGAAAGTCTTGCCCTTGGCATCAAAGACTACGGCAACAGGCGAGTCCGGATATTCCTTGATCAGGCTGCGCACCATGTTGATGACACCTTTTACAGCACCGGTGGCCTGGCCTTTTGTTGTGGTCAAGGGCGGCAGCGCGTGATAGGCACGAAACAGGTAGGACGATCCGTCAATCAGGATTAATGGCTTTTCCGGTAATTTGCTCATTGGCCAATGCACTCCGCGATTGAAACACTCAGGTTGCGCATGAAATCGACATAGGCAGTGGCGCTCAATGGATAGGCAAAGCCCAGCACGTCAATACTGGTCATTTGCAGGGGGCGATCAAGTAACTGGGCAAGCTGTACGGGGTTGTTACCCGGCTCAATCAGTAAACAGGAAATCTCATTGGCCGCGATAATCTCCTGTATCTGCAGAATCCTTCGAACTCCCGGCTGTATTTCTTCATTCTCAGTAAAACTCACCTGATGCTGCAGGCCAAACTGTTTTTCAAAGTAGGCAAAGGCATTGTGGTAGACCGCGAAATTATCAGTATCAAGGCCGGCAAACTGTGCTGCAATTTCCTGGTCCAGAGTATCCAGTGCCAGCAAAAAACGGTTCAGGTTATTGGCATAGGCAACGCGATTGGCACTATCGAACCGCTGCAGGCGCCGGGCCAGGACCTGAGCCAGCAGGCGAGCATTCCCGGTGGACAGCCAGACATGCGGATCGACACGTTCAGTGAATGTCAGCCCGGAATTTTCCAGAAGCGTATAGGCCGTAATCACGTTTTCAGCCTCGGTATCAATCACATCAGCCAGTGCAGCCTCCAGTGGCGGCCCCACCCAGAGAGTCATCCCAGCCTGTGCCAGCGTGCGTCGTTCCGAAGGACGCAACGCAGGATGGTGCGGATCCTGTCCGGCGCCAATGACCAGGGCGGGTGAAGAAACCCCATCCGTGATGGCCGCGGCAAGTAACTGCAGGGGCTTGATACTGGCCACGACTCTTAGCGGCTCCTGCGCACTGGCATTCAGGCCAGACAAGAGTGGCTGTAATAAAAGGAGTATCAGGCAAATTAAACGCGACAAGCTGGGCTACCGATGCTGAACCAGAAAAGCCCACTATGATATATTACCTCGCCTTGTCCGCAAACTTGCTGAAAAAAGGGATAGTGTCCTAGTAATTTGAACTGTCCAGGATTGTTCGGGGCTAAAGCCCCTCCTACAGAGGTTACCCGTAGTGTAGTTGTTCGGGACTTGACCCCCGAATAGAGCGGTCGCTACTTTTTTAAACTGAGATGCTACCTGAAAGAAGCTAAACGTGACTAAAAAACTGCTTGAAGCACAGAATATTTCCCTCACAATCGAGGGCAAGCACATTCTGCATAACGTCAGCCTGGATATTGATGAGGGCCAGATTGTCACCCTGATTGGCCCCAATGGCGCCGGCAAAACCACACTGGTCAAAGTCGTGCTGGGTTTACTTGAGCCCGGTTCAGGCAAAATCAACCGACGCAAGAAGTTACGTATTGGCTATATGCCACAACGTCTGCAGGTTGATCCCAGCATGCCGATTTCAGTAAAAAAGTTTCTCCAGCTTGCCGTGCAGGCGCGCCCCGAAAATATCGAATCCGTGCTGCAGGAAGTCAAAGCCCTGCATCTATTGACTTCACAGGTGCATGCTCTTTCCGGGGGTGAACTACAGCGCGTGCTGCTGGCACGCGCGCTGATTCAGGACCCGCAACTGCTGGTACTGGATGAACCGGTACAGGGCGTCGATATCAGCGGCCAGGCCGAGCTTTATGCCCTGATTGCTTCAATCCGCAACAAACATCGCTGCGGCATTTTAATGGTATCCCATGATCTGCACCTGGTGATGTCTGCTACCGATGAAGTCATCTGTCTTAACCAGCACGTCTGCTGTCACGGTCTTCCGGAACAGGTCAGCAATGACCCGGCCTATTTGGAACTGTTCGGTAAAAAAGAAGCCGAAGCCCTGGCGGTTTATACCCATCACCATAATCACAGTCATGGTCTGGACGGCGAAGTGCTCGACGACAAGCATTCAGGTCACAAGCATGGCTGATTTTATTTTACGAGCCCTGGCCGCCGGTTTGCTGGTTGCACTGATCGCCGGGCCGCTTGGCTGCTTTGTGGTCTGGCGTCGCATGGCCTATTTTGGCGATACCCTGGCGCACTCGGCCTTGCTGGGAATTTCCTTCGGGCTGCTGATTGATATCAACCTGCAGTTTGCTGTCATCCTTGCCTGCATCGCCATTGCTTTCCTGCTGGTACAGATGGAAAACAAACACCACCTGGCCACTGACACCATCCTCGGCATCCTCGCCCACAGTTCGCTGGCTTTCGGCCTGGTGATACTCAGTTTCACCGATGCCAATATTGATCTGATGGCTTACCTGTTTGGTGATCTGTTAACTGTCAGTAACACCGAACTGCTATGGATTGCCGGAGGCGTATTCGCAGCCTTGATCTTGCTGGCTGTGAACTGGAACAGCCTGCTGACCATTACCCTGCACCAGGAACTGGCACAGGTCGAAGGCCTGCATGTCGGCCGCATGCGTTTATTGCTGATGCTGCTGATTGCTACCGTTATCGCCCTGAGCATGAAGGTAGTCGGCATGCTGCTGATCACTTCACTCATGGTGATCCCACCAGCCTGCGCCCGAAGCTTTTCCAGTTCACCGGAAAAAATGGCCCTGTCCGCCAGTCTGATCGGCTGTCTCGCTGTTTGTGGCGGCCTGATTGCCTCTTTTTATCTGGATACGCCCAGCGGCCCGAGCATTGTGGTCAGTGCTGCGGTGCTGTTTTTTATCAGTTCGCTGTTACGTAAATAACTCAGCAAATGTGATCCAGCGGACTGACTGAACCGGCATAATGTTTCCCCAGTACATGCGTGTATATCTGGGTAGTCTTGACACTATTATGCCCAAGTAATTCCTGTACTGTTCTGATATCAGCACCTCCAGCCAGCATCGTCGTGGCAAAGGAGTGTCTGAAGGCATGACAGGTCACCCGCTTATTGACAATTCCGGCAGCATTGACCGCTTGCTTGAGGAATTTTCGCACCACAGTCTGATGCAAATGATGACGACATAAAGTCCCGTCCAGAGGATGATTACACAGGCTCGATGCCGGAAAAATATATGCCCAGCCCGGATGTCGGTAAGCATTGGGCATCTTACGACGCAGTGCAGGCGGCAACGACGGCCCTACGTTCTGCAAATTATCCTGCAGCTGAATTTTACGTGCCGCACTTATGAATGACTTAAGTTCAGAAGATAAGCTCGGGCTCAAAATTGTCATGCGATCTTTCCTGGCTTTACCATCCCTGACAGTTAAGGCCCCCTTCTCCAGATCAATATCCATAATTCTAAGCCGCAGGCATTCATTAACCCGCAAACCGCTACCGTACAACAGCTGAACAATAAGTTTATTTCTGCCCTTCAGCTTCTCTAATATCAGTTTGACTTCATTGGGGCTTAATACTGTTGGAATATATCGCTGCCTGGAAGCCAGCTTGAAGCCTAAATCCCCAATCTCTATTTTCAGGAATTTCTGGTAGAGGTACACCAAGGCATTTAATGCCAGTTTCTGGGTATTCACCGAAACATGCCTGTCGGCTGCCAGATGGGACAGATAATTAGTGATCTCATCAAGCGGCACATCCGCCGGGTGCTGTTTGCCGCAGAAATAAATAAACCTTTTTATCCAGGTTAAATAGGTTTTCTCCGTAGCGTAACTATAGCCTCGCAGTCGCATATCCCGCCGAACGGATTCAATAAAAGCACTGCCCATCTAAACCTCCATGTTCAAAAGAATTATTAAGAAATTATGGCTAAGTTTTAGTCTATAACTAGTAAAAATCAAAAATTTTGGCACGGTTACAAACCTGGCACGCACGCTTTGTGTTTAGCTTCGCCAAAATTAGCTGTAATTTCAGGAGATTACTTCTCGTAGTATTAATTACGGTGCCAAAAGAAGGAAAATAGAGGGCAGGCTCGCTTTTTGACTTATTGGTTTTTTGCTCAATAATATTGTTTTACAAATCAATAAGTAACAAAATAACAAAAACAACAAGAAACCAAACCGTGCCCGCACGGTATACAAATGTTAAGTGACATGGAGTGCTGTTAACCTCAGATGGACGCATATGTATTATTTGTAATGGTTACTTTCAAATATTGGCTAGCTCCATTAGTCTGGTTTTCATTGCTGTCTTGTACAATTTTCATATTTTTGAGAGAGGGCAATACCACACTATTATCTGCATTTAGACTATCAGCTCTGCTTCTAATGATCCCTCTTGTTTATATAGTAATTGGAATTGTTACTTGGCCTTTAGGCATTCAGGCTTTATTAGATATCTATATGGTTAGAATTTTTTGGACGTTAACCTTTATTGAGCTTGTTGCTTGTGTAGCATTAGCTGTTATTAATAAAGATCTACGTCCTTACCTTGCAGTATTTTCGGTTGGAGCAATGTATATATCTTTATTTGTCGGTTTTTTGACTGTTATGGAAGTTTCAAATAATTGGAAATAATTTGTTATCTAATTGTCACTTAACAAACAGTTTAATGACATGGACAGCTACTACGTAGCTGCCCATTAACAAAGGACGTTTCCCGCCTATATGCAGCAAAGCTTTCCAGGATAGGGATATGAACATGATTGACGGAATATATGATGATGGGGAATGGATTAGCTGGGACTATATTAATCATCAACTTTATATCCAGGATTTAAAAAAAGAATATCCGGCCGCAGATATTAAAATTGTTCAAATATTTGAAGATCTAGTACTGTCAGCAAAGGAGTATTGGGAGCAAACTAGTCGATATTTGCAAATATGGGGTGAATTAGGGGAACTTTATGCTGAAATTAAGTATGGCCTTGAACGGCACAAACCTAATGCTCCCGGCTCTGATGGCAGAATAGGAAATGACTGGATAGAAGTTAAAACAATTTCTCCTGAAAAATCCGATGAGAAAATTCAAATCAAAAGAGCTGGCAATTTTAATAAAATATTAATGATTAAAATTGACGAAGACTTTAATTTTGAATCGAAATTGATAAGCAGAAAAGAACTTAAAAAGGGAACTGGTAAGTTTGCACAGCATTCATGGAACAATGAAGATTCAAGCGGATAACAAGCTCTTTAATATCCCCTTTCGGGCTTGGATGCCGGCTTCACCGTCGCCCCATTAACAAAGTGTATTCCAGGCACAAACTCCAGAACCCCGGCTATTCATGATAAAAGTCTCGTGAAATACTCCCCCGCTCTTGCATGTATAATTGCATTGGGTGCATCCTATCTGCTGGGATACACCCCTCTTATCATTTCAGCGTTTTACCTGGCGTTGAGCCTGCTGACCGTTCTTTTTTATGCCATTGATAAATCGGCAGCTCGAAATGATAAAAGCAGAACCCCTGAAACAAATTTACATTTGCTGGCGCTTTTCAGCGGCTGGCCTGGAGCAGTAATTGCGCAGCAATTATTCAGGCATAAAACCATAAAACCCGGTTTCCGCCAAGTATTCTGGGGTACCGTTATTATCAATTGCGGCGCATTCATCTGGATTCATACAAATGCGGGATCACAGTATCTCAATACTTACATTTTCAGGGTCGAAGAAATAATTCTTGCCGAGATCAGTAATTCTACAGTGCAATCCATCCTGTTTCGTTTACTGGGATTTCATTCCTGAATATCTTCAAAGCCTTTATCTTTATGATTAAGCTTTCCGATTCTTAAGTGATATAAATGCCGACATGACTCTTGCGTGCCCGAATTGCCCTTTTATTCCCAATTAGCCTTCTTCTGGCAGTTTTTCGCTTAAATATTAAGCTGTTGAACAAGAGCGCTATTTTAATAAGGCAACAAAGTAATTTATTTCTGGCTTGTAGCAGCCCGGCCAATCGGCTGAGCTGATTGTCTGGTATTATCCGCTTACAAGATACTGGTTCTTACAATCTTTTTTAAGCACAATGGCTACCATGAAACCCCTATTACGAAAACTGTTCTGGCCAATCCTCAGCCACTTTGAAAAAGGCGAAGAGGCACCGCACTACAAAGCTTCGCAACGTATTATTCTTAATGTGGTCGGTGGCCTGTTCCTGTTTTTATCTCTGGCTTCCGGCATTGCATCCATCTATGCCAGCCAGTTCGATGCGCTGATACCTGTTGTTGTCTTCTTTGTTGTCAGCCTGGTACTGCTTGTCGTCGGCTCACTCGGAACTGATGCAGCCGTGGCACGCATCTGGGGCAATCGCTAGATTTCCATACCAGCGCCCCTGAAAAGCCATATTTATCTGCATACTGTGATACTGGGTGCTTATGTCCCTGCTCGGGGAGGCAAAATGAACAAGCTTTTTGATTATGCAAGAATTACAGTTTTACTGCTCGGCCTGCTGATCGGCATTCAGTTACCGGGGCTGGTTGATGAATATGGCAGACTGCTGCTTGCTCGGGTTCAGGAGTCGAATATCAGTGTCAGCCAGTTTCAGGACGATGCCGAACGTTTTTTTGATGGCGATATCAGTCGATTGATCACCTATTATGAAAGCCAGCAGGACCTGGTTTTTGTCGCTGGCGGGGAAAGCATCAGGGCGATTGTTGAACGAAACCTGTATCTATCCGGTGCACTGAACAATTTCAGGCAATCACCGGTTAATGCTTATTTTCAGGCTTTTATCGCGCCGCTTCCCGAAATCCGTGACCAGATACGGGACTCCTATCACTATACGGTTACGTTGAATGCAGCAGCTGTCGGCAGCGGAGTTGGCCTGGCACTTTTGGCCATGATGCTGTTTGAATTACTGATTTTTTGCTTAAGAAAATGTAGTACCCTGTTCAGCAGGAAGAGCAAAACAAGTCCTGTCCGCAATTAAATTAATCATGATTTCATTTTCTGTTACTGCAAGTTCTGCTATTTCTCCCGAGTCTCTGTGCGAGAATATTTTTGATGCCGGGCAATGGTCTTCTTTCAAGGGCTATGGCCCCATACCCGGTATTGCCAGAGTAAGTAAAAGCAGTAACGAAGAATCAGAGCTTGGCACTGTTTTTCATGTTGAAAACCTCGATGGCTCAAGCCACGATGAGGAAGTCATCGAATATATTCCGGGACAGCTGATTAAAATGCATATGCATAACTTTTCAGCACCCCTGGATAGGCTGGCCTCACATTTTACAGAGCGCTGGGACTTTCAACACCTGGATAACAAAACAGTGATTACCCGAAGCATGGAGCTGCATGAAAAAAATATCCTGGGAGGAATACTATTGCGTATTATTTCTGTATTCCTGAAAAAAGCGCTCAAGAGACATACTGAATTCATTGCGTCCGGAAGCTGAATCTACACTTTCAAACATGGAATCTTATGCCCGGCAACAGTGCTGATGACAAGGATCTTGGTTTCATCTTCGAGATCAGAAAAAACGGTGACATTGACATAAGGCGTCACGGTCATTCCGTTACTCTCCTGCGTGGGAAAAAGGCATTGCAGGTAGCCAGTCAGCTTAAGGATTCCGAATTCGACCAGCAACAGCAAATCATGGCGCGCCTGACAGGAAACTATAAACGCGGCAATGAAAAGCAAAACCGCCACTGAGGCCTTGCGCTAATTTTCTGATAGTTTTTCCCGGCGAAATATGCTGATATTTCATTCAGGGATATAAACCAGAGGAAATCATATGAAGCTTTCATTTTCCCAGCAAAGTATTCTGTGTATTTGTTTTCTTGCATTTTTTGCCTCACTTTCGACACTTGCTGCTACTCCGGATCCTGATACTCTAGAGCTAGAAGTCGAGGCCCGGGAGCTGGCTTTTGCGCAGAGCATGGCCGAGCGGGACATAGAGGCTTTTCAACAATTCATTGCCCAGGAAGCCATCTTCTTTAACGGCAATGAACCGATACGTGGTCGCGAGGCTATCGTGTCTGCCTGGTCTGTTTTCTTTACTGAGGATGACGCGCCATTTTCCTGGCAGCCGGATGTAGTAACGGTGCTGGACTCCGGTAATCTGGCTTTAAGTTCCGGGCCAGTGTTCAATCCTGCCGGCGATAATATCGGGCGTTTTAATTCGGTCTGGCGTAAAGAGGCAGACGGGCAGTGGCGGGTTATTTTCGATAAAGGCTCATAACTGAATGAGAGGGATGCCTTATGAATGTCCATGAAAAAATCAATTATGTGGAATTTGCTTCCAGAGACCTGGGCAAGACCAAAGCATTTTTCAGTGAAGCCTTCGGCTGGAAATTTGAAGATTATGGCCCGGAATATTCCGCCTTTGCCGGCGAAGGCCTGGATGGTGGATTTTTTTCTGCTGATAAAGCAGCCTCAACGCAAAACGGTTCGGCCCTGATCGTGTTTTACAGTGAAGCCCTGGAAGAAACCCTGCAAAAAGTTGAACAGGCAGGCGGCACAATCATTCAGGATATCTTTACTTTTCCCGGAGGTCGCCGCTTTCATTTTACTGAACCAGCCGGAAATGAATTTGCTGTGTGGTCGGATCATTAAAGAAAGTATCACTGCAGGAAGAAAAACAGTGCAGCCTGTTGAAGTTTCCTTCAGTTATCGTGACTGAAGGGTTGCAGACGAGGCGCTTGCTTCGGGAAACAAGGGTGGCGGATGCAGCCATTTCTCCTCAACCGCGGGGGGTGCAAACAGTGTATGCAAAAAGGCCTCAATCTGCGCCAGCTGGCGACGGTTCAGGCCCAGAGGTTCTGCCTCATTGTGGCCGATCAGGGCCAGGGGCGCTTCATTGTAGTGCTCGAGCACCCGGGATAGCGTCATGAACTGGCCTTTGTGCATATAGGGCGCGGTGTCCTCCAGATTGCGCAGGGAGGGCGTTTTCATGGCACCGATCAATTCCACCCCGGTACGCATGTAAGTAAGCTCCTCGCACTGTCCGGCTTCGGCGTCGCTGAAACTGCCCAGACAGTTGAAAGGATCTGAATTTAGCTCAGCGATAATCCTGCTTCTGCCGCGATCAGGCACCTGCCCCGTAGGAGGCAGCAATCCGGTATTGTGAAACTCGCTGTTGGTCAGCAGCGGACCGTTATGGCATTCCATACAGCGCGCCTCGCCCATGAACAGACGCAGCCCCCTGATTTCTTCCTCACTGAACAAATCCTGCTCCTCATGACCCTGGCCCGCCATAACCGTTTCGGCATAGGCGTCGAAACGCGCCGGGCCGGGTATCAGCTTACGTTCGTAGGCAGCGATGAGCTTGCCGATATTGGCAAACACGCCGTTAACAAGTGCTCTGTCTTCCTCATCCATCGCATCCCAGGCAGCCTGCCATTCGGGATTGCCGACCGGGCCTGCGTTGACCGGGAAACGTTCAGGATCAGAAAAATCCGGTGCCATCCCGAACAGCTTGGTATATTCTTTTTGATAGTGGGGATCGCTGCTTATCAAACGGGCATAACTCATCCGGTTACCACCATGTTCTGCGGCGTCTTCCAGTGGTGACAGAGCCTGTGCCCACAGACTGTCTTTGCGTCCATCCCAATACTGCCAGGGACTGTAAGCGGCCCCGATAATACTTGGAGTATTCCGTTTGGCGCGGTCGATTGCCTCTCCCACGGGCAGTCCGTCGGTGAACTGGCGCGTTGGCTGATGGCAGGTGGCACAGGCAATCTCGCCATTGATACTCAGCCTGGTATCGAAAAACAGGCGGTGGCCAAGCCTTGCCGCACGTGGGTCATCGGCAACGGCATTGCTGGGGTCTGGTGGCAGGGAAGGCAGATTCCCCAGCCATATGGAGGCAATCAGCGCGGACTCCCGGTCTGTCCAGGGCGCTGGCGTTCTGTTACCAGACCACCAGAAGAAGACGATACCGCAAGTCGCCGCCACCAGCATCATGATGCGGACCGAGTTGATCGTGTGAAGCTTCATAAGGTCAGTGGGATAACAACGGTTTCTGAGCGTTCACCCTGGTGGATCTCGATGGTGATTTCCCAGTCTCCCATCATGTGAAAGCGCATACCTTCCACCAGATAATCGCCATTACCCAGATTTTCCGTGACTCGCGGACTGGTGGGTAGACCGTGGTCATGGGTCGGCATGCCACCGCTGACCAGTAGCCGGGCGTCAGTGACAGGGTTTCCCGTGGTGGTTTCGACATGGACAGTCCATTGATGGATATCATTGATCACCAGGGGGGACAGTTCCGTGTTGTATGAAACCTGATAGGAGCCGCCATCAGAAGTCCATCTTTCATCAGCTGGCGCCGAGGCACCCAAGAGCAGTGCTGCCAGGGGAAGCAGAAGCAGAACCTGCATGATCTTACCCGCTACCGGAGCCTGTATGCTGTGGTCGAAAGTCTTGCTCTTGGCATTTTTTTTCCGCCGGGAATAGCCGCCGGAGGTGAACCAGTATGCTAGCTGTGTCGCGATGAGCAATATCAGAAACAGGGGCAGTATCCCGAAGCCGGTAAAGCCCACCTTGAAGGGAAACACCGCCTGATAATATTCGTCACGGTCGGGATGCCTGGCAGTGACGATACCGAGGTAATCGCCATTCTCTTCAAATTCATGCAGGACTGTAAACACATCGCTTTCCACAGCGGGAGCCTGGTAGAAAACCGTGGCAGCATCGATGTCGTCTATTTGTCTGACGTCTTCCAGGCGGGCGAAGCGACCCAGGCCGGTGACATCGTGAATAATACGGAATTCAACCGGGACATTGCCCAGTTCCTGATGCAGATACTCCATCACGAAAATTGATTCGCCGGTGTTGGGGATATCCTCGCAGAATTCTGTTTGCCCGCTGCTCCCTGGCTGGAATATCTTGAAATGAGCACGGTAAAAGCCGATGCGGATAATGCACAGGTCGTCTTCTGCGGTAACACTGCCATGCGCATAAAGCGGAAGCGGCTGTGGGGCCAGCAATATCAACATCGAGACCAGAAATAATCGGAACTGCATCGTATGTCTCGCTGCCCTAATGATCCTCACCCAGGACATCGCTGACATGGATACGTTCCGCCGCTTCGGGTTGCCCCAGGTAATCAACCCTGGTGCCAAAAGTATGATCTCCCTCACTGGCCATGAAGCCGATCAGTATTAGCAGCACGGTAGGGGGTCCGAGAATGGCGGTGATCAGCGTCATACGTTCCCACATGACGTGCATGAAAATGGCGACGATGAAACCGGCCTTGAGCAGCATGAAGATGATGATCAGGGACCAGCGAACCATACCCTGAAAGTTGAGATAGTCGACCATGTACGACATTGCACTGAGCACAAACAACAGCAGCCAGACTTTGAGATAGACTCCAATAGGGTGCTGTTGTGATTCCGAATGTTCCATATCTCCCCCTACCATAAATAGAAAAACGCAAAGATAAATACCCACACCAGATCCACGAAATGCCAGTACAGGCCGGTGATCTCCACGATGTCATAATTGTTCTTCTTGTCGTAATCCCCTTTTAACACCTTGGATGCGACAATTGAAAGATAGATTACGCCGATGGAAACATGCAGGCCGTGAAAGCCCGTTACCATGAAAAATATCGAGCCGAATTGCGGCGCGCCGAAGGGGTTGGCCCAGGGTCTGACTCCTTCAGAAATAAGCTTGGTCCATTCGAAAGCCTGCATGCCGACGAAGGAGGCGCCAAAGGCTGCGGTGATGAACATGAACAGGGCAATCTTCTTGCGGTCGCGGAAATGGGCGTAACGCACTGCCAGCGCCATGGTGCCGCTACTGGTAATCAGGATAAAGGTCATGATGGCGATCAGGATCAGCGGAATGTTGTTGCCAAACAGCGTCAGGGCGAAGACTTCGCTGGCATAGGGCCAGGGCTCGGTGGCGCTCATTCTCACATTCATGTAGCCGATCAGAAAACAGCTGAAGATAAAGGTGTCGCTAATCAGGAATATCCACATCATCAGCTTGCCCCAGGGGACATGGAACGCCTGTTTCTCATCCGCCCAGTCCTGGGCGACTGTATGCAGATGCCCGCTTGGATTCATGGTCTGTTCACTCATGGCGATATCCTAGGTATAAGAAATCAATGCAAATAAAACCAGCCATACCAGCAACAGAAAGTGCCAGTACACTGCACACAGTTCAACGCTCAAGCGTACTTCTTCCGGATCAGTACCAGACCAGACTCTGAAGCTGGCCCGGGTCCAGACCCACAGCCCGCCCAGAATATGCAGTCCGTGAATGCCGGTCAGCACATAAAAGAAGGAGTTGGCCGGATTGTTATAGAGGTAGTAGCCTTCTCCTGCCATCTGGCGCCAGACTTCAAGCTGACCAAAAATGAAACCGATAGTCAGCAAAGCGCCGATCAAAAGCCCGGTTTTGAGTTTCCTGTCCAGGCCTTTTTTCAATGAATTCCGGGTCCACTGCAGGACGATGCTGCTCAAAAACAGGAGCAGGGTATTGAACCAGAGCAGGCCGGATTCCGGCATCGGCCGCCAGTCGTCGAGCTCCATGCGAATGACGTAGGCAGTGATGAACAGCGCAAACAGTACTGCCACCACACCAAGGAAAAACATCAGTGCGATTTTCTGTGGGCTGCTTGCCAGCGACAACACAGCATCATCAGCAAGGCCGGCATCATTGAGCCGGTTATGCTGCCAGGGTTTTTCAGTAAGTATGCGATACAGGTTCATAACTTTAGCCTAGTGGTGTTCTTCACTCCGGTCGACGTATTTACCCGCGCCTTCCTCCATCTCCACTTCCTCCGGCGGCACGCTTTGCGGCACGAAGTCATCTTTCACACCGGGCACGGCATACTCATAGGCCCAGCGGTAAACCACCGGCAGTTTCGGTCCCCAGTTACCGTGAACCGGGGGCGTATCGGGCGTCTGCCATTCCAGCGAGGTGGCATCCCAGGGGTTGGATTCAGCTTTCGGGCCGCTTTTCAGGCTCCAGATGATATTGATGATGAACACCAGCTGCATGATGCCAACGAAAATTGCGGCCTGGGTGATATTGGCGTTCAGCGCCATAGCAGAATCGGGAATGAAGTCAGTATTGCCCAGAGCGTAATAGCGCCGTGGAACACCCAGGAACCCGAGGTAATGCATGGGCAGGTAAATTGCGTAAGTTCCCAGGAAGGTTGCCCAGAAATGAATTTTGCCCAGCGTTACGTTAAACATCTTGCCGGAGATTTTCGGAAACCAGTGGTAGATGGCTGCAAACAGCACCATGATCGGAGATACCCCCATCACCATATGGAAATGTGCCACCACGAAATAGGTGTCCGAGAGCGGCAGGTCCACCGTCACATTACCCAGGAAAATACCGGTCAAACCGCCATGGATAAAGGTGAAAATGAAGCCCATGGCGAACAGCATGGGGACAGTCAGGCGGATGTTGCCCTGCCACAGGGTCAACACCCAGTTATAAACCTTGATGGCAGTAGGCACCGCGATAATCAAAGTGGTAAAGGCAAAGAAAAACCCGAAATAAGGGTTCATGCCGCTGACATACATGTGGTGGGCCCAGACAATGAAGCTCAAGGCGCCGATGATGACAATGGCCCACACCATCATCCGGTAACCAAAGATGTTCTTGCGGGCGTGGGTGCTCAGCACGTCGGAAACCAGACCGAATGCAGGCAAGGCGACGATATACACTTCCGGGTGGCCGAAGAACCAGAACAGGTGCTGGAACAGTATCGGACTGCCGCCGGCATAGCCGAGATCCTGCCCCAGAGACTGGATTGCCGGCATGAAAAAACTGGTGCCGATCAGCTTGTCAAAGGCCATCATCACTGCGCTCACGAACAGCGCGGGAAAAGCAAACAGGCCCAGGATGGTGGCCACGAAAATTCCCCATACTGACAGCGGCATGCGCATCAGGGTCATGCCGTGGGTGCGCGCCTGCAGTACCGTGGTAACGTAGTTCAGGCCGCCCATGGTAAAGGCCACAATAAACACTGCCAGCGATACCAGCATCAGCACAATGCCCATATCCGCCCCCGGCGTACCACGCAATATGGCTTGCGGCGGGTATAGTGTCCAGCCCGCACCTGTGGGGCCGCCGACGACGAAAAAACTGGCCAGCAGGATCAGTACTGACAAGAGGTAGAACCAGTAACTGAGCATGTTCAGGTAGGGGAAAACCATGTCCCGGGCCCCGATCTGCAGCGGAATAAGGTAGTTGCCAAAGCCCCCGAGGAACAGCGCGGTAAGCAGATAGATCACCATAATCATGCCGTGCATGGTGACAAACTGATAATAATTGCTGGGGTCGATGAACGAGAAAGTGTCCGGATAGCCAAGCTGCAGACGCATCATGCCCGACAGCACCAGCGCAATCAGGCCCACGAAGATGGCAGTGCAGGCGTACTGGATTGCGATCACCTTGTGATCCTGGCTCCAGACATACTTGGTAATAAAACTGTGCGGATCATGCAGTTCACTGGGCTGATCTGCTATCGGGATGTAAGCCATTTAACTCTCCTCATTTTGGAAAGGGTCACGCCCTGTCCTTTGATTCTGTCTTGTTTTAGCGCCTTTAGCCTGCATCGTCTGGCAACCTTATCTCAGGGTGTTGATATAGGCCACGACATCATTGATGGCCTCGTCATCTCTCAGGGCAGTGACCATTGAAGTCATCTGGAATCCAAATTCATCCCCCGGATGGGTACCCCTTACCCCTGACTTGAAATGTTGTAACTGACGGACCAGATACCAGTCGGTCATCCCTGCCAGGGTCGGCGCATTGACAGCCCAGATACCTTCACCGTCTTCTCTGTGGCATACACTACAGGTTGATTCGTAAAGTCGTCTGCCGCGATCTATGTTGCCTTCAACCGTGACCGGGGCAGGATTGTCAGGCAGGGTCTGGATGTATGCGGCTACATTTGCCAGCGCGGCTTCCGTGGTCAGGGTGGCTGCCATCGGCGCCATCTGGGCTCCGTAAACGTTTTCCGGCTGTGTCCCACGCACTCCCTGTTGATAGTATTCAAGCTGTCGGCGTATATACCAGTCTTCCAGTCCGGCAAGCTTGGGCGCATTGAGCTGCAGGTTACCCTCGCCGTTGGGGCCGTGACAGGCAGCACAAACGGCATAGGAAGGCTGACCCGCCTGCGGGTCGCCTGCAACCCGGGCGTTGAATTCGGCATAGGTGATCTGGCCAGCCAGCCAGTCGTTGTAATTGTCCTCGTCTTCAACTACCACGGTGCCACGCATGACATGGTGGCCAAGCCCGCATAACTCTTCGCAAAGCACGTCATAGGTTCCGGTTTGAGTAGGTGTCAGCCAAAGATAGGTAACTGAACCCGGCACCAGGTCCATTTTGACGCGGAACTGGGCGACAGAAAAATCGTGCAGCACGTCCTTGGACCGGAGCAGTAATTTGACTGGCTGCCCCATTGGCAAATGCATTTCCTGGCTGGAAACCAGAATATCGTCCTGCCCGAAGGGATCGTCCGAATCCATGCCAAAGGGGTTTTCCGCACTGATATTGGAGCTGTCGGCCGCTCCAAGAACGCCGTCTTCTCCCGGATAACGATAGCTCCACTGCCACTGCTGTCCGATCACTTCCACTTCATGGGCGTCTTCCGGGACGGTTACGAAATCAGCCCATACGAACAGGCCCGGTGCCAGCATGGCAGCGACTCCCACAGCGGTTACCACGGTTAGCCAGACCTCCAGCTTTTTGTTTTCCGGTTCATATTTGGCCCGGCGGTTTTTCTGATAACGGAATTTGTAAACCGCGTAGGCCATGAACAGGTTGACCGCGATAAAGACGAATCCCGTTACCCAGAAAGTAATATTGATGGTAGTGTCAATCGCGCCCCAGTTCGAGGCTATGGGCGTCAACCACCAGGGGCTGAGAAAATGCAGCGCAATGGAAATGACGACCAGCAAGACTATTGAGATGATAAATGGCATAAAATCTAATCCTTATCCGGGTAAAGGGCTCCCGCACAAGCGCGGTCATGTGTGAATTCGGGAAGAACTGGGAACTGGGGAAATACCATAGCCTGGAAAGCCACTAATACCTTCGGGCACAGCGAATAGAGTTTCCCCGGCATGGCCTCAGGCAGTAACTGCGTCTGGCGCACTTCTTGATTGTTATTTACCTGGTTACGAACGACATATTCACTACCGTTCATACCACTTCTCCTTTTTTCCCACATAGATCGGACTCAACTAATATTCAAGTAATCATTCAAGTAATCATTCAAGTAAGCATTCAAGTGATTATTCAAACTCACAAGTGCTTGCTCACCTACTCTTTCGGCTAACCATTAACAACGATGCTTCCCTGTAAACGACTTCGCCATCTTCTTGAGTATCAGTTCAAAGCCATGTGGTTATGGCTTCGGTACCGCATGTTATTAATTTACAATTAAATGTTTTCCGCCTTGTATGCTGCATTATGTTTATTAGCCGGTTTTTCACTGGCTGCATCCTGGCGAACCAGGTTGGGCTTGCTGAAGGGGTTGAAAAACTGAGAGTCACAGCCCACCAGTTCGGTATCAGGATGACGTTTGGCCATCATCTGCTTCACTTTCTCTTCCTCGTTCTTGTGCGCATAGACAAGAATCAGATACTTGCCCGCCTGTATATCATCGTGAAAGTGCTCAAGTTTTTTATTTTCATTGGAAATACCTACCAGTCCGCCCTGCCAGGCACCGAAACAGGTAGCGAAAAAGACAATACAGGCATAGGCAATCAGAGGAACACCCGGTCCAAAAGGTTGGAATATATTGGTAAGTCCGGCCAGCACCAGCCCTACGAGGAAGCCGCAGCCAGCCCCTATCAGGCCTTCCCGGATAAGATCCATGGTTTCCAGATAATTGCTTGAGTGAAGATGTTTGCGGCTCAGGCCGGCTTCATTTTTGCTGATGATGTGGATGAACCAGTCATCGACACCTGAGTTGTGCAGGTCATCCGAAACGTGTTCCGTTTCGACCAAGTTGGGTGAAAGGTAGTAATAACATTTCATCGCAGTTCCCCTTCTCAAAATAGATATAGAAGACTGTGATTCTCTGTATTCTTTCTTGACTACTGATGCGTATTGCTTCTGCGCCTACTTCCAGGAAAGTACTGCTACGAGAAAAACGGATTTTTCTAGCTTATTATTATGTTTTATACGCTTTACTGAGTGCTTTTTTATGCTTATATGTTTCTTGTTTGTGCCTTTTTCTTTTGCTTCTTACATACTTCCTTATTACTTCTTATGAACTGCCTTAAAATATAAACGTTTGACATGGATTTTGCTATAGTTTTTTAAGCGGGCTAAATATCACTCCTAAGCGTCTGATTTAAGTCGGGTTTTAGCAGCATTATAGGCTTTCCTGCCCATCGCCAGTAAAAGTATTCCGACTACCAGTGTACCAAAAGCGGACTCGATCGCGCTGATGGTACTGCTAACTGTCAATGCCTGCAGCATGGCAAAAAATGTCGCGCCACAAAGTACAAACAGTAACATCGACAGTGCCAGCAGTCCGTATCCGATAATGTTATCCCGCATAAATTATGCCCATGCAAGTGGCTCATTATTTTATTGTGTGCAGATTATATTACCGCTTTTCTGAAATCCAGGTTCTTAACAAGGCATCAGCGTCATGCCCTCATTGACTTTATCCTGCACAAAGCATTTCATATACAAAATTTTGTACTGAGCAGACCGAAACTTTGCCCATGTCCAGACCCATACGATTCGGCAGAGTCGTTTTCCGCTTTAACTGGCTGATTGCTGCCTGCATATTGCTGCTTATTGCCGGCCTGGTACGGCTGGGAGTATGGCAGTTAAGTCGCGCCCAGGAAAAGATTGATCTGCAGGTTTCTTACCAGACGCTCTCCCAACAGGAGGCAACGCCAATCAATTATATTCCGGTTGCCGGCCTGGAATTTGACAGGCTTCAACACCAGAATCGGCGGGTATCTCTGCACGGCCGGTTTCTGAATGAACGCAATATATTCCTGATTTACCAGACTTATGAGGAGCAGCTTGGCTTTGAGGTGGTGACACCCTTCGCTGTTGAGGACTCAGATCTGCTTGTGATGGTCAGCCGGGGATGGACCGGCGTTCCCAGCGCGGAACAACTTGCCACCCTCCTGCCACCGGTAACAGGGGAACTGGACGTTCAGGGTCAGCTTTACATACCGACGGAGAGTCAGGTCAAACGCAGCAATGATCTGGCGCCGGAAGAAGTGGACTGGCCTCTAACGATACGTTACCTGAACACGCAGGAACTCAGTACTTATTTCGAACAGACACTTTTTCCCTATACAGTCAGGCTTGCTGAAGAACAGCCCGGTGTTTTAATGCGTCACTGGCCTGAGGTGATGGTAGATACCGGGCGCAATTTCTCTTATGCCCTGCAATGGTTTTCGATGGCGATCGCTGTCTTGATTGTCAGCCTGATCCTCAGCAGTAATCTACTGACCTTGTGGAAGGATGGAGGCAATGAGCGCGATTCATTTTAGTGGTTCTTTACAAGTACGACGATCTTTGTTTTATTGATTATGGAACTGTTATTTTAAATAAAGGAGTTGGGCAACCCGTGCCAACAGGAGGGAAGAAAAATGAAAAACTTCGTTAACAGCAAACAGGATCCCTACCTGAAGAAAGACGACAGCGATGCTGATGCCTTTGCGGTACTGGCAGTGCTGATCATACTGGCCATGTCGGTGGTGTATTACTTCAACGGCTGACTATTTGATACCCTGGCGGGGAATATTCAGGCTTTGTGATCGAATTCAGGGCTGGTGTTTTTTAGCAGCCTGACGGTAATTAATTTACCGTACAGTCTGGTCCCTGGCAGCTTATTGCCAGCGTGCCCGTATTACTTCGTAATTGGTAGCCATACTTTCCGGATTATGCGGCATCTTGAAGAAGCCGTGAAAATGACCGTTGGGGTTGATCAGGGCAATCTCGCCACTGTGGTTGACCAGATAGTTCTCACCATTACCGGGGACATAAGCGAAGGCAATATTCAGCTGTGAAGCGAAGTTGAACAGGTCAATATACTCCCCGCTCAGGCCCAGATAATCATCATTGAAATAACCGACGTATTCGCGCAACTTTTCAGGAGTATCTCGTTGGGGGTCAACGCTAACCATGATGACCTGGGTATCATCCATGTAATCCCCTTCTGCTTCCAGAATCTGTGAAAACTGATTCAGCGTTGCCATGGTCAAGGGGCAGATATCCGGGCAGTAGGTATAACCGAAAAAAATCAGACTCCATTTACCCTGCAACAAACTCAGGTCGACCGGCGCGTCATTGTAGTCCACCAGAGAAAAGTCATTGATACGACGTGGCACGTCATAAACAAAGAGCCCGTTTTCCGAGAGCTCTTCATTTGTCATCGCCGCTGGCGACAGAATGCGATTCAGGGTCAGCCCCATGACCAGGGCAATAAATGCCACGCAGGAAATAATCGTGTTGCGAACGCCTTTATTCATATCAGAGGTAGTGATCTATTAGCAGCGCGATGAACAGCGCTATCAGGTAAAAGATGGAATAACGAAAGGTCTTCATGGCTGAAGTTTGTTTGTTGCCGACCATCAGCTCAATCGAGCGATACATAAAACCGCCACCCAGTAGCAGAGCAGCAAACAGATAAAACATGCCGCTCATGCCAGTCAGGTATGGCAGGATACTGACGATCAGCATGATGATAGTGTAAAGCAGGGAATGCAGTTTGGTCAGCGCATCCCCGTGTGTTACCGGCAGCATCGGAATATCGGTCTTGGCATAATCCTTTTTACGGTGGATAGCCAGAGGCCAGAAATGTGGTGGAGTCCAGGCAAAGATGATCAGCACCAGCAGCAGCCCCCCTGGATCAATGCTGCCGCTTACGGCAGTCCAGCCCAGGAGTGGCGGCATCGCACCCGATAAACCACCGATAACAATGTTCTGTGGTGTGGCCCGTTTCAGGTACCCTGTATAAATAATTGCGTAACCCACGAAAGAAGCCAGCGTCAACCAGGCACACAAGGGGTTGACCAGAAACATCAGAATGGCCATACCGAGAAGACAGATCACCAGTGCAAATACCAGCGCCTGCATCGGGGTGACTTTGCCTTGCGGAATCGGGCGTTTCAGGGTGCGCTGCATGAGAGTATCGATACGATGATCAATCAGGTGGTTAATCACCGCTCCGGCGCTGGCCACCAGGGCGATACCGATATTACCCCAGATCAGCGCATTCAGCGGGACCATGCCGGGAACTGCGAGAAACATGCCGATCAACGAGGTCATGATCATCATCATGACAACCCGTGGTTTGCACATTTCGTAGTAGTCACGCCATGTGGCTTTTTTGCTGATACTGATCTCGGTCATGGTCAGAACATTGCGCTCGTGGTTTTAAAAAGCCGGTAATTAAGCGTTACCAGGCTCAGTAATAATAAAGCCCCACCGGCATTGTGAGCAACCGCCACCCATAAAGGAAGGGAAAAAACCACATTGCTGATACCCAGACCCAGCTGAACAATCAACAGAAAGAGGATGATATGTGTCAGGGATTTTAAGGGCGTCTGGGCACTGTTGCGGTATAGCTGCATAATCAGGAACAGCAGGTAAACCGTAACAACGACAGCCCCGATGCGATGGGCAAAATGAATGGCAACACGGGCATCACCGTCCAGTTGTCCACCGAGGTAATTGGGGCCGATACCCTGAAAGAAATTAAAACCGCTGGCCATATCCATGTCTGGTAGCAACTGATTCTGGCAGGTCGGGAAATCCGGACAGGCCAGGGCCGCATAGTTTGAACTCAGCCACCCGCCCAGGGCAATCTGGATAATTACCAGAATCATGCCCAGCATGGCCAGGGGTCGCAGATTGTCCCAGTACCGAATTGGAATCGAGGGTTGTGGCCAGGGCTGGTTATCCAGGCGCAGAGCCAGGAGCCACAAGAGACTGAGCGTGGCAAAACCTCCAAGCAAATGTGCCGTGACCACCTGGGGCCAGAGACTCAGGGTTACTGTCCACATGCCAAACAGTCCCTGAATAATCACCAGGCCGAGCAGAAACATCGGCAGTTTTACCGGCTGTTTGACACGGTCACGATGCTTCCAGTTAAAAAAATTAATCAGAATAATAATGAAGCCCAGGGAGCTGGCAGAATAACGATGTACCATTTCCGGCCAGGCTTTTTCGGCTTCAAAGGGCGCATGTGGGTACAGCTCCTCGGCCTGAATAATTTCATCCGGCGTTTCCGGCATCCACATAAAACCATAACATCCCGGCCAGTCAGGACACCCCAGCCCTGCATCGGTCAGGCGTGTATAGGCCCCCAGGACCACGACACAAACCGCCAGTAATGTGGCAGACAGGGTCAGATAATAGGTCGGCTTATGGCTTTTCATAGATGCTACCCGAGACTTGAGCGATCCAGAAGCGTTTCCAGATCTTCCAGTATTTCCTCAGCTGTATTGTCGGGAGTGAAATATAGCATGACATTGCCCAGAGGGTCCGCGACAAAAATATAATGTTCAGCAATCGGATCCACAGATGGCGTAATAATGGATTGCAGCCTGCTGCCCAGGACTTCCGCCTCACTGTAAACAACTGTCATGTTACTGAAAGCTTCAGAAAACATCATCTGTGTACGGGGATCCAGCGCTTCCTGAGCGCTGCCCACATTGACATAATAGCGTGCCACGCGGCTTTCATCAGCACCCAGTAACCTGTGCAATTGACGCAAATAAAAGAGACGATCACCACAAGCCTGATCACAGCTCTTAGTGCCAAGAAACAACAGGGACCAGGGACGAGGAACATAATCCTCGGCGTCAATTCCAGCGACCATTGTTTCAAAGGATTGAAATACGGGTTCACCATCGCTGTTTTGCATGGCAAATTCAGTGATATCAATAACCGGAATGATCAATTCGCCGTTATTGCTTGTCGAACTTATCGACTGCCCCTGCATCAGCTGATAGGAGACCGTTGCCAGACCAATGGGCAAGGCAACTATCGTCAGCAGAAAAACCAGTTTGAGCTTATTCCTGTCCACTGACCGTTTCTCCTTTATTTTTCTGTGAACCAACTGAGCGAGTACTGACAAAAATATATAACAGCAGCAATACACACGCCATGCTAAACCACTGAATGGCATAACCACGGTGACGTTCAGGTGTTGTGGATATAAGTGTCCAGTTTCTGACAAATACTCCCGGCGACAGGGGGTCAAGTCTAACTGTATAGGGAAAAATATCCTGTGAGTCAGTCAGTGCAGTACGGATATAGTCCATATCAATACTCTGTATCACTTTTGGCCAGCCTTCAACTTCCTGCTCTTCACCCAGCATGAACTGCTCACCGAGCGGGACATATACTGCACCGTTGAGTGTAAGCTGCCCGTGAACTGGTTCAACTTCAGGTAAATTTTGACGATACTGATTGGCAGCTATCCAGCCTCGATTAACCAGAACCCGCTCACCACTAACAGCAATAAAAGGGGTGATGACTTCAAAGCCAACCTTGCCATCATAAATTTTGTTATCCAGCAGAAAGTTTTTGTCATTGATAAATTCTCCACTAAAGCTTACCGGCATGTATTGCAGATCAGCATTCAGGTCAAGGGAGGATAAGGCTACAGATTCAGCCCCCTGTCTGCTTTCATACAGCGATTGCAGTTCCAGCCTTTCCTGTTCTCTTTGTAATTGCCAAAACCCAAGGCTGACCAGAACCGGCAACAGCAGTATGGTGAAGAGTGTTATCTTCCAATCAAAGCGAAAATTTTGTAATCGTGCCAGCATGGCTTTGTGTTAGTCAGGGCCTGTTAAGAGGCCCTCTGAGTCTGCTAGTATCCTTGCTTTAGTCAGCAGGAAGAAGCGTGTTAAAAGTTATCATTGTAATACTTTTATTCGGCATCATTGCCAGTCTCTTCAGTGGTGCGGTGTTTTTTTTCAAAGATCAGGGTAATGAGAGAAAACGCACTCTTTACGCGCTTGGCGTCCGTGTCACTCTCGCCGTCCTGCTGATGCTCTGTCTTGTCTACGGTGTTGCCACCGGACAGCTCACTCCGAGCGCACCCTGGTATAACCCCTGAGCCGTAATCAATCCGAAAGTTTCATTTCCAGATCACATACTGTTTCGCGGACTTAAGGGCCAGCATATTTATTCGCAGATGAGGCAAAAAGCGCACAGGGTGGGAACTTATAGTTAATAAGTGACCGACTGAGCACTTTTTTTAACGAAGTATGCGGATAAAGAGGCAGCCCTAAAAAATATACACAAAGAGGAACAGACACACCCAGACGACGTCGACAAAGTGCCAGTACCACGATGCTGCCTCAAAGCCAAAATGATCTTCCGGTTTAAAGTGCCCTTTCAGCGTCCTCATCAACATGACAAAAAGCATGAAAGCACCGAGAGTCACGTGGAAGCCGTGAAAGCCGGTCAGCAGGAAAAAAGTTGAGCCATAAATCCCTGAGTTCAGGGTAAGCCCCAACTCATGATAGGCATGCAGATATTCCTCAACCTGCAGAATCAGAAATACAATAGCCAGCAATACGGTTACTGAAAGCCAGGCTGTTAATTGTTTGCGGTTGTTGTTCTTCAGGCCGACATGGGCAAAATGCACGGTAACACTGGAACTCAGAAGAATAATGGTGTTCCAAAGCGGCAGGTATCCCAGCGCATCGCCCCAACCGGTCCAGGCCATGGACTCATCAGGATTTTCAAAAATTGCTTCACCAGGGTTGGCGATAACGGGCCAGGCGGCCTGAAATTCCGGCCATAGCATGTTGGTAATCCCTTTATCGCCTTCACCACCCAGCCAGGGCACTGCCCAGGTTCTCACATAAAACAGGGCGCCGAAAAAGGCCGCAAAAAACATGACTTCGGAAAAAATAAACCAGTACATTCCCAGCACATAGGAACGTTTCAGCTGTGCACTCGGTAAGCCCTGATGGTTTTCGCGAACACTGGTGGCAAACCAGTTGTACAATACCGTGCCCAATATGGCAAAGCCCAGCAGGGTAATAATCGTAGAACCTCCGGTACCGGTCTCGGCCTGGATATCATTGAGGATATTCCCCATACCGAAGACAAACAGAAACAGACCCAGTGATGCCCAGATCGGAAACTTGCTCTGATCGGGAACATAATACGTTTCATAAGTGCTGCTTACATTTTCAGTTGCCATTACAGCTTTCCACCTTTAATCAAATAATAAAAGCCAGCTTACCTGCCTGCAGACTGTTGGTAGCTCGCAGTGACATCAAAGAGAGTGTAGGACAAGGTCAGTTTTGTCACATCCTCCGGAATATCCTGGTCAATAAAAAACAACAGGGGCATGTCTATATCCTGCCCGGCTGCCAGGGTTTGCTGGTTAAAACAAAAACATTCGGTTTTGCGCAGATAGTCGGCGGCACGGAATGGTGACACGCTGGGGACGGCCTGCCCGACCATGGCTTCCCCGCTGGGATTGCGGGCATAAAAAGTCACTTCATTCATTTCACCGGGATGTACCTGTATTTCCCGTACAGCCGGTTCAAACTGCCAGGACATGCCGGCATTATTCATAGCGCGAAACTGAATGGTCACCAGCCTGCTTTCATCGACTTCAACCTGGCTGGCCTCATAGCTATATTGCCCGCCGGTCTTACCGTTAAGCCCGGTTATTTCACAAAACACATCATAAAGTGGCACAAGCGCAAACCCAAAGGCAAACATCCCCACAACGCCCAGTAGCAATTTTGCTGTCAGGCGCGAATGTGACAATTTCGCTTGGGGCTTGTTGTTTTGCTCGTCGCTCATTTTTCTTCAGACTCTTATGAGTGTACCCGTTTCGGCAGTTCTGGCGGAGTCGTGAAGGTATGATAAGGAGCCGGTGAAGGCACCGTCCATTCCAGTCCATGTGAGGACTCCCAGACTTCCGAGCTGGCTTGCTTGCCACCGCGAATACATTTGATAACGATAAACACAAACAGCAACTGCGAGAAACCAAACAGGAACGCGCCGATGCTGGAAATCATATTGTAGTCAGCAAACTGCAGGGCATAGTCCGGGATTCGTCGCGGCATACCTGCCAGTCCCAGAAAGTGCTGCGGGAAAAACAGGATATTGATACCGACGAAAGACAGCCAGAAATGCAGCTTGCCCAGGTTTTCATCGAACATGTTGCCGGTCCATTTCGGCAGCCAGTAATAGGCTCCCGCCATGATAGAGAATACGGCACCAGGAACCAGTACATAGTGGAAGTGGGCAACCACAAAATAAGTGTCATGGTACTGGAAATCGGCCGGTGCAATCGCCAGCATCAGCCCGGTAAAGCCGCCCATGGTAAACAACACCACGAAGGCGATGGCAAACAGCATCGGCGTCTCGAAGGTGATTGAGCCCTTGAACATGGTGCTGATCCAGTTAAAGACTTTCACCCCGGTCGGTACCGCAATCATCATCGTCGCGTACATGAAGAACAGTTCACCTGCCAGCGGCATGCCTGTCGTAAACATATGGTGTGCCCAGACAATAAATGACAGGAAGGCAATTGAGGATGTCGCATAAACCATGGAGTCATAACCGAACAGTCGTTTTCGCGAGAAGGTCGGGATGATTTCCGAGATAATGCCGAAAGCCGGCAGAATCATGATGTACACCTCGGGATGCCCGAAGAACCAGAACACATGCTGGAACAGCACGGGATCGCCACCCCCGGCGGCGTTAAAGAAAGACGTACCGAAGTGGATATCAAACAGCATCATGGTCACGACCCCGGCCAGCACCGGCATCACTGCAATCAGCAAATAGGCTGTAATCAACCAGGTCCAAACGAACAGGGGCATTTTCATATAGGTCATGCCGGGCGCACGCAGGTTCTGGATCGTGGCAATAATGTTGATGGAACCCATGATGGAGGATGCCCCCATGATATGGATGGCAAAAATAAAGAAGGTGACAGTTTCCGGCGCATAGGTGGTTGATAAAGGCGCATAGAAAGTCCAGCCAAAGTTTGGTGCACCCGCTTCCATCAGCAGGGTTGACGCCAGCATGGCAAAGGCAAAGGGCAGAATCCAGAAACTCCAGTTATTCATGCGTGGCAGGGCCATATCCGGCGCGCCGATCATCATCGGAATCATCCAGTTAGCCAATCCAACAAAAGCCGGCATTACCGCTCCAAAGACCATGACCAGTCCATGCATGGTGGTCATCTGGTTAAAGAAGTCAGGTTGCACGAACTGCAATCCTGGCTGGAACAGTTCAAGACGAATAATCAGTGCGAAAGAGCCGCCCAGCAGGAACATGGCAAGAGAGAACCACAGATACAGTGAGCCGATGTCTTTATGGTTTGTGGTGTACAACCAGCGGGTTATACCCTTGGCCGGACCGTGATGATGGTCATGATCGTCGTGATGGGTATCATGCCCGTCCAGAATGCCAACATTACTCATGCTGTAAGACTCCTCTAATGTGCTTTTTACTCAGATTCTGACTGAATCTGAAAAATTTCGGCCGGCGTGACCATGTCGCCAACACTGTTTCCGAGTGCATTTCGTTCATAGGTAATAACGGCAGCAAGGTCTACTTCGTTAAGCTGTCCACCAAAGGCCGCCATGGCGGTGCCAGGGGCGCCGTTTAATACTACATCGATATGATCTTCTATCGGGCCGTTGGTGAGGGGGCTGCCGGTCAAAGCCGGAAAAGCCGGTGGCAGGCCTTGCCCATTTTGCTGATGACAGGCCATACAGAAGGTTCGGTAAACTGTCTCGCCCTGGGCGACCAGGCTTTCCATTGTCCACTCCTGATTAACCAGCTCGGCAATTGCGGCAGCTTCTTCCTGGCGTTCGGCGTACCAGCGATCAAATTCTTCCTGTTCTACCACTTCAACCACAACCGGCATAAAGCCATGGTCCTGTCCGCACAGCTCAGTGCACTGACCTCGATAAGTGCCGGTTTCTTCGACAATTACCCAGGATTCATTGATAAAGCCCGGAATAGCATCCTTTTTCACGGCAAAATCCGGCACCCACCAGGAATGAATCACATCCGCAGCAGTCAACAGAAAGCGGACTTTGGTATCAACCGGAATCACCAGTGGCTGATCAACTTCCAGCAGGTAATTCTCACTTTTTTCATCCAGACCGTTAATCTGGTCGTCAGTAGTCGCAAGGTTGCTGAAGAAAGAGACTTCCTCGCCTTCATCATCCAGATAACTGTATTGCCAGCGCCACTGGTAGCCGGTAATCAGAATGTCCATCTCCGATTCGGAAGCATCGTAAATTTGACGCAGGACGCCGGTCGATGGAATGGCCATGGCAACCAGAATCAGTATCGGAATAAGGGTCCAGACAATTTCTATCGTGGTGCTTTCATGAAAATCAGCCGCTTTGGCACCTTTGGACTTGCGATATTTGACCAATGACCAGATCAGCACACCATAGACCACAACCCCGATCAGCGCACAGATAATGGTAATCAGCATGTGCAGATCATAGGTGCTCCGGCTGATCTCAGTGACCCCGACAGGCATATTGATGCCTTCACGGTAATCTTCAGCGGCACTGGCCAGTTGATAGGGAAACAGGCAGCAGGCACTCAGGACTGCTGAAAAAAACTTGGTCTTTGGCTGCATTCGCCATTTCTCCACTTTCGTTAAATCTTTGTATGAGCCTTCAGCTTCTAGCCGGCTCGACGACGCCTAAAAAAGTTTCTCAAGGAAATCGGGTTCAGTTGGCTAGCAGCTTATGAACCAGTAAGGCACGCGACAAAATCGCCGCGCATTATATCAATAACTCTCACAGAAAGGCTACGTAATCGGGGCGACTAGTGGATGATTTATATCAAATTTAATTTCCTTTCGATCCTGGCAGCAAAAAAAGTTCTTCGCTGGTTGATCATGGCATAATGAGAAAAAATTACTGCACAGGAGTTGCTAATGAGTATACGCAGTTATATGGATCAAACGCCAGATCTGGCTGACGGTGTCTTTGTCGACAGTAGCGCAGTGGTTCTTGGCCGGGTGAAAATCGGCCGGGATTCCTCGGTCTGGCCGTTAACCGCGGTTAGAGGCGATATCCAGGACATCATTATAGGAGAAAGAAGCAATATTCAGGACGGTTCGGTGCTGCACGTGACTTCTCCCGAATCGTATCCGCCTGATGGTTTCGGTTTATCGATAGGTAATGATGTGACCGTCGGCCACCGCGTTATCCTGCATGGCTGCAGTATCGCCGACCGGGTTCTGGTGGGGATGGGTTCAATTATTATGGATGGAGCTGTTGTCGAGTCCGATGTCATCATTGGTGCCGGTACGGTGGTAACTCCGGGCAAAACACTGGATAGCGGCAGTCTCTATGTCGGCTCTCCGGCTAAAAAAGTGCGCCCCCTGCGTCAGGAAGAACTGGATTTTCTCAGCTACAGCGCGGCACATTACGTGAAACTGAAAAACCTGCACCAGAATCAGATCGACTCGGTATAGACCAGCTTACCGCAGGCTGGTGATTACCGGACCTGTGTCGGGCCTGATGCCACGCCACAGATAAAAGGATTCCGCAGCCTGCTCCACCAGCATGCCCAGCCCATCCAGGCTCTTTGCAGCACCGGCCTGTCTGGCCCACTGGCAAAATGGGGTAGGCTGCTTGCCATACATCAGGTCATAGCAAGTGGCACCCTGGCGCAGGTTGTCCCGGGTCAGCGGGGGTAATTCTCCCTGCAGGCTGGCGGAAGTCGCATTGATCAGCCAGTCTGCTTCAACCACTGCCAGCTCTTCCAGGCTACAGGCGCTGACATTGCCGAAATCAGCAAACAACTCAGCGAGTTCCTCGGCTTTTTCTGGGCTGCGGTTGGCAACCACCACACTGCGCGGTTTCTGCTCAAGAATCGGCAACAGAATACCGCGGGTCGCACCCCCTGCCCCCAGTATCAGCACATCTTTTTGCGCCAGCTGACCGCCGTGGTTGTCCTTGATGTCCCGTACCAGGCCAATACCGTCGGTATTATGGCCCTGCAAGGTGCCGTCACTATCCAGGAACAGTGTATTGACCGCACCGGCAAGCTCCGCACCTGCGCTCCGCTGCACGGCCAGCGCCCAGGCTTCCTGCTTGAAAGGCACGGTGACATTCAGCCCCTTGCCTGCATTTTCAAAAAATTCTGAGACTGCTTCCGGGAAAGTGCCTTCTTCTACCAGCAAAGCTTCATAGCTCAAGCGCTGAGCTGTTTGTTCAGCAAAGGCAGCATGAATGCTTGGGGATAGGCTGTGGGCGATGGGATTACCCATAACCGCATAATGGTCCAAAACAGTCTCCTGGCAGAAAAACTCAGACCCAGTCTCTGGGCTTAAGATAATCAGTATATAGTTTTTCTTCTGCCGAGCCAGGTTCCGGATGCCAGTCATAAATCCAGCGAACCTGTGGCGGTAATGACATAAGAATGGATTCAATTCGCCCGACTCCGGACTGCAAACCAAAAACCGTGCCCCGGTCAATCACCAGGTTAAATTCCGCATAGCGGCCGCGGCGATATTCCTGGAAAATCTTTTCCCGCTCCGTGTATGTCATGTTACGGCGTCTTTCCAGAATTGGTGCATAGGCTTCCAGGTAACTGTCACCAACGGCCTGCATCAGGGCAAAACTTTTTTCAAACCCCCATTCATTCAGGTCATCAAAAAACAGGCCGCCAATGCCGCGGGGCTCATTACGATGCGGAATAAAAAAATAGTCATCACAGGCCTGTTTAAATTGTGCATAAACGTCTTCACCGAAAGGTTCACAGCAATCTTTTGCTGTCTGGTGCCAGCTTATACAATCTTCATCGAAAGCATAATATGGCGTTAAATCGTAGCCGCCACCAAACCACCAGACCGGCTCAATGCCTTCTTTTTCAGCAATAAAAAACCGCACATTGGCATGTGAGGTCGGGCAGTATGGGTTTTCCGGATGGATGACCAGCGACACGCCCATTGCCTGAAAAGAGCCCCCGGCAAGATCAGGCCGCTGTTCGGTTGCTGCCGGGGGCAGGGATTCCCCATAGACATGCGAGAAATTTACGCCCCCCTTTTCAATCAGGCCGCCATCCGCAATTACCCGTGTTATCCCGGTGCCGCCACTTTCCCGGTCCCAGCGATCTTCGCGAAATTTTTTCTTGCCGTCGAGCTTTTCCAGGCCGCCACAGATTTTATCCTGCAAGCCCAACAGGTAGTCCCGAACTGCTTTAGTATTCACGTCTAACACTTTATTGCTCTCTTGTTTGCTTTGTTACTCTCGAATAATTTTCAGGCTTTCCAGGTCCACAATTCTGCTCGGGCCATCCTGCCCACCGAGCTCCCCGGGAATTATCAGCAAGTCTTCTCCGCTAAAATAACTTTCCACTTCCTCTTGCGACAAGGCGGGTTCTTTACCGGCCGGATTGGCGGAAGTTGAAACCAGCAAGCCCAGTTCATCACAGAGTTTTTTAACCACGGGGTGCGCGCTGACTCGCACCGCTACTGTAGCAAAACTTCCCTTTATCCACTGTGGAATCTTTTGATCTGTATCAGGAATCAGCCAGGTATCCGGACCGGGACAGGACTGCTGCAACAAGCTCAGGTGCTCCTGGCTGAGATTGCTGAGCAAATGCCCAATCTGCTCAAGCGAAGAAGCAGCCAGTATCAGGCCTTTTTCGACTTCACGCCCTTTAAGTTTCAGTATGCGCAACACGGCCTTTTCATTAAAAGGGTCACAGCCCAGCCCCCAGACGCCTTCAGTAGGGTAGGCAATAATGCCGCCTTTAAGCAGGTGGTTCTGTGCTGTGCTGGTTCGATGGGTAGCGGTCATGGCAGCGCATTATCACTTATGCTCAGGAAGGAGACAATGAATAGCCTCCCGGTCCGACGCAAACCAGATCATTGATCTCAAGTTCCACCAACAGCGCCATAATACTTTGCGTTTCGATGCCGCTGCGCTTTGCCAGTATATCCACAGAAGCCTGCTCAAAATCGATAAACTGTAACAGCCTCTCCGCAGCTTTGCTGATCGCAGGCTGGGAGTTTTTCTGCGGCTCCTCTCCAGATTGCCGAAAAGTCATGAAGCCGCCAAGCTCCTCCAGGATATCATCAAGCTCCTCGACCAGTTTGGCGCCATTTTTGATCAGGTAATTACATCCTCTGGCCATGCGATTGTGCGGGGAACCCGGAACAGCAAATACTTCCCGTCCCTGCTCCAGGGCATAGCGGGCTGTAATCAGAGAGCCACTCTTGATAGCAGCCTCAAGCACCAGCACGCCCTGGCTCATGCCGCTGATAATCCGGTTACGTTGGGGAAAGTGCCAGGCTTCCGGCGCTGAACCCAGGGGAAATTCTGAAACAATGGCGCCCTGTTCAAGTAGTTTCTCCGCCAGCCCCCTGTTGCGTTTTGGATATAACTGATCTATCCCGCTGCCCAGTACAGCAACACTGCTGCCACCAGCCTGCATAGCGCCAACATGACTTTCTGTATCAACTCCCAGGGCCATGCCACTGCATATGACAAAATTCGCCTGACTTGATTCAGTGGCCAGATGCCTTGCCAGGGCCCGGCCCCCCGGGGTTGGTTTTCGACTGCCGACCATGGCCAGTTGAGGCATGTTAAGTATTGTCGGCGAGCCCTGAACATAGAGCAGAGGTGGTGGGTCAGGGATTGCTTTAAGCAGGGCAGGATATTCGGCACAATCCAGAGTGAGAATATGGCAGTCTTCCTGCTGACGCCAGGCTAATGCACGCTGCACTTTTTCTTTGACTTGTTTTGATCTCGCAAGCTGGCGGCAGGCTGCAGTAAATTTATCAGCGTCACCGCCTTGCCGGTGCTTACCGGAAAACGAAAAGTCTGCTTTGAGAAAATCAGGCGGGGAGGTTTTGTTTTCCAGCAAGGCATAAAACAGTTTTGCTGATACCCCGGGGGTCATGCTGAGGCTAAGCCATGCGGCTAGATTCTGGTCCTGCATCCTGATCGTCCATGATCATAAAAGATAAAAGTATAAAACCCTAGGGCGTGATCACCTTGTCACTCAATGAGACCGGCAATCCACTGCTCAGTACCAGGGCAAAGCTGTGACCTTCAAACACTTTGTAGATTAGTATCCTTCCGTAGATCTCGCCACTGAAAGTCAGAGTTTCTGCAGGTGGGGACAAACGCAGCGGTTGTCGTTGCACCGGTTCTTCAATCAGGTAATCCGGCTTTTGCAGCGAAAGCAGGTTGCCGGTTTCTATATTGTCATTCAGCCCCAGATTAACAATGACTGTGGAATATTTGCCGCCAATATTGCGTCCGAAATTTATATCCACAATCCGGGCGTTAACGTCAAAGTCCGGCGCCACCGGGAAATACTGTGAGGCCAGCCTGAGAGACTCGCCAGCCACAAAATAATCACCAATGCGCACTTCCTGGACATTATTCTCGACTATCAGGGTAGCCGCACCATTGTTGTTTTCCAGCATGGTGGCACTGCCTACCAGCTCTGCTTCAATAGCAATTGCCTGACCGCTTTGCGGATCCAGGACTTCTCGGGTGGGGCGAACAATTTCATAGGTAGCTATGCTTTCATCCCATGCCCCACTGGCAAAAATGACGTCGTTTTCACTGGAGAACTGGGTATCACTGCGGGAACCGATAACTGTTGGTGCATTATCCAGTTCGTTCAGGCCGATAATTCGGTTCCGGCTCAGGTAGGAGCTCATGGATTCGAGTGAAATAGCGGGAATCGGGCTCAGCAGGGCTTCGCGTCTGACTCGCGGCGAGAGGGTGACAACCGGCAACTGTGTATTGTTGATATCCGATCTGTCCGGGTCGCCAGCCAGGGCATTTCCACCTCGCTGAACAGTCACACGGGGCTGGCCATCCTGGTAATACATCACAATGCTGTCACCAGGATAAATCAGGTCAGGATTGCGAATTTGCGGATTAAGCTGCCAGATTTCTGGCCACAACCAGGGTTCTTCGAGGAAAACGCCGGCAATGTCCCATAATGTGTCGCCTTCGACTACGACATAGCGATCAGGCGAATCTTCACGAATGGTAATGACATCACCCTGCTGGGCCTGTGCAGGCAACAGCGCAAGCAGAAACGACAGCACTAATACCAGCAAAAGGGCCGTGGTACTGAAACTCTTGAAGTGAGTGTTGGGCATCCTCAACCTCTTTATTACTCTGGACTGAAAAGAATCATCGGTGAAACGCGACCCTTTCAGCTAAGCATATTTGCGACATATTACCAATAAGTATTGGAATTATATACGCTTAGCCAGCTTTTTTTAGGTAAATTGTGACCTGCTTTTAGCTTGCTGCCCTTGAAGCTCTGGCAAATCGCCCCGACATAGCCTATAACTGGCGCCAATTGCCCATTGCGGCTACCATATGTCTTATGAGTTTGCTTGAAATACTAGAATACCCTGACCCCCGTCTGAGAAAGAAAGCGCTGGCAGTAAGCGGCGTTGATGATGAGCTGCGCCAGACCATCGATGACATGTTTGAAACCATGTATGCCGCCTCCGGTATCGGTCTTGCTGCCACGCAGGTTAATATCCAGAAACGCCTGCTGGTGATTGATATTGCCGATGAAGACGAGCAACGTCAGCCTCTGGTCTTTATCAATCCTGAAATTGAAGTGCTGGATCCTGAACCGCACCGGCATGAGGAAGGCTGCCTTTCGGTTCCTGGCTACTTTGAATTTGTTGAGCGCCCACGTAAAGTCCGGGTCAATGCCCTTGACCGTAACGGAGAAGCTTTTGAGATGGTGGCCGAGGGGCTTCTGGCAGTCTGCATACAACATGAAGTTGACCATCTTGATGGCAAACTATTTGTTGATTATCTTTCCGTCCTCAAACGCCAGCGTATAAAAACCAAACTGGAAAAAGAGCAGCGGCAGAACCTGTCAGCCTGAACATTAACCCGGAAACTCGCCGATTATGGAAAAGCCTGCACTGAAAATCGGCTTTGCCGGTACCCCTGATTTTGCTGCCAGCCACCTTCAGGCACTTTTGGACGCAGACCAGAATATTGCTGTGGTTTACACACAGCCAGACCGGCCAGCTGGTAGAGGCAAACAGGACCAGGCCAGCCCGGTCAAAAAACTGGCCAGGCAATATGATCTGCCAATACGACAGCCTGCGAGCCTGAAAAATGAAGATGTTCAGCTCGATATGGCTGGCTTGCAACTCGATGTGTTGATCGTTGTTGCCTATGGCCTGTTGCTGCCGCCGGAAATTCTGGGTATTCCGAAACATGGCTGTATTAATGTTCATGCTTCACTTTTGCCACGCTGGCGCGGCGCCGCTCCGATTGAACACGCTATCCTGGCCGGTGATAAACAAAGTGGTGTAACGATCATGCAAATGGATGCCGGTCTGGATACCGGCGACATTTTGCTCAGCCTCTCCACTTCAATAACTGATGAGGATAACGCTGCCACTCTGACAGCAAAACTGATTGAGCTTGGACAACAGGGCCTGCTGAAAGTCCTGCAACAAATACAAAGAGGGACACTTGACCCTGTAAAGCAAAACGATTCGCTGAGCACTTATGCTGGCAAGTTGGGCAAACAGGATTCTGTCATCGACTGGGACAGGCCGGCCAGGGAAATTCTGCTACAGATAAATGCCCTGTATCCTCGCGCACCGGCCAGCTTTTTATATCGTGATCAGCGTATTCGAGTCATTCAGGCTGAATTATCAAATGAAAAAACTTCACAAAATCCCGGCACTATCTTACAGCTTGACAGGGATGCCATTAAAGTTTCCTGTGCTGATTCGGTTTTGTTGCTGCGGACAATTCAGCTGCCCGGCAAGTCCGCCATGGACATAGGCAGCTTCCTGAATGGTCGCCCGGATTTCTTTGTTGTTGGTGACTCTGTGAAAAACGACGCACCAAGTTGACTGTGACTGCTGACACAACAAGATTACAGGCTGTCAGTATTGTCTCTGCACTGCGCGCCAATAATGGCTCACTAAGCAGCCTGCTGGAACCTTATCGCAAACAAAATTCGCCCGAGCAGCAGGCTCTGTTACAGGCAATCTGCTTCGGGGTTTGTCGCCACTATGAACAGCTGCTTTATCTGAGTACGCAATTCCTGAAAAAACCACTGCGTAAAAAGGACGAGGATATAAGCTGTCTGATGTTGATTGGCATTTATCAGCTGCTTTACATGAATATGCCGGATTATGCTGTGGTCAATGAATGTGTCGAAAGTTGCCGCAAACTCAAAAAAAACTGGGCAAAAAATTTGTTGAATGCTGTCCTGCGTTCCGTACAACGTGAAGGGCAGGAACTGCTGGACTCTGCACAGTCTGAACCGTCTATTCATTACTCACATCCACAATGGCTTATCAGGCAGCTGGCTGCAGACTGGCCTGAAGACTATTTGCAGATACTTGAAGCAAATAATATTCAGGGGCCGATGACACTCAGGGTTAATCAGCTCTTAACTTCCCGGCAGGATTATCTTCAGGTCCTTGCAAGCAAAAGCATTTCAGCTCACCCTGGCGTAATTTGTGACAGCGCTGTGATACTGGAACAGGCCTGCGATGTTAACGCTTTACCCGGTTTTTCTGCAGGCCTGGTGTCGGTTCAGGACGAAGCATCCCAGGTGGCCGCACAAATTCTGCAAGTCCGGAATTCAGACCGGGTTCTGGATGCCTGTGCCGCTCCGGGCGGTAAAAGTTGTGCCATTCTCGAATATGCACCAGAGGCTCAGCTGCTGGCGCTTGATAATAGCCAGAGCCGCCTGGACAAAGTCAGGGAAAATCTGCAGCGCATCGGTTTACGTGCAGAACTGTTATGTGCAGACCTCCTGCATCAGGCCGGCCAATGGCGCAGGCAGGAGCTGTTTTTTGATCGTATTCTGCTGGATGTGCCCTGTTCCGCCACAGGTGTTATTCGGCGCCACCCCGATATCAAACTTCTGCGCCAGCCTGATGATATTGAAAAGCTTAAAGTGCTGCAGCAGGCCATGCTACTTGAATGCTGGCCCTTGCTTAAGCCCGGCGGCAAACTGCTGTACACAAGTTGCTCCCTGCTTCAGGCTGAAAACAATCAGCAGATTCAGGCTTTTTTACACAACACTCCGGATGCTGCCGAATTGGATATCAATCTTGCCTGGGGCCATAAACTGAATCACGGCAGACAGCTCTTCCCAAGCCCGGGAGCACATGATGGTTTTTACTATGCTTTGCTACAAAAGTGCTAGAATAGACTGATATCCGCACAGCTTGCATTTACCTGAATCGAAAGCTATGGATCATTAATGAAAATAATCATTCTCGGAGCCAACAAGGTTGGTGCTTCACTGGCAGAAAACCTGGCCAAGGAAGACAACGATATAACCGTTGTTGACTCGAACGAAGTACTGTTAAGGGAGTTGAAGGACCGACTGGATATTGGCACCTCTCAGGGCCAACCCTCGTTTCCCGATGTACTTGCCAATGCCGGTGCCAAGGATGCCGACATGCTGATTGCGGTAACCGACAGTGATGAGATCAACCTGGTAGCCTGTCAGGTTGCATTCAGCCTGTTTCGCACCCCGAAAAAAATCTGCCGCCTGCGTGCCAATTCTTATGTCAATTCTCCCAAGCTGTTTTCTCCGGAAGCAATTCCTATCGATGTTGTCATCAGCCCCGAGGAAATAGCCTCGCATTACATAAAAAGCCTGCTTGAATTACCCGGAGCGCTGCAGGTCATGGATTTTGCCGAAGGTAGGGTTCAGCTGGTAGCCGTTCAGGCAGAACATGAAGGGCCGCTAATCAATCAGGAAATCAAGACCCTGCGTGAGCATATGCCCAATGTAGACACCCGGGTTGCCGCAATCTTTCGCCAGAACCGGCCAATAATGCCGCAGGGTAACACCATTATTGAACGGGACGATGAAGTCTTTTTTATTGCGGCCAAGGAAAATATCCGTTCCGTCATGAGTGAAATGCGTAAGGTCGACAAACCCTATAAACGCATAATTATTGCTGGCGGAGGCAACATCGGCTCTCGCCTGGCTGCTGCCGTAGAGAAACAGTACCGAACCAAATTGCTGGAAATAAATCCGGAACGTTGCGAAGCTCTCGCCGAGAGTCTGCAACATACCACTATCCTTCATGCTGATGCGTCCCATCGGGATGTCCTGCTGGAAGAAGGTATTGATTCAGCCGATGTTTTTCTGGCTCTGACCAATAATGACGAAGCCAATATCATGTCATCCCTGCTGGCCAAACGTCTTGGCGCCGGTAAAGTCATGACCCTGATTGCCAATCCTGCCTATGTGGACCTGGTCCAGGGCGGCGAAATTGATATCGCCATTTCTCCGCAACAGGCAACCATCGGCAGTTTGCTGACCCATGTCCGCCGCGGCGATATCGTCAATGTACATTCATTGCGCCGCGGTGCAGCAGAAGCCATTGAAGTGATCGCTCATGGTGATAAGTCCACCTCCAAAGTGGTTGGCAACGCCATAGAAAAAATTGATTTACCCGAAGGGACAACTATCGGCGCAATTGTACGTGACGACAAGGTGCTGATTGCGCATGACGATATCGTTATTCAGACCGATGACCATGTCATTCTGTTTTTGGTGGACAAACGCAAAATTCCGGAAGTTGAAGCCCTGTTCCAGGTAAGCTTCACTTTCTTCTAGGCGGCTTGCTGCAACGATGCACTTTATCATCATACTAAGAATTCTCGGCATCCTGCTGATGCTGTTCAGTCTGACTCTTGCGCCTCCCATCGCAATATCCTTTCTGTATAACGACGGCACCAGTACCGGTTTCATCATTGCCTTTTTGATTACTTTCTTCTGCGGATTGACCTTCTGGATTCCCAGCCGTAAGAACAGGGCTGACCTGCGAACCCGGGACTGCTTTCTAATCGTGACACTGTTCTGGACGGTACTGGGTTCTTTCGGCAGCATTCCTTTTCTGGCCACGGAAAGTCTGCAAATGTCATTTACAGATGCCGTATTTGAATCGGTATCCGGCCTCACCACTACCGGAGCCACTGTACTGTCAGGGCTTGACCAGTTACCCAAAACCATTTTGTATTACCGGCAACAACTTCAATGGCTGGGCGGTATGGGAATTATTGCTATCGCCGTTGCCATTCTGCCGATGCTTGGAATCGGTGGTATGCAGCTATACAAAGCTGAAAGTCCGGGACCGGTTAAAGATAATAAACTGCTTCCACGCGTCACCGAAACGGCCAAGGCCCTGTTGTTTTTATATGTTTCCCTGACCGTGCTTTGTGCTCTGGCCTATTATTTTGCCGGGATGGATGCCTTTGATGCCATCGGTCACAGTTATGCCACTATCGCCATCGGCGGGTTTTCTACCCATGATGCCAGTATCGCCTATTTCCAGAATCCGACGATCGAAATTATTGCCACTTTCTTTATGGTAATTGCCGGTATCAACTTCGCCCTGCATTTTCTTGCTATTCGCTCACGCAGCCTGAAAAGTTACTGGCCTGATACCGAATTGCGTTTTTATTTGATGATGCTGCTTACCATATCTGTCATTACAGTGATTTTCCTGACTTTATCCGGCACCTATGAATTCGACACCGCACTGGTCAAAGGTGTTTTTGGCGTTGTTTCCATCAGCACCACTACCGGTTTTACTTCGGCTGACTTCAGTACCTGGCCGACCTTTCTGCCCTTTTTGCTGTTTTATATGGCAATTATCGGGGCCTGTGCCGGTTCAACCGGTGGCGGGATGAAGGTTATCCGCATTGTGCTGATTATCAAACAGGGCTTTCGTGAATTAAAACGCCTGATTCACCCAAATGCGGTCATTCCGATCAAGCTGGGCCATACCAAGGTGCCCGATCGGGTAATTGAATCAGTCTGGGGCTTTTTCTCGGTTTATGTCATGGCCTACATGATAATGCTGCTGGCTCTGCTGGCCACCGGCCTGGACATTACTACCGCTTTTACCGCGGTCGGTGCCAGCATTAATAACCTTGGCCCTGGCCTGGGGGAAGTTTCACAAACCTATGGCTCAATGCCAACCTCGAGCAAATGGATACTCTGTCTGGGTATGCTGTTGGGTCGGCTGGAAGTCTTTACCCTGCTGGTACTATTAACACCCCACTTCTGGCGCGACTAGATTATCTGCTATAGGGTTCAAAAATCCCTTCAGGCTGATAACGAAAGCGTTTGTATTCCCACTGATACTGTTCCGGGGCATCATTGATAGCCAGTTCAACCGTCCGATTCAGAGCTGCCAGAGCTTTTGGCATATGCTCAGCATATATATCGATGTCCGGCTGTCTGAAGACTATCCTGAAACCACCCTCAACTCGTAAGGCATAGCACAGCAGCGCGAGTGCGCCGGTTTTCTGCAACAGGCGCGGGATCAAGGTCATGGTATAGGCTTGCTGGGTAAAAAAAGGCGCAAATTCACCGCCTCCGGGGCCCGGTATTTGATCCGGAAGTATGCCAGTCATCTCGCCTATCTTGAGCGCTTTCAGCACTGCCGCCACGCCCTTGCTGTTGGCCGGATACAAGGCTGCACCGCCACGCTTCCTGGCCAGGTAAACCAGTTTGTCCAGCTGCGCCTGTTTGGGCGGCAGATAAAGCTGGCTGCATGGTCCCAGGGTGCTGAGGTAGAGCCCGATCAATTCCCAGTTGCCGTGATGCGGCCCAATCAGAATCACTCCTTTGCCCGCTTCACGGGCTTTTTCCAGCAGGTCGCCCCCTTCAACATCAATAATCCTGCCCATTATCCTTTCCACTGGCCATAGCCACACGGCTCCGGTTTCAGCCATGGCCATGCCGGTATTAATTAAACTGAGGCGGCATAATTGCTCCCGGTCCTGTTCCGACAAGTCCGGGTAGCAAAGGCGCAAATTGGTCCGAGTAGTGTGGTAGGAACGGGTTTTAAGATGATAGGCGCATATTCCCAGAATTTTGCCAATATTTCTCGCCATTTCAAGTGAGAATAAAGACATTACATGGATAAATATTATGCTGATTCGGGCTTTCAACTGTCAGAATTGCCTTAAAACGATGAACGGCCTGATGAAGGATACTCGTTAAGCCATCTCGCAGCCAAGTTTATTCTCGCCATTAGGCTCAGATTTTAGGATAATTGCGGCCTTTCGGCCCACTCCGGACCAACAACGCCTAAGGATGTCGTTTTGACCGAGACAACTCATGTCGACACTTCTACATTTCAGGGATTAATCCTGGCTCTCCAGCAGTTCTGGGCTGAGCAGGGCTGCGTCATTGTTCAACCGCTTGATCTGGAAGTTGGCGCGGGGACTTTTCATCCTGCAACTTTTTTACGGGCTATCGGTCCGGAAAACTGGTACAGCGCTTATGTACAGCCCTGTCGACGGCCGACCGACGGCCGCTATGGTGAAAACCCAATGCGCCTGCAGCATTATTATCAGTTTCAGGTCTTGTTGAAACCGTCACCCGCAAACATTCAGGAACTGTATCTAAAATCTCTAAAACACATCGGAATTGACGCTAAAATTCACGATATCCGCTTTGTAGAAGATAATTGGGAGTCACCGACGCTGGGCGCCTGGGGGCTTGGCTGGGAGGTTTGGCTCAATGGCATGGAAATCACCCAGTTTACCTATTTTCAGCAGGTTGGCGGTCTGGAATGCTTCCCGGTTAGCGGTGAAATAACCTATGGTCTTGAAAGACTGGCAATGTATCTGCAGGCAAAAGATTCGGTTTTCGACCTGGTCTGGGCTGACACCCCTGGCGGCAAGACCACCTACGGCGATGTGTTTCATCAGAATGAAGTTGAAATGTCAGCCTTCAATTTTGAACAGGCAGATGTCGACACCCTGTTCACAAATTTTGATGCCTGTGAAAGCCAGTGTCAGAATTTGATTGCCAACAAGCTGGTATTGCCTGCTTATGAGATGGTGTTGAAAGCTTCTCACTATTTCAACCTGCTGGATGCCCGTTCAGCCATTTCAGTCACTGAACGGCAGCGTTTTATTTTGCGCGTCAGATCACTGGCCCGGGAAGTAGCTCAGGCATATTTTGCATCCCGGGGCAGGCTCGGCTTTCCCCTGGCCAGCGAAGAGCTTCGCAAGCAGGCTCTTGAGCAGTTCAAAAACAGTGAGGAGCAGTAAGCCATGTCGAATCAGGATTTGCTGATTGAAATCGGCACTGAAGAACTTCCGCCTAAAGCATTGCTCTCACTTTCCAGGGCATTCGAAGATGAAATGGCCGCACGGCTTGAAAAGGCCAGGCTGACTTTCAAGGAAATCCAGAGCTTTGCCACACCACGCCGACTGGCATTGAAAATACTGCAGCTTGCCGACTCACAAGAAGCCAGTGAAATAGAACGCTTTGGCCCGGCAATAAAGGCAGCCTATGATGACCAGGGCAAACCGACCAAAGCTGCCGAAGGCTTTGCACGTTCCTGTGGTGTTGAAGTCGCTGCTCTGAAAGAAAGGAATGATGGCAAAGTCACCAAGTTGTTTTATTCGGCAACTCAGCCAGGCGATGAAAGCAGCAATATAATTCCGGATTTAATCACTCAGGCACTAGCCGCCTTACCCATCCCCAAACGCATGCGCTGGGGAAGTTCACGAGAAGAATTCGTTCGCCCGGTACACTGGTTTATATTGTTATTCGGTGACAGGGTAATCTCTGCAAAAGTCCTTGGCCTGGAAAGCTCCAAGCAGACCTATGGCCACCGTTTTTTAAGCCCTGAGCCAATCACTATAAATTCTGTCGCTGATTACCCGGGACTCTTGCGCGAGCAGGGCATGGTTGAAGCATCTTTCAATAAACGTATGGAAACAATCAGAGAGTTGGTATTGCAGGAGGCCAATGCACTGTCAGCAGATGTCATAATCGATGAAGCATTACTTGAAGAAGTTACCGCCCTGGTTGAGTGGCCGGTCGCATTAACCGGAAACTTTGACAAGGCTTTCCTGCAGGTACCTAAAGAAGCCCTGATCTCTTCACTCACCAAACATCAGAAATGTTTTTATCTGCTTGATAAGCACGGAAACCTGCTTCCGCATTTTATAACTATCAGCAATATCATCAGTAAGGATCCAGCCGAAGTTATCAAGGGCAATGAAAGAGTCATTGGGCCAAGACTGGCGGATGCTGCTTTCTTTTTTGATCAGGATAAAAAGCTTAGCCTGGAATCCAGAATTCCCGAACTGAAAAAAGTTATTTTCCAGAACAAACTTGGTTCCGTATTTGATAAATCAGAGCGAGTAAGGCAGCTGTCCGTTTATCTGGCAAAACAGTTGAATGTCGATGAACATGAAGTTTCACGAGCAGCGGCACTATCCAAGTGTGATTTATTAAGCCTGATGGTTGGTGAGTTTGCCGATCTGCAGGGTATCATGGGTGAGTACTATGCCGCTCATGACGGAGAACCCGAACAGGTTGCCCGGGCCATACGTGAACAATACCTGCCACGTTTTTCCGGCGATGAACTGCCACAATCAAGCAGTGGTTTGATACTGGCACTTGCAGATCGCCTGGATACCATTTGTGGTTTGTTCGGCATTGGTCAACCTCCTACCGGCTCCAAAGATCCTTTTGCTCTACGCCGTTCGGCTCTGGGGGTTTTACGCATTTTACTGGAAAAAGGCCTGCGCCTGGATTTATCTGCCTGCATCCAGCATTCGATCTCAACTTTCAGCGATCTTCCTGAAAACCCTAAACTCCAGCAGTCTGTTGTAGACTTTATCTATGATCGCCTTCGCGCCTACTATTCAGATCAGGGTATACAGACCCGCTGTTTCCAGGCTGTTGATGCGGTTCGTTCTTGCGTACCACTGGATTTTGATCTGCGCGTACGGGCTGTCAATCATTTTATAAGTCTACCCGAAGCAGAAGCTCTTGCTGCTTCCAACAAGCGCGTCGCCAATATTCTGGCCAAACTGGATCAGGAACCTGGAGCAACAGTCAAACCAGAACTTTTACATGAAGCTCCCGAGAAGGAACTTTATGACAGCTTGCTTGCTGTCCAGGAAGAAAGCCGGCCCCTTATCGCCAACAACCAGTTTCAGGAAAGCCTTGAGAGTATGGCCAGCCTGCAGAAACCTCTGGACCATTTTTTTGATTCTGTAATGGTTAATGCCGAGGATGAAAATATTCGCCATAATCGGCAAGCCCTTTTGTTACAGGTAAGAACCCTGTTCTTACAGATAGCGGATATTTCTTTTTTGCAAGTTTCCTGAGATGTCCAATTCCCTGGTCATACTTGATCGTGACGGAGTTATTAATTATGACTCCGATTCCTATATCAAATCGCCAGATGAATGGCAGGCAATCCCCGGAAGTATTGAAGCAATCGCCAGACTTTCCAGGGCCGGCAAAATTATCTGTGTGGCAACCAATCAGTCCGGTCTGGCCAGGGGCTTGTTTGATGAAATTACCCTGGCGAATATACATGCCTATATGTCTCATCTGGTAGAAGAAGCCGGCGGTCAAATTGACGCCATCTTTTTCTGTCCTCATGGCCCCGATGACGGGTGTCATTGCCGCAAACCGGAAACCGGCATGCTGGAACAGATTAAATCGGAGTTTGGCCTTGAGCTTAAAGGGAGTTATTTTGTTGGTGACAGCGAAAAAGATATCGATGCCGCATTAACCTGTGACTGTCAGCCAATACTGGTACGCACAGGCAATGGCAGGCTCACCGAACAGAATTTAGACTCTGACAAGAAGCAAAAAGTTCTGATTACTGATACTCTGAATTCCGCAGCTGAAATTATTCTGGGCTGACATGCTGATCATTTTCGCGCTCAGGTCTTTGCTTTTTTATCTCGGGTTTTACAGCTCTTTGCTTATTTATGCCTGTCTTTGTTTGATTATTGGCCCTTTTCTCACTTTACCCCAACGCTATCCTTTCTTTTTATGCTGGAATCACTTTGTCGTATTCTGGTTAAAATTCAGCTGTGGAATTCGGGTAAAAATTAACGGCAGGGAAAATATTCCCAATGAAGCAATCGTCATCGTCAGTAACCATCAGAGCCCCTGGGAAACCATTTATCTGTATATAGTATTTAATCCGGTCTCGGCTATTTTAAAACGAGAACTACTGTCAATACCGTTTTTTGGCTGGGCCCTCTCACTACTAAAACCTATCGCCATTGATCGCAAGCGAAAATTCAGGGCCAGGAACCAGTTGTTACAACAGGGCAAGGAAAAGCTGTCCTCCGGCATTTCAGTATTAATTTTTCCGGAAGGTACCAGGGTTTCCCCGGGAGTACACAAACCCTACCAGACTGGCGGTTCAGCTCTGGCTATTGAAGAAGGGGTTAAAATTTTACCTGTTGCCCATGATGCCGGTCATTACTGGCCCAGTGGAAAATTTCTCAAAAAACCTGGCACCATCAGGCTTGTTATAGGCCAGGCACTTGATTCACAGGGCAGGGAAGTCAGGGAATTAAACCAGGAAATTGAACAGTGGATACGGCAGGCACTTTAGGCGAGCATCAATCGATTAGCGTTAACATATGCATAACATATGTCAATAGCTGCCAAAATCAGATCCTGGCTTTAAACATCGAGATTTGAAACGTTCAGGGCATTACTTTCTATAAAGTCACGCCGTGGCTCCACCTGATCACCCATCAAGGTTGAGAACAGCTGGTCGGTCGCCATAGCATCTTCAATTGTTACCCGGGACATTCTACGGAAAGTTGGATCCATGGTGGTTTCCCAGAGTTGTTCCGGATTCATTTCACCAAGTCCTTTATAGCGCTGTAAATAATGGCCCTTCATGGCGTCTGCCATCAGCCAGTCCAGGGCCTCTTTAAAGGAAGATACTTCCTGTCTTTTTTCACTGCGCTGAATATAGGCGCCTTCCTCTATCAGGCCTTCCAGCGTCTCACCCATTTCATAAATTTCCTTATAATCCAATGACTTAAAGAACTCCGGGGTCATCGCAACCTTACGTTTTACACCGTGAATTGTTGAGGTAATCAACGGTTCATAGATTTTTTCTTCATCGTCATATTTGGTTGTAAAGACATACAGTGCGCCGGTCTGGTTGACCTTGGCCACCATACCCTGCAATTCTTCCAGCCAGGCCTGTACATCCTGCTCCGAAGACATCGCCGCCAGTGGCAATTGGCGCAGATCCAGCAGTGCCTGCAGGACATCAATCGGGTAATACTGTGACAGGCGCTTGATAATTTTCTGTACCTTACGGTACTTACTTACCAGTTCTTCCATGGCTTCTGTACTAAGTCCCGGGGCATCAGCACTGACATGCAGGCTGGCTCCATCCAGCGCAACCTGTATCTGGTATTGTGCCAGCTCTTCATCATCCTTGAGGTATTGTTCCTGTTTTCCCTTGCGAATTTTATAAAGCGGCGGCTGGGCAATAAATACGTGGCCACGTTCAATCAGCTCACGCATTTGCCGGAAAAAGAAAGTCAGCAACAGGGTGCGAATATGAGATCCATCCACGTCTGCATCCGTCATAATGATAATGCTGTGGTAACGCAGGGCGTCCGGATTAAACTCTTCACCGCCAATACCACAGCCCAGGGCCTTGATTAAAGTGCCGATCTCCGCAGAACTAAGCATTTTGTCAAAGCGGGCCTTTTCAACATTGAGGATTTTTCCTTTTAAGGGTAAAACCGCCTGGTTCTTGCGGTTTCTACCCTGTTTGGCAGAACCACCCGCAGAATCACCCTCTACGATGTATATTTCAGAGAGCGCCGGGTCTTTTTCCTGGCAATCTGCCAGTTTTCCAGGCAAACCAGCAACATCCAGGGCTCCTTTGCGGCGTGTCATTTCACGCGCTTTGCGCGCAGCCTCGCGGGCCCTGGCTGCATCCAGCATTTTGTTTACGATACTTTTCGCTTCCTGCGGGTTTTCCAGTAGATAGTCCGCAAAATATTTACCCATTTCCTGCTCGACTGCCGTTTTGACTTCGGAGGACACCAGTTTGTCCTTGGTCTGGGAGGAAAATTTCGGATCTGGCACCTTAACTGAAATAATGGCCGTCAGCCCCTCGCGTGCATCATCACCGGAGGTAGTGATTTCCTTACCACGCTTGTTCTCTAATTCCTTGTCGATATAGGACTTCAACACCCGGGTCAACGCACTACGAAAGCCCGCCAGGTGAGTCCCGCCATCACGTTGAGGAATATTATTTGTGTAAGGGTATATATTTTCCTGGTAGCCGTCATTCCACTGCATGGCAACTTCAATGCCGATGCCGTCATCCGTATCAGACGAAAAATGAAAGACTTTGTTGATTCCGGTTTTATTCTGGTTCAGATAATCAACAAATGCCTGCAAGCCTCCGTCATACTTGAAACGTTCCTGTTTCTCCGTACGCTCATCCAGGAGCTCAATACAGACCCCTGCATTCAGAAAGGCCAGTTCGCGAAGTTTTTTCGCCAGAATATCGTACTGAAACTCAATATTTGTGAATGTTCCTATTGAGGGTTTGAAGTGACAGGTTGTTCCGCTGGTCTCCGTCTCACCAACGACCTTAATAGGCTCTTCCGGGACCCCGTGATGGTAAATTTGCTCGTGAATTTTGCCTTCGCGGTGAATCGTAAGCTTGAGATTGGAGGAGAGGGCATTTACAACAGAGACGCCCACCCCGTGCAGACCGCCCGAAACCTTGTAAGAGTTATCATCAAACTTGCCCCCGGCATGCAGGACCGTCATGATCACTTCTGCAGCAGAAACGCCTTCTTCATGGATTTCAGTCGGAATACCTCGTCCATTATCTGAGACACTGACAGTTTCATCGCTATGTATGATGACCTTGATCAGGTCGCAATGACCAGCCAGTGCTTCATCGATAGAGTTATCAACCAGCTCAAAAACCATGTGGTGAAGGCCAGTACCATCATCGGTATCACCAATATACATCCCTGGTCGTTTTCTGACAGCATCAAGCCCCTTGAGCACCTTGATGCTGGATGAGTTATAACTGTTTTCTTCTTCCATCTCTATACCTATTAAAGCCTGTCTCCAACACTGCCATTAACCCTTGTCCGAGGCAATATCCGCAGTGATATTCTCAGGCGTAATTTTACCATGTTTCACGTGAAACAGCCGCATTTCTTTACAGTTTTTCAGGGCTTTAAGCAACTGATTAAGCTCTATTCCTGTCACGAATACCTGCTCACCACTTTGCTCGAGCAAACTGAGTATTTTAGCCCGATTGCTGGCATCCAGCTCGGCCGGCAGGTCATCAATAAGAAACAGGCATTTACGCCCTGTTTCTTCTGTGTAAAGTTCCGCCTGGGAAAGCTTCAGAGCCAGCACCAGAAGTTTTTCCTGCCCCCGGGATAATAGTTCTGCAGCCGGCGAACCCCGACTGCTTATTTTTAGGTCAGCCCGATGGGGGCCATAACTGGTATGCCCGTAACGCCGGTCCTGATCCAGGCGCTCTTCCAGCACCTTTCCCAGAGCGCTTTCCTCATCCCAGCCTTTCTCATAGACAAGGTCTATTCCTGCCTCGGGCAGTAACAGGTTCAGGGCTTGTTGCAGGACGGGTAAAAGACTCTCGACGTAAGCCTGCCTGAAAACATGTACTTCTTCAGCATGGCGGCAAAACTCCAGCGTCCAGGGCGCGATTTGATCCGGGCTGATGTTTTTTTCTTTGAGTAATGAGTTGCGATTGCTCAGCGCCCGCTGCATTTGTTGCCAGCTTTGAATAAACTGATGTTCCACGTGGAACACTCCCCAATCTAAAAAAGAACGCCTGACCCCAGGGCCGCCTTCAATAATTTTAAAAGTGTCGGAGTTGAGTAGTTGAATGGGAAGCCTGGCGGCGAGCTCTGCCTGATTTTTAATTTTATTGGCATTGATTTTTGCGTGCTGCTCGCCGACTGTGCTGCGACTGAAACCTATACCGGTTTTATCATCCAGATCTGCATGAATAACACATTCATCAAGCCCTAACTGAATGAGCGGGGCGCGGCTTGAGCTGCGAAAGGATTTTGCCCGGCCCAGAAGGTAAACAGCTTCCAGCAAAGAGGTTTTGCCGCTGCCATTTTCACCATAGATAAGATTAAAGCCCGGAGAAAACTCAAGTTTGGCTGAGTCCAGATTTCGAAGACCGGAGAGCTTTAGTGTAATAATTTTCGGCATTAATCAAGCGCGGTGCCTGGCACTTTGTATGCGCCGAATACTGACATTTACAGACGCATCGGCATTACCACATAAAGTGTGTGGCTGCCATCATCCCCCTGTATCAGGGCGCTGCTGTTGGGGTCAGACATGATCAGCTGTACCGTATCGGTATCCAGTACAGATAATACGTCAACCAGATAGCTGACATTAAAGCCAATCTCAAAGGCCGCGCCGTCATACTCGACCTGAACTATCTCTTCCGCTTCTTCCTGTTCCGGATTATTGGCGAGGATTTTAATTTCATCCTTGTTCAACATCAGCCTTATCCCACGGAATTTTTCATTGGACAGGATAGCGGTTCGATTCAGAGACTGGCGTAACTGGTCACGATCAGCAATCAGTTTTTTGTCGCCGCCTTTTGGCAGGATTCTTTCCAGGTCCGGAAATTTGCCATCGACCAGTTTGGAGGTGAAAGTAAAGTTTGCTGTAGTTGCCCGAATATGGTTTGAGCCAATGGTAATAGAAACATCCTCAGTTCCTTCTCCCAGCAACCTGGCCAGCTCCAGAATGCCTTTTCGAGGAACAATTACCTGCATATCCGATGCTGCCGGTGTTTTCATGTCTTCCGTATCCATTGCCAGGCGGTGCCCATCACTGGCTACCACGCGAAGATAGTTAGGGCTTACTTCAAAAAGCATGCCGTTGAGGTAATAACGGACATCCTGCTGTGCCATGGCAAAACTGGTGCTGTCGAGCATCTGCTTGAGTCTTTCCTGGGCAACCTTGAATTCCAGGCTTTCAGCCGAGCCGTCGACACTTGGAAAATCAGAGGGGGGCAGGGTTGACAGGGTAAAACGGCTGCGTCCCGATCGGATTACCAACTTGTTGTCATCCAGCGCAAATTTCATTTCTGCATCGTCCGGTAATGATTTACAGATATCCATCAGCTTGCGTGCCGGGACAGTCACTTCACCACTTTCAGCTCCGGATTCAACTTCGACGCGACCAACCAGCTCAACTTCCAGATCCGTGCCTGTCATGGAAAGTTGCTGACCTTCCAGTACCAACAGAACATTGGATAAAACCGGCAGAGTCTGACGACGTTCTACAACACCGGTCACCAGTTGCAGAGGTTTTATTAAGGTTTCTCGGGATATTTGAAATTGCATGCTAGCTCTCTGTATTCAGGTTATCGGATAGTTAACTTGATAGCGATCTGAGTAAGTTCTGATAATCTTCGTTGATATCAGAAGATGATTTTTTCAGGTTATTAATGGTTCTGCAGGCGTGCAGGACGGTTGTATGATCCCGGTCACCATACATGGTGCCGATTTCCGGCAGACTGTGATTGGTCAGTTCCTTGGACAGGCACATTGCTATCTGTCGAGGCCGGGCAATTGAGCGGTTACGGCGTTTTGAAATCATATCCGTCAGCTTTATCTTGTAATACTCGGCTACCGTACGCTGTATATTATCAACACTGATCAGCTTGTTCTGGATAGCCAGTAAATCTTTCAGGGCCTCTTTAATAAGCGGAACACTAATATCGCTACCGGTAAACCGGGCATGAGCAATGACTTTTTTAAGTGCGCCTTCCAGTTCTCGCACATTGGAACGTAATTTCTGAGCCATGAACATGGCTTCCTGATTGGGCAAAAATACATTTTCACGATTTGCCTTGTTAATCAGGATTGCAGCCCGCGTTTCCAGTTCCGGCGGCTCGATCGCCACAGACAGGCCCCAGCCAAAGCGGGATTTTAACCTTTCCTCCAGGCCATTGATTTCACTATGATATTTGTCACAGGTCATGATGATCTGTCGGCCTGCTTCGAAGATGGCATTAAAAGTATGGAAAAACTCCTCCTGGGAGCGTTCTTTATTGGCAAAAAACTGAATATCATCAATCAGCAGCACATCCACCGAATGATAATAACGCTTGAATTCATTGATCGCATTCAGCTGCAGGGCAGAAACCATGCTCCCGACAAAAGTCTGGGAATGCAGATAGACTACATTGGCATCTGGATTCTGTTCCAGCAGGTGGTTGCCGATACTGTGCATCAGGTGGGTTTTACCCAGTCCCACTCCGCCATATATAAACAGGGGGTTATAGGCTTCTCCAGGATTATCAGCTACCTGTGCTGAAGCGGCCCTGGCTAACTGGTTCGATTTACCTTCTATAAAATTGTTAAAGGTATAACTTTTATTCAGCTCCCCTTTATAGCGCAAGCGGCCGCTGAGTTTACCCGGTGATGCTACCGGCTTGATGTTCCTGAGAGGACTTCGGTCTTCGCGCAGCCGGTTTAAAGACAACTCCGGAGTATTATCGGATTGTGTGCGGACAGCCTGAAAAGAATTTTTTGCCTTACTCTCCGGCCCTGTCGACAGGTGATCATAGCCCTCGTCCTGAGGCTGCACATTGCTCAGATCAGCCGTACTGACTGCGGACTCCATGCTGAACTTGCTGCCATCTGCTACCCCCAGCTCGAGCAGTGGCGGGCTTTGCACACTTAGCTCATTGAGTAATTCCTGTATGCGCTTGAGGAAATTATCCTTGATCCATTCCAGGACAAACTTGTTCGGTGCCAGCAGATAAAGCGTTTCTTTGCCGCTTTCCGGCTCGTTTTTATCAACAATGATTTTTAGTGGTCTTATCCAGGTATTAAACTGCTGGGCTGGGAGCTCATTTTTCAGGCAATAAATACACTTCTGCCATGTAGCTACAATCACGATGCTAAGGACTCCAAAGTCTGGTTTTTTATTATTTGGTTTTCACCAATTCTACTGAGACACAAGCACCTTATCCACATAAAAAGGAAAAAAACCCCTCTTTTTCATTGGTATTTTTTTTATTTAAATTCAATCAGTTAAACCCAAAGTACTGGAAAATCAAGGCTTATTTTTTATACTGCTTGCCTGTGTGCTTAAAGGATTTTCCTGTGTATAACTTGTGTAAAAGGTGTTGAGCTAAAATCTCCTTGCCGACATTTCTGAAAAACCTAATTTCCGGGTTTATTCCGGCCAACCGGAGCCACGGAACAGTCCAGAAAAACCCGGGGCCTGGCACCTCGCCTTTCTTGCTTTCCGGTGCTCAACCCATTAGAATCGCGGTCCCGATTTTAAGGGGGTTCAGGCACTCAGGCCTGCTTCCCCGATCAAAGCAGACGGAATAAAGAGAGAGTCATGAAACGTACATATCAGCCAAGCGTTCTCAAACGAGCCAGAACCCACGGCTTTCGCGCCAGAATGGCAACCAAGGGTGGCCGACAGGTCATTAACCGTCGACGTGCAAAAGGTCGGGCAAAGTTATCCGCCTGATCGCACTGCCTTGCTGTGTCGAAACCAAACTTTAGCCTTCAGTAAAACACGCGCATTGCCTGCCTGTTTTAGCCGGCCAGGGTTGTTCAACATACAGGAATGGTCAATGACAAAGCAGGGTTTTCCAAAAACCTCACGCCTCCTGAATGCTTCCCAATTCGGTCCGGTTTTTCGTCAAACTGACATCCGGGTTTCCACCAGCAACTTGCTTATTCTGGCCAGATTGACAGGAGAGCCCGCACGTTTGGGTATAGTGGTAGCAAAAAAACATATCAGGCTGGCAGTACAGCGCAATCGTATCAAACGCCTGATCAGAGAATCTTTTCGAATTCGCCGCCAAGAGTTTGCTACAATGGACCTCGTCGTTCTGGCGCGGCCTAAACTGGACGAACTGACAAATCAGCAAGTCTGCAGCCAACTGAATCAACTGTTTGATCGGCTGATTGCAAAATTTGTGCAACAGGCAAAATAAACTATGTCTCAAGCAAAGCCTTCAATCACCGCCCGCGGTCTGCTGAAACTGATTGCCATTTACCGGTATTTTATCAGCCCGCTACTTGGCGCCCATTGCCGCTATGCTCCGACCTGTTCCGCCTATACCCAGGAAGCAATCTGTAAACATGGCACTTTAAAAGGCAGCTGGCTCGGATTGAAAAGAATCTGTCGTTGTCATCCTTTATATGAGGGCGGATATGATCCGGTCCCTGATATCCCAGAACTGAAAAAGTAGTTTTCCATGGATCATACTCGTAACGCGCTCATCTTTGGTCTGGCTATTGTTTCTTATTTAATGCTGCTGGCCTGGAACGAAGATTACCCAACACAAACACAATCACAATCAGCCCAGCCTGTTGAGCAGATTATCCCACAGGCCGATCTGGATCTTCCCAGCACCAGTACGGTAAACCAGGGGGCGTCCGAAGATCTGCCACAGGTTCAGGATGCCGGTAGTGAACCGGCAGCAGCACCACTCACGCAAAATCTTTCCCTGATTTCAGTAAGCACACCTGTACATGAGGTTCTGATTGACCCAAGGGGCGGAGATATCGTCCGGCTTGCATTGCCACAATACCCTACCAGCCTGGAAACTCCTGATGACCCCTTTGTGCTGTTAAGCAACAACAGTAATCTGGTCTATGTTTCACAAAGTGGTTTGATCGGCACTAACGGGCCGGATGCCAGTGAAAATGGCCGGCCGGTATATCAATCCCGGCAAAACAACTACTCTCTTGAAACTGGTGAGCTAAGTGTTGATCTGTTTTACACCGATCCCAACGGGGTTGAGATCACCAAGCGCTTTACCTTTACCGCTGATGATTATCTGATAGATGTCCAGTACCTGATTGACAACCAGTCTGATTCAGCCTGGCGAGCCAACCTTTTTGGACAGGTCAAGCGTGACGCTTCTCCAGATCCAAGCAATCTTGATGGTTTCGGTATGCGCAGCTTCCTTGGTGCAACGCTGACCACACCAGACGACCCTTATAAGAAAGTCGAATTTGATGATATCGATGATGGTGGAACAACCGATATCGTTGAAGGTGGCTGGATCGGATTTTCCCAACACTATTTTCTTGGCAGCTGGATTCCTGAAAATAATATTACCCACACCTATACCACCCGCAAAAACAGTGCCGGTGAATATATTATGGGCTTCGTCAGTCCTTCAATTACTGTCCCCGCTCAATCCAGTCAAAGCATTGAGGCTGGATTCTGGGCTGGTCCTAAAGATCAGTATCGCCTTGCTGAAATTTCCGACAACCTGGACCTGACTATTGATTATGGTTTTCTCTGGTTTGTCGCTTCGCCAATATTCTGGCTCTTGACTGTAGTTAATAACTTCCTGGGTAATTATGGCTGGTCAATCATCGGCATGACCATCATTATCAAGGTCCTGTTTATGCCTTTATCCGCCAAAAGTTATCGCTCTATGGCTAAAATGAGACGCCTGGCACCTAAAATTACACAGCTGCGGGACCGTTATGGCGATGACAAACAAAAACTGATGCAGGCTCAGATGGATTTATGGAAAAAAGAAAAAGTAAATCCTTTTGGTGGCTGTTTGCCTATGCTTTTGCAGATGCCGGTTTTAATCGGAATTTACTGGGTATTGATGGAAAGTGTTGAATTACGTCAGGCATCTTTTGTGTTCTGGTATGATGATCTTTCTGCAATGGATCCGTTTTTCATTCTGCCGCTCATCATGGGCGCTTCCATGTATATTTCGCAATTAATGACGCCCATCACAACTGCAGATCCGATGCAGGCAAAAATCATGAAGTTTATGCCAGTAATATTTACTGTTTTCTTCCTCTGGTTTCCAGCCGGTTTGGTTTTATACTGGCTGGTCAGTAATGTCTTTAATATTATTCAGCAGTGGTACATCATTCGCAGTGTAAACAAATCCTACGAAAACAAAACTGCTTAACAGGCATGCCCTATCATGTCTCAGTCTGCTCCAGTTAATCCAGATACCATCTGTGCCATTGCGACTCCTAAAGGAATTGGCGGAGTCGGCATCATCAGAATCTCAGGCTCCCTGGTTAAATCAATTGCCGAATCAATCACCGGGTCTCTCCCTCCCCCCAGATATGCCCAGTTCTGTTCTTTCAGGAACAATGAGGGAGAAGTAATTGATCAGGGTATCTGTCTTTTTTTTCCGGGACCTGCTTCCTTTACCGGAGAAGACATACTGGAATTACAGGCTCATGGTGGTCCGGTAATTCTTGATCGTCTACAACAGGCTGCTCTTGATTCAGGAGCACGTCTTGCCCGTCCAGGAGAGTTTTCCGAACGCGCCTTTCTTAATAACAAAATTGACCTGACCCAGGCTGAAGCCATAGCCGATCTGATAGAAAGCCACACGCTTGAAGCTTCGCGATATGCGTTACGTTCTTTGCAGGGAGAATTTTCCAGGCTTATAAACCAGCTACTGGCCGCAATCATCGAATTAAGAGTATTTGTTGAAGCGGCCATTGATTTTCCAGAAGAAGAAATTGATTTTCTGCAATCCGGTGAAGTTAAGCAGAAACTTTCTGCCCTGCAGAAAAAACTGTCAGAAATTTTACAGCAGGCAAAAAGTGGTCGCGTGTTAAGAGAAGGCCTGTCAATTGTGATTATCGGTGAACCCAATGTCGGTAAATCCAGTCTGCTCAACCTGCTTAGTGGTCAATCAAGTGCAATCGTCACGGATATAGCGGGTACCACGCGCGATACGCTGCGGGAGTTGATTAACCTGGATGGTTTGCCAGTTCATGTTGTGGATACTGCCGGCCTCAGGGAAAGTGAAGACCTGGTTGAGCAGGAAGGAATAAAACGGGCCTGGCATGAAATCTCCCAGGCCGATCACATACTTTTGCTGGTGGATGCTTCATTGCAGCAGGACATTAAATCTGCCGTCTTCTGGCCTCAGTTAAAAAGTACGCTTGAGCTGGAAGCGAAAGTCACCTTGCTCAGGAATAAAATCGATCTTTGCGATGAGCAGCCACGCAGTTATTTTGATGAGTCACTGGGCCTGCACTGCATTCAGCTCTCCGCTTTGCACAAAGATGGCTTTGATTTACTTACTGAGCACCTTAAAAACGTCGCTGGCATCACCAATAAAGAAGAAGGGGGCTTTATTGCCCGGCGCCGGCACCTTGATGCTCTGCAACGGGCGGAACTTTCTTTGCTAACAGCCTATACACAGTTGACTCAGCACAATGCCGGTGAACTGCTGGCTGAGGATCTGCGGGAGGCACAGCAAGCCCTGTCTGAAATAACCGGTGAATTTTCCACAGATGACCTGCTCGGTGAAATCTTTTCTTCCTTCTGTATAGGAAAATAATGAGCAGGCAAAAGCTACAGCGGTACAGTTTGTGTATAAAGTCTCTTCCTGACTGTATTACTTTGTAGATAGTTTCTGAACAAAACCAGTTTGCCTGGTAAGCCCTGTTTTCATCCACAGCGGAAATACAGGCAATACATAGATAACGGGCAGGAAAACCTCAGCTTTCTCACAAAGTTATATATTGCCAAGCAATTGAAATTTGGCCGGAAAAGCGCTTTGTCCACAGTTTTTGGCGCGCTAATAGTAGTAATAACATTAGAATAATAATACTTTCTATATATATAACTACTTTATAATTTAAATAATAAGCTCTATAAATTTTCTAATAAAACCGTATACTTGGCGGCCCTTTTAAAGATCAAAGAAATAACCAGGGCCTGCAGCGTCCGCAGCAAGATCAAGAGAAATCAGTTATGCAAGACAGGTTTGATGTCATAGTTGTCGGAGGAGGTCACGCAGGCACAGAAGCTGCACTGGCTGCTGCGCGTATGGGCGTCTCAACCCTGTTGGTAAGCCATAACATCGAAACCCTCGGTCAGATGTCCTGTAATCCAGCCATAGGTGGTATCGGGAAAACCCATCTGGTAAAGGAAGTTGATGCCCTTGGTGGCGCTATGGCTCGTGCAACTGATCTTGCCGGTATTCAGTTTCGTACCCTGAATGCCAGTAAGGGCCCGGCAGTTCGTGCAACCCGCGCCCAGGCGGACAGGGTTCTGTACAAGGCGGCGATTCGTAAAATACTGGAAAATCAGCCCAATCTGCAGATTTTCCAGCAGGCCATTGATGACCTGATTATTGAGGGAGAACAGGTTCGCGGAGTGGTGACCCAGATGGGCCAACGTCTGTATGCGCCGCGGGTGGTGCTGACTACAGGAACCTTCCTGGGTGGTAAAATTCATATTGGCCAACAAAATTATGCTGGTGGCCGTGCCGGTGATGCCCCGGCAATTGCACTGGCAGATCGCCTGCGGGAATTGCCCTTTCGGGTCGGCAGGCTGAAAACCGGAACCCCGCCCAGAATAGATGCCCGCAGTGTGGATTTTTCAGTGATACAGGAACAACCGGGGGATCAACCACTGCCAGTCATGTCTTACCTGGGTTCTGCCGAACAGCACCCGCAGCAGATCAGCTGTTATATCACCGCTACCAATGAGCGCAGCCATGAAATTATTCGAGGTGGCCTGCAATACTCACCCATGTACAGCGGAGAAATTGAAGGGGTAGGGCCGCGTTACTGCCCGTCAATAGAGGACAAGGTTGTACGTTTTGCCGATCGCAACAGCCACCAGATTTTTGTTGAACCGGAAGGCCTGAACACCCATGAGCTGTATCCCAATGGTATTTCCACGAGTCTGCCTTTTGACGTGCAAAAGGAATTGATCGCCAGTATCAGGGGATTTGAAAAAGCCCATATTATTCGTCCGGGTTATGCCATTGAATATGATTATTTTGATCCACGGGATTTAAAATATTCACTGGAAACCCGGTTTATTGAAGGCCTGTATTTTGCCGGGCAGATCAATGGCACAACCGGTTATGAAGAAGCTGGCGCTCAGGGTTTGCTGGCAGGTATTAATGCAGCTCTGGCTGTGCAGAATAAGGAATACTGGAGTCCGGGCAGGGATCAGGCATATCTTGGTGTGCTGGTAGATGACCTGATTACCCAGGGCACCCAGGAACCCTACCGTATGTTTACCAGCCGGGCGGAATACCGTCTGATGCTGCGACAGGATAATGCTGATTTGCGTCTTACTGAAGCAGGCCGAAAACTTGGCCTGGTGGATGATGAGCGCTGGGAGGCCTTTAATACCAAGCGCGAGGCCATAGAGCAGGAAGAAATACGCTATCAGCAAACCTGGATTCAGCCTGATTCAGCTTTGTCCGAATTAATAAATCCCTTGCTTGAAAAGCCTCTCAGTCATGAATACCGGCTGGCCGAAATCCTGGCCCGTCCCGGCGTATCAGTTGTAGCCCTGAATCAGGCCTGCCTGCAAAACGGATTGCTGGAAAGAGAGCCGGATCAGGCAGTGAGTGAACAGGTTGAAATCAAGGTGAAATACCAGGGCTATATTGAAAGGCAACGGGGTGAAATTGAAAAACTGAAGACCCTGGAAGAGACCCTTATGCCGGAAAACTTTGATTATTCCGGGATTTCAGGCTTATCCAATGAACTGAAACAAAAACTTTCCCAGGCCAGGCCGGAGAGCATCGGCAAAGTTTCCAGAATACCCGGGGTGACACCGGCTGCCATTTCCCTCTTGCTGATATACCTGAAAAAATATCACTCGGGAAAAGCATCTTCGCGGACTCAACAGGAAAGTCAGACAGCCTGATGCAGTCTGCTTCCCGTTCCGATCGTGCCAGCCTGTCTGCCCAGCTGAGGGCAGGAATCAGTGAGCTGAAACTCACTATTGGTGAAAATCAGCAAGGCTTGATGCTGGACTTTCTGCAACAGCTGGAAAAATGGAATCAGGCGTATAACCTTTCGGGTATCAGTGAAGCAAGTAGCATGGTGAAGCTGCATTTGCTGGACAGCCTCAGTATTCTCCCTTTTATTCAAGGCCAGCGTATTCTTGATGTCGGTACCGGAGCCGGGCTTCCTGGCATACCACTTGCCATATGTTGTGAGGATAAAAATTTCACTCTGCTCGACAGTAACGGGAAAAAAATACGCTTTTTATTTCAGACCTGTGCTTTACTGCAAATCGGTAATACAGAACAGATACAGGAGCGAGCGGAAAACTATCAAAGTAAAGAGCCATTTGATATTGTCGTCAGCCGGGCTTTTTCCTCATTGCAGCAGTTTATTGAAAAGACCAGACACCTGCTTGCACCCGGGGGCAGAATTCTTGCCATGAAAGGCCAGTTTCCCGAGGCAGAAATGCATGAGTTACCAGAGGATTTTATCTTGCATGGGAGCCATGCACTGAAGATACCCGGGGAACCAGGCGAGCGGCATTTACTGGAGTTTACAAGAAAGTGACCCTGTTTAACTGATGACAAGAATTATTGCAGTAGCCAATCAGAAAGGCGGCGTTGGTAAAACCACCACTACCGTCAATCTGGCCGCATCTCTGGCCCGTGCCGGCAGGCAGGTCCTGCTGGTTGATCTTGATCCCCAGGGCAATGCCACAATGGGCAGCGGCATAGAAAAATCGGAACTGGAGTGTTCCATTTACGATTTACTGACTGGCGAAGCAGATTTTTCCGAGGTAGTTACTTTTGCCGAGGATGCAGGTTATGAAGTGTTGCCGGCCAATGCTGACCTGACAGCAGCAGAAGTTTTTCTGCTTGATTCCGATACCCGGGAAAATACCCTGAAACAGGTTTTTGCCAGATACAGTATGGAGTTTGACTTCATTCTTATTGACTGCCCTCCCTCCCTGAACATGCTTACGGTTAATGCGCTGGTGGCTGCGGACAGCGTACTGATTCCCATGCAATGTGAATATTATGCGCTGGAAGGGCTTAGTGCCCTGAATCAGACAATTCGGGCAATTGCCGACAAACTTAATCCACGCCTGGAAATTGAAGGTATACTTCGTACAATGTATGACCCGAGAAATCGCCTTACACTTGATGTTTCACAACAACTGAAAGACTATTTCGGCAGCAAGGTTTATCGCACCGTGATTCCTCGCAATATTCGCCTGGCAGAAGCCCCAAGTTACGGGCTGCCGGTAATGGCCTACGATAAAAGCTCCAGGGGCGCTCTGGCTTACATAGCACTGGCAGGAGAAATTCTGCGCAAGAACGATCAGCATAAAGAACGGCAAGCCCCGGAGCAGTCCGGGGCAACATGAGTAGCAAAAAATGGCTTTAAAAAAACGCGGTCTCGGAAGAGGCCTGGACGCTTTGCTGGGGACAGATAACAGGTCAACCACAACGCAGCCGCAAAAATCCGGAAACGATTCAGAAAAAGGCGCTTCAGTTCCACAGGAAAACAGCGGCGATCTGCTGAAACTGCCAATCGAGTTTATCAAGGCCGGGCGTTATCAACCGCGTCTGGATATGCGACCAGAAGCCCTGGAAGATCTCGCTGCCTCAATCAAGGCCCAGGGCCTGATGCAGCCCATTATTGTCAGGCCGATTGCTGACAAACAGTATGAAATTATCGCCGGCGAGCGCCGCTGGCGGGCTTCCCAGATGGCAGGGCTGGATACCATCCCGGTTATTGTCAAGGATGTGCCGGATGAAGCCGCCATTGCCATGGCTCTGATTGAAAATATCCAGCGCGAAGACCTGAACCCGATAGAAGAGGCCATGGCGCTGAAACGACTGCAGGATGAGTTTGAACTGACTCAGCAGGAAGTGGCCGATGCCGTGGGGAAATCCAGAACCACAGTCACCAATCTGATTCGTCTGATGAGCCTGAATCCGGATGTCAGAACCTCCCTCGAACACGGTGATCTGGAAATGGGGCATGCCAGGGCCCTGCTTGCACTGAACGGTCAACAGCAGTCGGATGCAGCCAAAACAGTGATCGGCAAGGGGATGTCAGTGCGGCAAACGGAAAATCTGGTGCGGCGTCTGCATAACCAGCCCTCAGGCAGCGGGAAAAGCAAGTCACAAGCCCTTGACCCGGATATTCGCCAGTTACAGGATAGTTTGTCTGATACCTTGGGCACGGAAGTGCTGATTCAGCATAGCGCCAAAGGCAAGGGAAAAGTGGTGGTCAAGTATGGCTCCCTTGATCAGCTGGATGGCATACTGAATCATATAAAGTAAGGCCATTGGTCATTGCCTCACAGCGTTAAAATCTTTATAATTCGCAGCGTCGAAAAGCACCGAAGTATTATACGCCTGGATGAGCAAATCTTCTGATGCGCCTACACGCGCTGTAGGCAACCTAAAAGCTCCTCCGATTTACAAGGTTATTGTTACTCAGTTTCTTGTCACTGTAATAGCGGCACTGAGTACTTTTGCGCTGATGGATACAGTGACGGCGTATTCAGTGTTACTCGGGGGCATGATCAGCACGATACCAAATGCGTATTTTGCCCTGAAAGTTTTTCGATACCGCGGGGCCCGGCAAATGCCGCTGATTGTGAAATCAATTTATGCGGGAGAAACCGGTAAACTGATTATCACGGCAGTATTGTTTGCCCTGGTATTTGCAGGTATCAGGCCCCTGAATGAGTTGGCAGTGATTGTGAGTTTTATTGTTACACTTGTTGCTGGGTTGATAGCTACCGCGAAAATGGGCTTAAAATCCGTATAACTGAGGCGAAAATCAGGAAAACCGCTTAACTATGGCTGAAGCAGCTGGCGCAGAACACACCCAGACCCAGGGTGAATACATTCAACACCACCTGGAATTTTTAACTTTTGGCAAAGATGCTGAAGGTCACTGGCATTTTGCGCATGGCGATGAAGCCGCGGAAATGGGATTCTGGGCTTTTCATGTCGATATGCTGGGCTGGTCAATCGGTCTTGGCCTGATTTTCATTTTGCTGTTCCGTTCTGTGGCCAAAAATGCAACCTCCGGAGTACCTGGTGGCCTGCAGAACTTTGTCGAATGGGTCTATGAATTTGTTGAAACCAATGTCAGGGACACTTTTCATGGCAATAGTGCACTGATTGCACCACTGGCTCTGACCATTTTTGTCTGGGTCCTGTTGATGAACACCATGGACCTGGTGCCGGTGGACTGGTTACCCTGGCTGGCACAGACCATTTCCGGCGATCCGGAAATCGCCTTCCGGGTGGTGCCGACTACCGACCCCAATGTAACTTTGGGCATGTCAATTTCTATTTTCCTGCTGATCATTTTTTACAGTATTAAAATCAAGGGGCCGGGCGGTTTTTTCAAAGAGCTGGCATTCCAGCCATTCGGGCCAAAGTTAATGCCCTTTAACCTGTTAATTGAAGTGCCTACCCTGCTGGCAAAACCTGTTTCACTGGGTTTGCGACTGTATGGCAACCTGTATGCCGGTGAACTGGTATTCCTGCTGATTGCCCTGTTCGGCGCATTTCAATTGCCGGCCCACTTTTTATGGGCGGCATTTCACTTATTAGTTGTACCTCTGCAGGCTTTTATTTTCATGATGCTGACTATTGTGTATCTGAGTCAGGCTTGCGAGCATCACTAATACAACCTTAAAGACTAATTTTTAACACTAGGCAAGACCTTAAAACTGGAGGAAAAAAATGGAGCTAATCTTAGCGAATACAGTGCTCGGCGTATTGTTGGTACTGGGCCTGGGCGCACTGGGTACGGCGATTGGTTTTGGTATCCTGGGCGGCAAAATGCTGGAAGGTTCAGCACGTCAGCCGGAACTGGCGCCAATGCTGCAGGGCAAAATGTTCCTGGTAGCTGGCCTTATCGACGCCATCACCATGATCGGCCTGGCAATTGGTATGTGGTTTACTTTTGCCAACCCGTTTACTGCGGCGCTGGGTGCATAATCGAACAACGCTGATATTAAACGCTAAACGCAAGAGGTAACACTGTGAACATTAATGCAACTTTGCTCGGTCAGTCGATCGCTTTTGCATTTTTCGTGTGGTTTTGCATGAAGTATGTATGGCCGCCTTTATCTGCGGCCCTGGCTGAGCGGCAAAAACGTATTGCCGACGGCCTGGAAGCAGCTGACAGAGCCAGCAAAGACCTGGAAGATGCCAAAGAAAAGGTTGCTGAGGAATTGAAAGCAGCCAAGACTCAGGCAGCAAGCATTATCGATCAGGCGAACAAGCGAGCCAGCCAGATAGTGGAAGAAGCCAAAGAACAGGGCCGTGAAGAAGGTCAACGCATGGTCGCTGGTGCTCAGGCTGAAATAGAACAGGAAGTGAACCGTGCCAAGGAGCAGTTACGGGCCCAGGTTGCCGGTATTGCTATCAGCGGCGCGGAGAAAATTCTGGAAGCATCAGTTGATGAAGCGGCACATGCCAGGTTGACTGAAAGTCTGGCGGAGTCCCTGTAAGGAAGCGACCAATGGCAGAGCTTACAACCCTCGCAAGACCCTATGCCAAAGCTGCTTTTGAAGCGGCTGCGGAAAGCAATGAGCTGCAGAACTGGTCAACCATGCTGAATCTGCTGGCCAGGGTAGTGAATCACTCCAGCGTGGCTGGCATCCTGTCTTCACCTTCTCTGACAGGTGAACAACAGGCACAGATAGTAATTGACCTGTGTGGCGAGGAAATCAACGCAAAGGTACAGAATTTTGTACGTATCCTGTCAGAAAACAAGCGTATGCCGCTGTTGCCGCAGATCCTTGAGTTATTTGAAGCACTCAAGGCAGAGCAGGAACAGACCGTTGATGTTGCTATCAGCACAGCTTTCCCACTGGCTGATGAACAGGAAAAGAAACTGGCACAGGCAATTAAGAACAGACTCAATCGGGAAGTAAAAATTCACAGCGAGATCAACAAGGATCTGATCGGCGGTATGGTTATTCGCGCCGGTGATCTGGTGATTGATGGCTCGGTGCGCGGCAGGCTACACCGCCTCGCCGAAGCAATGGGATCCTAGTAGAGGAAAAAAGAATGCAGCAACTGAATCCTTCAGAAATTAGTGAAATTATCAAACAGCGGATTGATAAGCTGGACGTTAGTGCCCAGGCACAAAACGAAGGCACTATCGTATCCGTGTCTGACGGTATTATCCGTATTCATGGTCTTGCCGACGTGATGTACGGAGAGATGATCGAGTTTGAAGGCGGCGTCTATGGCATGGCGCTCAACCTGGAACGTGACTCGGTTGGTGCCGTAGTCCTGGGTGACTACCAAAGCCTGGCCGAAGGTCAGACCTGTCGCTGTACCAAACGAATTCTTGAAGTTCCCATTGGCCCGGAACTGGAAGGCCGCGTGGTGGATGCACTGGGCAACCCGATTGATGGTAAAGGCCCGATTAACGCCAAGCAGACTGATGCCGTAGAAAAAGTTGCTCCTGGCGTTATTGCCCGCCAGTCCGTATCCCAGCCGGTACAAACCGGTCTGAAAGCGATTGATGCCATGGTGCCAATCGGGCGAGGCCAGCGAGAGCTGATTATTGGTGACCGCCAGGTGGGTAAAACCGCGGTGGCTATTGATGCCATCATCAACCAGAAAGGCACCGGGGTTAAATGTATTTATGTGGCCGTAGGCCAGAAGCAGTCTTCTATCGCGGCAGTGGTCCGAAAACTGGAAGAGCATGGGGCCATGGATCACACCATTGTTGTTGCTGCAGGTGCTGCCGATCCTGCTTCCATGCAGTTTATTGCGCCTTATTCGGGCTGTACGATGGGTGAGTATTACCGTGACCGCGGTGAAGATGCCCTGATTATTTATGATGACCTGACCAAACAGGCCTGGGCCTATCGTCAGATTTCGCTCTTGTTGCGTCGTCCTCCGGGCCGTGAAGCTTACCCAGGTGACGTGTTCTATCTGCATTCACGTCTGCTGGAAAGAGCCGCCCGGGTAAATGCCGAACATGTGGAAAAACTGACCAATGGGGAAGTGAAAGGCCAGACCGGATCATTAACGGCATTACCGATTATTGAAACCCAGGCTGGTGACGTTTCAGCCTTCGTCCCGACCAACGTAATCTCCATTACTGACGGGCAGATCTTTCTGGAGACCTCGTTGTTTAATGCCGGTATTCGTCCGGCAATGAACGCAGGTATCTCGGTTTCCCGAGTTGGTGGTGCAGCACAGACCAAGATCATCAAAAAGCTGGGTGGTGGTATTCGCCTGGCACTGGCGCAGTATCGCGAACTGGCAGCTTTCGCCCAGTTTGCTTCTGACCTTGATGAGGCTACCCGCTCACAGCTGGAACATGGTCAACGTGTTACCGAGTTGATGAAGCAGGCCCAGTACTCGCCTTTAACCGTCGCTGAAATGGGCGTAGTGATTTATGCCGCCAACGAAGGCTATCTGAAAGAAGTTGAGATTAACAAGATCGGTGATTTTGAAGATGCCCTCTTGTCTTACATGAACAGTGAGCATGCCGAACTGATGAAGTCCATCAACGACACGGGCGATTATTCGGATGAGACAGCTGATACTTTCAAGGCAGCACTGGATAAATTTGTTGAGACGCAAACCTGGTAATTAAACATGGCAGCCGGCAAAGAAATACGTAATCAGATTGGCAGTATTAAAAATACGCAGAAGATTACCAGCGCCATGGAGATGGTCGCGGCCAGCAAGATGCGCAAGGCACAGGATCGCATGCAGCTGGGCAAGCCCTATGCGCGAAATATTCGCAGTGTAGTCAGCCATATCGCTGCCTCAACACCGGAATACAAACACGACTTTATGGATGAACGTGAAGTTAAACGCGTTGGTTACATTCTGGTATCCACTGACCGCGGTCTATGTGGCGGTCTTAATATCAACCTGTTCAAAGCCATGATTAACAACATGAAAACCTGGCATGAGCAGGATGTTGAAGTGGACATCTGTACTGTTGGTTCAAAAGGCGCGGCTTTTTTTAACAGCTTCGGCGGCAATGTCGTGGCAGCAATTCGCAATATTGGTGAAAGGCCGTCTGCAGAAGATGTGGTTGGTGCAGTCAAAGTCATGCTGGACAGTTTTTCAGAAGGCAATATTGACCGTCTGTTCCTGGTGGGAAATGAATTTGTAAATACCATGACTCAAAGCCCCAGCATTGAGCAGCTCCTGCCATTGCCGGAAGCAGATGACGAAGAAATGAAGCATCACTGGGACTATATTTATGAGCCGGATGCCAAAGACCTGCTGGATGGATTGCTGACCCGGTACATTGAGTCCCAGGTTTACCAGGCCGTGGTCGAGAACAATGCCTGTGAACAGGCAGCACGAATGATTGCCATGAAAAGTGCCACGGATAATGCCGGCGAACTTATTGATGAATTACAGCTTATCTATAACAAAGCGCGTCAGGCCGCTATCACCCAAGAGCTCTCTGAAATAGTTGGAGGAGCTGCGGCAGTATAAGCTGAACATAATTAGCACGCAGAAAGAAAATTGAATTTTATATTGGCGCACAAAGCGCTGAACTTTGGAAAGAATTGGAAAGTAAGAGGAAATTAAAATGAGCAGCGGTCGTATCGTACAAATTATTGGCGCGGTTATTGACGTGGAATTTCCCCGGGATTCAGTCCCTAAAGTTTATGACGCGCTGAAAGTCGCGGACAAGGAAATTACCCTGGAAGTCCAGCAGCAGCTGGGTGATGGAGTCGTCCGTACGATTGCCATGGGATCCACTGAAGGATTGAGCCGCGGCCTGAGCGTTGATGATACGGGTGCTCCGGTAAGTATTCCGGTCGGGGAAGAAACCCTGGGCCGTATTATGGATGTGCTTGGTAACCCTATTGATGAGTGCGGCCCGATTGGCGAAAAAGAACAGATGCCAATTCACCGCAAGGCACCGACCTATGCTGAACAGGCGGCCTCTGAAGAAGTTCTTGAAACCGGTATTAAAGTGATCGATCTTGTCTGTCCTTTCGCCAAAGGCGGTAAGGTCGGACTATTTGGCGGTGCCGGGGTCGGTAAAACGGTTAACATGATGGAGCTGATTAATAATATCGCCACAGCGCGTGGTGGATTGTCAGTTTTTGCCGGTGTTGGTGAGCGAACTCGTGAAGGTAATGACTTCTACCATGAGATGCAGGAAGCCAATGTAATCGACACCGAAGACTTCAAAAACTCCAAAGTATCCATGGTATACGGACAGATGAATGAGCCGCCGGGTAACCGCTTGCGTGTTGCCCTGACCGGCCTGACCATGGCGGAAAAATTTCGTGACGACGGTCGTGATGTGCTGCTGTTTATCGACAATATTTATCGTTATACCCTGGCGGGTACAGAAGTATCAGCCCTGCTGGGTCGTATGCCATCCGCGGTAGGATATCAGCCGACACTGGCAGAGGAGATGGGACAGCTGCAGGAACGTATTACTTCAACCAAAACCGGATCCATTACTTCCATCCAGGCAGTCTATGTTCCGGCGGATGACCTGACGGACCCCTCCCCGGCAACAACCTTTGCTCACCTTGATGCAACTGTTGTACTGTCACGCGATATTGCCTCACTGGGTATTTATCCGGCGGTGGATCCGCTTGATTCAACATCCCGTCAGCTGGATCCCTTGGTAATCGGGCAGGAACATTATGATGTTGCTCGTGGCGTACAGTCGATTCTGCAGCGCTATAAAGAGCTAAAAGACATTATTGCCATTCTGGGTATGGACGAATTATCGGAAGAAGACAAACAGGCTGTCAGCCGTGCGCGTAAGGTTGAGCGTTTCTTCTCACAGCCATTCACTGTTGCAGAGGTCTTCACCGGCTCGCCGGGTAAATATGTCAGCCTGAAAGATACCATCGCCGGGTTTAAAGCCATTCTTGATGGACAGTATGACGAGCTGCCGGAACAGGCTTTCTATATGGTCGGCAGCATCGAAGAAGCCGTTGAAAAAGCCAAAACCCTGAAAGGCAGCAAGTAAACGACTAGAGAGTTATTATGGCCAGCACTTTTCATTGTGACATCGCCAGTGCCGAAGACCGGATTTATTCCGGTGAAGTCGAATCCTTAACGGCTGCCGGCAGTCTGGGTGATCTGGGAATTTACCCGGGTCATGCACCCTTGTTGACAGCCTTGATTCCCGGTCCGGTCCGCGTCGTGAAAGAAGGCGGCGAGGAAGAAATATTTTATGTCTCCGGTGGCTTCCTGGAAGTCCAGCCAGGTACCGTGAATATTCTTGCCGATACAGCCATTCGCGCTCATGATGTCGATGAGGCTACGGCTGAGCAGGCCAAGCAGGAAGCTGAATCGGCAATTGCCAATCAGGATGCTGAATTTGAATATTCCAGGGCAGCAGCTCAGCTGGCCGAAGCGGCAGCACAGATACGAACCATACAACAATTGCGGAAAAAAGCCGGCAAATAAAACTATTTCCGGTTTTATGTTCAGAAGAAAGGTAGCGTTGGCTGCCTTTTTTTTTGCTATTCTTAGTCTTTCGATTCGACGTGGAAACTTTTATGTCAGCCAAACTTGATGTCGTAATTCTTGCAGCCGGCAAGGGCACAAGAATGTATTCAAAGACTCCCAAGGTGCTGCACGAACTGGCCGGCCGCAGCATGGTGGAACATGTCATTGACCGGGCGCTCGAACTGGACCCACGAAGTATCACACTGGTACTCGGTCATGAGGCCGAACTGATTGAAAAACAGCTTGGGCACTATGATCTGAAATATGCCTTGCAGCAAGAGCAAAAAGGCACTGCGCATGCTGTAGAGCAGGCCTTGCCGTATCTGGATGATGAAGCGATGGCACTGGTACTTTATGGAGATGTACCAATGATTGAAGCACAGAGCCTGCAAAAACTGCTTGCCAGCACGGATAAGGATTCAATGGCAGTTCTGACTTGTGTGATGAATGATCCTAGCGGGCTCGGCCGCATTCTTCGTGACGAAAAGGGTAAGGTTAAAGCCATCGTGGAAGAAAAAGATGCCAGTGCAGAGCAGAAGCTTATTGCTGAAATCAACACCGGTATTATGGCCTTTCCGGTTAAAAGACTTAAAGCCTGGTTGCCACTTATAAAAAATAACAATGCCCAGAATGAATATTATCTTACAGACATAATAGAACTGGCACTGGAAGATGGGGCGGCTGTCAATTCACAAAGCTGCAATAGCGAAACTGAAGCCAGTGGCGTAAATAATATGGTGCAACTGGCAACATTGGAAAGAGCGTTCCAGAAAAATAAAGCCAGGGAGCTTATGCTAAAAGGTGTCAGCCTGAGAGACCCGAAGCGCTTTGATTGCCGGGGAGATATTGACATAGCTGGTGATGTAAAAATTGATATCAATGTCATTCTGGAAGGAAAGGTTATCATTGAAGAAGATGTTGTCATCGGGCCAAACTGTGTGTTGAAAAACTGTACCCTCAAAAAAGGCACTCAGGTTATGGCCAACTCAGTCATAGAAGACGCAGAAATTGGCCAACATTGTTCAATTGGCCCATTTGCCAGAATTCGTCCCGGAACCCTGCTGGAAGATGAAGCAAAGATTGGCAATTTTGTTGAAACCAAAAAGGCGCATATCGGTTCGGGCAGCAAAGTTAATCACCTGAGTTACATTGGTGATACCGAGCTGGGTAAAGAGGTTAATATCGGTGCCGGAAGTATTACCTGTAATTATGACGGCGTTAATAAATTTAAAACAATTATCGGTGATAATGTCTTTATCGGCTCGAATTCAGCACTGGTTGCACCGGTCACTGTGGCACAAGGTGCGACGGTAGGTGCGGGATCAACGATCACTAAAGACGTTGCCAGTGGTGAGCTGGCACTGAGCCGGGTCAAGCAAAGTAATATTAAAGGCTGGAAACGGCCGACAAAAAAATAGTCGGGCAGGATAATTAAAGATGTGTGGAATAGTCGGCGCCATTGGCCAGAGAAAAGTAAACGGTATCCTGCTGGAAGGCCTGAAAAGGCTTGAATATCGCGGATATGATTCTGCCGGGCTGGCAGTGATTGACAAGAAGCGTGACAGGATTGATTGTATTAAAACAGTTGGCAAGGTTGCAGCATTGGAAGATGCAGTAAATTCGAATCCTCCCAGAGGCACACTGGGAATTGCTCATACTCGCTGGGCAACACACGGAAAGCCGACCGAGGCAAATGCCCACCCGCACTGCTCTTCAGATACTCTGGCCCTGGTGCATAACGGTATTATTGAAAACTACCTGGCGCTGAAACAGGAATTGATCGACCAGGCATACGAGTTCATCACCGAAACAGATACCGAAGTGATTGTGCATTTGATCCATGCTGAAGCACAAAAACCTGATATTGATTTTACTCAGGCGGTAAAGAATGTTACCGGTCGATTGGAAGGAGCTTATGGTCTGGCGGTGATTAACAAGGAATCACCTGATCGAATTATTGTTGCCCGCAGCGGCAGCCCCCTGATTATTGGGGTGGGAATCGGGGAAAACTTTATTGCATCAGATACCTCGGCACTGGGCCAGGTTACTGACCGGTTTATATATCTTGAAGAAGGTGATATTGCCGAAATCACCAATAAAAAAATTACCATCTGGAATGACGATGTCGAAGTACAGCGTAATATTGTACGCCTGCGCGAAGAAATGATGGATTCATCAAAAGGGGATTTTCGTCATTTCATGCAAAAGGAAATTTTTGAACAGCCTACTGTCATCAGAAATACCCTTGCCGGAAAACTGAGTCGCACCCATGTGCTGGAAGAAGTCTTTGGTGTCGAGGCCCAGGAGCTGTTTGTCCTTACCGAACGGGTACAGATCGTTGCCTGTGGAACCAGTTATCATGCCGGCATGATAGCCAAGTTCTGGTTTGAAAACATTGCCAGAATGCCCTGTTCGGTTGATATTGCCAGCGAATACCGCTATCGCAATATACTGGTTCCGGACAACTGCCTGTTTGTGACAATCTCGCAGTCCGGTGAAACCGCCGATACACTTGCCGCATTGCGCTATGCCAATAAAGCCGGTTATCTGGGCACCCTGACGATTTGCAATGTGCCCAACAGCTCCCTGGTGCGGGAATCCGACCTGGCTATTCTTACTGTTGCGGGAAAGGAAATCGGCGTTGCCTCAACCAAGGCATTTACCACCCAGCTCAGCATTCTTGTTTTATTACCTATTATTCTGGCGCGACATCAGGGGCTGACTGAATATGATGAACAGTCGCTGGTGCAGGAATTACACCATCTGCCACAAATTATTGAAGAAGTTCTGAAACTGGATAAAAAAATTCAGGAAATTTCCCATGATTTTGCCGAAAAGCATCATGCCCTGTTTCTGGGACGAGGGGTACAGTATCCGGTGGCTAAAGAAGGCGCATTAAAGCTCAAGGAAATTTCCTACATTCATGCCGAAGCCTATCCTGCCGGAGAATTAAAACATGGCCCCCTGGCCCTGGTGGATGAAGATATGCCGGTTATTGCCATTGCGCCCAATGATGAATTACTGGAAAAACTAAAATCGAATCTGCAGGAAGTCAGTGCACGCGGTGGGCGCCTCTACGTCTTTGCAGACCGGGAAGCCGGTTTCAAGGATGAAGAAAACATCACGGTAATTCATATGCCGCACAGCAGTGAGTTTCTGGACCCCCTGATATACACCATTCCCTTACAGCTGCTTTCCTATCATGTGGCTGTTATCAAAGGGACTGATGTTGATCAACCAAGAAACCTGGCGAAATCCGTCACAGTAGAATGATGGTAAGTAAAAAGGTGAGACGCTGGTTTTACACAGTGCTTATAGCCTTGCTGCTTGTTCTCCTGTCTGCAATGCTTGTTATCTCCCGCCAGCAGGCACTTGAGCTGGTTTATCATCCGCTGCCGGAACGTGCTGAACTTGATACGGATCCGCAGGACTTTGGCTTTGCATACCAGAATGTTAGCAGGGAGTCAGCCGATGGAGTCGAGCTGCATGCCTGGTATATCCCGTCACAAAACGGCGCCGCGATCATTCTGCAACACGGTTACAAGTCTGATCGCAGTGAACTACTGGAAGAAGCAGCCATGCTCGCCACTCATGGGTATGGAGTTTTATTGAGCACGGTAAGGGCACATGATGAAAATGAAGGTGCCTTGATTGGTTTTGGCCTGAATGAAATGCCGGATCTGGATACCTGGTTTGAATTTCTTGTGGCGCAGCCCGGAATTTCACCCGAAAAAATCGGCATGCTGGGCAACTCACTGGGTGGCTCCATGGTTATTCAGTATGCCGCAGATAATCCGCGGATCAACGCTGTTGTTGCTCACAGCGCTTTTTCTTCCATGGCCGATACGATTAATACCAGCATTCGCTACTATACCGACCTGCCGGCCTTTCCATTTGCAGACCTGATTCGTTTCTGGGCGGAACGGGAGCTGGGGGGCAGAATCGAGGATATCGATGCAAGTCTCTGGATCGGACAACTCAGTCCACGCCCGGTCCTGATACTCCACAGCACGACAGATATTGTAATTTCCCAGGAAAGTGGCGAGCTGCTTTTTGCGGCAGCCAATGAACCGAAAGAATTATGGCAGGTTGAGAATGTCGATCATGCCAGTTTTGATCAGCAACTGGCTCAGGAATTTGAACTCAGGGTTGTTGCTTTTTTTGATCGTTACCTGCTGGATTAAAGTGTCATCAGCGTTTTTTGTTTTTACCGGTTCGCAGGGAACGCAGGCTTTTACTGAGCTTTTTCAGGTGTTCCTTGAGTTCATTATTGCGCTGTTGTGCCACTCCCATTGCCAGCACATCAATGACGACCAGATGAGCAATGCGGGATGAAACCGGGGCAAACTCCAGATGGTTTTCCTCCATATTAATATGGATGGGGAAATCACAGAGATCGGCTAGCGCTGTCTTTTCAGGCACCAGTCCGATAACGGTAGCGCCAGCTTCCTTTGCCAGCCGGGCACTTTGGATAAGTGCTTTGGTGCGGCCTGACTGCGAGATGGCAACCACCACATCATCCTCATTCAATGAAATTGCTGACATGTGCTGAATGTGGGGGTCGGTATAGGCTGCGGCAGATACCTGCAGGCGGAAAAACTTATGCTGGGCATCAATGGCAACAGAGCCTGAAGCACCAAAACCATAGAACTCAACCCGGCGCGCGGTAATCAAAGCCTCGATGGCTTTTTCCAGTGCCCGGGGGTCAATTTCGTCGCGCACGCTGATCAGTGAGCCGATCGTGGTATCAAATACCTTTTTGTTTACGTCGGCAATGGAATCTTTGGGGCTGACCTGAAACTGGCTGAAACTGCCGCTACTACCAATATGCTGGGCCAGGTGCAGCTTGAATACCTGAAAGCCGTCAAAGCCCATGGCCCGACAGAAACGGATAACCGTTGGTTCGCTGACCTGGGCACCTTTTGCCAGATCAATAATACGCATGTTAATGACCTGACCTGGGTCACCAAGCACGAACTCCGCGACCTTGCGCTCCGATTTTCGCAGCTTATCAAGGTTCAGCGTAATTTTTCTGATCAGGTTACCTTTTTCCATACTCAGACATCCGCAGGCACAGGAATTTAGAAAAAGTAATATAGATTAAAGGCTTAGGCAAACACGGGAGGCAAAATAAAAAGGCAGCTGCAGTTTTTTATGGCCACATCAATACATCTGCCTGTCTATCCTTTAAAAGAATAAAACCAGACCTAAAAAATTAACATGCCCTTGCGGGCAGGTCTTTACAAGCTTAAAGCGTTTTAGTCAGCGGCTGCCGGCATTACGTTTTCTGCTTGTGGGCCTTTCTGGCCCTGGGTCACATTCATGGTGACCTTTTGTCCTTCATATAAGGTACGTCGACCGTCACCGTTAATTGCACTGTAATGGACAAAGACATCTTTGCCGCCAGCCTGCTCAATAAAACCGAAACCTTTCTCGTCATTGAACCACTTAACGGTACCTTCTACTTGCTCAGACATATTTCTCTTTTCTCTCTTAGCATTACCAATAACTTGGTATATTTCAGTCGCCAGGACTTAACAGACCTGGCCTAAAGCGAATACTTCACCGGCAATCTCGCGATAGGCGGGGCGATATTCTCACCACGGAAGCAGGTTAACTTACACCAGCTATCAGGGGCTGCGAACGATAGTAGCAAGTTTTTTTCAAAAAAAATACGAATAGCACCAGGTGAATGAAAATAATTTATACGTAGTGCGGGAAGCAATTTTGCTAAAATAAAGCGGATGGACATAACACACATACTTGATCCCCTGAATGAAGCGCAACGTCAGGCAGTTACCTCGGATGCAGGCAACCTGCTGGTACTGGCAGGAGCCGGCAGCGGGAAAACCCGGGTGCTGGTTCACCGTATCGCCTGGCTAATCGCCACTGAAGGAATTTCACCTCATAGCCTGTTGGCAGTAACCTTTACCAACAAGGCCGCCAATGAGATGCGCCTGCGTATTGAAGAGTTGCTGGAACGTCCGGCCGGGGGCATGTGGGTTGGAACTTTTCACGGACTGGCCCACCGCCTGCTCAGAGCACACTGGAAAGAAGCCGGGCTGCCGGAAAAATTCCAGATCCTCGACGCCGATGATCAGCTAAGACTGGTCAAGCGGGTTCACAAATCACTGGATATTGATGAAAGTCGCTGGTCGGCAAGGCAATGCCAGTGGTTTATCAATGAGCAGAAGGATGAAGGTCTGCGCTCCGGCAGCCTGGAATCATACGGAGATGAATTTACTGCCGTGATGCTCAAGGTCTATGCCGCCTATGAGCAGGCCTGTGAACGGGGGGGCATGGTTGATTTCGGTGAACTACTGTTGCGCTCCCATGAACTGTGGTTAAAAAGCCCCGCTTTGCTGGGCCATTATCAGCAGCGTTTCAAGCATATTCTGGTGGATGAGTTTCAGGATACCAATGCCATTCAGTATGCCTGGCTCAGGGTTCTGGCAGGAGGCAAAGCAGAAGTTACCGCGGTCGGCGATGATGATCAGTCGATTTATGGCTGGCGCGGGGCAAGAATCGAAAATATTCAGCATTTCAGCCGGGACTTCCCCGGCGCCGAAACGGTGCGGCTGGAGCAAAACTATCGTTCCACTGGAAATATTCTTAAAGCAGCCAATACCCTGATTGCCAATAATGAGGGAAGACTGGGCAAGGAGTTGTGGACCCAGGACCCTGAGGGTGAAGCAATATCGGTTTACTCAGCCTATAACGAACAGGATGAAGCGCGTTTTATCTGCAGCCAGATACAGGGCTGGATCAAGGATGGCAATAAAGCCAATGAAGCAGCAATACTGTATCGCTCCAATGCCCAGTCCCGGGAGCTGGAAGAGGCACTCTTGCGGGTCGGCATGCCATATCGGATATATGGCGGTTTTCGTTTCTATGAGCGGCAGGAGATTCGTAATGCCATGGCTTACCTGCGGCTGGTATCCAGTCGCGATGATGACGCTGCCATGGAGCGGGTGATCAATACTCCAACTCGAGGTATTGGCAATAAAACACTGGAAAGTCTGCGTCTGCTGGCGCGGCAGGAGTCCCTGTCACTGTGGCGGGCAGCCAGCAAAGCCGTGACTGAAAACCTGCTTCCACCACGGGCCATGCTGAATATCACGGCATTTATGACCTTGATCAACGAGCTGGAAGAATTTGCCCGGGATAAGGACCTTGATGAGCTCTGCGATCAGGCCATTCAGCGCAGCGGCCTGGTCAAGCATTATGAAAAGGAAGGCGGGGAAAAAGCCAAGATTCGTAAAGAAAACCTGGATGAGCTGGTCAGTGCTGCCAAGGTCTTTACCATGGAGGCGCTTGATAATGACGATGAAAGCTCGATCACGGAAGTTCTTGCGGCCTTTATTGATAAGGCCGCGCTGGATGCCGGTGATACTCAGGCGGGCGCCGGAGAGGATGCAGTACAGTTAATGACCTTACATTCAGCAAAAGGCCTGGAGTTTCCCACGGTATTTATTGCCGGCCTGGAAGAGGGCCTGTTTCCACATCAGATGTCCATGGATACACAGGCTGGCCTGGAAGAAGAACGCCGGCTCTGTTATGTCGGGATTACCCGCGCCAGGCAGAAACTCACACTGAGCCACGCCGAATCAAGACGCCTGCATGGAGAGGAAAACCTGACACGACCATCACGTTTTCTTTCCGAGCTGCCCCAGAACTTGCTGGAAGAAGTCAGGCTGCAGGGGCGGATCACCCGCAGCACCTTTTTTAATGACTACGCTAAAAATACATACACGGGTAGCGAGCATGGTAGTATCGCAAGCTCAGGTGACATGGCTGATAATGAATCCCTGAATCTGGGGCAGCGTGTCAGGCACCCCAAATTCGGTGAAGGAATAGTGTTGAATTATGAAGGCAAGGGTAAAAATGCCCGGGTGCAAATCAATTTTGATGAGGTCGGGGGTAAATGGCTGGTGATGTCCTATGCCCGGCTGGAAGCAATCTGAAACCTATCAATAAATGAACAGAAACAAAAGCTAAAAGCTAAAAGCTAAAAATTAAAAGCAAAGAAACAAGAGGCACACATGATTTTTAAAACAGGCATTCAATTACTTGGCATTATGGTACTTGGCGTCACCCTGCTCGCTTGCAGCGGTGAAGCAGAGCAGACAGGTGAGCAGAGTGCTGCGCAGCCCCAGCAGACTTATGAATGGAAACTGGTCACTACCTGGCCCAAAAATTTCCCTGGAATTGGCATGGTCTCAGAGACTTTCGCCGACCTGGTCGAAGAGCTGTCCGAAGGCCGCATGAGTATTCGGGTATATGGCGCGGGAGAGCTGGTTCCCGCGCTGGAAGTTTTTGATGCGGTCAGCGCAGGTACCGCTGAAATTGGTCATGGTGCTTCATATTACTGGAAAGGCAAGGCGCCAGAAGCCCAGTTTTTTGCGGCTCTGCCCTTCGGTCTAAACGGCGAAGAAATGGAAAGCTGGATTAACTATGGCGGCGGAATGGCGCTGTGGGAAGAGCTGTATGAGCCCTTTAACCTGATCCCCATACCCGGGGGCAATACCGGCGTACAGATGGGCGGCTGGTTTAACAAGGAAATCAACAGCCTGGAGGATTTCCGGGGGCTGAAAATGCGCATCCCGGGACTGGGAGGTGAAGTAATCCAGCGAATTGGCGGGGTGCCGGTCAATCTGGCTGCCGGTGAGATTTATACATCCCTGCAAACAGGCGTGATCGATGCTACTGAATTTGTTGGCCCACTGAATGACCTGGCACTCGGCTTCTATGATATCGCTGATTATTATTATTATCCCGGCTGGCATGAGCCAGGTACAGTTCTGGAATTTGTATTTAATAAAGAAATGTTTGAAGCCTTGCCTGGTGATTTACAGCTTATTATGCGAACGGCAGCTGAAGCGGCAAGCTCAAGAATGTATAAAGAGTCAATCGCGCAGAATACAGCCGCACTGCAAACACTGGTGGAAGAGCATAATGTCGAGCTGCGTCAGTTTCCGGATGACCTCACGGCAGAGCTCTATAGTGTTTCCCAGGATATTATTAACGAACTGGGGCAGAGCAGTGAAATTGGCCAGCGTATTCTTGATTCCTATCGGCAATTTGAAGCCAGTGCCAGACCTTATCAGGATATTTCGATTGAGGCTTACAACCGGATCAGGGCCCAGCAACGCTAAGCCCTTTCTGGCTTAAGTATTATTTGGGAATTGCGCGGGTGCGGCCATTGTCATCAATGGCCACAAACACAAACAGTCCCTCGGCGACCTTGGTCCATTCTTCACCTTTGACGACGTGGCTAACCCAGGCTTCAACAAAAACCCGGGTTGAGCTGCGGCCAACACCCTTGATTTTTGTGTAGCAGCCCACCACTGAACCGATACTGATCGGCGACAGAAAAGAAATATGCTCAATGGCAACAGTTGCCACTTTGCCCCGGGCGACTTTTGAACAGGCCAGATGCGCGGCCATATCCATCTGGCAGGCCAGCCAGCCACCATGAATATCTCCATCCTGGTTGGTGTCTGAAGGTAAAGCGATGGTCTGTATAGCCAGTTCCCCGTCGGGATGTGGATTGGGGTCAAGATCAAGATTTTCGTGTTCAGCAATCATTTACAATTCCTACAGTAGTGATGGCAACCAGGTGGTTAATTCCGGCCACAGGGCCAGAAGCAAAAGCATGATTAACTGGATAATTATAAAAGGAATCACGCCTTTATAAATATCCGAGGTCAAGACCTTATCCGGTGCAGCTCCGCGCAGGTAAAACAGGGCAAAACCGAAAGGTGGTGTCAGAAAAGAAGTCTGCAAGTTTACTGCCAACATGATCCCCAGCCAGACAGGATCAAAACCCATGGCCAGAAGTATGGGCCCGACAATCGGTACGACCATGTAGGTGATTTCAATAAAATCGAGAATAAAGCCCAGCAGGAAGACCACCAGCATGACCAGAACAATGGCCGCTATTTCGCCGCCGGGCAGCGACTGGAAGATGTTTTCGACCAGCACGTCCCCGGAAAAACCACGAAACACCAGGGAGAAAATACCGGCGCCAATCAGGATCATGTAAATCATCGAACTGACCTTGGCAGTGGCGATAGAGACCTCCCTTAATATTGAAAGGCTTAGCTGTCTTTTCGCCAGCGCCAGCAAAATTGCACCAAGACCGCCCACGCCTGCTGCTTCGGTGGGCGTGGCAACGCCAAAAAGAATTGAACCCAGTACCGAGATGATTAACAGCAATGGGGGCAGAAGGCTTTTTAAAACCTGTTCCATAATACTGCTGCTGGCTTTGATGGCGTCGATATCTTCCTGTTTCGCCGGTGGCGCAAATTCAGGCTTGAAGATCGCCATTCCCAGCATGTACACAGAGTAGAACAACACCAGCAAGAGTCCCGGGACAATGGCTCCGGAAAACAGGTCACCTACGGAAACTGTCTGGGTAGAAAAAATACCCATGTCAATCTGGGCCTGCTGGTAAGCAGTGGACATCACATCCCCAAGCAGGACCAGGGCAATAGAAGGCGGAATGATCTGCCCCAGGGTTCCCGTGGCACAAATTGTTCCGGTTGCCAGCGAGGGCTGGTAGCCGGCTTTTAACATGGTTGGCAGTGACAGCACGCCCATGGTAACAACCGTTGCCCCAACGATTCCGGTACTCGCCGCCAGCAGCATGCCGACGATAATGACTGACAGGCCCAGCCCGCCACGCATTTTGCCAAACAGCAGAGTCATGCCATTGAGCAGGTCCTCGGCAATCCTTGATTTCTCCAGCATGACACCCATGAACACAAACATGGGCACGGCAAACAGGGTCGTATTGGCAATAATATTGCCGTATATCCTGTTAGGGATGGCATTGAGAAAAGAGGCATCAAAGGTGCCTGTCAGTACACCGATTCCGGCAAAGGCCAGAGAAGTCCCTGCCAAAGTGAATGCCACCGGATAACCGGCAAGCAAGACCACACAGATGGCGATAAAAAGCAGAAAGGGCATCAACTCCATCATAGGGTGCCGATTTCCTCTTCATCGAGACTCAGTTCCGGGTCCAGCTTTCTGCTTTCTGGTATGAAAAGCAGGCAGACATTGCGCATTATTTCAGTGAGGCCCTGCAGCAACAGGATCACACACATCAACAGGATGGTGGTTTTCAGCAGATAAACAAAAGGCAGTCCGTTGGCTTCCGGAGAATCTTCGCGAATTGCCCAGGAAGACATCACGTAATCCCAGCTGCTGATCAGAATAAACACAGCAACCGGAAGCAGCAGAAAAATTGCGCCCAGCAAATTTACCCAGGCTTTGTATCGTTCACTTGCTCCGCCGTAAATTATATCGACGCGGACATGGGCATTGTGCTTGAGGGTGAAACCGACAGTGAAAAAAACCAGAATGGCGTTGAGGTAATTAAGCGATTCCTGCACGGCTATTGAGCCACTGTTGAACACATAGCGGCTGATTACAATATAGCAGGTGACCAGTACAATCAGCACAGCAAGCCAGGCGGAGGCCTTGCCGATAATCTCAGTGAATTTGTCCAGTGGCTTTATTATTTTTGTGAGTAATAGCATCGTGCTGCCGCTTGCACTCTCCTGCTTAACCTGGTGTTGGAACAACGAAAAGTTCTTGCCTGACTTGCCCCCCTGAAAAGTGCGAAGAATAGCACAATAGTCGGCAGCAAGCCTTCTATAAGAAGAGTAAGCGCATGCTTAACCAGATCAGCAGGGCGAACACCAGCACCGTGATCAGTGCCAGCAGTGAGAACAGCAGCAGTTTTATTCGCGCACTCAGACGACGCAGGAATGGGTCTTTGGCTAAAACCGGGGCGGGTAGTTCCTGAAACAGCTCAATACAGGCCAGTACCAACATGCCCCACAGGGTAGCAACGATGGCTGGTTCAAGCAGCTCAAGAGCCAGGCCTGAGCTTGCCAGCAGGCAGTAGGCTGTCAACAGAAGCGCAAACAGGGTGAATATAATCAGCAGAATCTTCAGCGGCTTTAAAAAACGCGCGCAGAGATTCAGAACCCGTATAACGGTTTTCAACAGTTACACTCGCCTCATGCTTCAGACATGCACGGTCAGCAAATCACATTCAACGCCATGGGCGACGCCGGTAGAAATTGAACCAAAAAGCAGTTCCCAGCCGTGACGACCATGGTTGCCCATGATAATCAGATCAGCACCAATTTCACTGGCCAGCTCCTTGATTTCCCGGGCCGGCTGGCCAAGCAGGGTATGCAGGCGGCTTTCCGGTATGCCGATATTACCGCCCATTTCCAGCAGGCTCTGGCGAGCCTGTTCAGCCGCTTCCTGATGCAGACCATCGACATCAATGCTTGAAATTTCAATCGCATAGCCGACGGCAATGGGCTCTATCACATGCACCATACTAAGCTGGGCATCTCCCGCCTTGGCTATCTGCCGTGCTTTATCAAGAATCAAGGCGGAATCCTGGGAAAGATCAACTGCTACAAGAATATTTTTATAGAGGTTCATGACTGACATCCTGAAAAGTGAAGAATTCCATCGCTTGAAGTGTAGTTATTACACCGCATGACTACAAGCGATAGCTTGATACAGGTCAAGCAGGCTTTTTTGTTAGAATTGCCGTTTTACAGGCATGATGAGGTTGGTTTGAAACAGGAACAGGAAGCAATCATACAGCTGCCCGCCGGGCTGGATGACGAAGGACAGCAGGTACTGGAACAGCTGCATGTATATATACTGGGAAAAGACGCTCATTACGAAATAAAACAGACCCCCCTGTTCGTGCGCAATCTGGCTCGTGGAGACATTATCAGTGTCGATCCGCAAAGACCGGAAATTTTTAAAGTGCTGGAGCGCAGCGGTAATCTGGCAGTACGCATTTTTCGTAAACAGGGACTTGATGATCTTGAACTAAGTCTGACTCCGCAGGTTGAAAAACTGGATGGCAAACTCGATTTGCAGACTGCAAGAGGCCTGAGTTATTCACTACATGTCAATCTTGGTTTTGCAGCAATAGAGACTCTGATGGATAACGCCATGGCCGCGTTTCCCGGAGCTGTCTGGTATTATGGCAATGTTTATGATCCAGCCGACGGGGTTACGCCGCTGAACTGGTGGAGCAGCTTTATCAACCAGATATAAATATCCGCAAACCTTGAATCGAAAACCCAAACTGAAAATAAAGTACTGAGAACACTATGCTAATTGTTTTATCGCCCGCCAAAACACTGGATTATGAAAGTCCGCTGAGAACCAGAAAGTTTACCCAGCCGGCCTTCCTGGACGACTCAGAAAAGCTGGTTAAAACCATGCGCAAATATTCGCCGGATGACATATCCGAACTGATGCATGTCAGTGCGAAAATTGCCGAGCTGAATTTCTCGCGTTACCTGGACTGGGAGCAGCCCTTTAGTCCGGAAAATGCCCGGCAGGCCATTTTTGCCTTCAAAGGCGATGTTTATACCGGCCTGGAAGCACAGCAGTTTAAAGCAGCAGATCTGGACTTTGCACAAAAGCATTTACGCATACTGTCCGGGCTTTACGGATTACTGCGGCCACTGGACCTGATGCGGCCATACCGTCTGGAGATGGGCATTAAATTAAAAAATTCACGTGGCAATACGCTTTATGATTACTGGTCAGATCAGGTGACGGCAGCGGTCAATGAAGTGCTGCAAAGCCAGAAAGACAAACTGCTGGTTAATCTGGCTTCCAACGAATATTTTAAGGTACTTGATAAGAGCGGCTTGCAGGGCAAGCTTGTGACGCCGGTGTTCAAGGATTATAAAAACGGGCAGTACAAAGTGATCAGTTTTTTTGCCAAAAAAGCCCGAGGCCTGATGGCTGCACATGCGATTCGCAAGCGGGCCAAATCCCTGGCAGACCTGCAGTCTTTCAATGCTGAAGGTTACCGTTTCAGCAAGAAGGATTCCGATGAATCAAAGCTGGTGTTTTTGCGAAAGCAAGAGTGACGCTCAGCTGCCTGAAGCTTTTAAAGTCCCAGGTGTCCCATGGTTTCGATAATTTCCAGTGCAACTCTCGCAGCTTTGGGATGTTTTTCTTCAATTTCATCAAACAGTTCCTCAGCCAGGCTCTTGATATCACCATCAGCCGGCTGTGCACCCTCCCAGCTATCAAGCTGTGATTGAAGTTGTGCCAGCAGCAGCTCCTGTTGCGGGCTGCTTTCATCCCCGGCAAGTCTTTCATGTAACTCGCTGATCAGGCCTTCAATTTTGGCTTTTGCCATGATGCTTACCTCTTTTGTGCTGCTTAAGTGCTGTTTTTTACACGTCGAACGTGCCTGTTTAAAATTATACGGACAAAACCGGATCAGTTCTCACCTTTTTTATAGGGCAAATGTTTTTCTGCAAGGCGCTGGTATTGTGTCAGGTGCTGTTTTTCTTCTTCAAGAAATTGTTCAATGGCGGCGCTGAATTCCGGGTGAGAAATCCAGTGGTTGGAATAGGTTTCAACAGGTTCAAAACCACGCTGAATTTTGTGTTCGCCCTGAGCCCCGGAATCAAAACGCTGCAAGCCCTGCGCAATACAATAGTCCAGGCCCTGGTAATAGCAGGTTTCAAAATGCAGGAACTCCCATTCCTGATCGCAGCCCCAGTAGCGCCCGTACAGGGTCTGCTCATCCTTGAAACTGAGTGCGCCAGCGATATAGCGCTGCTCTTTTTTTGCCATAATCAATACCAGGTTTTCCGGCATAAGCCGGCCGATTTCCATAAAAAAAGGCAGATTCAGGTAAGCCGAACGTCCTCGAACCAGATAGGTGTTCTGATAGAAGCGGTAAAAATGCTGCCAGTGTTCAGTGGTGATTTCCCTGCCTTCCAGGCACTCAAACTCGATGGCGCTGTCTTTTATCCGGCGGCGCTCTTTGTTGATATTTTTCCGTTTTCTTGACGCGAAACTCTGCAGGAAGTCATCAAAACTGCTGTAGCCTTTATTAAACCACTGATACTGGCAGCCAAGCCTTTGCTGCATGCCAAGGTCTTTTAACATTTCGTAGTGCTGTTTATCAGGAAACAGCACATGCCAGCTTGATGCCCCCAGGCTGGCAGCCCGTTGTTGAATGTCAGTCATAATTACCTGCAGCAGGGCTTTTTCATCCTGGCCACGGGCAATACATATCCGTGGGCCGCTGGAAGGAGTAAAGGGGATAGCAGTCAGAAACTTTGGGTAATAATTAAGCCCGTGACGGTAATAGGCGTCCGCCCATGACCAGTCAAAAACATACTCTCCCATGGAGTGGTTTTTCAGGTACAAGGGCATAAGCGCGAGCAGATCACCGCTGTCATTTTTAACTAACAGATGTGAGGCTTTCCAGCCGCTTTCAGCACTTGTACAGCCGCTGGTTTCCAGCGCCTGCAGAAATTCATGACGCATAAATGGGTACGCGGAGTTGACCAGTGCATTCCAGTTTTTGGCAGCGATCTCGCTGATACTGTCCAGATACAAAAACTGCAACTCTGCATTCATAGAAGACGACTTTATTGCGGTACTGATATGGGTTAAGGTGCTCTGGTCTTTGAGTGTACAAGAAGCACCATAATGAACAAAGGGCTGGAAAAAGTTTTAATCAAGGCTGACAGGGTTTCCGTGCACGGGGGCCACAGCGGGCAGTTCTGTCAGCATGCCAGCGACAAGCTGGAAGAAATTGTCCAGGCTTATATCACTCAGGGCTTTCGCTGGGCCGGCATAACTGAACATATTCCTCCTGCCAGTGATGCCATGCGTTATCCTGATGAAAAACAGGCCGGATTGAGCGCAGACTTTCTGCAGGAGCGCTTTGCCGAATACTTCCGTCTCGGCCGCGAACTTCAACAAAAATATCGCGAACAAATCGAGCTGTTTCTGGCCTTTGAAATTGAACATTATCCCGGTTCTGAAACTCATGTAGAGGCACTGATCGAACAATACCAGCCGGACTACCTGGTTGGATCATTGCATCATGTTGGCAAAACCGGCATTGATTACAGTCATGAACTATTTCAGCAGGCACTGCAGGAAGCCGGCAGCATGACGCAACTGTATTGTGATTATTTTGATGCCCAGTTCGACATGCTGCAGAAATTCAAACCGTCTGTGGTCGGACATTTTGATCTAATCAGGATTTATGACCAGGATTATCTGAAGACCTTGAAGCAGGATGCCGTGCAGGAAAGAATCACCCGAAACCTCGACTTTATTGCTGAAAACAGGCTGATACTTGATTTCAATTTACGTGGTTTTGATAAAGCCATGGAGCAATATCCATCGCTGAGCATTATTAAACAGGCACTGCAGAAAAATATTGCCCTGGTTCCCGGTGATGATTCCCATGGCGTGTCATCGGTCGGTAGAAACTATGATCAGGGCCTGACAGTTTTAAGCAATCTTGGAGCCACACTTGACTGGCAAAAACCGAACCTGATGCAGTATTAGGCAGTGCTTCGGAATAAATAATCCAGGACTGTTGCTACGAAAATAATCAGCCCGACATAATTATTATTCAGAAAAGCCCTGAAGCAATCGGCAGGTTCGCGGTTCCAGGTCAGGGTATGCTGATAAACAAACAACAAACCCGCCAGTACCAGGCCAAACTCAAACCAGTTACCCAGGCCAAAATAGTTCGCGCTCAGGGCCATTGTTACCAGAAAAAACATCTGCAAAAATCCGATAACAAAAATATCGCCCTCAGCAAAAAGAATCGCGGTGGATTTGATGCCAATTTTCAGGTCATCGTCACGGTCAACCATGGCATATTGCGTGTCATAGGCAATGGTCCACAGAAGATTGGCGATATACAGAAGCCAGGCCTGGGCAGGAAGTGAGCCGGTCTGGGCAGTGAAAGCCATCAGGCCACCCCAGGAAAATGCCGCTCCCAGGACCACCTGTGGCAAATGGGTATAACGCTTCATGAAAGGATAAGTCAGGGCCAGCCCCACGGCAGCAACGGCCATTGCGACGGTTAACCAGTTGGTCATCAGCACCAGTAAAAATGCGATAAAACACAGGGCAGCACAACACAGCAAGGCATCCCGCGCGCTTAACTCACCAGTGGCCAGCGGCCGGTCACGGGTTCGCTCAACATGAGCGTCAAAATCGCGGTCGGCAAAATCATTAATACAGCAGCCGGCAGCCCGCATCAGCAAGGTTCCGGTAAAAAAGATCAGCACCAGTTTCAGGTCCGGGGAGCCGGAACCGGCAATCCACAGGCACCATAAGGTCGGCCATAAGACCAGATAAAAGCCGATCGGTCGGTGCATGCGCGTCAGGCGCCAGAAGGCTGGCAGTTTGCGGGCTGAAACAGGAAACCGCTTTTCGAAGTGCTGCCAGAGTCCGGCTTTCAAGGCTGAGCATTGTTGCCTGAGGGATTGGATATAGGATTTCAATGACATGTGAATAGTTTATAAGTGAGACGCAATTATAGACACACTTAGATGAGCATTGAATAAAACAAAGCGCACTGTTTAAATGGTTTTCTGAGCTTTCCCAAGCTGATTGAGTGAATGAAGAAAATCAAACTACACTGGCAGATACTGATAGCCATCATACTGGCTTTTATTTTCGGACAGATTACCGGCACAGAAATGAGCATCGCCGGGGTCAGCTTCTATGCCGTTTATGACTTTATCGGCACGCTTTTCCTCAATGCTCTGCAGATGATAATCGTGCCGCTGATCATGTCATCCATTATCTGCGGCGTGGCAAATCTGGGTGGGCGAGGTGACCTGGGGCGCCTGGGTGGCATGACCCTGGGTTACTATGCCATGACCAGCACCCTGGCTATTCTGGTTGGTTTATTGGTGGTGAATATTCTTGCACCGGGCATCATTGATGGTGCGCCAGCCGGTGACCGCCTTAACCTGAGCACGGATGATGGCGCTCTTGCCTCAACCGTGGCCAGTATTGAAGGGCGTGGTGGCGCCGATATCATTGCCATCTTTTTACGCATGATTCCCTCCAATGTCATATCGGCCGCTGCCGAAGGGCAGATGCTGGGACTGATTTTCTTTTCCCTGGTGTTCGGGTTTTTCATGACCCAGATTCCCAACCGTCAGGGTGAAGTGCTGCTGAATTTCTGGCAGGGAATTTCTGAAACCATGATGCGAATTACCATGTGGGTTATGCGTTTTGCTCCTTTCGGGGTTTTTGGACTGGTGGCAGCCACCATTGCAGAAACCGGATTTGCCGCCTTTCAGCCCATGCTGATGTTTTTTATCACTGTCCTGATAGCGCTGGGCCTGCATATGGTCGTGGTATTGCCGCTGTTATTAAAATACATAGGGGGTGTCAGTCCGGTGGCGCACTACCGGGCCATGGCGCCGGCGATCCTGACTGCATTTTCTACCTCTTCCTCCTCAGCCACCTTGCCCCTGACCATGGAATGTGTGGAGAAGAATGCCGGGGTTTCCGAGAAAACCACCAGCTTTGTGCTGCCCCTGGGGGCCACGGTCAATATGGACGGCACGGCCCTGTATGAATGTGTGGCGGCACTGTTTCTGGCGCAGGCCTACGGACTGGATCTGACCTTTACTACCCAGTTCACTGTGGTGTTGATTGCCCTGTTGACTTCCATTGGCGTGGCCGGGATACCGGCAGCCAGCCTGGTCGCCATTACCGTCATCCTCACGGCCATTGGCTTGCCGATTGAAGCCATAGGGTTGTTACTGGTGACCGACAGGATTCTGGATATGTGCCGTACGGCCGTGAATGTTTTCAGTGATTCCTGTGGTGCCGTGATCATTGCCAAACGCCTGGGCGAACCGGGGGTTCTGGAATCTTCGCCGCAAAGCTATACAGGCAGCTCCCTCGCGGCTGACGACTAAGTTCAGACCGTACCGTATTGCTGATTGACTGATAGCCAGCGATCAATCAGGGCATCAATAATTTGCGGATGTGTTTCACGGATACGACCGGCCCAGCGATGAATATCCTCCTGCAGGTGGGCATCACGACTCAGATCGGCAAGCCGGTAATTCATCAGGCCGGTCTGGCGCGTACCAAGCACCTCACCCGGCCCGCGTATTTCCAGATCCTTTTGGGCAATATAAAAACCATCATTACTGCTGCGCATTATGGTCAGGCGTTTCTGACTCAGTTCAGATAGCGGCTTGCGATAAAGCAAAAGACAATGACTGTCGGTGTTGCCACGCCCGACCCTGCCACGTAACTGATGTAGTTGCGCCAGCCCCAGACGTTCCGGATTTTCGATTATCATCAGTGAGGCATTGGGTACATCGACGCCAACCTCAATGACTGTGGTCGCCACCAGCAGATGTATTTCCCCGCTTTTGAACTGATTCATGATCTGGCTTTTTTCTGCAGCTTTCATGCGCCCGTGAATCAGGCCGACATTAAGGCCAGCAAGCTGCTGCTGTAGATTTGTATACGTGGCTTCGGCAGCCTGGCACTGCAGTGCTTCTGATTCTTCGATCAGGGTACAGACCCAGTAGGCCTGTCGGCCCTGGGCACAGGCTTCCCGGATTCTTGCAATCACTTCATCGCGGCGTGAATCAGCGATCAATAAAGTATTGACCGCAGTACGACCCGGCGGCAGCTCATCAATCACGGAATAATCCAGGTCGGCGTAGGCACTCATCATCAGGGTTCGGGGAATAGGCGTGGCTGTCATTACCAGCTGATGCGGAACCAGTCCGTGAGGCTGCCCTTTCTCGAGCAAAGCCAGGCGCTGATGAACGCCAAAGCGGTGTTGCTCATCGATGACCAATAGCCCCAGTTGTGAGAAGACAACCTCATCCTGGAACAGGGCGTGGGTCCCGATAATTATCCCGGCCTGACCGCTGGCTATCAAAGCCAGGGTTTCAGCCCGCTTGTTGCCTTTGATTTTGCCACTGAGAAAACAGACTTCGATATTGCTGCCTTCAAGCATGGCCATAAAGTTCAGGAAATGTTGTTCTGCCAGAATTTCAGTTGGTGCCATAATGGCCACCTGAAAGGCGTTTTCAACCGTCTGCAGAGCCGCAAGAATTGCCACCATGGTTTTACCGGAACCCACGTCCCCCTGTAGCAGCCGCAACATCGGAACATTGCTTGCCAGGTCCTTGCTGACTTCGGCAAAAGCTTTCTCCTGTGCAGCAGTCAGGGTAAAGGGCAGGGACTGTAATAATGCCGGAATCAGGGACCTGCTGGCGGATAATTTTGCCGCTTTTTCTTTTCTTGCCCTGTCACGCATACGGCGCAGGCATAAAAAATGTGCCAGTAATTCTTCAAAAACCAGACGTTGCTGACAGGGATGTGTGCCGGCTTCAAGGGCAGACAGCTCAGCATCCTTGGGGGGATGATGAACATAATTCAGTGCTTCGTGCAGCGTGCTGTTGTGCAGGTCTTCAAGCAAGTCCTGCGGCAGTAGTTCTTTTAATGAATCAGGAGAGCGGTTTAGCAGGACCAGGGCCTGCTCGATAATATTTCGCAGGCGATTTTGTTGCAGACCATCAGTGCTTGGATAAACGGGGGTCAGGCGCTGGTTAGCGGGAAAACTTTCACCACTGGCAAGAACTTTATATTCAGGATGAAACATCTCCACCCCGCTGCGCCCCCAGCGAGCTTCGCCATAACAACGAATACGTTTACCGTCGGCCAGATTGCTTTTTTGTGCCGCACTGAAATGAAAGAAACGCAGATTGGCAATGCCACTGGAATCTTTGATTTTTACCAGTAAACTGCGACGCCGGCCAAAAACGATGGCGCTGCCAAGAATTTCCCCCTCGATAACCACATCACGACCAGGCTGAAGTGCAGCAATGGGAGTCAGACGTGTACGATCCTGATACCTGAATGGCAAATGAAACAGCAGATCTGCCGGAGAAAAGATATTCAGGCTTGCAAGTTTTTTTGCCAGTGCCGGCCCAACACCTTTGAGCTGCGTCAGGGACATTTTATTCAGGGGCAAGAGTTTTGCAGAATGTGCAGTAGTGTTGAGTTTCTTTACGGGCATGATGCAATTCTAGGGGGTTTTTATGCAGGGCGCTAATAGGAAGTGACAGGCATAATGCTTGCCGTGACCGTTTCCGGGACATGAGGTAGAATCAGCGGGCCGGACCGGGGAAATATCTCCTGATCATTCAGGGCTTTGTTTGAGGTATTTGTAAAATATCCGTTGATGTAGCACCTTAACCCTGCGGCAGGTAACGGGCATACCAAAACCACCTGCGGATAAAGCCAAGCAATACTAAAGCCATGAGCGAAAATACTAAGATACTGATTGTTGATGAGGACCCTGAGCTGCTGGCCAGCTTCAGTCAGCAATTACAGGAAAATGCCTATCAGGTATTCACTGCTGGCGATACAAGCCAGGCAAAGACAGTTTTACTGGCTGAAGATCCGGAATTACTGGTACTTGATTTAATACTGCACGAAATGGAAGGCCAGGACTTGCTGGCCTTCATTGAGCAGCAGGAACTGACTACCAGTGTGATCGTTATCAGTGAGGAAACCGGATTTGATGTGGTCAGCAGCGCTTTCCGTTCCGGTGTGTTTGACTATCTGCAAAAGCCCTTTGAGCTGGATGAATTTCTGGCGACAGTCAGATATGCCATGAGCAAGCGCGAGGTAGAACAGGACTTCCTGTCTTTACGTAAAAAGCTTGAACGCTCCGAAAAGCTTCACCGGTTCATGGTGGAAAGTTCACCGGATATTATTTTTATTGTTGATAAAGGCGGACACTTTGTCTTTGTCAACAAGCGTGCTGAAGAAGCACTGGGCTACAGCAAAAATGAATTACTCGGTGAACATTACTCTTTTATTGTCGAGCCCCGCTGTCTGGAACAGGCAGCATATTGCTTTCAGGAAAGACGGGAAGGAGCAAGAGCGACACGGGAAGAAGAGATCTGGCTACGCTGTAAAGAAATACCACAGATTGACAGCAGAAAAAAGATCGCCATCGAGCTGAATTCCGTCGGCGTTTATGAAAACAGCGATGCGCAGGGATTAAAAAACTTTTCCGGGACCTATGTTGTCGCCCGGGATGTCACTGAGCGGCTGGCATCGGAAAAACTGATTCACTATCAGGCTTACCATGATTTACTGACAGGATTGCCCAACCGGGCTTTGTTTATGGACCGTCTCAGCAATACGATTAATAACGCCAGGCGAGAAAACCGAAAACTGGCAGTAATGTTTCTGGACCTGGATCGCTTTAAAGTAGTGAATGACAGTCTCGGACATTCTATAGGAGACACACTTTTGCAACTTGTCAGTGAGAGACTGGATGAGTGTTTACGTGAAAGTGATACGCTGGCAAGAATCGGTGGTGATGAATTTATGGTGCTGCTGCCATTTGTTGAATCGGTCGAAGATGCGCAGATCGTTGCAGAAAAAGTGGTTAGCGCTATCAAGAAGCCATTTGTCATTAATGATCATGAACTCTACGTTACCGTCAGTATTGGCATATCGATATACCCTCATGATGGCGAAAATGCCGAGATGCTTATCAAGAATTCAGACATAGCCATGTATCACACAAAAGAAGCCGGAAAAGATAATTTTCATCGTTATGATCAGAACATGAGTGAAAAAAATGATTTGTTGCTATCGATAGAAAATGAAATTCGTACCGGACTCAAAGAAGGGCAGTTTGAAGTGTTTTATCAGCCGCAAATCAGACTGGAAGACGGCCAGATTGTTGGTGTGGAAGCATTGTTACGCTGGAATCATCCGCAGCAGGGCCTGTTGTCACCATCCAACTTTATTACCGTAGCCGAAGAAAGCGGACTAATCTGTGAACTTGGAGACTGGGTGCTGGAAGAGGTGTTGAGCGTTATAGCTGACTGGAAAAAAGACGGCCTCAAGGTCGAGCGCTTTGCCATTAATTTTTCCGGTAAAGAGATCGAACAAAACAATTTTGCCGACAAAATTATCGATTCCCTGAAAAAGCATTCTGTGGACGCCAGTCAGCTGGAAATTGAAGTGACTGAAGGGGTACTGATGCGCAATATTGAAAACAGTCTGGCAAAAATAAAACAGCTACACGATGTCGGTGTAAATATTGCCATTGATGATTTCGGTACGGGCTATTCATCCCTGAGTCTGCTGCAAAAGCTACCGATAAATCGACTTAAAATTGATCGCAGTTTTATTCAGGATATGGAGGAATCAACTGACCGCTTTATCATTGAGGCAATTGCGCACATGGCCAGGGGCCTGAAACTGGAAATGGTAGCCGAAGGGGTTGAGCAGGATTACCAGCTGCGTTATCTACATCAACTGCAATGCCCGATAGTTCAGGGCTTTGTTTTCAGTCAGGGGGTGCCGGCAGATGAGGCAAAAAGTTTCATCGCCTCGACCCAGGCCATGCTGGATGAGCAGGAAAAAGAACAGCGCCTCAGTTCTTGATGCGGCTAACCTTGCTTACCGGCTTGATTACCCTGACACGTTTCATGACGCGCGCCAGATGAATCCGGTTCCGCACACTGACGGTCAGGTTGACGATACTGAATTGAGCGTCGCGGTCAGAGGTAGTGATTTTTTCAATATTGGCTTCACAGGCAGTAACTGCATTGGCGATGGTTGCTATCAGGCCACGCTGATGTTCCAGTTCAATCCGCAACTCCACAGGGAATTCGCCTTCCACTCCCGGGTCCCAGCGTAATGACAGGTGTTTTTTCGGATCATTGAGAATTTCAGCGATATTGTTGCAGCTTTCCACATGCACGATCATGCCGCGGCCTGAGGAAACGTAGCCGACAATCGGGTCTCCCGGAATCGGATGGCAGCATTTGGCAAAAGACATCACCATGCCTTCAGCACCGTGAATCGCCAGCGCCGCATCGTCCTCACCGGGCTGCGGTTTGGTGGCGGAATCACCGGGCAGCAAACGCCGGGCAACGATATAGGCCATGCGGTTACCCAGGCCAATATCTTCCAGCAAATCATCCAGCACATCAAAATCGGTTTCTTCCAGCAGGCCGCCGACCTTGTCTTTGGGAATATTCGACAGATTGTAGCCAAAGCCGGCCAGGGTTTTATTCAACAGTCGGCGTCCCAGGGTAATGGCCTCGGAGCGGCGCTGTTTTTTCAGAAAGTGGCGGATATTGCTGCGCGCTTTACCGGTCACGACAAAATTCAGCCAGGCCGGATTCGGGTGGGTACCGGAAGCGATGATTTCCACGGTCTGGCCACTTTGCAGTGGCTCACTCAGGGGCGCCAGGCGACGGTTTATGCGGCAGGCCACACAGGAATTACCGACATCCGTATGCACCGCATAGGCGAAATCCACGGCGGTAGAACCGGAAGGTAATTCCAGGATTGCCCCCTTGGGAGTAAAGACATAAATTTCATCCGGGAACAAATCGGTTTTGACATGCTCGATAAATTCCTGGGAATCACCGGCCTGTTCCTGCATCTCAAGCAGGTCCTGTACCCACTGACGGGCCCGGATATGGCTTTGGTTGGGTAATTCATTGTGTGATTTATAGAGCCAGTGGGCAGCGATCCCGTTGTTGGCCATGGCTTCCATGTCTTCGGTACGAATCTGAATTTCAATCGGGATGGCATGAATGCTGAACAGGGTCGTGTGCAGTGACTGATACCCGTTTACCTTGGGAATGGCAATGTAGTCCTTGAAGCGTCCCGGAACCGGTTTATACAGGTTGTGCACAGCCCCGAGAATGCGGTAACAGGTATCAACCTGATCGGTAATGATGCGAAAGGCAAAAACGTCCGTAATTTCGCGGAAAGAGCGGCGTTTTTCGCGCATCTTCTTGTAAATGCTGTAAATATGCTTTTCCCGGCCGACCACACGCCCAGGCAGGTTCTCGCGTTGCAGACAGGCGGTCAGTGCTGATTCGAGTTGCTTGACGATTTCCTTACGGTTGCCGGTGATACTCTTGACGGCGGCTTCCAGGCGTCGGGCGCGCATCGGATACAGTGCCTCAAAGCCGCGTTGCTCAAGCTCCAGGCGGATATTATGCATGCCCAGGCGGTTGGCGATGGGGGCATAGATCTCCAGTGTTTCACGCGCAATACGCCGCTGCTTCTCCGGCTTGAGCACACCCAGGGTGCGCATGTTGTGCATGCGGTCGGCAAGTTTTACCAGGATTACACGGATATCCTTGGCCATGGCCAGGGCCATTTTCTGGAAGTTTTCCGCCTGTGCTTCGGCGCGGGTACTGAATTCGATACGGTTCAGCTTGCTGACACCTTCGACCAGATCGGCAACAGTCTGCCCGAACTGTCCGGCGATGGCATCCTGTGTGATGCCGGTATCTTCTATGACATCGTGCAGCATGGCCGCCGCCACGCTCTGATGGTCCATGTGCATTTCGCGCAGAATGCCGGCGACGGCCAGAGGGTGTGCGACATAGGGACCGCCGGAGATACGTTGCTGGCCATCGTGGGCCTGCTCAGCATAAAAGTAGGCACGACGCACGATATTGACCTGGGCCGGTTCCAGATATTCGGCCAGGCCATTAGCCAGGGTGTCGATGCTTTCAGTAGTGATGTCAGCCTCCAGGGGAATTCAGTGAAGGCTGATGACAGAATGCCTTACTGCTCTTCACTGTCTCCGTCAGTATCAGCAGGCGCGTCTTCAGGCTGGTTTTCTTCCGGTACCAGCTCGGCTCCCATGGCATCTTCAATAGAGATGTCATTTTTGGGAGTAGCTGTGGCTTCCTCGGAAGTCGGGGCTTCAGGCACGTCTTGCGAGATATCTTCTTCAGGAGTATCAATTAAAATTGCAGCGTTCACAAGTCCTTCAGCGACCTCTCGAAGTGCCAGAACAGTAGGCTTGTCGTTGTCTTCCGGGACCATCGGGTCCTTGCCGCCGGTCTGGATCTGACGTGCACGCTTGCTGGCAACCATGACCAGTTCAAAACGGTTTTCGACCTTGTCTAAACAATCTTCTACGGTAATTCGTGCCATTTGCTTGTCCTGTCGAGGCCTGGTATTGGCCCCTGATCAATAAGTTAGCTGTATTTGCGGGGCGGCAATTATAAAAGTTTTAGCTGGATTTTGGTAGCAGGTTTTTAATCAGCGCCTGCTGTTGCGCCAGCTCCTGTTCTGTTGGGCGGTATTCTCCCTTGCAGATTGCCAGCAAAGTCGTCACCGCATGGTCAAAATCATCATTGACCACCAGATAATCCGCCAGTTCATAGTGCGACAATTCATTGACGGCTTCTGTCATACGTTTTTCGATGACTTCAGGATTATCCTGTGCCCGGTTTTGCAGGCGACTGCGCAGTGCTTCCAGCGAGGGCGGCAGGATAAAAATACTCACCGCTTCGGGAATCAGTTGCTTGATCTGGGAGGCGCCCTGCCAGTCAATTTCCAGAATCACATTCCAGCCTGCCTGCAGATGCTCTTCTACCCAGGATTTTGAAGTGCCGTAAAAATTGTCAAAGACACGGGCACTTTCCAGAAATTCGCCGCCTTCCTGCATGGCCTGAAACTGTTCCGGCGTAACAAAGTGATAATTTACGCCGTCTTTTTCACTGGGGCGTTTGGGACGTGTGGTATGGGAAACGGATACGCAGAGCCTGGTGGCATCGGCATCGGCTGTCTTGACGAGCGCATTCACCAGAGAGGTTTTTCCGGCACCGGAAGGAGCTGAAATTAATAGTAAAGAACCGGGCAGCATGGTTTCAGACTGGACCTTACTCAATATTCTGGATCTGCTCACGCATCTGTTCAATCAGCACCTTGAGCTCGACGGCATTCAGGGTGGTTTCTGTCACGACAGCCTTGGAGCAGATGGTATTGGCTTCGCGATTGAGCTCCTGCATCAGGAAGTCCAGCTTGCGGCCAACCGGATCATGCTGTTCGAGAATATTGCGCACTTCCTGTACATGCGTCTCCAGGCGGTCGGTTTCTTCGGAGATATCAGCCTTTTGCGTCAGCATGACAATCTCCTGCTCTATCCGCCCCTGATCCAGTTCCTGGACCATGTCGGCAAGGGCTTCGCGTAATTTGTTTGCCTGGGCCTGGAGAATTTCCGGCATGGAGGTTTTGATCTCGGCAATAATTGCGCTGATCTTTTCCAGACGTTGCTGAATAAAGCGTTTGAGTTGTTCGCCTTCCTTGTTACGTTGATCCTGCAGGTTCAAGAGGCAGGCTTTGAACAGTTCCATCACCGCCGGTTCTATGGCTTTCAGGTCATCCTGGCTGTCCTGGATCAATCCGGGCCAGCGTAATACATCCAGCGTGCTTGCCGGCTGCAAACCGGGGATCTTGCTGCTGATATCCTGCAGGGCCTGTTTGAGCTGGGCCAGCAGATCCTCATTCAGATGTATGTCAATGGCCCCCAGGTTGGCCGTGAACTTGAGTTGGGCATCTATCTTGCCGCGTTTCAGTGAGCTTCGCACTTGCTCACGACAGGCCATTTCCATGCCGCGCATGGATTCCGGCAGTCGTACACTGGCTTCCAGATAACGGTGATTGACGGAACGGATTTCCCAGACCAGTGTGCCCCATTCATGCTCGGCCTGCTGGCGAGCAAAGGCAGTCATGCTTTGCGTCATGTGACTGAACTACTCAAAAAAACAAGGCAAGCACTATAGCGGATTTGCCGGATATTATAAAATTGATTTGCTGATCCCGGGCCAGTCGATACAATGCCATGCTACAAATTGCCGGCCAGGCAATTCTGCACCAGTAAAAATAGACGGAGAAGTTAATGTCTGAATCAGTCCGACCCAGCGGTAGAGCTGCGGATCAATTACGCGAAATAAGCATCACCCGGAACTACACCAAACATGCCGAAGGTTCGGTACTGGTTGAATTCGGCGACACCAAAGTGCTGTGTACCGCTTCAGTGGAAGACAATGTCCCGCGTTTTCTCAAGGGCAAGGGACAGGGCTGGGTGACAGCCGAATACGGCATGTTGCCTCGCTCAACGGGTTCCCGCATGGATCGGGAAGCCGCACGTGGCAGACAGAGTGGACGCACCCAGGAGATACAGCGCCTGATCGGCCGCGCTCTGCGGGCGGCGGTTGATCTCAGGCAGCTTGGCGAAAACACCATCAAGCTGGATTGTGATGTGATTCAGGCTGACGGCGGAACCCGCACAGCATCCATCACCGGTGCCTGTGTCGCGCTGGTCGATGCGCTTGCCGTTATGCAGGAGCGCGGCATGATCAAACAGAGCCCCCTGCAGCAAATGATTGCCTCGGTTTCGGTGGGGATTGTGCAGGGAGTTGCGGTGCTGGATCTGGATTACAGGGAAGACTCGACAGCTGAGACCGACATGAATGTGGTGATGACGGATAAAGGTGGTTTTATTGAAGTTCAGGGTACCGGCGAAGACGGGGAGTTCAGTGTTGATGAACTGCAGCAGATGATCACCCTGGCACAGGCCGGTATCGGGGACCTGCTGGCTGCCCAGCAGAAAGCGCTTGGAGACTGAGCATGAAACATTTTCAGACAGAGTTTCTGGATTTTGTCACGGAGGAAAATATCCTCCGCTTTGGGGAGTTCACCCTGAAGTCGGGGCGCAAGAGCCCGTATTTTTTTAATGCCGGATTATTCAGCAGCGGCGCATCCCTGAGCCAGGTTGGCAGTGCTTATGCAGCTGCCATTGCTGATGCCGAAGTGGATTTTGATGTGCTGTTTGGTCCGGCCTACAAGGGTATCCCCCTGGTCTCGGCCAGTGCCATCGCCCTGGCGCAGGCCTACAGCACCAATAAACCCTATTGTTTTAATCGCAAGGAAGCCAAGGATCACGGGGAAGGAGGCAATATTGTCGGCGCTGAACTCGAGGGCCGGGTACTGATTATCGATGATGTCATCACGGCCGGGACTGCCATTCGTGAGGTAGTGGATCTCATTACTGACGCCGGTGCCGAAGCTGTCGGAGTGGTCGTGGCGCTCGATCGCCAGGAAAAAGGCCAGGGAGAATTATCGGCGATTCAGGAAATTGAAGCCGATTATGGTATTCCGGTACTGAGTATTATCAACCTGCAGCAGATACTTGATTACCTGTCAGAGGGGCAGAATCAGGAGCTGCAGCAATTTTTGCCGCAGATGCAGGCCTACCAGAAACGTTACGGGATATAAAATAGATTAGCCTGTAACAGTTCCCACTGTTCAGGCCAGTTTTCCGTGGGCAGGCGTTTGAAATCACTGCGGACATACTGGGAAATTTTACCTTCAGTGTAGGCAATCAGCAGATTGGCGGATGCCGTGACTGTTTCCCGGGTACGCAGCCCCTCTTTCATTTCCGCTTCACGCAATAGCTGCTTGATCTGGGTTTCCAGTCGTTCAAAAATCTGTGAGACCTGGGTGCGCAGACGATCTGTTTCTCCAGCCAGGGCGTCGCCATTGAGAATCCGGGTAATGCCGGGATTCTTTTCCGCAAAGGTCAGGGTCAGGAATAATATTTTCTGGCACTGGTTTCGCGCAGTATCCCCGTCGGCAACAATACGGCTGATGCGCGAAAACAGGGTATTCTCAATAAAGTCGATCAGGCCTTCGAACATCCGGGCTTTGCTGGGAAAGTGGCGATAAAGAGCGGCTTCGGAAACGCCGACTTTCTCCGCCAGGGTGGCGGTGGTTATCCGGGCGCCGGGATTTTCTTCGAGCATCTGCGCCAGTACCTGCAGAATTTGTTCGCGGCGTGAGCCTTTGTCTGATCTTGCCATTGCTACACCCTCTTCAGGCCTGCATAAAATTCAGGGCTTACTGAACATGCGCAAGCCGGTTGCTGATCTGAGTCCCGACCCCTTTATTGGTGAATATTTCCAGCAATACGGCATGCGGGACACGACCATCAATAATCTGTGCACTGTTTACACCGGAACTGACAGCGTCCAGTGCGCAGCGAACTTTGGGCAGCATCCCGCCATGAATGGTGCCATCGGCAATCAGGTCCTGCACCTGTTCCGTACTCAGGCCGGTCAATACTTCACCCTGCTGATCCTGCACGCCGGCAATATTGGTAAGCAGCAAGAGTTTTTCTGCCCCGACCAGTTGTGCCAGCTTGCCGGCAACCAGGTCGGCGTTGATGTTGTAGGACATACCGTCCTCGCCGGTCCCGATCGGTGCTATGACCGGAATAAAGTCACTGTTGGTGATCATGTTGATGATCTGCGGGTCGATGCTTTCGACCTCGCCGACATGGCCGATATCAATGATTTCCGGTTCCTGCATCTCCGGGGTCTGGTGTGACATTTTAAGTTTTCTGGCGCGGATAAAACTGCCGTCTTTGCCGGTCAGGCCAATGGCTTTGCCGCCGTTCTTGTTAAGCAGGGAAACGATTTCCTTGTTGACCAGACCGCCAAGCACCATTTCCACCACGTCCATGGTTTCGCTGCTGGTGACACGCATGCCCTGAACAAAATCTGATTTGATGCCGAGCTTTTCCAGCAATGAACCAATCTGCGGGCCTCCGCCATGAACCACGATAGGATGCATGCCGACCAGTTTCATGAGCACGATGTCGCGCGCGAAACTGTTTTTCAGCGTTTCGTCAGTCATGGCGTTACCGCCGTATTTCACCACGATGGTCTTGCCGGAAAAACGCTGAATGTAGGGCAGCGCTTCCGTCAACACGGTAGCGATATTACTGGCAGCTTTCAGGTCGAGACTCATTATTTGTATCCAGGGTTAACTAAGCAAATACTCACTTACGTCCAGGTCCTGAATTATAAGGGATATTGAGATTATTCCCAGTCTTGCCTGAAATCGCCGGTGCAGGAAAATTTCTCTGCCGGGTTGATTCGCGACTAAAGTCGCTCCCACAACGAACCAGGCATATCTGTAGGAGGGACTTTAGTCCCGAACAAAACAGCGGCAATGCCTCAACTTAAGTGAAATACCTGCTGTTTAAAATGGCAGGCTGAGATCGGGCAGGACACGCAGTAATTCATTACGAAACTGCTGTTGAATTTCAGCCAGGGCAGCCTGGTCCTGTGCTTCAAAACGCAGGACCAGATTGGCGGTGGTGTTGGAGGCCCGAATCAGTCCCCAGCCGGAATCCAGCATTACCCGCAAGCCATCCAGCTGGTTTATTTCAGTCCCTGGCAGGGAAAACTGATCCTGCAGGATTCGCATCATTGCAAACTTGTCCTGCTCGGGTACGGCAACAAACAGCTCGGGAGTATGGGCACTGTCCGGCAGGCTATCCAGAATCTCATCGGCACTAAGGTTGTTTTTGTCCATAAGTTCAAGAAAGCGCGCTGCAACATAAAGACCGTCATCAAAACCGTACCAGCGATGTTTGAAAAACAGGTGCGAGGAAAATTCTCCGCCCAGCAGGGCGCCAGATTTAAGCATGGCTTTTTTCACATAGGAGTGGCCGCTTTTGCACATCAGCGGAACGCCCTGCTCAGCGATGATCATCTGCTGCAGATGCTGCGAGCTTTTTACGTCATAAACCACAGTGGCCCCCGGATTTTCAGGCAGGATGTCCTGGATGAAAGCCATCAGCATGTGGTCGGCATCAATGATTCTGCCACTGCCGGTAACCAGCGCTACCCGGTCACCATCACCATCAAAGGCAATGCCGAGCTCGGCCTGCTCGGCGAGAATTTTTTGTTGCAGGTCGACAAGGTTTTCAGCCTGGGTGGGATCGGGATGATGGTTGGGAAAGGATCCGTCAATGTCACAAAACAGGGTGCTGACTTCGCAGCCAAGCTGGCGAAATAAAGCCGGCCCCACTTTTGCCGTCACGGCATTGCCGCAGTCAATCACCAGCTTCCAGGCTTTGTTCAGGCTGATGTCCTGACAAATCCGCTTGAGGTAATCAGTGCTGATATCCAGCCTGGTGGCCTTGCCCCTGCCCTGGTAAAACTCCCGTGAAAAAATACGATCCCTGAAAATGGTTATCTGTGCATCACTGAGCGCCTGTTGTTTGAAGACAATTTTGACGCCGTTGTATTCACGCGGATTATGGCTGCCGGTAATCATGACCCCGGAATGGGTATCAAGTTTGTGCGTGGCAAAGTACATGAGGGGCGTTGGAATCTGGCCCAGGTCGACAAGGTTGCAGCCGGTTTCCAGAATCCCGGTTTTCATGTGCTCGGCAAATTCCGGACTCGACAATCTCGCATCACAGCCCAGTAGAAGCGTATCTTCGCCCTTGAACTGCGCTTCACTGCCGATGGCCTTGCCGAGCCAGTACATGACTTCAGCATTAAGCCCTTCACCGACGATACCGCGAATATCGTATGCGCGAAAAATATTGTCCTGCAAGACCGGAGCGCTCATGAGGAAGAATTATAACGTTCACTGACAAGTTCAATCAGTGCCCGTGCCAGGCTGCTCTTGCGCGCCGGCGCAAAAGTCTGCTCCCCTTCTTTCCAGTAGGCAGTCACCGCGGCTTCATCCTGGTTAAATGTTTCCGTCGCCTGATTGGCGATGATCATATCCAGGTTTTTATCCACCAGTTTGTCTTTGGCATAGCGCTCAAGTTCGCTGGTTTCTGCAGCAAAACCGACACAGAAGGGCCGTTTTTCCTGCGCTGCCATGGCCGCCAGAATATCCGGCGTTTTTTCCAGCTCAAGACTCAGTGTCATCGTTGATTTTTTGATTTTTTCCCTGGACTGTTTCAGCGGTCGGTAATCAGCCACGGCAGCCACCGCGATAAAAATGTCACAGGCTTCATTCAGGCAGGCATCATACATCTGCTGAGCACTCTCAACATTGATTACGCGGGCCGGCTCGGGTATCGGCAGCGAGACGGGACCACTGACCAGGGTCACATCGGCCCCGGCTTCAATCGCTGCAGCAGCAATGGCATAGCCCATCTTTCCTGAACTGTGATTGCTCAGATAACGTACCGGATCAAGTGCTTCCCGCGTAGGTCCGGCATTGATACAGACGCGCAGACCGGCCAGTGTGCCGACAGCAAACAGGCCGGCTGCCAGTTCGCCCAGTTCTTCAGCTTCCAGCATGCGTCCGGGCCCGGTTTCACCGCAGGCCTGCTCACCGTCAGCAGGGCCGAAGACAGAAACCTGTTTGTTTTTCAGCTCAGCCAGATTGTCCCGGGTGCTCGCTTTTTGCCACATGACCTGGTTCATGGCAGGCGCAAGTGCCAGCGGTGCCTGACTGGCCAGACACAAAGTACTTAACAAATCATTGGCTTCACCATGAGCCAGCCGGGCAATAAAGTCGGCGCTGGCAGGCGCAACCAGAACCAGGTCGGCCCAGCGTGCCAGTTCAATATGACCCATGCCTGCTTCGCTTTCTTCATCGAGCAAGTCCCGGTGTACTTTATTACCGGACAGGGCCTGCATGGTCAGCGGCGTAATGAATTCACAGGCCGCAGCAGTCATCACCACGCGCACCTCGGCACCGGCCTTTACCAGCAAGCGGCACAGTTCGGCACTTTTATAGGCAGCGATACCACCGGTGATGCCGAGAATGACATGTTTGTTTCTTAGGCTAAGCATCGGGCGAGCATTATCTGGAATTCAGACTATATTGACAGGATAAAGTTGGGGAAGCCTATCAGCAGGAGGCGATGATGGCAATTAGTGACTGGCCGCAGCAGGAGCGCCCCCGGGAAAAGCTGCTGGCCAAGGGAGCGCAGAGTCTGAGCGATGCGGAGCTGCTCGCGCTTTTCCTGCGTACCGGCATTCCCGGAGCTTCGGCACTGGACCTGGCACGCGGGCTGTTACAGCGTTTTGGCAGCCTGCGCGGAGTGCTGGAGGCTGATGCCCGGTGCTTTTGCCGGGAGCCGGGCATGGGGCCAAGCAGATATACCCAGCTCCAGGCAGTGCTGGAGCTGTCACAGCGCTGTATGCTGGAAAACCTGCAACGCGAAGATGCCCTGACCAGTGCCGCCCAGAGCCGGGCTTATGTCCAAAACCGTCTCCGCGCCAGGCACCGGGAAGTCTTTTTGTGTCTCCTGCTGGATAGCCAGCACCGGGTTATCGCCCACGAGGAGCTGTTTGAGGGAACCATAGACGGGGCCATGGTCCATCCGCGGGAAGTGCTGGATTATGCGCTGAAGCATCAGGCTGCTGCGGTGATTTTTGCCCATAACCACCCTTCCGGAATAGCTGAACCCAGTGAGGCGGATATCAGCATCACCCGGCGGCTTAAATCAGCACTGGCTCTGGTGGATATCCGTACCCTGGACCATCTGGTGGTGGGCGATGCTGAAGTGGTTTCCATGGCCGAGCGCGGAATGCTTTAATTGCCCGTAGTGACTAAGCTTGATACTTTAACCATATTGCCGAGCTTATCTTTGCTGACACGCCAAAAAGCGTACATCCATATACAGGCTCGGCTGGCGACATCTGCCCGCCAGGGATGGTGGAAATGCGGAGAATTGCAGGAGCAATTCCGGCCCTGTCGCCAGACGGTCACCAAAGATAAGCCCGGCAATCACTAAGCTGGGTATAATTCAAACTGAGGCACTATCAATTGCCCGCGATTCTTGCCTTTGGCAGCCCGTTCTGGTATAAAACGCAGCTCTTTTTTTGACAGAATTCAACGGGCTTTGCACAAGGCAGCCTGTTTAACCAGGAACGAGGCAAACATAATGTCCAGAGTATGCATGGTTACCGGGAAAAAACCGGTTACTGGAAACAATGTTTCTCATGCCAAGAATCGCACCCGCAGGCGTTTCCATCCAAACCTGCATACTCACCGGTTTTGGGTAGAAGCAGAGAAACGTTTTGTGAAACTGCGTCTGTCCAGCAAGGGCATGCGCGTCATCGACAAACGCGGAATTGAAACCGTACTGGCCGATATTCGTGCCAGAGGCATCAAAGTTTAAGCCAGCTGGCTAATTAAAAGGTTATCGCCATGAGAGAAAAAATCCGCCTAGTTTCAAGTGCCAAAACAGGTCACTTTTATACAACTGACAAGAACAAACGCAACATGCCCGACAAGATGGAGATCAAGAAATATGATCCCGTTGTCCGCAAGCATGTGATCTACACTGAAGCCAAGATCAAATAGCTTTCAGTCCGAATAACAAACACCCGCCTTCTGGCGGGTGTTTTGGTTTAAACAGAAGTTCCCTGGCCTTCCCAGCGCTGCAATTTGTCCGTTTCGATGGCAAACAGGTCCAGCGCCCGCGCAACGGTTTGCGCAACAATATCTTCAATACTCTGCGGTTTGGTGTAAAAAGCCGGTACCGGCGGCATGATAATGCCACCCATCCGGGTCAGTTCCAGCATGCTTTGCAGGTGCCCCGCATGCAGAGGGGTTTCCCTGACCAGCAATACCAGCCGGCGGCGCTCCTTGAGGACCACATCAGCAGCACGGCTAAGCAATGAAGCACTGAAGCCGGAGGCAATTTCCGACATGCTGCGGATGGAACAGGGGGCGACTATCATGCCGGCTGTTTTGAAACTGCCACTGGCAATGGCAGCGCCGATATCATTATTGGAATAGTGCACATCAGCCAGGTCCTGTAATTCAGCATAGGACATTGAGCTCTCCTGCTTCAGGGTCTGCATGGCCGCCTTGCTCACGATCAGATGTGATTCGATGCCTGCGGTCCTGAGCTGCTTCAGGGTTTCAATGCCATAGGCAATACCGGATGCTCCGCTGATCCCGACAATAAGCCGTTGTGCCTGATTTTCTGTCATGCTCAGTATTGTACCTTGAGCAGAGGCGCCTGAATAAGATATCGATCAATTGCAATGACCAGGGCCGGCAGGGTGCCGAACAGCAGAAAGGACATCTGGAACCAGTAGGCCAGTCCAATCAGCATCCAGGTCATGACGATCCAGACCGTCAGGGCCACCAGGCCATAGATAATATGAATATAGGATTTTTGCTGGCAGACAGTGCAGGTCGCCTGGATGGGTGAAATTGCCAGTATCTTTTGCAGGGAACTGATACTTTCACGTTTGCAATGTGGACATTCATGCATGCTTATCTCCCGATTTGCGCATACTGATTATAAGCAGCAAGCGTGAGGAGGTAAATTTCAGCGAAAATTCCTGGTAGCCTTCTCTTTGACCTGCATCAATGGCCGGCCCGCTGGAACTGGGATACTGCAATTATAACCATCAGAATTTTCGGAGGCACCATGGAAGTAATGAAACGCAATTTTACGATACTGATAATCTGTCTGCTTATCATGTCATTAAGCTTTATCGCGCTGAGCATGTCGCTGGCGTCAAAGGCCGAGGCAGCAGAAGCCGGTGAGATCCCCATGCCGGTCAGCATCAATTCGCTGATGGTGACCATGATTGACCATTCTGCACATTACATCTGGGATTATGCCGCGCTGGAAGACCGCATGCTTGAGGAGGAATGGCTGGCGGTTGAATATTATGCCATTCAATTGGCAGCAGCCGGACCGATGTTGACCCTGGGAGGCACCGGCGAGGTGGATGAAGCCTGGGTACAGTCACCGGGGTGGACCTCTTTCGCCAGAGATATGAGCACTGCAGCCTTGAAGGCCCTGAATGCCGCAGAAATTCAGGATCTTGCCTTGCTGCGAACAGCCGGAGATGAGCTGCTGGACTCCTGCCTGGGCTGTCACCGTGCGTTTAAGCCGGAAAGCCCGACTGAAGGTGTGATACATGACCCCTTCTATGACGAGCTGTACCACCTGTTTCATCGCGAAGGCGAAATTTGATATAAGGTGTCAGAGTAATACAGGTAAAAGCAAAGATAATTGCAGTTCGGCATGATTAGCCAGCAAGCTGCTTATCAGTTTAATTCTGACACCGGTTAACGGACAATCTTAATCCATTCTCCGGCAGTCGGTTCGCCACGCGGGTAGTCGCCGTTGTATAAACGTAGCAGGTCTTCGGCGTTTTCATCGAAGGGATTATCCGCAGCGAGCTCGGCGTAGGTACGTCCGTCTGAGCGAACGTATTGAATGCTCAGCGGATTGACAAAATTTCTTTCGTTCGGCGCAATCGGGCGGAAACTGCGAATCGCCTCCAGCAGAATGGCATCATTTTCATCACTGATTTCACCGCCGACTTCCGAACCGCGCAATACGAATGCACGGGGTCCGTAATAAATGACGGCCAGGCGGGAATTATCTTGCGGATTAATTCCGGTATAACCGGGTAGTCCGAACTGATTCAGGACCTCGGTTTTCTGCAGATTCTCTATACCCATATCATCCTGGATAAACAGGCGCGGCTCTTTCATTTGTTGCAGGCGTTGCACACTGACATTCAGGGACAGGGCATCATCCGGCGCGTTGGCATTCAGCGTCGTGGTCGTATCAGTCCAGTCCCAGCCATCCGGAAACACCATGGTGTAATTCAGCAGGCTCTGGTAATAACGGTTGCGGGCATTGCTGCCTGCCAGCTGTGTACTGGGACCGATAGAAAGACCACTGATAATCTCGCGGAATTTATCCGGGTCGACTTCATTTTCGTTCTCTGCGGCCAGTTCGTTTGCCCGTCCGACAACTTCCTGCAGTCGCGTGTCATTCCGCGGGTGAGTAGCGAAAACCCCATGATAGCTGCTGGCTCCGGATGAAGTCCGTTTGGTAAAGTCCTCGTGGTTTTTCAAAACGCCGATCACTTCCACCATGGCCAGGGGGTCATAGCCGGCGGCGGCGAGATACTCTGCGCCAAGACCGTCGGCCGCCAGTTCCATTTCACGGCCATAGCCACTGAGCAATGCGCCGCCCAGCAAGGATGAAGTTTCACCCAGAGAACCAACACCGGTGGCAACGACCAGCACGCCGGCGACCACGCTGTTGGTCTGGCGGGCGGCCTGCTGGCGCACGGAATGCCGGTCAGTGACATGGCCGATCTCATGCCCCAGCACCGCAGCCATTTCGTCTTCCGAGTTCAGGTAGGCAATCAGGCCACGGTTGATATAAATGTAACCACCGGGCAGGGCAAAAGCATTGATATCCGGGCTGTCGACTACGGTAAAGGTATATTCAATATCCGGTCGATGTGAGACAGCAGCCAGCCGCTGCCCGACCTCATTGACATATTCCTGCAATTGCTCGTTCTGGTAGACCGGGGTTTCCTGCAGCATCTGCTGGTGCAGTTCCGCTCCCAGTTCGATTTCGCGGCTTTCACTCATGGTGACAAAATCAACCCCACCGGTGGGGTTGACCGCACAGGCAGACAGCAGGCCCAGAGCAAGCAAGGCAAGGGAGCCGTTTCTGAGCGGATAAATCCAGGACATGTTGGAGCTGGCAGCTAAACTTTTCATGATTTAATCTTAACGTATTTAGCTGAATAGAGGCTTAAAAGTGGTGGTTTTATTGCTGACTCAGACATTGCCCCGCAGGAATGTTTTCAGCTGTTGTCCCATGCCGCTGCAGGCGTTGGATTCAACCCGGGCCAGTAAGGGAATCGGAATTACGATGGCCGGCAGGTAAGACTGACCATTGGCATCGGCACTGATAGCACCAACGGTAGAAAGATTATCCAGGTCCCAGATTTCTGCTTCAAAATTGGAGTCATCAACCCAGGTGCCGAACCCAAAACAGCCTCCGCCGCCAGGACCAACAGCACAGGAAATCGAACCTGATTCCTGTGAACGTTGCGTCAGCCCATCCAGCCAGACAATATAAGAAATACCAAAATCCTCAAATTTCTGAGCCGCGACTTCCTGCTCCATTAACTGGGCCAGATGATCGGTTCGCATGGGGGCAGTTCTGGGCTCAAAAAAAGGAAACATTTCATCCAGAAACTGGGTCTCTGGAATGACGTTGATGCCATCTGAACCGGAGGCAACAACATTGGCAACACATTCGACAAACTCGCCTTCCGTTTCATAGGCATTACTCTGCCGACGACCGAGAATCACGATGCTTTCATCGGTCTGGATTTGTGTGGTGCTCTGACGGAATTCATCAATTTCGGTTGTGGTGCAGGCACTCAGCACCATAAACAGGCAAGCAAAAAAAGGCGCTTGTAATAACAGTTTGGAAATTTTCATGAGTATCTCCCGTCAGCTACTCCTTCCGGTCATCACAAAACATTGTTGGTTCTAAGCCAGTCATTAACTTCCGGGATATTGGCGAAACCCAGTGAAAAGGTTGCTGCCAGATCCCGGAACGCCTCGACGGCAGCTTCATTAACTCCGGCATCTACAGAGCCGAAAGTTTCCTGTGGGGACTTGCCATAGGCGGTCATGACCCAGTCGGCGATGGAGTTGCCGTCCGGCGCTGACAGCCTCATGTTGTATTTAACCCAGATCTCGTAAACGTTGAGTCGGGTTTTCTGTGGCAGTCCAACCTGGAATTCTTCGATACCGGGCTGGAAGATCATGTCCAGTTCCGGATGGGAGGCGATGTCATCTGCGCTTTCCAGAAACACAACCTGGGAAAACACAGCAGGCAATATGGTGTTGAACAGATCTACCTGGCTGGCGCCACTGTTGATGATGTACTGGTCATCGCCGGAATATTCATCAATTTCGGTAAAACTGTAATTACTGAAGTTGTCGTCGTAGATCACACCCAGTGTCAGGGGCAGCTGATTAACCAGCGGCGAGGGGTAGTTGCCTTCAATATTGATAACGCTGGCGGAGCAGCCAGCCAGCAGCATGGATAAAGTGACAGGGGTCAGAAATCTGAACCCGGTAAACAATTGTTTAAGGCCGCTCATCTTCACTAACATATCTGTTACCTGCCAGGGCCTGTATTATCAGGCCGGGAGAATGACTGCAGGTTCAGCCATCCTCCCTAATATTACTCTTGTTTTTCCAGACATCAATACTTCAATTACAAGTTTGGGCTGTGAACATCAAGCTCTAGTAGAAATCATTCAGCCCGACAAAGGTCCCGCCATTGCGTTTTGCCAGCTCCCGCATAAGCGCGGCAAAGCGAATGCCACCGGTCTGAAACATGCGTGGTTGGGCGAATTGCACCGGAAACCCGATTCCGTGGATGCGGACCAGGCGCTCACCGTCGGCACCGACCCGGTTAATCCGGTCGACGGTATCCACCACATCGGCGATTGAATTGCCGGAAAAGTCATCTCCAAGCACGTAAATACTGATTTTTTTGTCCGGCTCATAGAAGGCATTGATGGCATAGGTAATGCCCTCTACCGGACTGCTGTTGCTGAACGGATTCCAGGTACGCAGGCGCTGGATGATGGCCGAGCGCCGCGCCGGGGTATCGGGAATCCAGTCGCCACGAAAGGTGTTGAACATGTAATCACCCATGTCATTAAGCACCTGAATGCCCTTGACCTCGGGGTAAATATCCAGGGTGTCGATGACCACTTCAAGCAGGCGCGACCAGCTGTAGTTATACATACTGCCTGAGGTATCAATAATAAAGATGATGTATTCACTGTCGACCGGGACACCGCCGACGGAATCTGTGAGCTGCAGGGTCTGCTGATTGGCCTGCAGGCGCTCCATCTCGGCTGTCAGCTCCTGCTGGGCCAGTGCCAACTGGCCTTCCAGAATGGAGTTGACCGAGGACTGGTCGGTGGAGTTGCTTAACTGGTCTTCCAGTGAGCTGAGTTCACGCCGCAGGCGGGCAATACGCTCTTCATGTTCTGATAGCTGCTCATGCTTGGCATTGAGCTCGCGGTTGAGGATATTGGTTTCGCCACGGATTTCGAACAGTTGCTCCTGCATCTCCAGCACCGAGCCTTCGTTGCTGACTTCCGAGGTTTCCAGCGGAATCGGCGCGGTGACCCGGGTAATCATCAGCAACAGGATCATGGCCCCGAATCCACAGGACATCACATCCAGAAAGGCGATGTTGAAAGAATCATTATTGCGACGTTTAGGCATAATATTCCCGGCGCTAGGGCCAGTCCTCCGAAGGGCTCATGAAGGCGCCACCCGTGGCAATAGCCAGTTGCCAGTAATAGGAAGCGGCAGTCGGGTCTCCTTCCAGAGGTTCAAGAATAACATTGACCGGAATACCGCTGGGCAGGTATTCCAGGGCTTCTTCAAACAGCCGTTCACGGTCACGACCGGAAATGGTGTTGTTGCGTGGTTCGCGATTATTCTGAGTTGGCAGGCCGTCGGTAATCAGGAAAATATTGTCCGGCAGTGGTGACAGGCCCTGAACGGACTGAAACAGCCTGGCCAGATTGGTGCCACCGTTAGGTATCGTCTGGTTAAGGTTCTCCACGGCACCATCGAGCTGCTCCCGGTCGGCCACTTCCAGCCACTGGCCCAGGGTCCCGGGCACCAGTGAGTCAACTTCTTCGCTGAAAGTATAAATCTGATACTGGCTGGGCGGCGGTAACTGTGTGCTTAACCAGTCCACGGTTTTCTGCACACTCTGCCATTTTTCGGAAGCCAGTTTGGCCTCATCTGACATATTGCGGCGTCGGATAATATTCACGATGGTGTCGTCCAGCATGCTGGTAGAGATATCCACTAACACCAGAATACGGTTACCGCCGAGAATCAGACCGGTAAGATATTGGCGGTTGCCGTCACCAACAAATTCGCGAATGTTATTGCCGGTAAACTGTTCCTGGGCCTCGCGCAATTCTTCAACTTCGGCTTCCAGTGCAGCTATCTCCCGCTGCAGACGCATGATTTCGGTTTCACCGGAAGTATTGTTTTCCTCAAGCTGGCGCAGGCGGTCCATGAAGGTGTCGATTTCCTCTTCGATGGAGCGTGCCAGCCCCTGGGCCTCAACCACCTGAAAGTCTACATCCGACAGGGTATTTCGTACCCTGACCAGGCCCTCTTCGCCTTCCAGAATCTGTTCTTCCAGCAGGTTTATTTCAGCAGCCAGGTTGGGGTCGGTGACATTGGTGTCATTCTGGGTGGCATGATCGAGAATCAGGAAAATCAGCACAACTGCGCCAAAGCCACAGGACATGACATCCAGAAAGGCCAGGCTCATTGGATTGAAACTGCGCTTGCTGTGTTTATCCTTTGCCATTAACGCACCTGAATAAACTCGATTGTTGCGTCCTGGTTCACGGTGAGACTGTCACCGAGCTTCAGTATTACTGATTCGGTCAGTGGTGCACCGTTCAACTGCAAATCAAGCCTGGGATTATTATGTAAGCAATAACCCTGCTCCTGCAAACTGACTTTGATGGGGTCGGCCAGTTTCAGTGCCGGCAGATTCAGGTCCGGCAGGGCATAGGCGCGGTGCCTGTAAAGAAAATGTGAGGGCCGTGCTTCCCGGTTTTCACTTGATCTGGTCTTTTGCGGTGTTTCATGGACCGGCAGACGTGCTATCAGCCGCAATGCTTCCCCCGAGCTCCTGATCAGGTCCAGGTTATGATAGGCACTCTCGCCGATACGCTCGTCATTAACCCCGATAAGTCCGGGCAGTTCCTGGCTTAATCCGGGCAGTGTGGCAAAGCGATCCAGTACATAAACCGGAGTATTTTCATCAACCAGCGCGCTGAGTTCCTGGGAGATACGCTTGTAGATATTCTGCGCGCGCTGTTCAAAGTTTTTCAGGGTCAGGCTGGCCTGGTGCACCGTACCTTTGTTATTAATTTCCAGCAGTATTTCCTGATTTAATGAGACTTTCTGCAGCCAGTTTTCCAGCTCATTGTAGATATACTGTTCAGTGTCGGCATTATGCTGCGGGTCGAAGCGGCTTTGCTTGATAAAGGCATCGGTGATGGCGTTAGACCAGCAATCATGCAGGGCCAGCAGTCCGGTCCCGGGAATGGGAATGACTTTTTCCCGGACGATTTCCCCCTGCTCCCGGGAGACCCGGGTCAACACAGTCTGGTACAGCTGAATATCAATAAACACAGCCTGCTGGTGCTCCTGCAGGCTGGAAAGGGCCAGAAGCGAGATATCCACCAGGCCGGCCGGTTCCAGCGGACAGTGCTTGGCCAGCCCCAGCAGTGTGGCCAGTTGACTGGCGTTATAGTGACTGGGAACCGCAAACACGGCTTCCCCTTCTAGATTGAGCTCCTGCATCAGGGTATTGAGGTGGGCATAAGCCAGGTCAGCCTGATGGCGGAACAGCTTGTTTTTATGAACCAGGGGGTCAAGGCTAAGCTGCAACCAGAACTGACTGAAGCTTTGCTGCGGATGCAGACGGGTCAGTTTCAGGGCTTCCTCGCCGTAAACCGGGGGATTGCTGGCCGTGTTGGCAAAACCGGGGCTTTCCAGCAGCACCCCGTCCGGTGAGCTGATTCGAATATTACGATCATGTAACTCAATCAGCGTAATCATGGGACTCAGTCATTGTCGTGATCGGGAACCTGCATGTGACGAATCAGATAATTGTCGCAGTAATCCTGCGTATCCAGTACCAGACGATCCTGCAGCAATTGCAACTGATACAGCACAAACATGATGATGATACTGACCACCAGGGCGATAAAGGTTGAGTTAAAGGCAACACCCAGGCTGGTCGTCACACCAAGAATATCTCCGCTGACGGCGCTTTGTGCCTGTCCCAGCGCCTCCCCGATACCGCGCACAGTGCCAAGGAAGCCGATGGACGGGATGGCCCAGGCAATATAGCGCACGATTGTCAGTTCACTTTCCAGGCGCTCGGCCTCGGTGTTGCAGACGTCCTTGACCACACTGGAGACATCCGAAATGCTGCGGGTCGTACTGAAGCGTTGCAGGGCAGTCAACAATGCCCTTGGTAGTAAGTACTCACGTTCATTGGGCGGAAGCGCCTGAACCGGCCTGGCATAGTTACGTGCATCTTCCGGTAAAATGCTCATGCCTTCCGAGACATTCAGCAGGGGGCGCTGCAGCAGACGATTTTCCCGACGGTTGCGCCAGACCTTCAGGCCGATAATCGACAGGGCCCAGAACATCAGGATGATACAGGTCTCCTGTTCGTAATCCCGCATCACCACGTACAGCGAACGTTCGCTGACATAATCAGGGTCCGCTTCCTGCAGGGCAGCCTGCTGCGCCATGATGACTTCGGCATTGGGGCGAATGACCGCCACATAGACGGCATGGACAATGATCACCGAAATAATCAGGGCAAAGACCTGATAGACAAAATCGGAAACGATGCCTTGTTGCTTCATTGCTAATCCCTGGTTGCTTGCTCTAAATATCTACCGGAAAGGAGACGGAAAGGTCCTCGGAAATCTGTACGCTGGGGTTGAAATCTTCGTTGGAGGCTACCGGAGGAGCGGGTGTTTCAGTATCTTCCGGCTCTTCTGTGTTTGTCAGGATCAACTCTTCATCAGCTTCACTTTCGCTGCCTTCCTGTTCAGCAGCTGCCTCAGTGTTCCCCTGGGTGCCTGCTTCCTGCTGGGCATAAAGTGCCGGACTGCCCATCATGGTGAGCAGCAGGAGTGTCAGTATTGCCTGGACAGATTTTGTCATCTCCAGCTATTTAACCCTCAGTGTTGCCTGATATGTATGGCCTTGTTTGTCTCCGGAATTCCAGCCAAACCCTGCGTCATCAGCAGAGGCCAATAGCACAGATAGTATCGTATTTATTGCTAAACTGCCTCACTTTCAAGTACTTGTCCGGCTAATATTCAGGCCTGATTCAGGCAGATCAGGGAATCCCGGTGATGCTTTCCGGCTTGTGATATATGTGCATATGCTGGCTTTTTGCTATTCTTTAAAACTTTGAACGAGAATGTAGCCACAATGCCGGAATCCCTTACCGTCAGGGCTGACCTGGATCAGCCGCAGACGCTTGTTGCCCTATTGCAATCCCAGGCCCGCTGCCTCGGAGACAGGGTCGCCATTGCTGATGAATCAGCCAGGAGTCTCAGCTACCGGGAACTGGATAACTGCAGCGCCAATACGGCAGAATTTCTGCAGGGCATGGGGATCAGCCCCGGACAGCGTGTTGCGGTGGTCATGCCGCAGGGCATGGAAATATTACTGAGCTTCCTGGCCCTGGCACGTTTTGCCAGCTTTGCTCCACTGAACCCGGAATACACCGAAGCTGAGTTTGCCTTCTTGCTGCGTGAGACTGGAGCGGCAGCACTCCTGTGCCATTGTGATCTGCCAAGCCCGGCACAGCTCGCGGCTGCTGCACTGGGAATACCGGTAATAGTGGTCAGAGGCTGGAGTCCCGATGCTCTACAGATCAGCACAGATTCTGCAGTCCATGCTTTAGTCGACAAGCCGGTGGCAAGAGAAAATGAAGCCGTGCTGCTGACAACTTCCGGCACCACTGCGCGGCCGAAGCTGGTGCCACTCAGCCATGAAAACCTGCTGGCAGGTGCTGCAAATCTTCTGTTGTCCCTGAAGCTGCAGGAAAACGACTTGTGCCTCAACATGCTGGCACCTTTTCATATCGGCGCATTGGTGGACCTTCTGCTGGCCCCCTTGCTTGCCGGCTCTCGCATTCTGGTCAGTAAAGACTTTGCTCCGGACACAGTATTTTCAGCCCTGGAGGAACACAAACCAAGCTGGCTGCAGGCGGTCCCCACGATGCTGCAGGCAATCCTGCAATATGCCCGGGAGCATAAGATCGATGCTGCAGAAAACTCGCTGCGGCTGATCCGTTCAGTATCCGCTGCCTTGCCGGATAAGCTGAAACGGGAGGCTGAAGAATATTTTGCCGTGCCGGTGATAGAAATTTATGGCATGACTGAAACGGCAGGACTTATCTGCAGCAATCCGCTGGATAAGCAAAAAGCCTTGTCAGTAGGCGTGCCGGTCAGCCAGCAGTTAATGATTCGCGATGCCCAGGGCAATACTGCCCGCGCCGGTGTCAAAGGCGAAGTACTGGTACAGGGTCCGAATGTCTTCAAGGGCTATGCCGGCCTGGACGAAGCAGCACAGGCGGAGAATTTTGTTGGTAACTGGTTTCGAACCGGTGATGAAGGCTATCTGGATGATGAAGGCTTTTTGTTTCTCAGCGGCCGGCTCAAGGAAATCATTAACCGTGGTGGTGAAAAAATATCACCACAGGAAATTGACCGGCTGGTCAATGAATATCCTGGCATAAAAGAAGCTGCCGCTTTCAGCCTGCCGCATGAAAGCCTTGGTGAAGAAGTTGCGCTGGCACTTGTCTGTGGTGAAAAAATTGATGAACAGGATCTGAATAATTCTTTATCTGACAGACTTGCCAGACATAAAGTGCCACGTCGCATTTTTTATACTGACAGTTTGCCAAAAAACAAAAGTGGCAAGGTTTTACGCCAGCAACTGAGCCAGGACTATTCAGAAATCCCTGCAAGAAAAAAATCTGCTGCCTTGCCTGACTCCGAGCCGGCCCTCACTATTGCCAGACTCTGGGCACAAACGCTGCAAATTGAAACAGTCAGCCTGGAGGATGATTTTTTTGACCTGGGCGGCGACTCACTCACTGCGCTGGGGTTTCTGAACGAACTGAAAAATCAACTGGGCTACGATATTCATGTCACCAGCCTGTTCGAGTATCCGACACTGGAGGCTTTTGCCAGTCACCTGCAGGAGCAGGCAGACAAACAATCCGGTAAAGCCCCGGTCCCGCAAATTCCCGGTCTGCCGCCAGGTATCAACAACACCCTGCAGGCTTATCTGAGTGCCTGGCAAGGAGAACGTCGCTTTCCCGGCTCCATGATCGTTGGCCTCAATACTCTGGGCAGCAGACCGCCACTGTACTGGTGTGTGCAGGGATATGAAGAACTGCGGCTTTTAAGCCGGGAGCTGGGCAGTGACCAGCCGCTTTACGGTATGCGCTCACTGTCCCAGATACCGGGCAAGAACCAGGGTCATACACAGGCGGTTGCTGAATACTATGCGCAGGAATTGTTGCGTCACCTTCCTGAAGGCAGGTTTTATCTGGGTGGTTTTTGTGAAGGCGCGAGCTTTATCTTTGCAGTTGCAAAACAGTTACAGCAGGCCGGACGCGAGGTGGCCCTGCTTTGTTTGCATGACCGTTTCATTGCCGAGCCTTACCAGGGTCGTGTTGCGCTGTTTTTCTGCCAGGGCTCAGATGATAATCCTTTCGTGCAGTATCATCAGCCACAACGGGGCTGGCATCATTTTTATCAGGGGCAGGTATCCATGGTCGAATGTGCCATGCAGCACAGCTATCACGATGCGGCATTTCCGGACTTTGCCAAATTACTGAAACAGGAACTGGCGGCAGCGCTTGAGCAAAAAGACTCTGAATACAGCCTGCCTTTACCCAGGCTTGCCAGTGAGGCCTTGCCGGAAGACGCCTATCAGGCAAAACTGGAATTAATTGGTCGAATCCCGGCGCTGGTAAGTCCGGGTGAAAAATTCAGCACAAGACTCAAAATTGTCAATCAAAGCAATTCAACCTGGCAAGCGAGCAGGCAAAGTGGCATCGTTCTGGCCAATCGCTGGTTTAACCGGCAGGGGAAGGTGCGCAGCAGGATAGATGGCCGAATGGAATTAAGCAAAGCACTGGCACCGGGTCAGAGCACAGAACTGCAACTTGTCATGCAGGCGCCACTTAAAAGAGGCAGGCGGCAACTGCTGATAGACCTGGCAGATGAAGGTGTATGCTGGTTTCATCACAAGGGCAGTGATTGTTTACGTTTGTCCGTGACCATCATGCCGGGCGGACATTTCCTCAACCGAGTACTAAATTTATTCAGCAAACAATGAACAGAATTAATATTTATTATCAGCAACTGGCTGAAGCCATCAGCAAAAAAGGCGGCATGCATAATGCCCATCTGCATCTCGACCGGGCTGGCACGGTGGCAGAAAAATATCTGCCGGAGAGCAGCATCCTCAATACTTCTTATGTCTCGCTGCATGAAAAACATGCCATGATCAATCAGCTGCATGAAGGGCCAGCCTATGACAGGGAAGATCTTGAGCAGCGAATCAATCAGAGCCTGGACATCATGCTTGAGTGTAATACCCGCCGGGCCGATTCACTGGTGGATATCACGGCCGACCGTGTCGGGCTGTCAGCACTGGAATGCATGCAGGAGATTCAGCAGGCTCGCAGGAACGAAATTGAGTTGAGGATCGGGGCCTATTCCCCACTGGGGTTTCGTGACGACGAAGCCCTTCGCTGGGAACTATTTGAGCAGGGTGCCAGGCAGGCAGACTTTATTGCCGCCCTGCCCGAAGCCGATGACCTTGTCGATTACCCGCGACACATTGGCTTTGAAGAACATTGCCGTCGTTTTCTGCAAACTGCAAGTGAAACTGGCTGTATGCTGCATGTGCATACCGATCAACGCAATGATCCGCGGGAAGACGGCACCGAACGCCTGTTGCGTGTCGCTAGGGAAATCGGGGTGGAGAAAACCACCGATGAACCCTGGATCTGGGCCGTGCACATGATTTCACCTTCGACTTATGATGAAGCACGTTTCGAGCGCATGGTGGAACAGATGCTGGCCATGAATGTAGGTCTGATCTGCTGTCCCTCGGCTGCCATTGGTATGCGCCAGTTCCGGCCACAGGAAACACCAACCTATAACAGCATTCCGCGCGTGCTTGAACTACTTGCTGCTGGAGTATCGGTACGACTGGGTAGTGATAACATTGCCGATATCTGTTCACCGACCACTACTGCTGATCTGACTGACGAGCTTTTCATTCTTTCCGCCGCGCTGCGTTTTTATCACATTGATATTCTGGCTACACTGGCCTGCGGAATGGAAATCACTGAAGCGCAACGCAAGTTGATAAAAGATCACCTGGCCCATAATGATCTGGAAATTACTAAAGCGCTCGATCACTACTGAGCCTGACCCAGCGCTCTCCCCGAGATTCGATCCGGATGATCCGGCATTCGTGGAAAATCCCTATCCCTGTTTCAGCCAGTTACGTGACAGGGAACCTTTGCATCTGAGTGATCAGGGAGCCTGGGTATTGAGTCGCTATGAAGATATCGTCAGCGCGCTTGCCGATAAACGCCTGGGAAATGAACCGGCCTACTACGCCGTGTTGAACCAGAAAAACCGTGAAAAATATATTTGTGCCGATGTGGCCAACAATACGCTGCCCTTTCTTGAAGGTGATTCACATAAACGCTTGCGGCATGTCATCGCACCCCTGTTTTTAAGCTTTGTCCGGGGTGGCGTGCTTGATCTGGAAGGTCTGGCAGCAGAAGTGCTTGATGAGCTGGGCGACCAGGAAAGCCTGGACCTGCTGCATGATTTTGCCACGCCGCTGTCATTAAAAGTCCTGTGTCGTATCCTGGGTTTTCCCGAACAGGACGGAGTGAAATTAAAAGCCTGGAGTGATGCCTTCTTTTATCTCTTCGCCCCCATGCCCGCAATTGCAGTACGGGAACAGACCGACCAGGCCTTGAGTGAATTCCGTGACTATGTCGCCGAACATGTCGAACAGGCCAAAAGCACACCGGGGAATGATTTGATTTCAGCTCTACTGGAGAAGCGTAATAGTGGAGATGAGAACAGTGGCTTCAGCGACAGTGAATTGATAGATAACTGCATGCTGATATTTGCCGATGGAATCGGCAATGTGGATGCCGGTATTGCCAATATGCTGGCCTTGCTGTTACAGAACCCTCAACAACTGGAACAGCTGTCCAATAATCCGGATCTGCTTTCAGCTGCTGTGGATGAGGCGCTGCGCATGGAAACTCCCGGACAGTTTATTGCGCGAGTTGCGACGCAGGATATCCAGTGGCATGGTCAGCAAATTAAACAGAACCAGGCAGTATTTTTACTGCTGGGCTCAGCCAACCGTGATGAATTCATATTTCCGCAGGCGAATGAGTTTCAACTGACTCGCCCCAACAGCAGGGAAGCCTTGAGTTTTGGCAAAGGCTCGCATACCTGTGTCGGGGCACATCTGGTGCGGCTGGAAATGCAGGCAGCCCTGAAAGTCCTGTTACAGAGCTATTCGGTCATCAGCCTGCGAGAAAAGAAACTGCAGTGGCGGCAACGACGAGCACACCGCTGGCTACAGTCTTTGCCAGTCAGAGTTGCAAAATCCTAGCGTGGCAGCAGCCGGATTACTTCGCCGGGAAAAACCCGTCCGCCATCAGCATCGTTTTCCGAATCAGTCAGCAGATAAATAGTGCCGTCCGGCGCTTCAACCACATCACGAATGCGGTGATCGAAATCCACCAGCAAATGTTCTTCCGCGACCACGTTTTCACCATCCATTTCCAGTCGAATCAGGAAACGACCCTGGGGCGGGCTCAGTGAACCGATCAGCAGGTCGCCCTGCCAGCCGTAGTTGTTATGTTCCACCATAATCAACCCGGAAGGAGCCAGTGAAGGAAACCAGTAATACAGCGGTTGGGCGGTGCCCGGCCATTGCGTCGGGCCGATTTCCGAGCCGTCATATTCCTTGCCATAGGTGATATAGGGCCAGCCGGCATCCTGGCCGGGACGAATCACATTCAATTCGTCGCCGCCCATGGGACCGTGTTCCACCGTCCACAGTTCACCGGTTTCAGGATGCAGAAAAGCGCCGTCCTGATCGCGGTGGCCGATGGCATAAATTTCCGGGCGGATATTGCTTATGCCGACAAAGGGATTATCCTCGGGAATCGAACCATCGGCATTGATGCGCAGTACCTTGCCGCGCAGGGTAGTCATATCCTTGACTTCGGGGCGCATCTCCATGTAACCGATGGTGGTGATATAAAGCATGCCATCCGGTGTCGAGGTCAGGCGCCGACCCGGCAGGTTGCCGAGAATCTGCAGGTTTTCAAAGCGGCTCAGATCACGTGACAGTCTGGCACTGGCCAGTTGCTGCAAAGGGCCTTCTGCATCGGCAGGGGCTTCGGCTTCATAGGCGAAAAAGACCCGGCGGTTGTCGGCAAAATTGGCATCGACCTCAAAATCCATCAGGATGCGGCCATCACCACTGCGCAGCGGCGGCATTCCGCCAAGCGGAGCAGAAACTTCGCCATCCGGGCGCAATACCCGAATACGGCCGGAGCCTTCAGCGACCAGCAGATTCCCATCCGGCAACACTTCCAGACTGCGGGGACGTCCGGGTGCCAGGTCAGCCAGAATGATTTCCATGCCGATGCCGGAGCGCTCAGCCATCGGGGCATCCGTCTGGCCGGCAAAGGCCGGGACCGGGGGATTGGCAAAGGGGTCCGGCGCGCTGTCTGCTGCCAGGCCTGAAGCGCCAAGGCCCAGTGTCAGTACTAACACTCCGGCCTGAAGAAGTTTTGAATCCGGCATATTGCTGTTCCTCGAATTATATTCCGGGACTAACTATCGCAGAATTACCCGGAAAATGCAGTAATGCAGGAAGCTGGCTGGTAGTGGCTCATTTTGAAGCTCAATAGTAATCTTGTTCGGGGCTAAAGCCCCTCCTACACGATTACCTGCACTTTCTCGATTTACCTGATACCGTTGGAGGGGCTTTAGCCCCGAAGGATGCGGCACGAAATTTAACATGAACTACTAGCAGCCGGTTGCGATGCTGGACTAATAGCAGGGGGATGTTTATTCTCTGGGCACTGATTCGAGGGAAATAATGGTATTGCAATCGAAAATCCTTAACACACTGCTGCTGAGTCTGGGCCTTGTTGTTCTGGCAAGCCCGGCAACAGCACAGGACATTGCCCAGCAACTTTATTCACGTTTTGATTCATCCGTCTACCGGGTTGAAGTCGTCACTCCGGGTATCGAAAACAAGGCATCAGTTGGCACCGGCTTTGTGGTAGGCAGAGAAGATATTCTGGCATCCAACTATCATGTGATTTCCGGCGTGGTGAATGAACCGGACCGCTATCGTCTGGAATGGGAAAGTGTCGATGGCCGTCGTGGTCCGCTGACAGTACTGGCAGTAAACGTGGTACATGATCTGGCCCTGCTGAAAGCCGAAGAACCGATGGGCATCCCGCTGCAGACCACAGATCTGCCGGAAAACGGCACCTCCCTGTTTTCTCTGGGACATCCACTGGCGCTGGAACTGGCAATCGTCAATGGCACCGCCAATGGCCTGCTGGAAACCTCCCTGTATGACAAGATTCATTTCACCGGCAATATCAACCCGGGCATGAGTGGCGGGCCGACCCTGGATCGTCAAGGCCGGGTAGTTGGCGTTAATGTGGCGACCAGCGGTGAAGCGGTTTCCTATCTGGTGCCGGCCTCATACCTGGATGACCTGCTGGATGATGCCGTAGCAGCCAATTTTCAGCCGGAACGCGATCTGGCCAGCAGCATCAGCAATCAGTTACTGGATAACCAGCAATGGCTGGTGGACCAGATTGTCGGCACCGAATGGCCCAATATCACGCTCGGCAAGTTGTCGGTTCCAGGGCGTATTTTCAATCGCCTGGATTGCTGGAGCGACAACCAGTTTGAAGAAGGCAGCAATCGCTATCAGGTCAACGCTGCCGTCTGTCAGGGGCAGGATTCAATATTTCTGTCGGAACAGCTTCGGGCCGGGGCATTTTCCTATGAGTTTTACTGGCTGGACTCCCAGCAGCTGACGCCCACGGAGTTCTACCAGCTTTATTCCCGCAGTAATCGCAGCCGTTTTCCCTCACGGCCAAGCGAAGAAGATGTCGGTAATTTTTCCTGCTCCACCCGTTTTATTGAAATCACCGAGCAGGACTTCAAGGTTAATATCTGTGCCCGGCCTTACAAGGATTATCCGCAGCTAACCGACTTTATGGTACTCCTGACCCTGGTCGGTCATGATACCGAAGGCCTGATTTTTACCATGGACTTTTCCACCGTCACTTTGGACAACGGGCTCGCCCTGCTTGAGAAGTTTCTAGGAGCTCTGGAATGGAATCCCTCATAATCCGGGTCTCCCGGGGCGGACGTTCACAACCGGTTTTTCATCGCGCTGATCACTTTCCGTTCCGGATCGGCCGCGCCTATGACAATGACCTGATCATCGCCGATGAAACCGTCTCACCACATCATCTGGAAATTCATGCCGACGACAAGGGCTTTCGCATTAAGACCCTGTCCAATGAAAACGGCACCTGGATTGAAAAAGACAAGTTGCCCGAGGGTGAACACGAACTGACGGTGCCGACCACAATTAACATCGGTCGCACTCATCTGGAAACCCATGCCGCTCATTCGCCGGTGGAGCCCACGGTTATCCTGGCACGGACCCATGGCATTTCCGAACTGTGTTCCAATCTCTTTGTCTCTATCGGGCTGATCGCACTTTACCTGCTGGTGAATTATTACTTTGCCTACACCCAGGCTTCCATTGTTCAGGACTGGAACGAAATTCTTATTAACCAGTTACGTAATTACCAACAGCTGGATTTCTTTGGTTACCCGATTCTGCTGGCCGGCATCATGAGCGGCATGGCGCGTATTTTTCATCACAGCTGGCGCTTTCCTCTGCAACTGAGTATCGCCAGCATCGCTTTTCTGGGTTATATCGTGACAGATGAATACCGCAGTAATATTTCCTATTTCTTTACCAGTGATGCTGCGGCCAATGTACTGATCGTGATATTCAGCGGTATTTTCTTTGCCTGGTTACTGGCCTGGCAGTTACGTGCAGCCAGCATGATTGGAGTTAAACGTGCTGCCTTCGTCGGTATTGGCGTGGTCTGGTCGGCGCTGGCAATTCAGAATATTCAGAATGTGGTGGAACAACCGGACTTTCGTCAGCAGCCGAATATGCATAACATCGTTCAGCGTTATGATATTCGCCTGATGCCCAGTGAAGATTCGGTGTCTGATTTTATTTTGCAGGTACGTGAGGATCTGAGCGAAGGCCTCGCCGAAGAACTTGCCCGCGATTCCTGAATAAAGGAGACATCCCGTGTCTGAAAAAGACAAACCCGCTGGCATGGAATTTCAGGCCCAGTTCAATATCCTGCCACGTCGCATGTCCATGGTTCCCGGTTTCCGCCCGCCTGAAGTAGCAAAGGAAAACCGTGTCCGCCAACCGCAGGTATGTTCCCGCGAAGATGAAAATGAATATCGCAGTGCCGGGGTTTTATTACAGGCACTGGCTGCCGAAGCACGCGGCTGGGCCCAGCAGCTGCCAGCCAATTTTCGCCCGGCTATCGTTGCCATCCTTCATGGCGGCGTGCAGGTTCAGGTACGCACCCTGTCACAGGTCAGTTTTGACGGCATTCGCATAGAGGGCACCATGGGTGCAGATATTCCCTGTTCCATGCTGGCGCATCAGGACACGATTCAGCTGGTGTGTTATGCCGTGGAACTTGGTACTGAAAATGACAAGGAAGAAGAATTCAAACGTAACCCCATCGGCTTTATCTGGGCAGACCATAACGAAGAAATCTAGGGATGAGCGGTAACAGGAAAAGCCATGAAGCCATCTGGCAAACCGTGCTCTCCATTCCGCCGGGCAAGGTCGCATCCTACGGACAGATCGCTGACCTGGCAGGTCTCCCCGGCCGGGCCAGACTGGTTGGCCGCAGCATGGGGATGGTCCCCGATTCAATGCAGGTTCCCTGGTATCGCGTCCTAAAATCAAATGGTCAGCTGGCTGGCAAGCCCGGCTCAAAGTTTGCGCAAAGACAAACAGAACTGCTGCAGGATGAGGGTGTGGTGGTACTAAAAAACCGGGTCAAAATGGAAAATTTTCAGTGGCAGCCCAGCCTGGATGAAATGCTTTTCAAGCTCGATTACTGACTTTATTTCTGCATCCAGGGCGGGTTGAGTTTCGCAATCTTAAGATAAATGGGACACCTGTCATGGTGGGCGCCGGGCAGATAGCCGGTGCTCATCAGAAACTCTCCGGTAATCTCGCCGCCAGTAAATCGAAAAGTCTTTTTAAAAAGTTTTACCCACTCTTCCTTGTCCAGGGGATGATGATCCTGCAGCCACTGATGAAAAGAACCAGACTCCTTTTGCAGTTCCAGAATCCTGTTGGCATTGGCAATGGCAGCGTCAATCTTCAGCCGGTTGCGTATTATCGAAGCATCATTCAACAGCCGCTGTTTGTCCTTCACTTTATAGGCGGCGACTTTTTTAATATCAAAGCCGTGAAAGGCTTTGTTAAAAGCTTCCTTCTTTTTCAGAATTGTCAGCCACGATAAACCTGCCTGGTTGATTTCCAGCACCAGGCGTTCAAACAGCTGATTATCATTTTTCAGGGGAAAACCGTATTCCTGATCATGATAGGGGCCATGAAAGGGATGATCTTTGGAGGCTTCACAGTAATAACTCATATTAAAAATCCAGAGGCTTTAGATCGGGCTCTACCCACTCTTGTCTGGCCTGCTGCGACCAGATCAGTTGCGGGGAATAATAGTTATACACCCACTCAATCGTACAGATATCCAGCAGACGCTCAAGTTCATCGACAATTTCAGGCTTACTTTCCCTTTGCTGCAGCTCGTAAGCAATTTTTTTCATGAACAGCACAGTGATGGTCTCGCTATAGCCCATACCGTCACCCTTTACAGTGTTATAGGCATGTATATTCACTCGCAGTTTCCGGGTAGCGTCTTCCAGCGACATCGACTGCAGGTAATATAAAGCTACGGCAATATGAGCACGATGAGTCCAGTTTTCATAAGGCAGAGTGCAATTATTATGCTGCCGGGCCAGCGTAGCGATTTCAGTGTCTGTACTCAAGGCTAATTCAATTTTTCCCTGCCGGGCCATAGTTCAAAGCTCCCTTAAATGCTTCCCGTAATACAGGTGATCCACCATGCCATTTTGCAGGCGGCCGATTTGCGGCATGCATCCCCATTCACGGAAACCGTTTTTTTCCAGCAGGGTAATACTGGGCTGATTGCCGGACAGCAGGATGGCGATCAGGGTGTTGATTTCCAGTTTTTCACAGGCGTCCAGGGCATGGTCCAGCAAACGGGAAGCGATACCCTGTCGGTGGTAGTTCTCATCCACATAATAGGAAATTTCTGCCGTGTTGAAGAAGGCCGGGCGACCATATCGATACGGACTGAGAGCCAGATAGCCCCTTATTTCCTCGCCGGCTTGTGCCACAAACAAATCGTAATGCCTGCCGTTATGTTGCTCCAGCCAGGCGCGTTTTTTATCCAGAGTCTGGAGGTGCTCATCGCCGGTAAGCCCGCCGGCGCTTACTGCCTGATTGTAGATACGCACAATCTCCGGATAATCCTCTGCGCTGGCCTGCCTGATGATCATCTTAGTATGCTCACAGGATTTTCGGGTTCAGCAATGAGCTCAGGACATGATCTTCCCATTTGCCGTTAATTTTAAGATAGCGCATTGCCGTGCCTTCCACTTTAAAACCAAGGCGTTCCAGAAGTGCTGCAGAGCGCCGGTTACCTGGCATGTAGTTGGCCATGATACGGTTGAGGTGTAACTGGTTAAAGGCGTAATCGATTACTTCTTCGCACAGGCGAAACATGATGCCCTGCCCTTCATAATCCTTGGAAACCCCATAACCCATGTAACAGGCCCGCATTGGTCCGTAAAGAATATTGGTCAGTGAACAGTGCGCGAGGATTTCATCCTCACGGTCATTCAGGGCAATAAAAATGGCAGCACTGCCACGCCGGTGGTCCTTGTCGAGCTGACGCAGGCGTTTGCGAAGCTGGCGCTCGGAATAATAATTATACTCACGATCCGGTTCCCAGGGACCGAAATGAGTAGCGTTATGGTTGTGATAGGTCGCCAGCAATGCAGCATCGGCGGGTCTGGTTAAACGGATTTGCATCTACTGATTCAGCCCCAGTTCTTTTTGTAATTTTTTCGTTAGCCCCAGTGAGACAATACGATGCGATTCACGAATATAGTCTTTCAGGTCTTCTTCACTCAAGCCCGGCTCGGCATAATGCTGAATCCAAAGCATGCCCCGTGAAGCCAGATAGGGTGCCGGGCGCAATCCGGGCAGCTCACTCAGTATGTCATAAGACAGTGGTGAAACCTTGAAGGTAATCGCCGGTTTGTCATCATCGCTCCAGCCACCGATGGCAAAGACCTTGCCGCCAACTTTCCAGACATGGGCTCCACCCCACTGAATGACCTGCGTAGTAACAGGCAGACTGGCACAAAAGGCATCGTATTCGTCGTATGTCATGCTCTTGCCCTTAGTCGTGACCGGGCGGGCTGTCACCGGCGCGCAGGATATAGGCCTGTTTGGCATCACCACTGAACCCAAGCTTTTGATAGAAAGCATGAACTCCCTTGTTTTTACGCCCTGTCAATAACATCAATTTATAGCAGTCAACTTCCCAGGCAATTTCGATAAGTTTTTCCATCATCGCCCTGCCCACTCCCTGCTTGCGGTGCTTTAAATCGACCACCAGGTTTTCTGCTACTGCATAGGGGCGGCCGCCACGGCTCAGGTTGGGAATAACATTCAGGTAGGCACTGGCAATCAGGCTGCCAGCCTTTTCAGCGACCAGCAAAATGAAGTGCGGGTTGGCAGTGATCTGGTCAAATACTTCCAGGTTTTTTTCATCAAAGGGCGGGTCGCCGGGATTGAGTTGCTGCATCAGCTCCCCGAGTTGCACGAAGTCTTCTGGCTCGGCCAGGCGGATATTCATCTCAGGCTCCCTGGTTCAGCCAAGGTCGGAGTAAGCCGGCAACACATAAATATCATCCGGCGCGGCGCCGGGATAAAAGCAAGTGTGGTTTCAGGAGGCAGCATCGGGCTTGCGGTCACAGGGGTGATTGATGCCGTCAAGCACCGGGACCTCACCCAGCTCATAGACATTCACGCCTTCCAGTCGTGCCACGTTATAGCCATACTGGTCGGGAAATGAACGGCGCTGATGATGGGTATAGATGCCACAGGTTTTACAAAAATAGTGTTTGGCAATCATGGTATTGAACTGGTACAGCCTCAGGTTTTCCTCCCCCTTCACGATGCGCACATCATCCAGCATTGCCGTACCGGTAATGGCTCCCCGGCTGCTGCAAATGGAACAGGAACAGCGTCGCGGATCGACAACCCCATTGGGCAAGTGCAGTTCCAGTTCCACGGCGCCGCAATGACAGCTGAGCTTGTGGTATTCCTGTATTGCTGTATCGCCAATCTGTCTGAAATTTCTCATGGCTTTCTAGCTCCTGCGGATAATTTTTTCCGCCAGTGAAGGAAGCAGACGATTCAGCGCGAACAGCACTTTGGTTTTGCCAATGCGAATTTCATAGCGCTCTGCTTCGATACCCCTGATAGCCTCTTTACTTACTGTCTCGGGCGAAATCTTGTCTCTGCCCCGGCCTGCTGTCATCTCTGTTTCTACCAGTGCCGGGATTATCTCGAAAACCCTGACCGGGGTGGCTTCGAGCTGATAACGCAATGCCTTGCCGAAGGTTCTCAGGGCTGACTTGCTGGCACAGTAAACCGCCGCATTTTCCTTGGGCACTACTGCCAGTGCCGAAGTCACATTGATAATGGCGGCTTCCTGCTGTTTCAGCAGATGCGGCAGGAAGAGTTCTGTCAGTTTTACCTGCGACAGGAAATTGATATTAATTTCGGTCTGAATCTGCGCGGCATGACTTTGCTCATCAGTGAACAGATAGTTGTACTGCACACCGGCATTGTTGACAAGTATGTTACAGGCTGGAAATTCACTGCGGATAAAATCGGACAGGTGGCGGCTGCTGCTTTCATCAGTGATGTCACAGGTTTTAAATTCCAGCTGCGGACAGGCTTGTTTGGCCGCTTTGAGTTTATGTTCACTGCGACCACAGATAATGACCTGGTTGCCTTTGCTGCTCAAGTCTCTGGCGAGCGCCAGACCGATACCGGAACCGCCGCCGGTGATAAGGATCGTTTGGCCTGATAATTTCATCGGCAAGGTTCCAGGTGGGTTAAAAAATCAGGCATTTATATTTTTGTAAAAGCAAAATGAAAGCCTGTATTATCAAACTGTTCACGCGCATAAAAACGATGGGCATCTTTTCGATGAGCTCCTGAATCAAGATGAATCTCTGCAAAGCCATTTTCTCTGGCATAGCGCTTGAACCAGTCGAGCATGGCTTTTCCCGCTCCGCTTGAGCGATGGTTTTCATCAGTCACAAGATCGTCGATATAAATGCCTTTGCCCCAGGCCAGTTTCTCAAAGCTGACAAAGCCCGCCACACAAACTGCTTGGTTGTCGATTTCGATGTAGGCGATTCTGTAGCCAATATCTGCCTGGCTTTTTATTCGGCTGATCAGGCTTTCTTCATTAAAGGCAGGCCGTAGCTGCAACAGGACAGGCGCGATTTTATGCAGCTCTTCATCGCTATTGGCTATTTTTACATGCATATTTTTTTCCTTTTTATTCTTTGCATTGTATCGACTCTGGGGTTTCAGACAACGTTTGCGGCAGCAACGGCAGAAGCCCAGGCCCACTGAAAATTGTGCCCGCCGAGATGACCGGTGACATCCACGACTTCACCAATAAAATAAAGACCCGGGTGCGCCAGGCTGGCCATGCTTTGCGAAGACAGCTGGCGTGTGTCCACCCCGCCGAGGGTGACTTCGGCAGTCCGGTAGCCTTCGGTGCCGGCCGGTTTGATCGTCCAGGCGCTCAGCGTCTCTGCAATTTCATGTAGCTCAGCATTGCTGTAATTCTGCAGTGGGCCCTGCCAGGCGTGTAAGTCAGCAAAAGCCGAAGCAAAACGCCGTGGTAGATGCTGAGCCAGGCATTGGCCAACACTGCTTTGTGGTTTGTCTGTCCGCCATGCTTTAAGCAGGGACAGTGCATCCTGATCAGGCAGCACATTGACTGCCAGCTCATCACCGGGATGCCAGAAACTGGAGATCTGCAGCATGGCGGGGCCGCTCAGACCACGGTGGGTTACCAGCATCGGTTCGTCAAAGTGCTGATCATTACATAGCACTGAAACCGGGCAACTGATGCCTGACAAAGGCGCAAGCCTGGTTTTAAGTTCAGGCTGTAAAGTAAAGGGAACCAGCCCGGGTCGTGGCGGAAGTACCCTGAGCCCGAATTGCCTGGCAAGTTCGTAACCAAAACCCGTTGCACCCATGGTCGGAATCGAAAGGCCGCCACAGGCCACCACCAGCGATTCACACTGAAGTGTTTCACTCGAGGTGTCGAGCTGATAGACACCGGCAATTTTTCTGACACTTTGCACACGGGTATTAAGGCGGATTTCCGCGCCAGCCCATTCACACTCGCTCAGCAGCATCTGCAGGATATCCATGCTGCTGTTCTGGCAGAACAATTGACCGGCAGCTTTTTCCTCGTAGGCGATACCATGACGCTCAACCAGATCCAGAAAATGCTGCGGGGTATAGCGCTTCAGGGCTGATATACAAAACGGCGGGTTGTCAGAAAGGAAATTTGCCGGCGTGCTGTTCAGGTTGGTGAAGTTGCAGCGTCCGCCGCCGGACATCAGGATTTTCTTGCCGGCTTTGTTGGCATGATCCAGCACCAGCACCTTGCGGCCACGATAAGCAGCACTGGCGGCACACATCAATCCGGCGGCACCAGCCCCGATAATTATGACCTCATAGTGGCTGGGCATTGCTGAGTAATCCAGGACTTGAATATGGTATGAGTATACTGTTTCAGCAACAGTGAGTCTGCGGTAGCAATTAAGGTATGGGGGTTAATACTTCAGAAATTTCAGCTTCTGCATCATAGACGTTCATGCCAGTCCACCCAGCGACCATGATAGTCAGCCCGGCCAAGTAATCTTTTTTCTCCACCTGGCCAGCTTGTCAGGATAATGGCCGCGCCGGGCTCCTTGCCGTCAGGTTCCATTCTCAGCCATGCCAGCGGTGCTGATGCTGTCGCCCGGGCTCCTGCTTGCTGCATGGCCTCAGTTACCACTGTTCTGGTTTCTTCAGATAAATATTTCCACACCATGGAATGATAGATGATATGCAGTTTATCAGGCTTCTGCACTTCCAGCCGGGCAGGTAACCAGTCTGCCAGGTCGGCCTGTTCCACTCCTTCAGACAGATACTTGATGGCATCCAGTGCTGCCTGGGTAGTTTCAAAGCGGTATTTCTGATCGGCCCAGATATAGGAAAACAAACGCAGGCGGTCGGCTTTCCTGCCCAGGTTAACCGGGGCTATATCGCAGGCGGCGCGTTCAACAATGTTGATATCTGCATCTGGCGGATTCGGGCCAATCCACTCCGGAGCCAGTTTCACGGCAGAATGCCAGCTTCCAAAGGACAGCTCGCCGAGCTGATAACTGTATTTATCCCAGTAAATGTTCAGTCCGGCACTGGCGCCGAGTTCAGACAGCACGATGGGCAATTTGTATTGATCAGCCAGCGTCAGAAAGCCGGGCACCAGCGCTGACAAGCGATGTATCTCGTTGGTCTGCGGGGGGGTATTCAGGTATTTCCGGAAGTGCTCCGGATAGAGCATCAGCGCATTGGCAATCGCGCCCCAGAGAAAATCGTCATTGACCTCATTGGGAGGATAAACCTTTTCCAGGGCCTCATCGCGGCCTTCAAGGACCAGTGCGTGCATGGCGGCGGTAATTCTTAATGGCAGGGCAGCGCCTGTTTGAGAAATGTCATCTGGCCAGGCATGAATGTAATTGGCAATGGCATTGCTGTCATTTAATCGATCAGCAAATATATTGCACAAACGTGTCATGAATGGGGAACCAAGGCTCTCACAATATCGGGCCTGGGCCTGGAATGCATCTTTTATGGTAATTCTCACGCGGGTTCCTTATCGCGAGGACTGCAATAATTAATAAAAACCAATTTACTTTGAGGCAGCAGGATTCAAAGTGCTGAATTGCCAATAACACTTAAAGTGAAGCCGCTGACAAAGGCGATTACCCCCAACCAGGCGGTAATTGCCAGCTCTTTACGCATACTGTCACTACGTTCAATCAGTTTGGTGCTGACCCGATACTTCCAGCTGGGGATGGACCAGACACACACCAGATTACATAGCAGGGCAAACAGAAATAAAATAACAGCAACGGAAAGCATTATACCACGGGGCGTAGCAAAATCAGGCTCATCACCGAACACAGTGATCACCACAAAGCTGCCGATGATCAGGGATGAGAACCAGGTATGGAATGAACTCCGGTCACTTAGCCATTCAATAATAAATGGCCGATTAAAGTCACTGATGACAGCGGGGTCATTTTCTGTGTTCAAGCTGTCTTCGTTTGCCATTTTCTTCCCTGCTTTCCCGTTTCCTTCCCTGCTTCAATTATTACCAGCCGTAATATATTAAACGAAGCTGCAGCACTTTTGGTTTACAAGGCCCCCGATTTTTTCTGAATTTTCGTCCCGGGAGTTAATGGCCTGCTATTCCGTAAGCAGTTCAAATACGACCCAGACTGTCCCGTAAACCTGGATATTGTCTGGCACAAACAGCGGCGGCAGTTCATCGGCCCCGCGCCTGTCTGCTGACACCATCACTGCTTCCAGTGCCCTGCCGTCGGCATTACGCTGCTGGAAGTTGATAATGGGGCGCAGTTGGTTCTCGCCGACTTCCAGCGGTGCGCCCAGCCCAACACCAAGACCACTGACAATCGCTTCGGCCCGGATACGGGCATCACGGGCGGCGGCCTGCAGCGCCTGGCGGGTCAATTCATCTTCGTTGTCGACGCCGCTTTGAATTCCGTTAAGTTCACCGATCCCGGCTTCCACCAGTTCAGCAGTCAGGGCTTCATAGTCATTGATGTTGCGCAATTTAAGGGTAAGGCTGCGGGAGACCTCAAAGCGGTCAAACTCCTGGTTCTCGTTGCGGTCACGCTCGAAAATTCTTCTCACTTCGACGCCGGACATGGAGATATCCTCATTGGCGATGGCAAATTCTTCCAGCGCGCGGATCACCGCGGTGATGCGTTCATCGACACGGTCTTTGGCCCTGGTCGCTGAAGCATTTTCTTCAATCAGGCGGAAGCTCATTTCGATAAAGTCCGGTTCCAGCTCAACCTCGGCTTCACCCCGGACGGTCAGGGTCCTCGGGTCACTGTCGGCTGCCAGTGACTGGGTAAGGCCGCCTAGCAGAAAGCAGGCAAGGACAATCTTGAAAAGTTTCATGGTTCTTCCTTTTAAGGGTGTATTTTCAGGAATCTGTGGAGCGGAGTTTCAGGCTGAATGCGCCGGAATGCAAGCCCCACAGCAAGTCCGGGGATCAGTCAGGCATGAGTCAGCCTGAGTCCGACAATCCCGGCGAGAATAAGACACAGGCTGGCCAGACGCAGCGGCTCTGAAGGCTCCTGGAACAGGATTATCCCCAGCACGGCGGTACCGACAGCACCAATTCCGACCCATACCGCATAGGCAGTTCCGACAGGCAGTGACTTCATGGCAATTCCCAGTAAAACAAAGCTGGTAATCAGGGCAAACAGAGTGCCCAGCGTAGGCCAGAAGCGCGTAAATCCGTCGCTGTATTTCAGCCCGATAGCCCAGGCAATTTCAAACAGTCCGGCGATAAATAAAATAAACCAGTTCATAGCTTTCTCGATAGTAGCAATGTATTCCAGCGTGACCTGCTTTTTCAGGTCAGGCTCCGGGGTAAAATTATTACCTAAACAGCCAGCGTTTAAGCAGTCGTGTGTAACGCGGCATGATGATATACACCATGAAAAAAACCATCACGGCAGTGGTAACAAAAGTATTCACCAGCTGATTGTCCGATACTCCAAACAGCGACAGTGCCTGAGTAACAATATAAGGCAGCAGCAGCGCCAGGGGAAAAATCGCTGACCAGGTGAGCAGAAACTGTTTCCAGCGCAGCGGAATTTTTGCCCGGGCGCCTGTCGGAGCAAACCAGAAGTCCAGGCCGCTGCTGATATAAAAGTCATCCCCTTCACTTAACAGAGGCTGCGCCCTGGCGACAAGCTGCTCACGGGCTGATGAGTTCATCCAGTTTTGCAGATGCTCCTCGGTATCGAAGCGCAGGATAATGGTAAAGGTCTCGGTGATGCCGGCAATCGGACGGATAATATGCAGATCCAGATGCCCTGGGGATGCTTTGCCCACCGGGACGATTTCATCCAGCCATCGCTCATACTCGGCATGTTTGTCACTGCGCACCCGGTGAGTGATGACCGCAGTGGCGCCGCTGGAATCGCCGGGTGAAGTTGTTTGAGCCATGAAGTACTCCTGAGCTACAGGGCAGATGTTGGTTTGTTTCGGGGTTCCGGGAGATAAAAAGCCGGAATCAAATTACTCTTATCCCTTTGAGGCCCCTTTGATTTCCCACTGAGCAGAAATCATAGCACTATCAATCTTCGAAGGCTTTTTGGTAGGCAGATGACTGCATAATATTTCTGATTCGGGCTTTGACCGAGGGTGCTTCGTCACGCAGGGCCATGTCAAAAAACTGTCGGGTTTCAGGGCGATATTCCGGGGACTGCATTGCCAGCTCGAAGAAGCCGTTATAGGCCCAGGCCCGGATAAATTTATTGCTGTCCGCCAGGCAGCTTCGTAAAAAGCTTTCGACAGTTTTAGTTTCAGGTTTGCCAATTGGCATCATCGGCATGCACTGCAGGATATGCAAACGGGCCTGCCAATGTCCGAGTGCCGACAGGCTCTGGTAGATTGCAGAAAGCTGATCGCTGCCCAAAGTGTTTTTATTCTCCAGATAATGTTTGAGTAGCCAGCTTGCGCCAATTTGCAGATCGCCTGGTGCCAGGCTTTTGATCAGGCTTGAGGTGAAGGAGTCTGTACCGCAATGGCGCTGATAAATCTCTTTGATATCGCTGGCTGATTTGCCGTCCCAGTTGGTAATGGCTTGTTCCAGGGTCATTGCTTGTAAGTAGCTCCCCAGGTATCGCAGATTTCCTGTAAAGTTTTGCTCGCTTCACTGTCCAGCTCATCTTTCAAATAAAGCTGAAGCCCAGGCCCTTTTTGAATGACATGGGAATAGCCCGGCAAGGCAGCCAGGCGTGAGAAAAAGATGTTCTCATCGTCTGCGCATTTAAACACCGGGCTTGAAATTTTGATCAGCATTTTTCTGGCCAAGTACCTTTTTTATGTCTGCTTATGCCAGGCGTGCGCCGTTATTAATTTGCATGTCGGGCGTGGCCAGAACCACTGCGCCGTCTTCACGATGAAAGCCGGTCACCAGGCATTCTGACATCACCGGCCCAATCTGCTTGGGAGGAAAGTTGACGACGGCAAGGACTTGCTTGCCGATTAAGCTGGCCTTATTGTACAGACCAGTGACCTGAGCGCTGGATTTTTTAATCCCGATGATTTCTCCAAAATCCACCTGTAGTTTAAAGGCGGGTTTTCGGGCTTCCGGAAAATCCTCAACATTGATTATCGTCCCCACCCGTAGTTCAACCTGCTGAAAATCATCCCAGTTAATCTGTTTCATATCTCGCTCTTGTTAGTTTGCGTTTCGTTCAGCCGCTTCCGGTAACCAGAGCAAATCAGTCACGCCGATATCCAGGCCGAACTGACTGAGTAGCGTGGTGAGCTGCCCGCGATGGTGGGTCTGATGATTAAAGAAATGTGCGACAACTAACCACATTTCATATTTACGTGGCGCCGGGTTGACCATGCTGGTGTATTCCAGCGTACCGGCAAGGACTGCATCGGTCAGTGAATTCGCCCAGTCGATAATGGCTTCATCCGTTGCTTCGCGGTCTTCCCGTAACTCGTAAAAATCCCGGTGCAGTTCCTGATCCAGACTCTTTGCCCGGAAAGGTTCACCCAGAAAACGCCCCAGCCAGATTTTGTCGCCAAGCAGTAAATGATTGAGCGTGCCGTGAATGGATTTGAAGAAGGCCTTGCAGTCCTGCTTGCGCTGCTCATCGCTCAGGTTTGCGCAGGCATCATACAGGCGCTGATTCATCCAACGATTGTATAAAGCCATGTCTTTTGCCTGTATTGCCAGCATGGGTGCTTTCCTCGTGCGTGCGAATCAATAAAGCCCGGAATTTAATCCGGCTGTTTCCTCGAAGCCCTGTTCCCTCGAAGCCCCTTCGAAGCCTCAGACTATCAAGCAGTCTGCGTTAAATGCCAGTGCCGCTACTGCTTTCCTGCCCGCAACATCAGTAATTTGTCGAGATGCGCTGCGAAGTCCTTTCGGTTTCCCTGACTGAGAGCCGGCGGGCCGCCGGTATCCACGCCGCTGGAGCGCATGGTATCCAGGAAATCGCGCATATTGAGGCGTGCGCCGATGTTGTCCTTGGTGTATAGCTCACCGCGGGGGCTCAGTGCATCGCCGCCTTTTGCGATTACTTCCGCGGCCAGGGGGATATCGCTGGTAATTACCAGGTCGCCGGCCTCAAGTCTTTTGACAATTTCGTTGTCCGCCACGTCGAAGCCGGACGCTACCTGCAGCATTTTTATGACAGGGGACGGCGGCACAGACAGAGCCTGGTTGGCTACCAGGGTCAGGGGAACCTTTGTGCGTTGCGCGGCCCGGAACAGGATTTCCTTGATCACCAACGGACAGGCATCCGCATCTACCCAGATATGCATGCTGTACCACACTGTCCGGGTCGTTCCTGCCGGTTCCGCTTGTTGCATTTGTCAGTCATCATTTATTCCTGGCATTGCTGATGTACATGGCAGCACCGTTTTTTCTCATCGCCGGATCAAACAGTTCACGGGTTTTAATGAGATTGTCAGGCTTTTTGTTGCCATGCTTAATGAATCAAAGAGGAATCATAACGCCATTCCATCCGGCAGGCATCCTCATGATCCCGATAATAATCAGGGCAAACAGCATGCTCCTGAAAGCCCAGTGCTTTATACAGGCTTATTGCTTTGTGGTTACTTGCCCGCACTTCCAGCCTGACTTTGTATAGCTGGCTGGCGATACAATCATTCAGCGCTTCTTTAAAGAGCTGGCTGGCAATGCCCTGCCTGCGAAAGGCAGGGCTGACAGCGAGTGAATAGATACGGGCTGTTTTTTTTCGTTTCAGTACCAGAATATAGGCAATCGGTCTCGGGTTATTGCGGGATTGCCGGGCGACCAGTAACAGATTATCTGATTGCAGGTGATAGCGAAATGCACGCCGGCTCAGCATCCAGTCTGCAGCACTGAATGCTTCACTCTCAAGTTCAAGCAGCGCATCCAGATCCTGCATGCCTGCGCGTTCAATGAAAACCGCCATGCTAATTTATATCAGCGCTTGTAGATGACGTATTTCGGAATCATCAGGCTGGGCCGGTAAGACATTTTCACCTTCTTCAGGTTTTCAAAGCCCATGTCATCGCCGACGTTTATTTTGGTGACCTGATATTTCTCAAACAGAATCTTGGAGAATTCGCGAAACACATACTGGGCACAGCCCAGCACTTCAAAATCGGTTTTCTCGATAATCACGCTGGCCGTGTCGGAGTTGATTTTCTCGCCCACGGTAAAGCCGATCAGTTTGCCGTTATCGATAATCACCAGGCCGATCAGCCCCAGGTCTTTGTAGGCACTGAGCATGCGCTTGATGGCGCTGCGTTCACTGAAAATGCCGTCCAGGAACTGCTCGGTCTGGTCGGCCGGCAGGTATTTCATGCGGTCGGAGATCCACTTGTTAAGCAGTTCCAGGATGCCGTCTGCATGCTTGTCCACATCCAGCAGTTCAAGACTGTGATCCGGATGGATGCGCCTGAACTTGTTGATCTCATTGCGTTTGGTACTGTAACTGTTGCCTTTCAGCTCAATCAGATCGGAAGTCTCATAAACGTAATCCACCAGCGCCCGCTCGACGATGTAGTCAGCCAGCAGATCAAAGATTTCGGTATGTTCTTCCAGCTCGTTGACAAACTCATTGACGATGGACTCGTCAACATAATAGATCTTGGTATTCATGTTGGAGTTGTTGTTGTAGACCATGAGATTAAAACAGGTCGGAATGGCCTTGATAATGTTCTCGCGCAGGCCGATGGGCGGCAGCAGCATGGAGATATCGCCATTGGTCAGCAGAAAGAAACAGAAGGTGTCATCGATAATGGAATAAAATCCGCTGCCGTTACTCAGCCACAGATAGTTGGAGGCAAAGGTGTAATCGCTGATATCCAGGTCCAGCAGCCGCAGATAGTCTTCCATAATGGGCTTGGCCGCCAGATCAAAGGGCAGTAGCTCGTAGTCGCGGATTTTAAGATTGCTCATGCAGGATTGGCCCCCAAAACGCGGACTATATTGGAAAACCCGTGTGTTAACACTAAAAATTTGTATGGAAAAGTCAGGTTACCGGAATCGCCCCAAGTGCAGGCAACTGAAAAAGTTTTTACATGCAATCGAGCCTTTAGATTCTTAAGGAAAGACCAGTTACACCAATCCCTCAGGGATATTTGGGTAATTCGGTATTCCCCCATACGGCATGCACCAACCGGCTTTCGACTCGGTGTTGACATGCGCAGCAGGTTTTAAATCAAGCGGGGTATCAATTGTTGAAAGCGTCACACTAAAATAAAGGTTTTTATCCGGAGCATAATTCATTAAGCGGGTGCCACAGTTAGAACAAAATGCACGATAACCACCAATATCATTAATGTGCTCCTTTAACGAATTGTTTTCATCAGAGATGGTGAGCGTATCTGCCTTGGCAAGCGCCATGGTAACGTAATCCGCACCGTGGGCTTTGCGGCAAAATTGACAGTGACAATTAAATACTTTGTCTGGAAATAGCTCTACTTTGTATTTAATGGCGCCACAAAGACAACTTCCTTCAACCATGGTTATTACTCCTCTAAAATCTAACGCCCGTGATATGGGGCGGCTGGAACGAAGTGGAAGCCGTCCCAGCCCGCGCTTTTTTTGTGGGCGACATGATCTGTTTGTTAGTGGCCATTCTTCTCAATTATTGTATATGCCGTGTTATAGACGCTTTTTCTATAATGACAAATTAGATTTCTCCTATCATTAGCAAGTGCTTCTTGATAAAAAACAACACCAGATAGAAGCAATTCACCAATTGTCATCTCGTTATCTGTGCCCCGTATTAGTTGAACCTGCCAGACACCACCGCCACTTATACCGCCAAAGTTGATTGGAATATCAGGACTGGAATTATAAGTTACAGGAAGTGAAATATAATCAAACCCATCTTTTGAGTAAGGCTCTTTTTCTGGGCCACCAAACCCTGCTTGCATAAAAAAAACCTTTATTTTCGTATAGCCTTTTTCACCAGGCTTTTCGATAGTTTTTTCATCAATGAACCCAATATTGCACCACACTCCATACTGTAGATCTGGTGGGTTTATTAGAGCCTTTTCTCGATGAATATTTAAATCATAAAAGTTTTTTCGCGCGGCTATAGTGCTTGCTATAGAAGGGCTGAGAAGTACCAAGGCTAAATCAGGGCCATCTTGGTCATTAGTACCTCTTGCTATATCAATATATGTGATACCACTTATATTGACTGTTTCTCTATTGGCACTCCTAGACATAATCAGACCTAGACGGCCCTCTTTTGGTAGTGCTTTCAAAACATGCTGAGCAGTAAGAATTCCATGATTCTTGCCGACCTTGATTAAAGTGCCAGTCCCAAGAAGCTGTACATCTTCTAATTCATGATCTCTAACTATTTCTGCGAATCCAATTGTAAATGTACTAATAGAATCTAGTGCAGATTGCAAAACCGGCTTTGGGATATCGTTAATTGACACTAGGTTCTCAATCATAATTTGACACTAACACCCTTCTTAATGGGGCGACGACGAAGTCAGCGTCCCAGCCCGCAATGCGATATACAAGGGTTTGTTATGCGTCGATTCATAGCTTGAGCCCTCAGGGTTTAGTTGTTTAATCACCGCGTAACTACTGACTCAATTTGTTTAGTTTCCGCAATCCTAATACATTCATTAAGTATTGATTCTAATACTTGATTAAGTTTTGATATATCGTAATTGTGAGGAATTTCATCGAAGCTAAGGAAAGTTCTCATATATTGAGTTTTGTGCAACAACTCGCCCTGATAGCAATTAGCTTCACTGTTATAAGAACTCCATCTAACTATCGGACTGGGTAAATTTCCAAAAGCTAAGTCTAAATAACACTCAATCGAAGCTGCTTTTCTATTAATATTAGCCTCACTCTCGCCAGTTGGCCCCTCGGTTGGAAACTTTTCAAAATCAGCAAGTTGAGGTAATTTTATAGCTCTAAGATTAATAGGCAGATTTAATTCAAGAGTTTTAGCGAGTTTTGCAACTCCTTCTGCATCATTATCGTAGAGAATAATTACATTGTTTTGAATGCCAATACTGACTAGACCTTGTGTAAATCTAAAGAGGTTTCCTGTTCCACTAAATGGATACCCCTCCTCCATATCTACGAATTTAAAAAAATCAGATACATGAGGGCGCAATAGTTCTAGCGCTTTTTGAATTATTTTTGCATCAGAACTACCTTCTGTAACAATTAGAAAGCGCTGCATTTCTGAGGGGCCAGGCGTGAAATTTTCCTTAGTAGCCCATCCAGATTCAATTAAAGGCGTAAATCCCCAACTGACATCAAGCTGAAGATTTAAAGGATTTTCAGCCAATAACCTAAGGCCATTATTAGCGCCAAAGTTTTCAAGAAGTAAATCTATTTCCCAATGATCAGGCTTCAAGTCAGAATTATGATAGTGGTGTTGTTCGGATATAAGTGCCAATCTTTCTAAAATTTCCTCTCTTACGAATTCTCCAGGGCCAAAGTCATCACCGTAGTTGCCATTCACAGTAGATACATCAACTTTAAATAGAGCATCTTTAAGTTCTGAAAAAGGAATAGGATGTTCTTCCATATCATGAAACTGATGAAGTTTTTCATAACTATGCTCGATAGATTTCAGTGTATACCCAAGTAACTCTAGCCGGTCTTTTACTTGGCATAATGGTTTTGCCAACCCTTCTTCCATCTCAACTATAGGGTCATCCTCTGGCCACTTATCTCCAGCATAGTAGTAAGGAATCGGCTTAAAATCATTCGACTGAAACAGGGCACCATGATCCGAATAAAAACTATTTTTCCCCCAGTCCACTTCAAGCTTGCCTAAAGCAAGACTAATCATTGTACCCAATTGATTTACCCCTTTTTACTCGATTTAATTGCTTAACTCGAATTTTAACCATGCTTTGTCGCTCTTGGGCGCCTTGTTATGCGCGCTCTCAAAATGGAATGTCATCGTCGAAATTAGCATCGTCACCATGTGTGCCTTCGTCGTCGGCAACGTGGTCTTCATCCCGACATAAGTCCTCTTTGTCCGGTGGCGGATTAGAATTTCTAAATGTCGTAAGAAAGTCATCACGATTGTTCAAAGCGATCATAACTGGATTTTCGCAATTTGAGCCTCGACCAAAGAAGACTGTATGCCTCTCGGGCAGCGAGGATAGTTCGTTGGCATAGTCGCGCCCCAGGTAATTTGATAAAAATTCCTTACCCGTTTCATCATACGTCCTCATGGCAAAAATCGTGTTACATTGATTCAGTATAGTTTTCGTAACATTGGCCGTTCGCTGTGTTACCAGCATGCACCCAAGTCCGTACTTTCTTCCTTGAAGAATAGCCCTTGCAGTCCCAGACGTAGCGCGCTTATCTCCTTCAACAACAACAGAGTTCCATTCTGGTACTAACGCATGTGCCTCTTCATAAACCAAGCAAACTCGAGCTTTATCACTCATTCGGTCAGACACACAATTGAGCGCTGCTTCAGAAATTATTTGCGTGGCTTGGACGGGGGTAACAGTATAAAGCCCGGCAGCTCGGTGCCATTTACCATTTTCTTGATACGATTTCGGCTCGAACTCCTGGTGCGTGGCTACAAAATCTGACGGGTTATAGATTTTTAGCAATTGAGGATTCTTATCGGAAATGAAGTCCCTCATGTCTTCCTCTATGACTTGTTTCAAATTTGGTAGACTTCCACCAGCTTCAGGGTCATTATCTATAGCTTCACTATCCTTTTCGCATGCCGCTTGAATATTTGCGAGACTTCTATCTCCTAACTCTGGGCAATAGTAAGCATCGAGTTCTTTCGCATACTGATTCGTAAGATCTAAACAAATCACTTTTATTCCTTGAGCTAGCATTCTCTCCACAAGCTCGATAGCGAGCATTGATTTTCCAACACCAAGTATTCCCAAGATGGCCGTGTTGTGAGTGACTAGCTGATTGATGTCTCCTATTTCTGCTGTGTAGTTCGTTTGAGGAAATCTGCCAATTGTGTGTTCCGTCATTTCATAGTCGGCTACTGCTTCCAGTTTGACTGGGGCGTGCATTTCCGGCAGCCAAAGGCACTGAGTAAATTTTCTGTCCTCCCAAATTCCTATCTGTTGAGCTTGAGCTCGGAGATAGCCATACGTGTTTTTGTGGAATACAGCTTCTTCGCGAGTTGATCCAGCCACAAGCTGATACAAAACTTTTCTTCCATGAATCTCGACTGACAAAAGTCGGCCTACAGCTATTCCTTCGTTTTGAGTAACTTCAATGAAAAGTCTTGGTATCGTAGAGTCGATCGTGACTAGTCCTGTTATTGCTATCGCGTCGTCGAAAATGTTCTTTGTTGCTTGATTAGATCCGTTGATTAGGCTCTCGCTGAGCAACATTGCCGAGTCCAGAGGAATATGCGGAAAACTGTCAGAAATGAATGCATCGTTCATGGGCGATAACTCAATAGCCCGTAGGAGGTGGCCATTCTCCCTGCCAACAGTATCTAACGCATAGGCTAACCTCAGTCCTGTTAGAGGATCTCTGATTATGATTGGTGCCGGCAATTGCTCCTCGTCAATTGCATCGCACCTAAGCAAATAAATTCCTGGTTTCTGATATGCCGCGACAGTGCCGAGTAGATTTAGTGGTTGTTTGCCAAATAGTGATAAACGTGCGCTGGCTATGGCTCTAATAAGAATGTCGCCACTAGAAAAAGTAATTGTTAGAAGCATTGCCACCGATACCGACACAATTTCATTTGGGCTGTCGTAATGATAGGCAATCATGGCGAAAACCATAATTGGCGAATATATGATCTGAGGTGTTGCCATGCCTTGGGTCAAAAGCCTTAGGCGATTCGAAACCTCCTGCAATCCAGCCCTGCCCCAACCATTTAGCAACACAGCAAAGAAAGCGCTACCTCCAATTAAGGCTGTAACCGTGACTGCGACAACATAAGAAATTTGGGCATTAGAACCCCACTGGGTCCAGTCGTTACTCAGCATTAGCGCAATAAATGCTGGCACCGCATAAGCAATGGCATCAACGGGCTTAACGTAAAAAGGAGTTATTAACTTGGCTCCAACTAGAACTCCAAGTAGTGCTGTATAGAACCAAAACCCCTTTTGACCGAGAGGTGGCACGACCGATCCAAATGAAATGTAGGAAACTGCTAGTAGGGCAAAAACGTCAATTAGGAGGGCAAGAGCACGCTGTCCTTGTGTCAAATTTATTTTCATCGTATCTCCAAATTTACGACTAGCGCATAACGCCGCAAACAGGGGCGCAGCTTTGCTGCGTCCCGCCGCGTTTTTTGCGGCACACTGATTTGCTTTGTTATGCACAATTCCATGATTTATTACCAGCCTCTGATCGAACGTAATTTTGCTTGTAACGAAGATGAAAGTTCGCCAAGTCCTTCACTATTTGGAAGATAGTGGATGTAGCGCAAATGTCGAAGGTCAAAAGGTACATCATGTTCTGACTGGGTTATTAGAATAACCTCTTTACCTATTGCATGGGCGATTCCTGCTTCATAGAAAACATTAGGATTTTTACCTGAGCAATCACAAATCACCACTTTGGCACGGGCTATAATATTAACGATATCTTGGATTATTGCATGATGTTCCCAAATATCATCGGCCCTAACACAAGAGAACCCTATGGAAGTTGTCGCTTCTTGTAGAGTTGAATATACGGGATTAAATTCCGCACTAAACGGCATCATAATGGAAACAAGATTTTCATCTTGAGCGTATGCGGCTTCTAGTGAAAAAACTTTCGGACTTACAGCTCTTTTCTGTTGGTTTTGAAGCAAGAGCTTGTAGAGGTCAAGCTCAGATACTCGCCAGCAAGTATGTGACAATCCAAATCGACCTAAACGTAACTCTATAGCATGGCCTTCTAGTTCTGTATTAGAAATGGGTGAAATACTATTATCAATTGCATATTGAATAGATATATCAGAGTGCCCTTTGATTAGATTTGTTATGTGTGCCACTTTAGCAAATTGCGGTCCTTCTCCACCTGTCTCTGTCACTAATAGTGCAGGTAGCTCCTTGAGCTTGGCAAAATCAAGCTGTCCATTTGAGTAAAACGTACTCCCAATAGGGTCATCTTGCCGGATATAAACGCGGCTGCTGGACATTGTGCTGCCAGAGTCTGGCCAACCATGATAAGAAACCAGTAAGTGGAACATATATCTATTCAGTGTCCCAATGGTTCATGATTCGTAGTGCATAACGCCCTTCTTAATGGGGTGGGCGAAGCCGGCGTCCCAGCCCGCAGATCGTTATTAAAGGGATTATTAGCTGCTGAATGGTACATATGCGTAGTATGTTGTGAAATTTCCTGGTTTGTAGCGATCGTTTTCGGCACTAATTTCTTCATATCCGAACTCCCGTAAAAAACTCTGCCCTCTAGAGACATAATCACTAATCTCAGTGACTGATCGTACTCTTTTACCGACTGTGCAGTCATAAATGCCTTCAAGGAATTTACCCCAACGTGGGGCATTGCATATTTTATTAAACGGTTTCCCAGCCAACGGGTTATCATACCAAGCTCTGCTATTATCAACCCCGCCTTCTGGCCTCCAAAATAGGCAATGAGACAATGCTTCTTTTTTAATTCCCCTATTCAAAAATGTCGGCAAACAATAATAGATTTCTGGAAAACACTTAACTAAGTCATATTGGCCTTTAGGGTTGGAAAATAGCCAATGCAATTTGCCGAATTTTTTAGGATCACTTACGGTATGACTATAATGTGCTCTTTTAACTTGAAGGCCTATTAATTTACCATTAACAATCATTTGTTCATCAGAGGGCCACTTTTTTTCTACAGAGGGCGAAACAGCCCAAATATCAACTTTGATTCCTATATTTTCGAAATATTTCTCTATACCTTCGGCAATCCATGATTCGTACTCTCTTTCGAGAGGTATGGAATATTTGATGTCTAAGGGATGACTCATAGTTATGCAGCTAACATTTATATACAGTGCACGCTCACATAATATATTACCTGTGCGCGCGTATTAAAATGCAATTTGGAATGTTTTGTTTTTATTTTGAAATCCATTTCAGCCTGTTTCCCTGATTAAATCAATAAGCTTCCAGCGTTCTGGCGATGCGGAAGCCGACATCGTCGCGGGCTTCGTTACTGTAGTCGCGGTAGGAGAGGCGCAGTTCGGTGACTGAGCCGTGGGCCCAGCTTGAGCCGCGTACGACATGATAGGTTCCGGATTCGGGGCCGTAGGGGTTTACATCAATGCTGTTGCCGAATTGAACGGAAGTTCCGTAATAGTCGTGTACCCATTCGGCAACATTGCCACCCATGTCATAAAAGCCCTGCGGGTTGGCCGGAAATGAAGCGACCGGGGCGGTGGCGACAAAGCTGTCGTTGTAGTTGATGATGACTCTGGCGAGTATTGAGGCTGAGCTGATGTCGGCATAATTGCCGTGCTGTTCCGGTGGCGGCAGTTCCGGGCCCCAGGGGAATTTCAGCAGGCTGGTCGGGTCATTTTCATTTTCCACGCGCGCAGCCCAGGCCCATTCGGCTTCGGTGGGCAGGCGGTAACCGGTGCTGTCTTCGTTAAAGCCGACGACGTTACCGTTCTCGACAATATAAAACAGTGGCAGGTCTTCCTGTTCGCTGAGCCAGTTGCAGTACAGGGCGGCCTGCTGCCAGGTGACATTGACCACCGGCTGGGCGCGGTTGCCGAGGGTAATACGGTCAATGACGCCGGAAGAATGTTCGGGGTCGAACTGCTGGAACTGGGCATTGGTCACTTCGGTTAGCGAGAGGTAAAAAGGTTTGGTCAGGCTTACCGAGCGCAGCGCTTCATTGGCCTGGCGTCCGGCTTCACGGCGCGAGGCGCCCATAACGAAATCACCGGGGTATAGCAGTTTGAGTTCCTGGCCGTTGGCTGCCGTGATCATCGGCTGGATATTATTGATGCGTTGCTGCTCCAGGGTAATCAACGCCACATTTAATTGCTGTTCCAGGCCGGGTCGGGAAATAAATTCCTGGGTAAAGGGCACGTAGCCTTCGGCGCGGATCTCGATGGTCTGCGAGGCCGCCAGCAGCTCCACCACCTGATTGGCATTGCCCTGAAACTCGCCGTTGATATACAGCTCGGCACTGGCCGGTTGCGCGTTGATGGCAACGGAGCTGAGGATCGGGTCGAGGGTGACATCCAGTGACAGTTCTTCTTCCGGGGCGGTCTGAATAGTGCGGCGCAGTTCTTCGTAACCGGTACGGAAGAAAGTCAGTTCATAGGGCTGCCCGGGCGGTACGGTAATTTCCAGCGGGGTCTGGCCCTGATAGGTGCCGTTCAGGGTCACGCCGGCATTGCTCGGATTCGATTGCAGCAGCACCAGGCCATCGGCCTGCTCCAGTTCAATCATCGGCAGATCCTGATCGATACGCGCGGTGACGTTCAGGGTATCGGTAAAGGCTTTGTGCTGGTTCAGTTTTACCAGCAGTTCGTGTTCGCCATCCAGCACTTCGGCTTCCAGCGGCGTGACGCCGACATCGACGCCATCAATGGTGACGGTGGCACCGGGCGGTGTGGTCATGAAACTGACATTGGCCCAGGCCGGCAGCAGGTCAACGTTGATACTCTGCTGCTGTTCGCGGCCTTCGATCTCAATGCTCAAGCGTTCTTCTTCCCAGCGCTCTTTTCTGACCAGCACTTCATGTTCGCCGGCGGCCAGTTCGACAGCGCTCAGGGGCGTCTGGCCGATTTCCTCGCCGTCGATATAAACAGTCGCGGAGTCGGCATTGCTGGTGATATCCAGATAACCGGGCAGCGGTAATAACTGAATCTGGAAGGTCTGCGCCTGATCTTCCTGCACGGTGATGGTGGTATCCAGATCGTAATAACCGGGCGCAGTCACGGAGATGTCGTATTCGCCCTGCAGGGCCAGATAGCGCGGACCGATCTGCAGCGCCAGTGGCGAGTGAATTTCCACCAGGCTTTCCAGCGGCTGGGCATCGATAAAAACGGACTTGGCGGAGAGCACGAACCAGCCGGTCACGGCAAAGATGATCAGCATGACGCCGATGCCGATTTTTACCGGGCTGAGCTGGAAAGAAAACTTGTCGGCACTGCCGTCATTGGGCGTGAAGTCAATCGGGGTGATGACTTCATCATGATTAATATCAGGCTTGCCTTTATTTTCACTCATGCTTAAACCGGCTCATTACAGATAACTGTGACAACCGGCGCCTCGCCGTTAAAAGGCACGACAAATTCGCGGCGCACATCGCGATAACCGGGACGTACTCCGACCGCTGTGTAATTTCCCGGAATCAATTCCAGGGATTCGCTATTGAACATGCCAAGTTCAGCAACGCGGAACAGGGTGACATGCGTCATGCTGTCGGAATTCAGGGTTACGGTCACCGGCACCCGAGCCTGATCCAGATAGCCGCGTACGGTACGAAGCTGGTCAAACAGCCGGGTGTTTTCTTCCACCAGTTCCAGGGCCTGGTTGTAAACGGTAATGGTGCGCTGGTAAACCTGATCTTCAGCCAGTCGCAGCGGATCATTGAGAATGCCTCTGAGATAGTTATCCAGATTCAGGCGCACCTGGGCAGTTTCCTGGCCCTGTCTGGCAGCCACCACATTCGGGTCAATCGTCAGCGCATTGTTGTAGGCATCCAGAGCCTGCTGCCATTCTTCGGCAGCGACATGTTCGCGGGCAGCTGCAAGTTGAACGTTAAGATCACGGTCGGTGATCATGGTTTGAGCCTGGTTGATGGCGGCTTCGACATCGGCAGATTCCGGCCGCAGGACCAGGGCCTGGTTGAACGATTCAAGTGCCGCTTCCGGGTCGCCCTGCTGAATCGCGGCGAAGCCGGCGGACATGGTGTTCTGGAAATCCCGGTTCAGAATATCCTGGTTGGTCTGGGTGACGGCCTGTGCAGCACGCGGGTGTTCCGGGTCAACGTTGCGGGCCTCCTGATAAAACACCAGGGCCTGCTCCAGATTACCCTGCGCATGTTCCAGGTCGCCCTGCTCCAGCAGATTCAACACTTCCGGCAGCAGTTCTGCACGCCGCAGTCCGTTTTGTGCGCGTTCGGATTCGGGGTCGATCAGCAAGGCCGTGTTAAAGAATTCCCGCGCACGCACCGGCAGTTCATTATCGATGGCGACAAAGCCGTTATCGATGGAAGTACTCAGCACCTGTTGTGAGCGGGTTTCCAGTTCCTGTAATGCCAGCAGTGAGCGCTGATAGCTTTCCTGGGCGCCGAGGAAATCCTGCTCGCGATAGGCGGTGTCCCCTTCGGTGGCAATATTCAGGGCGGCTTCATATTCTTCGGCGGCCCAGCTTTCCACGCTCATTGCTTCCAGGGTTTCCTGCATGGCGAGGATCTGTTCCAGTACGCCCTGCGCTGCTTCACGCTCGCGCAGCATCTGGGCTTCTTCAAAAGGCGAGAAGGTTCCCTGCGGCGTCGGGCGTTCAACCGGGACGACTACCGGCGCAACGGTCGAGGGGTCAGGAGCACTGATATAGTTTGGCAGAATAAATACCACTCCAAGCACCAGGACAAAAAGCAGGGAGAAAATGCCCCAGAGGATTTTGGTGTTTTTCTGCTGGTTGAAATGATGGTGCTGTGCATCCCCCATGCCAAACACATGAGGGTCATGATCCTGGGGGGAATCATCGGGCGCAGAAGTATGGAGGTTTTTGTCAGCCATACCGAATACTACTATAGGTGCAGGCTAAATATCTTCAGCGTCGGAGCCGGCAATCTCAGCAGGAGGTGCGCCGATTTCATTGGCATACATCTCGGCAAGAATCTCCCGCCATTGCTCATACTGGGCTTCAACGTTACCTGACAGAGTCACGGTGCGCTCTTCCAGATCGATGGTCTGCGGGGCAACTTCGTTTTCCAGGGACTGTCCGAGCTCGGCCAGGGCCTCGACATGCATCTGTGCTTCATCGCCGGCATTGAATGCCTCACGAATCAGCCAGCCGCCGCCAAGCAGGCCGCCATAGACGGCAGCATTGGACATGCTGCTGTTGGACTGGGTGGCCGCCAGACCACCGACAATTGCCGCGATACCCAGAATCATGTTGCGTCGCGACTGGCGCTGCAGCCGGTCGAGCTTCATGACTTCGTCATAGCTGAGACGGCGGAATTCGGTATAGGGTTCTTCCATCTGCCGGGTAAAGGTCCCGTAGTAATCCTGCAGGGTATCGACATAGAGATAGTCGCGTTCGCGGATGGTCTGAATGCGCCGCATCATCGGGTCGTTCTCGGCCGGCAGGCGATCGACCTGCAACTGACCATTACGGTCGGTGCTCAGGTATTCGCCAAAGGCCTGCGGGGCAAATTCACGCGCGAACTGAATCTGTGAAACGGTACGGATATCCAGGGCATCATCGCGGCTCAGGTTTTGCTGACGATAACGCAGCAGGTCATTGGCAATGCGGTTGTACAGGCCCTGAAAGGAATCCTGTGAGCTCTGGATACGGCTGTCGTAATTGTAGCGGCTGACGATTTCCTCATATTCCCGGCTAAACCACAGGCGGCCGGTGGAATCTCTGGCTTCGACATTGACCACCATGGTTTCGCCGTCGGATTGCAGAATCATGCCCTTGACCACGACATCCATGGAGGTCGTTTCTTCCGGAATGACCCGGACCACACCCCAGTTGCCGGTGCGCTGCAGGGTATCCGACAGCAGGTTGGCCGCGTAATAGGTTTCGGCAATGCGCACGTCAGCAAAAGTCAGTTCGGCATTGTTGTCATCCATTTCATCAAAGCCGGGATTGAACACGGTTATGCCGACATCCAGCAGCTCATCTTCCGCAATCGGTTCGCGTTCGATCAGGGCCTGCGTGATAGTAGTGGTTTTAATATTCTGTGTGCTGCATGCGCTCAGGGTGAGAAGCGCCAGCGGTATAAACATATAAGTCAGGAGTCTTTTCATGTCACACCTTCAGTTGCTGTCTAAACACCGGATTCTGCATCTTCAGGAATCGGCAGGCCGGTGTAGTTACGATACTCGTTCCACAGACGTTCGCGCAACTCGGGGTCGGGCTCGCTCATGGCCGCTTCCCGTAACTGGCGGGCAACGACATCATCATCGTTGCCGCTGGGAATGTCTTCCGGAACCGGAAAGGCCGGCTGATTACTGTTTTCAAATTCGCCTTCACGTGAACGGCCCAGATCCGGCATGCGACCACCGCCGCCGGAACTGTTGGGTGCTGAAGCGATAATCACCGGCGAGCTGCCATCGCCGCCCTGCCCTTGCTGGCCACTGCCGCTACCCTGCTGACTGCCACCAGTCTGATTACCGCCACCGGCTCCACCGCCGCTGTTTGCATTTTCAACACCCTGTGCCGCTTCCCGCTCACTTAAAATCATGCCGTCGAAAACGGCAATACTTTCATCAAGCCGCGCATCAAGTGCCGCCTGACGTTCTGCCTGGGTCATTGGCTGGTCGCGACCTGAAGCCAGGTCGCCAAAGGGGTTATCCCCATTACCCTCACCGCTTTCCTCTCCGGGAAATTCTCCCTCTCCCCGTGAATTGCCAGCCACTGTCCCCGAACCTGCTTCAGAACCGCCAAAGGGATCATCACCCTGTTGGCCGCTGCCGCCACCGAAAGTGCCGGTGGCTAATGGATCATCTCCGGCTCCGGTTCCGGCTGTGGTGCCGGCTCCCGGGGTGCCTGATTCCTGACCGGGCATGGAACCTGGGGTGGAACCCTGTCCCTGCTGCGAACCCTGTTGCTGTCCGCCACCCAGGATGTCTCCCAGTGTGCCGCTACCGCTGCCTTGCTGACCGCTGCTCGGGAAAGGTTCCAGTCCCGGTAATCCGGGAGTGGAAACACTGACGCTGGTATCCAGGCCGCCGGTGTCGCTGTTGCCGGCCGTGGTCGATGATGAGCCGGGCATATCAGAACCGGCGACGGTTCCGGACCGGTCACCCGGCATGCCACCCTGGGCATCACTGCCGTCAGGGGAATTGGCCATCTCACCGTCGGTATTGGCCGTGCTGCCGGTTGAGCTGCCCTGTGTCTGTGATGTGCCCGCGGTGCTTGGCGTGTTATTGCCGAAGATGTCACCCGGGTCATTGCTGTCGGAGCTTTGATCAAAGTCGCCGTTGTCGCCATCAGAGGGCATCTGCCCGCTGTTGGGCATGGAAGTCGGTTGCCCGGAAGAAGTCGGGCTTGAAGTTGAAGCGGTCGAGGTCGGAGAAGGCATATTGGATGAAGAGCCGCTCTGACCGGAAGACTGGGTATCACTCTGACTGCTGGATGAACTGGAGCTGGAACTGGACGCAGTGGATGATGTGCTCGAGCTGGACGGGGATGAACTCGAGGAAGAAGAACTCGAACTGGATGAGGATGAACTGGATGAAGAACTGCTTGACGAAGAGCTACTGGAAGACTCAGATTGCTGGGTCGTCGTAGTCTGGCAGGCACTGAGGATCAGCGCTGCTGTCAGAATCAGTAAACTGGTGAGTTTTTTTTTCATCATATCCGTCTGGTCCCGGTCCTTCCTGCAAGCCTGTTCAGCATGGTGGTTGCAGCTTAGAAGTCCCTGTTTTTAAGGTCTTATCCTCCGCCTGTGGCTATTGCTTGTCAAGGTACAAGTTACCAAAGCGGTCGCTTATTGCGCACCATTCAGCTTCAATTAATGTTGTGGCATTTTTTTCCAGAATCAACGCCGGTCCGCTGATTTTCTGGCCTGTTGCCAGGGCTTCACGCTGATAGACTTTTACCTCATCAGCAAAGCCATATAGTGACAGTACCTGCTGCGGCTTTGCTGCGACCTCGCTCGCGTTTTCCGGCAGCTCATGCTGGCGGGCAGTGCTTTTGATACTGATACGCAGATTGACCAGTTCCGGTTCAGCATGAAGGCGATGGCCGTAACGGCTGGCATGCAGTTGATGGAAGCTCTCAGCCGTGCGGTCCGGGCCCTGCCATGGCAGGTTCAGGGTGGAAGATTGCCCGTGGTAGCGGACATCAGCGTGGTATTCGCTTTCCAGGCTGTCGTTATCAAGGGTATCGAGTCCCTCGGCGGCAAGCCCGGCCAGTGCCTGTTCCCGCATAGCGGCGAACTGCTGGCGGATCGCGGCTTCATCGCAGGCCGACAGCAGCTGCTGAAAATTGTGCGAAAGATGACGCTCGACCGGTGCCAGCAGCATGCCCAGCGCCGAGAGGACACCGGCATGCATCGGCACCAGTCCCTGGGTCATGCCCAGGGCATTGGCCAGGGCACAGATATGCAGACCGCCGGCGCCACCGAAACAGCACAGACGAAACTGTTTTGGATCATGGCCTTTTTCCACCGAGATTACCCGCAGGGCCTGTGCCATGTGTTCATTGGCAATCTTAATAATACCTGCGGCACATTCCTCGTTAGTAAGGGCTAACTTTTCTGCCAGATTTGCGATAGCTTTGCGGGCGGCCTGCTCATCCAGCGAGATGGCGCCGTCCATGAAACTGGCTGCCTGCAATCGGCCCAGCAGGAGGTTGGCATCCGTCACCGTGGCCTGCTCTCCGCCCAGTCCATAGCATGCCGGCCCCGGTCTGGCCCCGGCGGATTCCGGCCCCACGCGCAACAGGCCGCCTGCATCCAGCCAGGCGATGGAACCGCCCCCGGCACCGATGGTATGCATATCAACCATGGGCACGGCGACCGGCCAGGAACCGATCCTGCCTTCACTGCTGAGCTGGATATTGCCGTCATCCAGCAGTGCGACATCGGTGGAAGTGCCTCCCATATCGAAAGTCATGACGCCCGGTATCTGCAGGGTCCTGGCCAGCCAGGATGCGGCGGCTAGTCCGCCGGCCGGACCGGATAAAAGCAGATTAACAGCCTTGTCGGCAGCCTGTTCCGCAGAAATGGTGCCGCCGGTGGATTGCATAATGGATAGCGGCGAGGGCTTGGTGCCCTGTTTGAGATCCAGCAGGTAATTTTTCACCAGCGGTCCCAGGGAAGCATTCAGCCAGGTGGCAATGCCGCGCTCATATTCCCGGTATTCCGGCAGGACAAACGAGGAGCGGCAGATAAAAGGCTGCCAGTTCAAGTGTTCACGCAGGTAGTGTTCGACTCTTGCTTCATGGTCCTCGTTCAGGAAAGAAAACAGCAGGGTAATGGCAATGGCATCCGGCTTGAGCGCTTCCAGGTCTGCGAGCAGTTTCTGCAGATCGGCTGTTGCCAGCTCCTGTATTATCCGGCCCTGCGCATCGACCCGGCCGCTGACTTCCAGGCACAGATCCTGCGGGACCGGTTTGTCAGCCGGCGGCATTTCCAGGGAATACAGGGACGGGCGGGTCTGACGGCCAATTGTCAGAATATCGCGAAAGCCTTTGTTGGTGATAAATGCAGTGCGTACGCCTTTGTTTTCCAGCGCTGCATTGGTGGCGACGGTGGAACCGTGAATGATCGAGACCTGGCCGGCAGCCACGGCATCGGCTAGACCCAAAGCATGAATGCCCTGTAGTATGGCGCGCTGCGGAGCATCCGGAGTGGACAGCACTTTATGAGTCTGCAGGCCATCTTTCCCGATCAGCACGAAGTCGGTGAAGGTGCCGCCGGTATCAACGCCCAGTGCCAGTGTGAGTTGCGTATCCATGAATATGACTGATCGAATGCGAAAGGGCGATTATACGTTATGCCTGAGTTACCTGAAGTAGAAACCACACGTCGCGGCATCGAGCCGCATATCCGGGGCAAGAATATCCGTGAGGTCAAGGTGCGCCAGCCACAATTGCGCTGGCCGGTTTCAGCCGAAATTCAGCGCGAGTTGCCGGGGCAGCGCATCCGTGGCGTTAAACGCCGCGGCAAATATCTGCTGCTGGAAACCGGCGCCGGCTATCTCCTGATTCATCTGGGCATGTCCGGTAGCCTGCGTATAGTCAAAGAAAAAGATGCGACTAAAAAGCACGATCATGTCGACATAATCTTAAATAATGGCAGCATATTACGTTATCATGATCCAAGACGCTTTGGCTGCATCCTCTGGGCAGGGCAGGAGCCCTACAAACATGTCCTGCTCGAAGGGCTGGGCCCGGAACCGCTTGAGTCAGACTTTAATGCCGACTATCTCTTTGCCCGTTCACGCAAGCGCAATATGGCAGTAAAAAGTTTTCTGATGGACAGCCATGTCGTGGTGGGAGTTGGCAATATCTACGCCAATGAAGCCCTGTTCAGGGCCGGCGTCAGTCCGCGTCGCAAGGCCGGCAAAGTCAGCCGGGCGGCCTATGAGCGACTGGTCATCGCCATCAAGGATATTTTGCAGCAGGCCATTACCCAGGGGGGGACGACGCTGCGGGATTTCGTCGGGGGCGACGGCGAACCGGGTTATTTCAAGCAGTCCCTGGCGGTATACGGGCGCGGCGGGGAAGCCTGTGTGCAATGTACTCGGCCCTTGAAGGAAATTCGACTTGGGCAGCGTAGTACGGTGTATTGTACGCACTGTCAGGCTTGAAAAACTATCTGCGTGGCCATTCATCCGCGGCTAAAGCTACCGCGTCCTGCTATCGCCCCTTACCTGCAGTCCAGCCGCTCATCACAGATGGGCGTCGTTCGGCTACGTACAAAGCAGTGCTTTGTAAACGCTTGCCTCACCCATGTAGGCAAAGCCGCTCCCACATCGGGTCAGGTATAGTCTGTAGGAGGGACTTTAGTCCCGAACCTTTCGCGGCTAAAGCCGCTCCTACTTCGGATTAGGTAAGCCTGTGGGAGGGAACCTTGCCTGCATAGGTGCAGGAAAGGGACGATAGCAGGACGCGGTAGACTTAGTCCCGAAGCTGTCGATTCAAGCGCTGTTGCGACTTTTCCCCGTCAGCCTTTCATACTTCTGCATCAGTTCTTCCTGGCTTTCCTGCTGATCAGGGTCGAGCGGGATGCAATCCACCGGGCAGACTTCAACGCATTGTGAGGTCGCAAAATGACCGACGCATTCCGTGCACAGTGCCGGGTCGATCTGGTATATCTCCGGCCCCATGGAAATGGCCTGGTTGGGACATTCGGGTTCACAGACATCACAGTTAATGCATTCATCCGTGATTATCAGGGCCATCAGGAATCTCCTTCGGCCAGGTTCTGCATCATCCCGGCGACCAGCGGGTCAACAAACTTGCTAATGTCGCCCCCCAGAGAAGCAATTTCCCGGACCAGTGTGGAGGAGATGTAAGCGTAATGTTCAGCGGGAGCCAGAAACACGGTTTCTATTTCCGGTTCCAGCGCGCGATTCATGCCTACCAGCTGAAATTCGTATTCAAAATCCGCCACGGTACGCAGGCCACGCAAAATCAGTCTGGAATCACGCGACTTCACAAAGTCAGTCAAAAGGCCGGTGAAGCCACAGACTTCCACATTGGGGATATCGGCCAGGACCTTGGCGGCAACTTCCACGCGCATGTCTATTGGAATATCAGTTTGCTTCTGGGCACTGGAACCGATTGCAACAATGACCTGGTCAAACAGGCGGGCAGCACGATGAACCAGATCAGTATGTCCATTGGTAATCGGATTGAAGGTGCCGGGATAGACGACCGTTTTCATAAAAAACTCAAAGCAGCGTGTGAATGCTGATTATACAGCAAAGTCATACAAGTCACTTTGTTTTGAGCCTGTAAATTTAGCTGCAGATAACTTTTTGAGCTTCGTTCTGCTTTTCATTCAGGCAGGAATAAATTAGTCTTAATGACGATTTACAGCATAGTAAAAGTTACAGGGCAGGGATGCAGGCAGTAAAAAAATACTCATCCGTTTGGTTTTTACGCGTTGTGGTCACTCGTAACTATTGTTTGGCTTTTTAAACCGGAGTTGTAATGCGTGAAGCACTGCGTTCAAAATTTCTGACGGCACCAAAATTTCGTTATAGCCAGTTAATCAAGGCCGGGCCGAATTATGTCTGCAGTGGAATGGTGGCCCTGGACAATGACAGCGGTGAATTAATTGATGGCGATGTCGGCGAGCAGACCAGAAAAATTTTTGAAAACCTGAAAATTCTGATGAATGAATTCGACCTGATTCACAGCGATCTGGTCAGCGCCAGAATTTTCACCACAGACTTTGATGATTTTGCGAAAATCAATGCCGCCTGGGAAGAATTTATCACCGAAGGCAAAGTGCCGCCTGCCAGAAGTGCGGTAGGTGTGACAGCCTTGCCCCTGAATGCAAAAGTTGAAATTGAATTTACTTTTTATCGCGCCTGAGAAACAGGTGTAATTTTTATTTATTTCGCTGACACAAACCGTAATAAACCTGTCCGGCTTTTTTGCTTTTTATCAGGCTCCAGGAGTCTGGCAAATTAAGCTCTTCCAGATTGGTGCCGGACTCGAGATAAATCTTTGCGTCCCCGGCAAGCCAGTTATTTTTTTCAAGATATTGGCAGGCATCCTGCAATAGTTGATTGTCGCTGAAAGGCGGATCAAGAAAAACCACCTCCATGGGATATTCCGGCGAGTTGTTCTGCAGATAATCCAGCGCATTTGCCTGAATGGTGCGCAGGGGGATTTCTATCAGTGATTCGAGGTTTTCGCGAATACAGATGAGGGCCTCACGGCTCATCTCCACAGAAGTAACAAATTTTGCACCACGGGAAAGAGCCTCAATGCCCAGTATGCCACTGCCAGCAAAAAGGTCCAGGCAATGCGCATTGACAATATCCTGTTGTAGCCAGTTAAACAGGGTTTCGCGTACACGATCAGGAGTCGGGCGCAAATCTTCCTGGTCGATAAACTGAATTTTTTTTCCGCGCCATTTACCGGCGATGATGCGAAGTTGATTCACAAATACTCCGTGATGTGAATATTTATCCCCACACTAAACCATCACTGCTTTTTTGACCAGATTGACTTGCCTCAAGGCTTAAGGAACCTTTGATTAAGTATATGCAACTCTGGCTTTCTGACAGTACCGAGGTCAAGGCGCCCATTTGAAGGCATGCCGTCAGCCTGTCGAAAATGGGCAACACGGGCATCGGCACTGTCAGAAGGCCCCGAAGGGCGGGGACTGAAACACTCCGCTGCGTCGTTGCAGCCCTTGCCAAGGGTGACAGCCATTACCGGTGGTCTGCGCCTAGCAGAGAAGTGTTTCAGGCTCTCGCAGAGATGTATATACTTAATCAAAGGTTCCTTAAAGTAGCTTCCTTTAAATGCCCCGTATGAGTGAAGATATTGCAGCCATTATTCTCGGCAGTTTTATACTGCTGATGGGACTGCTTGTGTTTCTGGTAGCCCCTTATGGTGAAGTCAGCTCGGCCTATTCCCAGGCCAGTGAACTCAGTGGTTTTGATAGCGAGCAGTGGCTGGAAGAAAGCAATACAAGCAGCGTACTCGGCACCAGCCTGAAAGAGATTGTTAACGATGCCAGGCCGGGCAGCTGGGACCTGAACCCTCTTGAAGCCTTTTCCTTCGGCTTTATTTTTTCCGTGTTGCCCTTCATGGTAATCATGGCACTCCTGTTTACCATTATGTGCCACCTTATGCTTGATGATGCGGTGGTGTTTATTCGCGGTTTTGTGCCGGTCTTTTTCGTGGCTGTGCTGGCATATTTGCTGGCGGCACAGGTGGACTTCAACAACATGGGGATAGGCTATGCCCTGTGGGCTATTGTGCTTGGCCTGTTTATCAACAATGTTTTTGGTGTGCCCGATGTTGCACGTCCGGCGCTGCGGCATGAGCTGTATATTAAAACCGGACTGGTCCTGCTTGGTGCAGAAGTTCTGTTCAGTAAAATTCTGGCGATTGGTTTGCCGGGAATTTTTGTCGCCTGGATAGTTACGCCGGTGGTGCTTATCACTACCTACTGGTTTGGCCAGAAAATTCTGCGTATTAGTTCAAAAACCCTGAACATTACCATCAGTGCCGACATGTCAGTGTGTGGTGTTTCTGCCGCAATTGCCACGGCGGCTGCCTGCAAGGCAAAAAAAGAAGAGCTGACCACAGCAGTCGGACTATCGATGATTTTTACTTCCATCATGATGGTTGCACTGCCAGCCTTTATTAATTTTGTCGGCATGCCGGAAGTGCTGGGTGGCGCCTGGATTGGCGGCACCATTGATGCGACCGGAGCTGTGGTTGCGGCCGGTGCTTTTCTGGGAGACACGGCGCTTAATGTCGCTGCCACCATCAAGATGATTCAGAATATCCTGATTGGCATCCTTGCATTTGGTGTGGCCATTTACTGGACCAGTAAAGTTGATAATACTGCTGGCCAGGAAATTGGTGCCTCGGAAATCTGGTTGCGTTTTCCCAAATTCGTGCTGGGTTTTATTGGCGCCAGCCTGTTTTTCTCACTGCTGTTTTCAATGATGGAAGAGCCTCTGGCCATTGCCCTGCTGGAAAACGGCGTGCTGGATTTCAGTTCCGACATGCGCGGCTGGCTGTTCTGCCTGGCCTTTGTCAGCATCGGTTTGTCCACCAACTTCAAGGAGCTGCGCGAGCAGTTTTCCGGAGGCAAACCCCTGATCCTTTATGCCTGTGGTCAGAGCCTGAATCTGGGCCTGACTTTGTTGATGGCCTGGATCATGTTTTACAAAGTCTTCCCTGAAATTACGAGTACGCTCTAATGCCACGCATTTTCATTCGTAAATGTCTGCTGACCGCCCTGTTTATTGCGGCAATTGCCTGTCTGCAGCTCATACTCAGGTTTGGCAGTGAAGCGGTACCACAGATTCAGCAACAGACCGCCTTGATCGAGGAACAGGGCATTAATCCTTCGGCGCTGTTTTACACCGAGTCCAGGCTGGCTCTGCAGGCTGAGAAAAAAGTCCGTAAGGGCTTGCCATAAAATGGCGCATTACCAGACTGTTTAATCCCTAGCGATGCTGGCCTGCTGCTGGTAGCATAAGCCCTCCCGCTAATACGCAACGAACTCATATGTTTGGTTTTGGAAAACGCTCCCGCCCTGAGGCTGACGAGAAATCAGATCCCGGTCAGCAGGATGCCGTAAAACAGTCATTTTTTTCCCGTCTGAAAAGCGGTCTGGGCAAAACCCGGGCCGGTTTTACCGATGGCCTTGGCTCTCTGCTGCTGGGCAAGAAAAATATTGATGATGAGCTGCTGGAGGAAATTGAAACCCGCCTGCTCAGTGCCGATGTCGGCATGGCAGCGACCACAGCTATAATTGATGAATTGACGCAGAGACTGCAGCGCAAGGAGCTGAATGATCCTGAAGCACTGTATCAGACCTTACAGGAAGTCTTACTGGATCAGCTCAAAGCCTGTGATCAGCCCCTGGAAATTCCACAGGGCCTGGACAAGCCCTTTGTTATTCTCATGGTCGGTGTTAACGGCGTCGGCAAAACCACCACCATCGGCAAACTGGCCAAGCGCTTTCAGAATGAAGGGCGCTCCGTCATGCTTGCCGCCGGAGATACCTTCCGTGCTGCCGCAGTCGAACAGCTGGCAGTCTGGGGTGAACGCAACAATGTTCCGGTAATTGCCCAGCACACCGGTGCCGACAGCGCCTCGGTGATTTTTGATGCCTACCAGTCAGCCGTGGCGAAAAAGACCGATGTGTTGATTGCTGACACTGCCGGTCGCCTGCATAACAAGGACAACCTGATGGAAGAGCTGTCCAAGGTGGTGCGTGTACTGAAAAAGCTTGATGAAGAGGTGCCGCAGGAAATCATACTGGTGCTGGATGCAACCACCGGACAGAATGCCCTGAGTCAGGCCCAGCACTTCTTCAAGGCAGTAAATGTCAGTGGCCTGGTGCTTAGCAAACTGGACGGCACAGCCCGGGGCGGGATGGTCTTTGCCCTGGCAGAACAGCTCGGTATTCCCCTGCGTTTTATCGGCATTGGCGAAAAAGTAGACGACCTGCGCCCCTTCAATGCGCAGGAATTTGTCGAGGCCCTTTTCAGCAACGATGACTGATTTGAGTAATGATTAAGTTTGATGCAGTCAGCAAGCGTTATCCTGGTGGTCAGGAAGCATTAAGTCAGATCAGTTTTCAGCTTGCCCAGGGTGAGCTGGCCTTTTTAACCGGTCATTCCGGTGCCGGCAAGAGTACCCTGCTCAAACTCATTATGCTGATGGAACGTGCCAGTTCCGGCCAGGTTTTTGTCAACGGCCAGAACCTGAATCGTCTGTCACGCCGCCAGCTGCCTTTTTTTCGTCGCAATATCGGCCTGGTCTTTCAGGATCACCAGCTACTGTTTGATCGCAGTGTGTTTGAAAATGTTGCGCTGCCCTTACAGGTAGCCGGTTATGATTCACGAGATGCTGCGCGCCGGGTGCGTGCGGCCCTCGACAAGGTTGGTCTGCTGCACAAGGAAAACCAGAATCCCATTCGCCTCTCAGGCGGGGAACAGCAACGGGTCGGTATCGCTCGTGCCGTGGTAAACAAACCGGCTCTGTTACTCGCTGATGAACCGACCGGCAATCTGGATCCGCAACTCTCCGCTGAAATCATGCGCCTGTTTGAGGAATTTAACCGGGTTGGGGTCAGCATGCTGATTGCCAGTCATGACCTGAGTCTGATTGCCAGTCTTGAACATCGTATCCTGTCACTGGAAAAGGGCCGCATGATTCGCGGTGCCACTGAAACCACAGCCGGGGATTTATAGTCGATGGTCTCCGGCAAGCACAGGGATAATATAAAACAGCAGTCCAAAGCTGCCGCAAAGAAGTCGGGTAATTCCATCGCCTCGCGCATCTCGAATTCCTTTCGCAATCACCAGCAGGTCGCCGTCGACAGTCTCGATCGTCTGTTGGCCAGTATTTCCGGTACGCTGATGATCTGGATAATGATTGCCATTGCCATGGCTTTGCCGCTGTTTCTCCTGCTGTTCCTGCAAAACCTGCAGCAGTTCGGCAGTGATCTGGATGAAGCAAGCCAGATTTCGGTTTTCATGAATACCACGACTGAAATGCCGCGACTTGAACAGCTGCGCGATGAACTGCTTGGGCGCAGTGAAATCCAGAATGTGGAAATAATTTCTGCAGAGACAGCCTTGCAGGAATTCCAGGCCAGTTCCGGTTTTGGCGATATTCTTTCCGGGCTGGATGAAAACCCACTGCCACCGGTTTTGCTGGTGACGCCCCTGGCTCAGGATGCGGCAGTCCTGCAGCCACTGCTTGCTTCATTGCAGGATTACCCAGAGGTGGATGAAGTGCAGTTTGATCTGGATTGGTTGCAGCGCCTTTACGGCATACTCAATCTGGCCCAGCGCCTGACCTACATAATTGGCCTGTTACTGGCCCTGGGCGTGGCATTGGTGGTCGGCAATACCATCAAGCTGGCGATAGAAAACCGGCGGGATGAAATCGTGGTGGTGAAACTGGTAGGGGGTACTGATGCTTATGTGTCCCGGCCATTTTTATACACCGGTCTGTGGTATGGTGCCGGCGGCGGCCTCATTGCCTGCGTCCTGATACTGCTGGCACAGTTAATTCTGCAGGGACCCGTATCCCGTCTGGCGGGGCTGTATGAAGGCGAGTTTGCTCTGATCGGGCTGGGCATCAGTGGCTTTTTCATGGTTTTACTGCTCAGCGCCATGCTGGGCTGGTTCGGTGCCTGGTTATCGGTACTGAGACATCTGCGGGCAATTGAGCCTGGATGATTCAAGCCTTCATCATGTACACTATGTCGCCCTGCAAGCAAAACCAATTATGCTAACTGGAGTTTAAACATGGCGATAGAACTGCCCCCTTTACCTTATGAACAGGATGCGCTTGAGCCGCATATATCCAAAGAGACACTCGAATTTCATTACGGCAAACATCACAACACCTATGTCGTAAAACTGAACGGCCTGATTGAAGGCACTCCGGATGCTGACAAATCACTGGAGGAAATAGTTAAAAGTTCTTCCGGCGGAGTTTTCAATAATTCGGCCCAGGTCTGGAACCATACCTTTTACTGGAACTGCCTGAGCCCGAACGGTGGCGGAGAGCCTTCCGGTGCCCTGGCTTCAGCCATTGAATCAAATTTTGGCTCATTCGCAGACTTTAAAGCCAAATTCACCGACAGTGCTGTGAACAACTTCGGTTCCGGCTGGACCTGGCTGGTACAGAAAGCCGATGGCGGTCTGGAAATTATCAATACGTCCAATGCCGCAACACCGCTGACAGACGAAGCTGTAACGCCACTGCTGACAGTCGATGTCTGGGAGCATGCCTACTACATCGATTATCGCAATGCGCGACCCAAGTACATGGAAGCTTTCTGGGCCCTGGTCAACTGGGACTTTGCCGAGGGAAACCTGAATTAGAACAGGCTCAGGCAAATTCTGCAATTCTGTAAAAAGCGGGCCATGAGCCCGCTTTTTATTTTCGCCTGCTGTGAGGTTCAGGCCTGAATTTTCAGCCTGATTTCGCTTGATTCTTTGCCGGAGGTGGTTTAGTTTGAAGCGTACTGATAGTACTCGTAGTACTCGTTTTACGACCCATAAACCAAGACTACTACTAAAAAAACAAGAGAATTGCCATGGCTACGTTAAATATCAATGGTCAGACACTGGAAATCCGTGATGACCTGGACCCTTCAACCCCTTTATTGTGGGTGTTGCGGGATGAACTGGGACTGGTTGGAACCAAATATGGTTGTGGCATTGCCCAGTGTGGCGCCTGCACCGTACACATGAATGGTGCGCCGGTACGTTCCTGTCAGATTCCGGTTGGGAACCTGAGTGATGAGCAGATCACCACCATCGAAGGTCTTGCCGCTGAAGACGGCACCCTGACACCGGTTCAGCAGGCCTGGATGGAACATGATGTTCCGCAGTGCGGTTATTGTCAGGCTGGCCAGATCATGAGTGCCACTGCCTTGCTAAGCCGAAATTCCAACCCCAGTGATGCGGATATTGATGCAGCGATGTCAGGCAATATTTGCCGCTGCGGTACTTATGTGCGTATACGTGCAGCGATTAAAACAGCCGCACAGAGCATGTCAGGCACTGCTTTTTACAATGCTGACAGCAATTCAGAAGTTGCCTAGCACAATCAAAACTGGCCCCAGATAAGAGGCCGAGGAGCAACTGTGAACTCCCGTTCGAATTCCCAAATGCCGGCTTTTTTCGAAGAGCTGGCTGTTTCGCGTGACAATGAAAAATCTTCCGGCAAAATCAGCCGACGTCATTTCTTTAAACTTTCCGGAGTCGCCGGTGGCGGGTTGACGCTGGGTCTGGCCATTGGCAGCAGTCAAGGCCTTGCCCAGACCGAAATGGCTGATGTAGCAGAGGACGCCATTCTGACGCCTTTTGTGCAGATTCAGTCCGACGGGCGAATCAATATATTCTCCAAGAACCCGGAATGTGGTCAGGGCATTAAAACCGGCCTGCCAATGATAATTGCCGAAGAACTGGACGCCCGCTGGGAAGACGTCAATGTAAGACAGGCGGATATTGATGCCAGCCGATATGGCTTGCAGCTGGCCGGCGGTTCTTTCTCAACACCGATGAACTGGATGGCGATGCGCGAAGCCGGTGCCACGGCACGCCTGATGATCCTCACCGCCGCGGCGGAACAGCTTTATGTGCCCATTACTGAATTAAGCACCCGTGATTCCATGGTGATACACGAAGCCAGTGGTGAATCCTATCCCTACAGCGAATTTGCCGAACTGGCTGCCACACTGGCGGTTCCTGACGCTCAGAGCCTGACGCTGAAAGACCCGGCAGATTTTACCCTGCTTGGTCGACGCGTTGGTGGCGTTGATAACGAGGCAATTGTCCGTGGTGGGTCACTGTTTGGCATTGACCAGCGACAGGCTGACATGGTTTATGCCTCGTATACCAAAAGCCCGGCGATGGGCGGTCTTGCAGTCTCTTTTAATGAGTCCCACATCAAGGCGCTGCCGGGTGTGATTGATGCCTTTATTCTGGAACCGGTGGGCGAGCTGATTGGATCCACTGTATTTGATGCCACCATGCTTGGGGGTGTCGCCATCATTGCCGACTCGACCTGGACGGCCATGAAAGCCAAACAGCAACTGGAAGTCGTGTGGGACGAAAGTACTGCAGATACCGCGGCGACCTGGTCCACGCTGGCTGAAAATGCAGCCGGTATGGCGCAACAGGATGGAGAAATGGAGCTGCTCAACAGGGGTGATACTGCAGCAGCCTTTACCCAGGCTGAGCAGGTAGTGGAAGCTTTCTACGAATACCCCTATGTCTCGCACGTTAATCTGGAACCACAAAACTGCACGGCTTTATATAGCAATGGTCGCCTGGATATCTGGGCGCCCAGTCAGACTCCTCAGGTTGGGGAAGCCGGAGCGGCTGCCGTAACCGGGATCGGTGAAGAGAACACCTTTTTGCATCAGACCCGCATTGGCGGTGGTTTCGGCCGTCGGCTGAATAATGATTTCGTTATCGAAGTCGCCATGATTGCCCGGCGTATGGAAGGCCGTCCGGTGAAACTGCAGTGGACGCGTGAAGACGACATGGTCAATGACTTTTACCGCCCCGGAGGCTTTCATGCGCTGCGGGCAAGTCTGGATGCTGAGGGCAGAATGACTGGCTTCAGTGACCATTTTATTAGCGAGCAAAAAAATGCCGAAGCAGGGCGGCCGATTGAAGCGGCAGACTTGACCCCAAATATATTGCCCATGGAACATCTGCCGAATGTGCGTATTACCCAGACCCTGCAATCCGCAGCGATTCCGACCGGGTTCATGCGGGCACCCGGTTCCAATGCTTTCGCTTTTACATTTCAGAGTTTTCTGCATGAAGTGGCAGAAGCAGGTAACCGTGACTACCGGGATTTTCTGCTGGAATTGCTGGATGCTCCCGATCAGGAAGTGCCTGAGCCGGCTGCGGATGCTCAGCAGGGTTTGCCGGCGCCGATGCCTTTCATAAACAGCAGAGCCCGGAATGTGATTTTCACCGTCGCCGACCGTGCCGAGTGGGGCCGTCCCATGCCGGAAGGTCGGGCGCTGGGCCTGGCGTTTTACTATTCACACAGCGGTTATGTGGCACAGGTAGCAGATGTCAGTGTCAATGATGACCGGGAAGTGACCGTTCACAAGGTCTGGTCGGTTGCCGATTTCGGTCTGATTCATAACCGCAGTGCTGCAGAAAACCAGATTCAGGGCAGCATCATCGATGGCCTGAGTCAGCTGATGTATGCCAAGATTACCTTTGATAAAGGGGTCATTCAGCAGAATAATTTCCATCAGTATCCGCTGTTACGTATCAGCCGTGCTCCGCAGGTTGATGTGCATTTCCTGGAGCCGGCGGATGTTGCTCCAACGGGTGCCGGAGAACCGGCACTGCCGCCAGCCCTGCCGGCGATTGCCAATGCCATATATTCGGCAAGTGGGGAAAGGGTCCGTAAACTGCCACTGAGCGAAGCGGGCTTCAAACTGGTTTAGTGCTGCTGCCCTTTACAGGGCCAGTCAGGGTGAGTAGCTAAAGCAGGCTATTCTTCGTCTTCATCCGGCTGAGGTTGCGCAGTATAGTAATAGCGCAGCATGTAATCATTCTCGGAATACTCTTCCCGGTCTTCTTCCGTTTGCTCCAGCTGCAAACGGAATTTGGTGCGGCGTAACATGCGCATCAGGGCCCGTTCCGTATCTTCCAGGGTGTTGGGTGTGCGATTAAGCACATCCACTCTCGAGGGACTGCCGTAACGGCTCAGAGAAAAACGCACATCAATATATCCTTCGTAATCCAGTACCTCATCCGGCGCAATGTTGTTGCTTTCACGGCTGTAGAACGTGGAGATATAGCTCGGTACAGCGACTGGCAGATCAGGATAGGCCAGTCCGGGGATCTGGCTGATGTTATTGCTTTCCATCAGCTCAAGCACCTGCGCGTAAATTTCTTCAGCGGAGGTCCAGCGTTCGAAGATCAGAAACCAGTCGGCAATATCAACCAGGGCGGAGATAATATCCAGGGAGGAGCCGCCGCTGTTCTGTAGATAAGACAGGCGTCTTTCCAGGGCATTCTGTCCATCGCTGAAATTCATCATGAAGCGGTCAGTATCAAACATGTTTGCAGTTTGCGGGACATTTTCAAAGGCCTCAGCCAGTAGGAAATGGGTAAAGGCAAGCTTCTTTTCGGCTTCGGGGATATCCAGGTCACTGTCGTTGAGATCAAGATCAGAGCGGATTTGCTGCAGGCTGTCTGTATCCTGATTCAAGGAAATTTGTTCACGCGTGCGCTGCAGTCTGAGTATCTGATAGTAGGCATTGGAAGCCAGGAAAAGGTGCGCGGCGGCCTGGTTATCAAAATTTCTGATACTGCGGATCAGGCTCTGATTCCCCTGCGGGACCGGCCTTAGCCCCAGCGCTTCAATATTGGGAATATAGCCCATGGAAAGGCTGGCCGCGTGCAGGTTCCAGTCGGCATATTCCAGCAGTTTGGCCAGGTGTACAGGATGATCCGGGCCGTATAGCTTTTGCTGGACGAAAAACAGGTATTCCTGCTGCTGGTTGGCGGCCATGAAATCGCCAATGCTTAAATAGCTTTCCACCAGTTCACTGACAATATTGAGCTGGCCTTCGTTGTACAGTCCGTTATTGATACGACTGATGTGCAGGGCGTTATCAAAGGCTTCAATTGCCAGCTCATGCTCATCCAGTTGCTGGTAAATACTGCCGAGGGAGAGATAGGCTTCGCTGAGTTGCTGCTCGTAAACGCCGCCTTCAATTTCCAGGCTGTCTATGACTTCCTGATACTGGGCCGGTGTTTCCCTGAGCGCCTCGGAGACACTAAGGGAAAGGCTCTGCATATCAGGCTCAGTATTGTTATCGCGTCGGGATGGCAGGGTAGTCAGTTCCCGCACCTGATAAACCTCGCGGTCTTCGGCATCAGGACTGGCATATTCCAGTAGCACCGGATCAAAGATGAGTGGCGTGGTAAGGGCTTGCTGCTCACTTTCCTGAGCTAAAGCAGGGCTCAGGCAGAACAGGCTGAGGGTGGCAAGCTGCTGTAATCTTCGACTTGTTTTGAGAATGTGGCTTCTCTTTCCTGTTTTCATTCCTGCACCGCCGGCCGCGCAAAATAATAGCGCAGACTCAACTGCTCCGATTCAACGGGAACTCCAGCATCAAGACTAGGCCTGCTGTTGACGCTTTTCAATAGCCTGAGCAGCATTTCCACCATTTGCTGTGAAACGTTTCCCGTATTGCGCTGAAAATCAACTTCGGTGAATTCTCCCCGGCTGTTTCGTTGCAGGCCAGCGTCTATATAGCCTTCATAGGGGATTTCTTCATTCAGGGAATATCCCCAGGCCGCGGCAGAATAGGGTTGTACGGCAAAGTCCGGAATAAAAACAGGCTCGGCCGGGTTCATGATGCTGTCTATGAGCCCGGCTTCCAGACCAGCCTGGCTGAGCTCGCTATAAACCGTGTAATACAGCTCTTCAGCCCGGCCCGGATAGCCAAAGGCCAGGTGAAAATCAGCCAGCTGCAGTCTGGCTTCCGCGATCTCCTCCAGCGAGCTCTCAGGATCAGCACTGAGATAGGCAATATTGCTCTCCAGAGCATCCCGCCCCCTGCCGTATTCCTGGCCACGCAGGGAAAGAAAGTAACTGGTACTGCAGTTAAAGGGCGAATAGGGGTTAGTGGTCACCTGGCTGGCGATATACTCAAGCTGCATCTTGCTCTGATAGGCTATTTCCGCCTGTCTCAGCAAAAGTTGCTGGCGTGTCTCGGGACCAAGCTGGGGATTGTTCTCCGGGTCGATGAATTCCATTATTTCATGCGCGCGCTGAAAATTCGGGCTGCGGTCGAGTTCCAGAGTCGGGTTGGTGGTCATGACATTAAAGGAGTCGACACAGGCCACGTTAAGGTCAAAGCCGCGAAATTGGGTTCGCGGTAAAAAATAGAAGCGTCTGAGCCTGGTATCGTAAAGGGCAATGGAGTTTCTTATTGATGGCGCAGACCGGGCGCCATTGCTGGTGAAGCTGGAGAGATTCTCCGGGTCGCGTAAATAGCTTTCCAGGTACCAGTCCACCATGGAAAGACTGGCATCGGCAAACTCGGCAGACTCCGGCGCATAATTCTTCTGGTACAGATAATAGCGGTATTCCTGCATGCTCGAGGCCATCGCCTCATCGCCGAGCGCAACATAACTGCGGGTCATTTTATCCAGCAGGGTTTCCTGGTCCAGCCCGAAAAGGCCATTGTTAATACGCAGAATGTATTGCGCCGACTCATACTGGACGATGGCCTCTTCATGGCGCCCAAGCTGCTGATACTGGTCGCCAAGCGCCATATACTGTTCAGCCAGTTCAAAGGAGTAGGGGCCTTCCCGCAACTCAGCCAGCTCAATGGCCTGCTCGAACAGGGATATCGATGACAGGGTTTCACCAAGCCCCTGTCCGGTGTCCGCTTCGCCCGGCTCCGGGATTTCCGTCTGTCGCGAGGCGTCCTGCTCATAGGGCTGGAGCAGAAGACCGTTTTGCGCCTGGCTGGCAACAGAAATCACCAGGCCGCCCAGCAATGCCAGGAGACGGAGTCTGTTGAGGGAATCAGATAGCATCATAATATTCAGCTTGTCCTGGTCACAGGATAACCATTAACTGACCAAAAAATCTACGCATAAATGCGCTGTCCGGATTTCGTCAGGGCCTAAACAAGTTTGTTACTGCAAGGGCAGTTTAGTAAGATTGCAGGCTTGTCGATAGCGACGGTCAGCGAATAATTTTCATGTACAAATTTCGGTATTACTCTGTGTCAGCTTACAGCTGTGCTCTTGTCGCTCTGGCTCTGAGCGCCATGGCGAACCTGAGTGTGGCGCAGGATCAGGTCTCGCTGGAGATGATTGAGCATCTGGCGAATTTTGAACTTGATGAGCTGGGCAATCCGCAGATCAAGTCAGATGCCATCCCGCCGGTTTACAGTGATGTCGACTATCCGCATCGTCTGCTGATCATTCCTGTCTCTTATGCCAATAAAGGTTTTGATCGCTTTGCCGGACAAGCAAATGCCGACGCCCTCAATCAACAATATTTTGATGAACTCCTGTTTGCCGATAATCTGGCAAATCCTGAAGAAGGCACACTGACCCATTATTATTACCACCAGTCCAAGGGCCAGTTTGTCGTCAGTGGCGAAATTTTCCCCATAGTGACAGTTGATGAGCCCTCGGATTATTACGGCCGCCCGATCCAGAATTCTGATGGCCAGTGGCGTAACGATTCGCGGGCTGAAATTCTGGTCGAAGATGTCCTGGTGAAAGCCTATGAGCAGGAGCCGGACTTTCCCTGGGAAGAGTTCGATGTCTGGGATCCGATGGATTACGACGGTGACGGGGTACATAACGAACGTGATGGTTACATTGATCATTTCGTCATCGTATTTGCCGGCAAGGCACAGTCTTCCTGCCAGCGACTGTACAGCCTCAATGAAAAATTTACCGTCAATGCCCCGGCTGATATTTACGATTCCCTGACGGCAGATGAACAGGAATGTGCCCAGCGCATCTGGCCACATCGCTTTACCCTGACCAAGAACAACGGCATGGGCCCGGAAGTGGAAGGTTTTGTGAATCGTCGCGGCGGCGTGGAATTGAAAGAAGGGCTGTGGGTGTATGACTACAATATGCAGTCTGAATATACGGCAATCTCCACCTTCATCCATGAATTTGGCCACTCCATTGGCCTGCCGGATATCTATGCCCGTCAGACCAGCAACTCAACCGCCTCCTGGGAAGTGATGAGCTCCACGGCCAGCCCGCAGCCACAGGAAATGAGCATCTGGTCGCGCATGGTGCTGGGTTGGGCGCAACCCTGCGTGATAGAGCCGACCATGGCCGGCGGCAGCCGCGTGCAGTCGGTATATCTGAAAACCATGAATGACTGGAGCGGCCAGGGCGGAGACAGCAATGCAGCGGGGCTTTGTGACGCTGCCATGGTCATTCTGCCGCCGAAAATCCGGGAATTACGTATGGGCCCCCTGCAGGCTGAACATGGTGAGCAGGCAGCCTATACCGGGCAGGGCAATGATCTGAACAATTACCTGTCCAGGCGCGTTGACCTCAGTGGTCTGGAAGGTGAAGACATTATTCTGGAGTTTGACACCTGGTTTACGATTGAGGCTGATTGGGATTATCTATATGTTCAGGCGTCTACTGATGGAGAAAACTATCAGCGCTTGATGCCAGTGGATAAATCCAGCCCGGATGACCGATTGAGTGTGATGTCTTCACAGCGTGGCCATGATGGTCTGGGCACTATTCCTGGCTTTACCGGACGCAGTGGTGATCTGGATGGTGACGGTCGGGTGGAAACAACAGCTGGCTGTAATCCGGACCAGGAAATCGCCTCAGCGGAGGAGCAGGTCGGCCAGGGCGAAGAAGACCAGGTGGATCCCTGCACCATTCCCCAGTGGGTGCATGCAGAATTTGATCTGAGCGACTATGCCGGACAGGAAGTGGAAGTTCGCTTTCATTATTTTGCCGATGTCGCGGCGGTTGAAGACGGCGCACTGATTGATAATGTGGAAATTGCGGCCCTGAATTACCGCGATGATTTTGAAGCTGAAACTTTCCAGGGCTGGCGTGTCGAAGGCTTTTCCCTGAGTAGTGGCTCACATGACCTGGCAGTGCCACATTTTTATCTGCTTGAATACCGTGATCCCTATGCCGAGTTTGCTTCGGCATACAACTATGACTCTGCACTGAGCGAACCGGGCTTCAGTTTTTATCGCAATGCCGAAAGTGGCGAGCTGGAAGCAGTGAACTTTGCCTATCGGCCAGGGGTGCTGATGTGGTATTACAATGGCACCTATCTCTGGAGTCAGAATGAACCGGCACAGTTTGGTTCTGGCAATGGCTTTTTATTACTGGTTGATTCAAACCCGCAGGAATATGATCTGCCAGTGGTAGCGTCAGAATATTACCGGGAAGAAAATGGCTGGCGCTTTTATGAACTGAACGAAGATGCCCAGCCGGTTTTACGTACAGGCTTTCTTGATGTGATGTGTTTCCAGCGCCGGGAATTTTATTATCCGGTTGACCTCAGTGCAGCAGACCGCAACCACTGTGATGCTTCCACACCTGCCGGGGAAGGATTGCAATGGCAGGGCAGACAGCTGTTATACAGCTTTACGCTGGCCAATGAAATTTTGCCGGGTGCTGAACGGGAAGCCTATAAATCCATGGGCACCATGTATGACATACGACTGGATCGCAGTGGATTGAGTTATCGCCTGGCTGATAGACTACTGCGTAACGTTCATTCCGGTGACGCCCCCTTTTCCCTGGAAGAGTTTGAACACGGCCTGGAATTTTACCGGATAGAGGATGGCACTCTGGTCAGGGATCGCAGCAGTAGTTTTGCAGCTGTCAGTTCTTTCAGTGACAGTGAAAGCTACATGAATCCGAACCTGCCTTTTGGGAGTGCCAATATTCCCAATGAAGGCCTCAATTTTCAGCTTGCTCAGCCTGATGCATCGGCACCGGAAGCAGCCAGAGTAAAAGTCTATTTTTCCTGGGAGCGTTGATTAAGTTAATAACTGTAATCCCGACAGGTTATTGTATGCCTGGTCGGGTAATATGCATTTGAACAGACAAAGTGAATCAATAAATTGGAATTAAAACATACCGCATTATTCAAGCTGCACGAAGAGCTTGGCGCCAAGCTGGTGCCATTTGCCGCTTACAGCATGCCCGTTTCCTATCCTGAAGGAATTATACATGAGCATCTGCATACTCGATCCCAGGCTGGTCTATTCGATGTGTCTCATATGGGCCAGTTAATAATCAGTGGTGAAGGAACGACAGCAGCCCTGGAAAAACTGATGCCCGTAGACCTGGAAACCCTGGAACCCGGCCGGCAAACTTATGCTCTCTTCACCAATGAACAGGGCGGAGTCATGGATGACCTGATGATCAGTAAACTTGGAAATGAAAAATATTTGCTGGTCGTAAATGCGGCCTGCAAGGAAAATGATATCCGGCATTTGCAGAATAATTTGCCGGAGCAGCAGATTGAGTATCTGGAAGATCGGGGCCTGCTTGCCTTGCAGGGGCCTGCTGCCAAAAAAGTACTGGCAGACTTTGTTGAGGGACTGGAGAAAATGGCTTTTATGCAATTCCGTGAAGCCAGTATTACCCTGGATGGAGGAAAAAGTGCCAGGTGTTACATTAATAGATGCGGCTATACCGGAGAGGATGGGTTTGAAATTTCAGTGTCGGCAGAAGATTGTGAAGCACTGGCCAGACTGCTTTTACAGCATCCATCAGTCAAGCCTGTGGGTCTGGGTGCCAGAGATTCCCTGCGCCTGGAAGCCGGACTCTGTCTCTATGGTCATGAACTGAATGAAAGCGGAACGCCGGTTGAAGCTTCATTAAACTGGAGTATTTCCAAAAGCAGACGTCCGGGTGGCGCCAGGGAAGGAGGGTTTCCCGGCGCGGAATTAATTCTTGCGCAAATGCGTGATGGTACGGATAAAAAATTAATTGGCCTGAAGCTGGAAGGCCGAATTGCCGCCCGGGAAGGTGCTGAAATAATCAATGCTGAAGAACAGGTCATAGGCGAAGTCAGCAGCGGCGGTTTTTCTCCATCACTGGAAATCCCGATTGCCATGGCTTACGTACAAGCTCAATATGCCCGGGAAGGAGAACAGCTGTTTGCCAGGGTTCGTAACAAACGTATTCCGGCGACAGTCTGCCGTATGCCCTTCGTGCCACATCAATATTATCGTTTATAACAATTTCTAAAGAAGCAGGATTCGAATGTTAAAAGCTCTATCTGAACTGGAAAGCCATCGTGATTTCATCGCCCGCCATCTGGGTCCTGATGCCAGGGAACAGCAGTTAATGCTGCAGTCGCTTGGCTACGATAAGCTGGAAAGTTTCATCAATGCGGTAGTCCCGGCCAACATCCGTATGCAGGAAGAACTGGACCTGCCCGACTCTTTCAGTGAAGTGGATGCCCTGCAGGCGCTTGAACAGATAGCCGGCAAGAACAGGGTTTGCAAATCCTATATCGGTCAGGGCTATTACAATACGCATACTCCGGGAGTAATTCAGCGCAATATTCTTGAGAATCCGGCCTGGTATACCGCATACACCCCCTATCAGGCAGAAATTTCCCAGGGCAGACTGCAGGCCCTGCTCAACTATCAGACCATGGTCAGTGACCTGACGGGGATGGACATTGCCAATGCTTCCCTGCTCGATGAGGGCAGCGCAGCAGCCGAGGCCATGCTGTTATGCATGCGAATGAGCAAGTCAAAGAGCCAGAAGTTTTTTGTCGACAGTAACTGCTTCCCGCAGACTCTGGAAGTGCTCAAAACCCGTGCCGAACCACTGGATATTGAACTGGTCAGTGGCAAGCCTGATGAAGTCCTGAATGAAGAATACTTTGGCATGCTGATCCAGTATCCAGGCGCCGACGGGTCTGTCGAAGATCACGGCGACCTGATTGTCAGTGCGCATGAACAGAAAACAGTGGTCTGTATGGCAGCCGACCTCTTGGGTCTTTTGTTACTGAAATCACCTGGCGCCATGGGGGCAGATGTGGTGATCGGTTCAACCCAGCGTTTTGGCGTGCCTCTGGGATACGGCGGCCCCCATGCTGCCTATATCGCAACTCGGGAACAATTCAAACGTTCATTACCCGGTCGCCTGATCGGGGTTTCCCAGGACAGTCGCGGCAAAGCGGCTTTACGCCTGGCATTACAAACACGCGAACAGCATATCCGCCGGGAGAAAGCCACCAGTAACATCTGTACGGCGCAGGTCCTGCTGGCGGTGATGGCCGGTATGTATGCGGTTTATCACGGACCTGAGGGGCTGAAAAAAATTGCCCAGCGGGTACATACCCTGACCGCCATCCTGGCAGCCGGATTGCATTATTGTGGCATTGAAATCAGTAACAAAAAGTTTTTCGATACGCTGACCCTGAAAACCGGTGAGGATACCCAGGCCATTCATGAGGCCGCAAGAGAGCAGGGAATTAACCTGCGTGTTATAGATGACGGGAGTCTGGGCATTTCCCTGGATGAATGTACAAGCAGAGAAGATGTTCAGGCACTGTGGTCGCTGTTCAGTGATGAAGCAGTGGACTTTGCAGAAGCCGAAGCAGAAGCCAGCGCGGGAATTGATGAAGCGCTGTTGCGTGATGATGAAATTCTGGATCACGAAGTATTCAATACCTACCATTCAGAAACTGAACTGCTGCGTTACATGCGCAAACTGGCAGACATGGATATCGCACTGGACAGAGCCATGATTCCACTGGGTTCCTGTACCATGAAACTCAATGCCACCTCGGAAATGTTGCCGGTCACCTGGCCGGAATTTGCCGGCATCCATCCCTTTGCTCCTGCAGAGCAGACCGCGGGTTACCAGCAGATGATTTCTGAACTGGAGGACATGCTTTGTAAAATTACCGGCTACGCGGCCGTATCCCTGCAGCCTAATGCCGGCTCGCAGGGCGAGTATGCCGGCCTGTTGGCAATACGTGCCTGGCATCGGAGTCGTGGGGATAATCAGCGCAATATCTGCCTGATTCCCAGTTCGGCTCATGGCACCAATCCGGCTTCGGCCCAGCTATGCGGCATGAAAGTCGTGGTGGTGAAATGTGACGATATGGGTAATGTTGATCTGCAGGATTTACGTGACAAGGCAGAACAGCACAGTGAAGAACTGGCGGCAATCATGGTGACCTATCCTTCCACACACGGGGTGTTTGAAGAGGGCATTCGTGAGCTGTGCAAGATTGTGCATGATCACGGTGGTCAGGTGTATATGGATGGCGCCAATCTCAATGCCATGGTTGGACTGTGTCAGCCCGGCAAATTCGGCAGTGATGTTTCGCATCTGAATCTGCATAAAACATTCTGTATTCCGCATGGCGGAGGCGGTCCAGGTGTCGGACCTGTTGCTGTTGCGGAACACCTGGCACCTTTTCTGCCGGGTCATGCCATGCTGTCTAAAGAGGAAGTTGGTGCGGTGGCATCGGCAGCCTGGGGTAGTGCCGGAATTCTGCCGATATCCTGGATGTACATAAAAATGATGGGTGGCAGGGGATTACGTCTGGCCAGTGAAGTGGCCATGCTGAATGCCAATTATATTGCCGAACGCCTGAAGCATTCTTTCCCGGTCCTGTACAGTGGTGAAAATGGGCGGGTTGCCCACGAATGTATTATTGATATTCGCCCCCTGCAGGAAGAAGCTGGAATCAGTGTCGATGATATTGCCAAGCGTCTGATTGATTATGGCTTTCATGCTCCGACCATGTCGTTCCCGGTACCAGGAACCCTGATGATTGAACCGACCGAAAGCGAGTCCTTACAGGAACTGGATCGTTTCTGCGACGCCATGCAGCAGATTCGTGCCGAGATTGCACAAATCGCCCAGGGTGATTTTCCGGCCGATGACAACCCGCTGCATAATGCTCCGCATACGGCTGATATGGTCAGTGCAGATGAATGGACGCACCCTTACAGTCGTGAGCTGGCAGCCTATCCGCTGGATTCCCTGCGGGACAATAAATACTGGACCCCGGTTGGCCGGGTCGACAATGTATTCGGCGACAGAAACCTGGTTTGTGCCTGTCCGCCGATGTCTGAATACGAGTAGCGGCTGGCGACTTCTGCCCGCCAAGGATGGTGGAAATGCCGAGAATTGCAGGAGCAATTCCGGCCTTGTCGCCAGACGGTCGCAAAAGATAAGCCCGGCAATAACTAAATTGCCGTCTATAATTCAAACTCAGCCATTAGCTGATTCTAGCAAGGCTGAAACTCTTTGCGTTTTACGCCACAATAGCAGCATGAAAAGTAAAACATTATGCCTGCTGGCCTTGCTAGGTTTGCTGGCCTGTGGACAGGCCAGTGAAGCGCCACAGGCACAGACCGTGGAAAATGCGCGGCGCACTGTCGCCATCGGCGATATTCATTCTGACATCAATGTCATGCGTAACGTGTTCCGGCTGGCCGGTGCAATTAATGCAGATGACGAGTGGATCGGTGGTGAACTGACCATCGTTCAGCTTGGTGATCTGATTGGCCGTAGCGATGATGAACGTGAAGTGCTGGATTTCATGTTCGCCCTGCAGGAAGAAGCTGCAGTGCATGGTGGCAGAGTTTATGGCCTGATCGGCAATCATGAAATCATGGCTGCCCGGGTTGATAATCAGGCCGTCGGCCCGAATCCCTTTGCCGCCTATGAAGATGTTCAGGATCTGGATATGGAAGACGGACGCCTGGTCAACCTGCCGATAAACCAGATGTATCGCGCCGCAGCTTTGATGGCCGGTGGGCCATATGCTGTCCGACTGGCAGAATTCCCGGCAGTCCTGAAACTACAGGATACGATTTATGTGCATGGCGGAGTGGTACCGCGCTGGGCGGAATATGGCATTGAGCAGATTAATGCTGATATCAGCGCCTGGTTACGCGGCGATACTTTGCGCGAGCCCAGTGCTTCACAACGTGTCGATGACAGTGACCGGGTCATGTGGGCAAGACATTTTTCTGCCCGGGTTGATCCCTTTGATTGCCAGATGCTCCAGGCTTCGCTGGATATTCTTGAAGCGGAGCGCATGATTGTCGCGCATACCCGCCACTCACAAATTACCCCTTACTGTGATGGCCGCATCTGGGTGATTGATACGGGAATGTCCCGCGCCTATGGGGGGCAGATCCAGGCACTTGAACTGATTGATGATGAAGTGACACGGATTCTCGACCCGGACGGGCATACAGGCATACAGGCTCCCTAGATTAAATTTCCCACTACATCGCCCACGATTGCTGTCAGCAGCATGGCCAGGGCACTCCAGAAACTAACCCGTAAAGCTGCCTTTATAATCGGAGCACCTCCGGCATAAGCTGCAGAGGCACCCAGTACGGCCAGGAAGATCAGGGATAAAACAGCAACCAGTGTGATGAGCATTTCCAGTGGAGCCAGCCAGGCTGTCAGCAGGGGCAACAGAGCGCCAATTGTGAAAGCCAGAGCTGAAGAGCCAGCCGCAAGCAGGGGCCTGGCGCGTTGGGTGTCGACGATACCGATTTCATCCCGGGCATGGGCATCCAGGGCATCGTGCTCCATCAATTGCCTGCTGACTTCGAAGGAAAGTTCTTTGGTGAGTCCGCGTTGCTGATAGATTTCAGCCAGTTCCTGAGTTTCAAACTCCCGGTTTTGCTTTAATGAGAGTTTTTCCAGTTCGAGGTCGGCTTTTTCCGTATCGGCCTGGGAGCTGACCGAAATATATTCACCAGCAGCCATCGACATGGCGCCGGCAACCAGGCCGGCCAAACCACTGATAAGAATATATTCTTTGGTAACAGCGGCGGCAGCGACGCCAATGATCAGGCTGGCCGTGGAAACAATGCCGTCATTGGCACCGAGTACGGCCGCCCGCAGCCAGGTATTACGGTGGGATTTATGCGTTTCGTGAATGCTCATGGTTTTATTTGTACTCAGCGGTAGTGGTATTGATCCAGCAGGTCACCATAATTGTCTTCAAACTGCTTCATCACAGCTTCGGTGAAATATTTCTGCCATTGTCCGCTGACGGGATTTCGAATGTGAGCAGAGTTTTTTCTGTTACCGGCACTATAGCGTTTGGCATAGTAATGGCCAGCGTTCCTTTGTATTACATTAAAATCAAAAAATTGGACAATGTCATCAATCACTTCAGCTTCATGCCCTATAAAATCTTCATAGCGGTAGGTTCTGATGCGTTTTTCATCATGTGGCCACTGACGCATACTGGCAAAATGTTTTTGTCTGAATTCCAGTTCTGCAAGCAAACCTTCTTCAAGAGGTACACGATTGAGGTATGAAGTCAGGGAATCTCCGGCAGGGAAATCAGCAGGAACCACACCGTCAACCATCAACCAGTCAATGTTTGTCGGGTTAGTCAGGGCACACCAGTGTTCAGCAGCACGCTTGTGGTAAAAATAACCGGATATGAGGAGATCGCGCGGATCCCGGATTATTCGGACTATGCGGATATCGGCAAATCGTTTCAGATCTGGCATATGTCCGCTCAGAGAGCACAGGCTGTGATCTCTGCAAGTCTGGTAAAAAAAGTCTGCACGGTGAAAATAATGTTGGAAAGAGCCATATAATTGCAAAGGAAACTGACTAAGCCGACCATAAATTTTCTTGAAATATTCTGTCAGTCCTTTGTGGTAGCCACAGTGAACTTTTACGGGTGTATTAATCTGATCAGGGTTTTCAATGTATGGAAGTAGCTGCAGACGCCCTTCGCCGCCACCCGGAATAATTCGATAAGTGTAGTTTGTCAGCTTGATAATACTGCCTGCTGAACCCGGGGTGTCGAGGGATACAGGGGAAGAATCCAGCAGGAGCTTTTGCTTGCGAGACAGTTTTTCCAGCAAAGGCAGTTTGAATGGAACACCCGCGTGAAGCAACAGGTAAGCAATGCTGTTTCCCGGGTAAGTCACTGCCTAACCCAGGAATTGTCGGGTCTGAGGACCTGGCTTACTGTTGACTGCTTTCTCTTTCACCTTCACGGGAAAGCCGACGATAGTATTCAGCCACGGATTCCTGATATTCCTCGGGAATCAGATCGAGGACTGCAGTCCTGACATTGTCACTGCCACGCTGCGCGCCTTCTTCTGCACGCAGTGCCAGTTCGACCTGTTCAATCAGGGACAGCATGTTGTTGTATTCTTCCAGTACGATATCGTCATTACGATTGACGCGGCTGAACTCCAGTTCGCGAATCAGGTCGAGCAGTTCATCGATCTGTTCCTGGGTCATGCGCGATTGCGGAATCGCATCCCGGGTTATCTGGGTCAGTTCGTCCAGGTTGTCATAAAAATTATCCGGGACATTGATCGGGCCATCACGAAAATCATCGGCACCATTGCCGGACCAGCCGGCAATGCCGAATCGGTCATTAAAGCCGTTCGGGTTTGCAGCGCCGCCAGCCTGCCCCCCTTGTTGCTGTCCCTGCTGTTGACCCTGACCTTGCTGGCCCTGTTGTCCTTGCTGCGCTTGTCCCTCTTGACCGGGCTGTCCCTGTCCCTGCTGTTGCTGGTTCTGGCCGGACTGACCAAGCTGTGCCAGTTGATCGCGTAATTCACGGGCCTGTTCACGGGCTCGTTCCAGATCACTTTCACTGCCGATTGAACCACGCGCCAGTTCTTCAGCACGTTCCAGGTCTTCATTCAGGGCACGCATGGCTTCACTGACATTGCGTTCATTGTTGGCGATATACAGAGCATAGCCGGCATCAATATACAGTGCCGCTTCGGACAGGGCTGATTGCAGTTCACGTTCAGTCATGGTGTCGTTGGCATCTGCCAGGGCAGAGGCTGCCTGGGGTGAATCTTCACCGAACTGCTGAATGGTATTCATGATTTGTTGCTGCAGTTGCTGGATATTGGCGGCCAGTTCTTCCTTGGCGTCGGCCAGATTCATTTCATCCAGCAGGCTCATTCCCCGGCTGTTCGGGTCTTCGCCACTCTGGCGCTCTTCCAGTGCGCGTTCCATGGCGTTCTGCAACTGTTGCTGTGCCTGCAGTTGCTGTTCCAGCATCTGTCTCGACTGTTCTGCCATGCTGGCGAAGGACTCCTGCATGCTGGCAATCTGGTCCTGCGCGATCTGGTCACGGGCCGCTTCAAGCTGACGCTGGGCTTCCTCGGAAGCGCGTTGCTGCTCATCGGAACCCGGGTTGTTCTGCATGGCATCCTGCGCTTCGTTCATGGCACGAATGGCGCTTTGCAGACGCTGTTGCAACTGGTTTTGTGCGACATCCTGCTGCTGACCTTCCTGACCCTGACCCCCTTGCTGTCCAGGCTGCCCCTGCTGCTGACCTTGTTGACCCGGCTGTCCGGGCTGACCACCCTGTTGCCCTTGTTGCTGGTTATTGGCCTGCTGTTGTCCCTGCTGACCCTGGCGTCCGCCCAGTTGTTGCTGCTGCAGCTGCTCGAGCTGTTCCTGTAACTGTTCGGCTTCACGGCGCAGCATTTCCTGCTGATAGCGTTGGGCTTCAGTCAGCTGTTGCTGGTCGCGGGTATTGTTGGCCAGCTGTTCCTGACGGCGGGCCAGTTCTTCCAGCTGATTCATGATGTCGCTCATCTGTTGTTGCTGGGCCTGTGGCGAGGCGCTTTCGCCAGTTTCATACTGGTTCTGCTCCATATCCATTTCCAGCTCGAACATTTCCGCCAGGTCTTCACTGGCACGACCGCCGCCACCGCCACCGCCGCCACCTTGCTGCTGGCTGATCTGCATGTCGGTAAAGACTGACTCGGCCTGCAAGAGATACTGCAGGGCTTCCTGTGCGGGCTGAATGGCTTCCTGTAATTCAACGCTGGCCAGATAATCGGCTGTCGGGTGCATGGACTGTATTGCCCGTTCCATGCTTTCCACGAAGCGCGCAATATCTTCATCCTGACGCGTCAGTTGCCGCGCCCGGGTGCGTTCTGTCAGGGTCTGTGCCTGTTCGGCGAGTGTAGTCTGCAAATCGGAAAGCAGAGAGGCATTAATATCAACCTGGGCTTCCTCGCCGTTTTGCTGGTCACGAATCAGGTTCCAGGTGGATACCACGATCTGGCGCTGACGCTGGGAAATTTCATCGGCCGGATTACCGCCGCCACCGCCACCGCCGCCACCGGAAAGCTGTGACTGGCTGTAACGACGGTTATAGCCCTGAATCTCAATAAAGAACATGTCGGTCTGGACTGTCTGGTTACGGTCAGAGGTTTCCGCATAGTATGAAATCAGGTCGCCTGGCTTCAGCGGGACTTCTTCAAACTGCGGTTCCTGATCGACAGGCTCGGGTTCTTCATTTGGTTCAAATTGTTGTGCTCGGGGATTACCATTTTCGCCTTCAGCGGCGGGAGTACGACCGCTTTCAATATTGAAGGCACCCAGCTGCATAGGTTCTGCTGTTGTCAGCGCTTGGCGGGTACGCATATTCTCCAGCATAAACAGATGCTCTGCGTTGATTTCATCGCCGGCTTCAAACAGATCGACTTCCTGCCAGTCGCCGCCGTTGATTGAATATTTGATCGCCAGAGATTGCAGGCCATAATCATCCGTGGCATTGATGCGGCTCATGACTTCTTCGATGTTGGTGGCGTTGTAATCCTGTCCGGGTTTGATGAATTCGATGACCGGCGAGCCGTCCTCAGCCAGTTGAATAAAGTAGTCATCACTCATGCGTACCTGTTCGCCACCGACCAGTGCGGCAATGTAGTACTGGCCTTCATCCAGCACCTCAAATTCAGTACTGGCTTCGGTGCCGTTCACGGCAAGACTTTGTGCTGCATTATTGAGTACCAGTTCACCGCCTTCAGGCAAGGGCGCCGAAGTGGTGATATTCAGGCCGATGCGGGTCTCCGGCAGTGCTTCAATATCGCCACGGGTAGAAGTTTCCGGCTCACGATCGGTCCAGTCCGGATAGAAATAGGTCAGCTCCAGGCTTTCAATGGAAGGCAGGTCTACCACCTGTACGGAGAACTCCTGGCTGCGCAGCCCGGTGGTGGAAACGTAATAATCCATCTCGTCCTGCAGGGAAAACAGGGTAAATTCAAAGCCGTTCATGGTGCGTACCAGCGGAACTTCCTGCCACTCTTCGCCGGCACTTCTGACGTGCAGAGTTGCCTCATCAGGGTTAAAGCCTTCAACGTTGGCACTGATGCGCAGGTTGGCTCCACGACGCACACTTTCGTCACCCGGCAGGACCGAGATTGACTGTGGCGGGATGAAACTGTCACTGGCCCAGCCGGCCAGGAAATTCTGCATACTGTAGGAAAACAGGCCGGCACCGACTGCCATATAAAGCAGCACGGCAAACATGGCCACTGCTGCAGCCCCGGCAATCTGCATATCGCGGCTTTTAACCTGTTCGTTGGCCGGATAGGAAGCGCTGACCTTCAGGGCATCTTCAGCCAGCAGCTCACGGAAAGGGTTGTTGGGTGCTGTCTGGGAATAGGTTGCTACACGGCCCTGAAAACCCTTGCCATCGACCTTCAACGAGCGATTTTCAACCTGCCTGCCGAGATTTTCCTTCAGTCTTTTCAGCGGCTCGATGAAGGCTTTCAGTGCCACAGCGAACAGGGCCAGAATCAGCAAGAGACGAAAGCCGATAACCGTACCGCTACTGTATCCGCTTTCCAGGGAAAACCAAGCAGCAATCAGCGACACCGCCAGCACCACAAAGGCCAGTGCCGCCAGGCCCTGCAGGATGATCAGTCGTTTCAGTCTCTGGCTGAATTGTGCCAGATAAAGTTCAAGTTTCTCAGTAGCTTTCATAGTTAGCTGTTTCCTGTAGTAAACCGCAGATAGCGGTTACCGAGTAAGGACTCCATTAGGACTATAACAGCAAGTAATACCAATAATACACGCCAGATTTCTAAAGAAACAGGCTCCTCTTCGACTGCACTGACTGCTATTGTATTCGCTGTTCCGGCCGCGCCAGCACTGGTGGCGACCATGTTTTCCCAGTTTTGCAGGGCCTGAGCCGGCATCAGGCTCAGGTCTGATTCTCGTGGATCCGGGTTTACTGCCACCAGCACATCACCGCCAAGCGTGGTAATCCGGTAATAACCGGTCTGCTCCAGCAGAATGTTTTGTGCCCGGGTAGTATCGGCCAGTGACAGCAGGCGATTGCCGTCCGGATCATAGACCTGCCCGGCTGCGCCTCCACTCTGGCCCAGCTGCAAAAAGCTGTTGACTGTCTGCTCCCTGACCAGCTGTTCTTCATTGGACAGGTGCCGCGCCGCTTCAGCGATGAAACTGACAAAAACCGGTTTTACCGGCAAATCACTCCAGCTGTTGTCGAGACTGGTGTTCAGCAGCAGCAAACGGCCCAGACCGATATTCTGTTCCATCAGCAAAGGCAGGTCGCCATTGAGGGAGATCAGTACGTTATCCTGCGTCGTTGCCTGAATTGGCAGGACGCGACTTATATTCAGGTTATTCCAGCCGACGGCACGATCCAGGGCCGGGTGGGAAGTATTTACCCGCTGTACGCTGTAGCTGGTGTTGCGGCTGAAAGCCAGGCCACCGCTGATGGGCTGGTTGCCAACCGGTAATGTGCTTCTCGCGGCGCTGCGTTCACCGACTGCTGCCAGGATGGCGCCACCACCATCTATATAGCTGCGCAGTTCCTGTGCCAGGATGTCATTAACGCTGCCGATATCGTCGACAATGATCCAGGGGTAGCGCTGCAGAACCCGCGGATCGAAGCCATTAACGTTCTGCAATTGCACCTCATATCCCCGCGGCGCCGTTTCCAGTGCGGTAGTGATATAGGTAACGGCCAGAGAGTCAGGATTGGCCGTCAGCAGGATCACCGGTGCCGGCGGCGAGTTATCAAACACCGAATGACGCTGATCATCTTCCGCCAGAGAGTCATTGGGAGACATGCTCACATCAAGACGGTTATCACCTGCCTCGAACACGATATTGTTAAAAGTAAGATACGTGACCCCTCCGGAGGGTGCCGAAAAAGATTCAGTCAGGGTTTGCTGGACGACATCATTTACCGCCAGGGAAATGCTTTTTTCAGTCTCCTGGGTTTCTTCACTGTTATTCAGCAATCCTACTCTGACCTGGTCGACTTCGGTGACTTCAATCGAGGCTACTGACCAGTTCGGGACATCTTCAACTTTCACCTGGTGAATATTCAGGCTGACTGGACGGCCGTTGATGACGTCCGGGACCATGTCAGCGAAACGTACGGCCTGACCACTTTGCTGAAAGTCACTGACAAAATGAATAAGGAAATTTGCCTGCGAGCTTTCAATCAGGGTGTCCAGTGCAGCGATCATGGCGCCGATATCCAGGCGACCATTATCAGGGTTCAGTGAAGCAAGTCCTGCTTCGATCACTGCAGGGTCAGCGGTGACCGGGTTGATGAGAGTCACCGAGCCACTGGCGGAATAGAGGCTGGCAATATCATCAGGCTCCATCGTATCAAGCACTGCTTCTGCTTCAGTAATGGCCTGAGCAAAACTGTTTCCCTCACGCATGGAGAAAGAGGTATCGACTACGATGACATGGTGTGTGGTATTTTCAGTGACTGCCGCCTGCGGTGCGACGAAGAAAACCGGACGGGTGAAGGCCAGAACCAGTAACAACAAAAACAGGATGCGCAAGGCCATCAGGACCAGGTATTTCAGTTTACGGCGAATATGAATGCGCTGCTGACTCTGTTCCATGAACATGATTGAAGAGAACTTTTCCCGTTCTGTCGCATGCGTCTGCAGACGATGCAGCCAGATGGGCAAGGCGATGCCCAGTAAACCAATTAAAAACAGAGGGCTAATAAAAGACATCAGGCACGTTTCTCCCGGAAAGTAAGATAGGAGTGCAGGGCGCGGTCCAGCGGCTGACTGGTATCAATCAGTACATGGTCGGCATTCATGCCCTGCGCTGCTTTCTGAATTGCAGCAATATGCGCTTTTACTTTGGCAGGATAATCCTGCTTCATGAAAATCGGCGACACTTCGATTGCCTCCCCGGTTTCCATATCTTCGTACAGAGTTGATTCCTTGATATCCGGATACATTTCGCCCGGATCCAGCAGGTGAAACAGAATCACATCCTGCCCGTGAGAGGTCAGTGGTTGTACATTGTCCTGCAGATCTTCAGGCTGACAGTAGAAGTCGGAAATGACTGCCACCAGCCCGCGTTTTTTCACGTGTTCACGAAAACGCGTAAAGGGTTTATGCAGGGCTGTTCCCTCAATCGGTTCAGCGCTGTCAAGCGTATGAATCACGCCATGCAGAGTGCCGCTTTTTGAGGTTGGCGGCCGAAATTCGAGTATTTCCTTGTTAAAGGTCATGCAGCCGATCGCATCATGCTGGCGTGAGGCCAGATAGGCGAGGCTGGCAGCAAGGTATTTGCCGTATTGCAGTTTCGATACCGAGGCGCTGGAGAAACCCATGGAGGCGGATGTATCCAGCAACAGCATCAGGTGCGAATTGGTTTCACCCTTGAACAGTTTGATAAAGGTTTTGTCAGTACGCGAATAGACATTCCAGTCGATATGGCGCGGGTCGTCACCTTCAGTGTAAGCCCGGTATTCAACGAACTCCTGGGAGAAGCCATATTTGGGGGAACGGTGCAGGCCCATGACAAAACCTTCGACAACCGCCTTGGCGACCAGTTCCAGGTTGGACAGGCTGGACAGTACACCCGGCTGCAGCAGACGGGTGGGTGCATTGCGATTATCTGTTTTACCCAGTTCTATCATCAGTCGTTGACTTTAATATGTGTGAGCATGTCTGCCAGGATGTCATCAATGGTAATTCCGTCAGACTCGGCATAGTAATTTGGCAGGACACGATGCCGCAGAATGGGTATGGCCAGTGCGCGTAAATCTTCATCGATCACATGATAACGGCCTTCCATTAATGCACGGGTCTTGGCGGCCAGTACCAGGTTCATGGTGGCACGGATACTGGAACCAAAGTTGGCGTATTTCTTGATCATGTCTGTGGCCAGATCATCGGATGGTCTTGTGGCACGCACAATATCCACGGCATAACGGCTTAGTGAATCCGAGATCGGTACTTCACGTACCAGGCTCTGGAACTGAATAATTTCTTCTGCCGTGGTACAGGCTTCCACCGGCGGCATTTCCACGCTCTTGGTAAAACGGTCGATGACGGCGACTTCCTGCTCGGCATCCAGATAATCAAGAATTACGTTAAACAGAAAACGGTCAAGCTGGGCTTCCGGCAAGGGATAGGTGCCTTCCAGTTCTATCGGGTTCTGGGTTGCCAGCACTATAAAGGGCTTATCCAGCACATGGTTCTGCCCGCGCACCGTCACGGTTTTTTCCTGCATGGCTTCCAGCAGGGCGGCCTGGGTTTTTGGCGGCGTTCGGTTGATTTCGTCAGCCAGCAGGACATTGGTAAACACCGGTCCCTGAATGAAGCGCCACTCACGATGGCCGGTGCTCTGGTCTTCTTCGACCATGTCGGTACCAGTGATATCCGTCGGCATCAGGTCGGGAGTAAACTGAATACGTTTGAAGCTCAGACCCAGGGCACTGGCAAGCGTATGGACCAGCAGGGTTTTGGCGGTACCCGGCATACCAGTTATCAGGCAATGGCCGCCGACAAACAGGGTAATTAACAGACTGTCCACCACTTCATCCTGGCCGACGATAGTGCCGCGAATCTGATTGCGGATATTACCGATAGCGGTCTGAAAGTTTGCGACTAACTCGCGGGTTTCGTCTGAACCAATGTTCTCTGCTACTTCTTCACTCATACTGATAGTTCCTGTTGGTTTAATTTGCTGTGCTGTTGGCTGATCTGCTTATTTCCAGCAGTAATTGCTGCGCAGGACGGTACTGGGGTGCAATGTCCAGTGCCGTCAGTAAATAGTTCATGCTCTGTTCTGTATCATTCAGGGCATGATAAGCCGAGGCAACCCGGTAATTGGCTCTGGCCTGATCCAGCGGTTCCAGTGCCAGACCGACCAGGTATTCCTGCAGGGCTTCTTCATGCAGAGCTTTATCCATATAGATATCGCCGAGCTTGCCGTGTGTTTCTTCATCAAAAGGGTCGACATAATGAATGTCCATGAAGACTTCGATGGCCTCATTGAAGCGCTCACGTTCAATATAGGAGTCGGCCAGTTCTTTCAGGGAGGAGGCTGAATAACCGCCCAGCTGCCAGTAGGTTTCCAGGGTTTCAAATTTCAGATCATCCTGTTCCAGCTGGGCATAAGCCCGGGCCTTGGCAATATAGGGGCTGTCCTGTTCCACATAATCCGGATAGGTAAAGATGGCACGATCAGCTGCCGCAATGGTTTCTTCCCAGTTACCGGCCTGGTAGGCACTCAGGGTGGCGCGTACATCTTCCTGCCAGATGCCGAGATTGTTCAGTATCGGGCCGTACTGAATATCGATGTACTGTTTAAAGTGCCGGTCAAATTCCCGCCCGCTGATTTCCAGTGAGTTTTCTATAGCGCTTACAGGATCAGTGCCATCAACAAACTGATACAGCATGTCGACAATTTTTTCGTGCCCGTATTCCTCGGATATAAACTGGAAAATCAGGCCCGCCTGCATATAGGACACCATGACCTGGTTTTCATAGGAAGGGCGCATAAAACCATCGTCCAGCTCGGCGATGGGCAGGAACAATCCTTCAGCCATGGCATTCAAAACGCCGACCGGAATTTTGACTCCGGGAATCGGTCCGGTATTCCATTCTTCATAGACAGAAACACCTTCGGAAAACCAGCGTGGCACACCATGTTCGGATGCTTCCAGGGTATAAACGTGAGCCATTTCATGCCACAGGGTTGTGCCCCAGTGATAGGTCTCATCCGGATGGCCGGTCGGAGAATCCATGGCGAAGAGATAACCGAATGTGACGCCCAGGATGCCGACCCCGGGCATGCCGATGGAGCGCACCACGAAGTCTTCATGATTGGGAAAGATTTCCACAATCACCGGCTCCCTGGCTTCAAATCCATAGCGTTCTTCAAAGCTTGCCATGCTGGATTCGGCCAGCTCTCGGGCATAGGGTGTGATGACATCGACTTCATCACGATCCAGACGCAGTACCAGTTCCGGAATGCCGTTCCCCTGTGGAGGTTCGGGAAAACTCAGATCGACAAAGTCTTCGCTGAAAGTATCCAGCAGGCGCATCATGTTCAGGGTTTTCGGATTGAAGCCGTCACCCTCATAGGAAATACGGACATGTTCAATACCAGCCTCAATCCGGTTCAGGCGCAAATAATTCTGGCCCAGTTCCAGGTGGGCATTCCAGTTCTCCGGCTCAATCGCAACTGCCTGTTCATAAAATTCACCGGATTCTTCATAGAAACGGGTGATCGAGGCAAAATACCCGGGAATGGCATAGGCATCACCATAGTTCGGCGCTTCTTCCAGCGCCGCATCGATAAACTCCTGTACTTCATCCCGGCGGCGGTTGATAAAAGCCAGGGAGGCTTCCAGTGCATAAAGCTCCATGGTCGGCAGCTCATCGCTTTCGGCCAGGTTCCAGGCATCTTCCAGCAGATCGACAGCCTCGTCGAGCTGGTCACGTTCCATGCGCGAGGTGATGGCCATGACCAGAGCCCGCAGGCGGGCGCCTGGAGGCGAGGCAATATGGGTTTGCACGGCTTCCAGGTGGGCATTGACTTCTTCGGGGTTGTTGCCGGTGCTTAGAGCTTCGGCGGCGCCCATGTGCGCCCAGGCATTATTCGGCTCAATCTGCAGGGCCTGATTAAAAAAGTCATAGGCTTGCTGATATTGATAGGTACGCATATACAGTTCGCCGGTGCGCACCAGGATCATGGCGTTTTCAGGATTCAGTTCGGCAGCCTGCTCAAACAGTTCATCGGCAGTGTAGAGGTCACCCAGGGCCCACATGGCCTCTGCCTGGATTTCCGGCGGATTGACTGTACGGATGATGGCCAGATAACAGGCCTCGGCTTCGGCTGCCTGGCCGGACCAGTGCAGGTTTTCACAGTTCAGCAGGGTTTCATTATCCAGCGCACCCAGCAGGTGATCGCGGGCCTGAACCCCTTCAGTAAGCAAGCCTGCACAACAGACCAGCAACAGTGACTGACACTGCCGCAGTGCTTGTTTGCTGAATGCTTTGTTGATCATCAGTTTCCGGAAAGTTGTTCTATCTCTTCGTTGATACGGGCCGATTCCAGAATCAGTTCCTGTAACTGCTGCAGGTATTCCTGATTACCCAGTTCATTGCGGCGTAATTGCAGGTCTTCAATTTGCCGGTTAATGGCATCACTCTGTGCCTGCAGGTCGGCGACTTCCGGCGGTGCATCAGGGGCGATTTCAGTCGGGTTGATGCGAGCCAGGTTAAATTGTGCTGCACCATCACCACGAATTTCGGAATGTTCGGTAGCCAGTTGGCCCTGACTCTCAAAATAATCGGCAACCTGGCGCTGGGCGTAATCAAATGCTTCCTGCACACTGATGCTGTTGTTCTTGTTCAGATCAGCCGCTTCATTATTCAGGGCTTCTACAAAGTACTGGCCGAAGTAAGTCGCATTTCGTTCGTTACCGCTGCGGGTTGCGGTAATCAGAATACGGTTTTCATTTTCCAGCGGCTCCAGCAGAGCGCCGCTGGTGCTGGAGGTGTTGAGCATGAAATGATTTTCACCGGGAAACCCGGACATGATATTGACGATATCGGCAGTACTGATATCCAGTCCGGGAATGTTGAATTTGTATTCTTCACCATCAAAACTGCCATGACCGATCAGATAAACGGCCGCACGATCGGCATCCGTCATCTGCGAACTGATGCTGGAAAAATGCTGCAGCAGATTATCCCGGGTGGCGTCTTCGCCGGTGAAGAGCATGATTTTGTCGTCATCTGTCAGGGCAGCTGACTCCTCGGCGATGATCCGGCTTTGTTCATGAAACTGTTCTTCGAAGCGTGGTTCACCACCAAGCCCCTGAACGATGGTGACATACAGTTCAGCCTGTGCCGGAAGCCAAATAAAAGACAGAGCAAGACTGCTGAAGCTGAGGATTTTTTTCATCAGATGGTTCTCCAGCGTCTTCGCAGTATCCACTCGGTGGCTTTGAGCAGGACCAGCAGCAGGAAGATGGCTGGGGCATCCCAGAGATAACGAATGTCCTGCTCGGTAATGCCGGCGGTGGAGTAGGAAATGGCTTCAGGCAGTTCATCCCAGTCGGCCGCCTGCCAGTATTGCCCGCCGGTGGCTTGCGCCAGTGTTGTGAGCAGGTCCCGGTTCTGACGAATATTGAAAGCTTCCTGGTTTTCTTCATAACGCACGGCGGAGCGCACCGCTTCTATCGGTGTATCTCCGACCCGGGAAATTGCCTCGACACTGAACAGGCCGGTTTCCTGTGGAGTAAAGCTGGCCTGATAAACGCCAGGCTGGGTCGCCGATGCTTGCAGTTCCACAGTCATCGATGGGCCATATTGCGGAGAAACGACAGCAGAAACGGCCAGGCCCTGATTTTCTTCAGCCTCGGGGTCACGTATCTGCGCGCGAATCCGGATTTCCTCATTATCTATTGTCGTGCTTAATTCGAATGGCAAGGGTGAGTTGGCTACCAGGTTGCGTGCCAGCTGGCGCCAGAATGTTTCGTGGCTGAGATCTTCCAGCGGCATACTCATTTGCCAGCGCCAGGTGCCACCAGTAGCCAGGATATAACTCTGACCGCGGCCAAAAGGCTGGGTCACCAGCAGAGGCAGGGTTTCACCCGCAACATCAATTTCCAGCAGGGTTCTGGCTGCCGGTCGCAGGGGGCCGAGATACTGGTAGTCGGCGATGTTAGGCAGGCTGTTCCAGCGCTCAGCGTTAGTAGCCGGGTCGTCATCCAGTTGCAGGGTAGGTGAGGCCAGACCCGCCGGGGTCGGGATTACCTTGGCCTGTTCCCGGACAAAGGCAGCGTTATCGGCGGTCAGTCGTGAAGGTAGAACCTGATTGACCACAGACTCATCCCAGCCACCCAGCCCCAGACCGTTAAGACCAGCAATCATCATCAGGCTGCCGCCGCGTTCACTGACAAAGTCATGAATCATTTGCTGCTGTTCTTCCGTAAATTCAGCAAGCTCAACACTGCCGATAATCAGGGCGTCATAACTGTAAAGCTCGGCGCGATCAACAGGGAAGCCTGCTTCCAGTTGTGCCGGATCATCAATGCCCTGGCGGTAATACTTGTTCGGCGTGACCCGCAGCAAAGTGGCCAGTTGCACACTCGGGTCTTCCCCCAGTGAGCGCTGCATGAATTTATATTCCCAGCGCGGTTCGCCTTCTACATACAAAATGCGGTACTGACCATCCGGGACATCGATCACCTGGGCGCGGCTGTTATTGGCCAGATTTCTTTCCCCGGCAATCGGGTCCAGAGTGAAACGCAAGTCCAGCTCGCCCGGTTCACTGACTTCCACATTTATGAATGCAGTAGTCTGACGCTGGTTGGCACTGAGCGTTATTTCTTCTGTACTGAGCAGCTCTTCGCCGTTATAGACTTTGACCCGGGCCAGTCCGCCCTGGTCATGAGCGATGGTAATGCCGGCCGCCAGCGTGGTTCCCGGCAGGGCCTTTTGCGGCAGCAGAATATTGCTTAGCTCCAGATCTTCGGGAATAGTTTCGCGGCCAATACCGACTGTGTGGATCGGGACGCCAAAACCTGTTATTTCATTAAGGCTTGCGGCGTCGATATTGCCGCTGTTATCGGCACCGTCACTGACCAGGATCAGTGCACCGAGTGAAGTATTGCTGGCTGCACGCAGTGTTTGCAAAACCGACTGCCCGAGATCTGAAGCGTCGCCCGGATCTGGCAGTTCAGTGAAATTATCAAGTTCGAAGGCATTGTCGGTAAAACCATAGCGCAGCACCTCATAGGTATCCGACAGTTCTTCAAGTCCTTCATCGCCGATCAGCTCTTGAGCCTGTGTCATGCGTGTGCTGCCATTTTCCTGGATGGCCATACTGGCAGAAGTATCCAGCAAAACAGCCAGGGCATTTTCACCCCCAACCAGACGTTCGGTCATCAAGGCCGGTTGCCAGAGAATAAACAGGACCAATGCCAGCATCAGCCCCTGCAAGATGCCGATGCTGCCGAGTTGCAGCCAGTTGAGTACCTTGCGTTTCCAGGCCAGCATAAAAATGCAGGCAGCCAAGCCCAGGGCAATCAGGGTATAAAGCAACCACAGCGGCCAGCCACTGGCCAGAATAAATTCACTCTCTTCGTAGATTGCGGGGGGATAATTGAAAAAGAATTCGTACATGCTGTTATTTTTGTCATCCTGCCGGCAGTTTGCTGACGCGCATTTCCCTGTTTTTTAAATTGTGCTTGCTCTCGCCAAGCCCCATTTAACGGGGGCGAAGAGTGATATAAACACGTTTGTCAAAAAATTGCTAATCTTCAAAATGGCCTGACTTTTTAATGATTGATTCTTTAAAAATACTGGTTTATGTTGCAGCCGCAAAGTGCAAAAACAATGTTTTTTTGCGGTTCAATTCTGCGTTTTTCGTGACAGTTTTTTACCGGCAACTGTGTCTTTGTGTACGCAGCATGTTAGATTTGGCAAATGTAATCCGGGAGTTGACGGTAAGGAGTTTGGGGCAATCATGAGTACCTGTGTTTGTGGCAGTAAAAAAGAAGCAGCACAATGTTGCGATCCATTTCTGGACGGCAAAAGCCTGCCAAAAACGGTCCGGCAACTGATGAGGGCCCGTTATGCGGCTTATGCCCTCGGAGGACATGGTGATTTTCTCAAGCAAAGCTGGCATCCGGCCACCCGCGGCAATATCGGTCTGGCCGACCTGAATGGTAGCGACTACGACTGGCAGGGCCTGAAAATTATTCGCCATCAGCAGAAAGGTGATCAGGGTCAGGTGGAATTCAAGGCAGTGTACAGGGATGGCGACAGTGAGGATCAGGAGCATCATGAAATTTCCCTGTTCAAGCGCGAGAAAGGCATCTGGTATTACGTTGATGGCCGAATCCTCAATTAATTATTTCTCCCTGTAAAAACAACACTCGACAGCCTGTCACGCTTTGTGGATAATGCCGCCTTTTTTGCGAATAGTCAGAACTGACAGTCTTCAAGTTTCAATGCTGAAAAAGATATTTAGCCCGCTTCGGGCAGCTTTTTTTAATCTCATCGACAGTGTGCATAAGCCGCAACCTGTGCAACGCTCGGAGCAGGAAATCCGTCGTCTTGCCAAGGAAGCCTCATGTATTGCCCTGTATGATTACAAAGGCTGCGCCGCCAGTCGTCAGGCGCGTCGGGAAATACAGCGACTCAATATTGATATTGAGCGTCGTGACATCGGCAAGTGCAGTATCCACCAGGATAATTTGCTGGCTCAATTTGGGGAACTGAAAGCGCCCTGTCTGCGCATTGAGGAAAAGGGCCAGGTTCGCTGGCTGGATGAACCCGATGACATTGTCCACTTTCTGCATGAACGTTTTGATATTCAGAACGATGATTTGCAGCAGCGGAAAAGCGCCTGACTTAACTTATCCCTGTCATGCCCGTTGCGTGACAGCGCCATTCCCGCTAAATTCAAATCAACCATATACAAGGATAGCCTGGGATGAGTGATTATCTGCCAGCGGTAATTGTTGAGCCTGAACAGCCAGCCAATGCCGCGATCATCTGGCTTCACGGCCTTGGCGCCGATGGACATGATTTCGAGGCAATAGTGCCGCAGCTCAGATTGCCGGAAAACTGCCACGTCCGCTTTATTTTTCCACACGCACCATCCATACCTGTGACCCTTAATCAGGGTTACGTGATGCCAGCCTGGTTTGATGTTATGGCACTGGAAGAAGGCGGCAGAAATTTCAATGCAAAGCAATTACTGGCTTCTGTCATGCAGGTTCACAAACTGATCGACCGGGAAATTGAAAACGGCATCAGCAGTGAGAGCATTGTGCTGGCCGGTTTCTCCCAGGGTGGAGCAGTGAATTACCAGGCCGGTTTGAGTTACGATAAACCACTGGCCGGAATGATGGCCCTGTCATCATTTTTCCCGGCTCCTGAAGCACTGGTTCCTCACCCGGCCAATCAGGATTTGCCAATTCTGGTCTGTCACGGAACGCAGGATACGGTGCTGGATATCTCCCTGGCGGAAAAAAGCCTTGAGGCACTCAAAGGACTGGGTTTTGCCCCGCGGTTTCTGACCTACCCCATGCCTCACAGCGTCTGCAATGAAGAGATAGCAGACATCTCGGACTGGCTGCAGACAATCCTTTAAACAAAAAGAAAGTTTCATGCAGTTTGATGTTAATCAAGCAGGAATCTAACTGCGAGAAAGGATGATTCTGCTGGCCGTGATTATGTGCTGAAATTCACTATTAGTCGATTTTCTGTTTTGGGGATGGTCAGATGGATGATCTTTGTTTTGAACCGGTTGGACTGGTTTGTTCTATTGAATTGAGTCCGCTGGGCATGTGGGTCACTGGAACCAGTGGGCAACTCTGGGCCTATCCGCTGGTATTGCTGATTCATGGCATTGGCCTGATGACAGTGCTGGGTGTGGTGTTTGCCTTCAATACCCGGGTGCTGGGTTTCGCGACTAATATCTCCATAGCTTCTTATGACAAATTGTTCAAGCTTGCCTGGGCAGGTTTTGCCATCAATTTGTTGTCCGGGTTGATTTTGCTGAGCGGCGATTTCGGCAAGTTCATCACGCAAGGCTCCTTCATCGTGAAAATGGGCCTGATTGTGCTTGGCGGAATTCTGTTAAAAGTTGTGATGAACAGTATCAGAGCGAAAAAAAGTGAATCGGTGATCAAATTATATTCGGCGCTTTGTCTGGCAAGCTGGTTTGGTGCGATATGCGCCGGTCGGCTGATGGCGTATCTCTAGGAGCTCAGCATGAATAATTTTTTAACCTGGGTTGACTCTTCTGCCTTGCATGACTGGGTGAACCTGACGCCATGGGTGTTTCCAACCATGGAAATAATTCATTTCACCGGACTGTCCATCCTGTTTGGTTCTCTGCTGGTGGTTGATTTGCGTGTCGCAGGCTTTGCCCGTTTTATCAATATGCGTGATGCCATGAAGTTTATTCCCTGGGCCATGGCCGGATTTACACTCAATCTGCTGTCCGGTATCACCCTGTTTGCCTGGAGCCCCTTTACCTATGCAGGTAATGTCGGATTTCAATGGAAAATGGGGATTATTTTTATTGCCGGGCTTAATGCTCTGTGGTTCTGGTTTGGTGAACACAACAAGCTGATCAATCTGGCAGATGGTGAGCAGGCTCCCGTTAGTGCAAAGGTTATTGCCATTGTTTCCCTTCTGCTTTGGCTGATTGTGATCAGCGTCGCGCGCTGGATGGCCTTTTTATAAAAGCATTAACGGTTTTTAACTCGTTAAATCAAGCTGTAAACAAAACATAAAACCTGTCTTTTTAGTCACTTGGAAGCTCAGGGCCGTTTACTGCAAAGGCGCTAAAAACTTGATTCTTAAAGGGATGTAGTTTACTTTAGCGCCTGTTTTTGAAAGCCCTCTGTGCTTTCTTTATGGGGTAAGCATTTTTTCGTTCCCGCCTTCTTGAGTAAATATGCTTTTGAAGCGACTGACAGCGAATCGTGCTGACATAAAAACCGCTGGAGCGGTTATATCTTAATAAGGGTTGACTATGGATTTTGGGTGTTTTGAGCCGGTCGGCTTGGTCTGTTCCATTGAGATGAGTCCTGTTGGCCAGTGGGTCTATGGCTACTATGGAAACTTCTGGGCATATCCGGCGATCTTGTCTGCGCATGGCCTGGGCATGATGACGGTAATGGGTGTTGTGCTTGCCTTTAACATGCGTGTTCTTGGTTTTGCCAATAATATTTCGATCAGTGCGTATGATCGTCTTTTCATGATCGGCTGGGCAGGTTTTATTCTGAACCTGGTTTCCGGTCTGTTGCTACTCAGTGGCGCCTTATCAACGTTTCTATATCAGGGAGCTTTCCAGTTAAAAATGGCCATGATTTTACTTGGCGGCATTCTGATGAAAGTTATCATGAACGGGATAAGAAGCGGGCGTGATGAAAAGATGACGATGCTGATTTCGGCAGTCTGTTTAGCCTCCTGGACCAGTGCAATTATCACCGGTCGACTGATGGCTTATTTATAAGGGAGGTGACACATGGAATTTTTACAACCAACATTTGACTGGTTAGGGGCCTCCGCTTTAGGAGTGGCGTCCAGAGACTCAGCGTGGATTTTTGTTACGGCAGAAACAGCGCACTTCTTTGGTTTGTCTTTGCTGTTTGGCTCTTTGCTGGTAATTGATTTACGGGTAGTCGGCTTCGCACGTTTTATCAACATGCGTGATGCCATGAAGTTTATTCCGATTGCCATTGTCGGCTTTGCCATCAACCTGCTTTCAGGTATCACTTTTATTGCCTCAAACCCGGAACGTTATGGGCCCAACATTGCCTTTCAGTGGAAAATGGGCCTGGTCATTATTGCCGGCCTGAATGCCCTGTGGTTCTACTTCGGTGAACACAAGGATCTGGTTAAACTGGCAGATGGTGAAGACGCAGAATTCAGGGCCAAAGTGATCGCTGCGGTGTCACTGATGATCTGGATTGTCGTGATTATACTGGGGCGTTTTATGCCTTTCGTTGAATAAAACGTGGCATGAGATAAGCAAGCAGTTTAAAAAGAGAGCTTCGGCTCTCTTTTTTTTGGCAAAGAATTATTCAGCTGAAATAAGCGCCGAGGCAGGCCAGGGAAACCATGACAAAAAGAATCCATTTCAGCACCGCCTGTGGCATCGATATTGCAAATTTGACACTGAGTACTGCGCCGACAACTGCACCAAGTGCCAGCAATAATCCGGGCACAATCAAGACCTGATTACGTAGTATGTAAACGCCAAGAGCGACTGTTGTGGTAAATATGGTGATCGCCACTTTCAGTGCATTGGCCCGAACCAGGTCATAGCGCAGGGTGCCGGCCAGCGCGGCAATCAGGATAAAACCGACACCAGCCTGGATAAAGCCCCCGTAAACACCGGACAGAAACAACATGAACCAGGCCATGGGGCGTTCCTGAATAGTATAGGCCCGGGTTCCGACTGGAGGCGCTACCACAGAAGGCTTCACTAGCATTACAATTGCCATGCTCAGCATGGTGATCAGCAGGATCGGCTTAAGCCATACGACTGGCAGAAAGGAAGCCAGCAGGGAGCCCAGCAGGGATCCGGTGAGTGCCGGAATCAGCGTTGGCACAATCGTACTGGGTTCCAGTTTGCCCAATTGCTGAAAGCGCCGGGCTCCGGCAATACTTTGCAGAAAAATGCCAATACGGTTGGTGCCGTTGGCGACATCTGCCGGCATCCCCAGCATCATCAGCGCCGGCAATGTCAGCATGGAGCCGCCACCGGCAATGGTGTTGATAAATCCGGCGACAAAACCGGAACCAATCAGCATGATGATGAACAGAAGGTTTAACTCGTACTCCATCGCTGCATTATCTCAGACCCCCTGCCGCGTGCACACAATTGTTTTCCTGACCTACATCAATACATCATTCTCCATTAGAGGTACCATGCTGGTGTCACTATATTGTCAAAGGAGAAAGTGCCATGAAAAAAATGTTTGTGCTGGGCCTCCTGGTCCTGCTGAGTGCCTGCCGTGTTTACCCGGATTATGCCAACGATTTCCGTTTCCCGATTCTGCGCGGTGATATAGACCGGGGTCAGGAAGCATTTGTTTCCCTGGGCTGCAATCAATGTCATGTAGTTGATGGTGTGGATGACCTGGCCGCCTATTCCGGCACCCGACCATTTACTGTCATGCTGGGTGGTGAGCTGATGTTTGCCCAGACCTATGGTGACCTGGTGACTTCAATTATCAATCCGGATCATGTGATTTCCGATCAATACCTGGATCAGTTACCAAGAGAACAGCGTAATCGCGCCAATTCCTCACCCATGTACCTGAATGAAGATATGAAGGTCACCGAACTGATTGATATCGTGGCATTTCTGAATTCCCGCTATCGCCTGCTTCCGGGCTATACGGAATATTATTACTAGGGACTCTTCAGCCCGGCAGGTGCCCACAGCTTGTAATGTAGGGTGCCCACAGCCAGGCAAAGAAGAGAGGCGTGGCTTTTAGGGCAGTAAGCCTTGAAATAGCCGGATATGACCCTAGATTAGTGCTATAATAAGCTTATGAAAGCCAATATTGGCGGGCTCTGTAGCCGAAATTATGAGCCCTAGAAAGAACCTTTGGGCATATTGGCGGTCTAATATAATAAGTGGTAATATTTTGCGCCCTTGCAGGTCCAGGCATGACACCTGATTCGTAAACAGGCGTATGTGAGGCCTAAGAAGTAAGGTCTAAGAAGTAAGGGCTGCGAGTTACAACTTGTTAATTGACTATACTAATGTAGGTGAAACAGAGAAATGACTGACAAAGTAAGTAAGGTATCGACAAGCAAAGGCCTGAGTGTCATAGACACCATGGTGCCCGGTCGTGATCTGAATGCTTACATCACGGCAGTTAACGGTATTCCTGTCTTGACTGCAGAGGAAGAGCGGGAGCTGGCCGAAGATTATTATTACCGCGAAAATCTTGATGCAGCACGTAAGTTAGTACTTGCTCATATGCGTTTTGTAGTTTACATGGCCAAGAGCTATTCCGGCTATGGCCTGTCTGAAGCAGACCTGATCCAGGAAGGCAATGTCGGCCTGATGAAGGCGGTGAAGCGTTTCAACCCTGAAAAAGGGGTGCGTCTGGTTTCTTTTGCCGTGCACTGGATCAAGGCTGAGATGCATGAATTCATTCTGCGCAACTGGCGTATCGTCAAGGTTGCAACGACCAAGGCACAGCGCAAGTTGTTCTTTAACCTGCGAGGCTCTAAAAAACGTCTTGGTTGGCTGAGCAAGGAAGAAGCTGACAAGGTTGCCGCTGACCTGGGTGTGGATACTAAAACCGTGATGCAGATGGAAGGCCGGCTTGGTGTTTACGATGCATCATTTGACGGTGCTCAGGATGCTGATGATGACGATGCCATGCTGTCGCCCTCGCAATACCTGGAAGATACCAGCTTCGATCCGGCGCAAAATGTCGAAGATGAAGATTACGAGCAGAGCAGTACGGATAATCTTTACATGGCGATGGAAGGCCTTGATGAGCGCAGTCGCGATATTCTGGCCCAACGCTGGCTCAGTGACGAGAAGTCCACTTTGCATGAACTGGCCGATAAATATCAGGTTTCAGCGGAACGTATCCGCCAGCTTGAAAAAAATGCCATGAACAAGGTCCGGGCTGTTTTGGAAGCCTGATTTTGGGCCAGTAAGCCAGATAACAGCAAGAACAGTTTAAAAGCCGCCTCTAAAACAGGCGGCTTTTTTGTATTCGAACGCGGAGATTGTCACTTGAATTCAATTGAGCGAATTTATTTTTATGCCGCCATCAATGGTTTTCTGGTGGTTGTGTTTGGAGCCTTCGGCGCGCACGGGCTGGAAAGCGTGCTGAGTGAAGCCAGCCTGGAAACCTGGGATACGGCAGTGCTGTATCATATGTTTCATGTGGTCGCTCTGCTGGCCGCCGGAATTTTGTGTTATCTCTTGCCAGCTTCAAAGAGTTTTAATCGTGCCGCCTATGCTTTTCAGCTGGGAATCCTGCTGTTTTCTGGCAGCCTGTATCTGCTGGCATTAACAGATATCACCGCACTGGCTTTCATAACGCCTGTCGGCGGACTTGCATTTTTAACGGGCTGGGGCCTGCTGATATACGGCCTGATCAGGAAAAGTCTTAAATCTTCATGAGTGATACGCAGCACCGACGTGACATAAAAAGCTATGTCGTCCGTGGCGGCCGCTTGACGGTATCTCAACAAAAAGCCCTGGAAAACTACTGGCCTGAATATGGCCTGGAGCGCAATCAGGGTATTGTGGAAAGTCAGCTTCTATTCGGCAATGATCACCCCCTGGTGTTTGAAATAGGATTTGGGATGGGTGACTCACTGGTAGAGATGGCGGCTGCCAGTCCACAGCAGAATTTTATTGGCGTTGATGTCCATCCTCCAGGGATTGGTATGATACTGCGCAAGATCGCCGAACGAGAGCTGGATAATGTTCGCGTTTATCAGGATGATGCGAAACTGGTGCTGGCCGAATGTATGGCTGATAACAGCATCGACAGGGTACAGATTTTTTTCCCTGATCCCTGGCATAAAAAGCGCCACCATAAACGTCGGCTGATTCAGGCAGCATTTATTGAAGAACTACTGCCGAAGCTTAAAAAAGGCGGTGTGCTGCATCTGGCGACTGACTGGCAAAACTATGCTGAACAAATGCTGGAGGTCCTCAGCGGGTTTCCGCAACTGAAGAATCTGGCCGCATCGGGAAACTTTTCAACAGAGCATGAACGGCCGGTGACCAAGTTTGAACGTCGGGGAGAGCGACTGGGGCATGGGGTCTGGGATTTGCAGTTCAGGAAAATTAGCTGATCAGTCCTGTTTATTTTTAAGCCAGCGGCTCAGTACGCGGTTCCACCACATGGTAGCACCGGTCACAAACATCACCGCCGGAGCCAGACCGGCAGTTGCCCACAGCGCCTTGATAGACTGGTCACAAAGCCCCGGCCCATCACAGACCAGACCGATTCCGTTAATCCGTCCAAAATGCAGGAATGCCAGCCAGTACAGCAAACGGTCATAGAGTCGTTCACCGGCATTTTCCGGAGTCGGCGGCTGCAAGCGATCAACGAAATCATGAAACACATTGGGAAAACACAGATAGACACCGCTGAATGCAAATACCAGAATAAACCCGGCACACCAGATGCCTGCCATGCTGTGAATATCCCAGATCTGCCTTTTCCACTTGATGTTTAACTGGCGCTGATAAAACAGGCTTCTGCGCCAGCGTTTTATGCCTGGCCACCAGATAATCAGGCCGCTCAGGACCAGCATGATAACCGCCAGTCCGCCGAAACCGTTCAATGTTCGACCGGTAGGGCCGAGCAGAAAACTTTCGTGTAGTTCAATCAGGGCAATGACCAGCCCCTGTGCACGGCGCTGGGCACTGCCAAGATCCTCTGCAGTACGTGGATCATAAAAGCGCCTGACAGATTCTCCATCCTTATCCAGCCAGATCTCGACCGCTGCGGTTTCTCCGCCTGGCCGGTAAAAACGGCTGGGTTCATAATCCGGATAGTTGAGCAATACCTGTGCAAGTAATTCATCGTCACTTAACAGGGGCGCACTTGAACTGGAGATTTCCGGATCAGGAGTCGTGGCGACATACAGTTCGTTGCGGTAAACCAGTACTGAACCGGTAATGCTGATGAAAAATATGTACAGTCCCAGTGCAAGGCCACACCATAAATGCAGCTGGAATATTATTTTCCGGAATCGCAGGCGTTGCGGATGCTCAATCCAGCGTTGCCAGTTGGAAGTTGGGGGCGTAGACATCAGCCTAATTCTCCGCTTTATTGCTGATCGAAAAGGGTTTCATCTACCAGCATAAGGCTATTGAGCAGCATGTACTTTGATATTGATTAAAATGCTTTGTGTTTAGAAATAACGCAGCATCAGGTATGCGATTGCCAGGATACAGAAGGCTATGCCGGGTACCGCAACCAGGGTAATTGTGCGTTGCCGTTGCATGGCCAGTTTTTGCAGTTTTAATGATTCTTCAATCTGCTGACGGGACAGACGCAACCGTTCTTCTGCCAGGTCATGCTGCGCCTGTAAAAGCCTGATAACTTCCTCCTGCCCTTGCTGAATACTTTTCAGCAGTGCCAGGTTTTCATCATTGTTCTTGCTCATGTTTTCAGTCCATACAATCGATGCACCGGGTGGATTCCGGTGCGATTTTCAGTCTACCTTCTGCTATTTCCTCGCCGCATTCAAGGCAATATCCATAATCACCCTCTTCAATACGTTTCAGGGCAGCCCTGATTTGCTGTATATGCAGTTTCCGCCGGCGTTCCGATTCCAGGGCCATTTGCTGGCCCTGCATGGCGTCCATACGCGAGAGCCTGCCGACTGAAGTCTGATCCAGGCTCACTGTTGCCCGGGAATCCTCGGAGCTGGTATTCAGCTCTTCGAGTTCCTCGAGCTTTGCCAGTAAACTTTTTTTGCAAGCCTGCGTGTTAATCTTAAGCCTCTACGATACCGGTCTGTGATTTATGATTCTCACGTATGACAACCGTTCCTGCCAGCTTGTCATGCCATGCCTGTTTGCGTTTATCAATGCCTATCCAGAGGTAACCCAGGAACAGGGGAATAATTGAAATTATGTAGGCAAAATAGCGACCAACTGACTGGCCAAGACTGGGTTTGCCACCGGTTTGAGCATCAACGATGCGCAATTTCAGTAGCATTTTACCGGGGGTGCCGAGAAAGCGTTGCCAGAACCAGATTGTGGCAACAAATGGCAGAATATAGTTAAACATCAGATCCCAGAAACCATAAAAAGCGGCACCTTCGGTCCAGTATCGAGTGCCATAGATAAGTGTCAGGGGGATTGTTACACAAACAAGAATAATGACCAGGTCAATCATGAATGCGGTAAAGCGGATCCAGAAACCGGCATAGTGTCTATTTTCCATAATGCTCATTCCCTGTCATGAATATAAAAAGATATCCTGAAAAGAATTATGCCGGTTATTTAGCTTTATTGCTCACTTTACTGTGCGGCTGATTTCAACCGGAATATCATAATGCAGCACTTTTTCCTCTCTGCCGAGTTTTCTGTACAGGGCAATAGCTGCCTGGTCCTCTTCACCGGTATCAGCCTCAATAATCAAAACATAAGCTCCACGTTCAGCGGCGATTGTTTGCATTTGCTGGAGCAGGGCAGTTGCAATACCCTGGCGACGATACTCCCTGGCAACGGCCAGATCATAGATATAGATTTCACTGCGTTCCTGTTCAAACTTAAGCAGTTCATAGGCAGTCAGGCCACCGACGGCTTTTTTATTATCCATCGCTACCAGGGCAATGAAGTGATTGCTGGCAAGCAGGTTTTCTACATATTCGTGGCCAGGGCGCATATGCGTATAAGTATCCATTTCATCGAAAGCTTCACCAAAAACGGTCATCAACTCTTCGAATAATGATATGTCCCAGGCATCAAGTTGTTGCAGTGTTATCGTCATATGTTTAATTAATCAGATACTGGTTAATCAGGTCAAACGCTACTGGTGAAAAAGATAGCACCAGTAAAACAGCCATTGAAATATTGAATACTTTCTGGTGAAACGGATCTTTCAGAATTTTTTTCAGCCAGGCGCCGAAGAAAAGCCACGAGCTGGAAGTCAGAAATGAGGTGAATAAAAAGACCAGCGTTATTAGTCCTACCTGCAGGTATATGTTGCCGTCGGTTGTTGTAAAGGCAGCGATAGCCCCGGTTGCCATTACCCAGGCTTTCGGATTCACCCATTGAAATAGCAGCGCCTGAACCAGGCTCAAGGGTTTGCTTTCTTTAACCGATAGTGAACTTGTTGAGGTGTTTGCAATTCGCCATGCCAGATACAGAAGATAAGCCAGGCCTATCACCTTGATTATTTCATGCATGACGGGATATCTGTTAAAAATAATTCCCAGACTCAAGCCGATCAGGGTGAACATGATTGGAAAGCCGAAGTTGATGCCAAAATAGTGAGGCATGCTTTTCTGGATGCCAAAATTCAAGCCGGAGGTCATCAGCATGATGTTGTTCGGCCCCGGGGTGATACCAGCTGAAAAGGCGAATATAAAAATGGACGGAATCAGTTCCATGTTCACTTACACTTTATAGTTCTTCCATGTGCCGCGGGTAAATAACCACAGAGTAAAAAGCCCGACAGCAGTTTCGGAAACAAAAACGGCCCAGAAAACCCCTGATTCCTGCCAGTCCAGCCTGATGGCCAGCCACCAGCTCAATGGAATCTGAATCATCCAGAAAAAGATAAGATTGATCCATGTCGGCGTCCGGGTATCGCCGGCACCATTAAAGGCCTGTACCGAAACCATCCACCAGCCGTAGACAAAATAGGAATAGGCAAGAATTCGCATCCATTCTGCACCAATGCGGATAACAGTCGGGTCAGGTGAAAAAATACCGATGAGTTCTTCACTGTAAAAGTAATAGACAAAAGATACTGCTACCAGGAATACCATGTTGTAAATGCCGATGCGCCAGACGGAATTTTCAGCACGCTGCGGATGACCGGCGCCGAGATTTTGTCCGACCAGTGTTGCTGCAGCATTGGACAGACCCCAGGCAGGCATCATTGTGAACAGCATCACGCGAATGGTGATAGTGGCACCAGCTATCGCTTCACTTCCGACATCAGCAAGAATGCGCATGAGAAAAATCCAGGCAGACATGGCAACAAGCATCTGTCCGATACCCCCTAAAGATGTCCGGAAGATATGACCCATGAGCTTGAAATTCAACCTCCACTGACGGAAGCCTGCCCTGATATGTTTGCCGCCACGAACCAGGTTCCAGAAAATAACAGCGGCACCGATTCCACGGCCGATATTGGTCGCTATTGCCGCGCCCTCAATACCAAGTGCCGGTACCGGACCCCAGCCGAAGATCAGGATCGGGTCGAGGATAATGTTGATGGTGTTGGCAAAGAACAATACGCGCATGGCAATGGCTGCATCTCCGGCACCACGAAAAACTGCGTTGCCGACAAACAGCAATAAAATGACCACATTGCCACCGAGCATCCATTGCGTATATCGGTAGCCTTCTTCAAGTACCCAGGCGTCGGCCCCCATCAGCGCCAACAGGTCCCGGGCAAAGAAAATTCCGGCAATGGCAAATGGCACAGAACACAATATCGCCAGCAGGATGGACTGCACGCCGGAGATTGATGCGCCCTGTTTGTCGCCTTCACCAACCCGGCGGGCCACTATGGCAGTGACTCCCATCGCCAGGCCCATGGCAATGGAATACAGCAAGAACAAGTAGGTCTCGGTGAGTCCAACAGTGGCAACAGCCGACGGGCCCAACTGACCGACGAAATAGATATCCACCACGGCAAAGGTGGATTCCATCATCAGTTCAAGAATCATGGGCACGGCCAGCAGCAGGATCGCCCTGTTCAGGGGGATGCGGGTGTAATCTGCATCACTGCCACGTATGGCTTCCTGCAGTTGCTGACACAGAGATGTCTTGTCATCCAGAGTTAACGGGTCACCTGCGGGTGTGTGATTTGGCGAGACACTCATGACTACGCAGCTCAAGAAATAAAGAGCGGACTATTATAGGCTCCCTGCTTTATCAGGCCAGCCCTTAATGGATTAAGTTTGCTTTAATCTACACAAGCAAATTACCTTGCCTTCCATGTGTCGTCCTGTACTCTGGAGCCATATACCGTTTTGTCATTTATCTTCGATAGCTGGCCGAGCGCCCAATGGACAGGCAGCTTTATGACAAACCCGCGACTGCGTTACCAGACTGTAGAGTTTGGCAAGACAGATATTCATGTCTGTACTTTACGTGATAAACAGGAATTCCATGACCCGGATGGTGTTGCTGAAGAGCTTGGAATTGCCCCATCACTCTGGCCTTTGTTTGGCATTATCTGGCCTTCAAGTCTGGTACTTGCCCATTACATCAATGATTACAGTACCGAATCAAAACGCATACTTGAACTTGGCTGCGGCATGGCGCTGAGCTCTTTGCTGCTGAATAAACAGCACGCTGATATCACTGCTACGGATTACCATCCGGAAGTGGAATTGTTTTTGAATCGAAATACACAGCTTAATCACGACAGTCCTATCGCCTTTGAGCGAGCCGACTGGGCAAATACTGATGACAGTCTTGGTTTGTTTGACCTGATTATCGGCAGTGATGTTTTATATGAAGATGAACACATCGACTTGCTGGCCAACTTTATCATCGCTCATGCCGAGCCGACATGTGAAGTCATTCTGGTTGATCCGGGCCGTGGCAGAAAGACCAAGCTTAGCAACAGGCTGATTGAAAATGGGTTTTCCTCCAGCCATCTCAAACCACGGCATACAGACTACCTTGATGAAGAGTTCAAAGGCCATATTCTTAAATTTGAACGCCTGAAATAAAACCAGGAGCTTTTGTTAAAAAGGCATCATAATTATGCAAACACTGAGCCTTATTCCTTACGTAAAATCTTTTCCATTGCCTTGTTTTTGGCCAGCTCATCAACCAGCTTGTCCAGGTATCGAATTTCCTGCATGGTCGACTCTTTGATTTCTTCCACCCGGACGCCACAGATGACTCCCTTGATCAAATTCCGTGAAGGGTTCATTTTCGGTGCCTCGGCGAAAAATGTCACAAAGTCGGTTTTGTTTTCGATCTGTTGTTCCAGCTGCTTCTGACTGTAGCCTGTCAGCCAGCGAATAATTTCATCGACTTCTGCTTGCGTACGGTTTTTCCTTTCTGCCTTGGTCACATAATGAGGATAGATACTGGCAAAGCTCATGCTATAAATTCGATGTTTAGTCATCTCGCGTTCACCTTCTGGGTTTCAGCACAAAGTGTTCAGGCCCTTGCGCAAAGCCTGGGTCAGTTGCCTGGGGTGAACACTGGTTAAAGCTACCGAATCACATTGCTGAAAATCACAAAACTTTCTGACCGCGTCCAGAAAGGCAGCAAGGACTGCAAACTGATCAAAACCATTTTGCTCCAGGTAAAGTGGCTCAAGATGCAGTGCCTTGATTTCCAGATGAGCATCTTTTCGATGGGCTTTGCAGTCCATGCGTCCGATAAAGGCATCGCCATAAAGCAGCGGCAGACTAAAGTAACCATATTGGCGTTTGTGCTCGGGCAGGTAACATTCTATCTGGTACTCGTAGTCGAACAGTGTCCTGAGCCGATCGCGTTGAATGACACTGTTATCAAAAGGTGAAAGTATCAACATCCTCTTGTTCAGTCGCGGCAAACGACGTTCCAGGGATTCCGGTTCCAGCACAAAAATTTCACCACTGGGCAGTTTTACCCTTTGCAGTGTGCCTTGCGCGATTCTTTCATACATCAGGGTTTTTACCGCTTTGCGCAGTCCCGTTTCACGACGCAGGTAGGTCAGGCCTTTTAGTGAAGCAAGGCCGTGGCAGCGTAACTGCTGATCGACAAGATGAGCGGCGAATTCTTCCACAGTGGGTATTGTTGTATTGATGTTGGAGGGCAGAACGCGCTCAGTAAGATCGTAGGTTTTCTGGAAACCTTCACGCTTACTGACCATCAGTTCACCCTGCATGTAGAGTTGCTCAAGGGCACTTTTGGCAGGCTTCCAGTCCCACCAGCCTGCCTGCTTTTTTGATTCGCTTTCCAGATCACGGGATCGTAGCGGGCCGTCTGAGCGGATACGCGCCAGCAGTTCACGCATCAGTTTTTTATCGGGATTTCGCTGCCAGTGTCGCTGACCGTTTTTAATGGCGTGCTTGTAAGGCAGGGAAAAACGAAAATCATGGATGGGCAGAAACGCAGCGGCGTGCGACCAGTACTCAAAAATGTCCCTGTCACGCAGCATTCGTTCTGTCATGTCTGGCCTGAACCCGGGCACGCGGGCATAAAAAACATGATGGTGTGCCCGCTCCACGACCGAAATCGTGTCGATTTGCACGTAGCCGATATGCTCAATGGCTTTTCGTGCTCCAGGCAACCCGCGTCCATAAGCTTGTGTCTGCAACAGGCCCTGCGCTTCGAGAGCAAGGCGTCGCAAGCGGGCCAGATCCTGGGGGTGTTTAAGTTCTATCATGACCATTCCTGGTTGGTCGTTTGAGTAAAGAGTCTATCGAAAGAAACCAACAACACGGGCTTGATTAGAGAGTTTTATATACCTTCGAGCGATGAGCGACTTTCACTACCTGAATCGTGAGTATGCTGTCATTGATGGCATAAATTATTCGATATAAGCCAACTCTTGCTCTGTATCGTTCCTGAGCAGACAGTTTGGTGCAGCCGTCGCCCCTCGGATCATCAGCCAGTTCATCAATTCTGGCTAGAATGCGCTTAACATCAGCTTTAGCAATTTTTCGCAGATCTTTGGCAACAGAACGTTTAAAAGTTACCTTATATTTTGCCATGCTTTTTCAGGTCTTTTAGCAGGGCCTCATAGGAAATTTCGGGCTCTTTAACTCTTTGTGCAAAAGCAGCAAGGTCCTCCTGATCTTCAGCAAGCTGTGCGCGCAGGGCTTCATCAACTAATTCTGAAAGGGATAACTGAGAGGATGCTGCTTTAATTCTCAAAGCCTGGTGAATGGCGGGGTCAAAATAAACAGTAGATCGTTTTGATAAATTACTCATGGCTAAACCTCTTTACAATGAAGAGATTATAGCGCTGTAACGTTATAGCGTCAAAACGTTGCTCATCCTTTATTCCTCCCTGCCTGGTATTGTGTGTCGATATAGCCGATAACGGCGATGAATTATCAACATCTGCTAGTAAAAATCTCGATAAGGCTGCTCAGGGTCAGTTAGGTGTGATCAGGCTAGTTACTGGCTTATCGGTTTGTCCATCGAAACTCGCTAAGTGAATCGATGATTGTATGACCCAGGGATTTCAGGTCTTCAGTCGGCTGAACCAAATCGGGGACTTGTATAACATTAAGCCCTGCACCCAGCGCTGCACGAACGCCGTTTTCAGAATCTTCGAAGGCAATACAGTCCGAACTGGCTGAATTTAACAAGGAGGCCGCCTTTAAATAAATTTCCGGATCAGGTTTGCTGTTTGTCACCTGATCACCGGCAACAACGACATCAAAATACCCCGCTAGCTGTGAATTTTTTAATTTAATCTGTGCATGTTCAAAAGCAGTTGAGGTCGCCAGGGCAATGGAGGTATTTGATTCGGCAATAGCTTTTAGCAGGGCTTCTGCTCCCTGTTTTTTGGGAAGGGGTTTTTCCATGGTTGCATTAAAATACAGTTCTCGCCACAGCTTATTAATCTTCTCATAAGGGAAGTCGTCATCATGGCCGGCAATTAATCTGGCTTTAGTGCTTTGCTGATTTGAACCAATACAGGAAAGGTAAACCTCAGAATTAAGGGCATAGCCAATTTGGTTGCCAGCCTCAAGAAAGCATTCCATACAGACCCGCTCTGAATCCAGAAGCAGGCCGTCCATGTCAAAAATTGCTGCCTTAAATGTCATTGCGGATATTACGGCAAGTTAACGCCCTTTGTTAATGGACAGCAACGGAGTAGCTGTCCAAGACAATAAACATTTTGTTAGTGTTATTTGCCAAATGTGTATATGCTGGTAATATACATTTATGGCTGATTTGATGCAAACAACTGGCTTTGATTGGGATGACGGAAATTCTCGAAAAAGTGAGAAAAAACATGATGTTACCCAAGCTGAAGCGGAACAAATATTTTTTAACCAGCCTCTTTTGGTACTGGAAGATAGCAAGCATAGTCGTAAGAAAAGCCGATACCATGCTTTGGGTATTACCGATAATGAGAGGTTTTTGCATATTACATTTACCCTCCGCGCTTCGGAAACCTTGATAAGAGTCATTTCTGCCAGAGATATGCATAGAAAAGAGAGGAATATTTATGAGCAAAGTGAAGCAGATACCTAAATTTAAAACAGAAGCCGAGGAGCGTGCTTTTTGGGAAAAGCATGATTCAAGTGAAGTTTTGGATTGGAAAAAAGCCAAACTAGCTGCATTCCCAAATTTAAAGCCATCTACCAAGACGATTTCCCTGCGTTTGCCAGAAGGTTTACTCGATCGGATCAAGATCGAAGCCAATAAGCGCGATATGCCTTATCAATCTCTTATCAAAGTCTGGCTTGCTGACGATGTAGAAGAAAGCCGAAAGCTTGGATAAGCACTAACGCCCGCAGTAATGGGCGAAAAAAAGCGTAGCTTTTTGACGTCCATTATTAACTGCTTTGTTATGTTTCATAGCCTTACATAAACCATGGTTAAAATACTAATAGCACTAAATATAACTGGTACTAAAAAAACAAGTAATGAATATAGAGAATATCTATAATTTTTTGGGGTTCTTAGAAGCCCGTAGTGGATGCTAAAAACCAAGAGACAAATAAAGTAAAGTGAACTTTGAAGAACTGTGTTAGTTTCATTAGAAACCCAAACCCAAGAAACTAAGCAAAGTATCCACGTAACAAGTGGCACGAAAACGAAGTAAGTGAACCCTTCAGGAGAGCTAAGGTTATAATTTGATTTTGATTTCATACCATCCCTGAGAAACAAAACGCCCTTTGTTTATGGGCAGCTACGCAGTAGCTGTCCATGCTATTAAACTTTTTGTTATATGCCTCACGGCTTGTTTACCCCTAAATCATTACAAATTTTACGGGCTAGATGATCATTGACTTCTCGATGGCGGGGAACTGCAGAACGCTTTTTTTGGGAGGGATTATGCCACCAAGAATGACTGCCGCCTTCCCTGAGCAGTTCGCAACCATGAGATTCGAGATGCCGAATCAGGTCGCGTCGTTTCATAATGCGATATTCAGCTCCTCAAAATCATCGCCTGCGGCATTAATAGCATCACCACGATTCAGCTCTAGTGCTTCTTGCAAAGTAATGGTTAAAGATTCGAGAAGCGCCTTTTTTGAAGATTCCTGGCAGTTTACTCCAGGGACTTCTTCAATCCAGCCGATCCACCAATCACCATCTTGCTTTACTACTGCTGTATATTTATTCATTTGTTTAGTTTAACCCAAGACTAGAATGCTGCACAGGCATATAACGCCTTTTGTTAATGGGCACAGCGTTAGCTGTGTCCATGATTGAACTTATTGTTAGGTTGATAAGCATAATGCTTTCTTAAGAAATACATACAAGTAATAGATGAAACTGCCCCTGGGATATAAAAAAATGCTGACATCCCGAACGTAAATAAATCATTAATATCTGCAAAATCAGGCCAGCTAATTACTAAAATTAAGGCATACAAAATCGTCACTAAAATACCAATAGCACAAGCCCAAGAAAGTAGTACAAGTAGCGATGGCACAGACTTTCGGAAGATAAGCCATAATATATACCCAGTTAAAAGTGCAGGAAGCAACCCAAAACCATATGAGATTGGGAATGTAATTGGAAAGGCTATAAAAAAGAATAAGATCGTAAAGAAGAATCTTAAAATAAAATTGGAATCCTCACTTTGTGGCACATCGAAGGAAGTAAATGGGTCTAACCCCAATAATTCAGAAAAATAAATTAAATAAAAAAATGTAATTCCGCCTACCAGTGGGCCGAATATACCAAATAACATAATGGTCGCTTTTAACTTTTGTGTATTTGTATACATAGCAACCTAACGCCCTTTGTTAATGGGCGGGACAAGCGAAGCTTGTGACGTCCATGTGATTAAACTAATTGTTATGTGGATATCTAATTTCATAGATATAGCGTTCGCAAGTAGTATCAGATGTATAGAGCATTCTTACTAAAATCCTATTATTGAGCTCTTGGCTAACGAAATATTGTATCCAGGTTTGATCAGCAACAGACATCGAAAAAATATCTAAGAATTGGCCAATAACCTCCCCATCTTCATTATGAATAAATATGTGAGAGCTTGAAAAAGAAGCACCATCGATAATAGATGGAACCTTTAATAAGTACTCATTAATATTTTCAGTAGAAGTTTCGCTTACCTCCCAATTAACTAGAGTTTGATCTAAGGTGACAGTAAAGCCAGGCAAAGCACATTCACCTGTCACGATAGTATCAGCAAGGGATGAACTAGATACAAAGACTATAAGAATAATGATAAAAATTTTGGACATGACCTTTTCCATATAACATTTGTATACCGTGCCAGCACGGTTTGGATTTTGTTGTATATATTCCATTTTGTTACTTCTTGATTTGTAAAACAATATTATTGAACAAAAAATCTTAAAGTCGGAAAGCGTGCGTGCCTGATAACGTTCTCAAGGGGGCACCGTATCTACAAGCTGCTGTCCCTAACTTGCTGATTTAGTGAAAAATAAAAGTTTTGCTCAGAGCAAAGCGTGCGAAGCTGGGATGAAAGCGTGCCAAAATATAAGAAAAATACTGGATATGGGTTAAATCTTAGCCATAATTTTGTAATAAAACTGCACCATTTTGTTCTGAAATGGCGCGGATAAATTGCCGGCTATTCCTCAAGTTCTTTATAGTCCGGGCGGGTGGGAGAACAGTTAGCCGTCATGCTCAGGAGCAATTAATGAGCTCGTTTCTTGTGCATCATCTTCTTCAATTTTTTCAACCTGGATGTTCTGAGTCAGGGGATATACAGCCGGGCCAAACTGGTTATAGATGGCGACATCGGCGGCATCACGACCATAACCGATCGCCACATAGCCGCCGTTCAGTTCATCCTGGGTGGCATCGAAGGTATACCAGCGACCGGCGATATAGGCTTCAAGCCAGGCATGCAGGTCCATCGGTTTGAGCCCATGCAGGTAACCTACCACCAGGCGTGCCGGAATGCTGAGACTGCGACACAGGGCAATGCCAAGATGGGAAAGGTCTCGGCACACTCCACGTTGCCGGGCATTAACTTCCACGGCGGACACCGGCACTACACTGCTGCCCGGTTCGTAACTAATGGTCTCCCGTAACCAGCTTTCGATGGCTTTGACCTGGTCATATCCCAGCAAGTGACCGGCTGTGATTTCGGTAGCCATCTGGCCAAAGCGGTCTGATTCACAATAGCGACTGGGCAGGAGGTAATTGATCACGCCATCGGGCAGATACTCGATTTCGACAAAAGGTGCCCCCGGAGACTGGTCTACCTGGTCGGCAGTCATGACATTGGCAGAGGTATAAATGCTGAAAGGTCCGGGTGGGGCGATCAGGCGCTGGCAAAGATTGCCGTAGATATCAGTGAACTCGTATACCGGGACGCTGGGCTTAAGTCTGTATTCCTCATTTGCCACCCATTGCTGTGCGCCGCTGCGCAAGCGCAACATGAGAATAAACGGCGTCGGAACCGTGATATCGAAAGTCAGTTCACAGCTTGTGTGCAACCACATGAAAAAATCCTTTGATTGAATACAGCAATATACGCGATTTGTTCGAAGCTACAAATAACAGCGACCACTATCGAACAGTGGCTGTGACAAATTACAGACAGGAGTGCAGGATTACACTGTCCAGAATCGATGGCCGTAAGTGGTCAGCCAGTCCTTCAGGTTCCTGTAATCCGGACAAACGGAATTCACGGTCTGCCAGAAGGCTTTCGAGTGGTTCATGTGAACCAGGTGGCTGCATTCGTGAGCGATGAGGTAGTCGATGACCGGCTTGGGGGCCATCATGGTCAGCCAGTTGTATTGAATGGTGCCATCACTCTGGCAATGCCCCCACTTGGTTTTGGTCTTGCGAAAGACGACATCTTTGAGCTTGTGTTCAACACCGAGCCGTCGGGCAGTCTTGATGGTCTGGGTGGTCATGTATTCGCTGGCCTGCTCTTTAAGCCATTTATTGAAGTGCCGCTCCAGATCGCCGGGTTCTGAGCTTTTACTGTAAATCAGCAGACTTTTGTCGGTAATCTCGATTTTGGGACGGGAGCTGGCAAGAATGACCTTGATGCGGCGGGGCTTGCCAAAGAACATGACTTCATGGCCCTCGGCAAGAACCAGGCGCTGGGTGAGCTGAACCTCCTGTTCGGCAAGGTGCTTTTGTATCCAGGTCTGCTTCTGCGCCAAAAATTCATAAATCTCCACTTTTGGCATAAGTAAAGGAGATTTAATCTCCACATTCCCACTATTGACAATTATGGATAAAGTTTTGCGCCTTGAGCGCACAATTTCAAAATTAAATGGAAAAGTGGGATTGTAGGCCAATTTTTGAACTTTAAATGAACATTAGTGGGATTTACATGCTTCAGATGGCAGTCTCAGGCTGCCATCTGTTTACGGGCATGCATAATCTGGCCGACACCATTGAGCAGGGCGTTAACCGACGAGGTAACGATATCCTCATTGATGGCAATACCGGTGAAGCGCTCATTCTCATATTTAAGCTGAATATAGGTTACTGCCTCAGCGCTGGCATCCTGCCCCATCGTGTGTTCGCCATATTCCAGAATCTGGAAGTCGAGATCCAGGGTATTTTGCAATGCAGAACTAAAAGCCGCCAGCATGCCTGAGCCCTTGCCCTGAACCTGAAATTCCTGGCCATCCACCTCAATGCTGCCGGATACGGATTCCTGGCCCTCATTTTTCTCAATGGAGAAGGTCTTCAGCATCAGCGGGGCGGGCAGGTTTAAATAGGTCTGCTGAAACAGTTCATGGATGGCTTCCGGGGCGATTTCCTGGCCGCTGTCCTCGGCAGCTTGCTGTACCACGCGGCTGAATTCGATCTGCAGCCAGCGTGGCAACTGGTAGCCGTATTTGCTTTCCAGTACATAGGCAACACCGCCCTTGCCGGATTGGGAATTAACCCGAATCACATCCTGATAGGTGCGTCCGACATCCCGCGGATCAATTGGCAGATAGGCGATTTCCCAGGGCTCGCCTTCCCTGTAAAGATTGAGGCATTTGTTGATGGCGTCCTGATGTGATCCGGAAAAGGCCGTAAAGACCAGCGAGCCGGCATAAGGCTGGCGAGGGTGCACGCTGATCTGGGTGCATTCGCGTACCACGGTGCAGATACGGTCCATGTCGCTGAAATCCAGCAAGGGGTCGATCCCCTGGCTGTACATGTTCATGCCCATGGTGACGACATCCAGATTGCCGGTGCGCTCGCCGTTGCCCAGGAGGGTGCCTTCAACACGCTCGGCACCGGCCATCATGCCCAGTTCGGAAGCGGCGACACCACAGCCACGGTCATTATGTGTGTGCAGGCTGATGATGACTGAATCACGCTTGTTGATATGACGGCAGAACCATTCAATCTGGTCGGCATAGATATTGGGCGTGGCCATTTCCACGGTGGCCGGCAGATTCAGAATCACCTTGCGCTCGGGAGTCGGTTGCCAGACATCCACGACGGCATCACAGACTTCAACGGCAAAGTCGAGCTCGGTTCCGGTGAAGCTTTCCGGGGAGTACTGGAAATAAAAGTCGGTTTCCGGTGCAGCTTGCGCACAACGCAGGACATCCTGGGCGCCTTTTACGGCGATGGCCTTGATTCCGGCTTTATCCAGTTTGAAGACCTTCTCGCGTTGTACCACAGAGGTTGAGTTATACAGATGGACGATAGCCTTTTTCGCGCCTTTGAGGGATTCATAGGTGCGTTCGATCAGTTCGGTACGGGCCTGGGTCAGCACCTGAATGCATACATCATCAGGCACCTTGTCTTCTTCAATCAGCCAGCGCACAAAATCGAAGTCAGGCTGGGAAGCAGCGGGAAAGCCGACTTCAATTTCCTTGAAACCGACATCGACCAGCAGTTTGAACATCTTTTTCTTCTGCGCGACGGACATGGGCTCGATCAACGCCTGATTACCATCTCTCAGATCAACACTGCACCAGGTCGGCGCGGCGTCAATAACCTTGTCCGGCCAGGATCTGTCTGGCAATTGAACAGGCTGAAAGGCTTTGTATTTGGTGTGATCGTAACGCTTCACGAGCTTTCTCCATATCACTTAACTGTTTCGAGGTGGGCATTGTACCTGAGCCTGAAGAATTTTTTATTGCGAATATTGTGCTAAATTGGCTATTAAATAGTTATATATGCTAATTAAATATATTAAAATGGCATAATATATCAATATAATGTATTTTATTAAACTAATCGCCATTTTCGGAGTCTGGAATGGAGCTGGATCGCACCGACAGACGCATACTGGCTGAGCTGCAGAATAACGGGCGCATCAGCAATCAGGAGCTGGCCGACAAGATCGGACTGTCGCCTTCGCCTTGCCTGCGCCGTGTGCGGCAACTGGAAGAAGCCGGCATTGTTGAAAGTTATGTTGCACGCCTGAATGCTTCGAAACTTGGTCTGAAACTGATCGCGCTGATTCAGATCAGCATGGACAAACATACCCCTGAGCGTTTCGAACATTTTGAAAAGGTAGTTAACGACTATCCGGAAGTGCTGGAGTGTCTGCTGATTACCGGACAGTCGGCAGATTATCTCTTGAAGGTAGCTGTACAGGACATGGAGGTATACCAGGATTTTTTGCTGAACAAAATAACCAGGATTCCCGGCGTATCGGATGTACATTCCAGTTTCGTACTGCGGGAAGTGATCAATACCACACGTTTGCCGCTGTCAGGGGTGACTGGTAGTGAATAGTGTTTTGCTGTTTTTCGTGGCTAAAGCCACTCCTACTCTCGGAACAGGTTTTGTAGGAGCGGCTTTAGCCGCGAACAGGGGTATGCGTGTTAAAGCTGAAAATAAAGCGTTCCGTGTTGCTTTTCAAGGGGGGAAGCCGGCCGGTATAACTCCGGATATAAGCTGACAGAATGACTGAGCTGTAAAAAGGAGGTGGGGCAGTCCTGGGGCTGGACAAGGGTTCCACTATTTTAAACAGGCTCAGCGTTGAACCTGTCAGACACCGGAGTTATTACCGGCCGCATTTATTCATGGCCGGTTCGATTCAGGGAAACTTAAACCGCGTTTGCCTTATGGTATAGTGCCTCTCCCGCCACCAATTACGAGGCAAGACCATGGCGAGCATCTTTACCAAAATACTTGAACGTGAAATTCCCGGGCATTTTGTCTGGGAAGATGAGCATTGTTTTTCCATCATGACCATTCAGCCGATCCGTGAAGGGCATTTGATGGTCATTCCGAAAATGGAAGTCAATCACTGGGATGATGTCCCCGGGTATATTGCGGCACATCTGATGCAAGTGGCCCAGAAAATAGCCAAGGCCATGAAGACTGTGATTCCCTGCAAACGTATTGGTATGTCAGTAGTAGGTCTGGAAGTTCCGCATACGCATATTCATCTGATGCCCATCGACAATATGGGGGACATGGATTTTTCGCAGGCCAAGGAAGCCAGTCAGGAAGAACTGCAGGCCACCGCCGGGCTGATCCGCAAGACCCTGCAGGCGCGGGGCTTCAGCGAAGCCGATATCTAGCCTTATCCTTACTGCCATGAGCGCCGAAAAAGACAATATTTATCTTTACGATGAAGCGCTGGCTGATTTTGTCTTTGATGACAAGGTCGCTGCCGTGTTTACCGACATGATCAATCGCTCGGTGCCAGGCTATGCCCTGGTCGTGCGCATGATTGCCATTCTTGCCGGGCGCTATGGCAAAAGTAATTCCAACCTTTATGATCTTGGCTGTTCCCTGGGGGCAGTGACTTTATTACTGCGCCAGCTGGATTTACAGGGCGGCAGGGTCATTGGCGTTGATAACTCGCAGTCCATGCTGGCGCGCTGTGAGGCCTATATGTCTACCCAGCAGGGCCTCGATTATGAGCTACGCTGTGAAGATGTACTGAATACCCCGCTGGAAAATGCATCAGTTGTGGTCTTGAACTTCACCCTGCAATTTATTCCGCCTGACCAGCGCCAGGCTCTGCTCAAAAAGATATATCAGGCACTGCAACCGGGCGGCCTGTTGATCATTTCAGAAAAAATTATTTTCGCGGATGATGAGCACAATAAATTGTTTATCGAGCTGCACCACCGATTCAAGCAGGCCAATGGGTATTCAGAACTTGAGATCAGCCGTAAACGCTCGGCAATTGAAAATGTCCTGATACCCGACCCCATGATGGTTCATGAGCAGCGTCTGAGGGAGCTCGGTTTCAGCCAGTTTGTGCCCTGGTTTCAATGTTTTAATTTTGTATCCATGTTTGCCGTCAAGTAAGTCCATGGCAGTATCCGAGCTCAAGGAAAAACTTTTCAATTACGCTGACCTGAAGACCGAGCTGGCCGGTACCAGGCTGGCGCCCTTGCTGGATGCTGTGCCGGATAATTTTGCTGCGCGCATCAATCACGGTGATTTTCCGGGCTGGAAGCAGGTCATTGAAAGCCTGCCAGCACTGAAGCCGGCTTCAGTGGACCTGCTTGATGAAGTCCGGATTGGCGAAAAGTCGCAGCTGCAAGAGGCTGAACGGGAAGAGCTCAAGGCCTTGCTTATGGGCCTGCAGCCATGGCGTAAAGGACCGATCAGTCTATATGGTTTGCAAATCGATACCGAATGGCGTTCTGACTGGAAATGGGATCGAATCAAGGAGCAGATAAGCTCTCTGGAAAGCAGAAAGGTTCTGGATGTCGGCTGTGGTAATGGCTATCACTGCTGGCGTATGGCCGGCGCCGGTGCCCGTATCGTTGTCGGGGTTGATTCACACCTGCTGTTTAACCTGCAATACTGGGCTATCAGGCACTTTCTGCCTGAGCCGCCAGTCCATGTTCTGCCTCTGGCACTGGAAGATATCCCCGCAGACCTTGGCGCTTTTGATACGGTCTTTTCCATGGGAGTCCTGTATCACCGGCGCTCTCCCATTGATCACCTTTATGCGCTCAGGGACTGTCTACGCCCGGGCGGGGAATTGGTTCTGGAAACACTGGTCATAGAGGGCGAAGCAGGGATGACTTTGATGCCGCAGAAACGCTATGCCCGAATGCCGAATGTCTGGTTTCTGCCAAGTTGTGCTACTTTGCAAAGCTGGCTGCAAAAATCCGGATTCAAAAAAATTCGCCTGGCTGATGTAAACCAGACCACAACTGAGGAGCAGCGCAGTACTGAATGGATGAACTTTGAATCACTGGGACAGGCACTGGACGCAGACAATCCAGCTCTTACAATAGAAGGATACCCGGCACCGAAACGGGCAGTTTTTATCGCAGAAAAATAAATTCCTGCTCGTTCAGGTACACATGTTCAAACTTGCCATGAAATTGTTTATTCTGTTGTCAGGTTTGAATATTGCCGTAACGATTAAATTCATTGATAAAATTCATCAAAGTTGGGCCGCTAGCAAAGGAAGCACTAAAAGACTAACAAAAAGACTTAAAGGATCAGGTCAGGCACAGGAATTGAACCATGGCACGCCCCTTACGCATAGAGTATCCCGATGCTTACTATCATGTAAGCAATAGTAGCGAACTAGGCTTTACACTCTTCCCCGGCAAAAAATATTATCAGGCATTCCTGGACGGGCTGGGTGAAGCCTGTGCACGTTTCAATGTTGAAATACATGCCTACTGTCTGCTGAAAAATGAATATCACCTGCTGCTTAAAACCCCGGAAGGCAACCTGAGTCGTTTTATGCGACAGGTTGATGGTCTGTACACACAACATTATCAGGCCGGAAAAAACCTGCTCGGTTCCATATTTCATTCACGCTATAAAGCCGTGTTGCTGCAGGCCAATCCTTATCTTCTGGAGGTGTCGCGCTATATCCATGCTTTGCCAGTACGGGGCAAAAAGTCTGCTGTGGATATCCCCTGGTCGAGCATGGCGGCTTATGCCATTAAAGCCAAAGCCCCGGAGTGGCTGGAGCGTGATGAAGTGCTGGGGATGTTTGGTAAAAGAGCTGGAAAACCTGCGCGGGCCTACGCTGCCTATCTCAAGTTTGTGGATGAAAATCTCCCGGAAGAAATAACAGCGTTTTACGCCCGTAAAAACCGCCTGTCCATTCTGGGCAGTGAGCAGTTTATAAAAAGCGCCAGGTCCAAAGCCTCTCCAGCCAAACCCAGGGGGCTTGCCAAAGGCAAGCAGGCGCGGAAACGGCCATCCATGAAGAAGGTCGTGGAAGCGGTAGCCAAATATTTCAAAGTCAGTGAAAAAAGTATTTATCAGGCATCACGCGGTCCCAGTTCAAAAAATGTCCCACGCTGGATCGCCATGCATTTATGCCAGGAATTATCCGGTGTGACCCTGCAGGATATTGCCAAACGTTTTGGTCTTAAACGTTACGGTACGGTTTCGACAACAGTCGGCAAGCTCAAAAACGAAGTGGAAATCGATCCGAAAATTGCCAGAGCAGTGAACACCTTACGTAAACGGCTCAAAACTTAAGAAACCCACCCTGAACCCTTTCCAGGCCTGATTGCGCTTGTATTTCAGAGGCGGGCGTATACACTCCCGATTCATATGTTTTATTCAGGTGAATTATGAAAACAGCCAGGACCAAGCAGCAGGATCGCCGGCTGGAAGTGATGCCCTTCCTGAAAGGCATGTATGAAGCAGGTCGAATAAGTAAACAGCAGCTGCAGCAACTGATCAAATCCAGCAAGATCGGCAAGGAACATGTACTGGTTTATCTTGCCAAGCAGGAACTGGAGGATCAGTTAAATCCCGGCAGGACGCTTGATATCGAAACCCTTACCCAGATACTTGCCGAGCAGGCGAGTCAGGATTATTACCATATTGATCCCCTGAGCATCGATGCCACCAAGGTCACTGAGGTCATGTCTCATGCCTTCGCCAAACGCCATCGCATCATGGCTGTCAAAGTTAATGAGAATGAGGTGACAGTAGCCAGCGCCGAACCAGGAATATCTGACTGGGAAGAAGACCTGATGCAGGTGGTGCGTAAACCCATCAAAAGGGTAGTGGCCAACCCACTGGAACTGGAACGTATAACCGAAGAACTTTATCGCCTGGCCTCATCCATTGGTATGGCAATTTCCGGCGGGCAGGGCAACAGGAACCGTCCGGGAATCGGCAACCTGGAACAGATGATGGACCTGGGTGCGCTCAAGGAGCCGGAAGCCAATGACAAGCATGTGGTTAATATTGTTGACTGGCTTTTGCAGTATGCCTTTGAACAACGTGCCAGTGATATCCATATTGAACCACGCCGTGATATCGGTAACGTCCGCTTTCGAATCGACGGGCTGTTATACACGGTTTACCAGATTCCCATGCAGGTACTCAGTGCCGTGACCAGCCGCCTGAAGGCTCTGGGCCGACTCAATGTCGCCGAAAAACGCCGACCCCAGGATGGCAGGTTGAAGACCCGCAGCCCCAATGGTAAGGAAGTGGAATTGCGAATTTCCACTTTGCCGACGGCTTTCGGGGAAAAAATGGTACTGCGAATTTTTGATCCGAATGTGCTGCTGAAATCCTTTCAGCAACTCGGGCTTAATGACCATGACCTGCAACGCTGGCACAGCATGACCAGGCACAAGCACGGTATTATCCTGATTACCGGCCCCACAGGTAGCGGAAAAACCACAACACTTTATTCGACTCTTAAATCCCTTGCCACCAAGGAAGTGAATGTCTGTACCGTGGAAGATCCGATTGAAATGGTAGAGTCCAGTTTTAATCAGATGCAGGTGCAGGAAAATATTGAAATGACCTTCGCCAACGGCGTCCGGGCATTACTGCGGCAGGACCCGGATATCATCATGATTGGCGAGATTCGTGACCTGGATACTGCCGAGATGGCAATTCAGGCGGCACTGACCGGCCACCTGGTGTTTTCCACTTTGCATACCAACGATGCCCCATCCGCAATCACCCGTATGCTGGAACTGGAAGTACCATCCTATCTGATTAAAGCCACCCTGATCGGAGTCATGGCCCAGCGGCTGGTCAGAATTCTCTGCCCTCACTGCAAAAAAGTCCAAAGTGTCGATGAAACGCAGTGGCATGATCTGGACCCGAACTGGCAGGGTGAAATTCCGCAACAGGTCTATGAAGCCGTGGGCTGTCGTGAATGTCGGGATACCGGGTTTCAGGGACGTGAAGGAATCTATGAAGTCATGCCCTTGAGTGAGACGCTGCAAAATTATGCCGAAGATAAATCTGATTTGCCCAAGCTCAGAAAACAGGCATACAGCGAAGGGATGGTCAGTCTGCGTCGCAGCGGCGCCGAAAAAGTTGCCGCCGGGCTGACGACCATCAATGAAGTCTTCAGGGTTGCGCCTGAAATAAACTGAAGCAAGCATGATGAAGATATTGATTGTTGGCCCATCCTGGATTGGCGACATGGTCATGGCCCAGGCCTTGTTTAAGAGCCTGAAGCAAGAGCATCCGCAAGCCACTATCGATGTTTTGGCGCCGGCATGGACGCGCGCTATTTTACAGCGAATGCCGGAAGTTAGTGAGGCGATTGTGATGCCGGTTGGCCATGGCGAACTGGGTCTGGGTAAACGGTTTAAACTCGGTCGGGAACTGAAACGACAGGCTTATGATCAGGCCATTGTATTACCGAATTCATTCAAATCAGCCCTGGTTCCACGCTTTGCCGGCATTCCACTGCGTACGGGCTGGCGTGGTGAAGCCCGTGGCTGGCTGCTTAATGATTGCCGGACACTGGACAAAGAAGCTTACCCGCTGATGGTGGAGCGTTTTGTTGCGCTGGCTTATCCCGCCCAGTCCAGATTGCCGCACCCGTTTCCACAACCTGCATTAAGCATTAATGAAAACCATGAGGCACTTCTCAGCAAACTGGATCTGGATTCAGACAGACCAGTTATCGTATTTTGTCCGGGCGCTGAATTCGGCCCGGCAAAGAAATGGCCGGAAAACTATTTTGCCGAGGTGGCAGATGTCTTAATTAGAGAAGGCAGGCAAGTCTGGCTACTGGGCTCAGATAATGACAGGCAAAGTTGTGAGGCTATCCTCGACCAGCTTGCTGAACCGGAACAGGCTCATTGCCGGAACCTGGCCGGTCTTACCAGTATTGGTGAGGCTGTGGACCTGTTATCGCTGGCGGCGCTTGTACTCAGCAATGATTCCGGCCTGATGCATGTTGCTGCCGCGCTGGGCAAAAAGCTGGTGGTGATCTACGGCTCGACATCACCGGATTTCACGCCACCACTGGCTGATAAAGTGGCAATCTTGCGACTGGATCTGCCATGCAGTCCCTGTTTTCAGCGGGAGTGCCCGCTGGGTCACCTCGATTGCCTGAGAAAATTACAGGCAAGTACTGTGACTGATACAATAGGGAAACTGCTCGAACAGAATGAAGCATAAATGATGCGGGTGCTGATTGTTAAGGTTTCCTCCCTGGGTGATGTTATTCACACCTTGCCCGCTCTCACCGACGCCAGAAATGCCATTCCCGATATCGAATTTGACTGGATTGTTGAAGAAGCCTTTTGCGAAATTCCAGCCTGGCATCCTGCTGTAAAGAAAGTGATTCCGCTTGCATTACGGCGCTGGCGTAAAAATTTGCTGACATTATTTTTCAACCAGGAATACAGAAGATTCAAGCGACAGTTAAAAAATGCGAACTACGACCTGGTCATAGATGCTCAGGGTCTGATAAAAAGCAGTATGATAACTGCAATGGTACCAGCCAGGTCCGCAGGATTTGATAATGCCAGTATCCGGGAAAAGTTTGCCGCGCGGGCCTATGATGAAAACTATTCTGTCAGCTGGAAACAACATGCAGTAGAACGTACCCGCGAATTGTTTGCCAAGGCACTTGATTACACTCCACCCGAAACTGAAGCTGATTACGGAATTGCAGTAGAAAACTTCAGACAGGAAGCAAGCCTGAATCATAAATCAATCCTGTTTCTGCACGGCACGACCTGGGAAACCAAACTGTGGCCGGAAACCTACTGGCAGGAACTGGGCAGGCTGGTTGCAGGGCACGGCTATCAGGTGAGTCTGCTATGGGGCAGCGATGCTGAAAAAAGTCGCGCCCTGCGTATAGCCGACAGTATTCCCAATGCGATTGTGAATGAGCGTTTGTCTTTAGCGGAAATTGCCCGGCTTATGTGCCACAGTGAATGCATTGTAGCCGTTGATACCGGTCTGGCGCATATGGCGGCAGCGCTGGGCAGGCCAACCGTTGCCCTTTATGGGCCAAGCGATGCCAGGCGCACCGGTACCTACGGCAAAAATCAGCAACATCTGCAGGCAACATTGTCCTGCAGTCCCTGTCTGAGCAAGACCTGTACCTATCAGGGTAAAGACCTGGAGCCCGGAGTAAGGGCCGATGTTTTTTCGGTACAGCCACCGTGTTTTTCCACGCTCAAGCCTGCTCTGGTATGGCAACAAATCAGGCTTGCAATTCCCGAGTCACTGGAAAGCTGAATGAAGTTCGCCTTTGTCCTGTTTTCATATTTTCCATTCGGGGGTCTGCAGCAGGATATGCTGAAGATTGCTCGCGCCTGTCATGACCGGAATGTGGAAGTCACGGTTTTCTGCATGGAATGGCAGGGAGAGATACCCCACTTTATCAAGGTTGTACTGCGCTCCGGTCAGGGTTTTACCAAAGTAGCCCGTCGCAGCTGTTTTGTTGATCAGGTACTGGAAGCGACGGTCAATGATTTTGATCTGGTCCTCGGGTTCAACAAAATGCCGGGTCTGGATTATTACTATGCGGCAGACTACTGCTTCGCTGAAAAAGCATTCAATGAACGTAATGCACTGTACCGGATGACCGCACGGGCCAGACAGTACCTGGATTTTGAAGCATCCGTGTTCGGCGAAAATGAAGATACTGTAGCCCTCCTGCTGTCTCCCTCACAGAGCGAAGAATTTTTCAGGCATTACCATACCCCTTCGGAACGTCTGGTGACCTTGCCGGCAGGCATCAAAAAAGACCGGCGCTATTCCCAGGATTCTCTGGCCAAACGCATGATGCTGCGCTATCAGTTTAATATTGGCAAAGAAGAATTACTGGTTTTGCAGATTGGCTCGGCTTTTAAAACCAAAGGCCTGGATCGTTCCCTGCAGGCTTTTGCTGCGCTGCCTGATACCTTAAGGCAGAACACATATTTTTATGTGATTGGTGAAGATGAGCCGGAAAAATACCTGCACATGGCCAGCCTGCTTGGAGTAGAGAAACATTTCAAGATCTTGCAGGGACGCAGTGATGTGCCTGATTTTCTCCAGGCAGCTGATGTGCTGATTCATCCTTCCATCAAGGAAAGTGCCGGCATGGTGATAGTGGAAGCAATCGTTGCCGGCTTGCCGGTCCTGTGTACAGATACCTGTGGTTATGCCTTTCACGTAAAAAAAGCCGAGGCCGGGTATATCTGTTCCTCGCCTTTTCAGCAGGATGAATTGGACCGGCAATTACAGTCTGTGCTCAGGGATGAGGCTCAACGCCAAAAATGGAAAGAAAACGGTATTGCCTACGGGCGTAATAATGACCTGTATTCAATGCCGGAAACCGTTGCAGCCATCCTGGTACAGGCAGCCTCCGCCTACGTCCACCAGGCCTAATCAGAGCTTTCCAGCATAAGCTTAAACCGCTGCATGACCTGTTCTGCTGTGATGGCCGTCAGACATCGGTTGGCATAAATGCAGCCGGTTTTCGTGCACTCAGCAGCGCACTTTACATCGGCTTTCAGCACCGCAGATTTCTTCCCCAGTGGAGGCCACAGTGTCTTGTCAGTGGGGCCAAAAATGACACATCCCGGCAGACCCAGGGCTGAACCCAGATGAAATGGCCCGCTGTCATTGCCGATCATGCCGCGGGCTTTTGACATGAGGATGGCCAGTTCTGCCAGAGAAAACTGATTGCAGAGATCAAGGCAGGCAAGCTCCGGATCCAGGCTGTGCAGCTCTTGCAGTATCCTGATGTTGCTTTCCTGATCAGCCTGTCCGGCACCGATCAGCAGGCTTTGGTAACCAGCCTTCCTGAGCAGGAGAATCAAATGCGCAAAGCTGGATGCCGGCCACTTTTTATAATCTTTGGCGGCACCGGCATGAATAATTACTGTCGGGCCAGTCAGGTCAAGGCCAAGATTCTCCAGTTTTTGTTGAAACTCCTTTTCTACCCCCGGGACAGACAGCCGCAGATATCCGGCCCGGGTTTCCGGCAGGCCCAATGCAGCAAAAACATCGGCATAGCCGTACCAGCGATGACGTCGTGCCGCATTACGCTGCAGATAGTTGATATCCAGAACATGGTCATATCCATGCTTGTGACGCTGCACATTACTGCCGATCCTGAAACTTGCCCCGGACAGTTGAGTCAGGCGATGGGAAACACTGTCTTCCTCAATATTAAACGCAATGTCGGCTTTGAAACGGCGAATGGCAAAAAGACAGCCCAGATAGGCAGTAAGTTTTTGCCAGATGGAGCCTTGTCTGATTAATTTACGTGGATAGAAAAGCAGTACTTTGTCAGGGAGTGAGCCCTGCAATAAATCCCGGTAGGCTGCATCAATGACCAGTAAAAATTCTATCTCGCGTTCCCGGCAGTAATGGTAGAAATCCTGAATCAGCCCTCCTGCGATCAGGAGATTACCCAGGTAGCGGGTCGGATTCAGTAACACGATACGACGATAGTCTGCTGGAATTTTCCTGCTGGGAATCTGAGTCAAATCTGCAAAGTCCGGCTTAGCGTGATGCCGAAGATTCTACCTGAGTGAAGCTGTAAGTCCATGTATAATGCCAGAGACTCTCACTCATAATCACTGACAGAGCTTGCCAGATGTCTGATTCGACACCGATACCCGTCAGCGCATATATCATCACCAAAAACGAGGAAGATAACATTCGTCGCGTTCTCGATAATCTTCGTGATTTTGCTGAAGTGATTGTTGTTGACAGTGGCAGCACGGATAACACCCTGGCAATAGCAGAATCCTACCCCAACACCAAAGTCAGCTTTAATGCCTGGCCCGGATTTGGCGAACAAAAAGCCCATGCCCTGTCTTTATGCTCACATCCCTGGGTACTTAATCTGGATGCCGATGAAACACTGGCAGATACCTTTATTGCCGAGTTAAAAGATTTTATTCAGCAGGATCAGTTTGTTGCCCTGCAGTCACGTCGGCTCCTTTATCGCTGGGGGAGACGCCCAAGAAGTTTTGGTAAGCCAGAACGGTTAATCCGGCTTTTCAGGAAAGATAAAGGTGAATACGACAATCGTCAGGTGCATGAAAGTATCAATATCAGCGGGCCGGTTAAGGATTCCCAGGCAGCCATACTGCATCACGAAAATTTATCGTACTCCCAGCGAATAGAAAAATCGGTTTTCTATGCCCGTCTCAAAGCCAGAGATAAATTCGAGCGCGGAGATAAGGTCAGCTTTATTGTGGTGATATTAATTTTTCCACTGAGTTTTATACGGACATATTTTATTAAAGGGCATTTTCTTGATGGACTGCAGGGTGTGCTGACCAGTATCAATGTCGCATTTTATAACTACATGAAATACGCCAATCTCTGGGACATGCATAACAGGAAGTTAACGCAGGGTCAGAAGCCTGGAAAATAAGCGGGTAAATTCTGTTACATTTTTCAGGCCGGCAACTTCGGTATAGTCCTTGATAAATTGATTGCGTTGCAGCTGAGTAATTTCCATTTTATTCAGTAGAGTGCTTATGTTGTTGTAGCGGTCGGCATAACAAACTGACGTAGGAAAAACCGTGATGTTCTCGGGGTTGGCAATATAAAAATCCTTGTCATCAAAATATAGTTTGTCCAGCCTGATTTCGGTAAAGAAAAAACCTTTCTGATGGACTTCTGCAATAAACCCGGCCAGTTCATGGAGCGGAAGAGATTCGCGCTTCATATGATGCAGGCTGATTCCTGGCAAGGGGAAATATACGGCGGCAGTAAAATCTGCCTTTTTAATTTTGTAAATTGCCTCAACGGTGACAGACCCGATGCCCTTTTCCCTCAGTAAACGGGAATTTTCATCAAATAAACGCATGGGTGGCGGAACAAAAAAACTTGTACTGCCTAGTGGCAGGACCCTCATCAGGGCATCATTCCTCAGGTGATGGATCAGGTTTCTTACGTGCTGTTCTTCGATGACTCTGGAGCCTTCGAGAATGCCGTTATAGTCTTCCCGGCTCATCTTTATCAGTGGCGTCTTCAGCCTGATATAAGGGCTTTCCCGTTTACCGCCGGGTTGTGACTTGAAGCGCTTATGCATCCATAAATACTGGGCAGGCTGTACCCGAATTGCTGCTTCCAGCTGCTGGTTCATGTAGGTGGCATCGGCTACATCATCATCAGTAGGAAAATTATCCGGAAAGGGAACAAATTCCACTTCATAGGGCTGAGACCCGTTCATGCGGTGATGTCGAACCAGTAATACCGGTGAATCATTGAAGCGTGCCAAACGACTGGCGGCAGTGATGGTGGCTGCAGTTCTGCCAAAAAAGGGAGCATAAACTGCGTGATCTTCACCGTAATCCTGGTCCGGGGCATACCAGATAATATTGTTTTTTTTCAGGTGTCTGATTGTGCCGCGAATATCGTAACGATCAAAAACGCCATTACAGTTTTTTAAACGTCCGCGTAGCATAAAGGCATCAAACAGAGCGTTTTTATGCGGCCGGTAAGTAACAGCAAATGGAATCTGCAGGGAAAACAGATTGGCTGAGAAATCCAGGGTAGTGTAGTGAGCGCCAAGCAGTATAACTCCTTTGCCTGACTTCAGTGCGTCCTTGAGGGCGTCAAAATTGATAATTTTCAGCATATGCTGAAAGTGCCGGGGATTTCTGACCCAGCCAACACCGGTTTCAATCAGGCCCCGGCCATTTTCAATAAAACACTCGCGTACAAGGGCTTGCTGTGCCTGCCTGTCCAGTTCTGGAAAGCAGATGGCGATGTTTGTCTCGGTTATATAACGTCGTTCTTTTGCAAAAGTGAAAAGGAACAGGCCCAGACAGGAGCCACAAAAAAGCCGCAGTCGAAAAGGCAGGAAAGCGATGCCGGCAAACAGACCGATACCAATCCAGGTTGGCCAGTATTTTGGTGCCAGAAAATTACTCAGTGCTGGAATGCTTTGCTCTTGCACAGTACTTGTCAGTAAAGAATTTCCGCTCATTCTAACAGATGCGATATGTTATGATGCAGCTCTTTGAGACGTACAGAGACCTTTGATGAAACTCGAAACTCCGCGTTTTGATTCTGCGCGAATTCTGGTGCTGGGTGATGTCATGCTGGACCGCTACTGGCATGGTACGACTTCACGTATTTCACCGGAAGCACCGGTACCGGTTGTGAAAGTTGAAGAGCTGGAAGAGAGCCCGGGAGGCGCAGCCAATGTGGCGCTGAATATTGCAGCGCTTGGTGCTGCCTGCAGCCTCAGTGGACTGATAGGCAGGGACCGGGAAGGTGAAATTCTCACCAGCGTACTGGAAGCGGCAGAAATACGCTGTGACTTTTTACCGGTTGCAGATAAACCCACTATTACCAAATTGCGCGTACTGAGCCGTCATCAGCAATTGATCCGGCTGGATTTTGAACAGGAATTTGCACAGGCCGATGCACAGGGACTGGCTGGGAAACTCCAGGCTTTAATCAAGGATGTTGATTTGCTGATCTTTTCCGATTACCAGAAAGGTGCGTTGAGCGATATCAGTAAACTGATTGCGTATGCCAGGGAAGCAGGTGTCCCGGTTTTAGTCGATCCGAAAGGCAATGATTTTTCCAAATACAGGGGAGCGACATTACTGACGCCAAATCTGCATGAGTTCGAAGCCATCGTCGGATCCTGCTCAACTGAAAAGGAACTGGTAGACAAAGGACTGGAACTGATCAGTCAGCTGGAGCTGCAGGCCTTGCTTGTGACCCGGGGTGAACATGGCATGAGCCTGATCCGTCCCGGTGAAACAGAACTGCATTTCCCGGCACGTAGCCGGGATGTGTTTGATGTCACTGGTGCCGGGGATACAGTAATTTCTGTGCTGGGTGCATCACTGGCAGCCGGTAAGTCTCTGCCGGAAGCAGTCGCCCTTGCCAATATTGCTGCCGGTATAGCTGTATCCAGAGTTGGAACAGTTGCTGTCAGCGGGCCGGAACTGCGTCGGGAAGTGCAGCAGGACAGTGATTCAGATCGCGGTGTCATGAGCCGTGAGCAACTGCTTCTGGCTGTTGCTGATGCCAAAGCCAATGGTGAACGGCTTGTGTTTACCAATGGCTGTTTTGACATTATTCATGCTGGTCATGTGGGATATTTACAGGAAGCCAAACAACAGGGAGACCGACTGATTGTTGCGATTAATGATGATGCTTCCGTGACCCGTCTCAAAGGCGAAGGGCGCCCTATCAATTCCCTGGACAGGCGCATGGCAGTTCTGGCTGGCCTTGAAGCCGTAGACTGGGTGGTCGGGTTTGATGAAGATACACCCATTCCCCTGCTGGAATTACTTAAACCTGATGTGCTTATCAAGGGTGGGGATTATGATATTGATGAAGTCGTCGGTGCCGATATCGTGCAGCAAGCAGGCGGTGAAGTTAAAGTGCTGGCCTTTCTGGATAACTGCTCAACCAGCGGAATTGTCGAAAAGATCAGAAAAGAAAAATAAGCAAACTAGCTGGTGCTCAGCTCTTTTGCCAGGCGCACATTCTGCGCCAGATGCTGCGGATTTATCGTCCCGACTATCATGCTGTTGACACCTGCTTGAGAAAAAATCTTTTGCATGCTCTCACGTAACAGGTCCCGGCCACTCTCCTGTATATGCCCACTCATTAAGCCTTTCTTTACCAGCACTCCCTTGTTGTTGCGCACGGCAAAGTCCAGGGCCTGCTGATCCTGTTGCTGCAGATTGTAGGTGAGCATCACCATGTCCGTCAGCTCTGCGGCCATTATTCCTCCGCTATTGGTTTTGGTGGACATGCCAATGGCACGGATCAGGCCTTGCTGTTTAAGTTCCTGCAGTGTTTCGAGGCAGTCAGTCTCACTGAGGATTTTTTCATCATCACCGTCGGAATGGATTAATACGATATCAAGATAATTGGTCCTCAGACGTTGCAGAGAGCGTTCAATACTGAAGCGCGTATGTTTGGCGCTGAAATCAAAACTGGACTTCCCGTCACTGAATTCTTCACCAACCTTGGTCATGATGACCCAGTCCTGTCTTTGTGTTAACAAAGCGCCCAGACGGCTTTCGCTTTCTCCATAAGCCGGTGCAGTATCAACGAAATTGATTCCGAGATCCTGTGCCTGCGCCAGCAGTTCACGAAGCTGATGATCATCTGGAATGGTAAAAGCCCCGGGATACTTTACGCCTTCGTTACGTCCGAACTTGACCGTTCCCAGGCCCAGAGCTGAAACCTGCAGATCCGTCCCGTTTATCCGGCGTAAAAAACTCATGTGGCAGCCTCCCAGGGAGGCAGGGCTATACCAGGAAATGGCAGGAATTCCAGTGAAGTGGATTTGTTCGTGCCAGGTATAATTTTTTCAGATTGCAAATGGTCGACAAGCTGCTGTCCGAGGTTGGGTGCCAGGGTAAGTTTACTGGGCCAGCACAACAGCAGGTTTTTATGCTGGTGGATGCTGGCAGACTCCGGGCGTTTTCCACCTGCTGTTTTAGCTTCGGCACGATTGATAAAAAAACTGTGCCATTCTGCCTGGCCCAGATCCAGCCAGGGAAACAGTTCGCGCAGTTTTTTTTCTGCAGCCTGGTTCTGCTCTGCCGCTGAACGCTGTGTGCCAGATTCGGCAAGTTCGCCACCCAGATACCAGGCTGTACGGCCGTCACTGCAGGGATGAGTGGTAATCGTCACTTCCGGAGTAGCTGTCAGTTGATCAGCAACACAATGCACATAAAGCGGATCCCGAATTGTATGTTTGACGATTGTCATGTGTAACGGACGATGCTGTATCTGCAAAGTCTCAGGCAGTTTGGGTGTTGGAAATATATTTTCCAGCAGCGCTTTGGCCCCATCACCACTGGTGATCAGGTAACGCCTGGCGCGAATGATATAGTCTTCACCCTGATGTTTCAGGCGAAGCTGTTTTATCTCACCATCTGCTGTGGTTTCCAGGATGCAATCTTGCCAGTTAATCTGCTTGATTTGCGCACGATATTTATCACTCAGGCAGCTCAACAGGGAAGGGACGTCAAGGACAATATCCTTGAGCTGGTATAAAGGGCCTGGAATCCTGTTGCGGAAAAATGCCGGATAATCATCCTTGTCGACGCTGCTGACTTTGCCCCGCAGTGCTTTGCTGCCAAGAAAGGCATTGAAACGTGAACGCAGGCTGTTGCGTGGCCACATAAAATACTGTTCGGATAATAAACGTGTGCCCTGAAGATCAACATCACCCTGACCTTTAAGGCAGGCGCTCCAGTGATCGGGCATATCAGCAATAGCCTGACTTGCCGCATTCAGACTGCCGGCGAGGGCGTACTTGATGCCACCATGAATCATGCCCTGGGAGGCAATGCTCTGACCACTTCCCAGGGGCTGCTTGTCCAGCAACAGGACATCAAAGGATTGCCCCGCCAGACGATTCAGGATCCATAAACCGGCAATGCCGCCACCGATAATCAGGACATCTTTTTCTATAATGACAGGCATGCTGTGATGCTTTGGTTTCCGGCAACTATGGCAGCTGCAGATTATATCAGTTATCACCGGCAGCATGGACAAGGCCAGAGCCCTTTCGTAATATGCTTGGCTGTGAATCGCTCTCTCTATACGCTGCTATATTATCTGGCATTACCGCTGATTTTCCTTCGACTGTTGTGGCGTTCCCGCAAGGATCAGCGTTATCGAAGGCGCTGGGCAGAACGTCTTGGCTATTACGGGAAAAAGAATTTTGCCACTGATCAACCCGCAATTGTTTTTCACGCAGTTTCAGTGGGTGAGTTACACGCAGCAGTGCCTCTGATTAAGGCCTGCATGCAGACTTTGCCGCAATGGACTTTTACGCTTACAGCGACCACAGTCACCGGTTCCGCCAGAGTCAGGGATATTTTTAGCGATGCGGTCCAGCATTGTTATTTGCCTAACGATACCCCCGGCGCCGTCAAACGCTTTTTGCGAGCAGTAAAGCCACGGGTTCTGGTAATCATGGAAACGGAACTCTGGCCCAATCTGATACATTACTGTAAACAGGAGGGCTGTCGGGTTGTCCTGCTAAATGCCCGTCTGTCAGAAAAGTCTTTTCTGCGTTACCGCAAGCACGCCAGGCTGACTAAAACTATGCTCCTGAACCTGTTTCAGCTTGCTGCACAGTTCCCCGAAGATGCCCAACGCTTTCGCGCACTTGGCCTGCCTGAACAGGCCCTGCAGATTGCCGGCACCATGAAGTTTGATCAACAGACTGATGCTGATCAGGTCGCAGCCGGCAAAACATACCGGCAGGCATTGCAGCGCCCGGTTCTGGTCGCCGGCAGCACCCGACAGGGCGAAGAAAGGAAAATCCTTGAGGCTTATTCAGGCATGCTGCAAGACATCCCGGAGCTATTGCTGTTGCTGGTGCCTCGTCATCCTGACAGGGTGGAAGAAGTTGCTGCACTGCTCAAAGAGGCAAAATTAAGTTTTGTACGCCGCAGTTCGGCACAGATGCCGGAGCCAGAAACACAGGTTCTGCTCGGGGACAGCATGGGAGAGATGCAGTTTTATTATGCCTGCGCCGATCTGGCCTTTGTTGGCGGTTCGCTGGTCAACACAGGTGGGCAGAATATTATTGAACCGGCCCTGGTGGGAGTGCCGGTCATTTATGGACCTTCGCGCTACAATTTCCAGGTTGTCAGCGACATGCTGCTCGAAGCCGGCGGCCTTTGCCTGGTCAGGGATGAAGAAGAACTGGCGACACTGGTGATTGAATTGCTGGCGGATCAGCCCCGGTGTCAGGCAATGACGGAAGCTGCTACAAGGGTCATTGCCGAACAGAGCGGAGCAACCGCCAGGCAACTTGGCCTTATTCAACAAGCCACTGATTCAGGTCAATAATATCCTGTGGACTCAGCAAGCCTGCGGCCTGCTTCAGATTCAGGGTGTTGATCACATAGTTGTAGCGGGCATTGGCCAGATCACGCATGGACTGAAACAGCAGCCTTTGCGCTGTCACAACATCAACAATGTTACGGGTTCCGGCTTCAAGCCCGGCTTCAGTCGCTTCCAGCTGGCTTTGTGCCGAGAGCACCGCCTGTTCACGCGCTGCGATGGTCAGGACATCACTTTCCACACTGCGGTAGGAGTTGCGAATTGTCTGCGTATTACTGCGCTGGGTACGTAGCAGCGCCTCCTCACTGGCGTTGACGTTATACAGTGCCTGGCGTTCCTGGGCCCGATTGAGGCCACCGGCGAACAGGGGGATGGAGAAGTTCAGGGTGACATTGCTGCTTTCGTTGATTGAATCCCCTGATACGCCGGCAAGCGTATTAAAGGAGAAACCGCCTGATTCATTCCAGTTATAGCCGGCACTCAGATCCAGCGTCGGGAACATGGCGGCACGTGCCGCTTTGGCCTCGTACTCACGGGACGCCAGTGTCTGGCGGGCGGACAGTATATCCAGGTTGTTCTCACTGGCGATCGAGACCCATTCTTCAATGTTGGTCGGCTGCAGGGATTCAATCGGGAATTCCTCGTCCAGTTCAGCAACATCATTGTGATCGCGTCCGGTGATGGCTTCAAGCGCCTCAAATCGCTGGTTCAGGGTGTTTTCCTCGACCAGCAGATTGACCCGGGCCAGATCGTAGGAAGCCTGGGAATCATAAACATCAGTAATGGGCACCAGGCCGGCATCAAAGCGCTCCTGGGCCTGCTCCAGAATCCGTTCACTGGCTTCCAGTTCGGCCTCAAAAGTCTCCAGATTGTCCTCACTGCGCAGGACATCGAAATAAGAGCTGGCAACGCGCATGATCAGAGCCTGCTCTGAATTGGCAAGGTTGGCAGCGGCCGCCTGGTCAGATTGCAGGATGGCCCGATAGTTGTACCAGGCTTCGAAATTCAGCAGATTTTGCGAAATGCTCAGGCCGTAACCTTTGGAATTAAAGCCATTGGCATAGGAATAGGCTGGTTGAAAGGAAGTTGCTTCACCCGGACCCTGTGCCTGGCGCGCAGTGTTGGCTGTCAGGGTGACCGAGGGCAATAACTGGGAGCGACCCTGATTGACATTGGTGTGGGTGGCATTAAATTCGGCTCGTGCCTGGCGGATTTCCGGGTCATTTTCAGCTGCCAGATTGAAGATATCCAGCAGGTCTTCTGCATGTAAGGGGCTGCTTAACAGAATGGAAATCAGGCTGATTAAGCTGATTTTCTTCGTGCCAATATTCGAACTGATCAATGAGCTAAGCATATTCATCTTTTCTCCGCTGAGGGCTTGATTAAAGTTTTTATAATTGTGTGTAAAATTCTGGTGAGCAAATAACATTCAGAACCTGACCGGAAGCTGATGTTACAGCAATTGTATCCTTTCATATCGCTTGTCTGATTATAGCCTGAAGTGAAGTCAATTCTAAGAATTGATAAACCTTGGGTATTGCTTTTGTAGTACTCAAGAAGCATGCCAATTTAAAAACACCTGCTTATTCAGCTAGTTAACTCTTGAGGCAAAGGGAAACAGGGTTAAAATGATGGTTATATTCGCCAAATATTAGGGGGCTGCTGACAAAAATAAAAGGCAGGTTTTAAACAGAGCTGAGTATCGTTATCAGCGGTAAACAAAGTATGATTATCAGCATACTGAAATTAAATAGAAGGACTTCCAGGAGAGTTAGTAGATTTTTCATTTTTTTGCTCCTGTGTGTAAATATCAGTTTATGGTCTGTATGACGTAAATGGGCCCAAAAAAGTTTGCCAGGGGCTTAAACCTGCTTCTCTGAAAAGGATTGAAAACTGGATAGCTGTAAGCTGCTGTCTATTGCTATCATGGAGTATTGGAGCAGGTGGCAGGCTTGTGCAATGTGCCTGTTTGAATTAAGGTTTCGATGTTGAACGGGGGCTTCGGCCCGGTTAGTAGTATATGAATGTAAAAAGATCCTATTCCATTGATTTAAGCGCACAGATGGCCGTGTGCGATGCCAACTATATTCGCATTTTGCAGCTCTTGCCGAAGTTGAATCTTGGTGTCAGGCGTGAAATCAGTTTTGCAGGCCGCCTACCTTCAGGCTATGTAGATGACTCGGTGACCGTGATTGAAGTCATTGAGAAGTTTAAATACACCTCTACAGTCAGAATCGCCCAGGAAAATGATTATTCCTGGTCACTTTATAAAACACCTGAAATGCTGATTCGCATGTATCATGATGCCAAAACTGCTGAAGTAACTTCCTATCAGCAGGTCCGTTATCTCAAAGCGAAATATGAGCTGCCGAATAAAAATATGTATCAGGCTGATGAAAAAGAACAGATTAATTTTCTGTTGAGCGAGTGGCTGTGCTTCTGTCGTCAGGAAGGGCTGTGTTCAAGCACTGCACTGGCAGAAAAACTATCTGCTAAATCGGCAGCCTGAGAGTAAGCTGATCGAGGCAATAATTTGGCGAGTCAAGATTCCAGTCAAGCAATACATCGGTTAATCCAGATTACCGATTCGCACCTGTTTGCTGATGAAAACACGGAACTGGTCGGCATGAATTGTCAGGAAGGGCTTACGGATGTGGTTGAACTGGTCAAAGAACATGAAGATCAGATCGATGCAGTACTGTGTACCGGAGATATTGCCCAGGATGCCAGCCTGCTCGCCTATAATCGCTTTGCCGAAAAAATTGATGAGCTAAGATCGCCACAACTCTGGATTCCCGGCAACCATGATATTCCTGGCAGAATGCAGGAAGCACTGGGAACAGAGCACCCGGCACTTAATCATACCCTGCGTCTGGGCAAGTGGGGTGTTGTCATGCTCAACTCCTGCGTCGAAGGATGCATCTACGGCAAGTTGAGTGAGTCGGAACTGGAGATGCTGGCAAAAGAGTTAAAACTTCTGCACCAGGAAGAGCGTTATGTTTTGCTGGCTGTACACCACAACCCGGTGCCGGTAAATGCGGAATGGTTGCAGAATCATTCAATGCAGGAAACCGAAGAGTTTTTCAGAATTATTGATGCATATGACAATATCAAGGCGGTGATTTTCGGGCATATCCATCAGGACTTTAAAATTGTCCGTAATAATGTCCTGATGCTCGGTGCGCCATCTACCAGCATCCAGTTCCATCCTGAACATGATTACTTTTCACTGGACAAGGAAAATCCCGGATACCGCTGGTTGAGTCTGCATCCGAACGGCCAGATCGCGACGGGAGTGAGACGTGTGGTCGGCAAGATATACAAACTTGATTTAAGCAGCAAAGGTTATTGATCTGCAATTCCAATGCGAAATGATGACAGCTTGAATACTCGCCTGATATATCTGCATGGTTTTAACAGCTCTCCGGAATCACAAAAAGCACAAAACCTAATTCAATTCATTGCGAAAGAGTTCGCTGATGATCAGGAGCAGGGGAGGTTGGACCTGCATGTTCCGGCATTGCCACACAAGCCTGCCAGGGCAATAGCAATGCTGGAAAGCTTGATACGTGAAGAAACAGCAGCAACTGTGCTGATCGGCAGCTCACTGGGAGGCTTTTACAGTATTTATCTGGCGCAAGACTTCCCCTGTAAAGTGATTTTGATCAATCCGCTGGTGACTTTGCAGCATGATGCGTCGACCGATTTTCTCGGCAAGCATATCAATCCATACAGTGGTGAAACCTTTGAAATTGTGCAGGAAGATGCTGAAGCTCTTGGACAAATGGAAGTTACTGAAATAAAGCATCAGGAAAACTATTTTTTATTGCTTGAAAGTGGCGACCAGGTGCTGGATTACAGGCTGGCGCTGGAAAAACTACCACAAGCCAGACATAAAGTTATTCAGGGCGGAAGTCACCGCTTCGACAGTTTCGCAAAACTGCTACCGGAAATTATGCAATTTGCCGGTTTCAGTCTGGACAGGAATCACGCGGTAACTGCAGATGAAATGCAGGATAAACAGGAGCATTAAGTAACAGATGGCAAAAGACTATAATTCGGAATCAATTGAAGTTTTAAGCGGGCTGGACCCGGTCAGAAGAAGACCGGGAATGTACACTGATACTACCCGCCCCAACCATCTGATACAGGAAGTCCTGGATAACAGTGTCGATGAAGCGCTTGCAGGTAAAGCCAGGGAAATAACTGTCACCCTGCATAAGGATGGTGCCATTGAAGTCAGCGATGATGGTCGTGGGATGCCGGTAGATCTGCATCCGGAAGAAAAGATCCCGGGCGTTGAATTAATCCTTACCCGCCTACATGCCGGAGGCAAGTTCTCCAGCGACAGCTATAAATTTTCCGGTGGTCTGCACGGTGTCGGTGTTTCGGTTGTCAATGCCTTGTCAACCTCACTGGAAGTCTTCGTCAAGCGTGATGGCAACTGCCATCACATGAGCTTCAAGGGTGGAGAAAAAGCCAGTGACCTGAAAGTAATTGACAGTGTCGGGCAGCGCAATACCGGGACCACGGTGAAATTTTATCCCGACCCGAAATATTTTGATTCCGCCAATATCTCGCTCAGTAAACTGATACACCTTTTACGTGCCAAGGCAGTTTTATGTCCCGGTCTGCGTATTATTTTTGAAGATAAAGTCAGCTCCAAAGATAAATCGCAGAGTAATGAATGGTATTACGAAGATGGCCTGGCGGATTACCTGCAACAGGCAACAGCAGAATTCGAAACCCTGCCACAGGATCCCTTTACCGGATCCATGGAAGGCAATGATGAAGCTGCTGACTGGGCTGTACAGTGGTTGCCGGAAGGCGGTGAGATAGTCACTGAAAGTTACGTCAACCTGATACCAACCACATTGGGCGGTACTCATGTAAATGGTTTTCGTACCGGCATGCTTGAAGCCATTCGTGAATTTTGTGAATTTCGTAACCTGATCCCGCGCGGCCTGAAATTAACTGCAGAAGATATTATGGAGCGGTGCTGTTTTATTCTTTCAGCAAAAATGCTTGATCCGCAGTTTTCCGGACAGACCAAGGAAAAACTGTCATCCAGGCAAGCCGCCGTTTTCATCGCCGGTGTTGTGAAAGACAAGTTCAGCCTCTGGTTAAACCAGCATACCAGTGAAGGAGAACTGCTGGCCGACTTATGTATTCAGAATGCCCAGAGCCGCCTGAAAGCCAGCAAGAAAGTGGTGCGCAAGAAAGTCACACAGGGTCCGGCACTGCCTGGCAAGCTGGCGGACTGTGCTACCCAGGATGTGCTGGCTGGTGAACTGTTTCTGGTAGAAGGTGATTCTGCCGGTGGTTCTGCCAAGCAGGCCAGGGACAGGGAAACCCAGGCAATCATGCCTCTGCGTGGAAAAATTCTGAATACCTGGGAAGTGGATTCCAGTGAAATTCTCGCCTCCCAGGAAGTGCATGATATTGCCGTTGCCATTGGTGTGGATCCGGGCTCTACTGATCTGACGGGTATACGCTACGGCAAAGTCTGTATTCTCGCTGATGCCGACTCTGATGGCCTGCATATTGCCACCTTGCTCTGCGCCCTGTTCGTTAAGCATTTCAAGGCACTGGTTGAAGCCGGGCATGTTTATGTGGCCATGCCACCCCTATATCGAATTGATTTGGGTAAAGAGGTCTTTTATGCACTGGATGATGATGAAAAGCAGGGGATCCTGGACCGGCTTGCTGCAGAAAAGAAAAAAGGCAAGCCCAATGTGCAGCGCTTCAAGGGGTTGGGTGAAATGAACCCGCTGCAACTGCGTGAAACCACGATGGATAAAGACACACGACGCCTTGTTCAACTGAGTATTGAAAAGTTTGAAAAGATCAATGAATTGATGGATATGCTGCTGGCGAAAAAGCGTGCTGCCGACAGAAAAAGCTGGCTGGAAAGAAGAGGCAACCAGGCTGATCTGGTGGAATAAAGCGTGGCCAAGCAATCGCTAAACAAACTGCTGTAAGTAAAAGAGAACCATTATGACCGATATGATTACTTTGAATGAAGACGGCATGGAACAGGTCGCACTGCATGACTTTGTCGAGCAGTCCTACCTGAATTATTCGATGTACGTCATCAATGACCGTGCCCTGCCACACATCGGTGATGGGCTGAAGCCGGTGCAGCGCAGGATTATCTATGCCATGTCCGAGTTAGGCCTCAAAGCCAGTGCCAAATATAAAAAATCGGCACGCACCATCGGGGATGTGATCGGTAAATTTCATCCGCATGGTGATTCTGCCTGCTATGAAGCCATGGTGCTGATGGCGCAGCCATTTTCCTACCGGTATCCAATTGTTGATGGTCAGGGCAACTGGGGTTCGACTGATGATCCCAAGTCTTTTGCTGCCATGCGTTACACGGAATCCAAGTTGCGGGAATATGCCGACGTGTTACTCGCAGAGCTTGGACAGGACACGGTTGACTGGAAACTGAATTTTGATGGTGAGCTGGAAGAACCAATGATGCTTCCAGCCAGATTACCGAATGTACTGCTTAATGGAGCCAGCGGCATAGCCGTCGGGATGGCCACCGACATCCCGCCACACAACCTGAAAGAAGTTGCCGAAGCCTGTATCTACATGCTGGACAATCCCAAGGCGAGTGTTAAGGACCTGAGCAGGATTGTTCAGGGGCCTGACTTCCCGACTTACGCAGAAATCATTACCCCTAAAGAAGATATTCTGGAAATGTATGAAACCGGCAGGGGCTCAATCAAGTGTCGCGCTGTGTATACCAAAGAGGGGCAGGATATCATCATTACCGCTTTGCCCTATCAGGTCTCTGGTGCCAAGGTTCTGGAGCAGATTGCAGCCCAGATGCAGAAGAAAAAACTGCCAATGATTGTTGACCTGCGTGATGAGTCAGACCATGAAAACCCCACCCGAATCGTTATAGAACCCCGTTCAAACCGTGTTGATGTAGATGGCGTGATGGCGCATCTCTTCTCTACCACTGATCTGGAAAAAAATTATCGCGTCAATTTCAACATGATTGGTAACGATGGGCGGCCGCAGGTCAAGACGCTCAATAACCTGCTCAAGGAATGGCTGAGCTTTCGTACTGATACTGTGACCAGGCGACTGAATTACCGCCTGGAAAAAATTACCGCGCGTTTGCATATTCTTGATGCGCTGTTGATTGCATTCCTGAACATTGATGAAGTGATTGAAATAATCCGCACCAGGGATAAACCCAAGCCGGAATTAATGAAGCGCTTCAAGCTTAGTGATAAACAGGCAGAAGCAATACTGGAACTGAAACTGCGCAATCTGGCCAAGCTGGAAGAAATGAAAATCAAGGCCGAACAGAAAGAACTGGCAGATGAACGCAAGGGACTGGAAGAAACTCTGGGTTCCAAGTCGCGACTGAAAACCCTGATAAAAAATGAAATCAGGCAGGATGCAGAAACCTATGGCGATGACAGACGTTCACAACTGGTTGTCAGGGAAGAAGCTCAGGCCTTTAGTGAAACTGAACTGATCAGCGCGGAAGCCGTAACAGTTATTCTATCTGAAGCCGGATGGGCACGTTCGGCAAAAGGGCATGACCTTGATCCTGAAAGCCTGACGTATAAATCCGGTGATAAGCTCAAGCTTTCAGTTAAAGGTAAAAATAACCAGAGTGCAGTTTTTCTGGATTCTACCGGTCGCGCCTATACTGTTCCGGCTCATGCCCTGCCTTCAGCCAGAGGGCAGGGTGAGCCACTGACTGGGCGGGTTAATCCACCTTCTGGTGCCAGTTTTGAAGGATTGATGATTGGCGAGGCTGGCGATTACTATCTACTGGCATCTGATGCCGGGTATGGGTTTATATCCAGGCTGGAAAACTTTTACAGCAAGAACCGCTCCGGTAAAGCAGTGCTGAAGGTGCCAAAAGGAGGCAAAGTATTAAACCCGGCGCCTGTGAAAAATATTGCGGAGAGTATGGTTGTCAGCATCAGCAATGAAGGAAGAATGCTGATGTTCAATTTGAAAGATTTGCCGGAGCTGCCAAAAGGAAAAGGTAATAAAATCATCAACATACCGGCGGCACGAGTTGCAGAGCGACTGGAATTTGTTGTTGTGACAGCCGTCATAGCAGATAAGCAATCGCTTATGATATATTCGGGTAAGAGACATATTACTTTAAACATGGATGACCTTGAGCATTACCGGGGTGAAAGAGGCAGACGTGGCAATAAGCTGCCACGGGGGTTTCAGAAAGTAGACAAGGTAGAAGTAATATCAGATTAATATCACAAGTCGTGCAGGGAGGTACTGCTTAACAGCTTTTTAAATTACTCACCGCTCAGGTTTCCAAGAGCTTTTTTATGACTGTAAAACAAAACAGTATATGCCGGCTTCTACTTTCCGGTCTGGTGCTCTTGTTGTCAAATGACTTGCTGGCGCAGTCCGCTCAGAATAATGCTGGCGGGATTCAGGAAATTGTCGTAACAGCGCAAAGACGCGAGCAGGAAATCCAGTCAGTGGGCATTACCATGTCAGCTTTCACGCGGGAAGATATTGAATCTTTCCAGCTAAACACCCTTTCCGAGATCACCAACCAGGTTGCCAATGTTCAGCTTTTCGAAGATTACGGAAGCGGCCTGCCAACCTGGGTAATCCGAGGTGTCGGCCTGCAGGACTTCAATGCGAATAACACACCAACTGCAGCAATTTATCTGGATGATGTCTATCAGACTTCAAGCGCTATGGGGGAAGTTGCCCTGTTTGATATAGCGAGGGTCGAGGTACTGAAAGGTCCCCAGGGAGGTTTGTACGGTCGTAATACCAGTGGGGGCGCGATAAATGTAGTGTCTGCCCTGCCTGAATTTCAGAATAGGAATGCCTATGTTGATATATCCTACGGCAGCTGGCAGAGATTGCAGCTTGAAGCTGCATCCAATTTTACCCTCACGGATGATCTGGCATTACGTCTGGCATTGAGAAGGCAAAGCAGTAATGACGGCTGGCAGAATAACCTGTTAACAGGGCAAAGCCATGGCGAACTTGATCAAACTGATATTCGCGCGACTTTATTGTTTGACCCTGACACGGATTTTTCCGCCAGGCTCAAATTCAGCGCGGGCAGTAATGATTCAGAAATTGCGCTTGGTCGTTCAGTCGCTGCCTATTCAAGTGCAGGAGGGCTTTGTACAGCGATAGTTCAGGGTTATAGGGATGATGCAAATTGCTTCGACTGGGCCAGTGTGACCCGCCTGGCATTCGCCGGGACAGCTCTGCCAGTGGCAGCTCAGGCCGACAATGGGGAAAGTGTCTTGTCTGAACCTCTTAACCGCAATGACCATAACTACCATTCAATAAGCGCTGAATTGGATTATGAATTTGCTGACTTTTCGCTAACAAGTATCAGCGCTTTTGATCGTTTTGATTACGGAGTTGAGCTCGATCTTGATGCAAGCTTCGGTGAATATGGGCACCGCCCTTCCTCAAGTGATATTGAAATCTGGTCTCAGGAATTCCGTCTGGCTTCAAATACCGAACAGGATCTGCAATGGCTTGGCGGCCTGGTGATCAGTAATGATTACTTCCTGGAGGAAAGAAACTTCCTGTTGCGCGATAACCTGCTCATTGGCCTTGAACAGGGTGATCTGAATTATCGTCAGACGACCCAGTCAAGAGCACTCTATGGCCAGCTTGATTATCAGTTTAATGATGAGTTTTCTGTAAATTTTGATCTTCGCTATACCAACGAATCAAAAAAATATCGTAACGGCACATTTTTTGTTCCTGCTTTTTCTCTATATTTTGTGCAGGACGTCAGCAGTGATTATGAACTTGACTCTAACTGGTCAGGAAAACTGCAGTTGAACTGGCAATATCAGGAAAATATTCTGTTTTACGGATCAGTTTCCAGTGGTTTCAAGAGTGGGGGGTTTTATGGAGGCTTCCCTTTTCAGGAAGAAGAAGTACTACCCTATGCTGAAGAAACAATACTGGCTTACGAAGTCGGCATGAAGAGTGAACTGATTGATGATCGCCTGCTGCTTAATATTGCCGGTTTTTATTATGACTACCGGGATGTGCAGGGTTTTATCAGTGAAGTGAACCCGGCGACATTGACTGTAATTGACCGGCTTGCCAACCAGGGCGATGCAGAACACAAGGGAGTTGAACTTGAACTGGACTGGCGTGTCAATGAGCAGCTTTATTTCAGCCTGGCCCTGGGATATCTTGATGCGGAGATCACAGATTCGAATCAGATGACAACCAATACGGTGGGTGCCACTGTCCCGCTTACCGGCAAACGAGCATATGCTCCGCGATGGAATTCATCTTTTGCGATTGTTCAAGAAGCAGGTTTAACTCAAGACCTGAGGTATCAGGCAGCACTAGAGCATCATTACCGATCAGAATTTTCAGGACATATGAGTTCGCTGGCAGATCAGGCAATTTACGAATTACCTGCTTACGGTGTGAGCAATCTTTATTTTTCAGTATATCCGAATGAGGAAAACTGGGAACTGTCTCTGTGGATAAAAAACCTTGCTGATAAATCGTATCGCACTCGAACAAAATCAGACGGACTCATGAGTTATATGGATGTTTTTGGAGAGCCACGTTCATTTGGAGTTTCTGCTTCATTCCGATGGCAATGAAAATGCAATCATTTTGATATCATTTCTGTCTTAAATTCCCGCTTTATTCAAGACTATTTCTGCTTAGAGAATTACATCTGCTAGAATCAAGTAGCAAAAAGTGTATTTGTCAAGCTAGTAGAATGCTATCACCTGTTTTATAGGGAAGCACATACCAGCATCTTTTAAAGGAATGGAGTGAAGTGGAGAAATCCCATGGCGAGATTTTACGATAGCACAGCAGTAAACTACGATGGTGCCGTAGACAGTGTAGGGAAGTTTAATTATATCTTCAAGGCTTTCGAACAAAGCGAAGATGACCTGATTGTTTCCAAATTAAACACCCGACTTAAGGAGCAGTGTGGAGCTGAATTTGATCTCAAGTTTTATGCTGGAGCACAACTCAAGGAAATGCCGGATGAAATTATTCAATCTCTGGCGAATTGTTATGCGCAGGTTTTCAATGAAAGCTGGGGTGAATCCTGGACAACTGAATCAGCCGTCGCCGAAGTGAAAAATTGTATTAATTGTGAAGAAGGTTATATGCCTTTGATGAGTCTACTGTTCAGAGAAGGTGAAGTGGTAGGTTTCAGCTGGGCTTTTGTGCTTGAGAAAGACAGCCTTGAGAATGACAGCAAACCTTTTTCATCATCTGAACTGCAGCGACATGAATGTATCAAAGTGGCAAGATACTGGCTTGATGCTGTAGCCAAGAAACAGAAACTGATTTCAATCCGGGAGCTTGGAGTACTGAAAGAATACCGGCATGACAAAACTCCATATTTGTGCCTGCCAATTTTTGAAAAAGCCAAATCCCTGAAATGTACAGTGGCATTCCTTCGTACTAAAGTAACCAGCAAGGCATTTAAATGGAGTCTGGGTATAGGCCTGGTGCCGATCCAGTTATTTATGGTAGATGATTTATTGCTGATGCATGGTAGTATTCGCTATGCAACGGAAATATTTAATGGACTAATTGACCGTGTTACTAAAAAGAAAAGCCAGTACAAGGTTATTTGTAATATAAAAAGGTATCTTTGCCAGTATTAGCTGTAATTCTTGTCTGCTTTTCTCTGACGAGAATTTAATCGTATGAATTATTTATTCCTGGTTAATGCTGCGGTTCTCGTCTTTTTAGGATTTTCTCTATACCAGGAGAAGCGGGATAAGCTTACTCTGATATTTCTGTTTGCGAACTTCTCTCTCGCTGCCTGGAATATTTGTGTTTTCCTTTCTGAAGAATCGATTCTTCCCACCTGGGTAGATACTATTTCAAAAATTCAGTTGGTGTCCGCCATGATGTTTGTAAATGGCTATTACCAGCTATGCTGGTCCTACCCAGTAATAAACAAACAGCATCCTGTATTTTCACTGTTAAACGGTCTGGTGTTTTCAGTTTTTGCCTTTTTTGTTTTTTTTACCAACAGTATTTCAGAAGCGGTTATTGAGAATGGGCAAGTTGTTTATATCGACCACCCACTTGGTTATGCAACATACGGAGCTTATCTGGCATTTTTCTGTTTTGGTTCTTTGTATGTGCTGTTTCTCAATTACAAAAAATATAAGGAATACCGAAAGCAGATCAAACTGGTCTTTTCAGGCATAGCCTTATTCGTTGTGACTGCGATTATTTGTAATGCCTTACTGCCGTTGTTTGGAGAGTACCGCTTGTTGATTATTGGCCGCTTGAGTGCCGTATTCCCATCATTGTTCTTTTCTTATGTGATCATCAAGCATTCTTTCCTGGATATATCCGTCATTGTGAACCAGCGGACTGCCTGGGCAATTACGTTTTTACTGATGGTTGTCAGTTTTATCTTTGCCTATGCTGCTGGAGATATTAATCCGACATTACAGTTCATCCTGTTACTTGGCTTAGTGGTCTTCTGGGGTGTGCTCGGTGAGCGCTGTAAAAGTTTTTTGCTGACATCTGTTCGGCGAAAGTTTATCCGCAGCTGGTATGATCCGGATGATGTGATATCTGAAATTGCTGAACAGCTGACAGTTGAGCAAAACCGGGCAGCTATCTTCCAGACCTTGTCTCAGGTGCTGGAGGAGGTATTCCAACTGGAAAAAAGCAAAATTATTGTTGCCGTCAGGGACGATGAAGAAAAATTGTCGCATTATGCTGAACTCCCGGTGATGGGGAGTATAGCAGATGGTGTGCCTCTGGATAATACGAACCTGGTCGACCAGTACCAGCGTCAAAGAAACCCTGACTATCTTGATAATTGTGAGACTGAAGTAAAAAAATATCTGATCGAAGAGGGCTTTAAAGAAAATCACCAGTGCATGTTAGTGCCTTTCTACTCACCTGAACTGTTGGAAGGGATAGTCGTCATGGGTGAGCGCAGTGATCAGATGCCATTTAACGACCGTGATTTGCGTTTTATGTTCCGGCTGGTTAATTATATTTCAGCTATTCTTTATCGACTTACACCCTTCGAAAAACTGGAAAAGCTGTATTTTGAAAACAGAGAAAGACTGCATGAGGCAGAAATTCAGTTGATCAGGGCACAAAAAATAGAAGCTATCGCCCACGCCACGCGGCAATGCCACCATGAAATCCGGACCCCTCTCAATATCATCAGGTTGGGAATTGGCAGAATAAAATCCATGGATGATCTGGAATCCTATAAGAAATATGCCAATGAAGAAATTTCCAGGGCTCTGGAAATTGTTGATGAAACATTAACAATCACCGATGTTTCGAAAGAAGAAAATGACCGTTTGAGCAGTTTTGACTTGAATGAAGTGATTAGAAGAAGCATAAGGGTTGTTGACCTGGAACGTTATGAGCTGGACCTGGCATTTGATAATTTGCCGAACTTCACCGGCAATTTCAGCGACATGCAGGTGGTCATTGCCAATCTGGTACATAACGCACTAGAGGCGATGCCGGATGGTGGTAAGCTGGCAATAAGAACCTATCCGCGAAACAAAAACATTGTGGTAGAAGTTGAAGACAGTGGTTGCGGTATAGAAGAAAATTTACGTTCCAGAGTCTGGGAGCCATATTTCAGCGGTAAGGAAACTGAAGTTGGTAATTCCACGGCTGGCAGGGGCTGGGGGCTGACAATAGTAAATCGCATTGTCACCGAACATCAGGGAACGATCAAGTTATCCAGCAAGGTAGGTGAAGGGACAAAATTTACGATTACTTTGCCACAGAGGCAGGCTGCTTAATGCTCCTTGAATTCACGAGCTTCCCGGGCACGCTGCTCAATCAGGAGTTCGCGAAGGATTTCCGCTTCCTTGTTGTAGACAATACGTTTAAGAATGTTGAGTAATTGATCCTCACTGAAAGGTTTCTGCAGATAGGCAGAGGCGAGTCCCAGGTCAGGATCTTCAGCAATACGTCGTCGCTCTCTGTCATCATAAGCAGAGAGAATCACAACCGGAATGTGTCGTTTAAAAGGGCTGCGGTTTTCTTTTTCCCGCAGTAATTTCAGGAACTTCTCACCATGCATTTTTGGCATCTGCCAATCCAGTAATATGCATGAAATCTTGTTGGAAAGCAGATCAAAGCCGCGCTGGTGCATACTCAGAATTTCAAAGGCATCATAACCATTGTATGCCGTCAGGGCTTTATACAAACCGGTATCATTAATAAGCTTGGTGATTAATTCGGATTGTAGTTCATTATCCTCTACAACCAGGACGAGTGGTTTTTCTTCAGCTGCAGATTTACTTGAGAAAAAAGACATAAATTTATGCTTGGTGCTTTGCTCAGTAATATGAAATTTAATTTTCTATTTAGCCGGTACTGGCTCAATAGCATTTCTATACTGTTGCAGTTTACTTCTGAATACGTACACAGGTCCATAGAATAATCCAATTAAGACCATGAAGGGCAGTATCAGTAGCATGAAGAGGGTATTAAAGGTCAGACGAATAAAAGGAAAGGGCTCATCGGGGAACTTTCTTTCCAGATGCAGCTTGTTGTATTCAGCAAGTTCGATGGATTTCCCTTTAACCTGATGCTTCCACATATGTTCAATATATTTGCGATAACTACGCTGAGGATAGCGTTTCCATAGATTAATCTGAAGCTTATTGAAAGCGAGCCAGTTCTCGTACACTGAAACCAGCTGATAAAAGCAACCGGCCAGGCCGCCATAAAAGATACTCCAGACGAATATCACCGGGTAAAAGATAATGAAAGGTAATCTGTACAACATGTTTATGGTTTATCTGTCAGTATGGTATATGCTTTACAAGGCCTGTTTCTATTGCACTTGAGCTGATATGTCTATTGCTGCATCAGCGTTAATATTAGCCAGGCGCCTCAAGTATTATGAGCAAATATTTAAAACTTCTATGCTCCTTATGAAAAGTATATTAAAAATACGTAAGATTGCCAGCATTCATGTAATAATTTTCTGTAAAAATAGGCAGTTTTTAGAGGCATAATGCCATCATCAGATTCGATAAAAAGGTAGTAAACAGCGATGAAATTTGGCTTTGACCGCAACAAGCTTTATCTGTTGATGGTTTATCTGGCTGTTGTGCTTCTGGTGCTGATGGTTTTTTCAGAGCTGCTTTTGTCTTCATTGGTCTGGCAGCTAGTAATATTTTCAGTATTGACCCTGGTTTTTATTCTTACCTACGACACCTTTTATAAAACCATCCAGCAAGCGACGGGTGATTTAAGTTCCAGTGAGCTGGATGTGTTCAGTGCTGTATTGGAACTTAATAAGAAAATTCAGAATTCCATGGATGTGGATAAGGTGCTGAAGTTGGTAGAGGTTACCCTGAAGGATCAATTCAATGCAGAACAGGTCATTATTTATCTGAATGAAAGCCTGGGAAGCAGCAGTCTTGAATTCAATGACAGCCTTGTTAATCATCATGGACTTTTAATCTGGCCTTACCATGACAAGCATGTATACAACTTAAAATCAGAGCTGCTAAACGAGGTCATCCAGTCCGGACGGATATTCAGCAGGCTGGAAGAATTGCCGTTTGCTGAAGAATTATTCCGTGAAACAGATACTGATCTGGCAATACCAGTAACCCACAGTGGCAAACTTCTATGTCTGATCCTGCTCAAGTACCGTGAGAAAGATTCATTCTATCTTTATAAGGAAGAGCAGCTTAGAGTGCTGACTTACCTTTCCGGGCAGCTGGCAATCATACTCGACCGTTTGCGGATTTATCAGCAGGTGCTGCAGCAAACCGAGATGGATCATGCTGAGAAAATGCAGGTTATGCAAAGCATAAGCAGTAATATTGCACATGAAATGCGGACTCCGCTTTCCGGTATTCGTGCCAGCATTTCCGGTGTTGAGGAGTACCTGCCTGAATTGATCAGGGCCTATAACCAGAGTGCCAAAAGTTTTCCAGAAGAATTTGATGGCATACGTGATGACCACCTGAAAAGCCTGAATACCACTTTAAATCGCATAACCCTGATGATCGATCAGGCCAATACTGTTATTGACATGTTGCTGATGAACCTGCGGGAAACCTCGCTGGATGATAGCCAGATGAATGTCTGTTCTGCCAGTGAATGTATCAACCAGGCAATCGAACGCTATCCTTTCAAGAGTGGTGAAAGAAGTATTATTGAACTGGATCTGGACGATGATTTCAAATTTCTGGGCATTGAAAGCTTGTTTATCTATGTAATCTTTAATCTGATTAAAAATGCACTGCATTCCATACGTTCAGCCCAGAACGGGAAAATTTATATAAGCCTGGAAACAGCAAAGCAGATGGATCCCCTGCGCCCTTTTGAAAAATTCAATGTTATTTATTTTCGGGATACCGGCAAGGGCATTCCGGAAGATATTAAAGACAAGGTCTTCGACAGCTTTTTTACTACCAAGGAGGGAGGGACTGGTGCCGGGCTGGCATACTGTAAACGGACTATTCAGAGCTTCAAGGGAAAAATCACCTGTGAATCAGTGGTAGATGAATACTGCGAATTCATCATTACTCTGCCTGAGCTGGATGTATTTTCCTGAGCCTTGGTTCGCTAATGGATGATTTCACTGCTGATTGAATTAGACTCAAGGAAGTCAGCATAGGTAATGATCGGCTGTCCCTGTAATTTATCAAATCGTTCAGAAGGAGCCAGCACTGTGTAGTATTCGGAAGCTCCTTTAATCAGCATGGCAGGCAAATACTGGTTTTTCCAGTCTTCAATTTTATCTGCAGCAGCCTGTGCATTCTCATTCAGGCTGAAGCCTGGCAACAATTCACCTTTTTCAACTTTATTGATCAGTTCAGTCGGAGCATTGGCATCTTTCAGGGTTTCAGTGTGGGCCAACAAGGTCTGATAGGAATAAATAAACAGACATTGCTGTTTGCCTTTGCTGTCTATTAACAGAAAGCCCGGTTGTGGCGAGTCAATCATGTAGTACTCTACGCAGTTTGACTTTTCCCTGAGCTGTTGGAAAAAGTCCTGGAACTCATTATCCACCAGAAAAGCATCCCGGTTATTGGCAATGATCGGGTCTGTAATCAGTTTAAAGCTGTTTCTGAAATACTGTTCCTGAAAATTGCTGATGATACTGTTTATCTTTAAACGTAATTTCGGGTCATGTTTATCGATAAACTGGTCAATAAGTTGTTTGTTAAATGCCTTGATAGCCAGTTCCATATCTGCCTGACCGGTCAGTAATACTTTTTTAATAAAAGGGTTTTTCAGTTTCATCAGGAATTCCAGGCCATTCATTTCAGGCATGGAGTAATCAACAATGACTGTTGATGCAGTCTGGAATCTGGAACCGTTCAGAGCTTCGAGATAAATCTTGTCAATATCAATATGCGACAGCGAGTCCGACTCCTGTGGACCGGTTTTATAATTGGCGTAGCATCGCTCCTGAATTTGTACATGCTTGTGGGCATTGTTTACACACTCCAGGGCGTCATTGACCGACTGAAAGAGACGAAAGCTGAGATTCTTATTCAGCATCAGACTGATGCCTTCGAGAAAATCGGGATCGTCGTCAAGCAGAATTACCTGAGTTGGAAAATAAAAGGGGTGTCCGACGGTAAGCGTTTGGTCCATCATTATCTTGCGTCTCTGGTTTCAGAATCAGGCAATATATGCTCGCACTGTTTCTGTATTAATTCGGAATATGAGCTCATCTCCGGGCTCAATATATAAGCAGTGAAAGACATGTTATCAGCAGGCATAGTAATTTCAATACTGTCGGCGTTTGGGAGTTTTTGTTCAGCACCTGCCTGGGAGTATGTTGTTTCACTGATCAGAAGTTGACCCGGTTTACTTTGTTTGGCAAGAAAGTAACCGGTTTCCAGGCTTTTGCCCAGCAGGGTCTGGCTCTGGTCAGATTCGTGAATACTGAAAAAGGTCTCTCCGCTGTGAATTGCCAGTCGAAATTGCAGGGCCTGGGCTTTTTTCGCCTGATGCTGCTGTTTTATTTTTTGCATCAATGCCAGAAACAGTCGGGCACAGCAGACAGCATTCATGCCATGATCTTCGCCACAACTATGCTGATCGAATGAAACCATGACAGATTCGCCGGTATAGCGCTGGACTGTTCCGCCATACAGCCTGGCAGCCTGTTTCAGGTAATCCTGATATTCCTTTAACAGGCTGGACAGGGTATTGGGATGTAACAGCTCTATGGCAGTATTGATGTTCACAACCTTTATGATCAACAGGCTGGCCATGATCTTTGCGGATTTTGCCGGTGGGGCAGCATCATGATTTTTCATCCCCCCGAGTTTGAGTTGATAGGAACGGCTGGCCTGGTATTTTTCCAGCAACTTTCCGACAGCGAACTGCAAGCGTGAAACTTCATCCTGACGTTCGCTCAGGGTATCGATACTGCCATCATCGGGATCTTCAAGGGCATCACTGATTGCGTTCAGGGGAGCCGTGATATGTGATGCCAGCATAAGGCTCAATGCAACAGCCAGTAACAGACCCAGCAACAGGGTTGCCCAGAAATAATAGCGGGTGTTATCCAGGTTGGCCAGCAATGGAGTGACATCCAGGGTCAGTTGGACAGACCCGGCAACTGCATCCTGCAGGGTAATATCGGCCTCATAAACAGTATTGGGGCTGTTTCCCGGACTTACTGTGCCGGCCCTGGCCAGCACCTGATTGTCCACATTGTAAACCGTAATATGGGCAATACTGTTGTCTTCAGTCAGCCTGCTGATGACAACATTCAGCCCCAGTAGATCATTAGCCAGTACCAGTTCGCGAATAGAATCGGCAGTCTGCACCACCAGAGTCTGACCGACCTGATCAGCCTGTAACTGTAGATTGATACGGGTTTCGTTTTCAACCAGAAGCCATAAGGTACTCAGTGTCAGAATCAACAGAATACAGGAGCAAAGGGCAATCTTGTAACTGAGCGGTAAGCGCTTGAGCAGGGGTAGAGGCATAATGGACTGACTTAAGAACTATGACCTGGTGCTTGCAGGGTGATGACATGATCCTGAATAAACTCATAATCCATATTCTGGCTTGGTCTTTCCAGGCTGTAACCCTGTACATAATCCACACCCAGTTTCCATAAGAGTGGCAAAACAGTGGTGTCTTCAACCTGTGGCACTATGACTTTAAATTCCTGGTCATGTAATTCGTTGATCACGTTTCTTAACTCGTCCTGATGGTACTGGCTGAAATTAAGATCCTTGACCAGTGTGGTATCAAGTTTAACGCATTTCGGGTGAATTGCGTTGAGGTATTTGATTGGATCTATGACACAACCATAGTGGCAGACAATATAGTCTATTCCCAGTTGCTCGAGTCCTTCACAGAATTCCACACAATACTCAAGATTATTACAGATATGCATTTCGCTGAGCTGAAAAATTAGTCGTTCAGAGGAAATTTTCTGCTCACTTAAAAAGTCACGGACCCAGGGCAGAAAGGTTTTGCTGACCAGTGTATTACTGGTCAGGTTCAGGTTAAGTCTCACCGGTATATTACCGGTCTTTTTTATAGCTTTGCCGGCCAGGGTGATGATTGCCTGATCAAGTATTTCGCCCATGCCATTTTGATTGGCCAGCGGGAAAAACTGACCGGGCAGAACGATGTTGTTTTTGTCATCCAGCATGCGGCTAAGGACTTCATAAATTTTCCACTCCTCATCCTGCAGGCTAACCATCGGCTGAAATAAAAGCGTAAAGCTTTTCTTCTGCAAAGCAGTTTCCAGCATGGCCATCAGTTGAGTGATATCAGTATCGGGTTGAATGCTGCCGGTTTTATTTGCAGCTCCTTTCAGTTCCCGGTCAAGGTTAAGCCTGGCCCGGGCCAGAATATCTTCAGCATCGAGAGCATGACTGTTGATCATGGAGATGCCGATAGAGCAGCTTAATTGCAGGCTTGGCAACGCAGTACTGGTGATGTGGTTGTTAATTTTGCTTTTAATAAAGCTGGCCATCTCAGCGGCTTCAGTCAGGGTAAAGTCATTCATCAGTAAACCAAATTCATAATCACTGAGACGGGCAGCAGCAAATTTCTTTTTCACGGACGCACGAAGAAAATTGGCGATATCATTGAGCACCTGATTGGCGTTACTCAAACCGATTGTGGATTTTATATCGAGGAATTCATTGATTCTCACCAGAATCAGTACGGCATTTTTATTTTTCTTGATCGCTTTGCTGATTGCCTGTTCGATTTTTTCCGTAAAATAGGACCGGTTGTAGAGCAGGGTGAGTAGGTCGTGTTTTCTGCTTGACTGAAGTTTTTGGGCATAATTTTCATTAGCACTTGCAGGCCGGGCAATAAGCTGCAGGCAATCCTGGTTATCAACACTTACCGGTGTGAATATCAACTCAAGACTGATATTGGCAAAATCCAGTTCAAGCTTTTGTTCTTCATCAACAGGCGTGGCAAGCAGGTTTTTCAGTGCTTCACGCTCACCATCCCTGAACAGATCCAGTAAAGGAGTATGTTGCAGACTTGCAGGACTATCTGCAGAAAACAGTTCAGCATAGCTCTGGTTACAGTAGAGGTGCATACCGTCAAGAATATAAGCCAGAGCCTGGTTGGCATTATCCATCAGTGACTGGTGCCGCTGCAGCAGTTCTCTGTAATCCAGGGCTAGCAGGCGGTATTTTTTTTCCAGCCGCTGAATCTGCACTTCACGCTTGATGGTAAACAGAATCCGCTGCTCATCATTCAGGGGGATGCAATCGCGGATCCGGCTTTTATAAATATCCAGTGCTTTGAGGTTTTGTCCCTGGGTCAGCACGATCAAGGGCAGTTCCATGCCATTGTGCTGAATTACATCAAATACTGAACCCAGTGGCAGCTTGGTGTTGTCGCAGTAGATCAGCAGATCCCAGCTACCGCTTTTCAGTTGTTCCTGGAGGAGTTTGTTGTTGTCGACGCCGGAGGCTTTAAGTTGCAGTCCGTCTTTTCTCAGGGAACTTAATAATTTATTCACCAGACCGAACTGGCTGGATATCACCAGTAAGTGAATGGTCTCCGAGTTGTTGTCTGCATCCATGTGTAGGCACCTGTTTGCTTACTGCTCATTGTAGCCCAGAAAATAAAAATGTAGTCAAAAACCGGATCAGAATACCAGGGTTTTGCTGGATTCACCGGGCTCTTCCCTGACCAGCCGGGGAAGCAGATAACCGGGAAGTCGCTGACGCAGTTCATCCATCAGCTGCCTGCCACGTTCCTCGCTGACATCAAAATGGGCGCTGCCCTGAACCCGGTCCAGTAAATGCAGGTAATAAGGCAGAACGCCACATTCAAACAGTGTTTCACTCAGCTCAGCAAGAGCGTCAACCTGGTCATTAATATTGCGCAGGAGCACACTTTGATTAAGTAATTCCGCTCCAGCTGTTTTCATTCTTCTGCAGGCATCACGGACTTCGAGGTCCAGTTCCTGCGCATGGTTGCTATGGATGACAATGACAAACTTCATCGAATACTGCTGCAGCAGGTCGCAGAACCTGGCGCTTATTCGCTGCGGCAGAACCACGGGCATACGGCTATGTATTCTGATGCGTTCGACATGTGATATGCCGTTTAGATGCTCCAGCAACCATTCCAGATGCTTGTCGGAGATTGCCAGCGGGTCCCCGCCACTGAGAATAATTTCACGAATCGAGGTGTCATCACGTATGTATTGCAGGTTTTCCTGCCACTGCTGTTTGTCTGGCCGGTTTTCTGCATAAGGGAAATGCCGGCGAAAACAATAACGGCAGTGAACGGCACAGGAGCTGGTAGGCATCAGCAGGACCCGTCCTGAGTACTTGTGCAATATCCCCGGCGCCGGATTGGCGGATTTTTCCTGCAGGGGGTCAAAACTGAAGCCGCTGCTCTGGGTTTCTTCATCATTTTGCGGCAGAACCTGCAACAACAGCGGATCATGCGGATTGCCTTTTTGCATGCGGGCAGCAAATACCCGCGGCAGCCGCAGCGGAAACTCTCTTAATGCCGCTGAACTCAGCTGTACTTGCTGCGCATCAAGCTCCAGCAATTCAAGCAATTCATAGGGATCGGTAATCAGGTCAGCCAGGCTGTCCTGCCAGGGGCGTTGTTCATTTAATGGGATACTGAGCATCGCTTAATGATAGCCGATTGCCCGGGCAGGGTTTAGTTTAATCGATACTCTGGCAATCCGCTGTCTAAATTCATATCATTCCGGCCTGATTCAAAGCAGCAAGGTAGGTAAGCATGGCAACTTATGCGACAAACGAATTCAAGTCAGGGCTGAAAGTTTTACTGGAGGGTGACCCCTGCTCAATTCTTGAGAATGAATTTGTAAAACCCGGCAAAGGCCAGGCCTTCAATCGGGTGAAATTCCGTAATCTGCTTAACGGCAGGGTCTGGGAACGAACCTTCAAGTCAGGTGAGTCACTGGAAGGCGCCGATGTCATGGAACTGGAAATGGAATATGTCTATAACGACGGTGAATTCTGGCATTTCATGAAAACCGATGGCAGTTATGAACAGGTTGCCGCTGATGCCAACGCCATAGCCGAAGCCAAAGACTGGCTCAAGGAACAGGATATCTATACGGTCATAGTCTGGAATGAAGCGCCTATTTCAGTGACACCGCAAAACTTTGTCGAACTGGAAGTTACGGATACGGATCCGGGGCTGAAAGGCGACACGGCCCAGGGCGGCAGCAAGCCAGCCACACTGAGTTCCGGTGCCGTGGTCAAGGTGCCGCTGTTTGTTGAAATTGGTGATGTCCTGCGAGTAGATACCCGCACCGGTGAATACCAGAACCGCGTCAAACAATAGATTCCCCCATGGCAAATGAGTTCTGGCAGCCCAGCGCAGAAATAAAAACTCTGCAGGCCAGAGCTGAACTGCTGCGGGACATTCGTGCTTTTTTTGCGCAACAGGGGGTTTTGGAAGTTGAAACCCCGATCCTGTCTTCATTCAGCAATACCGATCCTAAGCTGTCGCCGATACGGGCCGTGCATCAGGCAACACCCGGGGCAACAGCCCAGGAAATGTACTGCCAGACCTCACCCGAATTCGCCATGAAACGCTTGCTGGCCGCTGGCAGCGGCGCCATTTACCAGATCTGCAAGGTTTTTCGCAGTGGCGAGTCCGGGCAGCGCCACAATCCTGAATTTACCATGCTGGAATGGTACCGGCCGGATTACGATGAGCATCAACTCATGGATGAGCTTGAAACACTGCTTCGCAAACTGCTTGGATATGGCACCTTTGAGCGTCTGAGCTATCAGAAGCTGTTTGAATCCAGTCTTGGCATCAATCCGCACCGGTCCACAGTCAGTGAGCTGGCTGCATTGGCAACTGCAGAACTCGATATTGAATTACCTGACCAAGGTCTCGGCAGGGATGCCTGGCTGGATTTACTGTTCAGTCATGTAATCGAACCGCAACTGAAACAGGCACACTTTATTTATGATTACCCGGCCTCGCAGGCGGCTCTGGCCAAAGTGGAAACCAATGCAGATGGTATTGAAGTGGCGCGGCGTTTTGAACTGGTTATTAAAGGCATGGAGATCGCCAATGGCTATAAAGAGCTGACAGATGTCGCTGAACAAAAGCGACGTTTTTTACTGGAACAAGAGTTAAGTTCTGACAAGCGGCCTTGCGATGAAAATTTACTGGCAGCTCTTGAACATGGCATGCCGGAATGTGCCGGGGTAGCGCTGGGTCTTGATCGCTTGCTGATGTTACGGACGGGACTGGACAGTATTGCAGCGGTACTGGCTTTTCCTTTTGAGCGTGCCTGAACCAAGCCGGCTAAACGTTGCCAATTGACTGCCCCAGGCGAACACTGGCGCCTTTTTGCAATCCATCGGACCAGTGAATGGACTCTTCCGGGAAAAGCAGGATAACCGTCGAGCCGAGTTTAAACAGCCCCATTTCTTCTCCCCGACCCAGTTCGACAGCAGAATCAGCGCTGTAGGATTCAGTGAATTTCTGCTTTGCCGGTGCCACCTGACCATGCCAGCTTGTTTCAATACCGGCCACAATCAGTGCACCAACCAGAATCACAGCCATCGGTCCGATAGCCGTCTGGAACAGGCAAACAGCCCGTTCATTGCGGGCAAATAGTTCGTCGATGTTGTCGGCGGTGTTCTGGTTAACAGAAAAAAGTTTGCCGGGCACATAAGTCATTTTCTGCAGGCTACCGGCAAATGGCATGTGGATACGATGATAGTCTCTGGGTGCAAGATACAGGGTGGCAAAATTTCCCTGTCTGAAAAGTGCAGCCATCTCAGCGTCTCCTCCCAGTAAGGCCTGCAGGGAAAAGCTTTTACCTTTAGCCTGAAAAATCTGATCCTGGTCTATTTTCCCTGCGGCACTGACAGAGCCGTCAACCGGAGAAATAACCGCGTTGGCAAGTTTTGACAGAGGGCGAGCTCCCTCACGTAACTGGCGGGTAAAAAAATCATTAAAGCAAACATAGTCTTCAGCATGCTGGCGCTGTGCTTCTTCCATGTTGACCCTGTAATAACGAATAAACAGGCGGATCAGAAAGTTTTTAACCAGGACCAGCTGGCAGTCTGCCAGTGCTCCCGTCAATCGCGAGAGTAAATGCTGGGGCAGGCAATATTGAAAAAAAATAAACAACTTGTGCATGGAATACTGAATTCAGCCTTGCTCAATGGGAGTGTCAGGCAGATTCCCCCATTCTGACCAGGAACCATCGTAGGCTTTTACCGGATATCCCAGGGTCTTGGCAATCAGATAGGTGAGACCGGAACGATGATGGGTCTGGCAGTGGGTGATGATTGCATCACCTTCAGTAAAACCCAGTTGTTTCAGTCTGGCGTCCAGTTCATCAAGCGGTAACAGGCGCAGATTCCTGGCTTTATCCATGGTGTGTAACCAGTTCAGATTGATAGCTCCAGGGATATGGCCATTACGCTGGGCGCTCTGTCTGGTTCCTGCATATTCTTCTTCGGAGCGGGCATCCCAGATTTTTATTGCAGAATTATCCAGAGATGCTTTTACTTCATCCAGGCTGGCAATGACAGATGGGTCAATCTGCAGCTCAACTTCTGTCGGCTCTATAAGCGGTATTTCAGAACTGACCGGATGCTCCTCGCGCAGCCAGGCATGAATGCCACCATTGAGATAGGAGTAATGCTGATGACCGATTACGTCCAGTGTCCAGATAAAACGTCCGGCCCAGCCGCCACCTTCATCATCATAAACCACAATATGTTTATCAGTGCTGTAAGCGATGCGGGCAAACAGTGCTTGCAGTTGCTCCGGTGCCGGTAATTTACCGGTGGCAGGGGGGATGCCGCAGACCAGTTCAGAGGGATCAACATGGACCGCTCCAGGCACATGAACCTGCTGGTAGGTCTGCAGCTGGCAGATATCAATGATCAGCAGCTGCGGATCATCCAGCAAAGGTTCCAGATCATCGGCTTCAATGATGAGTTCAAGATTCAATTCAGACATCATGTTCAATTATTGCAGCGGGGTTCTAAAGTTATTGGATTCATCCATGGATTGCAAAATGTGCTGATAACTTTGCATGCGTTCTTCCTGGATTTCGCCACGCTCAACAGCCGACAAAAGTGCACAACCGGGTTCCTGCTTGTGCCTGCAGTCGCGAAATTTACAGTGGCCGGCAAAGGGAAGAAACTCGATAAAACCATTAAACACTTCAGCAGGTGACATGTGCCACATGCCAAACTCACGTATACCGGGTGAGTCGATCAGGTCTCCTCCAGCAGGGAAATGGAAAAGCCGGGCGGAGGTAGTTGTATGACGTCCTTTATTGCGCGCCTCACTCAACTCTCCTTCAAAAGTATTTTCACCCGGTAATAGTGCATTGATCAAGGCAGACTTCCCGACTCCAGACTGGCCGACAAAAATGCTGGTCTGTCCCTGCAAAAAACTTTTCAGTGCCGGAATGCCTTCACCACTTCGACAGGATACCTGCAGTGTGTCATAACCGATTTGCCGATAACGCTGCAGCATTACCAAAAGCTCACTGTCATTTTCCGGCTCGATAAGATCAGCCTTGTTTAGCAGAATCAGGGGTTTCAAACCGCTGTTTTCTGTTGCCACCAGGTAGCGATCAACCAGATTTGCATAAGCCTGTGGCAGGGGTGCAATGACGATAATGACTTTATCTATATTGGCCGCGACTGCTTTCAGTTCGCCAAAATTATTGGGACGCTTCAGTACCGATGCCCGTGGCAGATTGGCGATGACGATGCCGGTTGGCTTGCCAGTCTGCCAGATCACATGGTCACCGGTAACCAGTGGATCAAGATTGCTGCGTTGATGGCAGCGAAAAATTTCACCGGCATGATCGCCTTCGAGTGCTTCGATATCCAGTTGCTGACCGAAATGGGAAATCACCAGGCCTTTTTCTTCAGGACCGAGATCATCATGATTGAGTTCATTGAATTCAGCAGTGGCACGATTGGCAGCGCGACTTGCATATTCCTGCTGAATTTTCTGGATACGCCACAACTGGCGTCGATTAAGGTGCTTTTTCTTCATTCACGGTCGCAGGTTTTTTATAAGGGGAGAATATTAAGTAACAATAGCCTTTGCTACAATGCCGCGATGGATAAAAGACAACATCTGATATGGATAGACCTCGAAATGACAGGTCTGATTCCTGAATCTGACCGCATCATTGAAATAGCCACCATTGTGACCAACAATGATCTGCAGGTGCTTGCTGAAGGACCTGTGCTGGCAATTCATCAGTCAGATGCAATTCTGGCTGAAATGGATGACTGGAATCAGGAACATCACGGCAGCTCCGGCTTGCTGGAACGGGTAAAAATCAGTCCGACCACTGAAGCGGATGCCGAACAGCTCACCTTGCAGTTCCTCGCCCAGTATTGTGAAAAGGGTGCCTCGCCCATGTGCGGCAACAGTATCTGTCAGGACCGGCGCTTTCTGGCCCGTTATATGCCGGAACTTGAAGCCTTTTTTCATTATCGAAATCTGGATGTCAGTTCCCTTAAGGAACTGGCAAAACGCTGGCGACCCGAATTGATGAAGGACCTGACCAAGAAGAGTGCGCATCTGGCTCTGGAAGACATCCGTGATTCAATTAATGAATTACGCTATTACCGTGAGCACTTTATCAAGACGGCAAAGAACTGAAAAAAATGGCCCCGCTGTGTGCAGGGCCGCAAGGGGATCTGAAAAAGCTTTCAGGAGTACAGTTCAATCAAGGGGAGTACCTGTACCTGTTTATCAAATGCAAATGTAGTGCCAGCATTCGCTCCCGGGCAGCATAAGCCAATAACTTTCTGTTTTTTAAGGATATATATTTTTTCACTTCCACTGACTGGCCCGCCTTTGGTCGGTCAGGCGCTTGATCGAGTGCCATATTGCCCAAACACAGTGCAATTGATGTCTGCAGAACAGGCGTTTTATACTGAACGGCCGTACTGAATAAACTGGAGATTACCCTGATGTTGAGTCTGCCCCGTTTGTTACTTTTATGTTCCCTGTCATTTTTACTGGCCTGTTCTCCGCAGGAAAACGTACAGACAGATCAAGGTCCGATGCCTGCTGGACAGCCCGGGAGTGAAGAACTGGGTTCCGGGCTTGAGCGGGACAATATGAATACCGCAATTGCACCGGGTGATGATTTCTATCGTTATGTGAATGGTAACTGGTTAGAGGATACGGCAATCCCGGCAGACCGCTCCAACTACGGTGCATTTACCGTACTGGCAGATGAAGCTGAAACTGATCTCCGAAGCATAATTGAGGAGGCTGCTGCCGAGGATGCTGCAATTGGTTCCGATGCCCAGAAAGTTGGCGATTTCTATACCAGCTTTATGAATCAGGACGTGATTGAAAGACTGGGTATCAACCCCTTGCAGGAAACACTGGCACAACTTGATGCTGTCAGTAACAGGCAGGATATGCTGGAAGTCATGACTGCCCTCAATTACATCGGGGTGCAGATGCCATTCAGTTTCTATATCAATGTCGATGAAAGGCAGACAGATCAGTACATTGCCTATGTTTTTCAGTCCGGCCTGGGGCTGCCTGACCGGGACTGGTACCTGCAGGATGATGAAACATACCTGGAAGCACGCCAGGCCTATTCGGCCTATATTGAAGAGGTGATGACACTGGCCGGTTTCAATAATGGCGCTGTCGTGGCCGATGCCGTCATGCAGATAGAAAACCGCATTGCCCAGGCACAGTGGGACAGGGTGCAGAACCGGCAGCGTGAACTGACCTACAACAAGCTCAGCCTGGATGACTTGCAGCAATTATCCCCGGCACTGGACTGGTCTGCGGCCATGCAGGGACTGGGCATGTTCAGCGATGAATATATTATCCAGCAGCCCGACTATTTTTCTGCTCTTTCCACTATCTGGTCGGAAGTCGCATTAGCCCAATGGCAGCACTACTCGCGATTCAAGCTGGTGAATGCCTATGCCGATTATCTCAGCCAGGACTTTGTTGATGCCAAGTTCACTTTTGAAGGAGGAGTTCTGAGCGGACTGGAAGAAAACCGGCCACGCTGGAAACGCGGCATTGATGCAGTTGATAGTGCACTGGGTGAGATGCTCGGCAAGCTCTATGTTGAACGTTACTTTCAGGAAGAAGCCAAGGCTCGCATGGATGAACTGATTGAAAATCTGCGCGGTGCTTTTAATGAAGGCATTGATGATCTGGACTGGATGACGGCACAGACCAAACTTGAAGCGCAGGATAAGCTCGCCAGGTTTACGGCCAAAATCGGTTACCCGGAAGAGTGGAAAGATTATTCCGGCCTGGAAGTCAGCGCCAATGACCTGGTCGGTAATGTCATGCGTTCCAGACGCCTTGAACATAACCGGGAAGTCAGCAAACTGGGGCAGCCGATTGACCGTGGTGAATGGTACATGACTCCCTATACGGTCAATGCCTATTACAACCCGAGCATGAATGAAGTCGTATTCCCCGCAGCAATTCTGCAACCACCTTTTTTCAATGTTAGCGCTGACGATGCGGTGAACTACGGCGGTATAGGGGCAGTTATTGGTCATGAATTCAGCCATGGCTTTGATGATCAGGGCCGCAAATCTGATGGTGACGGGATGTTGCGGGACTGGTGGACAGAAGCGGATGCGGAAGCTTTCGCCGAGCGTTCGGGGGCTCTGGTGGAACAATTCAACCAGTTTGAAGTATTGCCGGGACGTTTTCTTAACGGTGAATTTACCCTGGGTGAAAACATCGGGGACCTCAGTGGACTGGAAGTAGCCTACCGCGCCTATCGCCTGTCATTAAATGGAGAAGAAGCACCGGTCATTGATGGTTTTACCGGCGACCAGCGATTCTTTATGGGTTGGGCACAGGTATGGCGGCGACTGTATCGCGATGAGAACCTGGAAGTACGTATCACTTCCGACCCTCATTCACACAGCGAAGCCCGTACCAATGGTATCGTCAGGAATATTGATGCCTGGTATGAGGCATTCAATATCCAGCCTGATGCCGCTCTATATCTGGCGCCGGATGAGCGAGTGAAAATCTGGTAAATAACAGGATCATATGTATTAATCCATAAAAGGAGTGCGCCATGACTGCCCCGGTAAGAGCTGCGGATAAGCCGTATGCTACAGAAGTTGAAGAGGGAAGAACCTATTACTGGTGCGCCTGTGGGCGTAGCAGCACCCAGCCTTTTTGTGACGGCTCGCACAAGGGAACGGATTTTGCCCCGCTTCCTTATAAAGCCGAAGCAAGCAGAAAAGTATTTTTCTGCGGTTGCAAGGCAAGTGGCAAGCAACCCATGTGTGATGGCAGCCACTCAAAGTGATTAACTGACACAATTGCGTGAGAGTGGTTTTATAAATCCGGAAATGTTTTCCGGTCCACTGGTATTTATAAATGAAATTAACCCTTTACCAGATTGATGCATTTACCGACCGGGTTTTTTCAGGAAATCCTGCCGCCGTCATCCCCCTGGATAAATGGCTGGATGATAAATTGATGCAGTCCATTGCAGCGGAGAATAACCTTTCCGAGACGGTATTTTTTGTCGCTGAAAAAGATGGCTTCAGGATTCGCTGGTTTACACCGACTGTTGAAGTGAATCTATGCGGTCATGCCACACTTGCCAGTGCCTTTGTCCTGTTTAATGAGCTCGACTACCCGGATGAAGAAATTATTTTTTATTCAAAGTCCGGTGAATTAAGGGTCAGCAAAGATAAGGACCTGCTGATGCTTGATTTTCCTGTGCAAAAACCGGAGCCCTGCCCGCTGCCTGAAGTATTACTTGAAGCAATCGGTGTCGAGCCCCTTGCATGCCTCAGGAATATAGATTTTGTACTGGTGTATGAGCGGGAACAGACAATCGGCCGAATCGCTCCACGACATGAGCTGATCAGGGAGTCCGGGGCCCGCGGAGTTATTGTCACCGCTCCCGGTACAGAGCATGATTTTGTGGCGCGGTTTTTTGCCTCAGGAACCGGCATTGATGAAGATCCGGTTACCGGTTCGGCTTATACGGAACTGGTGCCTTACTGGGCTGAACGAACAGGGCAGCGTAATTTCCGTGCCCGGCAAATGTCAAAACGTGGCGGAGAGCTGCAATTGGAGCTCAGGAGAGACAGGGTCATGATTGCAGGCCAGGCGGTAAAGTACCTGCTTGGCATGATCGAAGTCTGAACCGGGGTCCGGCTTTTATTAATCATATATTTTTTTCGGTAGCGGTTCATTTTGAAATTACTTGCTGCTTTCTTCGGGGCTAAAGCCCCTCCTACAAGATCACCTGCTTTTTCTGATTTACCTGAAGGGTGTAGGAGGGGCTTTAGCCCCGAACATGATTGCTATTGAATTTCAAAATGAACCACTAGCATTTTTCTCAAGGGGATACCCATGAATTTATTTCAGTATTATGCTGTGGACTGGCTGGCAATGGTTTTGACCCTGCTGGCGATCTGGATGATTGGCAATCGGGACAGGAATGGGTTTATTGTCCACATTGCCGGTAATGTGAGCTGGATTGTCATGGGCTTTATGGCCGGGAGCATGGCTACCATGCTGGCAAATTTTGCTTTTATTCTGGTAAACATCAGGGCCCTGGTGCTATGGCGTAAAACAGAAAATCATGTGAATACATAGGGATCTCTGGAAGGAGGTAACAGGTATGTCAGATACCATTAATGCTTCAGGACAATGTCTTTGCGGAGCGGTAAAAATTCAAACCAGTGCCTTGCAGACCCATGTCGGGGCCTGTCATTGTGGCATGTGTCGAAACTGGGGTGGAGGTCCAATGCTGACCCTGCAGTGTGAAGGGGAGGTAAGTTTTGAAGGCAAAAACAACATTAGCCTGTTTGATTCCTCGGAGTGGGCAGAGCGGGGTTTCTGCAGGCATTGCGGGACGCATTTGTTTTACCGGCTGAAACAAAACCAGCAATATTATTTGCCAGTCGGACTATTTAATCTTGATGAAGAGTTAAGCTTTGATCATCAGGTTTTTATCGATAAAAAACCGCTGTTTTATCATTTTGCCAACGACACCAAAAATTTAACCGAAGCACAGGTATTTGCCATGTTCGGAGATGCCTAGGCAGTTACCTCAAATGGACCGGAAAAGCTGATGGAATGTACTTTGCTGGCATTATATGGCTCGCTGATGTCGCCCTTTAAGACCCAGGATCGACTGGGGATGAGGTCCGTGCTTGAGCTTGAAGGTCTTTGCCAGATCCCCGGCCGCTTGTATGATCTGGGCGCCTATCCAGGTTTGCTGGAGGCACAGAATGGAATCGACAAAGTACACGCAGAGCTGTATCGGATAGCTGATTTTCATGTCCTGCAGACGCTTGATCTGTTTGAGGATTATCGTTCGGGTAATGAGGAAGGCTCACTGTTTATCAGGAAAAAAATGCGCTTGAGCGATCCCGATGAGGAAGCCTGGGTATATATCTATAACGGGTCTGTAATAGAATCTGACTTTATCGAATGTAATAGCTGGATGAAGCATCTGGCTGAAAGAAAATCCAATAGCTAGGCAAGAAACAGGAGTCTCTAGATGGCAAATGAAGGTTACCATGAACCGATTGATGAACTGAGTGATGAAACCCGGGACATGCACCGGGCAATTATATCCCTGATGGAAGAGCTCGAAGCAATGGACTGGTATAACCAGCGGGTAGATGCCTGTAAAGATCCGGAACTCAAAGCAATTCTGGAGCACAATCGTGATGAAGAGAAAGAGCATGCTGCCATGACCCTGGAATGGATTCGCCGTAAGGACCCGACTCTGGACAAGGAATTAAAAGACTATCTGTTTACCGACAAGCCAATTGCGCACAAATAAATCAGCTTTCATGCTTTGGTTTTTACAGGGTTCTAAAGTATCAACTGAGCGTAATAGTCCTGTTTAATCATTTAGCAGATTGGCGGGTGAATACTGATCCGTCAATGGACGTTCATCAGTATTCCAGTCAACCTCAGTGCTCATGTTGGGCACATAGTCACTGACGTCCATGCCAAAAGGGCGCAGCCGCTCACGCCAATGTTCGGCGCGCTCACGCAGTTCCCCTCTTGTCGGCAGCTCCTGCATGGAAGCGATGATGATACGGTTGCCGGTATCAGGCATCTGTAAATTGATCATTTCCCCGTAAACATTATGATAAGTCTGTGACTCTGCATCATAAAGCCGACTGCCTGAAAAAGTATTGGCGACCACCATGCCGTCTTCCGGCAATAACATTTTTACTTCCTCGAGAAATTCTTCTGTCATCAGATGTTCGGGAATATATTCACCATTAAAGGCATCAACAATCACCAGATCAAATTTTTCACCACGCAGTCCTGCCCGCTTGATATACACCCGGGCATCACCGATATCGACCTTGATCTGCTCGGTTTCCTCGAAATCAAAATAATCTTCAGCAACAGTCAGTACCGCCTCATCGATTTCCGAAATAATTATTTCGGCTTCAGGGAACAAACGGTGATAAACCTCTGGCAGGGTGCCACCACCCAGTCCGATAATCAGGATGCGTTGCGGATCATCCTGTACCAGCAAACTTGAAAGTGTCATCTTGGCGTAAGGGAATACCAGGCGCTCGGGGTTTTCCAGAAAACGGCAAGACTGATTCTGGCCGTTGCGCCGGGTGATGGTGAAGCGCATGCAACGGCGAGAGGAATCTTCAGTAACGATAATATTGCGGTACAGGGAACGTTCCTGGTGTATCTGCCGAACACCAAGTTGCGCCTGCACCGGCAGGCTGATTAAAAATAAAGTCAGCAGTAAAAAACCTTGTCGATAAAGCAGGCTCATGAAACAGCCTCCAGCGTGCGTTTGTTCTCATGAAAAGTATCACTGGAGTAAATTGCCAGAAAGCCGGCAGCAAGTAAAATTACTCCCATACTGATCAGAATCTGATTCACTTCAAACCAGAGCACCAGATAAAAAGAAGTTGCCAGGGTGCCCAGCGCACTACCCAGTGTCGAAATAAAATAAAGTGTTCCGGCCACATGGCCACTCCGGTGAGTATCAATGACCAGCAGTCTCACCGAATAGGGTGCAATCATCCCCAGCACTGTGGTCGGCAAAAAGAACAGCAGGAGAGACACGACCAGCGAACCGTAGCGTGGGTCTTCAATGACCAGAAAAACTGCTTCCATCAATTCATTACCGAAAAGAATCAGCGGCAGTAATAAAAATGCAGCCACGATAAAAAAGAAACCGTGCTGTTTCAGCGAAGGGGCCCGGAGTGATAGTTTGCCGCCAATCAGATAACCAAGTGACAGGGACAGCATAAAGACAGTGATGATACTGCCCCAGACAAAAATACTGCTGCCGAAGTAAGGTGCCAGAATGCGACCGCCGAGCAGTTCAATGGACATGATGATAAAGCCACTGGTAAAGGCCAGACACATGATTAACAAATTGTTTAACGCTGCACTTGAATCAGTCATAAGAGTTAGCTTTTAATTATTGTGAACAGGCCCTCAGGCCCAGGCCCGGAGTATACCTAAGGAACTTCTGCCTGTGTATGGTAACCCGGAATCAGGGAAGAACGGTGAAAAGCATTACGGATAAAGCTATCATCGGGCTGCGAAGGCGCAGAATGAAATATTTTACATTGTGTTGCTGTGGTTTTTATACAGGAGGAAGGAATGCGGGTCTGGCTGCTTGAACATCTGGGAATCATTCTGATGTTTCTGGGGATTGCCTTGCTGGCAGTGGAAATGCTGACAGCCTTTGCCACCTATATCCTGTTTTTTCTGGGCCTTGCCATTCTGATTACCGGTCTTGCCATGTTTCTTGGCCTGCTGGCGACAAACTGGCTGCTGATTCTGGTGTCGATATTGATATTAACCGGATTATCGGCGGCACTTTTGCTGAAACCCCTGCAGGACATGAAAACGCATGTCGATGAAGACCTGGAAACCGGAGACTGATCCGGCTAACTGCGGAAAGTTAAGCATGTTGTGCAAGCGCCCAGGCAACATGTTCCTGAACCAGCTTTGAGGGGTGTGTACTGCGCTGCTTCAGGGCTTCCATGATTTCCGGAGTGCTTTCAGCATTACCGAGTCCCACAGCCAGGTTACGTAACCAGCGTTCATAGCCAATGCGTCGTATGGGGGAGCCGGCGGTTTTTTCCAGAAACTCTCCCTCAGTCCACAAAAACAGTTCCAGCAGTTCAGCATTGTCGAGTTCGTGTCTTGGTTTGAAATCATCTTCCTGACTGGATTGGGCAAACTTGTTCCAGGGGCAGCAAAGCTGGCAATCGTCACAACCAAACACCCGGTTGCCCATTAGTGGCCGCAGATCTTCCGGAATTGAAGTCTTTAACTCGATAGTCAGGTAGGAAATACATTTGCGGGCATCCAGTTCACCGGGTCCTGCAAAAGCATTGGTCGGGCAGATATCCAGGCAGGCCCGGCAGCTTCCACAATGCGCCTCGGCTTTATCTTCAGTTGGCAGTGGCAGATCAGTAAACAACTCACCCAGGAAAAACCAGGAACCGGCATTTTTGTTGATCAGCATGGTGTTCTTGGCAATCCAGCCCAGCCCGGCTTTTTCAGCGATTGCCCGCTCCAGCACCGGGGCGCTGTCAACAAAAGCACGATATCCAAACTCGCCGCAGACTGCCTGAATCTGCTCGGCAAGTTTTTGCAGACGCTGACGCAATACCTTGTGGTAATCGCGGCCCAGTGCGTAACGACTAAGATAGGCTTTGGAAGAATTCTGCAGTACTTTGACAGCCTGGGTATCAGCAGGCAGGTAATCCATGCGCACGGAAATAATCCGCATGGTTCCGGGGACCAGTTCAGCCGGGTGGGAACGCTTGCTGCCATGGCGCTGCATGTATTCCATCTCGCCATGATAATTATTCTGCAGCCATGTCTGCAGATGTGCTTCTGCTTCAGACAGATCAATATCGCTGATGCCGACCTGCTGAAAGCCCAGCTCCCGTCCCCAGGTTTTAATATCGTCAGCCAGTTTGTGAAAATCGATATCTGTCATAAGGATTTAGTTTATTCAGGGTTGGGCATATTTTATTTGGGTTTGTTCGGATTTATTCGGGACTGAGGCTACCGCGTCCTGCTATCGCCCCTTACCTACATCCATGTAGGCAAATTCCCTCCTACAGGTTTACCCGATCCGGTGTAGGAGCGGCTTTAGCCGCGAACGATAGCCGCGATTCGCGAACAACATTATCTTCAGCGCAAGCTAAGCCACTACCGAATTTCGGTTTTTCCTGTATTGCATCTCAAGCTACTCGGCCCAGGAGCGGTCAGTAAACTGCTCAATTTTGTTTTGCAGTTGTTGTGATGCCGGCAAATTCGACTGCTGATGATAGGCCCACTTGTATTTCACATGCTGTAAAAATTTGGTATTCCAGGAAGGGTGAGCTTCTTTTCGATCCTGCCAGTACATGACGAATTCCTGAATCTGCTCGCGGGCAAAATCTTCATCAATATTGGCCATGGCGAGGACTTCATAACAGGCCGGGCTGGGCTCGTAGTCACCAGGTATCAAGCGTGGTGTCGGATCGTTTTCCACGGCCAGGGTAAACTTGGCCCACTGGCGACGTACATGGGCAATAAACTTGGTATTCCAGGTGCTGGTAACCAGGCCGCGTTCGCGCCAGTACAGGACAAACTCCGGAATGGCATCCTCGATAAAACTATGGCTGATGCCGGCATGTTCAAGAATACTCAGGGCATCTTCACTGGGCCGCCATTCATTGCTCATATCAGATTCAAATTCACGGGCACCCTGATAACTTTGTGACTGGCGCCAGTCTTTCAGAATCCATTTCAGAAAAGTGTTATGCCAGGAATACTGGGTCTTTTGTCGCTCTCTCCAGTACATGACAAAGGTTTTGATCCGCTGCTCAATAAATTCCCGCGGAATATTATGCTGCTGGCACTGCAGGTAGAGTTCTTCACTGGGTTGCCAGTCGGGGGGTATGTAACTTGCCTTGCCACTGGCTTCTCGTGAGCTGAAAACACGACTGAGCGTATTAGGTCCCTGGCTTGTGTCTGGTGCAGGAGCCGTTTCCTGAGTCTGTTCATAATGACTGGACTGATTGATGGCCAGCAGAAAGCTGTCATTGTCATTGCCACTAGCTTCCAGCAGGATCAGGCCCTTTTCCAGTAAATTTTGCCGTATCCTTTTGATATCCGTGGGAGACCAGAAGGGCATGGCCTGTTCCAGTCTGCTTTCAGTGAGTTCCGTCCAGCGGCGCCGGTCACGAAGCCGGGAAGGCTGCTGTAATTGCAGTTCACTGAGTACATGCAGCATCACTGTTTCTTCCAGCCCGATGGTGGCTGCCAGAGTGGGGGATATTAGTAAAGGACGTTCAGGAATCAGGGATGAGCTCATGTCGGGATGCTATCACAAAGCAGCAAGTGCCTCACTCAGACGCGAGACAGCGATAACCTGCATGCCCTTGATGGCCTGCTTCGGGGCATTGGCTTTGGGAACAATGGCGCGGGTGAAGCCGTGTTTGGCCGCTTCCTGTAATCGTTGTTGACCATTGGGCACGGGACGAATTTCTCCGGCCAGTCCGATTTCGCCAAAGGCAATCAGTTCGCGATCCAGGGCGCGGTCCTTGAAACTGGATACCACTGACAGCAAGAGAGCCAGATCGGCACTGGTTTCCGTGACGCGTACGCCGCCAACGACATTCACGAAGACATCCTGGTCGGCCATAAACAGACCGCCATGCCGATGCAGTACCGCCAGCAGCATGGCCATGCGATTATGGTCCAGGCCCACGGCAATGCGTCGCGGATGACCGAATTGTGAAGCATCCACGAGCGCCTGAATCTCGACCAGCAAGGGTCGGGTGCCTTCCCAGAGGACGGTAACCAGCGAACCCGGTGAAACCTCATCACTACGGGCAAGAAAAATAGCCGAAGGATTTTTCACTTCTTTCAGTCCGCTTTCAGTCATGGCAAATACGCCCAGTTCATTGACGGCACCGAAACGGTTTTTCTGCGAACGCAGAGTGCGGTAACGGGAATCATCGCCCCCTTCCAGCATCATGAAACAGTCAATCATGTGTTCGAGAACTTTCGGGCCGGCCAGTGAACCTTCCTTGGTGACGTGGCCCACCAGGAAAATGGCTGTATTGGTCTGTTTGGCATACTGCACCAGATAGGCGGCGCACTCACGCACCTGTGACACCGAACCCGGTGCCGAAGTCACATCAGCACTGTGCATAACCTGAATCGAATCTATCACCATCAGTTTCGGTTGTTGTTCCTGCGCAGCAGCAGTGATCCCGGTAATATCAGTTTCCGCCAGCATCAGCAGTCTGTCATTGGGCAGACCCAGGCGTTTGGCACGCATGGCGACCTGCTGCAGGGATTCCTCACCGGTCACATAAAGCGCCTTCATTTGTTGTGACAACTGACACATGATCTGCAACAGCAGGGTGCTTTTGCCTGCACCCGGATTACCGCCAATAAGAATGGCGGAACCGGGAACGATACCTTCGCCCAGCACCCGGTCGAATTCACCGATGCCGGTCGCAATTCGTGGTGCATCATCGAGATTAATATCGTTAAGGACTTTAAGTGACGAGGAATCACCGGCAAAGCCCTGTTTTTTGAAGCTGGCGCCAGCCGAGGCGGCTTTGACCGGACCCAGGCTGATGCGTGAAAGAGTGTTCCACTGGCCGCAGCTCTGACACTGGCCCTGCCACTGGCCGTGCTCCGATCCGCAATCATTGCAGACGTAAGCTGTTTTTTGTTTAGCCATAAACCCGTTCCACACGTGCAGCGATGCTGCAACTTAAATTGTAGGACAGTATTCCAGTGTGTTCGGCCACTTCATCCACTGACAGTTGTTCGCCCCAGAGTGTGACAATGTCGCCGGTCCCTGCTTCGGGCACCGGCCCCAGATCCACGGCAATCATATCCATGGAAACCCGTCCGCAGGTAACGCTGCGCTTGCCATTGATCATCACTGGAGTGCCGTTGGGAGCATTACTCGGATAGCCATCGGCATACCCGATACTGACAATACCAATGCGCATATCCTGCGGGCAGATAAACTGCGAACAGTAACCGACATTATCCCCGGCCTGGCAATCCTGAATGGCAATGAGTCTGGCTTCCAGGCTCATGACGGCCTGCAGACCAAAATGTTCCCGACGCAGTTTTTCATCGCTGTAGGGAAAGGGCGAACTGCCGTAGAGCATGATGCCGGGCCGCACCCAGTCACTGTCTTTGCCAAAACCTGCCAGCAGTCCTGAGGAGGCAGCAATCGAGGCCGGGGCGTCGGGCAGCTCTTTGGCGACAGAGCTAAAGCTGTCGATCTGTTGCTGGTTCAGCTCGGAGTCAGTGAGATTACCGTTGGCAAGGTGCGTCATCAGGATGACTTCACTGCACCAGTCTTTGTGTTGCAGGCCTGCATAAGCCGATTTAACAGCGGCAGGCTTCAGGCCCAGTCGCCCCATGCCGGAATTCATTTTTAACCAGATGGTCAAAGGAGCGGCAGGCGGATTTTTATCAAGCGCTTCTTCCAGCCACTGCAAATCCTGCATGCGATGCACGACGAGCTGATAGCCACCAGCAGCAATCCGGGTAATATCACTTTGCTCAATAATGCCCTGCAAAATAACGATAGGCTTTTTGCAGTCAGCCTGGGTCAGCGTTTCGGCTTCATTAATATCGGTTACCCCGAAGGCATCGGCTTCATTGAGTGCTTCCGCAACGGGAAGCAAGCCGTGACCGTAGGCATTGGCTTTAATGACGGCGAGTACTTTACGCGGGCCTGCATATTGTCGGGCGATATTCAGGTTATGGTGTAGTGCGCTGAGCTTGATGCTGGCTCTGGCCCGATGGATCACTCGTCAAAGTCTCCGGAATCTTCACCGTAAGAGCCGAAGCCTGAAGCACCACCGAACTGCTGTTCGGCACTCATGGGCATGTAATTTTCAAAGCGGGTGTATTTCCCGATAAAGCTCAGGTTACAGGTGCCGATAGGGCCGTTACGCTGTTTGCCGATAATAATTTCGGCAATGCCTTTATGCTCGGTATCTTCATTGTAAACTTCATCACGATAGACAAACATGATGACATCGGCATCCTGCTCAATGGCACCGGATTCACGCAGGTCTGACATTACCGGACGTTTGTTGGGTCGCTGTTCCAGACTACGGTTAAGCTGCGACAGGGCCACTACCGGACATTCAAATTCACGCGCCATCAGTTTCAGGCTTCGCGAGATTTCTGAAATTTCCCCGGTGCGGTTTTCCGAATGGCCACGCAGTTGCATGAGCTGCAGATAGTCCACCATGATCAGGCCGATCCTGTTGTCATGATCCTTGGCTACACGGCGGGCTCGGGCACGCATTTCGGTAGGGTTCAGCCCGACAGTATCATCTATGTACAGAGGCTTGCCGCTAAGCTTGTTGATGGCATTGGTCAGCTTCGGCCAGTCATCTTCCAGCAGTTTGCCATTACGCATGCGTGTCTGGTCAACTTTGCCGATCGAAGACAGCATACGGGTTGTCAGACTTTCTGCCGGCATTTCCAGGCTGAACACCAGGGTCGGCAGTGGCTCTTCCTCACTTAGCAGGTAGTTTTCCACCATGTTCATGGCAAAGGATGTCTTGCCCATGGATGGACGTCCGGCGACGATAATCAGGTCAGATTTCTGCAGACCGGAAGTCTGGCTGTTCAGGTCCTTAAAGCCGGTGGTCACACCGGTCAGGTTGCCCTGCGAGTTGAACAGCTCCTCCAGACGGTCGAGGCCTTTTTTCAGCAGCGGATCAATAAACTGCGGGCCACCATCCTTGGGCCGCTCGTCGGCAATCTTGAATACCTGCTGTTCGGCCAGGTCCAGCAATTCGGCGCTGTCGCGGCCGTCCGGATTATAGGCACTGTCAGCAATCTGGCTGGCCGTGCTGATCAGCTGACGCAGAATGGCACGTTCACGAATGATATGCGCATAGGCCATGATGTTGGCGGTACTTGGGGTATTGCCGGCAAGTTCGGCGAGGTAATCCACGCCACCGGCTGCCTCGAGCTGATTGGTACGATCAAGTGCTTCGGCCAGAGTCACCAGGTCGATCGGTTTGCCATCTTCCTGCTGCTTGAGCATGGTCTGGAAAATGATGCCGTGATCCTTGCGGTAAAAGTCCTTGTCGATGAGCACATCGGCGACATCATCCCACATGCTGTTGTCGAGCATCAGTCCGCCCAGCACGGCCTGCTCGGCATCCATGGAATGCGGGGGTATTTTCAGGTTGCTGGTATTGCCCAGTGTTGAGTCAATACTGCGAGGCTGACTTGAAGGCATTTCGGTCATTGCTTGCCAATCTTTTTTTAAAAAATCCGACAGGGCCGATTATGTTATCGCATCGCCATGTGATAAACAGCTCCTGAACCAAATTTTTTATCAGGGCTTTTCGTTATCCAGTTGTGTGCCGGATTCCTGCAGTCTGGCCAGATTTTCAGACTCTGGCAAGGCAGTTGGGATGACCTCTCCGGCGGCATTACGTTGCAGCGATTCCTGCACACTCAATAAGCGGCGCTGGGCTTTGTTCAGATGCCGGCAGGAGCGCTTGGCGGCATTGGCATACTGCAGCAGAATATCCATGCGCTCTATTGCAAGTCTGCCAGTCGCGGCCTGTTGGATGATGGTTTTTTTGAAAACCCGATAGGCTTTTTCAATATCCTCATAATCCGGGATTCCCGGTTGTAGTTCTTCCGGCGAGGAACTGGCCAGGCCTTTTAGATGTAACTGAATGCTTGAACTGAAATTAAGCGCGGCTTCACGCATTTCAGTATTGAGTTCGGTGTGCCCGTGTATGCCATGCAGGGCAATGATGTCATCACTGAGATCCAGCACAAAGAGAAATTCCTGCATGGACTCTATCAGGTTGGACAGTGCTTCGGACACAAAAGGAGTCAGTGAGCCACGGTTAAGCTCAACCGCATAATTCCCCACAGTTTTACACAGGCTGCGAATGATCAGCGGGCTGTGCTGATCGCGAATGTTATTCAGGCAGGCGAGAGTATAAGCGAAACTCATCTCGGCAATGCGCTTGATCTCCAGCGCCATTGAATCAATAGCCAGATAGGGCATGGTCAAAACATTTTTATCCAGATAGCGGGGCTGGGCCTGTTCTTCTTCCCGGCTGCGGAATCGTTTCGTTAAAAATGCCACCAGCGTTGAGGATATTGGCCACATCAGGATGACACCGACGATATTAAATACACTGTGAAACAGCGCCAGGCTGACAGCGGCTGAAGTATTCAGGCCAAGAAAGTTTTGCAGCGTACTGCCAAGCCATAGCATCGGACTCAGCAGAAATACTGCCACCAGGGCAGTAAGCAGATTGAAAAATACATGACTCATGGCTACACGTTTGGCAGTGGGTGTGGCACCGAACACCGATATCAATGCTGTGGTGGTGGTACCCAGGTTGGCGCCAATCACAACGGCTGCGGCGGCGTTGATGTCGAGAAGCCCGCCTTCGGCTGCACTCAGGGCAATCACCATGGCGGCACTGGAAGATTGCATGAGGGTGGTCAGTAAAAAGCCGAGCAGAACATAAAGACAGATAGCCAGCACATTGAGGTTTTCAATAACAGGAAAGGAAAAATCACTACCGAGATTTTCAAAACTGGTTTTAAGAATACTGATGCCCAGAAACAGCAGACCAAAGCCCACCAGTGCCATACCGAAAGAAGCACGCCGGGAATCAGCACCGGTTAATTTCAACAATGCGCCGATGCCCACCAGGGGCAGGGCCAGGCCCTCAATGTTCACCTGAAAACCGATCAGGGCAACAATCCAGGCAGTCATGGTGGTGCCGACGTTACTGCCGTATATCACCCAGACAGCTCGCTCCAGGCTCAGCATCCCGGCATTGGCAAAACCAATGGTGGCGACTGTGACGGCACTGGATGACTGGACGATGCCGGTAATCATAAAACCGGAAAACAGGCCGCGCGACCGCGTATTGGTCCACTGGGCCAGAAAGTCGCGCAGGGAATTGCCGGCGGCCAGCTTAAGGCCGTCGCTCATCAGTGCCATGCCAATCAATAAGAGGCCGAGTCCGCCGATCAGGCTGCTGAATAATGTCATGTGTTTGATCTACTGCGGTCGTAAATATGACCAGAGTGTTTATTATAGGCTACTGGTACTTAATTGAATTGATTTACTGCAATGCTTAAACCCCTACAAGTCCTGAATCCCAGACCACTGAGAGCACTGAGCTCCCATCTAAACAAGCTGGTAGCCGGGCGTCTGTGGCTGAAAGTCCTGCTGGGAATGTTCCTGGGCATTGTTGTCGGCGTCCTGCTGGGACCATCGCTGTCCCTGGTTAATGCTGATCTGGCCAGCACAATCGGTAACTGGCTGGCCCTGCCGGGTCAGTTATTCCTGATCCTGGTGCAGATGATCGTGGTACCGCTGGTATTTGCTTCGATAATTCGTGGGCTGGCCGCCACCGATGACATCAATCAATTGAAAAAACTGGGCCTGTCCGTGGTGACATTTTTTATCCTGACGACCACTTTTGCCATCGTGCTGGGCATTACCCTGGCTTCACAAATCCGGCCCGGCAATTATATTGATACAGCCATGTTCAGTGAGTTCGTGCCAGTCGAGGCGAGTGAAACACCGGCAGCCAGCACCCCTGATCTGGCGAGCCTGCCGCAGACCCTCATCAATCTGTTCCCCACCAACCCGCTGAATTCCATGGTTGAGAGCCAGATGCTGCAGGTGGTGATCTTTGCCGTGATCTTTGGCTTTGCCCTGTTAATGACCCCGGCCGAGCGTTCCCGGCCACTGTTTGATTTTCTCGGCTCCCTGCAGGAAGTCTGTATGACTGTTGTCAGAGGGGCCATGGTGCTGGCGCCGATTGCGGTTTTTGGCCTGATGGCGCAACTGGTCAGCCGTATCGGCTTTGAGGCCTTGCTGGGCATGGGAGTTTACGTGCTGACTGTGCTGCTTGGCCTGCTGATGATGTTCCTGGTTTACCTGCTTATTATTCTGGTGGTCACCCGTACTTCACCCTTATTTTTTATCTCCCAGGTGCGTGAATTGTTATTGCTGGCCTTTTCCACCTCCAGTTCTGCAGCCGTGATGCCGCTTTCCATCAAAACCGCCGAGGACAAGCTTAATGTACGGCCTTCCATTGCCGAATTTGTAATTCCCATCGGTGCCACCATCAACATGAACGGCACGGCACTTTATCAGGGCGTGGCAACCATTTTTCTGGCCCAGGTTTATGGCATTGATCTGAGCCTTGGCTCCCTGGCCCTGCTGGTGGTGGTTGCAGTCGGCGCGTCTATTGGCTCACCGGCAACGCCGGGCGTGGGTATCGTGATTCTGGCCATGGTATTGAGCACGGTTGGTATTCCGCCCTCCGGTATTGCCTTGCTGATGGGGGTAGACCGAATTCTGGATATGAGCCGTACCGCCGTGAATGTTGCCGGTGACATGGTGGCCTGTCTGGTCATGAACAAACTGGTAGGTTCCGACAATTCGACCGAAGAAGAGCTGCAACGGCAGGAATCCCTTGAAGCAGAACGCCTTACACTTCAAGAAGACACACTGGTTAAATAATCGTACCTGGGTTTTCACATTGCTTCCTCACTGTTAACGCTGCGTTAACAAATCATAAACTGTTCTAAAACAGTTAATTAGCCTTCATCCCGGGAAAAGCAGGGTACAGTGCACTCAAGTTGTACTGAGGTGCCCCGGGTGCCGGTAATTGAGGAATGCATGATGAATACAGGTAAGCGATTCACTACAAAAAACCGACTGAGCAGCGCTATTGCACTCACCTGTGCAGCCGGCATGGCAGCACCTGCTGGGCTGGCTCAGGAAGCCATCCAGGAAATTGTGATCTTTGGCCGTAATACCGACCTGGTTGGTGAAGCACAATCAGCCAGTGTTGGCTATGTCGGTGGTGCAGACCTGCTGATCCGACCGCTGGTGAAAACGGCTGAATTGCTGGAATCCATGCCCGGGATGGTGGCGGTGCAGCATTCCGGCAGCGGCAAGGCCAACCAGTATTTCCTGCGGGGCTTTAATCTGGACCATGGCACGGACTACACAGTGCATCTGGACGGCGTTCCACTGAACATGCGCTCCCATGGCCATGGTCAGGGTTATCTGGATGTTAACGGCGTGATTCCCGAAACCGTGGAAGGTATCGATTACCGCAAGGGTCCTTACTATGCTGATCTGGGTGACTTTTCCCTGGCGGGCGCATCTTTTATCAATACCATTGACAGGCTGGATCGTGCTTTTATCTCTGCCGAACTCGGGGAGCATGGCTGGAATCGATATGTGGGAGGGTCGAGTTTCGATATTAATGATGGAACCTTGACTCTGGTCGGGGAGTACAAAAACTATGATGGCCCCTGGCAGCACAGTGAGGATCTGAATCATCTGTCTCTTTGGGGTAAATACAGCATTCCAACCAGTTTTGGTGAAGCGGTATTTACCATGGCAGCATATGATGCACGCTGGGAACCGACAGAGCAGATTCCGGAGCGGGCTATTGGCACGGCGGTTTGCCCTGATGCTTATTGCAGCCTGGATCCGACAGCTAAAGGAGAGACAAACCTGCGCTGGATGAGTTCAGCAGGGTTATCGGGTAGTGACTGGAGCACTTTGTTCTATGCGCAGTATTATGACTGGAGCATGTCATCCAATCCGACCTATGATGCGCAAATCAATCAGTTTGACAAACGCTGGGTTGCAGGTGGGCAGGGTGACTATACCCTGCTGGACAGCAGCGCCTTTGAAGTCATTGCCGGCGCCAATTTCCGTTACGATGATGGTAGTCGAATCGGCGTCGACAATACTGCTGGAGGCGTTTTCGTCTCGCAAAACGGTCGCAATGCGATTGAAGAGTTTTCAGTAGGCCCTTTTATACAGGGAACCTGGTTCGCCAGTCGTGACCTGCGAATCAACGGTGGCCTGCGCTACGATTACTATGACTTTGACGTCACTGCCCTGAACGCCATGAGCGCTGAAGGGACCGCATCAGACGGTGAGTTTTCTCCAAAATTCGGCCTGGCTTATACAGCTCTGGATAACCTTGAGCTGTATTACAACTGGGGCCGGGGGTTTCACTCCAATGATGCTCGTGGAGTGGTCAATACGAGCAATCCGGTACCCGCAATATCAGGCGGTACCGGCTATGAAGTCGGCAGTCGTCTGAGCCTGGGGGATTTCAAATTTACCGCGGCCTACTGGTGGCTTAACCAGGACTCAGAGCTGATCTTTGTCGGTGATTCAAACTCGGTTGAACCGAAAGGCGGCTCGGAACGTGATGGTCTGGAGCTGACCATGTTCTGGCAGCCCACTGACTGGCTTGGCGTTGATGCAGTCTATACCAGCAGTGATGCGCGTTATGTCAGCAATCCGGATGGTCCCTATGTCGAACAGGCAGTGGAGGAGGCGGCTCAGTTGGGTGTCACATTAACCCGCGATAACTGGGATGCCAGTCTGCGTGTACGTTATCTTGGACCCTATGCCCTGGATGCCTCAAATACTTATCGTGCGGAATCTCTGACAACCGCCAACCTGCGCGGCGCTTACCATTGGGATTCGCTGACAGTGTTTGTCGAAGCCATCAACCTGTTTGATACTGACGGCAAGGAGATCGTCTATTACTATCCAGCTTATGTGAATGGCCTTGATGCCCCTGGACTGACATCAGATACCATTGACTGTGAGGTCACCAATTGTTTCATGAGCCGGTCGACTGAGCCCAGAGCCTTCAGGGTTGGACTTAGTTACCAGTTTTAACGTTAATTAGTTTTACTGTCGTGCATCCCGCTTGAAGATTTTACCTGGATACGGAGCGCCGACCCTGCTATAGCCAGGACTGCAGGCCGGTGCTCCATCTTTCATTCAGCTCAATTCAACCATCTGTTTTTAAATAAAAAAATATTACGTTAATTGCTTGTTAAAAGGGCCTGGGCAAATCCTGGCCCTGAAAAAATTAACGTTAATATTCCCCCCTTGCATTTTTCGCAGAATCCGCGACAATGCGCGTCTTTTCGTGAACAAATACAAGAAACTTGATGAGCAATATCGCCCCCGAGGAATTACGTGAACTGGTTCAGCGCATAATCAATAGCGGTGAACTGGGCCGATCCCGTACCTACAGTGAAATCCTGCAGTATCTGGCGGAATGCGCCATTAAGGGCACAAATCCCAAGGAAGTGGCCATCGCCATGGATGTGCTGGGTCGGGATACCGAGTTTGATGTCGGCAAGGATTCCATTGTTCGTGTGCATATCTACCACCTGCGTAACAAGCTCAAGTCATATTTCAGCAAATACGGCAAACAGGAAAAATATCGCCTGGATATTCCCAAAGGGCAGTACATACTCACTGCCATACCTGCAGCCGATGTAAAAAGCCCTGATCAGGCAGGGGATTCTGGCAGCAAACGTGAATCCATGACCTTATGGCTGGCAGCAGCGGCTGTCGTACTGTTGGTACTGAACCTGTTTTTCCATTTTGTCCCGGTCAGCGACCAGCCTGAATCTGTGTCCAGCGAATTCGCCCGCTATTCTCCCTGGCAACAAATGCTGGATGACGAAGCACCAATCCTCTTGCTGGTCGGGGATTACTACATTTTTGGCGAGGTAAACCGGCAGGGTGATGTGGCCCGCCTCGTGCGTGAATTTGATGTCAATTCCGCTGAAGAGCTCAATTTTTTACAGGATATGGGCGTGGAGGGTTCGGAAGTCTATTACGACCTCGGCCTGAACTATATTCCAAGCTCCAGCACCTATGCGCTTTCCCAAATACTGAGTGGCCCGCTTTCGGGTGTTGGCCGTGAGCGTATCAATGTGAAGATGGTCTCCGACTACATGACTTCGGACCTGGCCACTAATCATGTTATTTATCTGGGCTACCTGAGCGGATTGCAGGATCTGTATAACCTGATGTTTGCTGGCTCGAGTCTGGAGATTGGCGCGACATTCGATGAATTAAATAACCGTGATACCGGAGAATACTTTGTCAGCAGCTCCGGGCTTTCCGGTGGAGACTCTTACAAGGATTACAGTCTAATTGCCTCTTTCCCCTCTCCAAACGGGCACCAGATCACCATGATTGCCGGGATGCGGGATGAAAGTCTTATCAATGTATCCGAACAGGTCAGCGACCTGCATGTACTAGCAGAAATTGAAGACAACCTGACAATGGCTGAAGCTGAAAGCAATAGTTTTGAAGCGCTGTTTGAAGTATTCGGTTTTGACAATACCAATTTCAATTCCAGGCTGATTTATGCACAATCCAGAAATACGGCTGCTGTACAGAGCTATTTTGGCGGGAATTAAGCAGGTATTCTGAACACAAAACCTGCCCACAAAAAAAGGGAGCCAAGTGCTCCCTTTTTTATTGATAAAACAAGTAGAAAGAAAACTTTTGGTTCGCTCTCTACTTGGCTGCAAAGCCTCAATAATTTATGAGTCTTTTTCTGCAGATTCTTCTCCGGCATCATCGGCAGCTTCTTCCACTGCTTCCTCGGCCTTCTCTTCGATGTCTGCTGCTGCTTCCATCGCTTCGAGTTCTTCCATCGCGACAACAGTTTCCTGCGGTGCGTCGGTACCAACAATTTTCAGGTTAATTTCAGCGGTGACTTCAGAGCCAAGCGACAGGGAAATTTCAAAGTCACCGGTATGCCGGATAGCACCTTCGGGTAGCTGGACTTCACTTTTCTCAACTTCCTGACCGGCTGCAGTCAGTGCATCGGCGATATCCCGGGTACCGATTGAACCAAACAGTTTGCCTTCTTCACCGGCATTGGCTTCAATAGTGACACTTATGCCATTGAGCTTTTCAGCACGAGCTTTAGCGGCCTTCATTTTTTCCTGGGCGGCTTTCAGTAACTCTTCCTTGCGGGCTTCATATTCCGCTACATTTTCCCTGGTTGCCGGCACTGCCTTGGCAAAAGGAAACAGGAAGTTACGCGCATAACCGGCTTTGACCTCAACCTTGTCACCGACATCGCCGATCTTGCCAACTTTTTCTAATAATATAACGTTCATTTCAACCTCACTCTTGCCGCCTTGCTTAAGGTTCGGCAATGCGTTTTCTGATATTTACCAAACTGTCCGCCACACCGAGCATGACAAAGGCCGGTGCGAAAAAAAACACAGCCAGGTAGCCAATAAACAGCCAGCTACTTCCCAGCTTTTTCAGCTTCACGACATAATGCATCAAAGCCAGTGAAGCCAGTAAGGGCGCAATACTCATTATCGCTACCCAGGTATCCAGCGGTTCCATATCTGCCAGCCCGGCTATCATGAAACCTGTCAGTAATACCGCAAATCCCGGTTCCAGGCGTAACTGGCGAAATTCTTCGCCGAAACCACCCGGGTTGTACAAAGCTGCCTGCCACCAGCGTGCCAGGATCAGGCACGACACAATCGTGGCAAGGTGGTATGCACCGAAAAAACTCAGCAGCAAGGCCACGACCTGAGCGGACGTATAGGGTACCGTGGCACCCTGGCTTTGCTGGACGATCAGTGCATTGTCCACAATGCTGGTCAGCTGGGCCACGTAGGCATCCTGCCAGACCAGACTGAGCTGTATAACCAGGCCCAGTACTGTCCCGAGCATCACTACCCTGGACCATGATTCGGTACGTTTCAGAACCTGGGCCAGCAGGGCAATACCCGGCATCAGCATGACTGGCGTGGGATCTCCCACTATCCAGTACATTCCTGCCGGGATCATTGACCACAGCAGGATAATCAATCCTTCCCGAGCGTCTCTGCGCAGATTAACCAGTCCGACGACCGCCGCGCTCAGGCAGTACAGCATGGGAAACAGCCCGGTCAGCAGTACGACCATGATGGCTCGGCGGCGGTTATGCATGACATATTCCGCTAGGCCTCGCATCAGCTATCCCTCAGGAGCTTTAAACTTCGTGCGAATCCGTATAGGGAATCAAAGCCAGATAACGGGCACGTTTGATCGCTGTAGCAAGCTGGCGCTGGTAACGGGCTTTGGTCCCGGTAATGCGGCTTGGTACGATCTTGCCGGTTTCACTGATATTGGCTTTGAGTGTATCCAGATCCTTGTAATCAATTTCGGTGACGCCTTCAGCGGTAAATTTGCAGTAGCGTCGACGTCTAAAAAATCGGGCCATAATAGTTCTCCAAATTTTCTCGCTTAGTTGGTGGTCTCAGCTTCAGCTTCATTTTTTTCATCAGCTGAATCAGAGTCGTCGTCATCGTAGTCATCGTCGTCATCGTCATCGTCATCATCCGAGGAATCACGATCAGAATAATCCTGCGAACGCTGGCTAGCGCGGGCTTTACGCTCCCGGCTTTCGTTCTCGGCTTTCATGATATCCGACACTTCGGTAACGGCTTCCTTGCGTTTGATCACCAGATTACGGATGACAGCATCGTTAAAGCGGAACAGGGTGGAAATTTCATCCAGGGTTTCCTGATTGCACTCGATATTCATCAGCACGTAATGAGCTTTGTGAACCTTGTTGATCGGATAGGCGAGTTGACGACGTCCCCAGTCCTCGACACGGTGGACAGAGCCGCCGCTTTCAGTGACCAGAGCGCTGTATTTTTCGATCATCCCGGAGACCTGATCGGACTGGTCGGGATGCACCATAAATACTATTTCATAGTGACGCATAATGCTCCTCACGGTTTATAAGTCTTCCATCAGGGCTCATTGTGGAGCCATCGCTTTATAAGCCAGCAGCTTAGTAAAGCCTTCCTGTGGTAAGACAAGGAGTTAAAAAGAGGGCGAATTGTAGAGATATTGCGGCGTAGATGCAACTAAATAGGGGTTTGTTTGAAAATAACACCAGCCCTGTTCGGGGCTAAAGCCCCTCCTACAACAATATTCGGATACACCTGTAGGAGCGGCTTTAGCCGCGAATAAATTCCTAGCTTAACCTTTGCCGCAAGGCTTCAAAGAGAAAGATCCCGGCAGAAACCGAGACATTCAGTGAACTGGTCTCGCCCTGCATGGGAATCGCCAGTAACTGGTCACAGTTTTCCCGGGTCAGGCGGCGCAAGCCTTTGCCTTCGGCGCCGAGCACCAGTGCAATATCCCCTTTAAGGTCTGCTTCATAGACTGATTTTTCCGCTTCACCGGCAGCTCCCATCAGCCAGATACCACGTTTTTGCAGGGCCTGCATGCAACGCGCCAGATTGGTCACGCTAATAAAGGGTAGAATTTCGGCAGCTCCGCTGGCAACTTTGCGTGCGGTAGCATTGAGTGAGGCAGATTTGTCTTTAGGCACAATGACTGCATCGGCACCTGCGGCTTCGGCTGAGCGGATACAGGCACCCAGGTTATGCGGGTCGGTCACTCCATCCAGAATCAGCAATAAAGGCCGGTGATCGAGTTTATCCAGAAGCTGGTAAAGATAGGTTTCGTTATGTTCCAGCTGCATTTCCCTGCACAGCGCAATCGCGCCCTGATGCACACCGCTGGCCTTTTTATCCAGTTCGGTCTTGTCCAGCACCTCCACCGGAATGCCCAGGCTGTTGCACTGGTCAGTGATTGAGGAGATGCGCGCATCCAGGCGGCCGCTTTGCAGAAAAATCTGCTGCACGAGCTCCGGCCTGTGCTTCAGCAAAGCATTAATAGTATGTATGCCAAAAACCCATTCCTGTTTCATCTTGCTTTACTTGCGACGCCCTTTCTTTTGCCCCTGGCGGGATTTTTTTGACAGTTTACGTTTGGTGATATCCCGCAACTTGGACATACGCTGACCTTTGGGGATATTTTTCCGGACACCTTTTGACTCTTTCTTGCCGGTTAGCTGCAAATCAATTTTCTTGTCATCCAGATCAACACGGGCAACCACAACATTTACCTTATCACCCATCTGGTACTGAAAGCCGGTACGTTCACCAGTCAGCGTATGGGCAATGGCATCAAAGTGGTAATAATCATTTTGCAGGGCAGTGACATGCACGAGTCCTTCTACATAAACATCGTCCAGTTCAACAAACAGGCCGAAACTGGTCACTGTCACTACAGTACCGGTATATTCCTCACCAATGTGCTCTTTGATGTACTCACATTTGAGCCAGTCCAGGACATCATAGGTTGCCGCATCGGCCCGGCGTTCCGTCATTGACAGCTCAGCTCCCAGGTTTACCAGGTCTGATAATTTATAGGGATAGATATCCTTGCGCGCAATGGCTTTATTCCCCTCGACCGGCAGGGTAAAGCGCTGGTGTTTGCCGTTTCTGATCAGATAGCGGATGGCTCGATGAACCAGTAAATCCGGATAGCGTCTGATCGGTGAGGTGAAATGCGTATAGGCTTCAAATCCCAGGCCAAAATGTCCGCCATTCTCTGGCTGATAGACTGCCTGCTTCAGTGAACGAATCACCATGGTCTGCAGGAGGTTTCGGTCGGGCCGGTTTTTCAGGCGCTTGAGTATTTCCTGATAATCAGTGGGTGTCGGTTTTTTCTTGCGTGCCAGGCCAATGCCGATGCCGCGCAGAAAGTCATAGAGCTTGGCGACTTTTTCCTCATTGGGGCCATCATGCACACGATAGAGAGCCGGCAACTTGGATTGCAGCAGGAACTTGGCGCTGCAGACATTGGCGCAGAGCATGCATTCCTCAATGATGCGATGGGCATCGTTGCGTTCGACCGGCACGATTTCCTTGATCTTCTTTTGTTCGGAAAAAATGATTCGGGTTTCAGTTGTATCGAAATCCAGCGCCCCGCGTTTGTGACGGGTCTGGTGTAATACTTTATATAAGGCATACAGATGTTTCAGATCCGGCATGATCCCGGCATGCTTGTCGCGCAGGCGTGACTGCAGGCTTTTTTCCACCGGGTTCTGGGTCGGTTGCAGAAGTGTAGCTACTTCCGTATAGGTCAGGCGTGCATGGGAATGAATGATGCCTTCGCAGAATTTGTAACGGGTAATTTTGCCGTCCCGATTGATATTCATCTGACATACCAGCACCAGGCGGTCTTCGTTCGGTTTCAGCGAACACAGGCCGTTGGATAAATCCTCCGGCAACATGGGAATAACATGTCCGGGGAAATAAACCGAGTTGCCCCGTTCCTGGGCTTCCTGGTCGAGCACGGAATCCACTTGCACATAATGCGAGACATCGGCGATAGCGACATACAGCGTCCAGCCCTGACCGGGGCGCAATTCACAATAAACCGCATCATCAAAATCCTTGGCATCTTCACCATCGATTGTTACAAAAGGCAGTTCACGCAAATCAACCCGATGTTCGGCCTCGCTGGAAGGTTCGGCCTGATGCTTGGCTACACGACCCAGTTCACTGATGATGCCCTTCGGCCAGATGCGGGGTATTTCATGGGCGCGGATTGCCACTTCGATTTCCATGCCGGGACGCGCCACATCGCCCAGTACTTCAGTCACGACGCCGGTACTTTTTACCCGGTTATGCGCGAACTTGGTAATCTTGACCACCACGAAGTCGCCGTCTTTGGCATTTTTGTGTTTCTTCGGCGGGACCAGAATTTCCTGGGCAATGCGGCGGTTATGCGGAATGACCACGCCAACACCGGACTCCCGGTAAAAGCGCCCGACAAATTCAGTGCGTTTGCGTTCCAGCACCTCAACAATCTTGCCTTCACGACGGCCGCGGCGATCATAGCCGGCAATACGGGCAAGCACGGTATCACCATCAAAGACTTTCATCATCTGTTTCGGGTTCAGGAACAGGTCATCGGAACCATCGTCGGGTATCACAAAGCCGAAACCTTCCTTGTTGCCCTGAATGACACCTTTGATCAGGTCCATTTTGCGTACCAGACCATAGGCGCCACCACGGTTTTCAATCAGCTGCCCGTCACGGGCCATGGCAATCAGGCGGCGACGCAGGGCTTCCTGGTTTTCGTTATCAAACAGCAGTAATTCGGTGCAAAGCTCCAGATGAGTAACCGGCTCACCCCGGGTTTCCAGGTGTTCCATAATGTACTCCCGGCTGGGAATCGGGTTCTCATAACGGGCTGCTTCGCGTTTGGCGTGTGGGTCTTGTGGTTTTTTTGTTCGGGGCATGGGTTTACTGCTGGGAATTAATGAAGTTGCGAGTATAACAGGCGCGTGGGTAAACAGCATTGACAGGGCAGGGCAGAATGGGTAAATTGCGCCCCCTGCAATTGGTAGTTCCCGTCCTGTGCCCAGGTGGTGGAATTGGTAGACACGCTAGCTTCAGGTGCTAGTGGCCTTACGGCCGTGGAGGTTCAAGTCCTCTTCTGGGCACCATTCTCAGGGACAATGATAGACCATCAATAACCACGCAAGACATTGATTAATATAAGTTATATTATCTTTTAATTTGGTTGTTTGTTGTCTGTCATTGTCTAGAATAGTCCCTGTTACAGCCCGCCAACAGCCCTTGTACAGCCCTTGAATAAGTAGGTTAAACAGGGAATAGAATTTGAGACTAGAATGCTTGGACAGGACTTAACGACCTGGCCTAAGATCAAGACCTTCTAACTCTTCTAAAGTAGCAACGACCGATTCGACAATGTCACTGTCAAAGTCATCACGATCAGCCTCCTCATGAGCTCCCTTGTTGAGATATCTCCAGACTAAGTTTTGCTCAGGGATACCGAGTAATGTGTTTAATGCTGTAATAACGGGTTGTTTATTGTTGTGTGCAAATGCTTCTGTGTTGTTTAATTTGTGGCGTAAGGATTCACATAAACTTCTTAAAGCAGGTTCTTTACCTGATCCTAAGAGAAGCACGCTTATGTGGCCATGATCATGACTACCTAACCAACGCCAGATTTTGTCAGAGAACATCTCAATAGCTTTACGTGAAGCGGCCAATGCATCTCCATCATTTAACTCTTCTCGTGCTGCTCTTGCCATGTCAATGTAATTTCGGCTTGTTACATTGCCGTTTACTCTGGGTTGGTAGTTGCCATCATGGTTTTTGAATAGATAGACTTTTGAGTCGTTGCGGACAGGTTGAGGCAAACTCTGCTGAATATCCTTGATAAAGTCATTGCTATGACAAGTGACAATAATTTGAGTGTTAGCAAAATGATCACTCTCAAAAATAGTCTCTCGGATGCCTCGTTTGTGATCATGATCGATAGCATTAATAGCGTCATCAAAAACAATGAGGGGGCTTTCTATTTTCATACTTTTTGCTAACAATATAGCTAAACCTAGGCATCTGATATGCCCTTCGCTTAATATTTTAAGGGCATCAATTCTGAGTTGAGGAGACCCTCGAAAACTAATCTGAATTTTCTCCTCACCTGTGAGAGGGAGATACAGGGAGGATAGCTTATCTGCTTCTAGGTCATTTCTATTGAATTCATTGTAAAGCATCATGGCTTGGTCATTTAGACCAGCCATCAAAGTGCCAGGAAGTTCGTTTCGATATCGTCTGAGCATTCTTAGAAAATGATCATAAGCTACTTTGATGGGAGTATCTCGCTCGTTGTCTCTATTTTCCTGGGCAGCTTCTTGGATTAGAGCGGCATTTGTCTCTTCAAAATCAGCGATTCGTTGTTTAGCCGCAGCTAATTTCTCAATAAAAAGTTGTCGTTTATTATCTTGGGTTTGAATTAATAACTGGAACGCGTTTAGGCTATCACGTTCTTCAATATTTCTCTGACGCTCTTCCTGTGCCAGCCTTGAGGCAATATCTTGGGTTTCGATTTGTTGTGCAATACCTAAAATGCCCTCAAGAGTAGGGGCATTGGCTTCTGGGTTTGTATCTAAGCCTGGATCGTAAACAACCTGCCACCACCGATCACTTGTTTCATTTGCAAGTTCTGAGAGGTAATTACTCAATATGAGTTCTTGTTCTGTACCTGACTCAATGAAGGTACGGAGTATTTCAAGTTTTGCTTTCAGTGTATTGGAGGCTAGTAACATATTCGCTATTGCTTGTTCCTGTTGGATTTGAACTGCCGCCAACTCACTAAGCTGTTCCAGTCCAGTGGCGGCTTTTGCATAAGGGTCTTGTTGTACCCCTTCAAGAGGAGTGTCGCAGGCAGGACAATGAGCGCCTTCAGTGGGTTGCAATTCGATAACCGCAGTATATAAATCTTTAAACGAAACTAAGTTTGCTTGTTCCATTAATTCCGTATTGATTGGGTCTAATGTATTTTGAGCTGCATCAGCTTGTTCATAGCATTCTTGTAATGCAGTTCGAGTTATATTGAGAATTTGCGGCGGGATAGCATTTAGAATTTCATTGAGTTCTTGCAAGCGAGCAGGGGTTTCGGGGCTGCCAATCAACTCTTTAAGTGCACCATAAGTCATAGCGTCAGAGTGAGTCTGAGCCAGAGCTAGCTCTTCAGCATCTAAGGTTTGTAACAATTCTGTTTCTCTATTGACGGTTTCTTGATCTTGAGCCAAAGCCTCACGCTTTGAATCGAGACGAATTTGTTTTGGGCGAATGAGTGTAAGTTGTTCGTCCGTGGAGTCATTAAAGTGACTTACAAAATCATTGAATTTTTCCATACCAAAAAGAGTGGCAATTAATTCTGCTCGTTGGGCTGTTGGTCTAGCTGCAATGCGAGAAAAGGAGTCGATTCTATTTTTTTCAATGAAAGAAAATCTATAAGAATCTGCATTTGCAGTTACATTTATCTCATTACCTTGATGATCAGTGGCTCTTAATACCGGCGGTTCAAATCTACGTGCATGAAGATTTGAAAGGTACGTAGCAGGAGCAATCCGTTTGACTCCAGCTTCTTCAACGGAACCAAGGAGTGAATATTCCAAAGCTTCGCAAAGGCTAGTTTTTCCGCTTCCGTTTGGTCCATAAAAAAGAACAATTCGATTATGTAGGTCGAAGGGTTCTGGGTAAAGAAACCCACGAAAAGGGCCAACTGTTAAATGATGAAGTCGTTGCCACTGCCATGTGTCTCCTGCTAAAAGTGGAGCAATTTCAGGAAGGTCGTCAGAAGTTTGTAAAAGAAGGTTTCTTGCTAAAGTTGCAAGGAAGACTGAGCGTTGGCTACGCTGGCGAGAGGTCGCAAGAACCGCGTCAAAATTTGATAATATAGAGTTAGCCAAACGACGGACATTAGAAGGAGCTTCATTGTCAGGATCGTGAAGCCATCGAACAAAATTTTCGAAGTCTTTTCTAGCTGTTGCCATGTTTCCCTACTAGCTGCTTAAAATGTGGTTAGGCTCCTTAGTATGTCGGTATCTGAGCAGTAAGGGCAATTTTAACACACTTAAGAGCCGGGCTATGGCCTATGTAAATTTTGCAATGAAGGATAGTGCTTGGTTAGAAACTGGTATTTTGACCTATCTTATTCTGACTCGTGGCGGTAGGTTGCTTTCGTTCAAACTCCACAGCCATTTCACCCCCATCCCTGGCTCCTTTAATCCACTTGGCATATACTCTCATGAGCATTTCCGGTGTTTCGTGTCCCATCTGTCCAGCCATATAAAAAATATTGGCATTGCCAGAGAGTTTGTTGCTGGCGAAACTGTGACGCATCTGGTTCTGGTTCCGGTAACGAATTTTTTCCTGGATTAAGGCTCTTCTCCACATGGTGCTGGAATGCTCGTAGTCAATAAATGGCCCTTTGCCATCTGCTCTGATAAAGATAAAACCAGATTTTAATAGTTGACTGTGTTTCTTCTGATTGATGAGGGCTGCGTGGCCGCCTATGGTGAGGTCAATCTCTCGTTCTCCCGCCACCGTTTTGGTTTCTTCCTGTAAGACACGCTCGACAACTGCTCGTTGAATCTGGACACGGTTATTTCTCCAGTCTACATCCTCCCACTTCAAGCCAAATAATTCAGAAATACGCAAGCCCTGGTAAAAACCAAATTGGAAGAAGTGGCGGCAGGATTCGCCATACAGCAATTCTATGCGAGATAAAATTTGACTGATTTCATCAGAGTCAAAAGGATCGATTTTATATGTGCGGCCGTTAGCAATGATTTTCTTTTTATCAATGAGCTTGGCGACTTTGATTTGGTCAATGGGGTTGCGAGTGATGGTTTCTTCACTTACTGCATCATCAAGAATTGCGCGTAAAGGCAGTAAATAATTACGAATGGTTTTTAATGTCACACCTCTGTCCTGCCCCCAATAGCGGATCATTTTCTTTATAATTTTGGCATCAAGGTGTCTGAGCTTATATTTTCCAACGAAAGGTTTTAATTGCTTAACCGCTCTTTTGTAGGCTTTGTAAGTGCTGTTTCGATGGGCATGTTTGATGTCGTTCAACCAAACATCAAGCTCTTCCTCAACTGTGCGTTGACTAGTGGACAGGCCTAGTATGGAGGCACGAGGTGAGTCTGGGAAATACTCCAAATAATTGAATGTGCCTCGTTCAATCTGGTTTTCGATTTCGGCTTTTAAATTAATGGCGTATTTTTCGCCGGTTTTATTCGGTTTGACTTTAAGAGTCTCACGACAGCCTATACCTTTATACTGGAAGGTAATTCTAATGACTTGTAAGCCACTTTCATACGTGCGAAGCGCTACGCCTCTAGCTATTTTGGTATCTCTGACTCTATCCATGACTGTCCCTCCCTGATATTAATCCAAAGGTTGCCATCACGGACCATACAGTGGACGCCATCTTTCCATTTTCCGGTTTTACGTCGTGCGTGCACTGCATTTCCTGTGTCTCCTGTTAGATTACACCAGTGTTTTAGCTTTACCCATTTAAGGGCTACTAGCTCGTTAGTGTTCATATGTATCTGCCTTTATTAGCTCAAGGCAGATACCCTAAATTTGACTGTTGAAATTGTTGTTAATAAAGCTTTCTTCTATTCAGGAAACTTTATTTGCAGCTGAAAAAAAAGCGCTTAAAACTCACGATCTAAAATTAAATCCTTTGCCTTATACGCCTGGCCGACTGCTGTAATAAATGCAGAACTACTTTCCTTAATAAATGTCGACCAACCCTGCAAATAGGCTGCACTGTTTTTAATGCTGGCCTGACTATCTACACCACACACATGGCAAATCAGGGCGGCGGTAATTTCAGCGACCAGCTCTTCTTTCGAGTAATCTTCTTTACTTTCAAAGCGCACCTGTTCGGTATCAAACCTCGCTAAGCGTTTGTTGTGACCTGTGCTATGGGCGAGTTCATGGAAGAAAGCGCTGTAGTATCCATCCTGTGACATAAATTGTTCTTTCGGTAGCATCCTGACCACATCAGTGGTGGGTGCATACGAGGGGTTTCCGGTGGCTAGCCGGATAGCTTCACGCTCAAGGTAATCATTGATAATTATTTCTGAATGCTTATCTTGATCAAAATCCAAGTGTCCAGGGTGAGATAAAGTCAAATCAATGCCTTCGACCAGATCGAAATTAAAAACAAAACTATGTTTAATCACAAAATGTCTTTTGCCAGAATCATCGTGTTCTTTATTACTTAAGTCTTTAAAGAAAATAATCGGTACCCCTTTGCCTTTAGCGTTCACTAAGGCGCCGCCGAGTTCCTTAATCTGCCTGAAGCTTCCCCAATAGGGCGATTGATAACCGTGCTTAAAGGCCACTAATGCCGTAACAAAATGGTTAATTCCTCGATATTCATTTTTGGAGACAACATTAGCCTGTGCTGCAGTTAAAAATGGCTTATGCCAAATTAGCTCACCCCCTTCCATGTAGGTTTGAATTACCTCAATGACTTTTTCTATTGATGTACTCACGTTATTTTTCTTCTGTTTCATCTGTCCCGTTTTTTTGTTTTTCCACCCATGCTTTCGAGGAGCTTCGCCCCGCAGGGATGTCTTTGTGTTGGCTTGTCTGTGGTTTTTTGTTGAGTCGTTCTTCATAAGTTTTTCTTCTGGGTTAATCCATGCTCTCTCGTCGCTTCGTGACCAAAACAGGGACGGGCTTTTCTTGGAGTCAACAGGCTCACCGCATGCCGCACGCGGATTTTTGCGCTCTTTGCAAAAACAGAACGGGAGAGGAAGCCCCGAAGGGTTTACTGTTGACTGCCAGAAAAACCGGAACTTGGATCACGAAGGTAAAGCGACGAGGGGGTTGGCACAGGAAGATCGAAGGGGAATCAATAAGGCAGGCAAGCTAATCAACAACCGGCCAATTTTTGGTCGGAGCAAATAGCCCGCAGTTCAGGGTGTTTTCATTTGGCTTGATAACGCCCCGTCAGTGATATGCAAGGCAAGAGTCCCGCAGGGATACAGCGAAGCGGAACCTGGAGCAGCACGCCCGGACGGGCAGAGATAGAATTAACAAACGAGATTGAGGTTGGACAGTTTTAGCTTTGAATAGCTTTAATAAAAAAGATTATTTCATTTCAGCAATTATTTTAAAGTATGTCCCTTTAAGAGACCCCTTTTACTAAAAGGGTGTCCAAAACAGTTAAGCATTTTTCGTTCCGTAGCAACGACTTGAACGTATTGCGTGACATTATTTCCATCCAATATTCAATACTGATTAGAAACCTTAATGGAGCCAAACATTCCTGTGTTTACAAGAAGATTCCAAACCTTTTTCATTGTTAATGCTGTTTCTTGATTTACAAAAAGTGATGACCTGCTGCCATGAGGTGAGCCTAAAAAATATGAACGCATTGTTTCCCAGGTTTCACCGCGTTGTGACCATTCCCAGCAAGGGACCTCTTTTTGAAGCATAAGCGGCAATGCGATTGATGCGGGTATCATGCCATTGATGGAGATTGGTTTTTTCCAATCACAAGACACAAGTATCGGCATTGCATTAACCTGATAGAGTTGAATATCAAGTCGTTCAGCCGTAATTGTAGCAATTTCGTTATAAGGTAATGCTTCTACTGAATCTAGAATTTCCTGACCATCACCGTAGGGGCAAGTAATAAAGGCATTCGCTAAATATCGTGTATGGTCTAAACCTTTATAACCGCATCGATCACTCGGCGTTATGACTGGGTCTCGATCGTCATGATGGGTAACTAAAGGATGCCACGAGGGATAAGCTTCAACAACAGGGCCATATTTATCCACAAGATCTAAGAGTAAATTAGTACTACGTTCTCTTTCGTCTGCCTCAATACCTCTTTGAATGAAATAATTTTTAACGGACTCAAATCCACTACTTGCTGATTCATCTGCTCTGAATGCCATTGGTATTCTCCTTTGTTACGAGTCATGATATGCTGATATTAAGCATAAAACAACGATATCATGCATTATATTTAAATAGTATGTTGAGGAGTGCTGATATAAGGCTCACCTGGGTTTCCAGACCTTGAATAAGGCTACCCTTGGCAAATATGCGCACATGGGGTAGGATAAAGTAGTATGAAATCAACCTTGTGGAGGTTTAGCCATGGCAATGGTAAAAAAAAGCATTACGGTGACTGATCATCAGGACAAATGGATACAATCACAAATGAAAACAGGTAATTACGGTACTGACAGTGAACTAATCCGTGAGGCTCTACGGGAAAAACAAAACCGTGACACCGAAGTTGAGTACATTCAAAGCAAACTGATTGCAGCAGAAAAAAGCGGCTTTATTGATAAAGGGCGCGATGAAATTTTGGCTGGGTTTAAAGACAGATTACGCGCCAATGGCGAACTATAAACTTACAGCCAATGCCGAAGAAGACCTCTGGCGTATATATCAATGGGGATTTCGGAATCATGGAGAGGCAGCAGCGGATGCATACTATTCAGCTTTCTTTGATCGCTTTGAGCAGATCGCTGAACAGCCCTTGTTATATTCCTCGGCAGAAGAACTCCGCGATGGCTATCGAAGTAGTGTCTGCGGTGTAGACACCATCTATTATCGACTCAATGAAAATGGTGTTGAAATTATGGCGATTTTGGGTAAGCAGGATCATGAGAAATTCTTATAAGAGATTTGTGTTTTTTTAATAAAAAGTCAAACAACTGGATGCATAATAAATAAGAGTGATGTGTATAGAGAAATGTTAAAACAACAAGCTGCTTTTCTCGATAGGTTCACCTTAGATGAATGCTTAATTGATGCTCCCGCACTTTCTGGGCAGCCACACATCTACATTGGATTTGATTCGGAGAATGGCTCTCAAGTTTTAATTAAGGTCTGGACGCGACAATCTCATATTGACGATAAAGATCTTGAGTTTCTATGGCGAAACGAGATCCGCCAAATCCAACGCCTTCTAGGTTATCCCGGCGCAAAAGATTATTTGCTGCCAATGCATGAGGCTGGTGCTGACAGTAAGGGGTTTTACCTAGTAATGAACTCTGGCCAGCGCTTGCCCTTATCCTGGTTAAATGCCAATCCCTCACAGACAAGAAGTCGCCTAACTCTCAAAAATACCGCTCGAGTCACTTTTTGGCAGAACATGAATCGTGTGGCTAAAGGTCTGGGGCTGCTCCATGCACAAGGTCTAATTCACCGGAATCTGGATGAAAGCTCAATATTCACTGAGGGCGGAAATAATGTGGATTATCAGCTTGGAGGCTTTGAGTGGAATGTACGCTTAAACTCATCTGCTATTGATATTATTTCAAACCTGCCGGGAGGCAATAAGACGCAATATCACTCTTTTTCACATGACTGGCAATCTTTTGGCTCCTTGGCAGCCAGATTACTCAAGATTGTTATCAGGCCCATTACCCCTGCGGCGATTGCTGGTGCAGTCTCTCTCAATATTGATGAAAAGAAGTTATTGAGCCGTTTGATTTTCCCTGTACCTTTTCAGCAGCTCGACTGTAGCTTTGTATCTGACAATATAAGGCAGATTGTTGAGGAGCACACGGCGCAGTCGGGACAGATCAAAGGAAAATTGCATTTGATATTCGATTTTTCTGTAGATAAGAACAAAATCATTCAGAAAATGGATGAGTCGGATTTTACTGTTTACGATATCTCGGCAGCAGAAGACCTTCTGGATTTTCTTAATAGTGATCTTGCTGAAGCCAGTGTGATCAAACTAAAACCAACCGAGAATAACCAGAATCAGTATGCGTTGCAGGGATGCAGGTTTACTTATTATTTAAAAGAGCACAGGCAACATGAATGGCAAGTAGCATTAATAAACAACGTTAGTGAAAACAGCCCCCATTCCAAAAGGATACAGGATCAGGTTTCAATTTCAGGGGGGCAGATAGCAATCAGTACGCCTCTTGAGGTCACTCGTAATATCGTCACAATCCGTGGGGATGCTCTGGATTGGGAGAGTGTTTTTACGGATAGCATGCTTGAATCAGGTGACGTTCAATTGAATTACGATGCTTTGCTGTTGCTGCATTTAATCGAATTTCTTGACCAATTAACGCAAGTCTGGGCCGTTGTTGTTAAAGGCCTTGAATCAGGTAGAGCTGGGGATACTACATACACCGTAGAACTAGGTATCGATACGACAATGGAGCAACTGTCCGATGCGTTAGGCTTAAAAAAACCAATAAATCGATTAATAGAAACACTGGATAATCCGCCAGAGAATCGTAGCGGCCAGTGGCATATTTCTGACCACAGAGTGGCTGGAGGGCGGAATATTTCAGATGAATGGGCCTTTATAGAAAGAGCAAGCACCAGGAACAACAGGGAGCATTTTCGTTTCGTCGGGAGAGGCAACTTTGCAATAGACGATATTCTGTATTTGAGTGTGTTAGATGCTAAGGGGCAGAAAGAGTCTTTCGCGAGGCGGACACGATTATTGCGACGCCTAAAAAATCATGGGGAATTGATGGATGTTCTTGTCTCACCGTTGCTTGCTGTCCGCCCTAGTCATGATCCAGCTCCTGTATTAGATGCTGACAAATTAGATTCGTCAAAACGCCAGGCTTTAGAGGAAATATTTCGGGTCTTGCCGATATATTTATTACAAGGACCGCCGGGTGTTGGTAAAACGCACTTGGTGACAGAGCTGGTCAAGCAGCGGTTTATGGAAGATAGCTCTGCGCGGATACTTGTCTCTGCTCAGGGACATGAAACTGTAAATACCCTGATGCAGAGGATTAAAGCTGAGATTGATAACTGGGATGAAGATAAAAAGCCCTTAGTCGTGCGCTCAAGAAGTAAGCGTAATCTACATATCGATGATGCTTTCCTTGTCAGGAATCAGGCAGAAAAAATACTGAATAGCCTGACAGCGAGCCAATTTTACCGTGATTCTCCAGCGCTCTTTCAGGGAAAGTTGTCAGCATTGCTCACTAAAATCAAAAACACGCAAGCAGATGAGTCTTTTCCAGATAAAGCATTGGAAACACTGCTCTTCAGGTCTGCAAACCTTGTTTTTTCCACGACTAACTCTGCCGATCTTGAGCGACTGGTGAAATCTGTTGCGCAATTTGACTGGAGTATTATTGAAGAGGCAGGAAGAGCGACAGGAATAGAATTATTGGCGCCATTAATGTTGTCGCATCGACGGCTATTGATAGGTGATCCTAACCAGCTCCCCCCCTTTGGCGAAGATAAAATAATGCAATTGCTCAAGACCCCCGAGCAATTACACAAGGCATTTGAGCAAGGGCGTAACTTACTTGACTCATCCCTCAATGAGTTAGGGGCAGAAGAACTCATTGATTATTTCTCTGATCCCTCAGAAGTGAATCAGTTAATGGTGAGGGTTCGTGACAGTTTGTCGTTATTCAAATCGCATCATCAAAAAACATCTGCTGGTCAAGGGCAATACCCTATTGCAGGAGGGCTTGATCAGCAGCATCGGATGCATCCCGAGATAGCGGATGTGGTCTCCAAGATATTTTATGATGGAAAGCTCAGTACTTCTGAAGCATGCTCTGAAGGATTTAAGACGTGTAGTCCCTATACCTTGCGCGCTGAAAGTGGATTAACGTTTGCTCCAATCGTGATTGTGGATATGCCATATGTACAAAAACAGGCCGGAAGCCTTAATGCTGATTGCCTGCCTCACTATCATAATCCCAGTGAAGTCGATGCGGTGATTACCATCCTCTCTTCATTGCAAGTTTCCGGTAACGCTGAAAAAAAGCCATCTCTGGCAGTGTTGACACCCTATAACGAACAAGCAAAGCGACTGCGGCGAAAAATATCAGCTGAAAGCCCTCCGTGCCTGAATAATCTTCAAGATTTTGAAATGGGTGAAGAGCTGGTTCAGACCATTGACTCGTTTCAGGGGAACGAGGCTGACATTGTTGTCGTCTCCCTGGTTAGAAATAATGAACATAACTGGAAAAAGGGTTTGGGTATTCTGGGAGATCCCCGGCGCATGAATGTCATGTTAAGTCGGGCAAAATGGAAGCTGATTGTTGTTTGTAGCCTGGATTTTTTAAGGGCTCGCTTTTTAACCGGTAAAACGATTACTACGGATAGCGACCTGTACTTTCTGCATCACTGGATACAAATAATCGATAACTCTATTTCTGCGGGTAATAAGGGAGAGTCCATTGATGTAATTCCTTTCAACGAACTTGGTTTGAAGGGGAAAGCACATGACTGAGCAACATACTGTTTTGCTTCCTGTTTGCCGTGGCGTGATACATGCAACAATCGAAAAGGGTGATCAATGGAGCGAGGTTGAACATTTTGTTTTGTATGCGTTGAGCCAGAATGAGTTCACGATGACAGAGCTGTCAAAAAAAATGGGCTTGATTAAGGTGGTTGTTGCTGAGGCAGTTACGCGCTTAATGCGGGCAGGCTGGGTCGAAATAAAAGAGACACAGGATAGAATTTCGTTCAAAGCTTCATTGTATGGTTTGGCTGTTGTCGAGAATGTAAATTTGCCACCGACTGTAAAAGAAATAACGAAAAAGCTGGGGTTCGTTATTGACTATGTTGGGGGTGTTATTTTTCCCTCCAGAAACTTTGTTTTAATAAAGGAAGAGAAGGCAAAACAAATTCTTACTGATCGTGAGAGTGAAGGGATGGTTCATCTTTTGCAGCGACGTGTAATAAATAAGGAACTGCCTGGCAATGTCGAACTATTCGAGAAATTGTTAACCAATAGAGACGAGCATTTCAAGCGCTATGACCCTTTGAAATCATGGTTAAGTGATGATTGGTATGTGAGGCTTGTTATCACAGGTAAAGAAATCGAAGGGCTTCCGAACAATACTCCTGCATACCTGAAACAACGCATTTTGAATGATCTAGAATTACAGAAAAGCGCAGAAGGTGGTAACAGCGCAGACAAACAAGCAATATCGGCAAAAGTGCCATCATGGCAAAATCATCAGATTGAGTTTGGTAACGATGATCTCATCATCGGCGGTAATGAGCATAAAGCAATACTACGCGGTGCATTAGAAAATGCCTGCCACCGTGTCATTGTTCATTCCACATTTATTGAGCTAGACCGTCTATCAGAACAAATTGATGACCTGATATCGGCTACCAGTAGAGGGGTTAAGGTTGACATATTGTGGGATAAAGCCCCGCAGAATGGAGCAAGTAAAAAGCTAAGGCTTTGCAAAGCTCTTTTGCAAAAACACAACTTAAAACGCAGTGTTTATATACACGCTAATCAAACTGACTCACATGCCAAGATATTGATCGCCGACGATGGCAAAGAAAGTTATTACGCCGTTATTGGATCATGTAACTGGCTTTATTCTGGATTTCATTCAGTGGATGTGTCAGTGAAACTTCGCTCACCGCAGGTAGTGGCAGATTGCATAAAAGTCATTGATAAATTGGCTTTCCCATTGGGAAAAGCATCAGGGCCATTACAGCAGGAGCTCCTGATAATACACTCCCATCTAAAAGGTATGGATTCGGCAATAACTGGTACTGCCTGCGCTCAAATCGTGCGATCTGCAGATCATAATATGTATATGCGTAAAGCGCGAGATGAAGCTCAGCACAATATTTTTCTGGCAAGTCACCGTTTAGGTGGCGTGGTTGAAACGCAGGTGTTGATTCCTGCAGATAACGTTGCTCACAAAGAAACGGTAGATATTTCTGTTTACTATCAACAGGCTTCCGGCCCTGCTCAAGAAGCAACGATAGTTGACGCGTTAAAAACTAAATATAAAGATTCTATCAAAATTAGAAATGTGGCTCGTGCTCACGCTAAATTCTTAGGCTGGGATAATGATCATGTTGTGATTACTAGTCTTAACTGGCTTTCAAAAGATACTAACGAGGATAATTCCTTAGGTGAAGTGGGAGTGTATATACAAGCACCGGGCATAGCAGATTATTTGCATGAGCAATACCTGAGTAAAATATCTAAGGCGGGTTCTGAAGATTAAGCGATTGTCAGGCTGACTATTAATGAAGCGTAAATATTCAAATGGATGAAGCACTCCAAGCACTTGCCGAAGAGATTGATACTGCTGCTCAAAACAATGATATTCCAGCTTTAAAAGCATTGGTTAAAAAATGTGATGATGACCTGGCTGCTATATCAGAACACGACGCACCAATCCTGCACTTTCTCAAGGCGAATTGTTACGGGGCGTTGGCCATTGCACATTCTGGCGATCCTGAGCATGAATGGAGCTGGGAACAGAGTGAGCGGATATCTGAAATCCTGAGCTTACGAAAAGCGGTTCTTGGCGATGCGTTTCCAGAACTGGACCCCGTCTTTCAATGCAAGATACTAACTAATCTGGGCAGCAGTTTAGATCGCCTTGGCTGACCAACCCCCAATACCGAGTCCAGTTCTTTAATTAGTCTTTGCT